>Ga0207832_100008_pt1 | contig 427702 bp, 340 predicted proteins | sample TtanPargueraPR_3_FD_187743 | JGI IMG/M metagenome (GOLD analysis project Ga0207832, IMG submission 187743) | Aerobic enrichment media microbial communities from Bioluminiscent Bay, La Parguera, Puerto Rico - Tt and P1 (4) (SPAdes) | ecosystem: Environmental > Aquatic > Marine > Unclassified ...
CAATCATCGCTGGCAGAAGCACCACCGTTGCTGCTTAACCAGGCATTGAAAGCGTCAGTATTACCGGCACCGTCACATTCGACAGTTGGGCTGGTAGCCTGAGTAGTAATTGAAGGTGGCGTATCGTCAATTACGCTAACCGTTTTTCCACCTTCGAAAGCCAAGTTATTATTAGCATTATATATCTTAAGGTATACTTTATATGAGGCGTTACATGATGTTCCAGCCAAAATCTCAACTGAAGACCCATCTGAATCACCTAGAATACTTGCACCTGAAGTATTATCTTCTAAGGTCCATAGAAAAGTAAATCCTTCAGGAATGGTTACTCCTTCAATTCCATATGTATTTGTAGATCCGGGGCAAACTGCATCAGAACCACTGTAAGGTAGTGGTATGGTGTTATACGCTAATTCAATAGAACAGGTACTTGAACATCCATTGGCATCGGTAATGATAACATTGTAAGTTCCCGGATCATTAACTTTAATACATTGAGCGTTTGCAGTTAAATTAAGATTAGGATCGTTTCCTACATAATCTGTTACGCTCCATTGGTAAGCCATATCAGCCGGTGCACAGAAAGTGACGGTAGACAGGGGACTAATGTTGACAACTCCTGGCAATATAGTACCCTCGTTATCAGAAATCTGGCATGTTGGCAGCGGATTAACTGTCACTGGCTGGTAGGCGCTTGCAGTTCCTCCGCAACCTCCGGTAACTGTATAAATTATATCGCAAGTACCGGCACCAACAGCTGTAACTTCCCCTGTAGAAGGATCTACAGTTGCAATATTAGTATTATTGCTGCTCCAGGCTCCGGTTCCACCGCTGAAATCAACGCCAGAAGCTGCATAAGTTGTTGAAGCACCAATACAAAGCGGGCTTGTTCCCGAAACAGAAGTCACGTCAGCATCCTGCAAAACTTCAACATTTTGTGACGCAAATGGAGTACCGTTACATCCTCCTGTAATTGTATATGTAATTGTAGCAGTACCAGGAGCAACAGCGGTTACCAAACCTGTAGTTGGATTAACTGTGGCAACGGTTTCGTCATCGCTGCTCCAAGTGCCTGTTCCTCCACCGAGTACTTCTCCGGTAGTGGTGTAAATTGCTGAAGTACCAATACAAAGCGGGCTTGTTCCCGAAACAGAAGTTACGTCAGCATCCAGCAAAACTTCAACAGTTTGTGACGCAAATGGAGTACCGTTACATCCTCCTGTAATTGTATAAGTAATTGTAGCAGTACCAGGAGCAACAGCGGTTACTAAACCTGTAGTTGGATTAACTGTGGCAACGGATTCGTCATTGCTACTCCACACGCCTGTTCCTCCACCGAGTACTTCGCCGGTAGTAATATATGTTGCAGATGCACCAATACATAGCGGGCTTGTTCCTGAAACCGAAGTTACGGCAGCGTCCGGAAGAACAGTTAGGCTTGCAGACTCAGAAGTTGCTTCACCGCCACAGGCATTGGTAACTACAACATAATAATCACCTGCATCGGTAGCGGCTACGGGGTCAATGGTATAAGTTTGGTCTGTTGCACCAGGAATAAGCGTTCCTGAAGGGGGAGTACCTTTGTACCACTGGAAATCGTGGGCAGCAACTGCACCACCTATTATAACTGAAAAGGATACTGAACTGCCGATACATACATTTGTTGCGTCAGCAGGATCCGCAGTAATATCCGGTGTGGGGCAGGAGACCAAAGCAATCAAATTTGCCGGGTCACTGGTAACAGGGCAATTATAACCGGTATTTAACAGGCACTGAAACATTTTGCCATCATCTGTAATCTCTGGTGTGAATGTTAGTGCAGTGCTTATTGCACCGCTTGCATCGGCCCAGGTTACGCCATCTACAACATTTGTCCAATTTGCACCATCAACAGAATATTGCCATTGGTATGAAAGTACTCCTGTAGCCGTTAAACTAAACGTAACCGGATCGATTAGTCCTGAAATTGAATTATATGCAATATTTTGATCACCCGGTTGTTCAATTATTGCGGGGACTGGTTGGATATCAACATTATCAGAAGTAGATTCAGATTCAGGGATTTCATCGTCATCAGTAATCTCCAGTGTTACATTTTTGTTCCCCTGACTTTTAAACGTTACTTGGATAAATTCCTGGTCGATTCCACCAGCAATTATATCATAATCTGAAGGGTCACCTAAATCCCAGGAATATGAATATGGTGGAATGCCACCGGTTGTGGTACTTGTGTAAGTAACGGTTTCATATTCATTACCTTTAATACATTCCTTGTTGGTTGTAAAACCTGGTACCAAAGGGGTAGTAACAACAATATAGTTGCCTATTCCCGCAATATAGTCGCATTGTGAGAAATTTTTGACATTTGAGCAATCTTTGTTATTTGCGGTTGTCCATGCAATTAACGGATTGTCTAAAATAAGTTCACTACCATAGCTCCAGGTTATTTCTGTTAACCACTTCACATTTGTTCCTGTTTGCGAGCTTGTTAAGATATCCTGACATTTAATCAAAAGGGTGGGTCCTGTCTGAGTTCCATCTTGCAGATTTTCAATCTGGTCAGCATAAAGCGTAAATGCACCAACACTCGAATTAGCGTTAGATGTGTAACGGGCCCAAATATGTGCATCAATGGGGTCTCCGATATCTCCTGCAGTTACCGGGACAGTTGGATCAAGAGGATCACCTGCTAAAAAGATTTCGATTACAGTGTAGTTGTTTGAATTACATCCCGGATTTTCAGTTCGGTAATCATAAGAAGGGTCAATCTGTGCCCAACTTTGACTGTTACTTAGTAATAAGATCCCCGTCACCAGCACCATCAGCGCTGCGCGGGATTTGGTAAGAGTTTGGTAAAGTTTTTTCATTTTGTTTGTTTTTAGGTTATTATACTTTGAGATTTTTTACAAAACATAACTGTGCCAGGCCTGGTTACAAGGCATAAGCATACAGCGCATTATAAGAACACGGGATTTGTTTAGAGATAGCAAGTCTGCGGCCCATAGCAGTTGCTTGCAGCAAAGCCCAATGGTTAGCTTAACTAACTTTTTGGGAGTACAATTGTCGATGGAAAGAATTTGGTTTTTTCCATACGTTCAGTTTAAAGTAAATGGATGTGATTGGTATAAAGAACCCTCATTTTTTATCACAAATCACACTACGAAATGTATGAATTATTATAATTAGTTGGTATCTAGTGTTGTCCCATTTTGAAAAAACGTATGCCGGATTGTATAAAAGCGCGGTGTTAACGGATGAAATAGCCTTGCGGCTGTATAAAATTAAAAAGGCAATTTGTAAATTTTGAACTACAGGTAATCATAATTATATGAAATTATGCTTTTGAGCATAAGTTTTTACCTGGATTTTTGCCTTTAAAAGCAGATGTAGCGGGATTCTCGTTTTCGTCCCCCCTTGAAGAAGGGGGAATAAAAGGGGGATTTACAAGTGCCACGCCCGGAAAAATCAATCCTCCGTCCCGAGGGATCGGGACACCTCCTTTTCTAAGGAGGAGGAAGCAATCTGTATGTCACGCAATGAAGGGAAAAAGAAAGAAGAAATATCCAATGATGAATGCTCAATACTCAATATCCAGGTGTTCTTTGGCGTGGGGAATTCCGCAATTATGATGTTGAGTTGGTGACTTCACCCCGATAGCTATCGGGGCAACTGCTCAATATTTGTGGAAGCCTATTCCTGTTAAGCAACTGATCCCATCATCCAAAGCTTATTCACCAGCTGAACTCCAGTCAGCAGGTGAACGTTTCTGCTGTTGAGCTTTTTTCGTCCCCCCTTTTCAAAGGGGGAATACAAGGGGGATTTACAAGTGCCAAACCCGGGAAAATCAATCCTCCGTCCCGGGTAACCGGGACACCTCCTTTTCTAAGGAGGAGGAAGCAATCTGTATGTCGCTCAATGAAGGGAAAACAAAAGAAGAAATATCCAATAATGAATGCTCAATATTCAATATCCAAGTGTTCTCTGACTTTAGTAATTCTGTATTGGAAATTGGTTATTCTGGTTTTCTGACGTTGAGCTGGTGACTTCACCCCGATAGCTATCGGGGCAACTGCTCAATATTTGTGGAAGTCTATTCCTGTTAAGCAACTGATCTCATCATCCAACGCTTATTCACCAGCTGAACTCCAGTCAGCAGGTGAAGGTTTTTTCGATTCTTTACAGTTCTTGAGTTAAGAACTTACGTATATGCATGTGTTCAATTCCCTCGTAGCCGTCAATCTGGATTTCATCCATAGATACTACAATTTTCCGGTAATTATCTTTGATCTCGAGCAGGTTACCAAACTCCCTGCTTTTCACTTTTTCATCAGGAATACTAAATGCAACCTGAACATAAATTCTGGTTTCGGTTTTTTCTGCCACAAAATCAATTTCCTTATTGTTTAATTTGCCTACTGTTACTTCGTAGCCCCAAATCAGCAATTGTACATAAACAGTATTCTCGAGTATTTTATTGATATCATCGTTTTTATAACCTCCAATAGCATGGCGGATACCCAAATCCTCGAAATAGTACTTTTCTCCAAATTCCAGGATCTTTTTCCCTTTTAAATCGTTTCTTTTTGCTTTGAAGAGGAAGAATGCTTTGCATAAATAATTCAGGTAATCCAGTATGAGGTTGTGGGAAATGGAAATCTTTTGTGATTTGAGAAAGTCATTAATGCTTTTTGCCGAAACGAGGCTTCCGGTGTTGTCGGCCATAAAAAGAATTAACTTGTCAAGAAAGCCCACATTTCGTATGCTATGTCGTGCAATAATGTCTTTGTAAAGAATGGCTGCATAAATATTTTTTAAATAATCGAATACAATGTTGTCTTCCAGTTTCAAATGAATGAGATAGGGCAGGCCGCCGTAACGTATATATTTATTGAGCGCCTCGTTGTTGTTACTTAAGTTATGGAATTCAAGAAATTCGGTGAAAGACAGTGTAAACACTTTTATTTCAATGTATCTGCCGCTTAAAAATGTTGCCAGTTCACCTGATAATAATTTTGCGTTGCTGCCGGTAATATAAATATCCCAGCTTTCTTTGGTTTGAAAATGCCTGAGTGCTTTCTCAAAGTCTTCGATGTCTTGAATTTCATCAATAAAGAGAAAGTTTTCCAGTTCCGGTTTAAAATTGCTTTCGACATAATTGACAAGGTCGCTATAGGTTCTTATCGTTTCAAAGGCAAGGTCTTCTTTGTTGATAAACAAGATGTTGGGATTTGCTTTTTCTTTTTTAACCAAATCGATAAGTTGTTGTAAAAGCACACTTTTCCCAACTCTGCGCTGACCTACAAGCACCTTTATTATGTTTTGGTACATGTAATTCTTTATGGAATTCAGGTAAAGACTTCTGTTTTTGTAGTTCATTTGTTTTGATTATATCCAATACATTTTCAAAAATAATAAAAACTATTGATTATAATCAATAATTATACTTGTTATTTTCGAACTCATGATTCATCATCCGGGCAAGCATTGTTTTCTGGCTTTGGTAATTCTGCATTGGAAATTGGTTATTCTTTAGTTATGACGTTGAGCTGTTTTCGTCCCCCCTGCCTACCATCCTGTCCGGCAGGCAGGCTTAGAAAAAGGGGGAATACAAGGGGGATTTACAAGTGCCAAATTCGGTATCATCAATCCTCCGTCCCGGGTAACCGGGACACCTCCTTTTCTAAGGAGGAGGAAGCAATCTATATGTCACGCAATGAAGGGAAAAAGAAAGAAGAAATATCCAATGATGAATGCTCAATACTTAATATCCAGGTGTTCTTTGGCTTTGGGAATTCCGTAGTTATGCTGTTGAGCTGGTGACTTCGGCTCACCTGCTCAATAGTGATAGTTAGGTTGTTTTATTCACCAGCTGAACTCCAGTCAGCAGGTGAAGGTTTCTGACGTTGAGCTGTTTTCGTCCCCCTTTTCAAAGGGGGAATACAAGGGGGATTTACAAGTGCCAAACCCGGGAAAATCAATCCTCCGTCCCGTACCCGGGACACCTCCTTTTCTAAGGAGGAGGAAGCAATCTGTATGTCGCTCAATGAAGGGAAAACAAAAGAAGAAATATCCAATATTGAATGCTCAATACTCAATATCCAACTGTTCTTTGGCGTTGGGAATACCGTAGTTATGATGTTGAGCTGGTGACTTCGGCTCACCTGCTCAATAGGAAAAGCATGTTGCAGTATTCACCAGCTGAACTCCAGTCAGCAGGTGAACATTTCGGTTAACCAGTGATCAATGATCCAAATTGAATATTCTACATTTATTAATTAAGCAGCGCCTCATAAAGCACCTCCACGGGGTGCATTGCTTTTCTGTCGGTTCCGTCTTTTATCTGGTGACGGCACGAAGTTCCGGGAGCTGAAATAATGGTTTCGGCCCGGGTTTCCCTGACAGCCGGGAACAGCACCATTTCGCCAATTTTCATCGACAATTCGTAGTGCTCTTTTTCGTAGCCAAACGAACCGGCCATGCCGCAGCAACCCGAGGGGATTTCTTCGACGGTGTAATTGGCCGGGAACGACAGTATTTTCTTCGATGGTTCGGTGGAAGCCACTGCTTTTTGCTGGCAGTGCCCGTGTAACAGGATCTGTTTTTCCTGGTTGGTGAACTGCGATTGCTGAATATTGCCTTTCTCGATTTCTGCAGCCATGAACTCCTCAAACAGAAGCGCATTTTCTCCCAGTTGTTTGGCTGCCGCCTGCAGTTCAGCATCCACCAGGTCGGGGTATTCATCGCGAAATGCCAGGATGGCGGATGGCTCGATGCCCACCAGTGGTGTTTCTTTTGTAATAATGTCTTTTAGCCGCTCGACATTGGCTGTGGCGATTTTTTTCGATGTTTTTACCAGTCCTTTCGACAGAAAGGTCCGGCCACTTTCCAGGGTTGCCGGAATCTGCACTTCGTAGCCCAGTTTGGTGAGCAGTAAAATGGCCTTTATACCGATATCGCTTTCGTTGTAATTGGTGAACTCGTCGTTAAACAGGTAAACCTTTCCTTTAGGCGCCGTTTCGGGCTGATGGATTCCTTTTGATGTCCAGCGGTTAAGCGTGATTTTCGAGAGTGCCGGAACATTTCGGTCAGCGGAAAAGCCAACCATTTTTTTTGTGACAGACAGATTCATCATCCAGTTTGAAAGGGGCTGAAATACCATGGCCAGTCTGTTCAGCCGGGGCAGGTAGGCGATCAGTTTCGAGCGCAGCGGAATACCGTGGATGTCGTAATAATGTTGCAGGAACTCGGCTTTTAGCTTGGCCATATCGACATTCGACGGGCACTCGCTTTTGCAGGCCTTGCACGAAATGCACAGGTTGAGAATATCATAGATCTCTTTGTGGTCGAAAGCCTGTTCCTTTTCGCTGGAATACAAAAACTCGCGCAGGATATTGGCCCGTCCGCGGGTGGTCTTGTCTTCGTCGCGTGTTGCCATGAAAGTGGGGCACATGGTACCGCCGATTTTGTCGCTTTTGCGGCAGTCGCCCGAGCCGTTGCATTTTTCGATGCTCCGGAAATAGCCGTTGTAATTCGAAAAATCGAACTGGGTATCGAATTCCGGGATCGCCTTGCCCGGGATTACCCGCAGACTTTCGGTGATCGGCGGCGTATCCACGATTTTTCCCGGATTGAAAATATTATCCGGGTCCCAGGCTTTTTTAACCGACCGGATCAGCTCGTAGTTCTTTTCACCCAGCATGTAGGGGATAAACTTCCCGCGCACACGCCCGTCGCCGTGTTCGCCGCTCATCGAACCGCGGTATTTTTTAACGAGGGCGGCTACTTCGTTCATCAGGGTGTCGAACAATTGCACGTCGCCGGGATCCTTGAAATTGATCAGCGGACGGAAATGGATTTCGCCGGTGGCGATGTGGGCGTAGTAAATGCTTTCGAGCCCCAGTTTTTTCAATACCTTTTTGAAATCGGCAATATATTCGGGCAGGTATTCGGGATGCACGGCCGTATCTTCAATTCCGGGTACCCCTTTCCGGTCGCCGGGAATATTGGAGAGCAGCCCCAGTCCGGCAGTTCGCAAGGCCCACACGCGTTTGATCTTATCTTCGCCCGTAATCAGCGGGAAGTGATAGCCCAGTTTGGCTTCGCGCAATTCTTTCTCGAGGGCGGCAGCGGTTTCTGATAATTCTTTTTCAGTTTCAAACGAAAACTCGATCATCAGCATGGCGCCCGGATCGCCTTTTACAAACCAGCGGTTTTTGTTTTGTTCCCTGTTCTGTTTGGCGGCCTGCATCACCGGATCGTCCATCAGTTCAATGGCCGTTGGCTTGTACTTCAGGGCCACCAAGTTACCGTGCAGCGATTCTTCCAGGGTTTCAAAGTGCGCACATACCAAACCTTTGTGTTTGGGCGGCAGGGGAATTACATTCAGTTTCAGTCGCGTTGAAAAGGCCAGGGTGCCTTCCGATCCGGCCAGCAATTTGCAAAAGTTAAAGGTCTCGCCGCCTTTGGTAAAAACGGCTGAATCAAGCAGCACATCGATGGCATAGCCCATATTTCGGCGCGTGAGCTTTGGATCGGGAAATTTATCGCGTATTTCTTTTTGGTTGTTTTCGTCGGAAAGCAGCTGGTTTATGTTCTGATAAATGGCCTTCTCCAGTTGATTTGGATTACCGTTCAGTTTGGCCTTGAATTCGTCTTTGGTAAGCGCCTTAAATGTCGTTTCGGAACCATCCGACAGAACAGCGTCCACCTCGAGGATATGTTCGCGCACGCTGCCGTAAACCAGCGAATGCAGGCCACAGGAATTGTTCCCCAGCATGCCGCCCATAACACAGCGGTTTGCCGTGGACGTTTCGGGGCCAAACTGCAGACCGTATTTGGCTAAAAAAAGGTTCAGCTCGGCTAAAACCACACCAGGCTCTATAATTACGTAGTTTTCCTTCTCATTGAATTCGACAATGCGGTTCATGTATTTCGAAACATCCACCACAATTCCTGGTCCCACCACCTGGCCGGCCAGTGAAGTTCCGGCTCCACGCGGAATAACCGAAGTCCCGTTTTTGCGGGCAAAATCAATAATCTTTTTGATGTCTTCCTTGTTCTTCGGCCGGGTAACTGCCAGCGGCAGTTCCTTGTATTGTGAGGCGTCGGTGGAGTAGAGGACGCGTTGCACGTTATCAATGAAAAGATCGCCTTCGAGTTGTGCTTTCAGCTGTTCAAAATCAGGTTGCATTTGCAATTTTTTAGGGACGTAAAAATAGGAGATAAAGTGTGCTGTTACAAAAATATGGTTCAAATTTTATTTTTTCCCTTAAGTTGGGCTGGTGACTTTCGCTCACCTGCTCAATAGTGAAAGTCTGGTTGATTTATTCACCAGCTGAACTCCAGTCAGCAGGTGAATCATTCTGAAGTTGGGCTGGTGACTCTACCCCGATAGCTATCGGGGCACCTGCTCAATAACTGATAACTATCGGGGCACCTGCTCCATCGTTGATGTGTTAATTAAATTCCCTACCTTTAAAATACCAACACGATCCCAATATGCAGCTTGAAGAAAACCACATTTATCATATTTATAATCGGGGAAATAATTCTCAACAAATTTTTTACAATCGCGAGAACTACCTGTTTTTCCTAAAGAAAATTAAACTGTATGTTACTCCTTATGCCGATATCCTGGCGTGGTGCCTTATGCCTAATCATTTTCATCTGATGGTTTACATAAACAGGACAACGATTGAGTTAAGTGAGCAGGTGACAGAGAGTCCCCAGCTCACCAGGAGGAGGTTATTTAATGAATCGATATCCATTTTACTACGTTCATACACGAGGGCGATCAACAAACAGGAAAACCGAACTGGAAGTCTCTTCCAACATAGGACAAAATCTATTTGCCTGACCGAAGTTTCCGGTACTACACCTGCCTGGTTTCAATCGGAATACGGGACAATTGTAAATATTGATGAACCTGAAAAAGCATATCCTCAAACTTGTTTTAATTACATTCATCAGAACCCGGTGAATGCCGGGTTAGTATCCAATGCCGGAGAATGGGAGTTTTCTTCTTATTTGGATTATGTTGGTACCCGAAACGGGAAACTTATTCGCTGTGAAAGAGCAAATGAATTTGGATTGAAGATATTTTGAAATTGAGTTGGTGATTTTCCAGAAGTTGCGCTGGTGATTTTCCAAAAGTTGAGCTGGTGACTCTACCCCGATAGCTATCGGGGCACCTGCTCAATAGTGAAAGTTTGGTTGATTTATTCACCAGCTGAACTCCAGTCAGCAGGTGAAGGATTACTGATTAAGCAATTGCTTATCCGTGAATTTCTTCGTAAATTATATCTCGCAAACAGATTAAATCAGCAAGCTGACACCAATGGATCAACTTTCCCGTGAAGACATGTCTTTTATGGACAGGGTTACAGAGGCAATCAAAGCCAACCTGAACAATGAAGCCTATGGTGTCGGTGAACTTGCGGCAGAATTGCACATCAGTCGCAGCAATCTGTACCTCAGAATTAAATCAGCTACCGGTAAATCGGTTAGTCGTTTTATTCGTGAAATCCGCTTAAAGGAAGGGAAAAAATTACTGGAGAAAGGCGGCAAAACCATTGCTGAGGTAGCTTACGAAGTTGGTTTCTCCAGCCCGACTTATTTTAGCCGTTGTTTTCATGAGTTGTTTGGCCTTTCACCCGGCGAACTGCGGAAACAGGTATATTCGAAAGTGGTCGATACGGAAGCTGATCCCGATGGATCGTACACCGATTTTCGCCGCCAAAAATACAGGCGATTCCTCGTTTTTACTTTTGCATTTCTTCTTGTTATAACGGGCAGTTGGCTGATTATTCATACTCTGTTAAAATCGGAAAAAAAGGATCTATCCATCGTAGTGCTGCCATTCAAAAACTTGAGCAACGATGCAGCCAACGAGTATTTTACCTATGGCATCAGGGAAGATATTCTGAATAATCTATACCGGATATCTTCACTCCGGGTGATATCAAATACCACGGCTGAGAATTTTAGGGAGAATAAGCTCACGGCCCGTGAAATTGCGCGCCTGCTGCATGTGGATTATGTTCTGGAAGGGAGTGTTCGCAGGTACGGCAACAATGTCAGGATTAGTGTTCAGCTTATAGATGCGATAAAAGACGATCATGTGTGGTCCGAAAATTTCGATCGGGAAATGAATGATATTATTTATGTGCAGAACGAAATTGCTTTGCATGTTGCAGCTAAACTCCAGACGGTACTTCCCGACAAGGAGATCAGGCAGATCGAGAAAATTTCGACTCAAAACCCAAAAGCATACGATTATTATTTGCAGGCCCGGTTCTTACTGCACAGGGCCAATAGTCCGCAACGGATGGGGTTTGATGCAGCCGGGGTAATAAGTTCGGTACAATATTATAAGAAGGCCATTGAAGAAGACCCCGGTTTTGCAGAAGCTTATGCCGGGCTGGCCAATGCAACAACTCAGTTAACTGCCTGGGGAATTGCCCGCGATACGGGCATGGTACGCAAAGTTTATCAATTTTGCCAAAAAGCATTGGAGCTTGATCCGAATTGTTCAGAAGCACATGCTGTATTAGGTTTAAATTATTGGTTTCGGAAAGACCTTAAACGGTCGGGAGAAGAATACCGAAAAGCAATTGAATTGAATCCGAATTTTGCCACTGCCCATCAATGGTATGCCCAGCATTTTATGATTACAGGCCCGATAAGCAAAGCGCGTAAAGAAGTGGATAAGGCAGTGGAACTGGAACCCTATTTCTGGGTGGTGAAAAACCTGGATTCGTGGATTGCCTATTTTGAAAAAGATTACAAAAAATCCCTTGAAATTTGCGAAGTTGCTAAAGATCTGAACCCAAATTTCCCGGATAATGCATGGTTACATTTCCTCAATTATACAAAGCTTAATCAGGGCGATAAGGCACATGATGAGCTAAAAGCCATCGCCAAACGGTATTCAAACTCCGATAATTATTCCGCTGAAATTGATTCGGCCTATGCCGCTCAGGGGATTGACGGGCTTTTTTACTGTATGATCGATATCAATAAAAACAAACCAATATATGTTGACGGCCTTACCGGTAATCCGTTTTTTATTGCCTGGTGGAACGCTGTGTTAGGAAATAGAGATGAGGCACTCTTCTGGCTTGAACAAACTTTAAAAGCACAATTTAAACCGCTTCACTACTTCGATTTAATCCTTTTTCATCCCGATTTTGAGTTCCTGCACGCTGAACCCCGGTTTCGTGCGGTGGCCGATTCACTGGGCCTTAGTCCCTATTGGGTGAATGTGGGTTCTTAGTTTTCCCTTAGCACATAAGTTCAATCAAATCAACATAAATGAAAGGATATGAAACATAGGTGCTATGTTTTGCAGCTGTTTTCTTCGGAACTTTTCTTTTGGATTAAATCAAATTAAATCCGCATTGTTTAACCTAAAAATTTAATAAGATGAAAGCTAGAATTTTATTTATGGCATGCCTTTTTATAGGTATTGTCACAATGTCTGCTCAGGCACAGGATAAAGCACAGAGTGCTGTTCAGGGCTGGGTAATGAGTACTTACTGGTCGCCTGTGTATTGCGGCGACGAGATGGTAGATGAACTGCAAGGTGGTGAAATTAGAATGCACTACGTTTATCGGTATAAAAAAGGTGTCTTTTTTAAAGAAATCGACCAGATAAAAGGTACAGTACAAAGTCAGTCGGGCGAGGTTTTTAAGATCAGGGAAGTCGATAAAACATATTTTACCGATCACTGGTACATAACCTGGCATTATAATCTGATTGGCGATCAGGGGAACCACTATATTGGGACTTTGACATACAGTTATTTCACCGGTGAAATTACAGTTGGTAAAACCGTGTGTAATTAAATGCCTCCGGGAAAATTATAAATCTTTAAGACTTTAAAAATGAAACTATTTAAACTACTATTTTTGATGACCATTTTTGCCGGTCTCTCGACAGGCTGTAGCAAAGATGAAGATCCGATTTCAGTTGATGAAACATTTTTGAAAAATGCACCCATTGTCAATCACGAAGCTCCTGGTCTTGATCAGGAAAGATTTGTTACGATGAAAGACCTGGATTTAACGGTGCACTACCGGATTATTGGTAAAGGACCGATAGATATGGTGTTTTTGCCCGGATGGACAAATCCTTTGACGGTTTATGCCAAACAATTCGATTATTTCCGGGACAAAGCACGCTGTATTTATATCGATCATCTGGGGCAGGGCTTGAGTGATGCTCCTTCAGCCGGTAACCCACTGAATCCCGAAGAACCCGGGTTTCAATATACCATGGAAGCGCTGGCAGAAGCGGTTTACACCGTAGTAAAAAAAGAAGGCTTGCACAATTTTGTAGCCGTTGGCTTTAGCATGGGGCCGCTGGTTTGGGGAATGTTCGAACGCCATCACCCGGGAATGATTTATAAGCTGGTAAACATCGACGGAGGATTTTCGCCCTGGCCTGATGATCCGGCAGAGCGGGAAGCTTTACAAGCCGCACGTGAAGGAAATTACCAGTGGGAATTAACATGGGATGCCGCCATAAAAGAAATGCTGATGGGAGCATTGATACCTCCTGATTTAACAGGTGATGATGCTGAAGAACTAAAGGAGTGGGGCCAGTATTTTATCGATTATCCTGTTGATATTCTTGCGAACATGGATTACTATATGATGGCAGAAAATGCCAATGAACCGGTTGGCTGGATGTATCCAAAATTATGCTTCTATTCCAATCCAAGTCCAAATATGGATAAAGTAAACTGGATCTATCCCAATAATACAACCTATTCATTCACAGGTGGAGGGCATTGCATCCACTGGATATTTCACGAAGAGATGAACCCGATAATCTGGGAGTTTGTAAAAGATCGTCCCGGGAAAAAATACTGATAAACTTTCTTAAATGTTAAAACTTAAAAATTCAAAAAGATGAAACTATTTAAACTGCTATTTCTGATTTTAATCGCAGCCAGCGTGTTGGCAGGTTGCAGCAAGGATGATGAGCTGCTCGATCAAAACAATGATCTGATGCTGAAAAAAGCTACCATGGGACAGGTATTTAAAGTCATGCCTTCGGGAGGCGATGACACCCAGGCTTTGCAAGATGCTTTTGATGATGCCGTTGCTGCCGGTCATGGTTCGGTTGTTCAACTGTGCGAAGGTGAATACCACCTTGGTTTTATTGAAATCCATGATTTCTATGGTACCCTGAAAGGAGCAGGAAAAGGTAAAACCATTATTACGATAATGAACAACCTTGACCTGGATACAAAAATTTCCACTGGCGTTTTTCCTGCCTTGATGAAATTTGTGGGAGGCGATGTAACCATCTGTCACTTTACCATAAGGACACCTCCGGGGAGAGTTTCGGTAGGAGGGCCCGGATATGGCCATGTTACCGCACTCGTTAATTTTACGGCAAGTAATTCAAACTATGAACCGCTGAACGAAAACCGGTCGGTAAATGCCGTTGTTCATCATGTCTGTTTTAAAGGACAAAAACTTGATGAGGGGGGCATCGGCTATGTATATGGGTACAACGCGTATTTTGCCCTGTGGGTTTGCGCTGACTACCTGGGAATGCCAGACAATACCGTTCCCAGACAGAAAATTGACTTAATGGTATTAAATTCTGAATTCGACAATTTCTGCTACGGTATTGTTATAGAGGATTTAAAAAACAGCAGAGTTGTAATCGGCGAAAAGAACAACGGAAATATGTTCAGTAACGTCGATCGGGCAGGAGGAATTTGGGAAGGCCGCGACAATGAAGTGATAGTGGCAGGAAATACATTTAACATTCCGGCATACAGCTGGGCATTTGCTGCAGATGATTATCCTTATTATCCGTTCCTTAAAGATGAAGCACCCACAAAAAAGACACTTATAAATGTACATGACAATGTTTTCAATCTCGATCATGCTGATGTTGGATTGTATTTCCAAAACATACTCAATTATTATTGGGGACATATTCCAATGGCCATTCAGGTAAAGAACAATCAGTTTAACATGACTGATGGTTATGAATGGGCTATAGGAAGTTTATACACCGACGGATTGGTCATCCGCAACAACAAGTTCGGTGGACATGGAGACCTGGCCCTTTGGCTTGTAAATTTCAGCAGGAATGGCCTGGTACTTGGCAACAATTTTTCTACTGCAAATTTAGAAACCGGTGTTGCTTATTTGGCACCCAGTGCACAGGACTGGTCGTTTGTGGGAAGTGATTTTAGCGATAAGGTTATCGATCTTGGTGAGAACAACGTGTTCACCGGAATGAATGTTTCCACTGCCGATGAACCTTTAGGTCGTTCCATCTCAGCGAAACTAGCACCAATGAATCATTTAATGAACTAATGTGTTAATTAGATATCCACGTACAAAACTGCATCTGCAATCCTGTCTTAGCTGATTTAATCCAAAGGATTTCAGTTTTGCAGTTGGCCCCTCGTTGGTAGTTCTGCTAATGAGGGGTTTTTTCGTTGATCTGGTGATTACGGGATCACCTGCTCAATAACTGAAGACTCGGTTGCAGTATTCACCAGCCGAGCTCCAGTCGGCAGGTGAACCTTTCTGAAATTGAGCCGGTGACTTTCGCTCACCTGCTCAATTGGAAAAGCATGTTTGCAGTATTCACCAGCTGAACTCCAGTCAGCAGGTGAACCTTTCTGAAGTTGAGCCGGTGACTCTACCCCGATAGCTATCGGGGCACCTGCTCAATAGGAAAAGCATGGTTGCAGTATTCACCAGCTGAACTCCAGTCAGCAGGTGAAGGGATACTGATTATGCAATTGCTTATCAGTGAATTTATCCGTAAATTAATTCTCGCAAACAGATTAGATCAGCAACCTGAAAACCATGAATCTCAACTTTCACTCTGACGAAGATTTTATCAAACGCTTAACCGAAATAGTAGAAGCCAACTTTAAAAATGAGAATTTTGGTGTAAGTGAACTTACTGAAGAAGCCGGGCTGAGCCATTCAGTAATTCATCGCAGGTTAAAATCCATTAAAAATCAATCAGTAAGCCAGTTTATTAGAGAAATACGGCTGAAAAAAGCCAGAGAATTGCTCGAAGAGGGAAAACGCACGGTTTCCGAAATTGCCTATGAAGTAGGTTTTGGAAGCCCTTCTTATTTTATCAGGTGTTTTCACGAACAGTTTGGTTATTCACCCGGAGAAACAAAAAATCAGATAGCTGCTTATTCCGATTCAGAGAAACAAACCGATGAGAAAAGGCCAAAAGAGCCTAAGGTTACGAATAAATCCTCCAAAATATTTATCACTTCAGTTTCCATCATTATTCTGTTAGCAGCTTACTTTTTATTTATCAAACCCTTCGGTAATTCTTCGAAAAACAGACAAAACAATACAATTGAAAAATCGATTATGGTACTTCCATTTACAAATCTGAGTTCGGATGAGAATAATCAGTATTTTGCCGATGGAATTGCTGAAGACATTCTGAATCAACTGACTAAAACAACCAGTCTAAAAGTAGTGTCGCGTACGTCTTCCGAACAGTTTCGCGAAAGTTCATTATCATCCAAAGAAATCGCTGAAAAAATGAAGGTAAACTACATTTTGGAGGGGAGTGTAAGACGCCAGGATGATGACGTCCGTATTAGTGTTCAGTTAATTGATGCCAGGCAAGATCAGCATTTGTGGTCGGAGAATTACGACCGGCAACTGGAAGATATCTTTGCCATCCAGACTGATATTTCAAAAAATGTCGCCGAAAAGCTTGAGACTATTCTTTCTCCCGAAGAAATTAAACAAATTGAAAAACTGCAGCCTATTAATGCTGAAGCCTACGATAATTACCTGATGGGACGATATTTTTGCTTTAAACGAGATGTTGTCTCAATTAAAAAGGGTATTGAATATTTTGAAAAAGCCATTGAAATCGATCCGGATTATGCACTTGCCTACACCGGTCTTGCTGATGGATATTTTTTGCTTTCGTTTAATGGAGATATTGAACGAAATGCCGGGTACAAAAAGGCCTATGAAATGGCTGAAAAAGCTTTGGAGAATGACTCAACTCTTGCTGAAACCTATGCTGTTCTGGGAGTGGTAAGTTATTTTGGTTTCTGGAAATGGGAGGAAGCCAGAAAACTATTTGAAAAGGCGCTTGAAATTGATCCAACATGTGTTACAGCTTACATATATTATTGCGGTTTTTTGGATATTGTAGGGGAAGCGGATAAAGCACTGGAACAAGTAAACAGAGCTATAGAACTCGAGCCTTTTATAAATATTACATATCAAATGAAGGGGACTATTTATCGCAATGAAAAAAAATATACAGAATCAAATATAGCTTTCAGTAAGGCATTTGCACTGAATTCGGATACCTGGTTCTGTTATTGGTCAATATTCAAAAATTATATTGATTTAAATGATGAAACATCAGCCATTAAAACGCTTGTGGAAATCTTTTCGGTTCAACCAGGATTTCAAAGTTATAGAGATAGTATTACTCCTGTTTATGAAACTTCAGGTATAAAGGGTATAATAAATTTATGCTTAGATAAAATTCTTTTAGATTATTCGCCTGAAAGATTGCTAGGAGCAGAAACACCTAACATAACCTTGGTGGCATATCTGTATAACAAACTGGGAATGCAAAATGAAGCATTAAGCATGCTGGAAATGGCTTGCAGAGAAAGATTCTGTGATATTCCCAGAAGAATAAGAGTACCGGAATACGGAAACCTACACACAGATCCCCGTTTTCAGGCAATGGTGGATACCATGAACCTCAGACCTTATTTTCAGATATCTTCAGAATAGTATCCAACTCATTCTTATTTTTTGTTATCCGGAACAATATTGTTGATACGAAAACAATATAATTGAAATGCACGGCAATATGATTGCTATGTATTGCAGGCGTTTTCTTCGGAACTTTTCTTTCGGATTAAATCAATTTCAATCCGCATGTTTAACTTAAAAATTTAATAAAATGAAAACACTTACTATTTTGCTATTAGGAGTAACCCTCATTTTTGTAGGATGCTCAAAAATGGATGAATTTCCGGAAGAAAATATGTCTGACAACCAGCTGAAATCTGCCGATTCCAAAACTATTAACTTCGTTATGCATGATGCGGATCCAACCTGGGCATATTGGTCACCACTAATATGCGACGGAGATACAGTTGATATTTTGCTGGAAGATATTCCCGGTGAAGAAATTACCGTTCATGTAACGGCACACCTTATTGACGGTAAAATTGTTTGGGCGATCTTTCATTGTAAAGGATCGCTAACCAGTGAAAAAACAGGTGAAACATATAAAATAGTTGACCAAACAAGATTAACGTTTGATGAAAATTTTGAACTTACCTCAAATATTTATCACGTTCATGCAAAGGGGGATAAAGGTTCCCGCATAATGAATTTTTTTGAATTGGATTATGACGCACAGACATATGTGCTTACAAAAAGTGTTTGTAGTGGTAATGATGAATGAAACGAGCATGATAAATTATTTCACACATAGGCAAATAATTATAATTCATGCGAGTTCTCAGCCTACCGATAGGCAGGCATCTGTTACTCTTCTATCCCTCCTTTGCAAATGAGGGGTAGAAGAGTTTTCAAATCCCTTCATTTTTTATTATCAGGAACAATATTGTTGATACGAAAACAATATAGTTTAAATGCTCGACTATATAGCTGCTATGTGTTACAGTCATTTTCTTCGGAACTTTTCTTTCGGATTAAATCAATTTCAATCCTCATGTTTAACTTAAAATTTAACTGATTATGAAAACATTAAAATTTTTATTTGCAACAATTATTCTGGCCTGCTTTATTGGCATTGCACAAACAAATGCACAAGCTATTAATGTGAAAGGCTCGCTTTTTGATGAGTTCGGAGCTGTAGGAGATGTTTATTATCAGATTGATGGAGAATGGTATTGCGCATTTTCTGATCTTGATTTTCACCTTGTTTATACTCCAAGTGATGTATTTAATTGGACGTCAAAAGGATATATTTATCTTGCTTTTGTATGGGAAGGTGAAGGGGAACCGGCTACTGCAGGTGGTAGTATTTTTTCAAATCCCGGATGGGTTCAACTGGACTATATTCCACTGCCCAAATGTGCTTATACCTATTATGATGGCCAAAAAATTACAATTACTCCCACAGGCCTTGTAGTAGTTAAGGCTCATGCTAATTAGTTTATACCAGTTAGATCAGGATCAATAAACTGCGTTGGAAATCCAATCATCAATGATTTAATCCAAAGGATTTCAGTTGTGCAGTTGGCCCCTCGTTGGTAGTTCGCTAATGAGGGGTTTTTTTGGATAAAAGGCACATTCTTCAATATTGCAGGATTATTTATTAATTCGTAACTTATGTTTGAATCGGGAAACTCTTATAAAAGTGAAAACCAGTTCCAACGATAATCAAAATTTTTTTGATCGCCTGGCAATTATTGTAAAAGATAATCTGGACAATGAAAATTTTGGTGTTAATGAATTGGCTGAGGAATTAGGGATGAGTCGGTCGATGTTGCATCGGAAATTGAAAAAAATTATCGGGAAATCAGCTTCTGATTACATTTCCGAAAAACGGCTCGAAAAAGCAAAAGAACTTCTTGAGAGCACTGATCTTACCGCTGCCGAAATAGCTTATAAGGCAGGTTTTAACAGCCCCAGTTATTTCAATAAAGTTTTTAAAAAACATTATCAGGTTTCTCCGGGCGATCTGCGAAAAGATAAGCACCTCAATACTGCTGATCATTCGGCTGTGAAGCACCCCAAGGGGAGACTAAAAATTGCTCTTCTAATAGTTCCGATTATTTTACTTGCCGCTGCCTTAAGTTGGGTCGGACTTCATTTTATGAATTCAAAGACCGATCGATCCAAAATTTCAATTGCCATCCTTCCTTTCGATAATTTAAGCGATGTTGAAAACACACAGTATTTTGCCGATGGGGTAGTGGAAGATTTGCTGAACCGACTTTCAACTATAAAAGAAATAAAAGTGATTTCGCGAACCTCGTCTGAAATGTTTCGTGAAAAAGGAGAAAAAACAGTACCGGAGATTGGCAAACTGCTTGGCGTTAGTCATGTGGTGGAAGGTTCGGTTCAGCGGGTGAAAGATAAAATCCGGATTTCAGTTCAGTTAATCGATACTAAAACCGACAATCACGTTTTATCCAGACAATACGATCGAAGTTTGTCCGATTTCTTTCAAACTCAGAGTGAAATTGCTAATGAGATAGCCTCGGAATTATCGCTTGCCTTAACGAATACCGAATTGGAAACCTTACAAAAAGAACAAACGAAAAGTGTAAAAGCATTTGAATATTACCAGTTGGGGCGTTTTCATTCTTCAAAAAGAACAGTGGAAGAACTTCATAAGGGGATTGAATATTACGAGAAAGCACTTAAAATAGACTCTGATTATGCGCAGGCCTATGCTGGGTTGGCAGACAATTATTGGCTGCTTAGCAACTATGTTTCAGATAACAAAGCGACAAATCTTGATTTGGCTTATAGAATGCTTGATAGTGCATTGTTAATTAATCCCGGTTTAGCAGAGGCACACACTGTGTTGGGTGATATTTACAGGGCAAATAATTGGAAATGGGAAGAAGCAGAAAAAGAATTTCAAAAAGCATTGGAAGTTAATCCCAATTTTTCTACTGCGCATCAATATTATGCTGAATTATTATACATTCTTGGCAGGAATGATGAAGCAAGGAAACACATCAACATGGCCAAACAGCTGGATCCTTTTTCAGGTATTATCCGTTTTCAAAGCGCTTCTTACTATTATATTCAGGAAGAATTCGAAAAAGCACTAGAGGAGGTTCAAATTTGTTCTGAAATGGATTTACATGATGGGTTTAATTATGAATTTTTATTCAGATTATATCTAAGTCTTGGAGACAGCCTGGCAGCATTGGAAAGTTTCAAAAAACTGGGTAAAACATCCAATTTTTTTTCACCGGAAACTACAGATAGTATTTACCGGATTAAAGGATTTGATGGAATTTACAACTGGCAAATTGAAACCAATAATTATATAGGACCTGTAATTAGAGCGTCTATATATGCCCATCAAGGTGATGATGAAACCGCACTCGACCTGCTTGAAATAGCAGCTGATAACCATTCTTTTAGCGGTCGATCAATTTATCTTGAATTTAAACACCTTTATTCCAATTCCCGGTTTATTGCCATTCGCAAAAAAATGGGACTGCCCCCACTAGACTCTTAAGTTAAAATAATAAATTCAACGAAATTACCATTTGCAACATTTCTGTCCCCGAACTTACAAGTATTTGCAACCTGTCTGCTATGTGCTCCCTGTTGATTTTTAGGAACTTGTTTATTGGATTAAGTCATATTCAATCCGCATTGTTAAACCTAAAAATTTAATAAAATGAAAGCAATTTTAAGATTATTGTTTTTTGTAATCTGTCTTGGTCTGCTGGCAGGTTGCGAAAAAGATGAAATGTTTCCGGATCAACCCGATCCGATGCTGAAAAAAGCAATGAAAGTAAAAGTTATGCCATGTTCGTCAAGCGATGTATTGGTGAAAGCCGAGACCGACTGGCAAAATATTAACGAGGCGCTTCAAAATGCCGATCCCGGCGAAGTGGTTCAACTTGGCGAAGGCACTTTTTATTTGCATAAGAGTGTTGTTTGCTGGGATTTCGACGGAACTTTGAAAGGAGCCGGAAAGGGAAAAACGATTATCCGAACGGCTCCAGGTATGTTGTTCGATGTTAACGATTGTCCTCCGGTAAACTGGTCATTCGAAAAACACGACGTTGGACATTTTTTTATAGCTTTTCCGCATCATTATTTTGATGGAGAAAGAACAGTTTCGGCTAAGGATTTTTCTATCATAGTTGATGAACCAATTGATGTTGAAGAAACGGAAAGGAACTCGCTGCATGGTATAATGGCTTATAACATCGACCTTGACAATGATCGCGATCACCCGATTAACCTAAACGTTGAGTACAAAAACCTGTCGCTTATCGGAGAATACGATCCGGTGTACAATTATTATGGCTACAGTTTGTTCTCGGGAGTATCCGGTTATGGATATTCAAATGGCATTTTTGAAGCTAAGAATGTGTTTGTAGAGAATGCTGCCGGCTGTGTAAAACCGCATGCATTTTTCGGCCCCGATGCTAACGTGATTATTAAAGATTGCCATTTCAATAATTGCCGGCATGGTGTTTATGCATTCTTCGACCATAGTTGGACAGTCAAAAATAATATAATTGAAAACAGCGTTATGGGGCTTGCCTTGTTAAAAAAAGGTCCTTATGGAGAAGACTGGGATGGTCCGGCTGGTATTACGTTTGTAAAAGATAACTGGATCCACTTTGAAGGAACAGATGCTATGGGTATTGGAATACAATACGCATCTACTGCAGAGGTAAAAAACAATGTTCTCGAAGGGAGCAGTATGCAATATGGAGGTATTGTAAGTCTGCTGGCAAATAACTGGATTATAAGAGATAACGATCTGTGTGGCGTAACTTCCCGGCCTATCTTTCTCTTGTATTCGTCAAACTTCGATATAAGAAACAACTATAATCAGGCTTTAACTCCGGTGGCATGTACCGATTTGATAATAGGAGAGGGATTTGTCTGTGAAGATTAAGTGTTGAGCCAGCAATATGTTCTAATTTACTCAAAATGAAATAGCGAATTCAACGACAGTTTGAAGTCCAGTCTTATTTGACTTAATCCAAAGGATTTCAGTTGTGCAGTTGGCCCCTCGTTGGTAGTTCGCTAATGAGGGGTTTTGTTTTTTAAGTTGAGCTGGTGACTAGAGTTCACCTGCTCAATAACTGAAGACTCGGTCGCAGTATTCACCAGCTGAACTAAAGTCAGCAGGTGAATCATTCTGAAGTTGAGCTGGTGACTTTCGCTCACTTGCTCAATATTAAACTTTAGGAGGGGTTTTTTATGGCATCGCGTAAAATACCCCGTTGTGTTTGTCTTTGATAAATGGTAACTTACAAAGTAAATCACGCTAAATCTTTACTTATGAAAGCTTTAATTTGCTCTGTTTTTTTCCTTCTTACACTGCTAATTATCTCCTGCACCAATACTACAACCATCCCGTTCGAAGCCAATTTTACCGGAGAATACGCCCAGGTTTTAACCGGTGACGATGTAAAAGATTGTCCCGAAGGATTCGAATGTCATGTGACTGTGAATTTTAAAGGAACCGCTACAGAACTGGGTAAAATTGAAGGGACCTTTAATTTTTGTGCCTGCGGCCCCGAAGGAGAATATGCTCCAACCGATTCGTACCTGGTTTCTGAAGATGGAGATAGTCTTTTCTTTTCCTGCAGCGGGAAAGTGATTGAAGGCAGGTTGCCCGGTCATCCTGAATTTGTGACTTCATACTGGAAAGATCCCTTTGTTTTTAACGGCGGAACAGGCAAATTCGAAGGTGCTTCAGGTGGAGGAACTACCGATGACTACAACAGCTCACAGGATCCCAATTCCCATCATCACTGGACAGGCAAGATCACACTGAAAAAATAATTCAACAGCTAATTCAAGACTTTCCCCCAATTTATATGTCTGGATTCCTTCTGACGAAGTTTTTCTGCTTTTATGCGACATAACGACAAACATTGCAACAAACGAACATAAATCTGAAACACCAGTATTAAGCGTTTAGCTGCTTTTTATCGGAACTTGAACTTGATAAAAAATTCAATTAATCATTTAAAATCAGCTAATCATGAAAAGTATTAAATTTTTTGGAGTAATGATTTTTCTTTTTTGTATTTCATTGGTAAATGCACAGGAAAATAAAAATGGTAAGTTTACAGGCACGTATTCCTTTCCGATGGAAGCTTTAGATTGTGTGGGAGAAGAGGTTTCAGGAGAGATATTGGGAGAGTTCACTTCGTTTAAAAGCGGAAAAATCCAGGAGAAATGGAGAGGAGAATTTGTTGGATTAAGTACCGGCGATGTATATACTGTAAAGATGGTTAAGAATCATTTTTGGCAGGACTGGGTTGAAGGAAATGCATGGACAAGTACACAAACCTGGACCATGACAATATGTAATGAAACTTATGATGCCATTGTTGGAGTGGTGCATCAAACAGTGCACTACACTTTTAATGCCAAAGGAGAGATGACGGTAGAGGTGAATAACGCATCCATAGAATGTTATTAGGAAAAACAAACACGCATTTACACATCATTCAGTTAGTTTATCTTCTCCATAGGTTAAATCCAAACACCACATTTGGTCACCGAACTACGTCGGTAATAAGAGGGGGATTCGTTCCCCTTCTTTTGTAAAATATTGGATAGTTATTGAATTCTTATTAAATTAAGGCAGCTAAAACGATGTCAATCAGACCATTTAACTGCCGGGTTTATGGAATTCACTTCATCTGCTGAGCAAAATTTCATGAAACGCCTCCTCGAGGTCATCGATGCCAACCTTCACGATGAAAATTTCGGCGTAACCGAATTGGCAGCTGAACTGGGCATGAGCCGTTCAACCTTGCATCGTAAGGTAAAATCGGTTGTGAATAAATCGGTTAATGAGTTTATTCGTGAAACCCGTTTAAAAAGGGCGCATCAATTGCTCGAGGAAAAAGACAGAACGGTTTCGGAGATCGCCTATGAAGTGGGTTTCCGGAGCGTTTCCTATTTTAATCGCTCTTTCCGCGATCAATTTGGATACACGCCTGGCGATGTGCAGAAAGGATTGGTTAAAAATTCTGACAAAAAAGTTGTTTCTCCAATTAGTCAGAGAAAAATCAGAACCGGATTTTGGCTGGTAGTTGGGGTTTCTTTTGTCCTGATCTCCATAATGGTTTGGTTCTTATTTATTATACCCGGCAAAGACGTGGAGAAAACACTGGCAGTACTTCCGTTTGATACTGAAAATACCCAGTTAAACAATTCGTATAATGCGGAGTGGATTGTTCGGGAGATCATCAATAAAATAGAAAAGGTAGATAACTTAATCGTGGTACCTTATTCCGATATCAGGAACTACAATAAAACCGGCAAACGAATAGCTCAGATCGGTAAAGAGTTAAAGGTAAGCTACGTTTTGGATGGCTCGGTCATACAGTCCGATTCGCAATTAAAAATCCATTTCGAATTGATAGAAACAAAGAAGGGGGAATCTGTATGGCAGGAAATTATGGTTAGGCCGGTTGAATTTAGTACCATGGCAGAAGCTTTTGATATCCAAAAAGATGTAGCTCTCAAGGTTGCAAATGAACTGCAGATTTCTTTAACGCCTGGGGATAAATTACAGTTGGCGGCTTATCCCACATCGAATGTTGAAGCGTATAAAAAATATATTCTGGCAGACGGCCTGCTGAAACGTAATGACAAAGATTGGGATGATATACATTACGCCCGGTCTTTGCTCAAGCAGGCTATTCAGCTTGATTCTTCATTCTCGGAAGCTTACAGCAGGCTGGGGCAAGTTTATGGCAGTAATCTTTCTTTCATTCCGGATTTATACCTTGCCGCCAGTTATTTGGATACAGCTAAAACTCTTTACGAGAAGGCATTAAGTTTAGATCAGGAAAATAAAGCTGCGCTTACGGGGCTTTTCAGCTATTACAAATTGAAGGGGCAACCTGACGTTGCAAAACAATTTGAACCAAAGCAAAACAAAGGAGTAAAAAATTACCTGTATTACAAGAGTCAGGCAGCATCAAATTATTTCATCTCAAATCCGGTACGTAAAATAGAAGCCTTTTATAATTATCTTGAGACAAAACCTGACGATGAGGTGACACCAGGTTGGATGCTGGAGCATGTTTTTGAAGTTTACATGCGAATGGGATTTCCGGAGCTGGCACAAAAATATTCCAAAGAAATGCATATGGTTCAGCATAAAGGACCGGTCCCGAAATATTGTTATCACACAGCGTTAATTGAAGAGTTCAATGGCCATTACGATTCGGCATTTGTGCATGTTCAAAAAGCATATGAAAAAAACCCGGGCGAGAAACCAAACTATTTGATGCTGGCCGCGAGAAATTCCATGCGTCAGCGGAATTATGCAGAAGCCTGCACTTACCTCGACGAAATGGAGAAAGAAGGTGAGGATGAAAACTGGCTGGAAATGCTTTCGCATCTATCGCGTCTGATGTATCCCTTTGGTTATAGTTACCTAATGACCGGACAGCAGGAAAAAGGAGAATACTACTTAAAACGGCTGACGAAACGTTACGAGGATGAAATTGAAACCAACTGGGTACTGGCTCAGTTGCACTATACCTACATCGAACTTGCCATGGTGTATTCGGCTTTGGGAGAGGAAGAAAAGGCCTTACAATGTTTGTCTGCGGTGTTGGATAAAGGAGCTTGTCAGCTATGGTTTATTATGGAACTGGAGAAAAATCCAATGTTTGATAGAATTCGGGATCGTACAGAATACGATTCTCTTTTAGAGGCGTTCAGAAATAACTACAACCGGGAACGTCAATTGATTGAAAAGTTATTGATTAAAAAAGGAATAAGACCTGCCTGATTACGATTTGCTTCATTTACAAATACAACAATTTCCCGATCTCCGTCATAATTTCGGCTGCGTCGCCTTGCAGGAAAATATCAGTGATCTCGCGTGTAAAGTGTGTTTCTTCGATATTGATTTCGATGATTTTAGCCCCGTGTTTTTTTGCTGTAACGGGAATTTCTGCTGCAGGCAGCACTTCGGCATTGGTTCCGATTATCAGCATCACATCGGCTTTGGCGGCCTCCTCGAACGACCTTTTTTTTGCAAATGGCGGAATAGGTTCGTTAAAGAATACCATGTCGGGTTTTAAGATTCCCTTGCATACAAAACAGGTAGGCGGCAGGTAGTTTAAATCGGCAAAACTCATGTCGTATTCCGAACTGCATTCGGTGCAGATCAGCCGCTTGTATGTTCCGTGAATTTCATACACATACTTGCTGCCGGCTTCCTGGTGCAGGTGATCGATGTTTTGTGTGATAATGGCTTCAAGGAAACTACGTTCTTCCATTTTAGCCAGAACCTCATGTGCAGGATTAGGTTGTGCATCACCTACGCTGTCGTAAAAAAGTTCCTTTATTTTTAACCACGATTGCAAAGGTTTTTTCCGGAAGAATTCGATTTCCAGAAAAATGGGGTCGGTGTGGTTCCACAAGCCATTTTCTCCCCTGAAAGGCGGAATCCCACTTGGAACAGAGATCCCGGCTCCGGTGAAAGCCACCGCATATTTTGCTTTCCGGATAATTCCGGCTGCCTGCTGCAGTGCTTCTCTTAGTTCGGTTTGTTTAGTCTTGTTGCGATCCATAAAATTAAAACTCCCGGCAAATTAAGGCAATTACCGGGAGAATAAAGTATCTTCTTTCTGTTTTATTCTTCCAGTTCCAGGTCTTTACTTACCGAAACGGTAGTGTCTTCATTAAACCTGATTTTGAAATTTAATTTTCGGAAGACTGAGATCATTGGTTTGTTATCACGCGTGGTTTCGGCCACCAATCGTTTAATTCCACGATCTTTAGCAATATTCATGCAGTAATTCGTGAGCGTGAAACCCAGTTCTTTCTTCTGCCATGCATCTGTAATCAGAATTGCATATTCCATAACTGTAACATCCGGGTCGGCAATCAGGCGGCCAACACCGATCAGCTCTTTATCTCCATCTTCTTTTTCGTGTTCTGCAACGATGGCAATTTCGCGGTCGTAATCGATAAAACAGAACTGCGATGCCACTTCGTGCGAATCGAAATAAAAATCGTATCGGAAACGGTGATAAATCGATTCCTTCGAACAACTGCCCAGTAAGTGCAGCCACATCGGCTCGTCTTCAGGCCGGATAGGACGCAGTGTAACAGCGGTTCCATCCCTTAACGTACTTTCTTTGATGAGGCTTTCGGGGTAAGGACGAAGGATCAGGTGCGAGTATTCTTTCGCTGGTGTTTTCAGCATATCGTGATCCACAACAATGCGCGCATCGAGCGCAATTACATCGTTGGGCGTAACAATCAGCGGGTTGATATCCAGTTCCTCTATTTCGGGATAATCGGCTGCCAGGTACGACATGCGTATCAGCACCTCGATCAGTTTATCGATATTTTTTGGAGCATCGCCGCGCCATCCTTTCAATAACGGATAGATCTTCAGCGAACGTAACATCTGACGTGCCAGGTGTTCGTTCAGGGGCGGGAATTCCAGTCGTTTGTCTTTGAACAGCTCGGCAGTAGTTCCGCCCATCCCAACCAGCATCACGGCTCCGAAAGAAGGATCTTTTTTGGTACCCAGAATCAATTCGATTCCATCCTTCGTATCCACCATTTTCTGAACGGTAACTCCCTCGATCTTGGCATCGGGACGTTTTTCTTTAGCTGTTTTAACCATGTTTCGGAAGGTGGCCCTTACCATCTCTTCGTCCTTAATATTGAGAGCAACACCACCAACATCCGATTTATGCGTGATATCCGGTGAATAGATCTTAAGTACCACCGGGTATCCTTTTTTCTCGGCGATCTTCACAGCTTCATCTTCAGTAGCTGCCGGCGTAGGGTGGGTTGTATCGATCCCGTAGTCGTTCACCAGCATCTTTGAGTCATCCTCGTTCAGGATCTTGGCTTTCGGGAATACCTCACTCAGGTATTTTTTACGCAGTTCGTGCCGGTCGTACTGGAACGATACCGGAACTTCCCTTGGCGTTTCATAAAGCATTTCCTGGTTTTCAGAATAATCCGATAGTGTCATGAATGCCCGGATCGCCTGTTCCGGAGTCGTGTAACTCGAAATTCCGGCCTTGTTAAAAATCTGAATGCCGTCGCGCATGGCTTTACCACCCAGCCAGGCTGCCATAATTGATTTGGTCGTTTTAGTCGACATATCAGCAATGGCCTGAGCAGTAGCAGTAGGATCCGTCATGGCTTGAGGAGTAAGTAATACCAGCACTGCATCCACCCACTGATCCTCAAGAACAATTTCAGTTGCGCGGGCAAATCGTTCTGGTGTGGCATCCCCCAAAACGTCGACCGGGTTACCGTGCGACCAGAACGGAGGAAGGTAGTCGTTTAATTTTTGCATGGTTTCTTCCGAAAGCTTAACCAGTTTCCCTCCCATCGAGATCAAAGAGTCGGTTGCCATAACACCCGGACCACCAGCGTTGGTAACAATGGCCAGCCGGTTACCTTTAGGTATGCGTTTACGCCCAACGAGGTCGGTAAAATCAAAAATATTTCCAAAGTCGAAAACCCTTGCCAGTCCTGCACGTCGGAAAACGGCATCATAGATCGAATCTTCAGAAGCCATGGCACCGGTGTGGGATGCAGCTGCCGCCGCTGATTCAGGGAAACGGCCCGATTTATAAACGATAATCGGTTTTTCGCGCGAAAAAGCACGTGCCGCCGACATAAAGGTTCGCGCATTCGCAAGGGATTCAACATACAGAACGATTGATTTTGTATTCGGGTCCTGTCCAAAGTAGTCGATCAGGTCGCCAAAGCTGACGTCCATAGAGTTCCCAATGGAAACAAAGTAAGAGAAGCCAATGTTGGATTCGTAAGCCCAATCAAGCACGGATGTACAAAGTGCACCCGACTGTGATATAAAGGCTACATGGCCTTTTTTGGGCATGCCGTCGGCAAAACTCACGTTCATACTGAGTCCGGGTACCAAAATCCCAAGGCAGTTCGGCCCAATTATCCGCATGTCAGGGAATTTGTTTTTCTCCGCTTTTACCTGCTCTTCCAGTTTCTTACCCTCTTCACCCGATTCTTTAAATCCGGCGGACATGATGATAAGTCCGTGTATTCCTGCTTCACCGCATTCGCGCACCAAATCAGGTACCCATTTAGCTGCGGTCATGATCACGGCCAGATCGGGTGTTTTGGGCAGGCTTTTTACATCGGGATAACAGGGAATACCGAATACGGCTTCACGTTTGGGATTCACCGGGTAAACTACCCCGTTATAACCTCCCCCCACAAGATTTCTGAGTGTGATCCCTCCAACACTGTCAGGATTATTGGAAACGCCTATAAGGGCGATTCTTTTCGGTCTGAAGATACTGTCTAACTTCTTGATAGCCATGTCTGATTTTTTTTGGTTGATCGATTTGTTGTAGTCCTCGAAAGATCTTAGAATACAGGTTATTTCGGGTCTTAAATTTCATCAAAAAATACCAGCTTAAAAAATATTGTTTTTTTCACAAAATAGACCTTTGGTGTTGCATGTATTTTGTTTTCAGTGTTTTAGACTGATTTTTATTTTTCGAATTTTGGAATTCTATGTTTAAAAACAATCCTGTGGTAACCTGTTTTAGAACACTTGTTAACATTCAAATAAAAAAGCACCCCTAATTGGAGTGCTTTTCTTTCAAAATGTGGGTATTTTAATCTTTTGGTTTTTTAACGAACACAATCAAAAGTGTTCCGATCAGTACAGCAACACCGGATATGGTAAAGGCTAAGGCGAAGTTGTTCAGGTCGCCCATTTTTCCACCAAGTATAGGACCAAAAATTCCGCCTACACCATAGGCCAGGAAAACGAATGGATAGTTCTGTCCCACATTTTTGGCTCCAAAAGTATCGGCCGTAATGGTAGGAAAAAGTGCGAAGTTACCACCAAAATTGAATCCGATCAAGGTGGCCCCCAGGTAGAGTAAAACTTCATTTCCAGCCATGTAAGTGAAAAGGATCACTGTGATTCCCTGAACAGCTGTCATGATGATGATTGAACGTCGACGGCCGAGTTTATCGCTCATTAGCCCCCAAAGTATTCTTCCCAGTCCGTTTGCAAGGCTAAAGAATACTGCCATTGCAGTTCCTGAGATCGCACTGGCTGCAGTTTCGCTGATGCCCGATTCCATGAGTGCCTGCATTGGATAGAGTTTCATCAATCCTATTGACATGAGTCCGGCTCCCGCACTAAATACAAAGGTGAAGAAGATGAGGTAAAACTGGACTTTTCCCAGCATTTCATTGCTCGTAAAATCTTTGGAACTTACAACGGGACTGTCTTTTATCGCCGTATTTGCCTCAAAGCCTTCCGGTTTCCAGTCGGCTGGTGGAAATTTCATCCAGAATCCGCCAATTATCACCATGGCTGCAAATGCAATTCCATAAATTGTAAAGGTTGCTGACAGTCCAAGATTCTCGATGAGGTGCCCCCACGAACCGGCCAGTTTTACCCACAGCATGGCTCCAAAGCCAAAACCTGCAACGGCCAGGCCGGTTATCATTCCTTTTTTATCGGGAAACCAGCGCATACCAACTGCTATTGGAACAACATAGGCAAATCCGATTCCCATGCCTCCAATCAATCCGATAAGGATAAGCAATGCTGTGAAACTGGTCCCACCGAAAATTCCTGCCAGCAGGTAACCTGCCCCAAGCACGATCCCTCCAAGCCAAGATAAGGTACGCGGACCCCAGGAATTGAGTTTTTTACCTGCAAAAACCATAAACAGTGCAAAAGAGGCCAGTCCAAGTGCAAAAACCCACTGTGTGTTTTCGCTCGACCAGCCAGCTGCTTTTAACGAGGGTGTAAATACCGACCAGGCGTAAATTGCGCCAAGAGCCAGTTGAATGAGGATAGCACCAAGGACAACAAATCCCCGGTTAAATACTTTCTGGTTTTCCATGATTTGGTTTTTATTAAAGCAAAAAAGACATCTTCGTATTTGAAAATGTCTTTTTTAGCGTGTTAGTTTATCGTTTAACTTCAACTTTTGCTCCTTCGATGATTTCTTCAACCACGCCGGGATCAAGTAAGGTGGAAGTGTCGCCAAGGTTGGTAGCGTCGCCTTCACCAATTTTCCGAAGTATTCGCCGCATGATCTTGCCTGATCGTGTTTTTGGCAGACCACTTACGATTTGAATTTTATCGGGTTTGGCAATCGGACCGATGAATTTGTTCACGGTAGCCTTGATTTCGCCTTCGATATTTTCCATTTCTCCATCAGTTAGGTCTTCGCAAATTACATAAGCGTAAATACCCGAACCTTTAATATCGTGTGGATAACCTACAACGGCCGATTCCACAACTTTCGGATGCTGGTTGATTGCATCTTCCACTTCAGCGGTTCCGATGCGGTGACCTGAAACATTGATCACATCGTCGATCCGGCCAATAATACGGTAATATCCTTCTTCATCGCGTTTGGCCCCGTCACCGGTCAGGTAATAGCCAGGGAAGGATGAGAAATAAGTCTGGTAACAACGCTGATGATCGCCCCAGGTTGTGCGTAGCATGCCCGGCCACGGATGTTTTATACACAAAATACCTTCCACACTGTTTCCTTTCAGTTCGTTGCCTTCGTGATCGAGCAAAACAGGTTGGATTCCCGGCAAAGGCAGCGTGGCCAGCGAAGGTTTCGTAGGTGTTATCCCGGCCAGTGGTGTAATCATGATTCCACCGGTCTCGGTTTGCCACCAGGTATCTACAATAGGACAACGGCCTTTGCCAACCAGATCGTGGTACCAGCGCCAGGCTTCTTCGTTGATGGGCTCTCCAACGGTACCCAGCACTGTTAGTGAACTTAGGTCGTGTTTTGTTACCCACTCATCACCTTGCGCAACCAGCGCACGAATAGCGGTTGGAGCTGTGTAGAATTGATTTACCTTGTACTTGTCAACGATATCCCAAAAACGTCCGGCATCGGGCCAGGTAGGAACACCTTCGAACATGATCGATGTTGCGCCTGTCAGCAATGGACCATATACAATGTACGAGTGGCCCGTAACCCATCCAATATCGGCTGTGCACCAGAAAATATCACCGTCGCCATACTGGAAAACGTTTTTGAATGTGTATTCGGCATACACCATATAACCACCCGTGGTGTGAACAACACCTTTAGGTTTGCCGGTCGATCCCGAAGTGTAAAGAATGAACAACACATCTTCGGCATCCATGGTTTCGGCTTTGTTATCCGTCGAAACGCCTTCAACAAGATCGTGCCACCATATATCGCGGCCATCTACCCAGTCAACATCATCTCCGGTGCGTTTCAGCACGACTGAGTTTTGTATGGAAGGACAGGTTTCCAATGCTTCGTCGGCAATGTTTTTTAAAGGTATGGATTTGGTCCCTCTGAAACCGCCATCGGAAGTGATGAGTATTTTGGCCTCCGCATCGTTTACCCGGTCGGCAAGAGCAGTGGCTGAAAATCCGGCAAAAACAATGGAGTGAATAGCTCCTATACGGGCACAGGCCAGCATGGCAACTGCCAGTTCGGGAACCATTGGCAAGTACAATGCCACACGGTCACCTTTCTCAACACCCAGTTTTTTTAGCCCATTGGCAAATTGTTTTACCTTATCGAAAAGTTCACCGTAGGTCAACTTTATCTCCTTTTCTTTCGGATCGTTTGGTTCCCAGATAATGGCCACCTGATCTTTGCGCATAAACATATTGCGCTCGAAAATATTTTCCGTGATGTTCAACTTACCGTTTACAAACCAGTTGACATCAGGCGTTCCTTCTCCTTCAAATTTGTATTGCAAAACCTGATCCCATTTTTTCTGCCAATAGTGACTTTCGGCAATTTTACCCCAAAATCCATCAGGGTCAGCAACACTTTCCTTGTACTTTTCGAAATACTCGGCTAAACTTGTGATTTTATTTACCATAGTAGTTATTTTTTAGGTTCTTATTTTTATTAATAGGATCTGATTATTTCTTCTACCATTTGTTCAATCTTTCAGAAAACTCCAAATAAAAGTTTTTTGCCGCTTGAAAATCGTTCATGCAGATGACAGAATATAATAGTCTTTTTATGTTCTGCGTAAGATAGTTGGTCGAAACAGTATCGTAGTCTGCGCTGAATCAAGTTGATGGTTTTAAAATGAACAACTTAACAGGTTTTGAAATTAGTACAATTCTCCCGATTGAGAAAAGTTTGGGATATATTATAAAACAGCAAATTTGGTAGTCGTATTATGTTTGTAAAACATATGGTTACTATTGAATTCAGCCCTGTTTTTTACTATTTTAATAGGCTCCGTAACTTTCATCCTATTCAACAAAAATGGGATATGTATTACCTGCATTGTTGTTTCGTTTCGAAAGTGGATGAAAAAACGTAAATGACCTGAAAATTATAATTCGGAAGTTGTTGGAGGTTTTTACTGATAAAGTTTCTGCTGAAAAAAGAAACAACTATAAATTCTTAAAAATGAAATAATTGACTGTGGTTTTAAAACATAAAATATTCTGAGAAATGTTATCCCATGGTCAGCAGGATTGGCGTAACTTCGGGTTGCTAAACATCTGTTAAATATGAAGAACTTTACGGAATTAATTAAAGCCGCCAAAAAACAGCCGACCAAGCGTTTGGTTGTGGTAAATGGTGTTGACGTAAATACGCTCGAGGCTCTCGACGAAGCCGTTGAACTGGGCTTTGTGAGACCAATATTAACCGGCGTGCAGAAACGCATCGAAGAAAAGCTTCATTCGCTGCATATCGACTCGAGCCGTTACGAAATTATTAATGTTGAAAAGTCTCGTGAGGCAACAGAAAAGTCGGTGCAACTGGTACACGACGGTGAAGCCGACCTGATCATGAAAGGCATGGTATCCACCGACCAGTTCATGAAAGTTTTACTAAAAAAGGAATATGGTTTATTGCCATCGAAAGCGACACTTTCGCATATTTCGGTGATGCACAGTACGAACTATCATAAGTTGTTGATATTTACCGATCCGGCGGTGATTCCCTATCCGGATCTGAAACAAAAGATCCTGATGACCCAGTACCTGATCGATGCTGCACACGGCCTGGGAATTGAGGAACCAAAAGTTGCCGTAATTGCGCCGACTGAGCAGATCATTATTTCAATTCAGTCGTGTATGGATGGTGCTACAATTGCAAAAATGTCGGAGCACGGACAGATCGAAGGGGGAATCGTGGACGGTCCAATGGCACTTGATGTTGCCATAAACAGCGAAGCGGCCGACCTAAAGGGATTTACCTCGGCAGTAGCTGGCAATGCCGACTGTTTGTTATTCCCAAATATCGACGCAGCAAATGTTTTTTACAAAACCAATTCGAAATTATGTAATGCTGAGATGGCCGGAATCATTGCAGGTGCAAAGGTACCTGCGGTTGTTTCATCACGTGGCGACAGCGAAAAAACAAAACTGAACTCCATCGCTCTTGCTTCGTTATTAAGTTGATATGCATCGAGTGCTCGCTATAAATCCGGGATCCACTTCCACAAAGTTCGCCGTTTATTTCGAAAACGAATGTGTGCTTCGTAAAACGATTCGGCATCCACTTGACCAATTGTTACGTTATATAAGTGTAGTGGACCAGTTCGACCTGCGTAAAGGAGTTATTATTGAAACGCTGGTGGAAGAAGGTATTGATGTGGATTCGATCAAATATATTATTGGGAGGGGAGGACTGACTTACCCGCTCGAGTCGGGAGTTTACCGGGTAAATAACCGGATGATTGAGCACCTGTACGAAGGTGTTTTGGGGCATCATGCCAGTAACCTGGGACCGATCCTTGCTGATTATATTGCCTTACAAATTCCGGGAGCCCATGCTTTTATGGCTGATCCGGTGGTTACCGATGAACTGGAAGACGTTGCCCGTTATTCGGGACATCCCAAATTTCAACGTCGATCAATATTCCATGCCCTGAATCAAAAAGCCACGGCACGTTTGCATGCTCAGAATGTTGGTAAAAGCTATGAAGACCTGCGGCTGATAATAGCGCATCTTGGCGGCGGCATTTCAGTTGGTGCGCATAAAAATGGTCGTGTGATAGACGTAAACAACGCTTTGGATGGTGAAGGTAGTTTTAGTCCCGAAAGGTCGGGAACGCTTCCGGTTGGGCAATTGATTGAGGTTTGTTTTGAAGGACGATACAGTAAAGAACAAATCCGCAGAATGGTAGTTGGTGAAGGAGGTTTTGTGGCCTACCTTGGAACGAATAACGCGCAGGAGGTGGAAAAGCTTGCCAACGCAGGGGAAGAAAAGGCGGCAAATGTGCAGGAAGCTTTATTTTATCAGGTGGCAAAAATGATCGGTGAGATGGCCGTCGTTTTGGAGGGTAAGGTAGATGGAATCCTCTTGACAGGCGGACTGGCATTTAATAAAGACCTCGAGAAATATATTCGCAAGAAAACCGGATTTATTGCTGAAATTTTCGCCTATCCCGGTGAAGATGAGTTGGAAGCACTGGCCATGAATGCGCTTCGTGTCGCCCGAGGTGAAATAGAACCCAAAGAATACAACAAATAAAGCCCCCAATTTCCTGGAGACTTTATCCATTTGAGACAGCAAAGAATCACTCGTCTTACTTGGTTTTCATGGCATACGGTTCGGTGTACAAGTGTTCTTCCTGTTTTTTGTTTGGACACCAGCATCTTTCGTCAACCATCCAGTCTTCAACTTCAAGCGGCTCTTCTACTGCTGCAGCAAGAAGTTCCCTGCATTTGCATTGCAGTTCGATTGCTTTGAGAACCGCTTCGTTTTTTTCTGCCAGCAAACCCAGCAGGTAATAGTTTGGCGTGATGCCGATTTTTGATGCGGAGGGGGAAGTATTGTTCTCTGTATCAGTTCTTATGATTTTAACTTCAGGATGTGGATCGAATGCAACTGTTTCATGATCAAATTCCGGCTCCGGCGCCAGCACTTCACGCCAGTATGCGGCTTCTTCAATTGCTTCGAAAACTTCTTTGTTTTTTGCTTCGTAAACGGTTTGGAGAAATTCATCAAAATCGTTGTCTGTTTCTTTGATGCAATTCCAAACATTGTCTTCAGTCATCCAAACTTCCACATCCAGCTTACTTTCATTTTCAGCAGCCAGCAATTCCCTGAACCTGCTTTCATTTTCGATTTGAGCAAAAACCTCTTCATTCTTTTCTTTGTACAGTGTATTCAGGTAAGCATTACTTTTCATTGTGTAGCTTTCATCATTGTTGTCGTTGAAATATGCCTGCTGGAATGCATGAACAGAAGCTATGTCCTGAAACGTCATGCCCGGTTCTTCAATGGTTGTTAGGTCATTTAAAACCGTGCGATAGATGTTATCCTTCCGATCTGCCATCACCTGACGCAGTTTATCAACTTCAAGCACTCCATTATTAATAGAAGTAAGTGCTGCCTCGATGTTGTTGAGTGTCTGGTAACTTGTTTTGTTTGTTTTAGCGTTATTCTCATCACTTAAACCGACAAATCCGGTAGCAACAAATAATAATACTCCACAAACTACAATTACGATCATCATGATCCGATTGTTTTGTTCTTGTTTTTGGCGAAATGTGTCAACTTGTGTTTTCATTTTTATTTCCTCCTGACTTTAAGTGTTTCAAAATTTACATTTCAAAGGTAGCGTAACAGTCAGGTGGAATTCTACCACTGGTGTTCCAATAAATGAAACTGAAATTTGATTGTACGCAAGATATATCAGGGGATACCGAATATCTAACACTGGAGTACCAATTCATGAAACGGATGTTTCAGAACGAGTTTTTAATAAATGAGTAAGGGCAGTAAAAATTTGTAGTAATTACTCCTGTTTTATGTATTCGGAAGGCAGTTTGCCAAATAATTCCTTAAAGCATTTGGCAAAATAAGATGGATTGTTAAAGCCCACTTCGTAGGTAATTTGTGCAATATTTCCAAAATTCTGCTCCATAAGCTGGGCAGCACGTTTCAAACGCACGGTCCGGATAAATTCTCCGGGCGATTGGTTGGTCAGTGCTTTTATTTTCCGAAATAACTGCGTGCGGCTCATCAACAATTCGTCCTGAAGTTTTCCTACTTCAAATTCGGAATTGCTCATTTCTTTTTCAATGATATCCATTACCCGGTTCAGGAATTTCTCGTCGGCCGAGGTCACGGCAATTTCGCGCGGTTCGATTTTCAGGTTTTTGGTAAAACGTTCGCGAAGTTTCCGACGCTGCTCGATCAGTTTACTAACACGCAGCGCCAGCTCTTTCATGCTGAACGGTTTTGGAAGAAAAGCATCCACACCGGTTTCGAGCCCTTCAATTTTATCAGCCTGGCTCGATTTTGCTGTTAACAATATGATTGGTATATGACTGGTCCGTTCGTCGCTCTTTAGTTTTTTGCTCATTTCAATACCATCCATTTCTGGCATCATAACATCGGAAATGATCAGGTCGGGAATGTTTTCCGTGGCTTTTTCAAAACCATCTTTGCCGTTTGTTGCAATTTTTACATTGTAACATGAATCAAGGTTCTCCGCAATGAATTCACTAATTTCTGCATGATCTTCTACAATTAGAATTTCGGGTTCGCCTTCGTGTTTGCCGACAGGTCCAGGGTCAGGACATTTCTTTTCTTCTTCTTCATCTGATTCAACCGTTCTTATTGCCGGTTTATATTTGCCAAGTATTACATATTCGTCTTTTTGCAAATGTTCGCTACCCAGCGGAAGAGAAACCTTAAATTTGGTGCCTTCTCCAACGATACTTTCCACGGTGATTTGTCCGTACATTAATTCCACCAGTTCTTTGGTTAGCGAAAGCCCGATTCCTGTTCCAAGGTTCGAAGTCGAGTCGCTTCCTTTTATCCGGTGAAAGCGATCGAAGATCTTTGGAAGTTCCTCGGCCGGAATTCCTTTCCCGGTATCCTGAATTACCAGCTCCAGCCGGTTTTCTTTTGGGAAACTGGCGAAGCAAAATACCTGTCCGTCTTCGGGCGTGTACTTTAGGGCATTCGACACCAGGTTATTAATGATCTTTTCGAGTTTTGATGCGTCGAATAAACGAAGCTTCTTGTCAGGTGGCGTATAGGTATTAAAACTGATGTTTTTCTTTTCGGCAAGTGAAGCGAACGAGGCAAAATGTGCACGAATAAATGAGACGATATCCGATTCCGAGAGTTCCAGTTTCATGCTTTTTGCATCGATCTTGGAAAGGTCCAGGATCTGGTTAACCAGGTTCAGGATGGCATTGGCATTTTTTCGCATGAGCTTAATCTGCTTACGTGATGGATTTTTTGCGGCTTCCTTCGACAGCATCTGTTCCAGCGGTGCAATGATCATGGTAAGCGGTGTACGCAGTTCGTGCGAAATATCCGAAAACATGCGGGTTTTCAGTTCATCCATTTCGGTAAGCAGTCGGTTGGCTTTTTGTTTGTGTTTGTAGCTGCGTAATAATAATACAATGAGGACAATAGATAAAAGTAGAAAAGCAAGTGTAATAAAGATAATTTGTTCATTTCGTTTGCGTTTTGTTTCTTCTTCAAGCACTTGTTTGTCAAAATTTATACGATTCTGTTCCAGCTGAAACTGCTCTTTTTTATTGGCAGCTTCCAACTGTATTACTTTCTCAGCATATTCATAGGCCTTTTCTGCATTTGCGTTTTCAGCATAATAAATTCTTAGCAAATTGTTATAACTGATTTGGTCGTCTAATGAAAAATCGCCGATAACGTAATTCATATAAAGTTCTTCAGCTTGTTTGATATACGGTTCAGCCTCTTTCTTGTAATTTATATTGTATAAGAACCGTGCCAGATGAAAAGAGGAATGAAATAACTCTTCAGGTGTATTGGCCGTGGTTGCGAGTTGATGAGCAGATGAAAGGTAATAGAAGGCTGAATCGGCATGTTGAAGTTTACTGAATACATCACCAAAGTTGATGTAGCAGTTGATCAGATTGATTGGATCGAATTTTTTCAAAATGGGTTCTGCTCGCTGATAATATCTAAGAGCTTTACCATAATTTGCCTGTGTTTCAGCCAACGAACCAAGATTGATGAAGAACCATGAAATCTGCATCGAATCCTTTCGCTGTTCACTGATCTGTAATCCCTTGTTATAATATTCCTCTGCACGTTCAAAGTCTTCAATGAATTTATAAAAAATACCAAGACTGTTATAGATTTGAGCAAGTAGTCTAAGACTATCTCTTTCTTGATAATACAATAAAGCTTCGTTAAATAAATTCAGACTTTCAAAAAATTCTCCCTTGAATCGTAACTCTTTTGCTTTATTGTATTTACAGAAAGAAGCACCATTTTCATATTCAATAATCTGGCACATGCGAATTAATCTGTCCCATACTTGCGTCACCGAATCTTTTGAAATTGTATTATCTATTACATTATTTATTTGATTTAAAACATGCCATCTCTGATTATCTGAATCTAGCGACTCAAAAACTGATATCATGGAATCTAGCTTGCCTGGTTCGTTCTGAGAACTGGATAAGATAGGTGAAAAAAATAGAATTAATAATAAAAAAGTCCTATTCATTATTTTGAATTATACGCACCAGCCCTAAGTTCTGAAGTTTGTTTAACCACTTTAACGCATATTCTTCAGATGCCACATGCTTAACCTCTTTTACATATTTTTTTACAGAAAGTTTGGAAATCGTTGCAGTTAATTCCATTTCTTTTTGTGATATTTTCAATCGTTGTACCTTAATTTCAGAAGATGCTGTGAGCAAATAATAATACTTTCCTGTTCTACAATGAAGGTCTTTATATCTCCATCCATTCTCTTTAGGAAGTACGCTTTCAAGAAGAAAACTTGTCTGCAAAATTTTATATACAGGATTAGGCTCTATGGTGTCTGACTGATTTATTTTTGATTTAGTTACTTCATAGTCTAATAATTGAAAGCTTGTAAATAGTTTTTTTAAGACAGCAGAATAAGCTTCATAATTGAATACATCTAAAATATGAGGGAATTGATTTGCAATCTTTTTGTCGTTTATGAATTTAGTGAGGTATTCTATAAGCACTAGTATGATTGGAGATTGAGATATTTGAGTTTTATTTTGAGTATATTCTTGTTTAAAGATTTCAAGCAAATTGTAATTTTTTAGTTCGTCATGAAGTTGGTCGCCTATAATGAAAAACGTATTAATAAACTGAGGTAATTTATTGATCAGTCTACTCAGATAAACCATTTCATCCCTTTTCATTGTTTTGACAGGGAGGTAATAGAACGAGCTAAAAATTTCAGGATCATTACGAATTAAATCTCTTTCCCGATCGTTGCAAATCGTCTGTGAAAAATTGGAAAAATGTCCGTCAAATTTTAGTTTGTCTTTGTGTCTGTCATATAACGGAGTTCCCGGCAATAAAGCCAAAACAGAACTTTGTACCAATGCTCCTTGTAAAAGGAGTTTGAAAATATGCTGCAAAGTCAGGTTTAAATCTTTTTTTGTTTCTTCCGGAAATCCCATGATATACGAAGCATGCATGTCCATTCCTTCTTTTCTACTGATATCTGCAATCAATTCAGCTTTGGGCAGGTGGAGGTTCTTCCTAATTTTTTGCTGAATGATTTCAGATCCCGATTCAATTCCATAAAAAATAGAAGTGCAGCCTGCTTCTTTCATTTTAAAAATCATTTCCTGATCGATGCAATCAATTCTTGCAGAACATACCCAGTTAAACCGGATATTTTTCTTTTCCCTGATTTCAACTAAGTTCTTGCAAAGCTGCAATACGTCATTTTTTCGAAGTGTAAAAAGATCGTGTGTGAACTCAAATTCTCTAACTTTATAGGTACCATATAGCTGGAGCATTTCCGAAATGATTCGATCCACAGATTTCATCCGAAACTTCTTCGAGAAAAAATTATTGGTGGTACAATAGGTACACTTAAACGGACAGCCTCGTCCAACATCAAGTTTGATTGCTTTTTGTTTGGGAATAAGATGATAAGCAGGTATCGGTAAATCATCTAGATTGGAAACGATTGAACTGGTAGCATTTTGTTGGATTTGACTATTATGCCTAAAATACAATCCCGGGATTTTTGATAATTTAGGATCTTTGTTTTTTAGTGTGTGTATTAGTTTTGGAAATGTAAGATCTGCCTCACCTGTAAGGATGTAGTCTACAATTGGGTACTTCTCCATGGTTTGTTTGGGAAGAATTGAAGCCTGCGGTCCTCCAAAAATAACGATTGAATTTGGGGATAATTTTTTTATTTCAGCGACCAGCAGAATAATTCCGGGGTAAGAAGTGCACCAGGTTGAAAAGCCTATGACTGAAGGATTATGTTTGAGAATATCTTTTGCAACCTTATGGTAATCCTCAGCTGCCAAAAGCCTGATTTTGGGCTCGTAAATAAATGCTGAAATATTTTGTTGTAAAAGTACTGCCGCGAGGCTCATCAAACCCAATGGCATAAACTTATCCCTGTTTTTTTTAAAAAAAGGATTGGCTAAAGGGGGGACAAGCAATACTTCGGTGCTCTTATTAATATTAAAAAAATTTTGTTAAAAATAAGATCATTTAATTTTCCTGGATCTGGCCAATGTCATCATGTAGATCGAGGATCTCAATATGAGACTTTCTGGAAATCTTTACATTGTTTTTTAACAAATCTGCTAAACGAGATCTCATCTCGTCGTAAAACTCTGCTATATCTTTCTTTTTAACATCATCTTCTGCATGATATTTTCCTGTTCCAATGATAGTAATAGCAAATCTAACTTCATCTTCCTCCTTGAGGTCCCGCCACCTAGGTATTCGAACTTCTTTAGTTTTTTTGGGATCATCCATTTTTTATCCTCCTTGTTTTTGGTTAATAAATAAAGTGTATTAAAAAATTATTCTTCCTTTTTTTCAGTTGGTGTGGGTGTCAACAATCCTGCTACGGCACCAATGGCACCTGATCCAATGGAAACGAATAAATCCGGTACCTGGAAGGCTTCTGTTTCGTCTTCACCATACATAATCACTACGGAAATAATTATTGTTAATACGATAGCCACCAAACCTCCAACTGTGATTCTGTAAATCCATTTATCCCAACCCAATGGACTCGTTTTACTTTCTGCTTCCAATATTGTTTTTTCTGGATCATTTACTAGTTGGTTTCGAAATTCTTCATTACTGATGAGTAATTCCTTTAAATGCTTGAATGATTTAATTTCCCAATTTTTCATAATACAAGGTATTAAGCTGACTGATTCTAACTTAATGGGATTCTCCTCTGGTGCCTGAATTGAACTCTTTAACGTTCATAATTTACAAAGGTTTCATTTTGTCAAGTTAAACTATGTTCACTACAAAAATTGTTAGTTGCTGGTGGTCAGTTATTTATTAAATACCTGGAGGTGTTTATTTGTCATATTTACCGGAAGAGAAACACCCTTAGGACAGCCTTATTTGCGTTTTTTAATCGGCTTTACTAACTTGAAGAACAGAACAGGATCAGAGACGCAATTTGTTTAAAATAATAACACGAATTAAATAAACACAATTAAGGACGCTGTTACATGATATGAACATTTGGCTCTCATTTAATTATTCGTGACTGATTTGGTAATATCCAAAATTTCAAACGACTAAATCCACAGATATGCTTACAGTAAAAGATCATTTTTTATCAGACCCGGAAGAAAAAATCAAAATTCTTTTTCAGGAAACCCCAAATATTTCGGGACCCTTTGCTGCCGGATTGCCTGACACAGTGGTAATTCATTACACGGCCGGAGGTTCATTGAATTCGTCAGCCAGGTGGTTGCAAAATCCAAATGCCAAAGCGTCAGCCCATCTGGTGGTGGGAAAAACGGGGGAAGTCATTCAGCTTGCTCCCTTTAATCTCAGAACATGGCATGCCGGCCGAAGTACCTGGAAAGGCAGGTCGGGGCTCAATCAATACAGTATTGGTATAGAAATCGACAACGCAGGACCATTGGCCCGAACGCCCGATGGTTACAATACGAATTTCGGTAAACGGATCGATAATCAAAATGTAGTTTTGGCAACGCATAAACTCGAATCAGCAGAACGGGGATGGGAGGCTTTTACTTCGCTGCAATTACAGGTGGTTGAAGAGATTTGCTGGGCGTTGAAAGCCGCTTACGGAATAAAGGAAATTGTGGGACACGACGATATTGCACCATCACGAAAACGTGATCCAGGACCTGCTTTCCCTATGGCTTCTATACAAAACAAAGTATTGCTTGGCCGCGATGAGGACCTGCCAGATGAGCCCGATGAATTGATGGAAGCTGCAGCCTTAGTGATAGCTGATAACCTGAACATCCGATCGATGCCGGGAACCACTGCCGCATTGGTTTCAAACCCGCTGCCAAAAGGAACCAAAGTAAAAATCAAGAAAACCGAAGGCAGCTGGTCTTATGTTAAAGCTGATATTGAAGGTTGGGTCAGTACGCAGTGGTTGCGAACTGTCTGAGAAAATAACCGGATCAACAAAGATACATCTCCTCCATCCGGAAAGGATATTTTTTTACAGCAGGCTAAAAACCTTGGTGATGACGAGGTTTAGAAGCTTGGCTTTTAGTTCGTCGATTTTAATGAGTGACAGACCCGCATGCTTTAATCCCACCATTTCTATAAGTTCTTTTTTTGCCATGACCAGCCATTCAAAATCATCTTTCGTTAACGAGCCGTTGGCGAGTTGCAGTGTCCAGGTCTTTAGGTCTTCTTCCAGCGTGCCGATGAGGTTTACTGCATCGTTTTCGGCTTCGTTTTTAAACTTTTTAAACGCTTCTTTGGCAAGTACAGCGCTTTCTTTCTTTAATTCTTTCAACAATTTTTCCAGATCTATCGATGCCATAATTGTATCCTTATAATTCCGAAGGTTTTATTTTTTTACTCTCTAACTGCCCTATCTGATCGAAAGCCGGACCAATAATTTTCTTCGCCTCAGCGATAAAAACCGGACTTTGCTTGCCCTGATTTTCCCATTTAGCAAGAAAACCTCCAATTAGATGACCGTCTTCATTGAGCAACTTTTCCCACATTTTTACTGTAATTTCGTTCTTTGGGCGATTCTTTTCGTATTCGTAAATTTTCTGCTGATTAGCTTTTAATTCGGCAACTTGATCGGCGTGATCACTATACTCGTCAACCGCCAGATCCATTATCTGCAAAGCATCCACTTTAAGTGAGGTAGTTTGCACGTAAGCATATTGATCAAATTGCGAAATGGTGGCGCATCCGAAAACTGAAATAAAAAAAGTGAGGAGAATTATTTTCTGTCCATACGGGTGTAAAGCGTTTTTTTTTGCATGGTGATTAGGTATTGTATTGTGTTGTGATTTAATGGATTCAGTATGTAATTTACGGAAAATAGATCTGGAAGTCAATTCTGGACGCAAATTTATATTTTTTGAAAATTTTGGCAAGCGGATTATCATTCAGCAATTTTGAATCATTTTCTCCAATTCATATTTCAAAATTTTAATCTACACCAGGTTTAGCAGCAGGTACTGATAGCTCTGTTGTTGCCTACTTGAGCTTGTCGTGAATTCCTGCCTGGTTTTAAATATATTGGTATAATGTTTCGTAATTCGTTTAATTCATCATCAGCGTTTTCGGTTCGCATTAAAAATTTATATTTTCATCCTTTCAATCAAAAAATAGAAAACTCACACTATAAGGAAATTAACATGCAGGATATCTACACGCTTATTATGGCCGGTGGTTCGGGGACCAGGTTTTGGCCCCGCAGTAAAACCCGGAAACCAAAACAGTACCTGAATATTTTTGGCGATTCGTCGTTGCTTCAGGACACCATCGAACGCTTTTCGGATTTCACCGCAAGGGATAATATTTACATTGTTTCCAGTGCCACGCAAGCTGAAGTTTTGGAAGAGCAGACCAAAATGCTTCCAAAAGAAAACCTGATTTACGAACCTGTAGGTAGAAATACACTGCCTTGTATCGGCTTGGCAGCCATGTATGCTGAACGTGAAAATCCGGATGGCGTGATGGTGGTTTCGCCTTCCGATCATTTGATCACCAACACAGAATTGTTTAAAGATTCCGTTTTGGCTGCTGTGAAAATAGCCGACGAGCGCAATGGGATTGTTACGATTGGTATTACGCCAGCTTATCCGGCAACCGGATACGGTTATGTGCAAACTGCAGAAGATATTACGGGTGAAGAAAACATTCGGCAGTTCAAAGTGGAGCGCTTTGTTGAGAAGCCCAACGAAGAAACTGCGACGGAGTACCTGGAACAAGGTGGCTTTTACTGGAACAGTGGCTTGTTTGTATTTAAAGTTTCTGTTTTTCTGGACGCTGTTCAGAAATTTGCGCCTGGCTTATATGCCGATTTGCGAAAAATTCAGGCTGATTTTGGCCGGCCAACCTATGCGCAAACACTGGATACCATTTACCGGGCTGTTAAAAGTATTTCGGTAGATTACGGAATTATGGAACATGCCCAAAATATTTATTTGGTTGAAGGAAATTTCGATTGGAACGATCTCGGAAGTTGGGAATCGGTATATCTTACCGATAAAAAAGATGAGAATGGGAATGCCGGTTCTGGTGAAGCGATTCTCGAGAATACAAAAAATTCCTATGTTTATTCCGATAAAGGTATGATCGCTGTAATTGGCCTCGATGATGTTATTGTTGTTCAGGACGGAAATACAACACTTGTTTGTAAACGTGAAAATGCCGAAGATGTAAAAAAAATTGTGGAACGTCTAAAAGCACAAAAGAAGGATCAATACCTGTAAATCTGAAAATATCAGTAAACTAATCCGGCTTATTTCAGCCTGTAAACCGAATAACAAATGAAAGATGCAAAGAAGGTAGTTGTTGAGAAGAAGGTTCTTATTCCTTTTATCCTGATCACCAGTTTGTTTGCCCTTTGGGGCTTTGCAAACGATATAACCAATCCAATGGTAGCGGCTTTTAAAACCGTAATGGAAATATCGAACGCGAAAGCTGCCATGGTACAATTTGCATTTTACGGTGGATATGCAACCATGGCCATTCCGGCAGCACTCATTATCAAACGATATACGTATAAACTGGGGATTATCATTGGATTGGCTTTGTATGCTGCAGGTGCATTGCTATTCTTTCCGGCGGCGCAATACGAGATTTTTGGTTTTTTCCTGGTTTCACTATACATCCTGACGTTTGGTTTGGCATTTCTTGAAACCACTGCCAATCCTTATATTCTCTCGATGGGATCACCCGAAACGGCTACCCGTAGATTGAACCTGGCACAGTCTTTCAATCCTATGGGATCGCTGCTGGGCATGACAGTTGCATCGCAGGTAATTCTTCCGGCGCTGGAATCGGATAAACGCGATGCCGAGGGGAACCTGATCTTTGAAACCTTGAGTGCGGCAGAAAAGGCTGTCATACGAACACACGATCTGGCAACCATACGAGATCCATACGTGATTCTTGGATTCTTTGTGATCGTAATGCTGGTGATCATCGCAATTGCTAAAATGCCAAAACGCGAAAGTGCCGATCATGAAATTCATGCCTGGGATTCCTTTAAACGATTGATTCAAAATAAAATTTACCGGGAAGGTGTAATTGCTCAGGTATTTTACGTAGGCGCTCAGATCATGTGCTGGACCTTCATCATTCAGTATGCTGATAATTTGGGGCTCTCAAAAGCAGTGGCACAACGTTACAACATTGTTGCCATGATCATATTTTTGAGCAGCCGTTTTATTAGCACGGCAATCATGAAATACCTGAATGCACGATTAATGCTCATGTTGTTTGCTATTGGTGGTATATTGACAACTACGGGTGTAATATTGATACAGGGAATGGCTGGACTTTATTTGCTTGTAGGAACTTCGGCATTCATGTCGTTGATGTTCCCGACAATTTATGGTATTGCGCTTGAAGATATTGGCGATGATGCCACACTCGGGGCAGCTGGTTTGGTTATGGCAATTGTTGGCGGTGCCCTCATGCCTCCATTACAAGGATACATAATTGATCAGGGTACAATAGGTCCATTGCCTGCAGTCAATGTTTCTTTTGTTCTGCCGTTTATTTGTTTTGTGGTGATTGCCATTTATGGTTACCGCACGTACAAAGCACTAAAAATAAGTATTTAAATCAGGCAGAATGGAATACAGACGATATTGCAAAACACTTAAACTGCACGATGATCCACAGTTGATCGAGGTATATAAGAAAATACATGCTCCGGGAGCTGTTTGGCCCGAAATAACGCAGGGAATGCGCGAAGTGGGCATTATCGATATGGAGATATACATGCTCGGAAACCGGTTGTTTATGATCATGGACACTATTCCGGATTTTGATCACGACAAGGCCATGAAAGAATTGGCCGGAAAACCGCGTCAGGCAGAATGGGAAGCTTACGTTTCTCGATTCCAGCGAACATCTGCCGATGCTTCAGCCGATGAAAAATGGCAGCTCATGGAACGAATCTATAAAATGGATAAGTAAGCTCTTGGAAAAAGCATATAAAAAGCCACAACTCATTTTGAATTGTGGCTTTTCTCTTTTTCAGATGCGATTAATTAAAACCGGAATCCAAAAGTCATCAATATATTGTGATTCGAATTCTCGCGTGCTAACTGGTAATAATTGGGTTGTGGATTTGCATCCCACAAATTTGCCATGGTATTCGTATAGGCAACATTTAATGAGAATGCACTGATCGTGTAACCAAAACCAGCTGAGATTACCGAAACATTATCGCTTAAAGTTGCTTGTTGATCCAACTGGTCTTTAAACGGATTGCCATAGTTTTCATAACCGGCACGAATGGCAAACTGGTTGGTAATTTTATATTCGGCACCAACTCTTAAATTAAAAACACTTTTGAAAACGTTGCCCATTTCCGAATTGAGATCGTTAAAATTATCGGAGCCGTAACCACCTCTCCTGAAGCGCATTGATGTATAATCCTGGTACTCGGCATCAACACTGATCAATCCGCTTTTGGCGAAGATAAGGGCACCACTGGCAACGACTTTCCAAGGTGAATTAAAATCGTAACTATATTGGTTCACACCATAATGTGAGTAGCTTTCTGCGAGGTAAGACTGCATCGACAATTGCGATTCTTCATCGATATTGTAAAAAGTTGGTGAATGGAAGGCGAGCCCGAGCCGAACGGTCTGAACTGGCTTATAAATTGCACCAAATTTGAAATTAAAACCATAGCCATCCATGTAATAGTCATCGTCGAATAAATAGGAATCGTCTCCCGTGAGTAATTCTTCATATCTTGAATGACTTTCGTAGCGCATATCGTGAATACCGATGGTAGTTCCCAGATAGAATTTGTGATTAAAATTCAGGCTGAAATTGAATAGGTATTCATCCAGACGTCCATCTTTCGCGATAGTTTTCCGTTGATCAACTTTTTCATCCTGGTACAAAATGCTTTGGTATTGCCCGTCAATAGGGTTTCCTTCACTGTCGTAAACCGGATCGATGAGGTAAGTCTCCCAGGCCAGTTTTGTGGGCCAGTCGCGGTACTGGATGCTGCCAATTTCCTGACTCAGATAATCATTTGAAATTCCTTCGCTGTTCGCCCAACCCGTTATATCATCAAGGTAAGAAACAGCAGACTGATCAAAATTCGCAAACGCATTATTGCTGTAATTAGCCAGCCGGTTAAAGCCCACACCATAATTGATGTTGACAATGCCTGCTTCCGATCTGGAAGTTTTGAAACCACCCACTGCACCTACATTATTCAATGCAAATGATTGATCGTTGTCAGAGAAACTGCTGTTGCCCAGCGATATATCTGACTTATTAATGTAGTAACTTGGGGTAATCACGAATTCACCAGATTGGTAAATCGCACTACCGGCAGGGTTAATGGAAAGCGAGGTAAAATCGCCTCCAAGAGCACCAAATGCATTGCCCATTCCGGCTGAGCGGGCCGTACCTTGAACCTGGTTAAAAGACAGGCGAAAAGCATCAGTAAAAGTTTGTGCGAATATGAATTCGGGCAATACAATCAACAATGCTATTAAAAACTGATATCGTTTCATGGCATGAGTGTTTTTTGTGATTTCATAATGTATTTCAGCAAACCGTTATCTTCTACCACCGCCTGATCTGCTTCCACCGGAACTTCTTGAGGCACCGGAACTACCGGAACTTCTTGAACCTCCAGAAGACACTGAACCGGAGCTTCTCGAGCCGGAGTAAGAGGAGCCTGAACTGCGGTAGCTGCTACCACTGCTTCTTGACGGCGAACTGCTTCGATAACTGCTCGATGATTTCGTAGTAGAAGGTGCACGGTAAGATCTTGAAGAGGTACCACTACTGGTACTTCTGTTGTAGGTTGAACTCGAACGGTATGCACGGTTGTATGATGAAGTCGAACGAGCTTTTGAATATGTCGATCCGGATTTGGTCGACGAGTTGCTAACAACTCTTGGCCGCGTATAACTGCTTTGTGAACTGGTGCTTGCAGGACGTGTATAGGTTCTGTTTTGCACACTGGTTCCCGGTCTGGTGTAGGTTTGCGTACGCGAAGCAGCAGCACTGCGCGTCGCATTACCACTATTTCCTGAGCTTGCAGAACGCGTGTAGGACGAGTTACTTGTTGATCGTCTTTTTTCAGTCAAAACTCTGGCATCGTTTGTTGCCGATTTATCTGCTACACGTGTTGTTGTGCGGTCTGTATTCGTACCGGTCGTTCTTCTGGCGTCGGCAGCTCCGCTTTTTGATACGGTCCGTCCGGTAGCTGCAACTCCTGAAGTGCTGTTCCTGCCAGAAACACTTCTGGCTACACCTCCACCTGAACCGGTTGTGGTTCTTCTTCCATATCTGTAATGGTCATTGTCAATGGGTCTGCCCGGGTAAACGGGATAGTATGGCGGGTAGTAACCCCACCAGCCACCACCATAATAGGGCGGATAATAACCCCATCCGTAAGATGGATAACCCCATCCCCAACCATAATAAGGTCGGTACCAGTTATAACCCCATCCCCAGTTCCAGGATAATGACCAGGAAGGACCGTAATACCAGGGATCATAATAGAAAGGATCGTAGTACATCCAGCTGTCCCAGTAAAAAGGATCGTAAAAATAAGGATTGTGAAAACGACGGATACGATAGGCATAATCTAGTTCATCGCCTTCGTAATAATTATTGATGACGTATTTCATTTCGTCATCATTGTAATAAACAGTGGTGTCACTGTCCTGCATTTCCATCTGATCCATGTTGTATCGCAATACGTCTGCATCTTCTTCGGTACCATCGAAAATGTAGTTATTCATCGTATTCGATCCATCATTATTCTTCTCAATATCGCTAATGATCAGTGTATTTGCTGATTTTTGTCTGGGTTGTTGAGCAACCTCTTCTTCAACGACTACCGGAGGAGGAACATCACCGGGTGTGAAGTAGATATCATCCGTGTATGTTCCGGAAACATAACTTCCCGTGGAACAAGCTCCCAGGAAAAGTCCCAAAACGCCTAGTAATGTTAATCTTGATTTCATAACGAATCCTCCCTTTATTTAATGTCAATAATAATTACTTTCTTTGTAAGCTCAAAACTAAAATGTAAAAAACAAAATCTGTACCAAAGATTAGATTATGGCGAAAGAATTGACTTCTCGTAGTGAGAATTATTCACAATGGTACCAGGATCTGGTAATTAAAGCTGACCTCGCAGAGAACTCTGCTGTAAGGGGGTGCATGGTGATTAAGCCCTACGGATACGCGATTTGGGAGAAGATGCAGGCACAACTGGATAAGATGTTTAAAGATACCGGACACGTGAATGCTTATTTCCCTTTATTTATACCAAAATCATTTTTTAGCAAGGAAGCCGACCATGTTGAAGGATTTGCAAAAGAATGCGCCGTAGTTACCCATTACAGGTTGAAAAATGATGAGGAAAACGGTGGCGTGGTAGTCGATCCGGATGCAAAACTTGAAGAAGAACTGATTATTCGGCCAACATCGGAAACCATAATCTGGAATACCTATAAAAACTGGATACAGTCATACCGCGACCTGCCCATTCTTGTAAACCAGTGGGCCAATGTAGTTCGTTGGGAAATGCGCACGCGTTTGTTTTTGCGTACGGCAGAATTTTTATGGCAGGAAGGACACACGGCGCACGCCACAAAACAGGAAGCAATTGAGGAAACGGAAAAGATTATTAATGTATACGCCGAATTTGCCGAAAATTATATGGCTGTTCCCGTTATTAAAGGATTGAAATCTGCCAACGAACGTTTTGCCGGGGCGCTGGAAACCTACTCGATTGAAGCACTGATGCAGGACGGAAAAGCATTGCAGTCGGGAACTTCACATTTCCTGGGGCAGAATTTTGCCAAAGCTTTTGACGTAAGATTTGCCACCAAAGAAGGCAAGGAGAACTATGTCTGGGCAACTTCATGGGGAGTATCAACCCGTTTAATGGGTGCCTTGATTATGGCGCACTCCGATGATAATGGTTTGGTGCTTCCTCCAAAACTGGCTCCTTATCAGGTTGTTATCGTGCCGATTTATCGAAAGGAAGAACAGTTGGCGACCATAAGCGACAAAGTCGATGAGATTATTGGAAAGCTGAAAGCAAAAGGCATTAGCGTCAAATACGACGATCGCGACACACGCAAGCCGGGCTGGAAATTTGCAGAATACGAATTAAAAGGTGTACCGGTTCGCTTAGCGATTGGCCCCCGGGACCTGGAAAACGGAACCGTGGAAGTAGCCCGACGCGATACTCTTGAGAAGGCAACCACGCAACTTGAGGGTATCGAAGATTACGTAGAAAAACTGCTGGAGGCCATTCAACAGAATATTTACCAGAAAGCTTTTGATTTCAGGGCTGAAAATACCACAAAAGTAGACACCTGGGAAGAGTTTAAAGAGGTTCTAAATAGCAAAGGAGGTTTTATCTCGGCACACTGGGACGGTACTTCTGAAACGGAAGATCAGATCAAGAATGAAACAAAAGCTACCATACGCTGTATGCCTCTGGATTACGAAGAAGAAGTAGGGAAGTGTGTTTACTCCGGAAGGCCTTCAAAACGACGTGTGCTTTTCGCCCTGGCCTATTAGAAGGTTATTATGCTGAAACGATATCAGCATCCTTTTAGGTACAGAATTCGAAAGCCTTACGTTTACGCGATAATTTGTTTAAAGCAGCTCAATCGGGCTGCTTTCTTTTTCTAATGGGATTTGTGTACATTTATTCACTAAACCAAAGGTTATGAATGACAAGGAAATCAGGGCCTCTTTTCTGGAAGCACTCGTGATCAAAACCTCTGTAAAGCAAAAGGTTTACGATAACACTTTGCAGTCTTTTAAAATCATCAAAAAGGTATTGGCTCAACTCGAAAAAGATTATCAAAAGGCTATACAGGACAAACTTCCGGCAAATGCTTTGCCACAGTTTCGCGACCGGGGACCTTTCGAGGCTGAATTCAAAGTCGGGGGTGACATGTTGATTTTTAGTATGCACTCGAATGTTTTTCAGTTCGACGACAAACATCCGGTATGGAAAACGACATACATTAAAGATGAACCTATGAATTCGTATTGCGGGGTGATCAATATTTTCAATTTTCTGGCCGACTCCTTTAAATACAACCGGATGAACGACATTGGTTACCTAGTTGCACGCCTGTTTGTCAATAAGGAAAACCATTTTTTTGTGGAAGGAAAACGTCAGTCGGACGAAGTGGTTAAAGATTTTGCCGTCGATACCATTTCTCCGGGAATCCTCCGTCAGATAATTGAAACTGCCATTCAATACAGTATCGAATTCGATTTACTGCTTCCGCACTACGACCAGGTTAAGCTGGCAACCGTGGAACAGATGCGTGAAAAGATCAGCCATTCGAAAATTACAACAGGTAAACGCCTTGGATTTGCATTTAATTCGGATGACGTTTAACATTTACCTGGATGAAACCTACAATTACAGTGATAAATCGTAGAGTAGAAGATTTCTATTAGAAACCTGCCAAGACATCATCAATTACTGTTTTTATCTCTTCCAGATCTTTCTCAAACGTTGTTTTAAAACTTTCCCAATCCTCCTGCTTCACATTTTTTATTTCGTGCATACGTTTATTGATGGAAGCTTGTTTGACTTCAAAATCGTCGAGCGCAGCATTCTGGGCATCGGTGAGTTTACCTCCTTGAGAAATCTTGTCGTTCAGGTCCCTCACTTTCTGATTAATTCCGGCAAGTTCTTCATTTGCCCTGGCCAGCAAATCGCAATGAGCCTGATGCAGTTCTTCACTGATTACATTTTCTGTTTCAACTGCCTGAACATCACTTTTTTGAGAGTTGGTTCCGCAGCTTCCCAAAATGAATACACCGAATACAGCGACGAATACCCATATGAAACTCTTTTTTACCATGGTTATGTTGATTTTAAGTTCTTACTTATGATTATTACGTTGTTTAAAAATTATGGTTATAGGCTTTGTATGTATTTTATTATGAAAAACTTGCAGGTGTGACAAAAATCAGGTTTTTCAAGGTTTTTACCAGGTACTATGCGTTTTTGAGGGAAGTCTCCTTTTTTTCTTACGTTAGGTGTCAGCCAAATGCCGAAGGCTTGAAAACAAACCTTTAAAGGCGTTTTAATTTGTATATTTGAAGCAATCAAAAAAAATAAGGAAACTGAATAGTTAAATGGAAAAAGTAGTAGAACGATTTATCAGTTACGCTAAGGAATATACCACATCCGATCCGGGAAGCAGCACTTATCCGAGTACCAAACGCCAGTTGACTTTTATGAAAAAGCTTGTAAAGGAGCTTAAGGAGATTGGACTCCACGAAGTTGAGATGGACAAATTCGGGTATGTAACTGCCACTATTCCGGCAAATGGTGTAGAAAAATGCCCGGTAGTAGGTTTTGTGGCGCACGTGGATACCAGCCCCGATTTTTGCGGGGAAAATGTGAAACCTCAAATCCTGAAAAAATACGACGGATCTGTAATAAAGTTAAAAAACGGAGTAACAATCGATCCAAAAGAGTTCCCTGAAATCCTGAATTACAAAGGACAAGACATCATCACGGCCGACGGAACAACGCTGCTGGGTGCCGACGATAAAGCCGGCGTTGCAGAAATTGTAACGGCAGCGGAGCTAATTTTGAATACTGAAAGTTTGAAACACGGTAAAATAAGGCTTGCTTTTACACCTGATGAGGAAATAGGGAAGGGGACCGATCATTTCAATGTGAAAAAATTCGGTGCCGATTTTGCGTTTACACTCGATGGTGGTGAAATCGGTGAACTGGAATACGAGAACTTTAACGCTGCTGGAGCAAAGATTCATATTAGCGGTAGAAGTGTGCATCCTGGTGCTGCCAAAAATAAAATGATCAATGCCCTGAATGTTGCCCATAAACTGATCGGGATGTTACCGTCTACCCAGAGACCGGAACATACCGAAAAATACGAAGGATTTTTTCACCTGCTGTCGCTCAGCGGCAATGTGGAGTCAGCCGATATGCAGTACCTGGTTCGCGATCACAGTTTCGAAAAATTTGAAGCCAAGAAAAAGTTGCTGCAGGATGCTGTTCAGTTCATCAATACCGAGTTTGGCCGGGAACTGGTTGAATTAAAACTGGAAGATCAGTATTACAACATGTTGCAAAAAATAGAACCGGTAATGTACGTGATCGACGTTGCCAGGGAAGCCATGCAACTGGCTGGTGTCGAGCCAAAAATTAAAGCTATTCGTGGTGGCACCGATGGGGCGCGTCTTTCTTATGACGGTCTGCCATGTCCCAACGTTTTTGCAGGTGGACATAATTTCCACGGGCCTTTCGAATTTATTCCGGTTCCGTCGATGTTGAAAGCGGTTGAGGTAATTCTGAATATTACGCAGTTGGTTGCCAAAATTTAAATTATCGTGCTAGGTCAGTTTGTTCAAAATATCGAAAAAAAGGCATTGTTCAGCACCGGACAGAAAGTATTGGTTGCAGTCAGTGGAGGTATCGATAGCATGGTGCTGCTAAATCTTTTTGAACAATCGGGTTTTGAATACGGACTGATACATTGTAATTTCCATTTACGGGGTGACGAATCGGATGGCGACGAGCAGTTTGTTCGGGAAGTAGCAGGAGAACATGGAATCCCTGCGTTTTTTACGGATTTCGATACGGAAGAATATGCACGATTGAGCGGAATATCGATAGAAATGGCTGCCCGAAAGCTACGCTATGATTATTTCGAAGAGATCAGGCGTCAGTATTCCTACGATAGGATTGCCACTGCGCATCACCGCGACGACCTGATCGAAACCTTTTTTTTGAATCTTTCCCGAAAAACCGGTATTCGCGGGCTCACGGGAATAAAAGAAAAGTCGGGGAATATAATTCGCCCTTTATTGTTCGCTGGACGGGAGGAGATCGAGCAGTATGCCGCCAAACATTACCTGGAATACCGCGAAGATTCGAGCAATGACGAAGTGATTTACCAGCGAAATTTTATCCGGCACAAGATATTACCGCTTTTTGCAGAACTTAATCCGGCCTTTCGGAAGAATTTTCTTACCAGTATTTCCCATCTAAGGGAAGCTGAGCAGATCTACGATCACTTCCTCGATAAACAAAGAAAAAAGGTGGTTAAAACTGAAGAGCAGCAGGTGCTGATCCAAATTGAGAAATTGCAGGCCTCAGCTTTCCCGAAAGTTTTACTGCTTGAAATTCTGAGCCCATACAATTTCAATCCGTCGGTGGTCGATGATGTTTACAAGAGCCTGGGCAACACCTCGGGGAAGCAATTTTTTTCACGAACGCACCGGGTGGTGAAAGACCGTGAATACCTTTATGTATCGGAAGCACGTGAGGAGGAGGATAAACTGTATTACATTGAAAAGGACGATATGGAACTTTTCGATCCGTTCGATATTACCATTGAAAAACCGGATGCAAACGATTTCCGGATAATCAGGGACAAGAATGTTGCCTGCATCGATCTCGAAAAAATTGATTTTCCCTTACTGATCAGGAAATGGAAACAGGGCGATTATTTTCAACCGCTGGGTATGAGAGGAATGAAGAAGGTGAGTGACTATTTTATCGACGAGAAAGTTCCTTTACACGAAAAGGAAAATACCTGGTTGCTTTGCAGTGGAAAAAAAATTGTCTGGATTATGGGCCAGCGACTTGACGACCGCTTTAAAATTACCCCAAAATCCAGACAGGTATTACTGATACAAATTAAATAAATTACGGAGTCACTTCAATAATTCTTTTACAGCTGCTTCAAGTTGTTGATCAATTCCTTCAGCCATTTTTCCCGGCTCGTTCATTACACGGATATCCGGTTCAAGTTGATGGTTTTCCAGGAATGGTTCGTCAATTGGTTTCCATCCTCCCATTGGTATGCCGAAAACAATGCTGGGGTCGATTTGGGTTTCCCACCAAACAAAAGTGCCGGTACCGGGAACAGGCATTCCCAGGTTTTTCCCTACTCCTTTAATTTTGTATGCAACAGGAAAAAGATGAGCGTCGGAATAATTGCTCTCTCCCATGATAACAATGGATGGTTTTGTCCATTTATCGCGTGGCTGAGAACCGATGTATTGTCCGTGTGGGATAATGTCCATGTATTTCTTCCCGTTCAAAAAATCAGAGAGTATGTCATGAAGATTACCACCACCGTTAAATCGGGTATCAACGATTAAGGCCTCAGCAGAAACATATCTTCCCAGAGACTCTTCAATAACGGTACGCATGCTTGCATCGTTCATAGCTCTAACATGCACATAACCGAGCCGGCCGTTTGATAAACGTTCCACTTCCTTTCTCCTGGTTTCCACCCATCTATCGTAAAGAAGTTCATTTTCCCTGCCCAATGAAATTGGTTTTATAACTTCCTGCCAGCGTTTGCCGGATTCTTCGTCGTACAAATCAAGGAGAACATTCTTATTCATTTTTCGATTTAAAAAGCGATAAAAATCAGTACGCTCAGTAAGCTCATTACCATCGATCTTTTCAATAATAGTACCAGCTTTTATTTCTGATTCAGCCTTATCAGCTGGTCCGCCTTCCAAAACTTCGGCTATTTCGAGCCCATTGCCTTCAAATGAATAATCGAATAATAAACCCAGTGAACTGGTTTGATCCCCTTCCGCATCTTGATGACGGTACCTTCCACCGGTATGGGAGGCATTAAGTTCTCCCAGCATTTCACTTAAAAGTTCAGCAAAATCGTAATTATTATTTATAGAAGGAAGGAACTTTTTGTATGCTGAGTAATAGAAATCCCAGTCTACACCCTGCAAGTCTTCCACATAAAATTTTTCGCGAACCTGTCTCCAGCAATGTTCAAATATGTACTCTCGCTCACGGTCTTTCTGCAATACCATTTCTCCGGAGGTTTTAATGGGTGTACTCTTGCCATCCTTTACATCCACTTTCATTGGTTTGCCATCAGCTAAGATGAAAATAAACTTTCCGTCTTTTGAAAGTTCCATGGAAGTCCGACTTGCATTTATCTTGGAGAACAGTTTAGTTTCTTTTGTTTTTAAATGGGTTGACCACAGATTGTTTTTTCCTTCGAAACTGGTGAGATAGAACAATTGATCACCTTCTTTCGATAATAACCAATCGTTCAATCTTGAGGTATGGACCGTTAGTCGGATTTTTCTTTCCAACATATTGTCCCAGTCAAATTTTACTTCCTGTACCTCTTCTTTTTCATCCGATCTATTCTTGTCTTTTTCAGCTTCTTTTGGCTCATCTTTTTCTTTCATTTCTTTCGCCAGTTCTGCTTCTTCCTCACTTAAATTAAATTCGTCGAAAGCAGCCTGATTAAAAAACAGCGCATAAACATCTCCACTGCGCGTTCTGCCCTGTTCTGTTTTATTGGCTTCGCGGGTAGAGCCATAGATCATTGCATTACCATTCATTTCCCATTTTGGCATTATTTCATCGTATCCGCTTTTTGTCAAATTCTTAAGTTCACCGTTGCCGGAAGCACTCACAAGTCCAATTTCATCCTGAAAAATATCTTCTTTTGGGCCAAACCGAACCAGCAACCACTTGCTATCGGGAGACCAGGTAAAGTATTGATCTCCATCAGCGTAGGAATAATTATGATCAGGAGAAAGGACGACTTTTGATTCTTTTGAATCAAGATCTATCACTTTTAAAGTGGTACGATTTTCCAGGTAAGCCACTTTTTTACCATCGGGCGAGTAGAGTGGCTGGAACTCTTCGGCAATCGTTGCTGTAACGGATTGCTCATCCAAAATGGTTGACATGAAAAAATATGGCTCTTCATCGCGAATCAGAGATTTGGTATAAATATTCCAACTTGTGTCGGTTTCGGCTGCATATAGTATTGATTTACCATCAGGGCTGAAACTTACACTTCGTTCCTGACGCGAGGTGTTGGTGATTCGTTTTGTGGTTCCGTGCTCAATACTGCTTACAAAGATTTCACCGCGATAAACATACACAAACTCCTTTCCGTTAGGCGATAACCTGGCTTCCGTAAAATTTTTTACCGGGGTGGGCTTAGGCAGGTTATCACGGCCGTCGTAGGCAATTTGAATATCGATTTTACGGGGTGCTTCACCTTCTTTAACTGTATATATCTCACCATCATAACTAAAACACAATAGATCGTTATTCGCCCGGGAAAGAAAACGAACAGGATGATTTTTCAAATGTGTTACTGCAATACTTTCTTCCGGATTACTCAACGAACTCCGATAAATATTGTAACTTCCACTTTCTTCAGTCAGGTAATAAAAGGAATCATTATCGATAAAAACGGGATTACGGTCTTCTCCTTCAAATTCTGATAGCTGCCGGTAAGTATTGTTTCCTAGATCATAAACCCATATATCTCTTGTAACAGCTGAAGTATGATGTTTTCTCCAATCATCTTCGTATCCCTTTTGATCATGAAATATGAGCTTCGAGCCATCCGGGCTAAACCTTGCGTCATGAGCAGGTGATGTTAAAATCTGATTTACCCTTCCGCCTTCTACAGGAACACTGTATAATTCGGGCATTACTCTTGTTGGGAATTGCACATTCGTAAATTTATCCTGTCGGATAGCTGAAAACAAGATTGCTGAATTATCATTGGTGAATGTGCTGGGTTTCTCGTTCCCCGAATGAAAAGTAAGTCGTTTCGCTTCGCCTCCGGTTGAAGGCATGACAAAAACGTCGAAATTACCAAACCTGTCAGATGCAAAAGCAATGTAATTTCCGTCGTTACTCCAAACAGCTGAATATTCCTGTCCTGCACTCAGCGTTAAGGGTACAGCTGTTCCTCCGGCAGAAGAAACGCTATAAATGTCGCCTTTGTAATTGAATAAAATGGTTTGTCCGTCGGGGGATATAGCCGGGTAACGTAACCAAAGCGGATTTTCCGCTGCTTGTACATCAATTGTGAAATAAAACAGCATAAAAGTAAGGGGGAGCAAAATTTTGTGAATCATAGTTTTGAATTTGTTCGTTAGTCTAATGAGAATAACAGGTTAATAACTACAAGTTAAGTATTTTCAAGTGTACCAGGCCTAACATTTGTCAGGCTCTGGAATGGAGAGCCACCCGGTTACCTTCCGAATCAATGATCAGGGCCATAAAACCATATTCATCGGAGATTTTTGTTTTGGGCTGAATCACCTTTCCGCCGGCTGGCTCCACCCGCGAAAGTTCCGTGTTCAGATCACCGGAATGAGCCGTGAGATAGATTAAAACACCATCGCTTGAAGGTTTATAAAACTCTTTGTTATGAACAAGTGAACCCGGTGCGCCAAGTCCGTCTTCCTTCCAGGGGAACCAGGCCATGTCCAGCGGCCCCATTTGCTGACGTTTCATTTTCAGATTCAAAACTTCTTCGTAAAATGCAATTGCCCTTTCCATATTTTTGACCGGTATCTCAAACCAGCCCACCATGTTGTTTTTCATAATACCTCTTTTGATGTTCAGTGTATGAAACAATATTTTTATGGATTAGGTTCTTCCAAATAATCATTAAATCGTAAATTCAAAGCACATTAATCCAAAGGTTAATAAATTCAATGCTTTTAAAGATGAAACAAATTACACTCATTACAATTGCGATAACAGTACTCGTTTCGTGTAGCAGCAATAAAAAGGAATACCTTTTTAACGAGGAAAACCTGGATGGCTGGGTGATCTTTTGTGAAGATGACAACATTGATCCGCATGAATTTTTTTATGTGAAAGATGGGATGATTGAGACACCCGGAGTTCCACTGGGCTATGCAAGAACCGTTAAGCAATATTCGAATTACAAATTACATGTTGAATGGCGTTATCCTGAAGAACCGGTTAACAGCGGTATTATGCTGCATATTACCGGTCCGGACATGATTTGGGTAAGCCATTACCAGGGACAACTGAAGTACCTGAATGCAGGAGATTTTATTGTTCATGGGGTAAACAACAGCGCAACATTGAACGATACCACCTATACTTCCACTGAGGACGTAAAACCATTAATTCCCAGGTTGAATTCAACCAATGAATATCCGGCGGGAGAATGGAATACTTACGAAATTATTTGCCGCGGCAATTCCATCGAGTTGTATGTGAACGGTTTATTACAGAATATAGCCACTAATTGCACGTTCGATAAAGGAGCAATTGGTCTTCAGGCTGAAGGTTCAAAAATTCAGTTCCGCAATTTTTATATTGAGCCGCTCTAACTACTGTGTTGTCAACCAGCTGTTTAACAACTTTTGCTGGTCCTTGCTCAGTTCGTCTTTCTTTCGGAGCGAATATCTGTCCCGATCACCTTCTGCAGCGATCGTCAGTTTCAGTCCGGCATAATCGAGGTATTTATCGTAATTAAGTGCCTGTGTTGTGTTTATGTATTCAAATATTTCATCGAGTTTTTTCCCGGCCATCGTTTCGCAAACCTGCTGGAATTCGGCATCGGTGAATCCACGATGCAGTTCCTTGTAATGATGATAGTACAAATACCACATCACATCGTCGAGCGAATGTTGATTTCCACTGGCGTTACGAATGGCAAAATCGAGGAGCAAACCAACCACCGGTCCTTTTTCGTAATAGGTGATGGCAGTGTCTTTTCCGCCACGAACGCCAAAAGGTCCTTCATCCCAGGTCCGAAAACTCGACTCGGACAATGATTGATACACTTTCCCCGGATCATTCTCCGATGCTGTGATCACATCCGAAAAGTATTGCAGAAACTGTTCGTCGTTGATCAGTCCGGCCCGCTTCATTACAATGTATTCGTAATAAACCGTCAGTCCTTCGCTTACCCACAATTGAGTGGTGCGGTTCTCGCGCTGGTAATCGAAAGGTCCCAGTTCAACCGGCCGGATGCGTTTTACATTGTAATGATGAAAATATTCGTGGGTAATAAACGATAAAGTATTGTTCATCGCCTGTTCCGAGTTCAGCCGGTTGCCATCAAAACTAATGGTTGTACTGTTCAGGTGCTCGATACCGCCCATTCCCGGCCCAATCCCGATAAACGTGTAATGTTTATAAGGGATATCGCCCATGATCTCAACAGCAGCTTCCACCGATTTTTTTAGTTTATCCATAAATGCAGCTCTGTCAAATTCACCCACTTTATACCCGATAAAGCGGTGAGGTACACCTTGTACTTTAAACGAAGGAAGTTCTTCCAGTTTGCCGGTCAGGATAGGACAGTCATACAAAATATCAAAGTTTTTGGCTGTGAATTCAGCAGGTGTTTGGGTGACCGGATCCAGTCCTGTCGCAACGTCTGTCCAACCTTCCGGCAGAATTACCTTAACCCTGGCCGGAAGATCAAGCTTATCCTCCATATACAACCACGTGTTGCAAGGCGCTATGTAAGCATGTTCATTGTCGACATAGCTCAGTGCCACAAACGAACGTTCGGTTCTAATTTCATAGTGAATCTCAATATTATTTCCTTTCAATCCTGAAATCTTCCACGAACTTAAATCAGATTTTTTAAGCAATAGTTTTTTCCCCGTTTCTGTTTGTGCTTCAAGGTTAACAACGCCTTTTGCGTAATCCATAATCTGATAATATCCAGGCATCCAGCGTGGCATATGCAATACCATGGTATCATCCTCATATCCCGAAATGTTCATCTCAACACGATAAGTATGCTGCTCCGGTTCGGGGAACGATAATTCAAATTCAACCTTTATTGCTTTTGTCTGGGCAACAATTTCATGAAACGAAACAAGAGTAAACTGCAACAGCAGCAGAAGGGTAAGCGGTAAATATGTGTTTTTAAAATTTATCATGGCCTGGTTTTCGATGTTTGGTTTAATCCTCGGCTGACATCGAGTAAGGATAACTTTCAGCACCGGTTCCCCGATTCTTATTAGGTGTTGCTGACATGGTAAAATTCATTTCGCCGCCGTTTTGAAGGTCGGTATGTTTAATAAAGTTTTTATTGTACGCCTGGCCGTTGAGCGTGATAGTATCCACATAAACATTTTTTTTCGAATTATTGGGTGCGTTAATCACGAAGGTGTTTTCATTTTCCATTTGTACGGTGATTTTACTGAACTGCGGCGATCCCAGCACATATTCATCCGTTCCGGGACAAACCGGGTAAAATCCCATCGAACTAAAAACATACCATGCCGAAGTCTGGCCATTGTCTTCGTCGCCGCAGTAGCCATCGGCCTGGTAAGAATACAACTTGTCGAGCACCTCGCGCACATGAAACTGTGCTTTCCATGGTTGATTGGTGTAATTGTACAGGTAGATCATGTGCTGAATTGGCTGGTTGCCGTGGGCGTAATTTCCCATTCCGGCAATCTGCATTTCGCGGATTTCATGGATGGGGAGGCCGTAATACGAATCGTCAAAGATTGGTGGAACAACAAACACCGAATCGAGCATGGCCACAAAATTATCGTTCCCGCCCATCAGTTGTTTCAAGCCTTCCACGTCCTGGAATACGCTCCAGGTATAATGCCAGCTGTTTCCTTCGGTAAAAGCATCGCCCCACTTGTAGGGGCTGAATGGCGACTGGAAAGTTCCGTCTTCGTTTTTGCCGCGCATCAGGTTATATTCAGGGGAGAAAACATTGCGGTAATTTCGGGCGCGCTTTTTAAACAGATCGATCTCTTTCTGTGGGCGGTCCAGTTCCTGCGCCAGTTTCCAGATGCAGTAATCGGCATAGGCATACTCCAAGGTGCGGGCGGTGTTTTCGTTGATACCCACATCGTATGGAATGTAGCCCAGTTCGTTGTAGTAATCGGCGCCGTAACGACCTACCGAAGTTATGTCCTGCATCCAGTTCTCGGTGTTCTTCAGAATGGCTTCGTAAAGTGTTTCAATATCATAGCCCCGAATGCCTTTCAGGTACGAATCGGCAATTAAAGAGGCCGAGTTCGATCCGATCATGCAAGCACGGTGTCCGGGACTTGCCCACTCAGGGAGCCAGCCACTTTCTTTGTAGGTATTTACCAGTCCTTCCATGATCTGTGCATTTAGTTGCGGGTACATCAGGGTGAAGAATGGAAATACGGCCCGGAATGTATCCCAAAATCCGTTGTCGGTGTACATGTAACCCGGCAGCACTTCGCCGTTATACGGACTGTAATGCACAATTTTATTGTCTTTGTCGTATTCGTAGAAACTCCTTGGGAAAAGCAGTGTGCGATATAAGGTTGAATAGAACGTTTTCTGCTGAGCCTCTGTTCCGCCTTCTATTTTAATGCGCGAAAGTTCTTTTTCCCAAATCGCTTCGCCTTCGTTTTTTATTTCGTTGAAATTTTTATCACCAATCTCGCGGCTCAGGTTCAGTTCGGCCTGTTCGGGGCTGATAAACGAGGAAGCAATTTTTACGTTCACCTTTTCGCCTTTCTCGGTCTTAAAACCAACGATTCCGCCAACATGAAATCCTTTTGCTTCTGGATCTTCCTTCAAAACATCTTCCTCCCAGGTTTTTACCACCTCCAAATCTTTATCGAAAACAGCCACAAAATGATTGCGGAAATTGGAAGGCACGCCGCCGTGATTGTTTTGACAGTAACCGATTATCTTTCGTTCTTCCGGAATAATCTTTACCATCGAACCGCCATCGAAGGCATCCAGCACAATGTAAGATTGGTCGCTACGTGGAAATGTAAATTGAAAGGCTACTGCACGTTCAGTTGGTGTAATTTCTGCAGTTACATCATGATCTGCCAGGTAAACTTTGTAATAGTGCGGACGGGCTACCTCCGTTTTATGCGAGAACCACGAGGCACGATCGTCCTGCGTGTACTTGAGATCGCCGGTGACCGGCATCAGCGAAAAAGCAGCATAATCGTTGATCCAAGGGCTTGGTTGATGGGTTTGTTTAAAACCGCGGATCTTGTAGGCGTCGTAGGTATATCCCCAGCCATCGTTCATTTTCCCGGTTTGCGGGGTCCAGAAATTCATTCCCCAGGGACGGGCAATGGCAGGGTAGGTGTTGCCGTTCGAAAGCGCGAATTCCGAATCGGTTCCCATTAGAGGGTTGACAAGGTCAACCAGCTTACCACCTTCAAATGGATTGTTTTTTGGATTGTTTTCGGCAGCTGTACAGCTCAGCAGAAAGGCTAGAATAAAAAGAAAGGCGAATTTCATTGGATTTGTTTTGTCAGTTTAAGTATGAGAACAAAAATAAGGTTTCTGCCTTAATTTCATCTGATTAACCGACAAAACATAGTATTCTTATAATTTTGGGAACTTGTCAGGTTCCACTTCGCCCATCATTTCGTATACATTGCGGAAAAGCAGTTCTACGTTGGGCTTTGAGAAATATTCACCGTCGATTCCATATGCGGGTCGATGCTCTTTGGCGGGTAGGGTACGTGGTGCCGTATCAAGGTAATCAAAGGCTTTTTGCTCCTCAAGCACCTTGTGCATCATATACGCCGTTCCACCACCCGGAAGATCTTCATCCATAAATATTACTTTATTTGTTTTTTTGATGGATTCTACGATCGTATGGTTCACATCAAACGGAAGTAAAGTCTGTACATCGATCACTTCAATCGAAATATTCTTGAAATCCTGCAGTAGTTTAGCTGCTTTAATCGCGTGATGTACGTTCCATGCATACGTTACCACAGTAACGTCGGTTCCTTCGCGCATAATCTCCGGTACCCCAAGCGGCACCCGATAATCGCCATGGTTTGATGGCAGTTCTTCTTTTACATTATATCCTTTCAGCGGCTCGATCACCAACGCAGGATCATTTCCTTCGAGCAGGGTATTATACATCCCTGCCGCCTGTGTGAGGTTACGCGGAACACAAAGGTACATTCCACGAATCGATCCGAGCAATAATTGCATGGGCGAACCGGCATGCCAGATCCCCTGCAACTGGTGACCCCGTGTACGCACGATAAGCGGTGCTGCCTGTTTTCCTTTAGTTCGATACTGCAGGGTAGCCAGATCATCGCTAAGTTGCGACTGGGCATAGATCAGGTAATCGAGGTACTGGATCTCGGCAATGGGACGATAGCCGCACATGGCCAATCCAATTCCCTGCCCGATGATGGTTGCTTCGCGAATGCCTGCATCTGAAACACGGTTCATACCGAATTTCTCCTGCATGCCTTTCATTCCCTGGTTGACATCGCCAAGTTTGCCGGTGTCCTGTCCAAAAGTCACCAAATTCGGATAACGCTTGAAAAGCACCTCAAAATTTTTATTGACGATAACAGAACCATTTACTTCTTCTGAATTTTCGTCGTATTCGACCGGCACAGCTTTTACTTTTAATGCCGAATCAGAACCGGTTCGATATAATTCACCACTGTAAAAGGTTTTGGTACGTTCTTCAAAACGATGAATCCACTCTTTTAATTCAGCTTTTTCTTCCTTTAATTCGGGGAGAACATGCAACTCAAGGTTCAACCTTTTTGCAAAGCTCAGGTGTGAGCGCCGTGTGGGAAAAATCTTATCGGTTACCTTTTCAAAACGTCGGAGGCTCTGCAGTTCGCTTTTCTCATCGATTTTGTCTAGGATTTTCTTGATTGCGTCACGTTCTTTTTTGAATCCTTGCACGTAATTGTCCCAGGCTTTTTGCCGGGCCTTCTTTGCACGCTTTTTGGCCGACTTTTCGATTTCAGTGACCATTTCTTCGTCTGCCGTTTCTGAATCAATCAGCCACTCGCGCATTTTGACAAGCCCATCAAATTCATTCTCCCATTCCAGGCGTTCTTTCGATTTGTAACGTTCATGGGAGCCGGATGTGGAATGTCCCTGCGGCTGTGTAAGTTCTTCGATATGAAAAACCACGGGCGTCTGTGTTTTTCGGCAATGATCGATACCATCTTTAAAAGTATTGATGAGACCCATGTAATTCCAGCCTTTGCATCGGTATATCTTAATTCCATTGGAATCGTTTGATTTTTCAAAACCTTTTAGGGCTGCTGAAATGCTCGATTTGGTGGTTTGCAATTCAACCGGAACACTGATCCCGTAACCATCGTCATAAACCGCAACGGCAAGGGGTACCTGCATCACTCCGGCAGCATTAATGGTTTCCCAGAAAATACCTTCTGAAGTGCTGGCATCGCCAATGCTTCCAAATACTACTTCATTTCCCTTGATGTTATTGTTCAGGTGTTTTATGATATCGGGCTGCCGGCGTGCAATCTTGGCCGCCTGAGCCAACCCCAGCATGCGAGGCATCTGTCCACCTGTGGAAGAAATATCTGATGCTGAATTGTATTGGTCGGCAAGGTTTTTTATTTCTCCTTCGGGTGTAATATTGGCCGTAGAAAAGTGGTTGTTAAAATTTCGGCCTCCGGTTGAAGGATTGATTTCATCATCGGTGTCGCCGTAAATCATGGCAAAAAACTCCTCGGGTGTTAGCAGGTCGAGCGCCAGCATAAAAGTCTGGTCGCGGTAATACCCCGATCGCCAGTCACCTTTTCTGAAATTCTTGGCATAAGCCAATTGCGCCACTTCCTTACCATCTCCGAAGATCCCGAAATGGGCTCTTCCGTTATGCACTTCACGCCTGCCCAAAATGCTGAGCTGTCTGCTCAGATAGGCCGTATAATAATCTTGCAGTACTTCTTTGGTTGGTATTTGATGGTTGGTTGTCAATTCTGTTTTTTCAATGTACATGTTCTTCAATTTCATTCCTGTTTCTACATCAGTCCGTGCAGAGCCTACACAGATTATCTCTTCTGGTTTTGATCTTTTCTCATAGTGGAGAACGACGGTGTTTGCAGGTTGTGGGGTTGTTTTATGATCAAAATATCCTTAGAAAATGAATTCATTTAAATAGGACTTTTAAGTCTTGTAACTTTTATCTAAACAGTTGTTCTTTGGTTTTGTTCGTTTGAGGTTTTCAGAAAAAAGAACCATTCCTTTTTTCCCGGGAATGGTTCTTCTTGGTTAAGACAATAATGGTATTGCCGGTTTGTTTTCGGAATCGAAAAGAAAACAGCCTCTGTTGCTGGTTAATTTTTTTCGATCCAGTGTGCGACCCAGTCGCCAACCTGCGATGTTTTATAGGCCGGACCTTCGGCAATGTCTTCAGTCACAAATCCTTCTGTCATCGATGCAGCTACGGCATCCCGGATCAGTTTCCCTTCTTCCGGCAGGTTAAATGCGTATTCAAACATCATGGCGGCCGAAAGGATGGTTGCAATCGGATTGGCAATGTCTTTTCCGGCAGCCTGCGGGTACGATCCGTGGATGGGTTCGAAAACCGAAGTATGGATTCCCATCGAAGCTGATGGAAGCAATCCAAGCGAACCGGTAATCACGCTGGCCTCATCGGTCAGAATATCGCCAAACATGTTCTCCGTTACCATTACATCGAAATTTTTCGGCCACTGAATGATCTGCATGGCCGCGTTATCCACAAACATATATTCGGTGCGGATGTCGGGATAATTGGGCGCCATTTCCTGGGCTACTTCACGCCATAAGCGCGAACTTTCCAGTACGTTGGCTTTATCCACAACCGTGAGTTTTTTATTGCGTTTCGCTGCAAAATCGTAAGCAAGTTTGAGAATTCGCTCGATTTCCTCCCGGGTATAGGTATTGGTATCAAAAGCGGTATTGCCACCGTCTTTTCTTCCTTTTTCACCAAAATAGATGCCGCCGGTCAATTCGCGAATACAAACAAAATCGGCACCTTCAACCAGTTCGCGGCGCAATGGCGATTTGTGCAGCAGTGATTCGAATGTTTCCACTGGTCGGATATTCGCGTATAAGCCAAGTTTTTTGCGCATCGCAAGTAGCCCCTGTTCCGGGCGCACCGGTGCTTTTGGGTTGTTATCGAATTTAGGATCGCCAATGGCACCGAACAGCACAGCATCTGAATTCATGCACAATTCGTGCGTTTCGGCAGGGTAGGGATCACCCACTTTGTCAATGGCGGCAGCACCCGTCAATCCGTATTTGTATTCCAGTTCGTGGTTAAATTTTTTTACAACTGCTTTCACAGCTTTCATGGCCTGATCAACAATTTCAGGCCCAATCCCGTCGCCGGGAAGAATAGCAATATTTAGCTTCATTCTGATTTTTTATGAGATACTGTTTAATATTTTATCGAGCATGCCGGGTTTGAATTCATTTTCAATAATATTTAGCATACGTATGGTTGCTTTGATGGCGGCTGCATTCTGATCGGGATCCAGCCCTTTTGTTTTAAACTCGCGCTTGTCTTTCCAGGTGATCACAGTTTCTACCAACGCGTCGGTTCGACCACCCGGAGGAATGGTCACCACATAATCCACCAGTTTTGGGAACGATTTATTCTGACGTTTGTAGATCTTTCTCAAGGTACTTACAAAAGCGTCGTACTGGCCGTCACCATCACTGTATTCCTCGTATATTTTTCCATCGATCTCCAGGGCCACATTCGCAACGGGACGCAAACCCATGGTATAGCTAACCGAGAAATTCAACACTTTCACCTTCTGCTCCAACAGGTCGTTTTCCAGCACATCAGCTACAATATACGGAAGGTCCTCACTGGTAATGCTTTCCTTGTCGTCGGCCAGTTCAATAATTCTGTTGGTTACCTTTTTCAGGGAATCAGGATCCAATTCGATTCCAAGATCTTCAAGGTTCTTTTTAATGTTGGCCTTTCCCGATGTTTTACCCAGGGCATACTGCCGGATACGTCCGAAACGTTCAGGCAGCAATTCGTTGAAATAAAGATTGTTTTTGCTGTCACCATCGGCGTGAATTCCGCTACATTGCGTGAAAACAAATTCCCCGATCAATGGTTTGTTGGTCGGAATACGGATGCCCGAAAAGGATTCAACCAATTTAGAAACCTTATTTAGCTGTGCTTCGTTCACATTGGTTTTCATGTTCAGGTGGTCCTTAATGGTTGCGATGACGCTTGATAGCGGCGCATTCCCGGCGCGTTCTCCCAGCCCGTTAACGGTGGTGTGCACGCAGCGTATTCCAGCTTTTATAGCATGAAAAACGTTGGCAATGGCGAGGTCGTAATCGTTGTGTGCATGAAAATCGAAATCGACATCAGGGTAGGTTTCAATCATTTCACGACAATAATCGTAGGTTTCATCCGGATCGAGAATACCCAAGGTATCGGGCAGCATAATGCGCTCCACCTGTTCATCTTTCAGATTATTCACCATAAAATGCACATAATCTTTCGAACTGCGCATACCGTTCGACCAGTCTTCAAGATAAACATTTACGGTAATACCCATTTCTACAGCATGGGCAATTACCTGACGTATATCGGCCAGGTGTTCTTCGGGTTTTTTTCGCAATTGTTCGGTTACATGCTTGTAGGATCCTTTACACAAGAGGTTGATTACTTTGCCTCCAGCATTGGCGATCCATTGTAGCGAGGTCTTACCATCGACAAAGCCAAGAACTTCCACCTTTTGGAGGTAACCTTTCTCGGTTGCCCATTTCATTACACGCTGAGTACCTTTAAATTCTCCATCCGAAACACGGGCTGAGGCAATTTCTATACGGTCCACCTTCACATCTTCCAGGAGAACCTTGGCTACGCTCAGTTTTTCACCTTCGCTAAACGATACTCCTGTGGTTTGTTCTCCATCCCGCAGGGTAGTATCCATTATGGTAAGCTGTTTCCCTGAAACTTCTACTATTTTGCCTGTCATTTTACTGTCTGTTTTGTTTCAGTCATTTCGAGCGGGAATATTAGAAATTCTAACGGATAGAAAGATTTCCATTTAACCTTAATGTTCGAAACAACTTTATTATTTTGCTGCTTCAAATTCAGCAATCTGTTCTTTCATTTCCACCAGGTAGTCGATGTCGTCAAGGCCGTTTTTCAAACAATGCTTTTTATACGGATTGATCTCGAATTCGGTTGATTCACCGCTTGTTGTAATGGTAAATGATTGTTTTTCAAGGTCCACTTCAAAAACCGTATTTGCGTCTTTCTCTGTTGCATCAAATATTTTCTGAAGGAATTCAGGAGATACAACAACCGGTAAAAGCCCGTTGTTCAGCGCGTTTCCTTTAAAAATATCGGCAAAGAAGCTCGAAACCACCACTCGAAAACCATAATCGTAGATGGCCCATGCGGCATGCTCGCGACTCGATCCGCTTCCAAAGTTTTTACCTCCAACCAGGATCTTTCCGGAATATTTCGGGTCATTCAGCGGGAAATCTGGTTTTAGACTTCCGTCTTTTGCATAGCGCCAGTCGCGGAAAAGGTTGTCGCCAAATCCTTTGCGCTCCACTGCTTTCAGGAAACGTGCCGGAATGATCTGGTCGGTATCTACATTTTCGATGGGCAATGGTACTGCCGGTGTTTTTATTCCTGAAAATTTATCGTAAGCCATATTTGAATATTTAAATTTTAGAATGTTGAATATTAGAGTTTATTTTGAAGGGTCTGACGAGACTTAATAAGTATTGATGCTATTTCATGGGCTTCCTGAATAATTTCTTCCGCACGCTCTAATAACACTAATTTTTCATCAACTGCAAATTCCAACCAAAATTCACTCTCGTCGGCTTCTTCTATTGATATACTCAGTTTTGCAATTGTCACTGGAATAGTTTGCGAAACACAGGATGCCCTGTAATTTGCAGCAACAGAAGTAGAACATCGAATTAATTGTCCTCGAATATGATTTCCAAGCGTATTTTTTGGTAAGTCTAAAGAAAATTTAACACAAGCATGAGCAAAGTTTTTTGTTCTCAGCTTCAAGTTTTCTTTAAATAATGCCAAGTTGCTTGTCGACATTCTGTGCAAATTAATGATTCGTTATTCTATTATTCTATATTCCAACCTTCTCTATTTCATTAATTCTCTTGGGTCGGTTACAACTCCGCTCACAGCTGCCGCTGCCGCTGTAATCGGACTGGCCAGCATCGTTCTGGAACCGGGTCCCTGCCGGCCTTCGAAATTTCGGTTGGTTGTTGAAACCGCATATTTTCCTTCCGGAATTTTATCTTCATTCATCGCAAGACAAGCTGAACAACCGGGTTGGCGGAGTTCGAAACCTGCTTCCTCGAGAATTTCATTCAGGCCTTCTTCACGGATCTGTGTTTCCACACGTTTCGATCCGGGAACCAGCCAGGCATTTACATTCGGTGCTTTCTTTTTACCTTTTACAAACTGGGCAAAAGCACGGAAATCTTCGATCCTTCCGTTGGTACAACTGCCAAGGAAGACATAATCAACCTGTTTGCCTTTCATTTGTTCACCTTCGTGATAGCCCATGTACTGCAACGATTTCAGGTAAGTCGATTTATCAGTACCTTCCATTCCGCCGGCTACCGGGATGCTTTGTGTAACCCCGATTCCCATTCCCGGGTTGGTTCCATAGGTGATCATCGGCTCTATATCAGCTGCATCGTAGCTATATTCTGTGTCGAAGACAGCGCCTTCGTCCGATTTCAGTTCTTTCCAGGCTGCAACCGCTTTGTCCCATTCTTCACCTTTTGGGGCGAATTCACGGCCTTTAATGTAATGAAAAGTTGTTTCGTCAGGGGCGATCATACCACCCCGGGCACCGCTTTCTATACTCAGGTTACACAGTGTCATACGGCCTTCCATACTCAAACCGGTTATAGCCGATCCGGCATATTCAATAAAGTGCCCGGTACCTCCGCTGGTTGAAATTTTAGAGATAATGTATAGCGCAATATCTTTCGCTGTAACACCTTTACCCAATTTTCCATTTACCGTAATCCGCATTTTCTTTGGTTTGGGTTGCATAATGCACTGGCTGGCCAGCACCATTTCAACTTCGCTCGTACCAATTCCAAAAGCAATAGCTCCAAAAGCACCGTGCGTCGATGTGTGGCTGTCTCCGCAAACAATTGTCATTCCCGGTTGGGTCAGTCCCATTTCAGGGCCAATAATATGCACAATGCCATGTCCTTCCGACTGCAGATCGTGGTAAACGATGCCGTGTTCAGCGCAGTTCTTTTTTAACATTTCCACCTGGTTGCGTGACAATTCGTCTTTAATCGAGAGATGCTGGTCCTGCGTAGGAACATTGTGATCGGGTGTGGCGGTGGTTCTTTCGGGCCGGAAAACTTTCAGTCCGCGGTTTTTGAGTCCCAGGAACGCAACCGGACTTGTAACCTCGTGAATAAGGTGGCGGTCGATGTACAACACATTGGGACCGTCTTCCACTTTCTTCACCACGTGTGTGTCCCAAATTTTATCAAATAATGTTTTTGCTTCCATATTCATCTAACGAGTACTGGATCAATGAAAGAATATCTCAGTACCTTAAATTAATTTATTAGTTACTGTAACCGTTCGCAACGGGTAATTTATTAATAGCATCGAGGAATGCTTCCACCGATGCGGTAATGATGTCGGTGTGAGCACCGAAACCGTGGTAGATCGATTCTCCGTATTCCACCTGCATGTGAACCTTTCCAATGTCATCGCTACCACGCGTGATGGCCTGCACCAGGAATTCTTCGATAACAACCTGACGGTGGATGATCTTTTTCACGGCTGAAATAGCTGCATCGACCGGACCATTACCGGCTGAAGTGGCATCGAATTTTTCTCCGGCAATATCCAGGCAAACAGTAGCCATCGGTTTCAGGCTTTTCCCAGAAACTACCTGCAGGTAATCGAGTTTTATGCGGCGTTCTTTGCGCGTAGCATCACCAACCAATAAAGCAATATCGTCGTCGCGGATGTCTTTTTTCTTGTCGGCCAGTTTCAGAAACTCTTCGTAAATCTCGTCAAGTTTATCTTTGGTCAACTCGAAACCCAGTAATTCAAGTCGGTGTTTCAAGGCAGCGCGTCCGCTTCGAGCTGTAAGCAAGATGGCCGATTCGTTTATTCCCACATCAGTTGGATCCATGATCTCGTAGTTCTCACGGTTTTTTAATACACCGTCCTGGTGTATGCCCGAAGAGTGTGCGAATGCATTTCTTCCAACGACGGCTTTGTTGGGCTGTACCGGCATGTTCATTAAAGTGCTGACCAAACGACTGGTATTATAAATTTGCTTTGTATTGACCCCGGTTTCAATACCCAGCGATTTGTAATGCGTTTTCAAGGTCATTACCACTTCCTCGAGCGATGTATTACCTGCACGTTCTCCAATTCCGTTGATGGTAACCTCAGCCTGACGTGCACCGTTCAAAACACCCGCTATAGTATTGGCTGTTGCCATTCCCAGGTCGTTATGACAATGCGTTGAAACAACTGCCTTGTGAATATTTGGTACGTTGTCAATCAGGTATTTGATTTTCGCACCAAACTCATGAGGAAGCGTATATCCTGTGGTGTCAGGAATGTTAACCACCGTGGCACCGGCCTTGATTGCGGCTTCAACTACACGCGCCAGATATTCGTTTTCGGTTCGACCCGCATCTTCGGCGTAGAATTCAATGTCTTCCACAAATTTTTTGGCGTATTTAACAGCTTCGACTGCGCGTTCGATGATCTCTTCCGGGTTTGAATTTAGTTTGTGATAGATATGAAAATCCGATGTGCCGATACCCGTATGAATACGTCCTTTTTTCGCATATTTTAGCGATTCAGCAGCTACATCAATATCTTTTTTTACTGCGCGGGTCAGTGCCGTAATCGTTGGCCAGGTTACCGCTTTCGAAATTTCCACCACCGATTCAAAATCACCCGGGCTTGAAATGGGGAAGCCTGCTTCGATCACATCGACTCCCAGTTCCTGCAATGCCTTGGCAACTTCAATCTTTTCTACTGTGTTCAACTGACAACCCGGAACCTGTTCTCCGTCCCTCAAGGTTGTGTCGAAAATGTAAAGTCTGTTGCTCATGATTAAGTTACTTATGTTATTATTTCTTTGTCTGTTTTACTGCCCTTCTTCTAACATGCGGTACAGAAAAGTTGTTTATGAAAAAAGCCACTCTCTGATCTGAGAATGGCTCTAATTTCAATCCAATATTTTTTTCAACATACCATTCTCAATTCTGTCTTTTTAGAAGAAGAATACCAAGAATAATGCTAAGAATAGATATGTTGATGTTTAACTTCATTTAATCGTTTACTTACGATTTTCTGCAAATATGAAAATATTTTTCAAAAATGAAAACAAAAGGGACCTTTTTAGTTGAAATGTTAAGAATAATACCACAAACTCTGAAAATAAGTTCGGAATTTTATGGGTGAACAATAAAGTAAACCCGGCAATTTCAAAGTTTACAAAGGGATTACCCAGATACCGTTTTCCAAATCAATGGTGCCACCCATTTGTTCGGTTACCACCCGGTCAATGATTTGCACCCCTGTCTCCGCCATGTTCTCGAAAGTATCAATACCGTTATTCGGGAAGTTTTGCCGGGTACGGTGGATATTGAATTGATTGGAAAACTTTCTTCCAAAGGCTTGTTCTACGCCGTCTTTCCCGAGTATGAATCCAAGCAGTCCGCCCCAGGTAGCTGTAGGATTATCGGAATCCCAGCCGGCCAGCACCCCGATTTTAATGGTTTCCAAAATGTCGCCCTGACCGTAGAACAGGCTCACCAGACTGGAAGCGAAGTTGATGCCCGCTGCAAAGCAACCGTTACAATATAGGTCGCGCGAGGTTATGTCGTAGCCGTCCATCTGGTTGACCTGGTAACGAACGTAAACCGAATCTCTGGCCTGTTCCCACTTTATCCCTGAGCGGTATTTAGCCAAAACATAGTCGTACATATGCGCTGCGTATGAACCATCGGGGAGGACTTTTCGGGCTTCCTGTGCCATCCACACGATTTGTTCCGGGCGCTTCATTTGTGGATCTATTTTGGAGGCCAATGCATGCATGGTCACATAAAATTCGGAAATCAAGGCTGCCTCGCCTGCGGCAGTGGTATGGATGGGCAAATCAGCCATTTTTAGCGCCACATCCGGACGGGCAGGTGCAAAAAGACCAAATATTTCGGTGGTTAACTGTGCGTCAATCATTTCGAAATGCTCATTATTTTCGGGAGCACCAGTGGCGGGTGGAAGCAACCCTTCCTGCATCAGGTCAAAGGCTTTTTGATTGGAAACCCACAGAAAATTCTCTTCTTCGGCTTTTATATGCTTTAACCAGCCGTCGCGGATCTGCTCGGGAGTTAGCAGGGTGGTTTGATTTGAATAGAGCAGGTGCTGGTACATGTATTCGATATCGGTATCGTCGTCGGCACCCCAAACTTCGCTTGTGTCGCGAAATACAAAATCGATCGTGGGCGATAGATTACTGGGTTCACCGCCGCTGAAAATACTGGGTTGATCGGGTTTGCCCCAATCGTTACGGGTATAAAAATCGCCGGTCTTAATTTCCCCGATATTCCCGATTTTGTCCATCTCGGTAACCAGGCCGGTCCAGTTGGCAATGCATTCGCCCAGCCAGAAACCATACAACTGGTCACGGTACTGGTCACGCGAGATCGTAATTTCTTCCCCGGTACGCTGATTCTTAGAAGTACATGCAGAAATAACTAGGAGAAGGGGAAGTATAAAATCGGTGATTTTCTTCATGGATATCAGTTTATTTTGGTGAGTCAATATTACAAATATGACGGGAGTTTTCAAATGATGTTTTACTATGCGAAAGAAAGAATTCAATTCTTTTAGCTAAGCGATTTCGCGCATCAGTTCGTTAAACTTTTCGAGGTAGAGTCCCTTAAAGTTCTCTTCCGTCAGGCGGGTTTCCATCATGGCTTTTGGGTCTTCCTGTTGGTCATCCGGCATGGTCATGGTAATAGGAAGCGCCCGGCACTGGATATTCATTTCGGGAAAGGTTTCCCTTATTTTACGGAAGACCATTTCGTGGCCGTATTTATCGTCTTTCAGCTTGTAACTACTGCCGCAGCATGAAATAAACAGCCATTCCTTTACCTGGTTTTGGTACTTTTTCATAAAATTCCGAAGCGGGTAGATGAAGCTGCCCATCCATACCGGACCGCAAACAATTATCCGGTCGTAGTCGGCCGGATTCTTCTGTAGCTTTTTAATGCCCAGACCCAGTCCGCTGAGCAGCAATAATTGCGCATTTACAACGGGTTTAATTTCTTCGATATCTGCTTCGAGATTATCGGCAATTTGCCGGGCCAGGAAACGGTTATTCCCGGTGTGAGAATAATAGGTTACAAGGGTGTTCTTCATGGTCAGTAGTTTTGGTTGATTTCCAAAGATACATGCTTTGGTTGTCGTTTCAAAACTCTAACAATGAATGAGTTCGAATTTGAGAAAATAGGATGTCGAATTGCGTTACATCTACCTGTTTAGAGAATGGAAGGACAATTGTTTACCGTTTTAAAAAGAGTTCTGAAAGCATCTTGCTGAAGTAATGCTGATTTTCTATTTCGGCCAGGATATTAATATCGATCTGCCATTCATCTTCATTCATTTTTTGTCCTTTAACACAGCCTGAAGTAATCGGAAAATAGCCGACGGCAGAACAAAAGCAGAAATTACCGAACATGGCGTTGGCCCTATCCAAATCGTTACCGCTAAGCAGAAATTCGTCCGTCCCGGCAGACACTTCAAACAGAATTACGTGCTCATATTCATCGTCAATTGCCATTGGTTCCGGATCTACCGTATAGTAATACTGAAATACAGTCATATCTCCTGAAGTAATTTCAGCGTAGGTGATGCCATCCTGTTGCCTGGTTGTGATCTTTGAATTGTTATAAAATGTCAGGCTGAGTGAACCCATTTCCGGCACAGGTTCGGGATTAAACCCGGGATTGTTATCGATACAGTTTTCGCCAGTATGGTCGTCTTTGCAACTAGCGGAGCATACGAGAATTAAAAGAAAAAGAAAATGTGTGATCCGGATCGGTTTTTTCATGGTAACGATTTAGCTTTTATAAAATCAGAAAACCTAATTCAGTCGCTCAAACTGTTACTTAACATATTTAAAAAAAAGCGAAGCATAAGGTTTTTTGAATGAATAGGAGTGTTGAATGATTATTCCTCTTTGAGCCATTTTACTATCGCTTCTGTCATTTCTTTCTCTGCGCTGATAAATTCGTGGTTGGTTTCAAATGCCATAATTTTTACATTCGGGGCTCCATTTGTTTGTAATGCGCGATATAACGGAAGTGTGTATCTTTCGATGGGTTTAAAACGGTCGAGCCAGCCCGTCAGCAACAGTACGTGTTTCTGCGCCAGTTTTTCCGCGTATTTAACCGTGTTGTACCTGTCCTTGTCGCTCAGCATGGTTTCAAGGTATTCTTTTCCACTCGTGCCCCTCGCTACCGTCTGATTCGTTAGAAGCCGGTCGACCATTTGCTGAAAGTTTTGCCGCTTTTCCGGGTTTTGTTGCAGCTCGTTTGCGCTTTCATAAAGGTCGGCACCCGCAATGCTGATTACGCGATGTATGCCCGGATCGATTGCCGCTGCTATCAGTGCCATTCCTCCTCCATAACTGTGGCCGGCAAGTATAATTTCAGAAGTATCGATTTTAAAGTTTTGCACGGTAGATTCCGATCTCGCAAATTCCAAAGCGGATTTTACACTTTCCAGTGCTGCCCGGTCTGTTTTTAACCCTTCGCTACGCCAACTGCCCGGATAATTGTACGTCATCACATTAAAACCTTCTTTTGAAAGGCTTTTGCCCAGGTTTAAAAAATCACCGTCGCGACCTACTGAGCCTTGAAGTAAAATAATAGTTGGGAAAGGTCCTTCACCGCTGGCCATGTAAAACCAGCCCTGTAGCCGGTCATTATTGTGCATAAAGCTAATTGATTTGGGAGCCACAGGATTGGTCTGTGCGACTGCGGAATGAAGGTTGCTTAAACTTCCGTAATATAAAAGTATCAATACGTAAATAAGAAAGTTGTATTTTTTCATTAAGGACGTTTTTTTTCGATTACCCCAGCCTGCAGCAATGGATTCAGCAGATTGGCTGCACCGCCGTGTTCAATAATTTTCCCGTCTTTTAGCCGGTCGATATTTACCCCGGTATAGGTAATGGGCTTGCCCGTTGGCAGCATGCCCAGCCATTCTTTTGTATATGTGCCGGTTACCGAATAGACCGTTGCTACCCAGTCGCCCTCGGCAATCTGGCCTTGGATGGTCATCTTTAAATCTGGATAAACGCGGCGAACACCCAGCACGTGGTCGATGGCGCCTTGCACACCAATGGAGTAGCGCTTGCCTTCGAAAACTTCGGTGTATTCCTCTGCAATAAATTCAGCAATGTTGCTGACATCTCCCGTATTTTCCACCTCCTCAATAAAGCGGCATATGACCTTTTTATTATCTGACTTTTTCATTTGGCGGCGAATTGTGGATTATGCTTACTCGTTTAAAGTTACAAATGTTTAAGAGGAAATAAAAGAGAAGAGGAAGGTAAGAGTTGTTGGATGTAAAATTATCAAATACAGCAAGTAGAATATTGTCACTGAGTAGCGAAATACTTAATTATTGTTGGGCAGGTTGCTCAACGGTTTTTTCTTTGTCGCTAATTGGAGTGCGACTGGGCTTACGGAAGATGTCGTACTTATTGATGGGACGGCGGTTGATTTGCCAGTTGAAATCAGACAGACGTTGTTCGGCTTCCGTCAGATCGATCAGCGGTTTCAGTTCGCCCTCGGGAGCTTTCAGAAAAGCAATTTTGTAGATCTGTCCGTCTCTGAAACGAATGGAAATATTGCTGCTCTCAGCTCTGTTCATTCCGATCACCTCGTTTTCTTCGCGGGCATAATAGAGTGTCTGGCCGTTGCCGTCGACATCGATATGATCGAGTTGGCCGTTGACTACAAAACCCACCATATTCTTTCCTTTTATCTGGTCGAAACGCCCCGAGTCCTGTGCTGAAATAATAAAACTATTGCGGAACATGTGCATTTCGTCGGGTGCATTGGTATGCTGGATCAACTCGATATGACGGGCACTCAACTGGTGGTTTTCGGACCAAAGTACCGGGTTGGTGAACAGTTGTACGAGCGAATCTTTGGTGAAATAAACCAGCGAATCGCAAACCCCCTGTACATCCTTACGGTAAAACCGAACGCCATAAAATGCTCTTACAATGTTTTCGTCATCAACGGTATCGGGCATGGTGTAAAGCGTGTCGGCATGGAGGAAAAGACTGTCGGTGTCGCTGTAGGAGATAAAAACTGCCGAATCGGTAACCATTGCCTGCTCGGTGCTTTCGTTGTAAAATACTTGATTGCCTTTAACAATGGAACGGTTTTCATAATCTTCGAGGTGGACATTCCCTATGGCCTGGCCGTCTCCGTTTTCCTTATTATACAGGATCTGGCGTGCGGTTAGCAATTGCTTTTCATTGTAAACACGTGGCATGGTTCTCAAATCGGCTTCACCGGTGATGGTGTTGTACCAGCCATCTTCGGCATAGAGTGTATTGGCCGAATCACGAATGGTGGTTGGTCCCTTGAAATAGATCACCTCGGTTTGTGTATTGTATTGAATATCTTCGCTGTTGAGGGTATATTTGTCGCTGAAACCTACGACACTATCTGTAAAATTTGCAAGGTTATCATCGAGAAAGTACTTTCCTATCTTGCTGGTTAACGTATTAGTGCTGTCAACAATCTTTCCAGAGCAGTCATAATAACCAATGTTTAGAGACATATCGTAGTCGAGCGTGTCGGTGTACAGCGTAATTTCTTTGTTCTCCAGCACTACATTGTGAATGGCCTGTGCAAAACTTCGGTCGCCGTCGTAGTAAACCTTCCGTGCATACAAATGCAAGGTATCGCCCTGGTTAATGTGTACGCGGCCAAAAGCGTCTACACGGTTCGAGTTTTCATAGGTATAAGCGCTGTCGCAATACATCAGGATATCTTCGTGTTTGATGATCACACTGTCGATCAGTCGCTGTGCATTTGCAATTTGCTCGCTTTGTACCAGGGCTCCTGCCCTCAGGATCTCTACCCGCTTCTTTTCCTGCGAAAATGCTCTTACGGTGAGCAGCACAAGAAAGGCAGCGAAAAAAATCGCAGCGCGAGGATTGAGTATTATCCTATTCAGTATTGACGGTTGCATTAAAGCAGTTGATCAATGATATCGTCGATTGATTTGTTTTCGGCCTCAGCCTTGTAATTTTTAATGATTCGGTGTCTCAAAATCGAAGGAGCTACTGCCTTCACATCTTCGATGTCGGGTGAGTATTTTCCGTGCAGAGCAGCGTAGGTTTTAGCGCCCAACACCAGGTATTGTGAAGCACGTGGTCCGGCGCCCCATTTCAGGTAATGGTCGGCCACCTCGGCTGCGTGTTCGTTACCCGGTCGGGTTTTGGCGGCCAGCTTAACCGCATATTGCAGAACGTTGTCGTTAACCGGCACCTTGCGTATGAGTTCCTGAAAGAAAATGATTTCCTTACCCGAAATTACATTATTGGTAACCGCTTCAAGTGTAGAAGTCGTATTTTTTACGATTGTTAATTCGTCTTCAAACCTTGGATAATCGAGCCAGACCGAGAACATAAAACGGTCGAGCTGCGCCTCGGGCAGGGGATAGGTTCCTTCCTGTTCAATCGGGTTTTGAGTGGCCAACACAAAAAACGGGCTGTCGAGTTCGAAATGCTGACCAGCCGCAGTAACAGCACGTTCCTGCATGGCCTCCAGCAAAGCTGACTGCGTTTTAGGCGGTGTACGGTTGATCTCGTCGGCCAGGATAATATTGGCAAACAAAGGACCCTGAATGAATTTAAAATTGCGCTCGTGATCCAGGATCTCTGTCCCGATAATATCGGAAGGCATCAGGTCGGGAGTAAACTGTATGCGGTTGTATTTTAGTCCAAGAATTTTAGCGATGGTCGTCACCAGAAGCGTTTTGGCCAGTCCGGGAACCCCTATAAGTAAAACGTGTCCACGGCTGAATAGGGATACCAGTACCTGGTCAATAATATCATCCTGTCCGTAAATTACTTTTTTTATCTCGTTTTTGAGTTCTTCGAATTTCTCGCGCAGGGCATCCAGCGCAGCTACATCATTTTTGTATTCCATGGGTGTCCGGTGCTTATTTTATCCAGTGATTAAATTTAAAGTTGCAATTGGCGTAGGTGTCGTCTATTCGAATATAAGTTTGCGATTGTCTTTCGGCGATCCATTCTTCAAGTACATCCTCTTTTTTCTTGGCCAGATAAAGATCGGCAAGCGTTTGGTAATCGTTCTGCATATCAGCTTTGTGTGCCTCAAGCTTATTAGTCAGCATTACGATTTTGTAGACCATTTGCTGGTTTTCAGGATCGATGGTTTCGAAGGGTTCCGAAACTTCATTATCGTTCATTTTTGTCAATACTTTACTGACATCACCATCGAGTTCTTCTACAGCAAAACGCGACGACATTGTATTTGGATTGATGGCCAGCCCGCCGTTATTACGCGTGTTTTTATCGAAAGAGAACATGGCAGCTGCCTGTTCGAAACTGATTTCGTCTTTTCGGATAAGTGAAGCCAGGCTGTCGAGACGGTTATAGGCTTCTTCACGTGCTTCTACCGAAATTTTGGGCTTCATCAAAATATGGCGAGTGTTTACTTTACCACCTTGTTTATCTACCAACTGGATGATATGGTAACCAAAAGCACTTTTTACCACGTTGGAAACCTGGTCGCCTTTTAGATTAAATGCAGCAGATGCATATGCCGGGTCGAGTTGGGCACGGCCCGAATAACCGATCACGCCGCCATCTTTAGCTGACGGACCCTCAGAATAAATCACTGCCATGGCTGCAAAACTCGATCCGTTCTCAATTCTTTTTTTAATATCGCGAAGCTTGGCTTTCACACGATTTTCCTCTTCGAGACTCACTATAGGTTCAACCGTGATTTGCGCATACTCGTATTGCGTGGGAATAGTCGGGATCTGTTCTTTATCGAGGTTGCGGTAATAGTAACGTACTTCCGACGGTGTTACCGTAACATTCTCAACGATCTTCTGGCGCATTTGCTGGCTAAGGATTTGTTCGCGGATCGATTCCTGCATCTCCGATTTTATGGCAGCAATGGGTTTATTGAAATAAGCCTCCACCGCGCTTTCCGTTCCAAAATGGGCCATATACATTTGCATTTGCGCGTCCATTTGCTGGTTCACCTGACTCGGCGTTACGGTGATCAATGTATCGAGTTCCGCTTCGGCAACGAGCAATTTGTTGATCAGAAAATCTTCAAGGATTTCGCATTTCATATCGCCTTCCGAAGTGATTCCCTGTGCCTGCTGGGCAATTGTCATGTTCTCGATATCGGATTTGAGAATGATATTACCGCCTACGATGGCTACGATCTGGTCGATAACCTTGTCCTGTGCCATGGAGGTGATCACGAGCACACTCAGTATAAATGTTCCAAGTATTTTCTTCATTTTCTTCATTGTTATTCGCTTTCAGCGTATATTTTAAATTTCTTCTGACGCTCTCCTTCGGTGTAAATGTTATTCTCGATTTCTTTCAGAAATTCGATTTTACGCCGGTTCAAAATTAAATTTTTAATGTTGTTCTCCACAAATTCAAGGGGAGCCAGGTCGTTAGCGAGCATATAATCGTGAATGTGCACAAGATAATAATAATTTGCATCATTCATTTCGTTGGTTTTATTCCTCGACAGGAAAGCGGCCGGGTCGTTGATGGATTCCGGAAGGTTGCGGTTAAGTACTGCAAAATCGATCCAGTTGTCCAGCGCGATTTCAAAATTCTTGGCGTATTGCATGCAATAGTCGCGCAATTCGATTTTACCTTCTTCCGAATCGTCCTTCACCATTTCTTTCAACATCGAAGGATTGGCCAGGTCGTTGGGTATTTTTATGAAAACCGCTTTTACGATGGAGCGGTCGAGAAGGAATGTCTGCCGGTTTTGCTCGTAGAAATCCCTGATTTGTTCGGGTGTTACAAGCGTGTCCATGCGCTGGCGTACCAGTTCGTTTTTGTAGCGGTAGATGATCAGCGAATTGCGATATTCTTCGAGTTCGCGCGTGACATCTTTTTGGTCGGGCGTTAAGTTTTCATTGGCCTTCTCGATCATTAATTGTTGTTTCACCCATTTGTTAATGTAATCTCCGGCCAGCATGATGCTGTCTTCACGACCGGTACCAGGTGGCAACATTCTCGATATATCTGAAGGATAGAGATATTGTTCGCCCACACGTGCCACAGCCTGTTCCTCTGCTTTATCGGCACAGGCGCCTAAAAAGAACAAGAATAGAACAAAACCATATTTGCGAAAGACCTTAAACACTCTCAATTGTCTTTAATACTTTTTTATTCACTTTGATCCTGTATTTGGAACGCAGTTCTTTTATCCATTGTTTTTCAAGGTATTCCTGGTAATCGGAAATATACAATCCACGCGCTTCGTCGAGTGCTTTTGGCTCGGGTGCCACTTTATCGCCACGTACAAAAACCGTGCGGCTGTCAAAATCTTCAGGTTCAGCTCCATTCCAAACGTAGTAGTCCACGATCGGATTATCGCCTTCTTCCCATGCACCGGATTCGATCTGTATTACTTCCCCTTCCACATTCAGGTGTTCCAGCACTTCTTCTTCGTTCATCCCGGAGGCGAATAATTTGTCGGCCTGCTCATGAACGGCCGGATCTTCGCATGTGACTATACTGCCTTTAAAACGCTCACCCCACATATGGCTATCTTTGTTCTTCTCGTAGAAGGCTTGAAGACCCATTGTATCCTGACTGGCATAATTCCAGATTTTTTCCTGCGAAATATTGAAGAGCAAAATACCGTCATGGTATTCCTGCATCAGGTACCTGAATTCAGGGTATTTGTCTTCGAGTTTTGAATCCTCAAGAGCCAGAATTTCTTCGTCAACCCACTGATCGAAATAATTCAGATAACTTCCGCCTTCCACTTTTTTACTGATGATCCAGTTATAAAAATCAGTACTACTGTACTCTTTTCCATCGATGGTAAACAGTGTACATACAGGTAGCGTATCATTCTGTATGTTTTTGTTTTTCAGTTGTTGTTTACCATCCTCATCTTCGCTGTAAGCGTAGTTGTTTTTGAGTTCTTCGATAAAGACATGCTGGCTCGAATTGTTCCGGTCCGGATCACGCTTGATACGGCTTTCGATCTCGGGTTTCAGTTCCTCGAAACTTTCAACCGGGCGTTCATCCAATTTTTTAATGATATGATATCCAAAAGCTGTTTCGATTGGCTCCGACACATCGCCAACATTTTCTAGCGCAAATGCCGGATTTGAGAACTCAGGTATGATCCTTCCGGCCGAAAACCAAGGCATTTTTCCACCTTCGGCTGCCGAGCGGCGATCGTCCGATTCTTTTTTGGCCAGTTCGGCAAAATCGGCTCCGTTTTTTACCAAAACATAAAGCGAATCAATTTCCTTTTTAAGTTGCTGTTTCACAGCTTCCGAAGCACCTTGTGGCTTATTCTTCATAATGTGCGCTACCAGGATCTCTCCTCGGTTTTTACGCACGTCGTTTACTTTTACAATGTGATAGCCAAACTTGCTTCGCACCGGTTCTGATATTTCACCTACAGGTGTATTGTAGGCTGCATTTTCGAATGGATAAACCATCATGAATGCTGTGAAATAGCCAAGGTGCCCTTTGTTATCTTTTGCCGACGGGTCTTCGGAATATTCTGCGGCTGCTTCACCGAAATCCTTTCCGTCAATAATTTCCTTTCTTATTTTACTGATGCGTTCCAAAACTGCCAATTCTTCTTCATTGGAAGCATTAGGGTCCAGTCGCAAAAGGATATGGCTGGCATCCACTTCTTTGGTCATGCGATCGTACATCTCCCGAACAAGTTGTTCATCGTAATTGCTGTCGGTGAGATAAGGCGCTGCCACTTCTTTTCGATAACCAGCCAGTTCATCGATAAAGGCCTGGCTGGTATCCATTTTCAGGTTTTCAGCTTCAATAACCTTTAGTTTGAAATCGATAAAAAGGTCGAGGTAGTCCTGAGGCGATTTTTTATCGGCTTCGCTGTACACATTATTATTGTTTTTACGATAGATATACTCGAACTCTTCTTTAGTAATGGGCCGGTTATCGATCGTCAGTAAAACCTCGTTATTTTGTGCCAGCAGGTTGAAAACCGTCAGGCATGTCACTACAAATGAAGAGATTATTCCTTTCATTGGATTGTTTTTTTAGATCACTTTAAATACATGGTAATCGGCAACCCTTTACTGGCGGCTGCTGTAATTTGGTGCTTCACGCGTGATGCTCACATCGTGCGGGTGACTTTCCTGTACGCCTGCATTCGAGATCCTTGTGAATTTAGCCTTCTGCAGTGCTTTGATATTTGGTGCACCGCAATAACCCATTCCGGCGCGCAGTCCACCGATCAACTGGTAAAGCACTTCATACAAAGAACCTTTGTAGGGAACGCGTGCAGCAATACCTTCAGGAACCAGTTTTTTGATGTCCTCTTCCATATCCTGGAAATAGCGGTCTTTCGATCCCTGCTGCATGGCTTCCACCGAACCCATTCCACGGTAAGATTTGAATTTTCGTCCCTGATAGAGGATGGTTTCACCCGGTGATTCTTCAACGCCGGCAAAAAGTCCGCCAGCCATGATTGAGTCGGCACCCGCTGCCAGACCTTTAACAATGTCACCCGAGTAGCGGATCCCACCATCGCCAATCACTGGAACACCCGAGTCTTTGATAGCCTTAGATACATTGTAAATCGCCGAAAGCTGTGGAATACCCACTCCGGCAATAACACGGGTGGTACAGATCGATCCTGGTCCGATACCCACTTTTACAGCATCGGCACCTGCTTTTACCAGTGCCAGGGCTGCTTCAGCAGTGCCGATATTTCCGGCTACCACGTCTTTCTCCGGGTATTTGGCCTTGATCTTTTTCAGCATTTCCAATACGCCTTTTGAATGGCCATGGGCAGTGTCGATCACCAGCGCGTCGACCTGTGCTTTGATCAATTCGTCAACACGTTCCATGGTATCGCCGGCAATCCCAACCCCGGCCGCCACACGCAAACGACCTTTTTCGTCTTTGCAGGCAAGCGGTTTATCTTTTGCCTTCGTAATATCTTTGTAGGTTACAAGTCCTATCAGTTTGTTGTTTTTATCAACTACCGGCAACTTTTCGATTTTGTATTGCTGAAGAATATCCGCCGCTTTCTCAAGGTCAGTCGATTCGGTGGTCGATACTACATTCTCACTGGTCATAACCTGCGAAATTGGTCGGTTCATATTCTTTTCGAACCGGAGGTCGCGGTTGGTTACTATACCAACCAGATAGCCATTTGCATCGACCACCGGGATGCCACCGATTTTGTATTTTGCCATAAAACCGAGCGCATCTTTAACTTTCTTCTCTGGCGTTATGGTGATAGGGTCGTAAATCATCCCGTTCTCCGCACGTTTTACCGTTGTTACCTGGTGAGCCTGTTCCTCGATTCCCATGTTTTTGTGAATCACCCCAATCCCGCCTTCACGGGCTATGGCGATGGCCATTTTGTTTTCGGTTACTGTATCCATGGCAGCCGTAAGAATAGGTGTGTTAATGATGATATTCCTGGTGAATCGTGAAGAAAGGTCAACTTCGCGTGGTAAAAGTTCTGAATATGAAGGAAGTAGCAGAACATCGTCGAAAGTTAAGCCTTCAAAATGAATTTTGTCTTCTATAAACGACATGGCTATCTTTTTAAGTGTTGTAATTAAAGCGCAAAACTACAAAAAAATAGCACACACGGAAGGTTAATTTTGGCCATGCATTTAATTTGAACAATAAATATTGTTAAAGCCTAAAATGATTTCTTAATTTGTATTAAATGAAGCGTTTCGAGCAAATACTGATCAAGTACTGGGGCTATCCTGAATTCAGGCCGCTGCAACTGGATATCATCCGGTCGGTGGATGAGGGTAAGGACACGCTCGGACTGATGCCAACAGGTGGTGGAAAATCGATTACTTTTCAGGTGTTTTCGTTATCGAAACCAGGGATTTGCATAGTGGTGACACCGCTCATTGCGCTCATGAAAGACCAGGTAGAAAATCTTAACAAAAAGAACATCAAAGCGCTCGCAGTTCACAGTGGGATGTCACCACGTGAAATCAAACTTACGCTGGACAACGCCGTTTGGGGCGATTACAAGTTTCTTTATGTTTCGCCTGAACGATTGAATTCCGAGCGATTTCTCGAACGCCTCAGACAAATGGATATCAACCTGCTGACGGTTGATGAGGCACACTGTATTTCGCAGTGGGGTTACGATTTTCGACCCAGTTACCTGAATATTGTGGAAGTACGGAAATTAATGCCCGAAGTGCCCGTACTGGCACTGACAGCCACCGCCACGCCAAAAGTGGCGGATGATATCCGTGAAAAGCTGGGATTTAAAGAAAAAAATCTTTTAAAGGTCTCGTTTGAAAGGGAGAACCTGAATTACCTTGTGCGACATGTGGAAGATAAAAGTGGCTATCTGCTCACTACGCTAAAAAAAACAAAAGGCTCGGGAATCCTTTATGTACGAAGTCGGAAAGCCACGCGGGAAGTAGCTGATGAACTTCGTAAAAATGGCATATCTGCCGATTTTTACCATGCAGGACTGAGCAATCCAGTGCGCAGTAATCGTCAGGATAATTGGTTGAAAGGTAAAACACGCGTGATTGTAGCCACCAATGCTTTTGGTATGGGGATCGATAAGTCGGACGTGCGCTTTGTAATCCACATAGATGCGCCTGATTCGCTGGAAGCGTACTACCAGGAAGCGGGTCGTGCGGGCCGCGACGGAAGGAAAGCAGCAGCCGTTCTGTTGTTTAATAATGCCGATAAAGTGAAACTCAAAAAGCACGTCAGCGTAGCTTTCCCGGAAATAGGCAACATCAAACGTATTTATGATGCGTTGTGTAACTACTTTCAAATTGCAATCGGTTTTGGAAAAGGAATGACCTACGAATTTAGTCTGCAAAGCTTTGCACAGGCCTACAAATTTCAGCAGGCGATGGTTTATAACAGTCTTAAAATCCTGCAGCGGGAAGGTTACCTCGAGTTTACCGAAGAAGTGGACAATCCGTCCCGCGTTTCGTTTGTAGTTTCCAGAGACGAATTGTACAAATTTCAGGTGGCTAATGCCGATTTCGATAATTTTATCAAACTCATCCTTCGCTCTTATACGGGCTTGTTCAGCGGTTATGTAGCCGTCGACGAAGAATTGCTTGCTAAACGTGCAGGAATAACTTCCGATGAGGTTTACAATTATTTGAAACACCTTCGAAAGTCAAATGTCATCGATTACATTCCGCGCAGCCGGACACCTTTTATTTATTTCAGCAAAGAAAGAATCTCGATCGAACGCCTTAAAATTTCGAAGGAAAATTATGCAGTGCGTAAAAAGGATTTTGCAGAACGAATTGAGGCTGTGATCCATTATGCAACGAGCACCTCAATTTGTCGCAGCCAGATATTGGTGTCCTATTTTGGTGAAGAAGACGCTGCTCCTTGTGGCAGCTGCGATGTTTGCAGGGCCATGGAACAATTGCAGCTCACAACTTTTGAGTTCAGAAATATTGGTGAGAAGATCCAGCAGATTCTGGCTAAGCCATGTAAGTTGGAAGACCTTGTTTTTCAGCTTAAAGGCGATCCTGAAAAAATGCGAAAAGTACTGAAATGGCACCTTGATAACCAAAAAATCATCTATCGCATCGATGGGCTTCTGGAATGGAAAAATTAGTTCTGTCTGCAGTCGCGTTTATCAGTAGATATTTTTTAATGGACTGTTGGATTGAAAGATCTCCCGACTTCCGTCTTCCAACTTCTGTTTTCCAGCTTCCTTCTTCTTTAAAAATCTTTACTACTTTTGCAGGATTATTTTATTTCGTCGAAATGAGCGAGCAGGGAATTGGTCATATTGTCTATTCGAAAAATGTGGTGGAGTTTGTTACCGTCGCCAGTGAATACTGTGCTACCATCGAGCAGGTGGGACGCCACAAAGCTGACGAAAACCTTGGCAAACTGCAAAAAATTCTGCCTTTGTTGTACCTGAAAGCAGCGGTACTGCCTCCGGTGGAACAGGTATTGGACGAAGAACTGGAGAAATTCGTCTCAGAACTCGATTATAGCAATTTGCAGCAGAAATGGTTACAGCAGCTGGGTGAATACGACAGTTTTTACGAAGTCTTTGATCCCAACATACAGTTTGGCGATGAAACCGTAACAGCAAGTGTCTCTGAAAATCTGCTGGATATTTACCAGGAATTAAAAGACTTTGTTACGGCATACAGCATTGGAAACGAAGAGGTGATGAACGATAGCCTTGCTGAATGTATTTTTCATTTTGGCGAATACTGGGGTCAGCAGCTGGTGAATGTTTTACGCGCTGTGCATATGCTGGTGGTAACCGGTGTCGATTTTTCGGAGAAAAGCGAGGAGGATGCTGCTGCTTCGGGTAAAGGAAGTCCCAAATGGCTTGATAATTTTTGGGGGATGAACGAAGAGGAGGATTAAATGTTTAAGGATAGTATAAGTAACGAAGAATTAATTGAAATGCCTCTACGGTCTTTCGAAGGAAAGATAATCGTAGTGGATTCAATTAACAAGGCAGTAAAGGCGGCTCGGGAACTGTCGCGACATAAGGTGATCGGTTTTGATACCGAAACCAAACCATCTTTCAAAAAAGGGGTGACCAATAAAGTGGCACTTCTGCAGCTTTCGACCAGAAATACAGCTTACTTGTTCAGGATTAATCAAATCGGTTTACCCAGAGAGATCGTTGCCATTCTTGCTGACAAAGACATTCTAAAACCCGGTGTAGCCATACGTGATGACATAAAGGGCCTGCAGGAACTGGTGAATTTTAAGCCAAGCGGTTTTGTTGAACTGCAGGACGAAGCAAAGGATATGGGCATCCAGAATTTCAGTCTGAAAAAACTCACGGCCATAGCCTGTGGTTTTCGGATATCGAAAGGACAGCAACTCTCGAACTGGGAAGCGGCTGAACTTACGGAAGCCCAACAATTGTATGCAGCTACCGACGCCTGGGCCGCTCTGGTAATATTCGAACATTTTTCCACAAACGGATATGACCACAGAGAAGGTTAAAATTATACTGAAATCGGGGAAGGATCAGTCTTTGAAACGCTTTCACCCGTGGGTGTTTTCGGGTGCCATAAAAAAAATGTATGGTGAACCGGCCGAAGGCGACCTGGTGAACGTGTATTCCAATAAGGATGAATTTTTAGGAACCGGACACTACCAGATTGGCTCAATAGCAGTCCGCATCGTTACTTTTGAGGATGTGAATCCTGATTATGATTTTTGGAAAAGTAAAGTGCAAAGTGCATGGAATCTTCGAAAACAACTTGGATTTGACAAAAATCTGCAAACCAATGTATTCCGACTGATCCATGCCGAAGGCGACGGGATGCCCGGGCTGATCGTCGATTTTTACAATGGAACTGCGGTGATACAAACACACTCGGTAGGCATGCATCTGATTCGTGAACAATTGGTTCAAGCCATGCGGGAAGTATTGGCCGTAAGGTTAAAAGCTGTGTTTTACAAAAGCGAAAAAACATTGCCATTTAAAGCTGATCTTGAAAATGAAGACGGATACCTGTTTGGTAATCACTCCGAAAATGAGGTGATGGAATATGGACTTCATTTTAAGGTGGATTGGGAAAGCGGGCAAAAAACCGGATTTTTTGTCGACCAACGCGAAAACCGCAAACTGGTAGAAAGATATGCGAAGGACCGCGACGTATTGAATATGTTCTGCTACACCGGCGGCTTTTCGTTTTATGCCATGCAGGGAGGGTCAAAATCGGTCCATTCCGTTGACTCTTCAGGAAAAGCCATTGATTTGACCCGCGAAAACGTCGAACTCAATTTCCCGGGAGAGAAACGACACGAAGCTTTTGTGGCCGATGGTTTTGAATACCTGAAAGAAATTCAGGATAAATACGATTTGATTATCCTGGATCCGCCGGCTTTTGCAAAACACCGAAATACGCTGCCGCAGGCACTGAAAGGATATAAACGAATAAATACTCGGGCTTTTGAGCAGATCAGGAGCGGTGGAATTTTATTTACATTTTCGTGTTCGCAGGTCGTGAGCAAAGATCGCTTTCGTGAAGCCGTTTTTTCGGCAGCAGCCATTGCCGGCAGAAACGTGCGTATTCTCCACCAGTTAAGTCAACCGGCCGATCACCCGGTAAATATTTATCACCCGGAAGGCGAATACCTAAAAGGTCTGGTATTGTATGTGGAGTAGCCGATAGCATGAAGGAATGAAGGATTGAATAACAACAAATCGTGAAAAAGAAAATGGATTTACGAAATACGGCAGATGTATATAACGCAAAACTTGGCGATAAATCAATTATTGAAAAATTGAAATACCTGGCCGAGCAACATGCACAGAAAGTAATTTTTACCACCAGTTTTGGGTACGAAGACCAGGTGATCACAGATATGATATTTGATAATGGAATTGATATTAAGGTGATTACACTCGATACCGGCAGGCTTTTTCCCGAAACATACAAGGTTTTCCGTAGTACGGTTGAGCGGTATAAAAAGGAGATCAAGGTTTATTTTCCTCCGGCTGATAGGGTAGAGGAAATGGTAACAAAGAAAGGGCCGTTCAGTTTCTACGAATCACTCGAAAACCGAAAAGAATGCTGTCACATTCGAAAGGTCATTCCTTTAAAACGTGCTCTGAAAGGTAACGTTATCTGGATCACCGGTTTGCGTGCTTCGCAGTCCAATAATCGCAGCGGCATGAAAGAATTCGAAGTGGACGAGGGCAACAACATCGTAAAATTCAATCCGCTGAAAGACTGGAGCCTCGAACAAACCATCAACTATGTAAAGGCCAACCATATTCCATACAATGTATTACACGATAAAGGATTTGTAAGTATTGGCTGCCAGCCTTGTACGCGTGCTATTCAACCTGGCGAAGATTTCCGGGCCGGTCGCTGGTGGTGGGAGCAGGGATCGGGCAAAGAATGTGGTCTGCACGAAGTGAAGAAGTAAAATTCGCACCTGTTTTAAATATCCCCTTTCAACAAAATCTATTATCAATATTAATTATCTATTGTATTGGATGAAACCAAGTGCCAAAACCATTGTTTCTTCAATTACGGGAATATGATGGAAATTACAAAAAAGAAACGACTTTCGATCGGATTTACAGCACTGGGAGCCATAGGCGGTTTTTTGTACTGGAAATATGTTGGCTGTCTGAGTGGTACCTGTGCCATTAAATCAGTTTGGTACTGGAGTACGCTTTGGGGAGCTGCCGTGGGTTACCTGGTCGGCGATTTCCTGAATGACATTTTGGTAAAACTGAAGAAAAGAAGGGAAGAAAAGAAATGATCGGGAAGTTTAAAAATATAATCAATTCAAGTCGCCCCGTTTTGGTCGATTTTTATGCCGACTGGTGTGGTCCATGCAAACAGGTGCCGCCGATCTTAAAGCAGGTAAAAGACGAGCTTCGTGAGCAGGTTCGGATCATCAAAGTGGATGTGGATCGTAACCCGCAGATTGCCACCAGGTTCCAGATCAGAAGTATTCCTACCTTGATGCTGTTTAAGAATGGAGAGGCTAAATGGACGGGAATGGGCGTACGTTCAGTTGCCGAGATAAAACTTATGGTTCAGCAGGAAATTGATAACTAAATAAACTGTATTGGATCATCAAAATAAATTCTACACTTCTATTTCTAGGTACTACACCGAAATTTTTCCATTTAATCCTGCCCAATTCATTTTTATTGAAAAGCAACTACAGGAACTAAAGAATAAGAAAATTCTCGACGTGGGGTGTGCCACCGGCGAACTGGCCTTCGCACTTGCTGAAACCGGAGCCAACATCACCGGTATCGATCTGAACGATCATTTGCTCCAAGTCGCACAGGAAGGCATTCCGCAACCAAACCTGCGTTTCATGGCAATGGATATGCTCCATCTTTCCGATAATTTCCAGAACGATCATTTTGATACCGTACTTTGTTTTGGTAATACGCTTGTTCACTTAAAGGAATTAAAGGAAATGAAGCAGTTTTTTTTCGAGGTATCGAAAGTGCTGAAAAAAGGAGGACATTTTTTGCTCCAAATTCTTAACTATGATCACATCCTTGATGAAAAGATAACCGAACTGCCGCTGATCGAGAACGAAATACTTCGTTTCGAGCGACGCTATCGCTTCGAACCGGAGAGCCGCCTTTTACATTTCCATACTGACCTGCATCTAAAAACGGAAAATGAAGTGATAAGTAATCAAACGCAGCTGTTTGCTTTGAAAAGCCGGGAGTTGGAATATTTGCTGTTGCAGGAAGGTTTTAAGGAAATTCAATTGTATGCCAATTTCAATGGCGATCCAATTGGCGGGAAGCATCTGTCGCTTGTCATAAGTTGCCGGAAATAGCCCGGCCAGGTTTTAACGCTCACATTCGAATCCTTTTCGTACTTTCGTTAAAAAAAAACAGGAATGGAGAACACTTTGCTTTCCATCGATTGCGGTACCCAGAGTTTACGCGCCATTATTTTTTCGCTCGAAGGTGAATTACTGGCCATCGAGAGGGTTCCTTTCGAACCGTATATAAGTCCGCGACCGTCGTGGGCTGAGCAAGATCCTGAAATATACTGGAATGCATTAAAAAATGCGTGCCAAAACCTGAAAAAGGATTTTCCCGATGCGTTTAGTAGAATTGTGGGATGTGGAGTTACTACCTTGCGCGATTCGATGATTAATGTAGACAGCGAGGGAGCTCCACTACGTCCGGTAATGATGTGGCTCGATCAGCGCAAAGCGCAACCGGTTTATCGTCCGCATTTAGGAATGCGGATGTTGATCAAAGCCATTGGAATGGAAGATTCGATCGACAAAGCACAACGCGATGGGAAATGCAACTGGATCAGGCAAAATCAACCTGAAATTTGGGAAAGAACACATAAATACCTTCAGGTTTCCGGTTTTCTGAATTACCGGCTAAGCGGAGAATTCAATGATTCGATAGCCTCACAGATCGGGCATATTCCGTTTGATTATAAGAAACAAAAATGGGGGAATGCAAACGACCTCTTCACTTTCAGCGCCAAACTATATCCGGTTGAAAAGGTCAAACTTCCGGACCTTATTCCACCCGGGCAGGAACTGGGTAAGATTAGCAGACAGGCAGCTGGAGAAACCGGTCTTCCGGCAGGTCTTCCTGTTATCTCATGCGGCTCTGACAAAGGCTGTGAAACGCTGGGAATGGGCGTGGTGAATGACGAATGGGCAAGCCTCAGTTTTGGAACGACTGCTACCGTTCAAACCACCACCCGGAAATACATGGAGCCGGTAAAATATATGCCGGCATATCCGGCGGTTGTTCCCGGTTTTTTTAATCCTGAAGTTGAAATATTCAGGGGGTTTTGGATGGTCACCTGGTTCAAGGAAGAGTTTGCCTGTAAAGAAATAAAAAAGGCCAAAAAGAAAGGAATAGCTGTTGAAGCAGTGATGGATAAAATGCTTAAAAAGTCGGAACCCGGATCGCATGGGCTTATCGTTCAACCCTACTGGAGTCCGGGATTAAATGAACCTTCGGCTAAAGGTGCGATGATCGGTTTTGGCGATGTGCATAAAAAGCCGCATGTGTATCGCGCTGTAATTGAAGGACTAACCTTTGCATTAAAGGAGGGCCTGGAAAAGATTGAGAAAGTATCCGGTAAAAAAGTCAGAAAACTTGCCGTTTCAGGCGGTGCTTCTCAGAGCGATGAGATATGCCAGATTACTGCCGATGTTTTTAATTTACCTGTTGTCCGTGGGAAAACTGCCGAAACCTCAGGACTGGGAGCGGCTGTGCTAGTTGCGCTGGGAACGGGGCAATTTACATCCTTAGAACAGGCGATCGAAAAAATGGTGAGCCACCAGGATGAATTCTATCCAGACATTCAACATGTGGATACCTACCACGAACTTTATCGTAAAGTTTACCGAAAAATCTTTAAAAAGCTGGGGCCACTCTATCACGAAATAAGAAAGATCACGGGGTATCCGGATTAATTTGAGGATCATTCATTTTGTCGAAGCATATTCGTTTGGTAAAATCTTCAATTGAATAAATATTGGCTACTTTTATGGCAGATACCTAAATCAACCTTATCATGAAAATTCTGGGATTCCTGTTTATTGTTCTCTCAATTCTGTTCTCCTGTAGTACAAACAAAACATCCTTTACTGCTGATTTTGATAATACAAACGATCGAATTTGGATCGGTAAGGAATTCTGGTCAGTTCCACTGGAGGATTGGAAAGTGGAAGATGGGAAATTGCACTGTACTGGAGTTGTGCCGAATTCAAGAGTGAATTTATTAACACGTGTAATTTCTCCGGATGATGGACAGTTTCAGGCATCAGTCAGGGTTTCGCTCGAAGAAAAAGGGGAAATTCCTGGCTCGGCAGGTTTGATTATTGGTGCCTTTGATGCTGAAGATCCGGATGTCAGGGCAGCCTGTTATTTTGGCGAGGGAATAAGAGCGGGAGTAAGTTTAAACGGTTATGCTTTTATAAAGGATAAAAAAGTAAATCTGCCGGAAGAATTTGATTACAGTGATTTTCAGATTACTGTTAATGGCAATAATGCCCAACTCAACATGACAGTCTTCGATAAAAATGATGCAGAAGTTGTCCGGATTTCAGCAGATATTGAGAACATCCGGGGAATAGTAGCCATTGCCAATAATTTTGAAACGAAAGAAAATGCTAAACCTGCTAATTCATTGTTTGCTTTTGACGATTTGCAACTTTCAGGGAACAAGGTGGTTGAAAAACCCGAAAATGCTTTCGGCCCGGTTCTTTGGACCATGTATACCCTGAGCCGTGGAACGGTTAAATTAATGGCTTTGCTTCCTCCTCTTGGTGAACGCGATATCCAGGATGTAAGTCTTCAGTTGCAAAATGGAGACGAGTGGGAAACGGTTTCAACAAAAACTATTGAACCGGATTCGCGTACAGCGCTGTTTAAAATCGAAAATTGGGATGCCACGCAGGATACACCATACCGGGTTCAATACATCGAAAAAGGAAAGGATGGAACAGAAACGGCTAATTTTTACGAAGGCGTTATTCGAAAAGATCCGTTAGACAAGCCGCTAAAAGTAGGAGGGCTAACCTGTCAGTTTCATTTTGGTTTTCCGTATACTCCGCTTGTCAGTAATTTAACGAAACTGGACCCGGATTTACTCTATTTCTCTGGCGATCAGATTTATGAAGGCAATGGCGGTTATGGCATTAAGCGCGAACCTGCCGATGTTTCGATTGTGAATTACCTGGGTAAATATTATATGTTTGGCTGGGCGTTTGGCGATTTAATGCGCGACCGTCCAACCATTTGTACGCCCGATGATCATGATGTATTTCATGGAAATCTTTGGGGCGAAGGAGGTATGGCAAAACCCGGTGGAGCCGGAAGTTCGGATACACGCGGATTTATGCAATCGGTAAAAATGGTAAATGCCGTTAACCGAACGCAATGCGGACAATTGCCTGATCCATACGATCCAACGCCTATAAAACAGGGAATGAGTGTATGGTACACTGATTTGGTTTACGGGAGAATCAGCTTTGCCATTATCAGTGATCGTATTTTTAAAACCGGGCCCGAAGCTGTTGCCGACTGGGAAGGTCGCCACGATCACATGAAAGAGCCCCGCGAGGATCTGTCGTTTTTAGATAAACCGGGCGTAAAAATGCTGGGCGATCGCCAGCTCAATTTTTTAAATCACTGGAAAATGGATTGGGAAGGAGCAGATATGAAAGTGCTGCTCTCACAAACCGTTTTTGCCAATGTAGCAACCCATCATGGCAGTTTGTTGAATTATCTATACGGCGACCTGGATTCGGGTGGGTGGCCAAAATCCGGTCGCGATAAAGCCATTCGGATTATGCGCCAGGTTGGGGCCTTTCAAATTTGCGGTGATCAGCACTTGCCTTCACTCGTTCAGTATGGTTTGCAGGATTATCGCGATGCCAACTGGTGTTTTTGCACACCCGCTATTGCTGTGATGTATCTTCGGTGGTTTCTGCCCGATGAGGTGGGCTATCCCGTACTCGACCGTCCCACTCACGGTTACCCGAATACCGGAAAATACACCGATGCTTTTGGCAATAAAAATTATGTGTATGCCATTGGTAACCCCGGAAAGATAACGGTTGACAAAAACAGCCGGTATAGTCATGCGCTTATTCGTTCGTCTGGTTTCGGAATGGTAACTTTCGATCAAAAAGATAGAACCATCAATATAGATGCCTGGCGTTTCAAAGCCGATGTTGAACATCCAAACCCGGTGCGCGATCAGTTTCCAGGATGGCCGCTAAAAATAAATCAGTACGATAATTTTGGTGAAGGAGCCAGTAATCTTCTGCCCAAAATAGTTGTAAACAAAGTCAACCAGGTTATCGAGATAAGAAATACGGCCACCAATGATTTGGTTCGTGTGTTTCGTATGAAAGGGAATTCGGTTCAGCTTAAGTTGCATCACCCGGGTACTTTTTCAATTAAAGTTGCCGGGAAAGAACTGGGCGATTTTACCACTCGGCCGATGACTAACAGACGGCAGGTGAATATTGAATTGTAATTGTACCACCTTCGTTTATTAGTTATAAGACCCCCGTTTATCTGCTTAAGCAAAAATTATTGTACTTAATCCAGCTAAATATTTTTTCAGGAATTTGATCCAGCGAAACTGCTAAAGAATACATTTTCGTATGACAATTTTAATGTGTTTAGGGATATCGTTTCAATAATTTTGTGGGAAAGAAAATGTAACCAAAATGAAGCAAAACCTATTCTTGGGCGTAGAGGCCATTGGACAGGCAGCCATTGACGGCGGAATTTCAGGCGTTTATGCTTACCCCGGAACTCCTTCAACCGAAATCACCGAATTTATTCAGGATAGCAAACTGGCTGCTGAAAAAGGTATTCGAAGTAAGTGGTCTGCAAACGAAAAAACAGCATACGAAGCTGCATTGGGCATGTCGTACGCCGGTAAACGATCGATGGTGTGCATGAAACACGTGGGACTGAACGTAGCTGCCGACGTGTTTATGAATTCAGCAATCACAGGGGTGAACGGCGGTTTGGTGGTTACCGTAGCAGACGATCCTTCGATGCACTCGTCACAAAACGAACAGGATTCGAGGGTTTATGGAAAATTTGCAATGATACCCGTACTTGAACCATCGAACCAGCAGGAGGCTTACGATATGGTGCATGGTGGATTTGAGCTTTCTGAAGAACTTGGTGTTCCGGTCATGGTCCGGATTACAACAAGGCTGGCGCATTCGCGATCAGGAGTCATCCGTAAGGCTGAATTACCACAGAAAAAGCTTGTTCTGCCTGACAATCCCAGTCAGTTTATCTTACTTCCATCGAGTGCACGAAAACGCTACCAAAGCTTATTAAGCAAGCAAGATACCTTTGAAATTGCTTCGGAACAATCCAAATATAATTCGTTAAAAATTGGCTCCGATAAAAGCCTTGGAATCATTGCCTGTGGAATTGCTTACAATTATCTGAATGAGAATTTTCAGGACGAAAAATGTCCTTATACCATTTTGAAAATGTCTCAATATCCGATTCCCAAAGAATTAATGCTCGAGATGCAAAAGCACTGTGAAGAGATTTTGGTGCTCGAAGAAGGTTATCCCGTTGTGGAAGAACTGTCAAAAGGAATTTTTTCGAAAAAAATAAAGGTAAGCGGCAGACTGAGCGGTGCGCTTCCCCGTTCCGGTGAGCTTAATGCCGATCTGGTTTCAAAAGCACTGGGGCGTGAAGATCGTGAGGGACCGGCAGTTCCAGGGCTGGTGGTGAATCGGCCACCGGCCTTGTGTCAGGGCTGCGGACATCAGGATATGTACCGTGCGCTTAACCAGGTAATGGAAAAATATACAAAAGGACGTGTGTTTTCCGATATTGGTTGCTATACCTTAGGTGCGCTACCGCCATACGAAAGCATTTATTCATGCGTTGACATGGGAGCTTCGATTACCATGGCTAAAGGTGCAGCCGATGCTGGCCTGATACCGTCGCTGGCAGTAATTGGCGACTCCACTTTTACTCACTCGGGAATCACCGGTTTGCTGGATGCCGTGAATGATAGATCGAACATTGTGGTTGTGATTTCTGATAATGAATCGGTGTCAATGACTGGCGGCCAGGATTCTTCAGCATTGGGGAAAATTGAAGCAATTTGCGAAGGTGTGGGTGTCAAACCGGATCACATTCGTGTTCTGGTGCCTATGAAGAAATATCACGATATGATGGTTCACGCTTTTGAGGAAGAACTGGCTTACGAGGGGGTATCAGTACTGATATTCCGTCGCGAATGTATCCAGGCAGCGGCACGCAGGTTGCGGAAAGAAAGAAAAATGAAGGAAAACCCAAAAAAAATGGCACAATGAAATGAGCATGATAATGGAATTCACTCAGGTCTTTATGATTATATCTCATGCGAATTCTCCCAATAACTATCGGGATTGCCATTAAAAATTAAGAATATAAACAGATGAAAACAGACATTATTTTAGCCGGTGTTGGCGGACAAGGTATATTATCCATTGCATCGATTCTTGGAGCGGCTGCTCTTGAAGAAAACCTCTTTCTGAAACAAGCTGAAACACATGGAATGAGCCAGCGTGGTGGAGCCGTAGTCTCGCATTTACGTATTTCAGATAATCCGATTGCCTCTGACCTGATACCTAAAGGAACCGCCGAAATCATTCTGTCAGTAGAACCTATGGAAGCACTACGCTACCTGCCTTTTCTGGCACCCAAAGGTTATGTGGTAACCAATACCAACCCGGTTTTGAATGTACCCAACTATCCGGATATTGAAGCTGTGCTGGACGAAATAAAATGTCAGGCTCGCTTTGTGGCTATCGATGCTGATAGAGTGGCGGCCGAAGTTGGAAACAAAAGGGCATCGAACGTGGTAATGCTGGGGGCGGCCACACCATTTATCCAAATCTCGCCCGAAAAAATAGAAACAGGCATCGATCTGATTTTTCGCAATAAAGGCGAAGAGGTAGTTGAATTGAATAAGAAAGCGTTTAGAGCCGGACTTGAATTTGCACTGCAGAACCGATGATTGCAGAAGAACAAAAAGTAGCCTTGGTTTTGATTGTTTGTTTATAATGATTTTAAATAGCTGAACTGTGTTGTTAAGCTTATTTTCAAGCTAAGCAGTTCGCTGTAAAACATATAATTTAGATGGCGAAATTTTTTTTACAACAAAAAACCGCATTCTGATCAACCAAAAAAACCAAAAAATTTTATGAAGAAGTTATTGCTTTCTTTCCTGATTTTTTCTACAATCGGACTCCATGCCCAGGATTTTTTAACCAAAAAAGGAATGAAACTGGAAATAACCGGTTTTGTTCGTAACGATTTTATTTTTGACACGCGGGAAAACGTAGATGCGTGTGACCATTTGCTGGAAATCTTACCCAAAAAGCCATTTTACGACGAAAACGGGGAAGATATTTATGCGCATCCAAGTGCACATTTTCTGAACACTTTCACCCGTTTTGGCACTCGTCTTTCGGGACTCGAGCTTGGAAGTTCAAAAGTAAGTGCCTATGTGGAAGTCGATTTTACAGGAGGTACAGTCACCAACAGCCTGCGTTTCCGCCATGCATATACACTGTTTGAATGGGATCGAACCAAATTGCTTTTCGGTCGAACATGGCACCCCACATTCATCGAAAAAGTGTATCCGGGCACTTTAAATGAAAACACGGGACTCCCATTCCAGGTATTTAATCGGAGTCCTCAATTACGAGTAACCCACCAGTTGTCTGACCACCTCGATTTGATCGCCGGAGCAGTCTATCAATTTAAATATTCGAACACCGGTCCAAACGGAAAATCATATGAATATCAACGTAACGCAGTAGTGCCAAACCTGCATGCGCAGTTACAGTATTACGATGAAAGCTGGGTACTTGGTGCTGCTCTCGACTGGAAAATGATCCAGCCGCGTACCTATACCGAAGGAACGCTGGGAAAATTCAAGGCCTCAGAAAAACTTTCAACATTTGCGGCGATTGCTTATTTAAAATATACAAAAGACAAGTTTCAGCTGAAAGCCAAAACGATGTTTGGCCAAAATGTTTGTGAGAGTTTGTTGCCAAGTGGTTACGCCGTCGCATCGGTTGATGCAGCCACTGGAGCCGAAACTTATACGCCCTTCAATCATATGTACAGCTGGATTAACTTTACCTATGGTGGAGCATGGAAGGTTGGATTATTTGCCGGGCACCTGAAAAATTTCGGCACATCAGATAATCCTGTTGGTCCTTTGTATGGATTTGCATCCGATATAGATATGATCTACAAGATTTCACCACAGTTGATTTATACCTATAAAAACTTTATGTTTGGATGGGAAATGAGCATAACTACCGCTGCCTATGGCGAAAACAATCTAAATGACAAGGCCAAAGTCATCAACACCGAGAACGTCAGCAATTTCAGAAATATGCTGTCGATTGCTTATAATTTTTAATGCTTAAAAAATAACATTATGGCGTATGAGATATCGGTTTTTCTGAAAAATAAGATCACGCATTTTGAGAAGGTTACAGCCTTGCTGAAAGGAGCTTCCATCAATATCCGTTCGCTTACGCTTTCAGGTCTGAATCATGGGTGGGGAGTTTTAAATCTTCTTGTGGATCAGCCTGAAAAAGCTTATGAACTGCTTGCGGAAAAAGGAAATGCCGTATCGATGCAGGAACTGATTGCGCTGGAAATGAAAGACGAAACCGGAGGGCTGGACGAACTGTTGGTGAAAATAGCACGGGCAGGCATCCACATAGAGAATGCCTATACCCGGCTAATTTCTGAGACCAACATGGCCATATTATTACTCGAAGTGCCGGATGTGCTGGAAGCTGTCCGGAGACTAGAGATCAACCATATCCACATTTTGGAAGATAAAGTGGTCTATGGTAAGTAGACCGTTTTCGTTCACCAACTTTCACCGAATCAAACCCAAAACATTGATTTTTAAGGGTGAAGCAATATGCCATGAAAATGCGATGTAATTATAGCCTGAAAGCGAATTTAAAATTTGAACAGAGCTGCCTGTAAAAGCCGCATTCTTACCGTAGAATTAGTATATTTGGTGGTTCTTAACCGAATAGAATGAAACGTATAGCCGTACAGGGGATAGCAGGATCTTTTCACGAAGATGCAGCGCGAAAATATTTTGATGACGAGATAGATGTGGTGGAGTGCAAGACTTTCACTACGGTTTGTGAATTGATTGACACTGACAAGGTGGATTTTGCAGTTATGGCTATTGAAAACTCCATTGCCGGCAGTTTGCTGAAAAATTATCAATTGATCCGCGATTATCATTTGCGTATCATCGGCGAGATTTACCTGCATATCCAGATGAACCTGCTGGTGAATAACGGTGTCGAGCCTGCCGACATTAAACACATCCATTCGCATCCTATTGCCTTGCAACAGTGCATGGAATACATTGAAAAATACTATCCCGATGCGCAGCTTCATGAAAAACTGGACACCGCCGCTTCAGCTAAATTGGTGGCCGGAGATAAATTAACGGATGCTGCTGCTATCGGAAATTTACGTTCGGCTGAACTTTATGGATTGAATGTTCTGGAAACTGGAATTGAAACCAATAAAAAGAATTACACCCGCTTTCTAATTCTTTCAAAACACGGAAATCCAACCAGGGGAAACAACAAAGCTTCGGTGTGTTTCGAAGTAGGACATTTTTATGGTTCGCTGGCCAGGGTTTTGAATACTTTTGCTGAAAACAAGATCAACCTCACGAAAATACAATCGGTCCCAAAAATAGGGAAACCTAATGAGTATACCTTTCATGTGGATATTGAATGGGAAAAACCGGAGAATTATGACCGGGCCATTCATCAGGTGCTGAAAAATGCGTCGAGTCTTTCGATACTCGGAGAATACAAACGAGGAGAATTGAACTACCAGTAAAATAAAATATGAAATATGAATAAAATTGCGATTTTTTATGGTCCTGTTGGCGGTGCAGTTAACCGTGCAGCTGATAAACTGAAAGATCTTATCGGCGAAGATAAAGTAGAAATGGTTGCAGTTAAAAATGCTTCTGCTGCCGACATTGAAAAATACGATAAGATAATTTTTGGGCTTTCCACAGTCGGAAAGGACACCTGGGATTCGGATTATGCAGCCAACGACTGGGGCAAATTTCTGCCCGAAATCAGTAAAGTGGATTACAGCGATAAAACCATCGCCGTATTTGGATTGGGAGATCACGTTACTTATTCGCATGGATTTGTCGATCATATTGGACTGCTTGGTAAAGAATTGATGGCGCACGGGGCTGTTTTGGTCGGGCCGGTGGATACCGACGATTACGAATTCGAAGAATCGGATGCCGTGGTTGATGGTAAATTTATTGGCTTGCCACTCGATGAGGATTTTGAACCGGAACTCACCGACAAACGTCTTGAGAAATGGGTTCAGCTTATCCGTGAAGATTTTGGTTTCTAGAATTCAGGTAGTGAAGGATTAAAGTAAGATATGCCTTGGCTGAAAGGGTTGAAGGTCTGCATAAAATCCTTTATCAAATAATGAGGCAGCACAGTTGGGCAATTTTGAAAGACACTGAACACGGAACACTGAACATTGAACAGTAACTCATGGACAACTCACCACTGGACAAAAATCTTGTCGAAGAAAAAATAGAACAACTCCGGATTCCCGATGTGGGTAAAGCATCCATCCGTGAGATTGTGGCGCTGGTGAACCTGGTAGAAGAAGCCAGCGATTTCAAATACATTCGCATGGAAATGGGTGTGCCCGGTCTGCCACCGGCCAAAGTTGGTGTGGAAGCCGAGAAAGCTGCACTCGACAGGGGAGTGGCGGCCATTTACCCCATGGTGGATGGAATAAAACCGCTGAAAGAAGAGGCTTCACGGTTTATCAAAAATTTTCTGAACATTGAACTATCACCTGCAGGTTGTATTCCGACAACGGGATCAATGCAGGGAACATACACTGCTTTTCTGGCTGCCGGTTATGTCGATAAAAAGAAAGACACGGCACTGTTTATCGATCCGGGATTCCCGGTGCAAAAGCAGCAAATGCTGGTGCTCGGGCAGAAATATGAGACTTTTGATGTATTCAACTATCGTGGTGAAAAACTCCGTGGCAAGCTTGAGTCGGTTCTGGAAAAAGGAAACATCAATTTTATTATCTATTCCAATCCAAATAATCCGGCGTGGATCTGCTTTAACAACGATGAATTAAAGATTATTGGAGAACTGGCGACAAAGTACGATGTGATCGTAATGGAGGACCTGGCTTATTTTGGCATGGATTTTCGAAAAGACCTGTCGAAGCCCGGCGAGCCGCCATACCAGTCGAGTGTGGCAAATTATACGAGCAATTACATTCTCTTTATTTCAAGCTCGAAAATATTTTCCTACGCAGGACAACGCATTGGCATCATGGCCATTTCCAATACCCTTTTCAACCGGGATTATCCCGATTTACAGGAACGTTTTAAAGGGACAAGTTTTGGTGCGATCGTCACACTTCGTTTGCTGTATTCGTTATCTTCCGGAACCAGCCATTCAGCGCAATGGGCACTGGCTGGAATGCTAAAAGCCGTGAACGATGGTGAATTTAATTTTGTGGATGGCGTAAAGGAATATGGGGAACGTGCACACGAAATGAAAGAGCTCTTTCTAAAAAACGGATTTAATATTGTTTATCAGAAGGACCTTGATAAGCCGATAGCTGATGGTTTTTATTTCACGCTGAGCTATCCGGGTATGACCGGAAACGAGTTGGTGGCCAACCTGCTTTATTACGGCATCAGTGCCATTGCACTGGACAATACCGGGAGTGAGGAAGAAGGAATTCGAGCCTGCGTTTCGTTTGTGAAACGCGAACAGTTCCCGGTACTCGCAGAGCGTTTGGAACTTTTTAATGCTCATTTTTCAGCACATTAGGGATCTTTGTAAAACGATAAGATGGATAAAAACAAGATCATTTCCCGGTTCGAGCTTACCCTCCAGCTTATCGAATCACTCGATTTAAAGAACAAGCCGGTGGTGCTGCGGAAAGGAGAAATATTCATCGATTACGGCGATAAAAACAGAAAGATTGGTATTTTACTCGATGGTCTCATGTATGCCACTTACCTCTCCGACAGTGGTACGGAGTGGGTATCCCGCTTTTTCTTTCCGCCCAATAATTTTATTGTCAGCAATCATCGCGGCTTTGTGTTGGGAAAGGATTCAACGGAAGCTATTCGTGCCAATGAAGATTCGAAATTAATTATTATTGAAAAAGACGAGTTCAAAACCTTGCTGGACACGAACCATAAGTTTGAACGAACGGTTCGTATCCTTGCTGAGGAGAGCTACATTCAGGCCATCGACCGGATCCACTCTTTTCAATCGCTGAATGCAGAACAGCGCATTCGCAAATTTTTTGAAGAGTACCCCGATTTGGCCCAAAAGTTACAACGTCAGCATATTGCATCCTACCTGGGTATTCATCGCAATATCTTAACCCGAATATTATATAAACTTTAGAACAGGGTAAAACAGCAATTCTGTTGTTTATTAAAGACTTGTGACTCTTTAATTTATTTTCATTTTGTTAACAAGGAAAGCTCATAACGCAACATTAGTTGCATGCTTTTCATGTTGTATAAAATAGTTTTGTCCGAAGAGTTGCGAACTCAACAAAAAACCAAGTCCATAAATTGAAATCTGAAAGTAAATACAGACTTTGATTTAAGAATTTAAACCACTGTTTTTAAATGGTCAGGAACCTGATATTTATAGGTATTTTGAAGGTTACAGATAATTAAATTTGTTAGAAAATACATAGAGAAATGGCAAGAGTAATAGGAGCAGTCGTAGTCGACAAAGAAGGATGTAAAGGATGCAGCCTGTGTGTTGAAGCTTGTCCGCATGATGTTTTGGCACTACACATGGAAGTAAACAGCAAAGGATACCATTATTCGTACATGAAAGACCCGGGAGCCTGTATCGGGTGCTCCAACTGCGGTGTCGTGTGCCCCGACACCTGTATTACGGTGTACCGTGTTAAAGCAAGCTAAGAAGTAAGGATTGATGGATTAACGGATGGAACGAAGTTGCAATTATCCAGAATCCGGTATCCAGTATCCAGAATCCAGAATCCAGTATCCAGAATCCAGTATCCAGAATCCAGTATCAAAAATTTACTATCGAAATATGGGAGAATTAAGATTAATGAAAGGAAACGAGGTGTTAGCCGAGGCTGCAATCCGCTGCGGATGTGACGGCTATTTTGGTTATCCCATTACACCTCAGTCGGAAGTGATGGAAACTCTGATGGCACGCCAGCCCTGGAATGAAACCGGAATGACCGTGCTGCAGGCAGAAAGCGAAGTGGCATCGATAAATATGGTTTATGGGGCTGCTGCCACCGGTAAAAAAGTGATGACTTCATCGTCGAGCCCGGGCATCAGTCTGATGGCAGAAGGTATTTCTTACATTGCCGGTGCTGAATTGCCCTGCCTGATCGTTAACGTGCAACGTGGTGGACCAGGACTTGGAACTATCCAGCCTTCACAAGCCGACTATTTTCAGGCTGTTAAAGGAGGTGGACACGGCGACTATAAAATGATTGTGCTGGCGCCTTCATCGGTACAGGAAATGAACGATTTTGTGGACCTTGGTTTCGAACTGGCATTTAAATACCGAAATCCGGCGATGATACTCGCTGACGGAGCCATTGGCCAGATGATGGAAAAAGTGGAATTGGCTGATTTTAAACCACGCTGGACCAAGGAAGAAATTACAGAAAAACACGGATCGTGGGCAACCACCGGAAAACCGGCCTCGCGGAAGAAGAACATCATAACTTCACTCGAAATGGATTCTTCACGCATGGAAGAGAATAACCTGCGTTTTCAGGAGAAATACAAGAAAATGGAAGAGGAAGATGTGCGCTACGAAGCGATAAAGTGCGACGACGCCGACTTTGTACTTGTGGCATTTGGAACTTCCTCGCGTGTTTGCCTGAAAGCGGTTGAAATAGCAAGGGCAAAAGGACTGAAAGTAGGGCTACTTCGTCCGATTACGCTTTTCCCGTTTCCAAATAAAATAATTAAAGAGCTGGCCCGCAAGGCAGCCGGATTTTTATCGATTGAAATGAGTGCGGGACAAATGGTGGAAGATATTAAACTGGCGGTTTATGAAGCCGGCAGTAATGCGCGTGTAGATCATTTCGGCCGAATGGGTGGTATTATTCCTACACCTACCGAAGTGGTGGATGCACTGGAAGAAAAATTTTCATGGGAGTTGAGTTATGGCGTTAAAAGAAGTTACTAAAACGGAGGTTAAAATGGACATTCAGGAAATTATAAAACCCGAAAACCTGGTTTACCAGAAATCGGCAGTAATTAACGACGATGTGATGCATTATTGTCCGGGTTGCTCGCACGGCGTGGTACACAAATTACTGGCCGAGGCGATCGAAGAAATGGGCATCCAGGAAAAAACAGTGGGTGTGGCACCTGTTGGTTGTGCAGTATTTGCATACAACTACATCGATATCGACTGGCAGGAAGCGGCACACGGACGGGCTCCGGCCGTGGCTACGGGTATTGCACGGCTCAACCCCGATAATTTTGTGTTCACCTACCAGGGTGATGGAGACCTCGCCTCGATCGGAACAGCAGAGATCATGCATGCCTGTAACCGTGGGGAGAACATTCTGGTCATATTTATAAACAATGGAATTTATGGAATGACAGGCGGACAAATGGCACCAACCACGCTGGAAGGAATGGTAACATCGACTACACCAACCGGACGTAACATCGACCTTAACGGTTACCCCATGAAGATTACCAACCTGATCGCCCAGTTGCCGGGAACTTCCTATGTTACCCGTCAGGCGGTACACACTGCTGCATCGGTTCGTAAGTGTAAACGATCCATAAAGAAAGCCATCCAAAACGTGTTGGACAAAAAGGGAACCTCATTTATTGAAGTGGTTTCTACCTGTAACTCAGGTTGGAAAATGACACCGGTGGATTCGAACAAGTGGCTCGAAGAACACATGATCCCTTATTATCCACTTGGTGATCTAAAAGACAGTGTGAAAGGCGAACATTCTGATAACTAAAAAATTGAAGCGATGACAGAAGAAATGATTATAGCCGGTTTTGGAGGACAGGGTGTACTTTCCATGGGCAAGATTTTGGCCTATTCGGGAATTATGGAAGACAAGGAAGTAACCTGGTTCCCGTCTTATGGCCCGGAAATGCGTGGTGGAACAGCCAACGTTACCGTTATTGTAAGCGATACCCGCATCAGTTCGCCCATTCTTCAGGAATACGACACAGCCATTATCCTGAACCAGCAAAGTATGGATAAGTTTGAGAAGGCGGTTAAGCCCGGCGGAACGTTGCTTTACGATCCCAATGGAGTAATTCATCCTCCAACGCGCACCGATATTAATATTTACAAGGTGGAAGCCACAAAAACGGCAGTGGAAATGGGCAACCCCAAAGTTTTCAACATGATCGTTTTTGGCAGCTACCTGAAAGTCCGCCCGATTCTTTCGCTCGATAATGTGGAAAAAGGATTGGAGAAATCGCTGCCCGAGCGCTATCATAAACTCATCCCGCTGAACCTGCAGGCCATTCAAAAAGGACAGGAAATAGTGGAAGATGTGCATCTGGCTTAGAAAAACCTGACTGATAAAATAATGCAAGCCTCTCATTCCTTAAAGGTGAATGAGGGGTTTTTTTATGGAAATCATTGATAACAAGAAAATTATGTTTTGAACTGAGAACGCAAATAATATTAAAAAATTAAAGATATTTAAATCTTAATTATTAAATTGCCAAATCAATTCAAAATATTCTAAATGTTAATCTAAATTCTTTAAAAATGACAAATAGGGCTATACTATTCATTTTATTTGTTTTTACCGTATTTTTTGCGAATGCTCAAAGCTTTGAAGATTGGGCACATCTTGACGAAAAGAAATTTTCCAAAACAGCCAAGGAGATTCTCCATAACACACATGAAGTGAAGAAATTTTACCAATCGAATGATGAATTGCCAAGATATAAAAAGATTGGTTTATTGAGTTTTAGTGTGTTTGATCCTGTGATGCTCAATGTAAAGTATAACATGGCCTATTCAACGGGTACCAGTGAGTTAACCGGGGTTGTTCTGATTGATCGATTATTCGAAGAAACCTTCCAGTCGATGACAGCAGTATTGAAGGACAAACATGATTGTATGCTCATGTTGCCCGATCAATATTGTGATACGCCTGAAAAAACGAGTCTGTATCGAACTACTGAATTCGAGCTCTCGAATCTTTTTAAAGCCACAAAGAATACCGAAGAGCGAATCAGAGCAGGAAAGGAACCAGATCTCAGGGTTGATATAAAAGGATTAAAGCGAATTGGATATGCCAGTGCTGATCCAAAGGTATGGAGAGCGGTTGGTAAACTAGCCGGAGAACTTGGCCTTGACGGTTTCCTGATCGTAGAGAATCTTTTTAACTCAGATAAGAAAGCTGCTTATTTGATGTCTGTAAGATTAACACTAATTGGTCCAAATCCGGTTCCTTACCGCGAAGAGAATGAGAAAAAATTTGCACCTGTAGGTCCCATTAAAGGTTACCTGGAAGGACTGGTTTTAGGTTCTGTGAATATGGTGCCTCCAAAAGATCCAATAGAACTTTTTAACTACAAATCCAAAGAATATGGTTTAGAAGGAGCTGGTCAGTTGTATGCCAGATCAATCGATTTTTTGATGAACGATACAAAAAATGCCTACGCTGAACTTGAGAAATAATTGTTTTGATACAATACAAAAATATCACCTTTGAAAGGTAGTGATATCCTTGACTTTAAACTGTCGCATGGCTTCGCCTTCCTCAAGTGTATAGGTAATTTGCCGGGTGCCACCGGTGGGACTGGCATTTGTATCACCTTCCCTGTAAATCGGGAAGTGCTGAACCAGGTAGTTTTCCACGATACGGAATTCGTCGTGTCCCATATAGCCTTTATTCAAGGCTGGATTTTCGGCCACAGGCGGTAGATAAGCCATGCTCATCGATTTCCTGTTATTCACCGAGAAAGCCAGCACATTGCCATAACTGCCGCTACCAAAAGATTGGGTGTAGATCAGCAATTCGGGCGAACCATCACCGTTCAGGTCTTCTACTTCGGCATCTGTAACATATCCGTCTACATTGTAAGTTTGCATACGGTTTGATTCTTCCAGACCGAAGGGCAAGACGGAAACGGCTGTTTGCGGACCCTTGCGCACTGAACTTACGTAAAATCCGATCCCCTGCAGTCGCAGCACTTTGCTAAATACCGTTGAATCTACCTGCTCCGGGTCGAGCGGCTCATCAATCTTAACATATTTCCCGGCCACCGTAGCTCCGCCAGAGCAAAAGAAATACAGCACATTTTCATTTTCGGCACTTATTGAAAGTGTATCGCCGGTAAAGTCAAAAAATATTTTCGATCCTTCTTCCGTGGTAAAATACAAATGATCTGATTCGGGATAAATTCTGGCATCCCAGGTGCAGGTCGGTTTTTTACGGTCGGCACGCGAGCGCACCCGAACCAATAGCTGATCGCCGGCAGTTTCACTGATGCTTACGCCAACCCAATCGTAACCTTCGTTTCGTTGTGCGTATGACGCATCGACATAAGTCCCGGTAACGTCGTTGTTTTTGAGTTCTCCCTTCGCGAGGATTTCATCGCCATTCATCCACATAAATTCAGATCCCTTTGTCCAGAAAACATAGCCTTCATCATTGCTGTATTTGACTCCGCTGGCAGCTTTAGTTTGATCAAGTTTGTACACTTCTCCTTTGTTCTGATCAGTGACTTCAATTTGTTCGCTTCCAAGTTGTTTAACGCTCAGATTGTACTTCCCGTCGTTGGAAACATAAAGCATCGCTTCCTTCCTCAAGTTTTCCGAACTACCTGCTGTTTTTGCTTTTTCCTTTTCTGAATTCGAGCAAGAAACCAGCGTAAAAAGCAGAAGTGATATCCAAAGGACAGTTTTCATTCTTATACTTTTTATGGCATTTTAATTTGTTCGGTGTCGCCTTTTAAAATCAGCTCCACACCGGCCGATGCATCATCACCGGCGTTTGAGAAACTACAGTCAAAAGTAACCGTTTGTTTTCCTTTTTGCACCGAAGTGTCCGTATTTTGTAATGTTATAGTACGAATTTCGTTCCAGTTTTTATCGTAAACTACCGCTGTTTTGCCATCCTCAATTTTTATACTTTGATCTTTTCCCAGTACGATCGGGAATTCGAGGTTTTTATAATTATTGATTTCAATTTTGATGTTCGCAATATCTGCATTTTTAGCAGTAATGATCACATCCATCGACTGCGCTTCGTCTGTATTCTCAAAATTGAAAGTGGAATAAAGCGGTTCGCCGGGTTGACGGGTTTTATTCTCGTGTTTGAATTTGTGGGAATAAACCTGTATCAGTTCAAGTGTATTTTCGCCGGCCTTTTTCAACCGGAATTCGGTGGAGATGTCGCGCATTTTTTCTTTTTGCCTTTCCGGGAAAACACCGGCTAAACGGGCAGTTTCCCAAATGTTAAGGATGGCAAATATCTCGTCTGAATTTCCATTTTCTTTAATCGAATTCATGTCGCTTACAAAGGCAAAACCTGCATCGTAACCGGCTGAACGAGCCATTAGCCATTCAATGTCTTCAAGTGTGGTGGAGGAGGTCATTCTGAACCAGCCCAGCATTCCGGGCATCAGGTTACGTTTGTAAAAAGCCTGGTTTCGCAGGCGGTATTCTGTCTGGCTTTCGCGGAATCCGGCGTACCAGGGTTCGCCCCAGTTCATGCGCGAATAAATGTGCCAGAGGTAATGCGCGGTTCTGCTCGATCCAACCAAAAAATGACTTTTCAAGTCATCGTTCAGGTGATTGTACCATTGCGAAACCATTAGTGCTTCGCCATATTTTCCCATCCCGGTAGATGAGGTGCCTTCCACACCGTCGAAATCGAGCATTCGAACACCGGTATAATTCATAAAATCAGCAATGTTTTCGGCAATCTCCTTATTCAGATCGGCATTTCCCAGAAAGACTTTATAGGCGTGATCGGCCAGCATCCCAATGGTTTCGCCTTTTTCGTGCGATGCGGCTGAAGTTCCAAAAGCACCGCGCTGGCAGTCGAGCAATTTCCAGGGAGCTGTTTCGCTGACTGCACCATATCGTATGATCTCATCCTCGATGACCACACTGCGCAGGTTGTTGTTCTGAAACTGGTTAAAGAATTCCGGTGATTCAATTTCTATTTCAATATCATCCTCTCCAATACTTTTGCTAATAAGCGAATTTCCCACTTTTGCCAGTCGAACATCAGGAACAGGAGTTACATATTCGTCGTTGGTGTTAATGAAGTTACTTAGCGTGTGTGTACCAATGTGAATGCCTTCTTTTTCAGCTTTCTCCACACAGGCTTTCATACCATCATATCCGTTAGGGAATTTCTCTTTGATCAGCGGAAAATGTCCCCACGATGCAAAAGGGTGACTGTGATACAGGTAATTGAAACCTGACATGAGGGTATATTTCAGACATTCGTCGATGTTATTCTCGTCAAAATCCATGATAATATATGAGGAGTTGATAACAGGCGATTTTTTTACCCACTGCCCCTTGATAGTCGGGTGGGGAAGTCCTTCTGCCCGTTCCACCTCTCCGATCGTGTTGAGGGTTTCCTCCGTCGGACAACCGAACAACGCTATTTTTGATCCGGTCAATCCTCCGTCGTCGTAAGCCGGAGCCAGGTATTTTTTATGTCCCCAGTTCTCAATAATCCGGTCGGTACTTCGGTTGCGGGTATAAGCTTGTAATGAACTACCGTTGTGCACCGGCTTGGCCGCTTCTACCGAATAAAGGGTATACGGAGTACCCTCTTCTTTGGTCATGTTATTCACATCCGACTGAGCGAAAATATCCATCTGCGGCAGGAAATCGTCATCTGTCCAGGGATAGCCACCCAGTGTTTTTGGATTTAATGACTGCAGACCCAGCGTAAAATCTTCACCTTGTGCGATGCCCACAAGTTCACCAATGCTTTTGTTCAGGTGGGTATAATAAGGTCCCCAGATCGCTGCATCGATACCTTCTTCATCGGAAACCGATGCGATCTCAAGAGTGATATGGTTTTTTCGGGGTAATACTGTCAATCCAACCTGCACTCCGTTTTCGTAATCCAAAGTCATACTCTCGTCTTCTTCCGAAAAAGCTGCATTTACAGGATGCAGGATGGAAGAATCAACTTTTAACGATAGGATGTAAGTTTCCTGATCGGGTAAAAGAAGTTCCTGCCGGTTGATCTCATCGATCCAGGACAGGATCTGACCTTTTGTGTTTAAGGTGAGACTCCAGTTTTCAGTTTGGTATATATGTCCTTTTTCTGAATTGCAGGCACTGATCAGTAAAACCAAAGCCATTAGAAATATTCGAGAAGGATGGCCGCACTTTATTGCCGTGTTATTTAAGTTCATGGTGAGCGTTTTATTAAGTTTTTAGTTGTTTTCTTTTACATTCAGGATACCACGCAAGCGAATATCATTTGATGAGGCGCCGATCATAATCCTGAAATCTCCGGGTTCAACCACACGCTCCATCTGCTCGTTAAGCATGGTAAGCAGTTCCGGAGTGATTTTGAAAATTACTTTTTTGCTTTCTCCTTTTTTCAGGTGAATGCGGTCGAATCCTTTAAGTTCAATTACCGGTCGTGCCACCGATGCGAACAGGTCGCGGATATAAAGTTGCACCACTTCATCGCCATCATAATTTCCGGTGTTGGTGACGGTAAAACTTACTGTTGTTGACTCGTCGGAATTTATTTGCTCTTTGTCGAAATTAAGATCGCTGTATTCAAATGTGGTATAACTAAGTCCGTAGCCAAAAGGGAATAGCGGTTTACCGGTCAGGTTGTGGTAATCGTCGCCTCGTCCGGTTGGTTTATGGTTGTAATACAATGGCAGTTGCGATTCGTGGACAGGAAAAGTAACGGGCAAACGACCTGCCGGATTGTAATCGCCAAACAGCACATCTGCCACGGCATTTCCGCCGTCATCACCAGGGTACCACACATCAAGTATTGCCGGAACCTGATCGATCCAGTTGTGCATGGTAATGGCACTTCCGCCAACCAGGATTACTACAACGGGCTTTCCTGTTGCAGCTATCTCTTGAATCATCTCCTCCTGTTTTCCGGGAAGCGAGAGGTAGGCACGGTCGTTAAATTCACCTTCGTCGATTCCGGCAACCACAACTGCCACATCGCTTTTATGGGCCAGGTTAACGGCATCCTGAATTTTTCGTTCGCTATCGTCTTTAACGCCAATGTTCCAAATCAGGTTAAAACGAGCATTGCCAATGGTTTCGTAAAACTCAATTCGAAGGTCGTATTCCTTGTCTTTCCTGAAATTGTATTCTACTGTTTTGCGCTGGTATGTTTGCTTCCGCCAGTTGTCGAGAACCAGTTTATTGTCGATGTAAATCCGGTAACCATCATCGCCTTCAACGCCAATCTTAAATGTTCCTGTTTCGGGAGCTACCAGTTTACCCGTCCAGCGAATGGAATAACAGTCGTAATCAAGTTTGTCGGGATCGGGCGAAAAAAGTGTCCATCCAAATTTCATTCGCCTGTCGATGCGGGTTAGGATGGGATCTCCGTCCAGTTTCGAATTGGAGAAATATTCTCCTGTCAGCCCGTTCTCCCGGTTATTATCAGTAAACAGGTTCTTTGTTGGAATAGTAACATATTCTAATGTTTCTCTTCCGCAGCCCGGTGCATAACTCACTTTTCCCTGCACTTTATTTTTGATGCCTTCAAGAATACTTACCGGATTGTTTCCGGGGCCGGAATAACCACCAAGCCGGGCTTCTTTGGCATCCACTCCAATAACTGCAATGGAAGAAGTATTTGGTTTGAGCGGAAGCGTTTGTTTTTCATTTTTAAGCAACACAACAGATTTTAGGGCTGCCTGCTTTGCAATTTCTCGGTGTTCTTTAGTGCTGTTTCCCTTTTCAGCTTTTGTAACATCGACGTATGGATTTTCAAACAGACCAAGTTTGAATTTGGCGCGTAATACACGGCGAACCGCTTCGTCAATGGCCGTTTCATCAATCATGCCTTTTTCAAAGGCTTCCCAGAATAGCGGGTAATGGTCGTAAGAAGTCTGAAAAATAACGTCCAAACCGCTTTCGATGGCCTGTTCGGTAGATTCTGCATAATTATGAGCAGTAAAGTGCAGGACATTGGCTCCTCCTGTGGCTCCGGCATCCGAGATCACAAATCCCTGAAATCCCCATTCATCTTTTAGGGTTTTATTTAAAAGCCAGTCGTTGGCCGTGCAAGGTCTTCCGTCGAGCGAATTGTAGGAAGTCATTACCGACCAGGCATTGGCTTCCTGAAAAGCTGCCTTAAATGCTGGAAAGTAAATTTCTTCGAGTAAACGATTGTTGAAGTGAATGGGGTAGCTGTCGCGGCCACCGTCGCCAACATTGGCCACAAAATGTTTTGGTGTTGTAATCACTCCTTTTTTCTCGAATTGCGACATAAAAGCCACGCCCAAGCGAGAAGTCAGGTATGAATCTTCGCCATATGTTTCTTCAACTCGTCCCCAGCGAACATCGCGTGCAATATTTACTACCGGAGAAAGAATTTGCCGGATGCCGCGGGATTTTACCTCCAACGCAATGGCGTTGGCCACAGTACTTATCATTGCTGTATCCCAGGTTGCAGCCAGGGCAATTGATTGGGGAAAGGCTGTGGCTCCCGGACGCACCAGACCATGCAGCGCTTCATCAAAAGCGATGATAGGAATTCCCAAACGGGTTTCTTCAACAAAATATTTTTGAATGCTGTTTATGAGTTCGGCTGTCTCGGTTGCAGCACGACCGCCCGAATAATCAAGTAATTGTTTGGCCGAATTTCCTGATTTTCCTATGGTGGCTACCTGGAATCCGAAAATGCCGTTTTTATATCGTTCTTTTCCGTCGGAAAGATCACCGGGGATCATAAAAAGTTGCCAAAATTTTTCTTCGAGGGTCATCCGGGACACAAGATCATCAACACGATCTTCAATGGGTAGTGCAGGATTTTTATATTTCAAATGGTCTTTTCGTTCACACGCAATAGCCAAAAGAAGGGAAAGCGCTACAAAAATAACGCGACGGATCAGGCACATATATTCATCACTTTGGAAATAATTTAAAAACTTTTTTCAAAGATAAAATAAATTTAGGAAGTCTGCTGGTTCACGGGTGAATTTTTCGAGGCAGATTGGGGAACTTATTTTAATAATTGGCTTAACGTTCAGGTGTAGCTTATCCAGTAGTTCCCATAGCATTTGAAATGGCATTGACCGACACAAGCAGTTCGTTGAGTGCCTTTTCTTTTTCGGCTTCCGATGCTGCATCGCTATGGCGCCAGGTTCTCAGATTGCTCACCTGGTTTTTATGTAGAATATCGAGCGCTTCAGCACGAAGAGCGGTGGAGTAGTAGTGATTTTTACGACGTTCAATTATCGGGCGGCCAAGGAGTTCCTGCATATGACTGCGTGTTTTTTCCAGTTCTTCAAGTATTTTTGACAGAATAGAATCCCGTACTTCTTCTCTTTCAACCAGAGAAGCATAAAGCTTTATAATATTTTCGTCGGTGCTTGCCAGGCTGGTATCGATATTGGTCAGCACATACCGAACAAATTGACTTTCACGTCTCAGTTCAATTAAATCGCTGTATTTGTCGGGATGTTCGTTTTTTAATTTCTCCAGGGTTGATCCCACGCCATACCAACTGGTTATATGAAACCGCGACTGTCCCCAGCTAAACACCCAGGGAATGGCGCGCAGGTCTTCAAAGGTTTGTTTTCCAGTCCGTCGCGATGGTCGCGATCCGATTTTGCTTTGCTCAATGACATCTATTGGTGTGGCCTGCCTGAAAAACTCCAGAAAAAATTTATTCTGCAGGAGTTCAACATAAATTTTCTTGCTCTCAGCGCCCATGTACTCCACAATCTCGGCAGCCCGGCCGTTTCCTTTTGGGTGGTGTTTGTGCAACAATGTATTGAGCGTGCTGCCCGAAAGCATTAACTCGAGGTTGTAGGCTGCGTTTATTTTATTGGCATATTTTTTTTCAATGGTTTCGCCTTGCTCAGTCATTTTAATTTTGCCTGAAAGTGTTCCGTTTGGAAGGCTTCGCAGGAACCAGTGGATCGGACCTGCTCCGCGACTGATAGAACCGCCTTTCCCGTGGAAAAATTTCAGGTCAATATCGTATTTATTAGCCACTTCGGTCAGTTCTTTCTGGGCGCGGTAAAGATACCAGGTACTGGCCAGAATCCCGCCGTCTTTATTGCTGTCGCTGTAACCGATCATTACCTCCTGAATCTTTCTTTTACGCTTATTTTGCTGGCGGTGGTATTCGAGACTGTTTTGCACTTCCGGGTAGCTCAAATATTCATCCAGAATTTTTGGACTGGCGATCAGGTCGTCGATGGTCTCAAAAAGCGGCACAACCGGAAGTTTCAATACGAGCGTGTCGTTGAAATGAGTCAAGCCCGTTTCGCGGGCCAGAATATAAACAGTCAGCAGGTCTTCCACATTACGGGTCATGCTGATGATTAATGAGCCAAGCGCATACGATGAATAGTGACTTATGTGCTTATCGAGCACATCAAAACATTGGACCACGCTTTTAGCTTCCTCAGGCAGGCTGCCCCGGTCGCGAATAAACGGACGATTCGATTTAAGCTCATTGCTTAAAATCTCCGATTTTTTTGTTTTCAGGTCCAATGCCGACGGGTGCTGCGATTCTGTGAGCAGCTGCTGCAGCGCTTTTTCATAATAGGCGCTGTTTTGCCGGATATCGAGCTGGGCCATGTGAAACCCGAAAGTTTTTACGATCTGTAAGGTGTGGAAAACCGAATTATGCACCAGCGAATCTTTTTGCAGCGTATATAATCCTTCTTTCAGAATTTCAAGATCCTTTACGAGCTGACGTGAATTTGTGTAACTGTCGGGTGAATCCAGCAATTCAAATGCCTGCTCGCGACCGATCTTTACAGGTAGTTTAGACATCAGTAAAAGAACGAATAATTTGAAAGCTTCACGGCGGTTTTGCGATACTACCGGTTTCAATTCATCTGATTTTTCAGATATGAGCTCTTTCATCCGCTCCGAAACAATGCTTGGCAGTTGATTGATGGGGAAGTAGAAACTGAGGTCTTCGGCCAGGATACTCAATTCATTTTTAATGATAAGAAAAGCACTGAGTCGCAGTTTATGCAGGGTGTGTCGGGTTACTTCAGCCGTCACAAAAGGATGGCCGTCGCGATCACCCCCGATCCATGTGCCAAAACGAAGCTGTGGAAAGGTGTTCGATTCAATCAGTTTGCGTGGGTTAAACCCGGCGTGTTCCCAGGCCTGCACCAAACGTTGGTTGTTTATGGTGACGATCTGCGGAAATACATTGGTAAAATAATGAATCACATTCTCGAGTTCGGTCTCCACATTCGGTTTTTCGATGTAAAACTCGTCGATATGCCAGATCGCGTTGATCATTTTTTTTATCTCGTTACGGTTTTCTTCCAGTTCATAGGAATTATACATCGAATTTTCGCGTTTAACCAGTAGCAGATATAGTTCGCGGTATTTCTTCAGGACCACGGGGCGCTTGGCTTCCGTAGGGTGGGCAGTTAAAACAGGCTGTACTTCTATTTCCGAAAGGTTTGAAAGAATTTCATTCTCGCCAATGTTGTTATCTTTTAACAACTTCAGGCTGTTCGACCACAAACCGTTAATGGCAGTCAATGATTTTTCTTCCTCTATTTTTCTTCTGTTTTGGACAGCTCCATTGGTTTCTACAAGGTTAAGCAACTGAAAGGAAATAGAAAAAAGATGGAAATGTTTTCGCGTGAACTCCAGGTTTTCAAAATTACAGGCATTGCAAATCCAGGGCATGGTTTTTACCAGATCGTGTTCGTTGTTTTCTTCCAGTACTTCGCGAAAGCAGTGCATTAAAAATTCAAGGTCGTGGTAAGGTTTGCCCAGTTCTTTCTTTAATATTTCGAGTTGCGACATATTGGTTAAGCAATTGTGTTTATCAAAACAACAATGTTTTACTTGAAGTGTTTATGAATTCGTTCGAAAGCCAGCCTTGAGCTGATGATAGCCATAGGCAAGCCGGCCCCGGGCGCTGTTGAGGCTCCCACGTAAAAAACGTTCATATATTTTTCATCCACATTTCGCGGACGCATGTATCCAATCTGTTTCATGTTGTGCGATAGCCCCAGACCGCTTCCCCTGTGCAGGTTGAACCGGTCGCGCCATTCAACAGGAGTGTAAACGGTTTTGGTTATGATTTCTTTTGTAATGTCTACGCCAATTCTTTCAGAAAAATCGCCGATGATGCTGTTTACAATTTCCTCTTTATCGTTCCAGTCGGGTTTATGGTAGAGATTGGGGACCGGGCACACAAAAAACAGGCTTTCACAACCATCTGGAGCGCAATCCGGATTGTGTTTCGAAAGTACATTGACATAGTAATACGGTTTTTCGAGGGTATCCGGATTTTGCAGGATGTTGTTGGCATAGGCTTCATAATTACTACCCAGGTAATAATTATGATGATTTACCATTGGAAGTTTACGTTTGATCCCCACGTAAAAAGTGAGGTAGCCCATTGTCCAGCTCATTTTGTCGAGTTTCGATTCTGAAAAAGCCTTGCGCTTAAAAATATTTCCTCGAAACCAGGCTGCATCCGCGTTAATGACGTAGCTGTCCGACTGCCATTTTTTCCCATTCTGATCGATCAGGGCATTCAGTTTGCCCTTAGATTCTTCGTAGCCAATGATCTCCGTGTTGTATTGTATCCTGACCTTTTCTTTCTCAAGTTCGTTTACCAGACCTTCCACAATTTTGTACATGCCGCCCTTTACATTATAGTAGCCGTCGTGTCTGAATTCGGTGTAGGAAAGCAAACTGTAGAGGGCCATCGTATCGAAAGGTGTACGTCCCAGGAAAAAGGCCACCAGCGAAATGATTTGAACCGCTTCTTTCGATGAAAAATATTTTTGAACATGCTGGTAAAAGCTTTTGAAAAGTTCGGGCAGGTGCACAGGATTAACCTGCATCAGTGTAATGATATAGTGGAACAAAGAATTGAAATTCTGTTTGATTACCAGGTCTACGGTATCGTGAAACAGCGCACCAGCTTTTTTCTGGTATTTTTCAAATTTCTGAAGGAAATCGGGTTCAATTTCTGAAAATTGTTCAGCTAGTTTTTTAGCATCCTTGTACAGATGGAAAGTTTTAGGATTATCGCTGAAATTGACTGAATACAATGGATCAAGCTCAAAATATTCAAAAGGAAGCTGGATGTTACAGTCTTTTGCAAAATCCTCGAACTCGTAGGACATGCTGAAGAAACTAGGTCCGGTATCAAATGTAAAACCTTCATTTGTAATCTGGTTTAAACGCCCACCGGCCTGTTCATTTTTTTCGATCATTTCAACCGAATAACCCCTTTTTACCAGGCGAAGTGCAGTGGCCAATCCGCCAAGTCCTGCTCCCACGACCAATACCTTTTTATTCATCTTTTTCTTCTTTCTTTAATAATCCCGGCAATAATTCATTTTTCACCCATTTAAATTCGGGTTCGACAGCCAGGGCTTGGTTATAATATTTTTTTGCTTGTTTCCATTTTTCCATTTCTTCATACGACTGTGCGATGAGCACCAACAAACTCAGGTAGTTCCAGTCGTTTTTAATCGATTGTCCCTCTTTTGTCATTAGATCCATGGCCAGTTTGAATTTTTCAATTGCTTCAGTCTTAGATCCGCCAAAAACCGGTGGCATGTAAAATTGCGCGTTCCCTTGTTGTATGTAGCCCATTGGTTCATATGGATCAGCCTCTATCGCCAACTCAGCCTGCTTCATACTTTTCGGGCCCAGAAAAGTCGCTTTAATGGGTGATAACCCGATCTTGAACCCGTAAAATGCTGATTTATAGGCATGGATAATCGATCGTCTGTACCCAATCTCTTCCAAAAATTCCAGATTTTCTTCCGCCAGATCCAGGTAGCCTCTTGCTTCTTTTTCTTTCTCCATCGCAAGGCAAAAACCAATGTAACCGTATTGATAATTCAGCAGTTCGGCAAGTGAAATTGTATCGCTGGAGTTGCGGCTATGCATTTCATCAATCACGCTTTTCCATTCCTCCATCCGGTTATGAATGTAAGCATGGTAAACCTTTGTTTTTTCCGAGGCAATTAGCAACAAGGGCAAAATCATAAGTGCCACTGTTACGATACTTTTCTTCCCTTCCATTCGTATACTTGTTTTGTTTCTGAACGTATCGCGCGATAAATCACGTATCCGAGTACTAGTTTCTCAAAAAAACCTAACACCATGTTTTTTAAAATGTTTTGCCTGCTCGTTCGGGATATGATTATACGGGTGAGCGAGAGCAGCAGTAAGTAAGCTACGATGGCCGATAGCGGCAAAGCAATCAACACGAATAAAAAACCGAGGGTCGTAATCAGCCAAAAGAGAATTGCTAACAGCGCTGAATTTCCAAAAAACATGATGACACTTCGCGAAAGTCCTGCAATGGCATCTTTTAATCCTGAATACATTCTGCAACGGACATCGTTAGTTCCTGTAAGGCAGGCAATTTGAAGCCCGCTCCGTTTATAGGTACGTGCAATTCCAATATCCTCGACACGCATCATCCGATGTTTCTTATGTGGTTGTTGATTATTGTAGGTTTCTGCTTCAAACAACATAAACTGCCCGTTGGCCGCTGCAAGCGATGCAAATTTTGATAAGCGAACCAGTATCAGTGGCAGAAGCGACAGCAGGATGTAATTCATCGATGGCACCACCAGCCATTCTCCATAGCTCTGTATCAGTTGTTTCGGAAAAATAGTGAGTAGTCTCAATTGGTACTTTTTAGCCATTGAAACGCTTTGGTGAATGATATCGCCGCTGATTCTGACATCGGCGTCGAGAAAAAGATAGAATGTGCCGTTGGCTTTTTTTGCCAGCGAGTGACAGGCGTAATTTTTACCCAACCATCCTTCCGGAAGACCACTTGAATGAAAGAGTTTAATTCGTTTATCGCTTGAACTTAAGGCCTCCACGATGGTCGCTGTTTCATCTTCCGACTGATCATCAAAAACAAGCACTTCGATATTTTCATATGGCTGATGTTGAAGGTCTTTCAGCAGTTTGCCGATGTTTTGTGCTTCGTTGCGTGCAGGTATAAGAATGGAAACCAGGGGTTGAAAATCAGGATCGGGTTGGGGCAATGACTGCCGAAAAGTCAGGTTAATCAGCGCAACCAGCAGTTGAACGACGGCAAATCCAAAGGCGATATAAGCAATGATCAGCATGTTAACTCTCCTTCATTTTTTGTTGACCTATGCACTGCCGGTAGTAAGAATTGTAAGCTATTTGCATCGCAGCACGTGTCTGCTCTCCTGAATAGCTGGTTGCATTCAGAAAAACGCTGGGTTTTGCGTTGGAAAAATAATCTGTCAGATTCACCTGAAACACTACGTCAACATTATTTTGGGTAAGCTTTAAAACTTTTTCAATTCCTTTTTCGAAAATAAATTCGGAGCGGTGTATACTTTGTATTTTTCCCTGAGGAAACATCAGTACAAGGTTTTGATTGTTGCTTAAAAGTTCAGCTGTGTACGCCAGTGATTCGACGACCGACCGGGAGGTTTTGCGAATGGAAAAACCTCCGGTATAACGGAAAAACCAGTTTTTTCGAAGCTGTTCTTCGAGCATCATAAAATGGAATTTTCGGCCGAAAAGCTGCTGGTTAAGATGTAACGCCCATATTCCGTCCCACCAACTGCTATGGTTGCAAATCAACAGAATCGGTTTTCCACTATCTTTGATATCAGAGTGGATCACACAATCGTGAAAGGATCGTTTCATTTTCCAAATCACGTACCATCTGAAAAACGGGTCGAGTAAGATGTTATGTTTCGCCTTTATGATCACGGTTTATTTCATTGTAAAAAGGAGTAATATAAAAAACAGGATCTGACATATCAAAATTAGTGGAGCCAGACGATTTTTAACCCGAATTCCGGAAAATGTTAACACGCCCGAGAGAATTATGGCCAGTACAAACCAGGCCAGGTAGTTTTGAACGGGTACCTTTTCATTTTGCCAACTCCACATATCGATCTGCGGTGCCACTTGTTCAAGTATCAAATCATAGGTTACCATCACCAATCCTGTTAGTACGGGTATTAAAAACCTGTTTCCGATCAACTTTTCAAGAACAGAATTGGCTGCATAGACCAGCAGTAACCAGTTTAGCCCGATGATCAGTGGTGTCTGAAGTAGTTTTGGACCAAGTCCGCTTCCATAGGTATAGTGCCCAAAAATTAATTTCGTATTCACTCCGATCACTTCTACACCAAATCCAATGAGGTAAAGAACAAAAAATACCACTATCGCTTTTTCGGAATAACCGCGGTGAAAAAATGCCATTCCAAGCGTGCTCAGTAAAAGTGCAAGAGGTGTTAAGCGGACAAATAACGGATGAGTCGCTTCTATTGAAAGTCCGATAATACCCACACTGTAAAAAACGACAAAAAATATTACCACTTTAGTAAAATGGTCATCGAGAAGGGCTGCTATTTTTTTTAGTCTTTGCTGCAAGTCTCAGTATATTTTTTTGAGTTTTTCAATGAGCAGAAGATTGAACAGAATCATGCTGAAAGCATATGCAAAATCTTCTATGGGTATGGTAAAAATACGAATTCCAAGATTCTCGGCATCATTATACCAAACTACTTCTTCTTCAATAAATGAGCCCGTGAGGATGCCATTTACTATCAGAAAAGGAAGGAGGATTACAAAAAAGGTAAGATAAAAAGACCGGATGGAATCGGCGCGTGTCCAGAGTGCAAGTAGCAACACGATTGACAGTTTGCTGAAGATATAAACGGTGTAACTTTTTTCGTGGTTGTAAATTAGTAAAGCAACACTGAGCAGTATTAAAGTACTGCTGAGCAACTTATTGAATTTTCTTCCCAGTTTTACCTGAGGGAAATATTCCAGTATGGATTCGTGAAGGAATATGCTTGCGTAAGGGATGATCACAAAAAAAAGAATTTCTTCGAGCGGTAAATGAAGAATGTAAATTCCCGACAAATATTCCGGATTGAATCCCCAGTAATTCATTTTGGTAAAGTGAACGTCGAATGCGATGTAAACGATCGCCACTGCAAAAATCGATGGCAAAACATATTTCCACGACTTGTAAAATTGCAATCGTTTGTCGAAACTAAGCAACAAAGGAACAATACCAGACACCAGCAAGAGAAGAAAGTAGAGCGACATTTATTTCTTTAAAAATCTGCGTTGGAAAATCAATAAACCGTAATTGTCAAAATCTCGGATATTTTTACCCCTGTGATGGGCCAGGTGGGCTTCAATGACTGCCTGAAGGTATTTGCTTTTTGGATTGGTCATAAATGGGATTTTCAAACGCTGGTGAATCATCACGTCATGAATGGCAAAATAGGTAATCCCGTAAGCCGATATGCCCACTCCAAGAGCGATGAGTACACCATAACCCAGAAAGAAACCAAGTACAAGCAATACAATGGCAGGAATGGCATATACGAGGAAAAAGTAATCGTTCTTCTCAAATCCAGGTTCGTACAATTCGGTTTGCGGGGCATTCTTTTTGTGGTCGTTGATATGGTGGTCGGCATGCCATTTCCAAAGAAATCCGTGCATAACAAATTTATGGTTCGACCAGGCCACAAATTCCATAAAGGCAAAAGCCGCTGCTCCAAGCACGATATATAATGCAATCATTTTTTAAGGTATTCGTTAACGCGTTCAACAATTTTGAGGAACCACACTGTATATTTTTCAGGGGCTTTCCCGATGTCCTTCTTCAGTTCGCTATACGCTACATATTTCCAGTTTAACACCTCATTTGTATTAATGTTCGGTTGTTCATCGCTTATGCCCACGAAAACATGGTCCAGTTCGTATTCGGTAAGTTTATTGTCAATTGGCTCCCGGTAAATGAAGTGGAATATTTCCTTTAGTTTAGCGTACATACCCATTTCTTCATGCAGCCGTCTAAGGGCCGTTTCCTGGCTGGTTTCACCTGGTCGGGGATGGCTGCAGCAGGTATTGGTCCATAAACCGTTGGAGTGATACTTGTCGAGGGCGCGCTGTTGCAACAACCATTCTCCTTTCGAATTCACAATAAACACTGATACCGCCCTGTGCAAGAGCGCTTTTCGATGGGCCTCCATCTTTTCCATCGTGCCGATCTCCCGATCGTTTTCATCCACCAAAATCACACGTTCCTCTTTCATAATAAATTCAATTTGCCCAAAATAATGGTACGTCCCATAATTAAAATTTTTGTGAAGTTGGAGATTCGGATCCTTGTTTGCTGTATTTTGTGAGCGGGTGTTCGTTTTAATTTATGGAGCAGGCTGAGGTAATAAAAGTAGGCCACCGAGACGGCAATTTTTGCATCCTTCGGCAATTGCCTAATTCCTTTATAAGCAACCATAAAATCACTATCGATTTCTTCTATTATGCTATTTTTGGTTTCTTCGGTAAATTGGTCGTAATCGAGCTGGTGAAAATAACTTCGTCCTAGGTGCTCGGCATCGTTTTTCAAATCGCGCAGGAAATTCACTTTTTGAAACGCAGATCCAAGTCGCATTGCAGGTTTTTCCAGTCGTTGAAAGAGTTCTTCATCGTTATCCGTAAAAACCTTCAAACACATCAAACCAACCACATCTGCCGAACCATAAATGTAATTGTCGGTCTCGGTTTTGGTAGTGTACTCTTTTTTATCCAGGTCGAAACGCATGCTGGTAAGGAAAGCATCGACGTAGCTATAGGGAATGTTGTAGCGATTCATGACCAGTTGGAACGAATGCAGAACAGGATTTATGCACATCTTGTTTTCCAGAGCCAGTTTCAGGTCGGTCTCAAATCTTTCTAGCATGGCCGATTTGTCCTGATCATGAAAGGTATCAACAATCTCGTCGGCTAAACGCACAAAGCCATAAATACCGTATATGGCCTTTCGTTTTTCAGTATTCATTAAACTTGTGGCAAACGAAAAAGAAGTACTGTAACTGGTCGTTATCAGTTTGGATATGTCCAGCGAGATCTTGTCGTACAATTCCATTTTGGCCCTTCTTTACAATTATACATTTCGGATTAGCCTAAAAATATCCAGGTTAGATTAATTTAGTTTATCAAATTAACTAATGAAGCTTGTGATTTGTTTAAATCACCTTAGTAAAAAATAAACAGCCCTTATTCGAACTCAAGTTCACCAAAGAACTCAGGGCGATGGTAATCGGGTGTTTCAGTTTCGACAGGATTCCAGGTCACAAAATGTGGTACCGTGGTTTCATCGCCACATTTATAGAAATTACCTTTGGCTTTCAATCCCGAAAAGCTTTTGATTTTATCATAGGCAAAACATGTTATCGGAATCTTGATAAACATATCCCAGCTAAAATCACCCGATTTCTCCTCAAAAGGTTTCTTTCCCAGAGAGGATTTGACGAGTATCTTTTCAGCGATTGCCGGATCGACGTGTCGACGGTTGCCCCGGCCCGCACCATGTGCCAAATGAATGGTGCCAATGCAACTGAATTCGAAATTATAATAATGCGTGCCGCCAAACGATATAAAAAATTCAACCGTGCTGTCTTTGTATACATCGCCGTTTGTTTCTGTTTCCATGGCGCGAATGAATTTCTCGTTAACTTCATAGTGCAGCCAAATTTCAGTTCCAGTGTGCGCAATTCTGAAACTTACTTGGGGAGCATACGGAAAGTCCGGCCAGTTAAGCTTGTTAACCTTTTGCACCCGGGTTTTTTGAGCCAAAACGGCAATTGCTTTCCTGGCAGAAATAACAGCCTCGTCTTCAATTTTTTTGACAGTCAGTTTTTGCATGAAAACAGCATTATGAATTGTAAACAAATATACTATTTGAAAGAATTCATCACCAACTTTTCATTCAGCCTTTTTATATTTGAGGTTCTTTTGGTCGTATATTTTTGAATGTATGTGCCGAAAATGAAATGTGTTTCTTTTACCAGCGATGAACGAACTTGAATTTATTATTGCACTGACCGATCACCGTTTCCTTGGAAAGGTATTTCAGCCTTATCTGATCAGGAAAAGCGAAAAATTTTACACGGTAGTGCGTTTGGTGCGTCCACATGATTTCGATACGGCTGATTACCAATGGAAACCGTGGGAAAAGGAACTGGTAAATATAACTGAGAAGTACAGCGACGAACGGTTGATGAAACGTTTTTCGAAAGCGGGTAGTGTGGCCAATTTTTACTCGACATTGGACTCCGGAATCTACCAGCGTCAGGTTGTACCTTACATCGAAAAAGCAATGATGGAGGTGATTTCAATCCTCATGCTCAGTCCAGTGAGATTATTGAATAAAGAGTTTAAATACTCCAATCTTTATGATGAAGATGAAATACAAGTTCCACCTTTTTTTGCAAAGCCTGAATTTCATTTTGAGCGTACAGAGATCCAGACGCGTTACAAACTGATAGTCAAGCTTGACGGCAAGGAACTCTCTTTGTCGGAAAGCAATTGCATTGTGGTGACCAACGACCCCTGTTTGCTCCTTTACAGAAATCAACTAATCGCTTTCGAAAAACTCAACGCAAAAAAACTGATGCCTTTTTTCGGGAAGGAATATGTTTCGGTGCCTAATACCATGGAGGATAAATATTACACCGGATTTGTGCTCAAAACCATCCGCGATTACAAGGTAAAAGCTAAAGGTTTTGAAATTAAGGAAGAAGCAGTGAAACAAACGGCAGAACTGACCCTCGAGACAAGCCTGCAGGAACAGCCTGTTCTGGTGCTTCGTTTTTATTACGGAAATGAAAGTTTTTTGCCCCATTCCGGCAAACAAACAGCAGTGAGTTGGCAAAAAACAGCTTATTCCTACGTTTTTTATAAAACGGCACGTGATCCGGAATGGGAGCAAGGTATTTTGGAATTCTTAATGGAATTAGGGCTGCAGTCGGAAAGCGGTTCATTAACACCGCAAGGAGTAGAAGCACTCGAAAAGCAACAGGCACTGTATTATGTTTTGAAATGGATGAGCGAAAATCGTGTGAAACTGGAAAAGCATGGGATTACGATCCGGCAGGAGGAATCGGATAAGAAATACTTTGTGGGCAAGCGCGAGCTGGAGATTAAAACCCAAACCAAAGGAGACTGGTTCGATGTATATGCCGTGGTACGTTTTGGCGACTTCAGCATCCCATTTATCCGGCTAAAAAAATACATCCTGAACGATATTCATGAATTTGAGCTGCCCAATGGCGAAATTGCGGTTTTACCTGACGAGTGGTTTGCACGCTACAAAGGCCTACTTCCGTTTGGTAAAGACCATGGCCAAAACATCCGTTTTCAGAAACACCATTTTACACTGCTGCAGGAAACCATTCGTGAAACCAATAAGGAGTTGAAACAGAGATACTTGCAACTCATTCAGGCTGAAAAAGAAAAAATAGCCGTTCCCAAAAATGTAAAAGCGAAGCTGCGCACCTACCAGGAAGAAGGTTTTAACTGGATGTACGGCCTCTATAAAAATGGTATGGGCGGCTGCCTGGCGGATGACATGGGGCTCGGTAAAACGTTGCAGACTCTCACGCTTTTATTAAAACTCAAACGAAGAAAACGAAGCATTCACGTATCAGCATCCAACAAAAACTCAGCGCAGCTTGATATCTTTGCTGAACAGCATACTGGAGATGAAACAATTCAACCTGCTTCACTTATTGTATTGCCTACATCGCTGGTACATAACTGGTATAACGAAATACAAAAATTTACTCCGTCACTCAAAGTTTTTAATTATACGGGTATACAACGAAAAAAAGTAGAGGACATTGGTCAGGTAGCAAAATACTACGATGTTATTCTTACCACTTATGGTACGGTGCGGAATGATTTTGAGCTGCTGTCAAAAACCGGCTTTTTTTATGTGATACTGGACGAAAGTCAGTCGATCAAGAATTCGGGATCGAAAACCTACAAAGCGATTATGGGCATCAAGGCAAAACATAAACTGGTGCTCACCGGTACACCCATCGAAAATTCGTTGTCGGACCTCTGGTCTCAGATGAACTTCCTGAACCCGGGACTTTTGGGCAGTCTGGCATTTTTTCGGCGTTCGTTTATTACACCCATCGAAAAATACGGCAACGAAGAACAACAGCAGCGTTTACAACTGATGATCCGGCCGTTTGTGTTGCGCCGCACTAAGGCCGAAGTGGCACGCGATCTGCCGCCGTTAATGGAGGAAGTGCGTTTTTGTCCCATGGAAGGCGGTCAGCAGCGTATGTACGATAAGGAAAAATCGGTGATTCGTAATACGATATTATCTGCTATCGAAAAAGATGGTGTGAACAAATCGCAGTTTGTGGTATTGCAGGGACTTACCCGCCTTCGTCAACTGGCCAATCATCCGTTATTGTTTGAAAATGATTCTACGCAACGTTCGGGTAAGTACGAAGAAATTTTTAGAATGCTTGAAAACCTGGTGGCAGAAAAACATAAGGTGCTTATTTTTTCGTCTTTTGTGTCGCATCTCGAACTTCTTGAAAAAGGCATTAGGAAATACCGGTGGAAATATTCGAAACTCACGGGCCAAACCAGGAAACGTGAGGAGGTGATTATGCAATTTCAGGACGATGCCGAAAACCGCATTTTTCTGATATCGCTTAAAGCGGGCGGGGTGGGACTTAACCTGGTGGAGGCCGACTATGTGTTTATCATCGATCCCTGGTGGAATCCGGCCGCCGAAAACCAGGCCATAAATCGTGCGCACCGGATAGGACAGGACAAGCACGTATTTGTATACCGTTTTATTACCGGGAACTCGATCGAAGAAAAAATTCAGCAGCTAAAAGCCCGAAAAAGTGCACTTGCCAATGCCTTCGTCAATTCAAACGACCCGTTTCAGCAAATATCAAATGAAGAGCTTGTTGAGTTGTTTAAATAGGACTTAAGGTCGTGTATTTTAATTATCTGCCACTGTTCTGAAGTTCAAGCATCCAGCCCGGGTATTCCGGATCGAGTTTGCTTACATCGTCGAGCTCTTTTAGTTCGCTGTCGTTCAGTTTCACCTTTACCGATTCCAGGTTGTCGGCTAACTGTTCGGGCTTGTTGGCGCCAATTATCACCGATGAAACGGCCGGTTGATGCAGCAGCCACGCCAGCGCGATCTGTGCTACACTAACACCTTTTCCTTCGGCTATCTTGCGCATCACATCCACAATGTCGAAGGCTTTCTCCTTGTTCACTGGTGGAAAATCGAAATTCACGCGTCTTCCTTCTTTGGTTGTCATATCCCTGTCGTATTTGCCACTTAACAAACCACCGGCCAGCGGACTCCAAACCATCAATCCTACTTTCTGGTCGAGCAGCAGCGGAACCAGTTCGCGCTCCAGATCGCGGCCGGCAATGGTGTAATAAGCCTGTAGCGAAACAAATTTACTGACGTGTTGCTGTGCCGAAATGCCCAGTGCTTTCATGAGCTGCCAGGCAGCAAGGTTACTACACCCTATGTAACGTACTTTTCCGCTTTTAACCAGCAAATCGAGTGCTTCCAGCGTTTCTTCCAGCGGCGTCAACTTATCGAATCCGTGGATTTGGTAAAGGTCGATATAGTCCATGTTGAGTCGGGAAAGGCTTTCGTCGGCCTGCTGCAGGATGTGTTTCTTGCTCAGCCCAAGCTCATTGGGGCCTTTGCCCATCTGTCCACGAACTTTGGTGGCAATTACCAGGTCGTCGCGTTTTAATCCCAGGTCGCGAATCGCCTGTCCGGTCATTTGCTCACTCAATCCTTCGCTGTAAATGTTGGCGGTATCAATAAAATTGATGCCGCCGTTGATCGATTGCTTAAACAGTGCATTAACCTGGTCCTGTGGCAGGGTACCAATGGCTGTCCACATTCCGCGGCCGCCAAATGTCATGGTGCCTAAGCAAAGTTCCGATACGTATAATCCCGTGTTGCCCAATAAATTGTACTTCATAATCGTTTTTTTTGGATTCAAAATGTAATTCTGTTAGGATGTTCTAATTTATCAACTAAAACAACAAGTTCTGCAATTGGTTCTTACATTCTGAAATAAGTTAAAGGCCAATTGAGCATTCGGGATATCGGGCCAGGTTTAATTTTTACAGCCACCGTTATCGTGCCAAAATTTCGCAAAAAATGTCAAAATTTCAGATGTGGTCTTTAAGTATATGTCATTCTTTCACAGTTGTTTAGCTGGCATATCCTTTGCATTTATATGAGCGAGAAAACAATTAAAAGTCAAACAAAAAGAATGGAGGAATTAGTTATGGCACTACCAAGAGTATTTAACAGCGATTATTCATCATTTCCTTCGTTGTTCGACAAATTTTTTGAAGGAAACATGATGGATTGGAATAACTGGAATTTTGCAGGAACGAACTCAACCCTGCCCGCAGTCAATGTAAGCGAAAACCAGGATGAATATAAAATCGATGTGGCTGCTCCGGGGATGAGCAAAGGCGATTTCAAACTGAATTACGACAATGGAAGATTAACCATTTCTTCGGAAAAGAAAATGGAAAATGAAGAAAAAGACGGCGATACCGTTACCCGCCGCGAATTCAGCTATCAATCGTTCCAGCGTTCGTTCACGGTTCCAGAAACCATGGTGAATGCCGATAAGATCTCGGCTAAATATGACAACGGAATTTTACACGTTACCTTGCCAAAACGCGAGGAAGTAAAACCAAAACCGGCGAAAGAAATTAAGATTTCGTAAGTGAAATCGGTAACGTAAAAAAGAGAGGTGCTCCGAAAGGGCACCTTTTTTTGATCGTTTTCTCCGGCAAGTTCCTCGTCCCCTTTCAAAAAAAGAGATATAGGAAAATCCTCCGGCTCCTATCGGAGCCACCTCCTTTTAAAAAAGGAGGACGACATTCCGAAACCGCGTCCCTCTTTGGAAAAGCGGATGCAGGGGTATTTGCAGCTTATTCCACCACAAGCTCATCGACAAACAACCAGGCCGGCTTTCCATCGCCGGCATGGCCTTTCGGACAGGTGCCCAGGTTTTTAATGCTTACCCGCACATAACGTGCTGTAGCTTTTTTACGGACTTTCAGATCCTGAATCTGGCGTTCACCTGAATTCGGACTGACCTTGTTTTTTACACTTCCCATTTTCTCGAAAGTATTTCCATCCAAAGATGTTTCAACAATCATTTCGGTGGGAAAAAAGATCCAGGCTCCGACATTTTGAAGCACTCCCGCACTTATTTCCGAAATGACGGTTTCCGCTCCCAGATCGATTATGGCGACCAGATCGCTGCCATTAAACCCCAGCCAATTGCCGTCGCTGTGGTTGTTCGATCCTTTAATGCCGTTAACAAGCGCGTAATCACCGCCACCATCGTAATGTCTGCTGCTGCGATTCTTTAGTTCGACAGGGCATGCAATTGCCTTGTGAATATAGAATGGTGTTGCGAGGGCCTTTGTCATGGCTTTACCGTTTTCCATCACCACTGCCTTTACAGTGCAGGTTTTATCGATCTCGAAGGGTGCAGTATATTTTTTTGAATTTGCATCTGGTTCAGATCCATCAACCGTGTAGCGGATTTCTGGCTGCCAGGCTTCAGTGCTCAGTGCTACTTTTATGGTTTTGTTCTCCGGGTTTAGTTCGGGCGTCGCCGAAACCTGGAACGCACTGGTGGCGTAATTCGAACCCAACTTTTCAAAGCGGAGGTACTGGCTTTCCATTCGCTGGGAGAAATTGCCCCAGTCTTTTGCATCTTTAGGCGACCAAAGCACTTCTGCCAATGCCGACATGCGTGGCATGATCATGTACTCTGCATGTTCGCCGGTGGAAACGTATTCAGTCCATAAATTGGCCTGTCCTCCAATAATGTGTCTGGACTCTTCATTACTTAGTTCTTCCGGAACCGGTTCGAATGAATACACCTTTTTGAGACTCAGGAATCCGCCGATAGCTTTGGGTTCCAGTGACGGATCGCCCTGGTAATAATCGAAATAGCAATAGGAAGTTGGCGACATCACCACATCGTGGCCGAGTTTGGCAGCTTTAGTGCCCGGTTCGGTACCCCGCCACGACATAATGGTGGCTGTCGGGTTCAGCCCGCCTTCCAGAATTTCGTCCCAGCCGATCAACTGGCGGCCTTTGCTGTTTAAAAAAGTCTCAATGCGTTTAATAAAATAAGCCTGCAATTCGTGCTCGTCGGCCAGGTGTTCGTCTTTCATGCGCTGCTGACACAGTTCGCACTGTTCCCATTCGGTTTTGGTAGCCTCGTCGCCGCCAATGTGGATGTAACGCGAAGGAAAAAGGTCGATCACCTCGCTCAACACATCTTCCAGGAAATGAAAAGTCGTTTCTTTTCCGGCGCAGTAAATATGTGTAATTGGCCATACACCTCCTGAAGGAACCGGAACGTATTCGCCCGAGCACGAAAATTCGGGATAAGCCGCCAAAGCAGACATTACGTGGGCCGGCATTTCAATTTCGGGAACCACCGTAACGTGTTTTTTGCTTGCGTATTCCACCACCGATCTGATCTGGTCCTGCGTATAAAATCCGCCGTACTGTTTTTCGTCGCCGCTAAGCGGTGCTTTGCGCGAGTTCCAGTCGAGGTCTTCGCGGTCGGCACGCCAGGCACCTACTTCGGTCAGTTTCGGGTATTTTTTTATTTCGATCCGCCAACCCTGATCATCCACCAGGTGCCAGTGAAAAACATTCATTTTATGCAGTGCCAGGTAATCGATGTACTTGTAAATAAAATCTACCGGAAAGAAATGGCGCGAAACATCGAGCATCATTCCACGCCAGCCAAAACGCGGATAATCGGTAATATCGGCACAAGGCAGTTCTGTGCTGTTACCGGGCGTAAGCAGCTGCCACATGGTTTGCAGCCCGTAATACAACCCGGCTCTGGTATTGGCATTCAGAAAAACGCGATCTTTCTCAATTTTCAAGCGATATCCTTCCGTTCCAATGTTTTCATCGAAAGGCGTATTCAGCTGCAGCAGGATGTTATTTTGAAGCTCAGCACCGGTGGCGTTGGTCAACCTGGGTTTAATGCCGGTGGCGTCGGCCAGTAACTCCTGTGCCATATCGGCCAGAACACGATCGTCGTCGTTATTTACATCAAAAAGAAGCAGCGTGTTGTTGCTGATCGGAAAATTACCCTCTTGCATTTCGGCTTGCACCGGCTGAGGAATAATGTTGGGTTGCTGCGCTTTGGCAAAAACTACTACGAGTGCAAGGGTGGCTAAAATGATTTGTTTCTTCATCGCTTTTAAATTTTTTAGAACACGGGTTCAATGATAAAACTAAATGTATAATTTTTGGCAGGGAGCGAATATTGCGGGTAGGGACGTGCTCCCCACGAATTATCACCGGCAACGCCCATTTGTTTCAGGTCGGTGGTAATAAACACACCGTCTTTTTTAACAATGTCGTTGGTGTGGCGGTAGTCGTCGCTATCCTCCATATCGAAGTCCTCGATTGGGTTATGTAACGCTGAGAATCCGATAGGTGAATCGCCGGTAACCCGCAGTCCGAAACCGTTTTCGTTTCGCAGTTCAAACCAGCGAACATCGGTTTTGTAGCCGTTTTCCTCCGGACGGACGTATTTAAAATACTGGTCGGCTACTTTGCTTTGATAGATGCCGACAAAGGCACTGCGGTTTCGGTCGATGTAGTTTTCATGTGGTCCGCGGCCGTAAAATTCGAGGTTCTCAAAATTTACGGGCATTTCCCAACGCACGCCAAAACGCGGCAGATCGGGTGTATCTTCCCCTGAAAATTCGATGGCACTTTCCACCTTAATTTTTCCATCGCCGGTAATGATGTGGTTGATGGTTTCCCGGGCATTTACTTTATCGAGTTTGAAGGAGCTTGTCAATACGATCGTATTTTCATCGCCACGTTCGATCGAGGTTTCCATCGGAACCGCTTCACGTGATACTTCGCGCCAGATGCCAAGCCGGCCGGGCATGTTGCTGCCTTTATCGTTGTCGTTTGGCGGGCGCCAGAAGTTCACCTGCGGACCTTTTTGCAACAATTCAATACCGTTTATTTCGTAGGAAGAAAGTGTTCCGATTTGGCGATCGAATTCAATGGTGAAATTAACGCCTTTAACGGTAACCAGTTGATCATTCTCGGAGTAGGTGAGCGGAAAATTCTCAACAGCAGATGGGGCAGTGGCATAATTTCCTTCCATTTTAAATTGCTCGTGCGCGACTTCAAATCCGGCCGGCCGGAATGGTTTACCCGTTTTCAGTTTCACTGAGAAATCGAGATATCGCTCAATTCCGGGCAGTAAAGCCATTAACGGAACCGGCACATGCAGCAACTGGCTCTCGCCGGGTTTCAAATCGATGTTTTCGAACTTGCCTCCGAATTTTTTAATGCCATTGTCCGAAATGGTCCAGGTAATTTCGTAGTCGCCCAGGTCGATAAAGTCGTGAAAATTGGTGACCCGGTAACCTTCTGCGGTTTGATCGAAATGAATGTACTGGTACACGTATTTTATTTCCCACATGGCCGGGTGCGGTGTATAATCGGCCGAAATAATTCCGTTGCACACAAAGTTCCTGTCGCTGGGCATGTTTTCGCCGTAGTCGCCGCCATACGCCCAAAATTCGGTGCCGTCGTCGGCTTTTTTTACCAGTGCCTGATCGATCCAGTCCCAGATATAACCGCCTTGTAACTGGTCGCTGCGGTCGCTGTCGAACACTTCCCACAGATCGGCCAGGTTGCCGTTGCTGTTGCCCATGGCATGCGAGTATTCGCTCGATATAAAAGGCTTGGGTTGCTTCTCTTTCAGGTAATTTTCGAGTGTGCTTACACCCGGGTATTGCGGACAGAAAATATCGGTATTGTCGCCCATAATGGCGCGCTCGTAATGAATGGGGCGCGAAGGATCACGTTCTTTTATGGCCTTGTAAGCTTTGGTAAATACAATGCCGTCGCCCGCTTCGTTACCCATCGACCAAACAATTACCGACGGGTGATTTTTGTCGCGCTCCACCATTCGCATGCAGCGATCGACATGAGCGGCTGTCCATTCCGGTTTTTTGGCCAGCGAGTGCTCGCCGTAATACATGCCATGCGATTCGATGTTGGCTTCGTCGGTCACGTATAAACCGTATTCGTCGCACAGATCATAAAAACGTTCGTCGTTGGGGTAGTGGCTGGTGCGCAGTGCATTGATGTTGAATTGCTTCATCAGTGCTATTTCTTTGATCATCGCTTCTTCACTAACCACATGCCCGTTGTACTGATCGTGTTCGTGGCGGTTTACGCCTTTAATCGTAACTGGCGCGCCGTTAATATGAAAAACAGCTTCGATAATCTCTACTTTTCGGAATCCTATTTTTGAGGAGACAACTTCAGTGGTTTCGCCTTCTTTATTTTTTAAGCTGATTACCAGCGTGTAAAGGTTTGGTGTTTCAGCCGTCCATTTCAGTGGATTTTCAATTACGTCCTCAAAACGGAGCGTGAGTGCTTCTTTATGGTTGATCTTTGCTTCCTGTGTGCCTGAAGCGACCTGATTCTGGTAGTTGCCAAACAGTTGGTATTCCACCGTGTAATTCCCCGACAGCAACCGTTGATACTGGTTCTTCAAATCCACCTCTAGCTTAAGCAATCCGTTGGTGTAATTTTCGTCCAGGTCGGCTTTGGCAAAGAAATCGCGGACACGTACCTGCGGCGCAGAATAAAGGTAAACGTCGCGTTCGATACCGCTGATGCGCCAGAAATCCTGGCATTCGAGGTAGGAACCATCCGACCAGCGATACACTTCGGCAGCCACTACATTCTCGCCCTTCACCAGATAATCGGTAATGTCCCATTCGGCGGGTGTTTTGCTGCCCTGGCTGTACCCTACTTTTTGGCCATTAATCCACAGATAAAAGGCCGACTTAACGGCTCCGAACTGGATGAAAACACGTCTGCCATTCCAACTTTCAGGGACGGTAAATGTGCGGCGGTAGGAGCCAACCGGGTTATAATCGTGTGGAATGCGCCCTGGATTGGCCGGATAAATGCGGTCGACAAATTCGATTTCATCCGAAACAGGTGCTTTATAATCCGCAAATTCATACTGGTGATTGACGTATATAGGTATTCCAAAACCCTGTAATTCCCAGTTCGAAGGGACCGGAATCTCATCCCAGCCTGATACATTGTAGGCAGGCAGGTTAAAGTCAACGGGTCGGTCGGCCGGTTTGCGCACCCAATTAAATTTCCATTTACCACTTAACGTTTGATAAAAAACCGATTCTTGCCTTTTCTGATTCAGTGCTTCATCAACACTTCGAAAAGGCATTAAAGTAGCATGCGGTTCTTCTTTGTTCTGATTGAACATTGATGGATTTTCCCAGTCGGGAAGTGGTTTTTGTGCCCACGCATTCAACACAAGCATCACTAAGATAAGGTTTGTAACAGCCTTCATTGGTTTTGAAAATATTTTAAAAGTCGAGTTGGTTGAAAATATAATTTTACAAAGATAGCAAATACTGCCAATCAATATATCCTTTGAAGCATTAAAAAAAAGAGTTTATTATTTACCTTTTTAAATAAAAATTAGATTAATTCTCTTTACGGATTCACTCGATATTCTTGGCAGATTCAAAATAGATTTCTATTTTCGTGCACGTACACGGAAATTCAAAATTTACTAAATATTTTATCTATCTAAGCTAAAAAAATGAAATTAGAAAAATACAGTTTTGGAGTGGGAGACCGCTTCAATCATGAAGGAGAGGCCCAGTTGAGTGCACTTATTATGGCCACTTCGGCCGGCGTTGAAGTAACTCCGGTATGGAATAAATCGAACCGCGAGCACCAGATCGTTCATTCGGAACCGGAAGGTACACGAGCTGAGGCTGACAATGCCGTTAAAACGCTGGGCTGGGAAGGTCCGTATTGCGTGGATGCCGATCATATAAACCTGAGCAATGTAGATCGCTTTATCGAACACTGCGATTTTTTCACTTTAGACGTTGCCATGTATATCGGAAACGAAAGCTCAGCAGAAGATGCGGCTGCTTTTAAAAAGTCATGTGAAGTTTTCGGTGGTACAGTCGAAATTCCCGGAATTGATTCACCGATATCACTTGATGATGCCTTGCTCGATGAGGTGGCCGGAAAGTTTCTGGCAGCGATTAAAGAAGCCGGAAAAATCTATCGCCATATCAAAAGCAGGAAAGGCGAAGGTAATTTTGTAACCGAAGTCTCGATGGATGAGGTGGAATCGCCGCAAACACCGGTGGATATGCTGTTTATCCTAAAGATGATAGCAGACGAAAAAATTCCGGCTCAAACCATTGCGCCAAAATTTACCGGTCGTTTTAATAAAGGTGTTGATTATGTTGGAGATGTTGATCAGTTTGCCAGGGAGTTTGAACAGGATTTAATGGTGATTGATTACGCCGTTAAGAATTTCGGGTTACCTGCCGATCTGAAATTAAGCGTTCACTCGGGATCAGACAAATTTACCATTTACCCGATCATGGCTGAGATTATTAAAAAGCATGATAAAGGCTTGCATGTAAAAACTGCCGGTACCACCTGGCTTGAAGAAGTTATTGGCCTGGCTATTTCTGGCGATGAAGGATTGGCTGTGTCAAAAGAGATTTACGAAAAAGCACTGGAACGCAAAGAAGAGTTGTGCGGACCATATGCCGATGTAATCGATATCGACGACAGCCAGCTGCCAAGTGTTGAAGAAGTGGCCGGCTGGTCGGGAGAAAAATTTGGTAATACGCTTCGTCATATCCCGGGACATCCGGATTATAACCCGAATTTCAGGCAACTCATCCACGTTGGGTACAAGGTAGCCGCCGAAATGGGCGACCGTTATACCGATCTGCTAAAAAAATATAAAGATGTTGTTGGCGCTTGTGTGGAAGAAAATATATACGAGCGTCATTTAAAAAGGCTGTTTAACCTCTAATTGAAATTCATTAAGCCAAAGATTATGAAACCATTTATGGACAAGGACTTTCTTTTGCAAACCGACGTGGCAAAAGAGTTATACCATAACCATGCAGCTAAAATGCCGATTTTTGATTACCACTGTCATATTAATCCGCAGGAAATAGCTGAAGACAAACAATTCAAAAATATTACTGAAATCTGGCTATATGGCGACCACTATAAATGGCGCGCCATGCGCACCAACGGCGTTGATGAGCGTTATTGCACCGGCAATGCCTCCGATCGCGAAAAGTTTAACAAGTGGGCGGAAACCGTTCCGAATACCTTGCGTAATCCGCTGTATCACTGGACACATCTCGAGTTGAAACGTTTTTTCGGTGTAGAAAAGTTATTGAGTCCGGCCACCGCCGACGAGATTTGGGAAGCCTGTAACGAGAAATTGCAGACTCCGGAATATTCGTGTCGGAGAATCATTAAAAAAGCCAATGTACATACCATTTGTACGACCGATGATCCCATTGATTCGTTAGCGCATCATAGAGCGATAAAAGCCGATGGCTTTGAAACAAAAGTACTTCCGGCCTGGCGACCCGACAGGGCAATGGCCGTGGAAAACACCGAAACTTACAATTCTTACATCGATAAGCTGGAAGAAGCGGCAAAAATGAACATCAGTACTTTTGAAGACCTGATGGCAGCGCTCGACAACCGTCACCAGTTTTTTCATGCGAATGGATGCCGCCTGAGCGATCATGGCGTAGAAACCATAATGGCGGAAGATTATTCGGCACGCGATATCGAACGAATTTTTGAAAAGATACGCGGTGGCAGTGACCTTACACGCGAAGAAATGTTAAAGTTTCAATCGGCCATGTTATACGAATTTGGCATCATGGATCATTCGCGCGGCTGGACACAACAATTTCATATTGGCGCACAACGAAACAATAATACCCGTCTATTTACAAAACTGGGTGCCGATGTGGGATTCGACTCTATAGGCGATTTTGAGATAGCCAGGCCTTTAGCCAGGTTGCTCGATCGGCTGGATATGGAAAACAAGCTCAGCCAGACGATTCTGTATAACCTGAATCCAGGAGACAATGAATTGATCGCTACGATGATCGGTAATTTCCAGGATGGATCGGTGCCCGGGAAAATGCAGTTTGGTTCCGGGTGGTGGTTCCTTGATCAAAAAGACGGGATGGAAAAACAGATGAATGCACTTTCGAATCTCGGTTTGCTGAGCCGTTTTGTAGGTATGCTTACTGATTCGCGCAGTTTCCTTTCATATACACGTCATGAATATTTCAGAAGAACACTGTGTAACCTGATTGGAAATGACGTGGAAAATGGCGAAATTCCGCACGATATGGAGTTACTGGGGAAAATGGTTGAAAACATCTGTTTTAACAATGCCAAGGAATATTTCAAGTTTTAAGTATTAAGCCATTTAAATTTAATTTAAGCAGCAAAGAGGCTGTTGGATTTTTATCTTTGCAATCGATTGCACTATTAAACTAAATCATGAACAAAAAAGTCATCACCTTTGGAGAGATTATGCTGCGGCTGGCAACCCCCGGTTATCTCCGGTTTTCACAGGCCACTGAATTGTCTGCCACATTTGGCGGTGGAGAAGCGAATGTAGCTGTTTCGCTGGCCAATTACGGAATAAACGTTGAATTTGTTACCCGACTTCCTGATAATGATCTGGGACGAGCCTGTAAAATGGACCTGCAAAAATACGGAGTAGGTACGGAACATATTCTGACAGGCGGCGAACGACTGGGCATTTATTTTCTGGAAACCGGTGCCGTTAGCCGAGGAAGTAAAGTGATTTATGATCGGGCGCATTCAGCTATATCAGAAATAAAAACCGGAATGATCGACTGGGAAAAAGTATTTGAAGGCGCCGACTGGTTTCACTGGACAGGAATTACACCCGCTATTTCGCAGGGAGCAGCTGACGTTTGCCTGGAGGCCATTCAAAAAGCCAGTGAGATGAGTTTAACCGTTTCGTGCGATCTAAACTTCAGGAAGAATTTATGGAAGTACGGTAAAAGTGCGGGTGAGGTGATGCCGGAACTGGTGGCCGGAACCGATATTGTACTTGGAAATGAAGAAGACGCTTCCATGGTTTTGGGTATTCATCCCGAAGGTGTGGATGTTACCGGCGGACATGTTGAAGGCGCTGCCTATGAATCGGTTTCGAAACAAATCATAGAGCGCTTCCCGCGTGTTAAAAAAGTGATTACAACATTGCGTGGTTCGGTAAATGCCAACCACAACAGTTGGGCCGGCGTACTCTGGGATGGCAAAAAACTATATGAATCGCCCACTTACCAGATCACGCATATTGTGGATCGCGTTGGCGGTGGCGACTCGTTTATGGGTGGACTGATCTTTGGCCTGTTCAGCTACGAAGGCAACGATCAGAAAGCATTGAACTTTGCTGTCGCTGCATCCTGTCTGAAACACACCGTTTATGGCGATTTCAACCAGGTTACGGTGGAAGAAGTAGAAAAATTAATGGGAGGCGATGCTTCCGGTCGCGTTGCCAGATAACTTTGAACTTTAAACTTTGAACTGTTATGGCTCGATTTACCAGAATAGAAGTAGCAATGAAAATGCAGGAAACCGGAATGGTTCCGGTATTTTACCACAAAGATGTGGAGGTGTGCAAACAAGTTGTAAAGGCCTGCTACGAGGGTGGTGTTCGTTTGTTTGAATTTACCAACCGCGGTGATTTTGCAACCCTCGTTTTTGCCGAACTTAACCAGTGGGCTGCAGATGCCTGCCCTGAAATGATTATGGGCGTAGGATCGGTGATCGACGAAGCTACGGCAGCCATGTATATTGCATTGGGCGCCAATTTCATCGTTTCACCACTGTTGGATGAAGGAACCGCAAAAGTGTGCAACAAACGAAAAATTGCCTGGAGCCCCGGTTGTGGGTCAGTGACTGAAATTGGACGGGCACACGAACTTGGAGCAGAAATCGTGAAAGTATTTCCCGGTAAGGAAGTGGGAGGTCCCGGTTTTGTGAAAGCGGTGAAAGGACCGATGCCCTGGACCAGCATCATGCCATCCAGTGGAGTATCACCCGATGAAGAAAATCTTAAACAATGGTTTGAAGCGGGGGCAACCTGTGTGGGTATGGGCTCGCAATTATTCCCGAAAGAAGTTTTGACGAAAAAAAATTATGGCTACATTACCGAAACCTGCGAGGCTGCTTTAGCCATTATAAGAAGGTTGAAGGCATAACACTGCAGGCTGAAGAAGAAGATCAAATAAAACTTATGATGAAGAACAACGTAAAAATATTTTTAACCCTTCTCTTGTTCGCTTCTTTTATTGGGTGTAACAACAAAGGGCCGCATAAGGTGCTGAAACTTGCACACAGCCTTGATCCTTCGCACCCGGTGCACAAAGGAATGGTTTACATGGCCGAACGACTGGCCGAAAAATCAGATGGACAGCTTACGATCGATATTTATCCCAGCGGCCAGCTTGGTTCGGAGCAGCAATGTGTGGAACTGTTGCAGATCGGCAGCCTTGCTATTACCAAGGTTTCGGCAGCGGTTATGGAGAGTTTTACCCCCAAATATAAAGCGTTGGGTTTGCCTTATATATTTCGTTCGACAGAACATTCATATCGCGTTTTTGATGGTGAAATTGGAAAAGAATTATTACTGGGCACCGAGGAATTCTGGATTCGTGGTCTGTGTTTTTACGATGCCGGTTTTCGTAGTTTTTATACCATCGACAAACCCATTCTCACTCCCGATGACCTGAGTGGTCTGAAGATCAGGGTGATGAAAAGTCAAACGGCCATGGAAATGGTGCGTGCGCTGGGTGGGTCACCAACGCCTATTTCATGGGGCGAGTTGTATACTGCACTGCAAAGCGGTGTGGTGGACGGTGCCGAAAATAACCCGCCAAGTCTGTATACCTCGCACCACTACGAAGTATGTAAAGAATATTCACTGGATGAGCACACCTGTGTTCCTGATGTGCTGATCATCAGTACTAAAGTATGGAATAACCTTACCGAGCAGGAACAAAAATGGTTGCAGGAGGCTGCCGATGAATCGGTTCCTGTTGAGCGCAAATACTGGGCCGAATCGGTGGAAGAATCCCTTCGTATTGTTCAGGAGGCAGGCGTTACGATCCACTATCCTGATAAGACAAAATTTGCTAAAAAAGTACAGGGATTACTTGATAAATACCGTCAGGATCGGGTACTTGGTGATCTGGTACGCCGAATTGAGGCAGTAGAGTAAAAAACAACTAAACTTCTGAAAATGACAGTAAGACAACGTATTGATAAGGTAATCGAAATTGTGCTGGTGGCGATCATGAGTATTTTGGTTATTGATGTACTCTGGCAGGTTTTTAGCCGCTATATACTGGCATCGCCCAGTTCATTTACCGATGAATTAGCCGGATTTTTATTGATTTGGGTTGGATTGCTTGGAGCTGCCTACGTGGCCGGAAAGAACGAGCACCTGGCCATTGATTTGATGCTTCAGAAAATGAAAGGCATAAAGCGCCGCCGCCTGCAGATCATCATTAATGCCATTGTGGGGATATTCGCTCTGTTTGTAATGGTGATCGGCGGGTTATGGCTCGTTTACACACGTTTTTACCTGGGGGTAAATTCAGCTGCACTAGCTTTGCCGCTGGGCTATGTTTACCTCGTGGTTCCTGTCAGTGGTCTGCTGGTGATCTACTATGCAATCGATAATTCACTTAACCTTAATACTGAAGCCTAATGGAATATCTTGGAATAATTGTTCTGGTAGTTAGTTTTATATTCTTATTGGTGATCGGCGTTCCTATTGCTTTCAGTATTGGCATCTCCGGTATTCTTACCATGCTCGTAACGATCATGCCTATTCCTGCAGCTACCACATTTGCACAACGTATGGCTACCGGGCTAGATAGTTTTGCACTGTTAGCCATTCCCTTTTTCATACTGGCAGGAAATATTATGAACAAGGGAGGAATAGCGATCCGGCTTATCGATTTTGCGCGGGTCGTTGTAGGACGCTGGCCGGCAGGTCTGGCCTTTGTTAATGTATTCGCCAATATGCTTTTTGGCGCTATTTCCGGCTCGGCAGCGGCATCTGCGTCTGCCATCGGAAGTATTATGATGCCCGAACTCAACAAAGAGGGATACGATAGAAATTTTAGTGCAGCTGTCAATATTACATCGGCCACAACCGGTTTGTCTATACCGCCCAGTAATATTCTTATTGTTTATTCGCTGGCAAGTGGGGGCGTATCCATCACTGCACTTTTCCTTGCGGGTTATGCTCCGGGCATTTTAACAGGGCTCGGAATTATGGCGATGGCACTGGCCATGTTCTCGTACAGGAATTTTGGATTGAAAGGCATGGTTCGAAATGTAACCAAGTTTTTTGCTGTTCTGGTAGCTTTGGCACTAATTGTTATTGGAATGATAAAGGTAAAATCACTGGTTTCACCACTTGCTGCACAATCGATCTATGGTGGACTGGGAGCTCTATTTCTGGGTGTTTTTGGCTGGTATGCCAGCAGGCATAAAAAAGGAGCAAAAAGAGCGTTGAAAACATTCCTGCGTGCTTTTCCGAGCCTTATGTTGCTGGTGATCGTAATTGGTGGAATTGTGGCCGGATTTTTTACAGCTACCGAAGCCTCTGCTGTTGCCGTACTTTATGCTTTAATACTGGCTTTTGTTTACCGCGAACTGAGCTGGAAAGATCTGCCTGATGTGATCCTTCGCTCTGTTAAAACCACCGCGTTTGTTTTACTGCTGGTGGCTACCTGTATCGGGTTGTCGTGGATTATGGCCTACGAAAATATTCCGCAAAATGTAAGCGAGGCTCTGCTGGCACTTAGCGATAACAAATTTGTGATCCTGTTGATCATTAACCTGATCCTGCTTTTCGTAGGTGTTTTTATGGATATGACGCCTGCCGTGCTTATTTTCACACCGATCTTCCTGCCAATTGTTACCAACCTTGGGCTTGAACCGGTTCACTTTGGAATTATAATGGTATTGAACCTAAGCGTTGGACTGGGCACGCCTCCTGTAGGGTCCTTGCTTTTTATTGGCTGCAGCGTTAGCGAAGTGAAGATAGAAACCGTCATCAAACCATTGCTCCCAATGTTTGTAGTAATGATCATTGCCTTGCTTTTGGTAACTTATATTCCTGAAATATCAATGTGGTTGCCGCAAAGTCTGGGCTTCTGATAAGATTTGCTGGGCATTGAAAAGGAAAGGTGATATGCTCAGGAGAAGGAGCGTATCACCTTTTTTCATCTTAACGATAAAAATACCTGTCTCAACGAAAAAAATCTGTTTTAACGGGTTTTACACCTACTTTTGGTTTGAACAATAAAATTCAGAACAATGAAAGCACGGAAATTCTTACTGCCTGGGTTACTGCTATTATTCTTATCGGGATGCGTGGTGTATTCGTTTTATCCGCTTTATTCGGAGCAGGATCTGTTTGTCAACGACATTCTGACCGGGCAGTGGATGGAAACAGATGATGACTCTGCAAGTCTGGAAGAAGCAGACGGAATATGGATTTTTGAACATCCATATATCGATAAAAAGAAAAGCAATGAAAGAGATAGCTTGTCTTATGTGCTCACCCTGAAAGCGAAGGAAGGAGAAAGCTATGTTGAATCGGTTTTTGATGTTCACCTGATCAAACTTGGTGGTAAATATTTTCTGGATTTTTACCTCCACGATTTTTTGGAAGGCGATGATATTACACTGGGGGATTTTCATGTAGTACCGGTTCACACTTTTGCTAAATTAGAAGTGACGGACAATGGATTGTTTATCAACTGGTTCGATCCGGAGTGGCTCGAAGAACTGGTTCGCCAAAACAAGATACGCATCCATCACGAGGATAACGGCGATTTCATTTTACTGACCGCAAAAACCAGTGAACTGCAGAAGTTTGTTTCGAAATATGTAAATTCGAAAGAAGCTTTTGATGAGGGTTTGCAGGTTAACCTTATTCGTTCTAATCAGTAAAATTTCGTTGGTGAAAGATTTGGTTGATAAAATGATTTTAAACAGGGTATTGCAGCATATCCTGTTTTGGTGCTTATCGTTTTTAGTGCTACTGAATATGCTGAAAGTATCGGCCCAGGTCAAACCTATCGATTTGATTTATACGGCCATTTTTCATATACCGATAATCGCTGTAGTTTACATTAACCTTCGAATCTTAATTCCCCTGTTTTTCGAGAAGCAAAAGTATTTATTGTATGCGGTCCTGGTTTTAAGTTTGGTGGCTGCTGGTGCCGGCTTTTATCTCGTTTTATTTGATAGTTGGATCGACTACATTTTTGAAGGATATTATTTTGTTGCTTTTTACAGTTTCTGGGACATATCTTTATATTTTGCGATCTACCTTTTACTGACCAGTTTACTTCACCTGGCCCGTGGTTGGTTTCGTCTTCAACAACTGGAAACAGAAAAAAGAAAAGCTGAACTCAAAGCACTGCAAACCCAGATCAATCCACATTTTCTGTTTAATTCGCTGAACAGTATTTACGGCCTCTCCAGGAAAAATTCGAAACAGGTATCCGATAAAATCGTTCAGCTCAGCGATTTGCTTCGTCACATTATTTACGATTCGGAGCATGATTTGATTCCACTGGAGAAAGAGATTCAAATGATCAGTAATTATATTGAGCTGCAGAACCTTAGGTCACCTCTAACCAAACAAATTGATTTTGATGTTGAAGGAGAGGTCGGTGGTAAATCAATTGCACCGATGGTTATCCTTCCGTTTGTTGAAAACAGTTTTAAGCACGGGTTGAAAGGTGGAGCAACCGATGCCTTTGTAAAAATCAGAATCAGGGTGTTTTCAAAAAGTCTAAATCTGAATATAGAAAACAGCAAGGGAAAAGCTGTTGAATCCGAGTCCATGAAACGTGGTATTGGCGTTGAGAATGTTAAAAAACGACTCGATCTGATCTATCCGGGAAGACACAAACTGAAAATAACCGACAAAGACGAAAAGTTTAGCGTACATTTACGTATAGAATTGACGGAACAAAATGAAAATGAATTGCCTGGTAGTTGATGATGAACCGCTTTCGCAGGAACTTATCACAGATTTTGTGGAGGCCTGCCCCGAACTAAATCTTGTGGCAGTTTCGGGTGATGCGCTTGAGGCTGGCGAGGTAATCAAGAAACATCAGATCGATTTACTTTTACTTGATATTAATATGCCCAAACTCAGTGGCATTGGCTTTGTGAAAAGTTTAAAGGAACCACCTCTTTTTATATTGGTTACGGCGTATCCGCAATATGCTATTGAGGGATTTGAAGTGGATGCCGTCGATTACCTCCTCAAACCCGTAGCTTTCGATCGATTCCGTACGGCAGTAAATCGCGCATTGGAAAGATTTAACGCTAAAAAAGGAACCGCTGTCGAACATATCATGCTGCGTGCCAATAAAAAGAACTACCGCATTGATCTGAATGAGATCTTGTTTCTTGAAGCCCGCGGCGATTATGTGCGTTTTGTTACCGAAAAGCAAGTGTTAATGGTGCACGGAAAGATGAAGGATTACCTGGAACAATTGCCGTCAGGAAGGTTCGAGCGCATCCATAAATCATATATTATTGCGTGGCAAAAAGTAGAATACCTCGAAGGTAACCGGGTAAAAATCGCAGAACACAAATTGCCCGTTAGTTTGAATTACCGGGAAAACCTGTTGGCAAAACTAAATCACTGAAAAGTGGTTTGACTCTGCGTATAACAAGGAAGCACAATGGTCTTAAATGTTTATATTTGGCCAACCTTACAAGCCCAAGAAAAACAGCCATAGATGAGGATTTTTCAGAGAAAATATTTGTTGCTGCTTACCATTTTGTGGCATCTGCATTCATTCGGGCAAACACAGTTGTCGGAAGTTGATACGCTGCGTATTGAATATCCCAAAGTAATAGAATATCTGCAGCGGCAAATGGCAGAGGGTTTACGCACTTTCAATGACGTTAAACCATCCTTTCAAACGGGCGAAAGCATCGAAGATTATCATGTTATCGATCGGGAATTTCTGGTAAAGGATTCGCTCGAAAAAGTGTGGAACGATTACCTCAGCGCCGTATTACAGGAATCGTGGAACACGAAAACCATTCGTTTTGGTTTCTGTTATTCGCGTAACAATGATTCGATCTATTATTCAAACGATAAAGTCAGAACCGTAATGCCCGAGTTGATTGTTTACCTTAATTTGAAATTGTTATATGGGATGAAGCAACTGGCTGTTGCTTTCGAAATTACCCGAATCGATCAGGATGAAAAAATGTTGGAATTCAGCTACCTCGAAGGCAATGAAACCGAGGGTAAACAGCAGCTTTTTTTCAGGGAAAACAATAAAGGCAATACAGTGATTGCACACCTGAGTTACTACCGAAGCAGCAGCAAAGCACGCGATAAATTATATCCTCATCTGCATGCTCAGCTCATCAATAAATTTCACCGCAACATGAAGCTGATCAATAAAAACAAGTACGAACACTAATTGCAGTGAGCTAAATTTGAAGGGCACAGCGAATTGGAAAAAGTCCGGAAGACATGTCTCCTGTTCTTGCTGAACATTTCCTGTTTATGGTGGTTTAACATGCTGAGTAGATCAGAAGCCAGTTTACGGCTAATTTTAAGTGAAGTGAAAAGTTCAGACATTTTAGTCATCTTTCCGTCTTAAGCGGAACGAGTCATTGGTTTTTGGTGTAATTTGGTCGATCATTTAACGTGTATGGCAAGAAGGCAACAAGGGAATAAATCAAAAAAAGGAGGCGACAGGCTGCGTATGTTTAAGCTGCTCAAGCCCTACAAAAAAATGATCGCCTTACTGATCGTTTTTGCGCTGGCTGGTAATGCAGCCAACCTTGTTATTCCGCGAATTATTGCACACGGTATTGATTCGTATACCGAAGGGAATTACGTATTGAAAACCATTTTAACCGAATTCCTGGTGGCTGCCGGTATTATTTTCCTCTTTTCCATCCTACAAACCATCGTGCAAACCTATGCTTCTGAAAAAGTGGGTTTCGATCTGCGCAAAAAACTTTCCGATAAAATATCGAACCAGAGCTACGCTTTTATCCAGGAAGCGAATCCGTCAAAATTGCTTACAAATCTGACTTCCGATATGGATTCGGTGAAGATGTTTGTTTCAATGGGAGTTTCGTCGATTGTTTCCTCCGTATTTATGATAGTTGGAACATCTGTTTTTTTATTGATTATTAACTGGAAACTGGCCATTCCGGTTTTGCTGCTCATTCCTGCAGTCGGTGTTTCATTCTTCATCATTTTGAAGAAGGTACGTGTGTTGTTTTTGCGCAGTCGCGAGGTGATCGACTGGCTGAACAAAGTGATTAACGAAAGCATCCTTGGAGCTGCCATCATCCGGGTGATCAATTCGCAACAGGTCGAGTACCGCAAGTTTTTAAATGCCAGCGCCGAAGCGCGTGACCTGGGTATCTCAATCGTAACGCTTTTTGCCACACTGATACCGCTCATCACCTTTTTTGCCAATCTGGCAACCCTTACCATTCTTGTGCTTGGCGGTCATTTTGTAATCTCGGGACGGTTATCGCTTGGCGATTTTGCAGCATTTAACAGTTACGTCACTATACTCATTTTCCCGATCATCGTTATTGGATTCATCAGCAACTTGATCGCTCAGGCTTCTGCTTCCTACGAAAGAATACAGTCGGTGCTGAAAGCAAAAGAAACAGCAGATACCGGTACGGTTGAAGCGCCGATAACAGGTGAAATTGAACTGAAAAATGTTTCGGTTCTTTACGATGAAAAACCGGCTTTAAAAGAAGTCTCGTTTCGTATCGAACCGGGTTCGAGAACGGCAATCATTGGACCAACTGCAGCGGGCAAGTCGCAACTGCTGTATTTATTTACAGGCCTGATCAAACCCGACAAGGGTGAAGTTCTTTTCAACGGAGTGAACATTGCAGAATTCAATAAGGAAATTTTTCATCAGCAGATTGGTATTGTTTTCCAGGACAGTGTCATGTTTAACATGACGCTGAATGAAAATATCGCATTTAGCGAGGCCGTTACTGAAGAGTCGATGGAAAAAGCGATTAAAACGGCTGAATTAAAAGACTTTGTGGATAACCTGCCCGGCAAACTGGAAACGATGGTTTCTGAACGGGGCACGAGCCTCTCGGGCGGACAGAAACAGCGGATAATGCTGGCAAGGGCGTTGGCGTTGAATCCAAAAATATTATTGCTCGACGATTTTACGGCACGGGTCGATCAGCAAACCGAGCAGAAGATCTTGCGGAATGTACGTAGGAATTATTCCGATCTTACGCTGATTTCGGTGACACAAAAGATAAGTCCGATAAAGGACTTCGACCAGATCGTGCTGTTCATGGAAGGAGAGATCATTGCCACAGGAAAACATGAAGAACTTCGGGCCACATCACCCGAATACAACCAGATTTACGAGTCGCAAAAAAGCACCAGTCATTATGAGCTACAGTCTTAATACAAACGAACCGGAAAAGAAAAAGAAGCGACTGGGCTTTAAATCGGTAAAGAGCCTGGTGGCCCACATGGTGGAGGAGAAAAAAGTACTGCTCACAGCCTTTATTGCCATGGTGGTTACCGCTGCGCTGAACCTGGTAGGACCAATCATAATCGGGAGTACGGTGGACAATTATATCCAGACCAGCCAGTTCAAAGGAGTGATTACCAATGGAGGAATTCTATTAGTGGCGTACATCGTTGCCCTTTTTGCAGGCTACCTGCAGACACGCTTAATGGGATCGGTTGGACAGCGAATGTTATACAACCTTCGCAATTCCGTATTTCGGAAACTGCAGGAACTTCCATACGACTTTTTCAACCAGAACAAAACTGGTGATTTAATATCAAGGATCAACAACGACACCGACAAGATCAACCAGTTTTTTTCGCAATCGCTGATGCAGTTTCTGCGCATTATCCTGGTGATGATTGGTTCAGGTATTTTTCTGCTTTCCATCCACTGGGAACTGGGGCTGGCAGCACTGGCTCCTGCGGTTTTGATCTGGATTTTCACGAGACTTATTTCTCCGTGGGTGAAAAAGACAAATAAAGAGAGCCTGAAGTGGGTAGGCAATCTAAGTTCGGAAGTACAGGAAAGCCTGAATAATTTTAAGGTGGTGGTTGCATTTCACCGCCGCGATTATTTCCGCAAGCGTTTTGGAGAAGTTAACCGGCAGAATTATAAAGCAGCTGTAAAAGCCGGAGTAGCCAACAATCTTTTTCTTCCGGTTTACACGCTGTTTTCAAATTTTGGATTACTGGTTGTGTTGACAGTGGGAATTTATTTTATTTCGATCGGGGAATTCACCGTTGGGTTGCTCATCAGTTTTATCGCCTACGTGAATAGCTTTTATAATCCACTTCGGCAGTTGGCATCCTTATGGGCCAACTTTCAGTTGGCATTGGCAGCCTGGGATCGAATACGTAAGATTCTGAACATGGATAACAATATGCCACTCATCCAATCGAACGGTCAGGACGAGACGGCTACACTGGTTTCATTCCGAAACGTTTCCTTCGCATATCCCAATGGAAGTGAGGTTCTGCATAATATCACTTTCAACCTGAAAAAAGGGAAGACCTATGCTTTTGTAGGACCGACCGGTGGTGGTAAAACAACGACAGCGTCGTTAATTGCTCGCTTGTACGACCCGACCAAAGGAACTGTGCTGCTCGATGGTCAGGATATCCGTTCGTTCCCGGCAGAAGAACGCAGTCGGAGGATCGGTTTTATTTTACAGGATCCGTTTTTATTCAGCGGTACCATAAAGGAAAATATCCTTTACGGAAACGAAGAATACAGCAACATCAGTAACGAGGAATTGAAAAAGATATTCCACGATACAGGGCTGGAAACATTGCTCCAGCGCTTTGAGAAAGGCCTCGATACAAAAGTGGATGTTTCGGGAGACGGAATTAGCCTGGGGCAGAAGCAACTTATCGCTTTTATGCGGGCAGTGTTGCGTAAACCCGATCTGCTCATTCTCGATGAGGCGACAGCTAACATCGACACGGTCACTGAAAAACTGCTTGATGAAATTCTGCAAAAACTACCTGAATCGACCACAAAAGTCATTATTGCTCACCGGCTGAACACCATTGCCAATGCCGACGTGATCTATTTTGTGAATACCGGACAGGTCACTCGCGCCGGGTCGTTAAAGGATGCTGTTGATATGCTAATGAAAGGTAGGATGGCGAGTTAAAACATAATCTATCTGTCGAAAGGACTTTTAGCGTGGATAGCTATATAACATATTATTCTACATATTCTGTCCCAACTCAAAACTCATTTTCCCAATCTGAAACTACCCTTTCAAGCATAAGGTCAAATCCTTGGACTTTACATTTGTTACTTTTATATTTACAATCAAATTAAATAAGAGTTTTCCCTAAAAACTCATGGACGAAAACCTATTGATATTTATGAGACCCTAACTCAATTGAGTTGTACAATAACTGTGTTATTAGTAATGCCAAGCTATGTTCTTATGAATCTTACATACACATATTTATTTGTTTAAATCAACCAATTAAAAATCAAAAATTTAAATCTTAACTTTTAAAGTAGAATTATGAAAAAATTATTATTACTGGCATTTGTTGCAGTATTTTTTGCAGCATGCCAAACTCCCGTTGACGAACCAATTGACGAAATGAGTTTAAAAAGTGCCAAAAAGAATGATTGTACAACCATTCAAAGTGGTGAGTTAATTGCATCTGACGGTTCAGTAATTGAGACAGGCTATGATCAATGGGGTTATAACTATCAAGCCAGAATGTTTAATGGTACTTACTGTGATGCATATAGAGATGCTGAATGGTGTCAGGAGTATAAAGATGATTATCTTATAATGAAATGGAATGACGCATGGTTGTCCACAACAGATTGTGATGGAGATGGTAAATTGGATCGTCATTATGGCTATGAATCTTACATTGGATCAGGTGCCTGGTTAACAAACCATCAACGAGGAAGTTATTTAGATGAAGAAGGCAACACTTGTGATTGGGAATATTTTGTTAAAATAGTTGCAGCACCTGCAGATGCTAGTTTAGTAGATGGTGTATGGTATAATGCGGATGGAACTGAAATAGGTTCAGCTATTTGGGGAGAATTTGCGATCATACAAGAGATTAATAATGACCCTTGTGCTGGTTCTAAAGGAGTTAGCTACATAAGTCCGGACCATGTAGGATTAGGAAATTGGTAGAATAACAGACTATACATTGAAACCAATCATAGAAATATGGTTGGTTTTTTATGTCCATTTCCCCAACTAAATCCCTTCCCAAGTCGACTTTCCTCAAGTTAAAGATGAAGAACTTTCTAATTCTAAGGGAATAAAATTTCTTTTGCAGTGAATCTTAAAGGATTGTATGTTCACCAAAAAGAATAGACTCATTTTCTTCGGTGGGATTATATTTGTTCTCTTTTTCAAATGGGTTTGAACCCGATAAAAACAAAACCCTTCACTTTCGTGAAAGGTTCTTTTGCTGTCGGGATGACAAGATTTGAACTTGCGACCCCTCGCCCCCCAGACGAGTACGCTACCAGACTGCGCCACATCCCGATTATTGTGCCTGCAAATGTAATGTTAGAATTCCTTTTTTACAAAGCCTTTTTAAAATTTCAGCAAAAAAGTGAAATATAGAATTCATTTATCGCATATGTTTATAATTGATTAAAAAACTTGCACACAAATCACTTTGTTTTGTATTTTTGACGGCTAAAAAATTTACACCATGTTTAAACCACTCGATATTAACGAAAACGAAGAAAAGAAAACAGGGGAAACTGCTGATGCAGAACGTGTTAAATGTTTGATTGTTGGCTCAGGTCCTGCAGGATATACAGCGGCAATTTATGCTGCCCGTGCAAACCTTTCACCGGTTATGTACGAAGGACTTCAACCCGGTGGACAGCTTACAACTACGACTGAGGTGGAGAATTATCCGGGTTACCCGGAAGGAGTAACGGGTCCGGTGATGATGGAAGACCTGAAAAAGCAGGCGGAACGTTTTGGAACGGATGTGCGCTGGGGAATGGCCACCAGGGTAGAATTCACCAACGATATTCATAAAGTTTGGATTGACGATTCGAAAGTGATCGAGGCAGAAACAGTGATCATTGCAACCGGTGCAACCGCCAAGTACCTTGGATTGGAAGACGAGAAAAAATACGCCGGCGGTGGTGTTTCGGCCTGTGCAACCTGCGATGGATTCTTTTACAAGGGGAAAGACGTAGCGGTTGTTGGCGGTGGCGATACTGCAGCCGAAGAAGCTATGTACCTGGCCGGTCTGTGTAATAAGGTGTACCTGATCGTTCGTCGTGACGTGCTGCGCGCATCAAGAGTAATGGCTGACCGTGTGAAAAAGACGCCTAACATAGAAATTTTGTGGAAACACCAAACAAAAGGCCTTTTTGGCGACGGCGTAGTGGAAGGAGCCACATTGGTTAAAAACCTGGGAGAAGAAAACGAAGAAGAAGTTAAAATTAAAATCGATGGGTTCTTCCTGGCTATCGGACACAAACCTAATTCCGATATTTTTAAGGAATACCTTGATACCGATGAAGTGGGTTACATTAAAACAGTACCCGGATCGTCGAAAACCAAAGTTCCGGGAGTATTTGCCTGTGGAGATGTTCAGGATTCAATTTATCGCCAGGCTGTTACTGCAGCCGGATCGGGTTGTATGGCAGCCATCGATGCTGAGCGTTATTTGTCAGAAAAACACGCTTAATATACTTCAGATTATTGAAGACAGGAAAGCAGGACAGTGTCCTGCTTTTTTTGTGTCCTGAAAATTCGATGATAATTTACTGTTGATTTTAAATGGAATCGAGTAAATTTAAACAAATCAAAACTAAACCATCTGTTATGAAATCATCGATCGATCGCAGGACATTTATTGGCGGAGTATCAACTGCCGCTGTGGGTTTGACCATTGTTCCCTCTTCAGTACTGGGAGGAAGGCATACGGCCCCAAGTGATAAACTCAACGTTGCCTATATTGGCTGTGGTACTCAAGGCTTGCGCGAATTGCCGGATCTTCTTGAACTGGAGGATGTTCGTGTGACAGCTGTTTGCGATCCACAACGCGAAGCTATCGGCTATTACGACTGGAGCCCCAATGGATTACGCGACAGTTTGCGCAAATGCATTAACAATCCCAAATGGAAACCCGGAGGTGATGAGAAAATTCCGGGAGGTTTGAACACGGGAAAAGAAATTGTTGATGCCTATTATTCCAATGTAGCAAAAGATGAAAATTACCCGGGTTGCAAGGCTTATACCGATTTTCGGGAGATGCTGAACAAAGAAACCGATATCGATGCCGTAAAAATTATGGCAACCGATCATTTGCACGGAGTGATGGCTGCGGCTGCGATTAAACGCGGCATTCATCTAACCATGCATAAACCCATTGCCAATCGCCTGGAAGAAGGATTTAAGGTGATAGAAATGGCTAAAAATTCGGATTTGACTACTCATTTTATACCCTGGGAAAGTAACGGAAGAATGGAGCAGGTGCTGGCCTGGATCAAGGGTGGTGTAATTGGTAAGTTGAAGGAAGTTCATAACTGGTCGAATCGACCGGTATGGCCGCAATATGCAGAAATTCCGCAGGAACAACCGCCGCTTCCCCGAGGTTTCGACTGGGATCTGTGGCTGGGACCCGAAGCAGAACGTCCTTACCATCCACATTACACCAATATGGTTTTTCGCGGTTGGTATGATTTTGGCGGCGGATCGATGGCGGATATGGGCCATTACAGTTTATGGACCGTTTTCAACGGACTCGAACTAAAGAATCCATTTTATATTGAACCTCAACGAAGCCATGTTTGTGGATTAACGGCGCAATCAACGGCATATCGTCTGAATAACGATTATGCATTTCCGTTTGCCAGTTCGTGCCGTTTTAAATACCCGAACAACAGTTGGAGAGGCCCAGTAGACCTGATTTGGTATGATGGCGGAATCCGCCCGCCGGTACCGGAAGCCTTTTATGAAAACGACCAGGAACTGCCCATCGAAGGGATGATGTTCGTTGGTGAAAAAGGCATTATCATGTCATCCGAATTCAACCTGAGAGATCCGTATGTGCTTTCGGGCGATAAAAAACTGGCGAAGGAAATCAATACAAATACAAGGTTTGAACGCTATTCCGGTATTCGTCGTTTTGTTGATGCCGTAAAAGCCGGGAAACAAACCGATGGTTCGTTCCGTAAAGCATGGCCAATAACCGAGGCGGTTAATCTGTATGCTGCAGCCTTGCGTTCGGGTAAAAACCTGAAATACAATGCTGCTCTGCGAACAATTACCAATGTGAAAGAAGCAAATGCATACCTGAAACGTGATTACAGAAGAGGTTGGAGCCTGGATGAAGTCTGACCAGATTGGTTGTTTTTCCGGCAATTAAATTAAGATCAGAACACTGAATCTGTTCCAATAATATGCAATAGATGGAGAAAGGGTATGTTGACACCGATCAAGATACAGCAGGATACATGGTATGGTCCAAAATCCTTAATTTGTATAGTTAAAATCAGAACCTGAAACAATGATGAACAAACAACATTTTCTGGCTTTCGATCTTGGCGCTTCCAGTGGCAGGGCAATGCTTGGAACCTTGATGAATGGCAAACTTGAGCTAACTGAAATACACCGCTTTAAAAACCAGATGACACGTATCCATGGTAATTACTACTGGAACATTTACAGCCTTTTCGATGAATTAAAAACCGGGCTAAAAAAATGCATCACCGATTATAAAATTCAACCCGATTCGATTGGAATTGATACCTGGGGTGTCGATTATTCGCTGGTTTCCAAGTCGGGTCAGTTGATCGGGCTTCCGTTTGCCTATCGCGACCACCGAACGGACACGGCAATGGAAGATTTTTTTAAAGTTTTACCTCGGGAAGAAACCTATTTATTATCCGGAATTCAATTTTTGCAGTTTAACACCCTGTTTCAGCTGTTTGCCTCCGGGAAAGAAGAACATTCGCGGTTGAAAATTGCATCCAGTCTGCTTTTTACACCCGATACGCTGAATTATTTGTTTACTGGAGTTAAAAGGAATGAATATACCATTGCCAGTACTTCACAACTGTTAAAACCGGGAAAGGCCGAGTGGGAAGAAAAATTGTTGGCAGCAGCAGGTGTTGAAAGGAATCTTATGGAAGGATTGGTACAGCCGGGAACCCTGATTGGAAATATCCTTCCCGAAATTCAGGAAGACACAGGTAGTGTTGAAATCTCCTGCATCGCTGTGGCTTCTCACGATACTGCTTCTGCTGTTGTATCGGTTCCTGCCACGGGAGAAAACTGGGCCTATCTCAGTTCAGGCACTTGGTCGTTGCTGGGGATTGAAAGCCCCGAGCCACTGGTTTCGGAACAAACCCTGGCCATGAATTTTACGAACGAGGGTGGAGTTGATGATACCACGCGTTTCCTGAAAAACATAATGGGAATGTGGCTCATCCAGGAATGCAAGCGAATTTGGGATGAGGAAAAGATCCTCGACTGGCAGGAAATAGTGGAATTAAGTTCAGCATCAGAACATTTTAAATGTCTGATTGATCCGGATAATCAGCAATTTCTGAATCCCGGAAATATGCCACTGGCTATTCAGGAGTTTTGCAGACAGACTGATCAGTTTGTGCCAAAGAATAAAGCTGAGATTGCCCGATGTATCTATGATAGCCTTGCACTGAAATATAAACTTACTATCGAGCAAATTGAGTCTGTTACCGGGAATAAAATAGAAAAACTACACATTATCGGGGGAGGGGCGCATAACGAAAGAATGAACCAGTTAACGTCGGATGCACTTGGAATACCGGTTTTGGCCGGTCCTACCGAAGCAACCGCCATTGGAAATCTTCTGATACAAGCTCGTGCACTTGGCGCTGTTCATTCCTTACAGGAGATCCGGGAGGTGGTGCGAAATTCGACCGAACTTGTTGAATATCGGCCAACGCCTACACTTGATTGGGAAGGTGCTTATAATAGATTTAAACGCTTATGTAAGTAGAAATCAATTCAGGCTGTAAAGCACTGAAAAAAAGTGCATGATACTGCCTGCCAGAACAAACAGATGCCATATTCCATGCCCGTATTTTAGGTTTCGCCAGGCATAAAAGATAACACCTATCGAATAAAAAGCGCCCCCTAAAAAGAGAAAGATTATGCTTGTAATGGGCAAGTTTCTAACCATTGGTACAACGGCCATCAGGAACATCCAGCCCATGGCCAGGTAAATCCCAACCATCAGTTTACGGAAGCGGGTGAGATAAATCGAGCGAATCACGACTCCTGTGATTGCGAGCCCCCAAATAATACCAAACAAGGTCCAGCCCAAAGGACCTCGTAAGACTGTTAGAACAAACGGTGTGTATGTTCCTGCAATGAGCAGGAAAATAGCTGCATGATCAAACCGTGCAAACAGGTTCTTGATTTTCTCTTTGGTAAAACTATGGTAAAGGGTGGAGGCCAGGTACAGGAGCACCATGGTACTTCCAAATATACTGAAACTCACAATGTGCCAGGCATTTCCCTTAATGCTGGCATATACCGTAAGAACCACTAATGCCGCTATGCTCAGCAAGGTTCCGATTCCATGTGTAACGCTGTTAAAAATCTCTTCGCCAAGGCTCAAGGTCCGGTAGCCTTCATCCTCTCTTCTGAATTTTGCCATACACCATCGAATTAATTTCGAATAAAATTTAAGATTGTTCGAATTTAATCAAAAATAATACGCATGCTATCAGTATTCTGTCGATCTAAATAAAAATAGTAGTAAGTGTTTGAATGTCAGAATAAACCAATGCATGGCGAGGCGTTATTTAGAAAACGGTTTACTCAGGACCAATGATTTCAATAAAAATTCCATCAGGGTCCTGAATCAGCAGGAACTTACGGTCATTACCGAGGGAAGAAGGCTTTCCACTCAGAATTCTCACGCCGTGTTTTTCTGCTCTTTCAAGTACCGGCATCACATGATTCACAAAGATGGTGATGTATTGCATGCCGGTGTCGTCGCTCATGTAGTTTTGTTTGGGGTGATTTGCTCTGGTTCCCAGACTCATCAGTTTCCATTCATTCGATCGGTCGCTGTCTTCAAGCTTCATAATGGTTACGTCAAGCTGATAACTGTCGGTTAGCCCAAGTTCAGTACATTGTTCCTGAGTCACCGAGAACTCTCCTGTTTTGGTCATCCCGATGATGTTTGTATAAAAATCGATGGATTTTTGCAGGTCTTCAACCACAACGCCCACACTGATAGTCGGATTACTAAATTCGCTTTGTGCACGGGCCGTTAAAAGACCAAAACTGAGCAAAATGACAAGAAACAAATTTTTCATACGGTTTAGATTTTTTGATTTTTGGTTAGGTGTAAAGTTATATTATTTGCCAAATAAAGCCACTTAAATTGTATCTTTAAACAAAACGAATAAAATGGAATTGCCAAGGGTAAACAACCAAAATGTGGAGGCCTTGCTAAATCGCGAAGAAATTGTGCGGCAAACGGCGGAACAAATCATGAAGGATTTTGGGATGTTTGGAGTTGAAATTACTTTTTCGGGAAACATCGACAAGGCTTACGAGGAACTCCATCAGCAGTTGATCGACCAGATTAGTGCGCTTATCGAACGCAACTACGACCTGCTGCTTTCTGTTTTGTACCAGGTAGATATTACGGATCGTGAGATTGCACGCGCAGAGGCTGAGTTGCCTCATTATTCACATATTGAGATTATTGCCCACCAGGTAATTGCCCGTGATCTGAAGAAAGTGCTGCTACGCAGGTACTTCAAAATGAAAGATGCAGAGAACCGAACAGATACATCAGAATTGCAAGCATAAAAAAAGCGCCGAAACGGCGCTTCACTATATTTTTGATTACTTATTTATTGTGCGAAAACATACCTGATGTTAAATCCAAATCCACCGGCATGAAAATCTGTTTCTTCAACAATACTTAATGCAGGTCGCCAATCCAAACTTAACGAAATAGGAATGGAGTTAAAAGTATACGATAAACCGAGTTCACCTACGGCTCCAAACCAAAATGGATCGTGAATGTAGATGTAAGGACCTACACCAGCATACCAGTTAAAAGCTTCACCTCCAAGCGGGCGGTAAATAAAGTCCCATAAAACGTCAACTCCTAATCCGTCTCCGAAAGACACGTCGGCATGAATACGACTGAATTCACCGGTGCTAAAAATTCCATCAATGGCTACGTTTCCACCTGAAACATCACCGAAACGAACACCAAGTTCCTGTGCATTTGAGGTCAATGCAAATCCCATAACGATTGCCGCGGCAACCAATAGCTTTTTTACTGTTTTTTTCATAATCATTTATTTAGTATGTGTTGATGATTTATTACAAGATACAAAATTGATTGTAAAATGTTCATCTTTAAAACACAGAACAACAAAAAAGGTTTTGTTAAGCTGCAACTTGAGGATTATTCTTTATAAGTAGTGTTTATAATGGTCGGGCAACCATAATGCCCGTGACTTTGCTCCCGGAATTCAGGTAATCTTCCAATGGCTCTTCTGAAATTACTACTTTTTCGGCCACAGAAGAAGCGTGCATCAGATGTATTCGGCCATCGCGTTCAACCAGTATACCTGCATGCGTAATATCGAGACCATCGATAGAGGTGGTAATACCTACAATATCACCTTCGCGCAGTTCATTCTCGTATTCCGACATTTTCTGTTTAGGCAGGTAAAACATTTGTCGTTCGCTTATTTCCTGTTCTTTTTCTGAAAGGGTTTTGACAAATCCCGGGTTAGATTCCAGTTGTTTGTAACTGGCAGGGTGCGTACTCATAAAATCAACTTGCAACGGATATGCCGTATTGCTGACGGCTTTCGAAACATCTTTTATTCGGCCCGCACGGTCATTTTCATAAATCCAGTCGCTGAAATAATGTAAACGTGAAGGGTAGCCGTTAATCAGTCCGTTACGGTAACGGATTTTTTGTAATTCTTCAGTAAATCCTTCAAAATTATTCTTTCCAGCTTTGATGCTCCGGGCAATGGCGAGGCAATTCTCAGCATAAGTTGTGCAATCCAGCTCGCGAAGATTTAAGACTAACTGTTCTTTTTCTCCTTCCAATGTATGAGCTACGTATGGCGTTCCCAAAAATGTTTTTCCAACCAATGCGACGAGTTCGGCTGTCGATTTTTTGTTTTCCTTTTCCAGTTTATTGTAAATTCCTTTAAGGATAACTTTGTCTTGTTCCTTAAAAACAACTTCGTTCTGTTCGTTAATTGAAAATATACTGAACAGAAAAATAGAAAAGAGCAGGATGACTTTCATGAGAAAAATTATTTTTTGTCTTTAACGCGCATGAACCGGAATAATTTCAGGATATAGTTGGGAAGCGGTCGGTGCCCGCGCTTTTTTAGGTCCATATACCAGCCGATTTTTTTAAGGATCGGAATGCGGTGGGTTTCCACAAATTCAATTAAGGTTCCTTCGGGTGCCTGGATGTAAGCAAAACTACCGGCAGCCTCACCCATATCGAAAGTTTCCATTGCTTTGGCGCTGTCAACCGTGAATGGATGTCCCATTTGATCCGCCTTTTTACGGAATGCGTCCATCCCGTTAATGTCGAAACACAGATGAATAAAACCCGGATCGCCCCAAATGCGACCTTCGTAAATATCCCGTCCCCTATAATCAATTGCCTCGATTAGTTCAATAACCGACTGACCAAAGAAAGGACTAAAGGCCCCACCTTTTACATCGGAATGCTTTAAAAGCATTCTTCTGAACTTTTTATCGCCACCGGGCAATCCTTTCAGGTCGTCGAATACGCCGGTTTCATCGTAAACAATCTGATCGTACTGCAACATATCGCGGTAAATTGGCAGGCTTTCCTCCATGTCTTTCACTCCGATAACTGTGCCCAGAACACCACCACTTACCGATTTTTCTTTTTTCCGGAAAACACTTTTCTGGTTTTTGATCTCCCAGGTATTACCATAAATATCTTTCATGTAAAAGTGGTCGTTACCCGCCGGATCTTTGGTAACAGGAGTCAGGATATTCAACCCCGAAGCTTTGAATTTTTTATGGGCGTTTCTAACATCTTTGGTTTTAATTTTACCAATGTTGATGCCCAGATCGCCCAACTGAATTTCAAAAGGGCAGGGTTCCGGTTTTTTACCGGTGTGTTGCCAAATCTCGAAGCCACCGCCACCCTGCATGTTCAGTGCAAGTACAGCGTGTCGTCTTCGTGGTTTACCATCGGTGTGCGCGAGCATTAATTCAGCTGTTGCTTCTTCCTCAAACATTCTGATGTCCATCGAGAAATGTTCACGGTACCACTTCCACGCCTCATGAAGATTTTCGACACCTACTCCCAATTGCTGTATTCCGTTAATTTCTTGTTTCATGCTGTTACATCGATTTTTGACTACATAGGTTTTACACGAGATGCAAGGTAATAATACAGTTTGGGAATAAATCGTCGAATGTACACCATTACCTTATCTTTTTTTCCTACCAGTATTTCCTTTTTCTCTTTTTTCAGACCTTTGCAAATCAGCCGTGCACATTGGTCGGCCGGCATTCCTTTTGCCTGGTTTTCATCAAGTTTCCCATGGGCATCGCCCTTACTGTTAACGGCATTTACCGAAATATTGGTATTGATGAATCCGGGTATGATCATCGATACCTTGATATTATTGGATTTGTTCTCAGCCAGCAGACTTTCGAAAAATCCATGCAAGGCATGTTTTGACGCCGAATACGAAGAGCGGTAGGGAAATCCAAATTTTCCAACCAGACTCGATGTTGCTGCAATATGCCCGCCACCGTTTTCGATCATCTCGGGTAGTACCATTTTTGTCAACGCAATTGTTCCAAAGAAGTTCACCTCGAAAAGTTTACGATCGACAAACAGTGGGGTTTCACTCACCAGCGAACGCTGACTGATTCCTCCAAAATGATAGAGGGCGTTTATGGTGATCTCTTGGTTCTTTACAAATTTGAAAGCTGATTCTATGGATTCCGGGTCACCCAGGTCAAACGCAACCGTGGTGACCTGCGCTCCTTTTTGCCTGCAGATCTCACCGGTTTTTTCCAATTCTGCCTGATTTCTGCCGGACAAAATGAGGTGACACTTTTCTTCCGACAGCTCAATGGCAACCGCTTTTCCAATGCCGGAAGTTGCTCCGGTTATCCATATGTTTTGTCCCTTAAACTGCATTGCTTTTTTCCAGCAGCACGAAGATAACAGAATATTTAAGGGAGAGCACAATTCGCACCTTTAAAAATCTTAAAAAAGCGCCTGAAAATTATGCTTTTAAAGGGGGGTATTTTTAAACCATCTTTTTGGTTTTTTGCTCCTGATCACTTTGTTCCGGTAAGATAAGACTGAAGATAACGGCCAGCGAAAAAGCCAGCAGGTAACTCGCCAGTCGTTCCGACACTCCGGTTATATCTACCAGCCATGTTTTCCATATCACTGCCGAAACAGTTCCGGTGATGAGCCCAGCAAATACTCCGGCTCGCGACAACTTTTTCCAGAATAGCAGCAAAATAATGGCGGGACCAAAGGATGCTCCAATGCCACTCCATGCGTAAGATACCAGTCCGTAGACTGTGTCCTCCATTGTAATGGCGAGTACAAAACCGACTACTCCAACAGCAAGTGTCAGGATTTTATTCAACGACAGCATTCGGCGTTCGCTAATTTTCTTTTTGGCAACGTGCAGGTAAAAGTCTTCGGTCATCGATGAAGAAACCACCATCAGTTGCGAAGAAGCGGTAGACATCATGGCTGAAACTGCTCCTGATAAAAGAATTCCCGCCAGAATGGGATTCAACAAAGTCATTACCATTAAGGGCATAATTTTTTCAGCGTCACTGGCCACACTCGAGGCTGCATCACCAAATAATCCGGCCTGCACCAGCCGGTAGCCAATGATTCCAATCATAAATGCCCCGGTATAAGCCAGTAAGGTCCAGATAATGGCCAGCCAGCGACTTTGCTGCGTTTCTTTTTTATTACGCATGGCCATCATTCGTGTCAGCAATTGGGGTTGGCCGGTGTATCCAAAAGCCCAACTAAGTCCGTTCAGAATAAGTAAGCCACCGGTGGCCTGTTTTACACTTTCTATGTTTAGCGGAACTGTATAACTGGCATTGGCAATGGCTTCGGAAATATTTATGCTGTTTGCGGCAGCAATTCCCAGTGCTACAATGGGAAGAACCACGCAGGTGATCACCATCAGAACGGCCTGAAAAGCATCGGTGGCAACCACTGTGATAAAACCGCCAAGCATGGTATACAGTGTAACCAGCGAGGATCCGATTACCATTCCCCAAAACGGATTGATACTAAAAGTATCGTTAAAGATTTTACCGGCGCCACTGAACTGTGCTGCGATATACAACACAAAAAAGAAAATGATGATAAGTGAAGAGAGAATGCCAAAACTGCGTTGGGTTCCTTTGAATTTAGCTGAGAACAGTCCAGGAACCGTCAGCGCACCGGTTTTTTCGGTGAGCTTTTGCAACGGCTCAGCCATAAAAATCCAGAGGAAGAAAATTCCGGTTACGCAACCCAGCGCCACCCAGATTGCAGCCAGTCCTTCGGCATAGGCGTGTCCCGTTAAACCCAGCAGCAACCAGGCCGATTCTCCGGTGGCACGTTCTGACAGCGCCAGGGAGAAACCTGAGATCTTTTTTCCACCCAGTACAAAATCGACATTGGTTTTCGAACGGCGGGCTGAATACGCCACAATACCTATTAAAATAACGATGTAGGCAATAAAAACAGCGATCATGTTTTCTATCTAGAGTTGTAACTCTTTAAAGATAGAAAGAAAAATGTGAGTTCCAATTGAGCTGTTGACGCAGCACGTTTTATGTTTTTATTTTTGATTCAGGGTTTGAAAACCTTCGCCCAGTATCTCCTTGGTATCCATTACCGTAATGAAAGCATCCGGATCGATGTTGCTGATGTATTCTTTCAACACCGCAACTTCGCGACGGCTGACAATCGTGTAGATAATCCTTTTATCTTCGCCGGTATACATGCCTTCTCCTTTGAGGTAGGTTCCGCCACGTTCGAGATCGACGATCAGTTTGTTTTTAATAAGTTCGTGTTGTTTTGAGATGATGAGGAGCGCTTTATTGTAGTCGGCACCTTCAAGCGTTATATCAATCACTTTTCCGGTGATGTAGATCACGATCCACGAGTAAAGCGGAATGGCCCAGTCGCCAAAAGCGAACAGACCAAAAAGAACAATCACCGAATCCACGTAGATCATCAGGCGGCCGAGCTGAATATGCGTGTATTTACCGATGATCATAGCAATTATGTCGGAACCTCCCGAGGTTGCCCTGGACTTGAAAATCAGTCCCAGTCCGAAACCTGCCAGCACACCGGCGAAAATAACAGACAAAAGTACATCGTTGACAAGCGGCGCATCAGCGACCGGACGAAACCACATAATAAAGTCGGTGAAAGTTGCTGTCAGTATAGAGCCGGTTATGGTTTTTACGCCAAATCGTGGTCCAAGAATTTTAATTCCGGCAAGGATGAGCGGGATGTCAAGCATCAACGCAAAAAGACCGATGGGGACTCCTTCGGGCCAAAACGAAAACACACCTTTTGTGAGGTAGTGCACCACGATAGAGATACCGTAAACGCCTCCTGGCACGATTTTATGCGGTGTAATGAAAAATACAAAAGCCGACGCCAGGATAAACGACCCGGTGATGATAAACAGGTAATCGATCAGCCATTTTCGGCTGAAAATCTTGTCTTTTGTTAAAAATGCCATGTCTGCCAAATTTTTCGCAAAAGACTTAAAAATGGATGAGTTAAAATGTGATCAAAATCAGCGATCGAATAATTTTACAACCATCGGATTTGCCTGAGAAAAGAAGTGATTTTTTAATTAATCGAGCACAAAACGATAAGTGATTGTACCAAATTGAAAAGGTTCTGCATTGTTATCGATATTGAACTTGGCTTTTAACGCTGCTTCTTCAGCTGCTTTGTGGAATCGCTCATCTGAAATCGTTGTACCTGGTGCACCGGCTTCTGCTGAAACCACATTACCATTTCTGTCTACTTTAATTCTTACAACTACGTTTCCAGCATCGTCACCAGGATATCTGGGTTTGGGCCATGAACCTCTGGCAGTTCGGTTCCCTAGACTGAAAGATGGTCCGTCTCCCTGGTCCCCGCTGCCACTTCCACCCGGTCCGTATTTATTTGCATTTGGATCGCCTGTGGGAACACCCTGGTTTCCGCCAGGAAAAGTAACTCCCTGGCTTTTTCCATCACCGCTTCCTGTACCTCCACTTGCATTACCGCTGTTGGCAAAAGCTCCCGCTGTTCTGGAATTTATTTCGTTTATCTTACGTTGTTCTTCTTCGCGCTGTTTGCGTTCTGCTTCTTCCCGGGCCTTGCGTTCCGCCTCTTCACGTGCAATACGTTCCTGTTCTTCGCGCTGCTGGCGTGCTATTTCTTCCTGCCGTTTTTTTTCGGCGTCTTCAATGCGTTTTCTTTCCGCTTCTTCTTCCTGTTTTTTCTTTAATGCTTCCTGTTCTCGGCGTCGTTGTTTAGCAAGTTCTTCCTGTTTTTTACGTTCTTCCTCCTCACGTTTCTTTTTATCCGCAGCATCAATGGCCACCGTTTCCTCATAATCCTGTGTCATGGCCACTTCTTTTGCCGGCTCGGGTTTCGATTGCTGAACAGGTGGAGGAGTGGTTTGCTGTGGCGGCGGAGTTGATTTTTGTTCCTCTTTTTGTGGTGGAGGAGGAGGTGTTTGCTGCTGGCGGCGTGCCGGTGCCGGTTCACGTTCACCCAACCCGGTCTCCGAGTCACCAAAATTCACCAGAATACCTTCTTCGCCCGGTAGAGGCAGCGGCGTGAAAAAGCCCAGAAAAATCAAAAGGAGCAAAATAATAACATGGAATACGATCGTTCCAATGAGTCCTTTCCTTTTTTCACTATAGTATTCTGTTTCCTTCATCCCAAATCCGGTTTTTGTTTATTCCGGTGCTGTCGCCAATATCATTTTATATTTATTACGCCGTGCGATGTTCATCAGTTTCACTACCTCGTTTATTGGTACCGACTGATCGGCGTGAAGCGAGATATAAATATCGGAATTATCGGTTCCGAATTTATTTTGAAGAAAGGGTTCAATCTCCGCAAATGAAACCCTCTTGACATTGTCATTGTCGTTAATGTAGTATTTCAGGTCTTTGGTGATCGATATGGTTGTGATCGGTTTTGCCGCGGTTTGGTTATTGCTTTGCGGCAGCAACAACTTCAGCGCGTTGGGTGCGATCAAGGTCGAAGTCACCATAAAAAAGATGAGCAGTAGAAACACAATGTCCGTCATCGACGACATGCTGAAAGCTGCATTTACCTTATTTCTTCTTTTTAATGCCATTTTTGCGGATTAAGCCGGTTCATTCAACAGGTCCATAAAATCGGAAGTGGTGGCTTCCATTTTGAAGACCACTTTCTCTACGTTAGAAACCAGGATGTTATAAGCAAAATAGGCGATGATACCGACAATCAGTCCGGCTACCGTAGTAACCATGGCCTGGTAAATACCGGTTGATAACAAGGTGACATCAATATTGTTGCCGGCATTCGACATGTCGTAAAATGCCTGTATCATTCCCATAACCGTTCCAAGAAAACCGATCATTGGTGCTCCTCCGGCCACTGAAGCAAGCACCGGAAGTCCTTTTTCCAGTTTCTGGATCTCGAGGTTACCCACGTTTTCGATGGCTGCATTCACGTCGGTGAGTGGTCGGCCAATGCGACTGATGCCTTTTTCCAGCATTCGCGATGCCGGGTTCGAATTGCTCCGGCACAGGGCAATGGCAGCATCGATTTTACCCGATGTGATGTACACTTTCACTTTTTCGAGTAAGCCGGTATCGAATTTACCCGCCTTTTTAATGGCGAAATAGCGATCGAAAAAGATGTAAACGGCCACGATCGATAGCAAAAGAATCGGTACCATTATCCATCCGCCCTTTAAGGCGAGGTCGATAAATTTTGTGGATATACCCTCCGGGTCATTGGCCAGCGCTTCCATTTCCTGTGCGACATCGGCCTGGATCATCAATAGATTTAACATGCTTATTCAATAAGTTTCTATAATTCTACAATTAAAAAACGGGGTACAATATCAAATATTATACCCCGTAAAAGTAAGTATTATTTTAAATGCTTTATTCCTGCAGATTGTCCGTCAGTGTTTAGTTATGAACAATCTCTATTTAATTCTTAAAGGCCAAACATCACATAGTAAACTGCCGCTCCTGACAAGTATCCGATAATGGCCAGCCAGGTTATTTTTTTCATGTACCAGATAAAGTCAATTTTTTCGAGTCCCATTGCAGCAACACCGGCAGCAGATCCAATGATGAGCATACTGCCACCTGTACCTGCGGTGTACGCCAGGAATTCCCAGAATGCACCGTCCACCATGAAGAAGGCATCGTAACCTGTTGCTGCGGCATCGGTAACCGGGTACATTCCCATCGCACCGGCTACCAGTGGAACATTATCCACAATTGAGGAGAGTACCCCGATGGCAAGGTCGATTAAGAAAATATTGCCCAGCTTTTCATCCAGGTAATCGGCCAGCAGGAATAAATGGCCTGCCGACTGCAATGCAGCCACAGCGGAAAGTATACCGAGGAAGAAAAGTACAGTAGGTACATCTACCCGTCGCAATACGGCAACTACTTTCAGTTTATTTTTAATCTCACGTGGTTTGTCTTTGTGAATGAGTTCGCCAACTACCCAAAGCACACCCAATGAAAGCAGCATGCCCATGTACGGTGGGAGATGGGTAAGCGTTTTAAAAACGGGTACGAATAAGAGTCCGCTCACACCCAGTATCAGGAAAAGTATTTGTTCGCTTTTTGTGGTGTAATCCACATCATCTTCTTCAAAATCTGGCCTGGTTACGTTCCCTTTCATGGTAAATGTCAAGATTACCAGAGGAACAATCATACTGGCCAAACTTGGCAGAATAACGCCTTCAATAATGCGCAGCGCTGTTACCTGTCCGCCAATCCAAAGCATAATGGTAGTTACGTCACCGATCGGAGACCAGGCACCACCGGCATTCGCAGCCAGAACGACCATGCTGGCAAAGAACCAGCGCGTTTGCTTGTCGTCGATGAGTTTCCGTAATAAGGCAACCAGAACTATGGTTGTAGTCAGGTTATCAAGCAGGGCTGACATGAAGAAGGTGAGGAAACTAAGTATCCACAGCAGTTTTACCTTATTGGTGGTTTTTATTTTGTCGGTAATGATCTTGAATCCTTCGTGCTGATCGACAACTTCAACAATAGTCATTGCGCCCATCAGGAAGAACAAAATCTCGCTGATCTCGCCCAGGTGATGAATGATCTCATGATCTACAATGAATTCGTGAATGGCATGTAGCCCATGTGCGTCAGGATTTTCAGCAAGAAAAGTTGACCACGAAGGACTAAATCCTAAATGTAAAATTGATTCGGCACCCAGGATGTAAATAACCCAGGTCAGTGTGCCGATAATCAAGGCAGAAGCTGCTTTGTCTACCTTGAGCGGATGTTCCAGAGCAATTGCTGTATAACCCAGAACAAAAATCACTACCATCAGTATAAACATAGTCTTTGAACTTTAAGGTTTAAGTTTACTTTTAAAAAAACACAAAAATATTTGATGCAAATGACAATAACAGAATTTTTATCATCATTTTCAGTTTTTTTTAATGTTGCAGGTTATAAGTTCTTATTGGTCAGCTGATATGGGCTTTTTCTTTGAACGAAACAAATTCCCCAGTTTTGTAAGTAATTCGTCGAGGGTATTGTATTCTTCGGTGAGCGAAAGGCCAATTCCCTGGGTGTAAGGAGCTGTTTCGTATATCAGGTTATTGTTCGAACGGTTGTAGGCTTTAAACTGTAATTTACCGCTGGGCACTAGTTTTACATTGATCTCAAAATCTCCAACAATCTGGCTGCTGTTGGTGCTGTATTGGTTAACGTTGTTTCCGATGTTGCCGTTCAGGGTCACCCGGTCGTTGAATATTTGTGTGCTTAGTGCCAGCTCGATTTCATCGTCGGTAACATTGTTACCCGGCCGGTAATTGATGCCAACATCCCAGTTTTCGTCGATTTGGGATAACCAGTTGCTAAGTTGGTTCGAGAACACCTCGCTGGCCGTGGTCCCAAACATGTTGGTGTTTTGTGCCTCGTAATTACCACGCATGTATTCGGGTGTATAAAACTTGCCCATCACAATCAACGATAATATTTGCCGGTTTAACTCGTCATCGGTGTTGAAAAACTGTTGGATTTCATCTCTGTCACGACCTTCGGTATTCGGGAAATTAATTTCGAAACTTATCGTGGGATTTACCAGTTCATCTTCAAGATGGATGATGCATTCCACCTGGACCCGCTGGTTAGGGCTAATATCACCGTACTCACTGCCAAGGAGGTCGTAGAGCGATGCCCTGAGTTTATATACTGCTTTCAGGTCAATCACTGCATTGTATGGATCGCCGGACCATACAATTGATCCGCCTTGCTCAATAGTAAAACGCTTATTGATCACGTTTTGCAGTGTAAACAAATAATCCCCTTTCGTTGGCCTGTAGTTCCCGGACAGGGATATTTCGCCATCTTCGTTCATCTCAAAAATAAGTATGCCTTCTCCCTGAGCCTTAATAATGTCGCCAATTTGTGAATTGTAGATGAGCTGTACTTTTGCATCAGGTGTGGCTTCAATGGCAAGGTTAAGGTTTATCTTGCTCGAAGCCATTTTGTTTACTTTGTAAAAGTTCGATTCTTCGGTAGATTCCGGCGTTACAAATTCGATGAAGTCGTACTGTTCCACTTCGCTTTCGCTCTCCATCGAAATATTTACCTCGGTGCCTTGTAGCGAAGTTACCGAACCGTTCATGAAGATTCTTTCTGATTGTCCGGTAATATCAAACCTGCCACTGGCCACGGCTACTCCGTAAAATTTTTCGTTGTCACGAAGGGTGGTGTTCAATGCCCTGATCTTATCCGAGGTCATCGCAAGATTGAAAGCCATTTCCTGAAAATTTTTATGTACGATCGTGCCATTGAAACGTCCTGTATTATCCTGATCATCGGCGATCAGAATGTTATCGAACAGAATGGTGTCGTTTTTAAAATAAACGCTGTCGTTGAACGAATAGGGAATTTGGGTCACATCAATGGTCAGTCCGGCATCAGCACCCATCAGGGCGCCGTTCAACAATATTCTGTCGGCTGTACCGCCTAAGTGTACCGTGCCGCTTCCGTAGCCACGAAAATTGGAAAAGTTTTTTCGCATAAACGTTTCCAGCACTATCAGGGAAACACTGTCGAGCGTGGTTTCGAAATCCAGCTCATTCGTCGAAGGTTTATAGTTACCGCTAGCACTTAGCTTTGTTCGGTCTTCGAGAATTACCTTTAGTTGCGAATCGATCCACGATTTTTCACTGTTCCACTTGCTTGTCAGATTGATATCGCCCATCAACTGGTTTTTATACGTGAAGTTGCTGATATTGAGATCGGACAAGAACATGGGCTCAGTCAACAGGTTTACAAAACCAAAAGTACCGTTTGCCACTCCGGTTATTTGAAAATCCTTGTTCAGATATGTTTCCAGGTGTTCAAGTTTGAAATTCAGCAGTTGGAGACGCAACATATCTGTTCTGTTCTTTTGTACGCTCCCATCAATTGCCAGCAGTTGGTCACGATTTTCAAATTTAAATCCGGAAATAAAAACGGTACTTGAATCGATAATGACTTCGAACGGCGAGATCGTCCAAACGGTATCTGCAATAAAAATTTTCGAAGGCTGTCCTTTTATTTCGATGTGTGTGAAATTCGTTGAATCGCTGCGTGAAAATACAGTTTGAGTGCAGAGTTCGCCACTATATGTCAGTTCGTCGTAGTTGCTCCACGAAACTGTATTGTCGATTGTATCATTGGCAATTCTCGAATCGATTTTAAAATTGTAAAGGTTCATTCCATTGGCGATATGTATTTCGCCAAACCTGAATTTTGAAGTGTAATCTTCGTTAATAATTTTATTGCCGATAAAAATGTCTCGTCCAATGAAATTATTATATCGAATTCCCGGAATACTTCCTTCCAGTTCGATGTTACCGGCATCCGAATCGATGATTCCGTACAATAAAAATGATTTGTCAATTTGAAGCCCCGGCACAAAAGCATCTGCCACTGAATTGATGCCTTCTTTAATATTTATCCTGTAGGTGAAATTATTTTCAAATCCGTTTGTAAAGGTTGTATCTGCTGAAAAGGCCGGTAGAAAACGATGTAGTGTTCTATTTACAGTTTGAAGAATTCCCCTGAAATGATAGTTTCCGTCGACTTCCAGATCGATGAATTCCGATTTAAACTGCAGTGAATCCATATGATTCTGCTGTCGCGTTCGCAGTGAAGTGCCACCCAGTTGAATTTCTCCGTTCCTGTTCTTATAGAAACCTTCCTCAATTCGGATCGTTCCATCCATGTTATCGATTCGATTCCCGGTAAAGTTGGCATTCATTACAAAAGCCATTTCAGCATTTGGAAAGGATTTGCCCAGATTAAGCTGGCCGGGATTGGCACGATCGAGTTGCAAAACAAAATCAAAATCAGGAATTTCGCGATTGAGATCGACCTGTCCCAGGAATGAAAATTTTAAGTTTGGATCATTAATGGTAAGCAGTCCGTCAAACATTTTATCGAGTAAAATTCCATCAAAACGAATGTTGTGGTAAGTGTAATCGTTAATGTCGATTCTGCTGACGTCGCCTTTAAATACACCCGAAACCTGTCGGCTGTTCCTGTTGTAATTCCCGTCGACCGAACCGCTAAAGGTGAGTTTACCCAGGTAATCTTTAATAAAAAGCCTGCCCAGGTCGAAATTTTCAGTCGACAAATTTCCACGATAATAAATGTTTCCTTGCTTTTCGGGAGTAACCAGCATATCGGTATTCAAGGTGCCCATTTCGCTTTGCAGCGTTCCGAAGGTTACAAAATCGCTCAGGAAACCACTGAAATTGCCTTTAAACTCCAATAATCCTGCCTCGTAAAAACTTTCTGGAAAACGGAGATAGGGAATCGAAGAAATATCCGGCAGACGCACATTTGAAATATCGCTGAATGAAGTCTGAGACTGTTTCAGATCAATAAACAGATACATGTTATCCAAATCCCGGGGTTCATTCATATAAAAATCGAGATTTGCATTGGTTTCCTGACCAGTACTAAGCCATATGTTTTTTCCTTTCAGGTCGTTGATATTTCCATAGATCTGCCCGGAGAGTTCAACTACCTGGTCCATTCCTTTAAATCCCGATATAATGGCGCCAACTTCTCTGAAACTTAACAGTGAATTGCCAATCCGAAGATCAAGGTTCAGGGCTTGGTTAGTGGAGTCGTTTTTCGATGGCAGGTTCAGCTTTAAGGCGGTATTTGAGAGCCTGGAATGACGACTTTCCAGATTGCAGTTGGTGATGTTCACCTCGCGTGCCTTAATGGTAACTGCAGCGTTCAGGGTTTTCAATTCAAGCGATTTGTCATCGTTCATGCTCAGGTTGTCGATGAAGAAATGGACTGAATCGGCCACGCTTTTAAATTTACTGACAGTCAGATCCAGGTCACTTACGTAGACGTTTCTTACATCCTGCTCATGGTAATCGAAATAATCGATATCCACATCGCTGAACTGAAATGCGTTACAACTTAAAAGCCAGTTGCTGAATGAGCGTTCCTGTTTTTTGCCCAATTCCTGCAAAAGGAAGTTAAAGTTGAAGATATTGGCCGTATCGCGGTTGATTTTCAGTTTATTGCCCGAAAAACTCAGTTCGTCAACCTGTAATATATGTTTTCTAAATTTGAAGGTGTCGATGGAAGCTGTAAGCAAATGCGAAAACAAGAGCGTATCACCCGCCTGATCCTCAAATAAAATATCTTCGAAATAAACTTTGCGAAAAAAACGAATATCGACTTTTCCAACGCTGATGTTGGTGTTTAGTTTATGAGACAGTGCGGCTGCTACATATCGGGTAATACGTGTCTGTACCCAACTGTTTTGTAGCGCAAGGTAAGACGATGCAAGCAGCGCAATCAGCACTGCAAAAACAATGATGGTTATTTTCCAGCCTTTTTTAATAGTTTTGCAATTTTAAACGAACATAGATCATTTATAGCAGATTGCACAGCACAAATCCATGGTTTTGTCAACGATTTGTTTTTAATAACGCAAAGATATAAACCCGATCTTCATATTCTTGTTTATTAGAACGTTAATTGGAAGTAAAAAATATGTCAGAAAAAGGAATTACTATATTGGGTATTGAGTCGTCGTGTGACGATACTTCAGCGGCCATTATCCGGAATGGAATGATTCTCTCGAATGTAGTGGCGAATCAGAAAGTTCACGAGGAATTCGGAGGAGTGGTACCGGAGCTGGCTTCACGGGCGCACCAGGAAAATATCATTCCGGTAGTCGACCTGGCTATAAAACGTGCGGGTATCGATCGGACCGATATCGATGCAGTTGCTTTTACGCGCGGACCGGGTTTACTGGGGTCGTTGCTTGTAGGAACTTCGTTTGCCAAAGGTTTTACCCTTTCGATGGATATTCCACTGATTGAGGTAAACCACTTGCAGGGCCATGTTTTGGCGTTGTTCATACGGGAAAAGGACGTAGAATACAATCCACCCAAATTTCCTTTTTTGTGCCTGCTGGTTTCGGGGGGAAACTCACAGATTATTCATGTACGCGATTATTTAGACATGGAAGTGATCGGGCAAACCATCGATGATGCTGCCGGTGAAGCTTTCGATAAATGTGCCAAAGTAATGGGACTGCCGTATCCAGGAGGTCCGCATGTCGACCGACTGGCCAGAGAAGGAGATCCGCATCGTTTTGAATTCTCGAAACCAAGAATTCCCGGGCTGGATTACAGTTTCAGTGGTTTAAAAACCAACTTCCTTTATTTTTTGAGGGACGAATTGAAAGAGAACAAAAACTTTATCGAGGAAAATAAAGAAGACCTTTGTGCTTCGCTGCAGCATACCATTATTGATATTTTGTTGAACAAATTGAAGCGTGCAGCCAGGGAAACCGGAATAAAGGAAATTACGGTTGCAGGCGGGGTTTCGGCTAATTCGGGGCTTCGTAATGCACTAAAAGAAAATGCCGCAAAATTTGGCTGGAACCTTGTGATTCCAAAATTTGAATATACAATGGACAATGCGGCTATGATTGCGATTACTGGTTATTACAAATACCTTAATAAAGAATTTATTGGTCAAAATGTGGTTCCTTTTGCACGTACGCAGTTGTAAGGTTGTGTGGAATATTCAACGATAGTTTTTTAATGAAATTTGCAGAAAAACTTGTTCACGGAAAGTTAATTAAACGCTACAAACGTTTTTTAGCCGATGTAATTCTCGATGACGGGACCATCGTTACGGCCCATTGCACCAATTCGGGAACCATGAAAAGTTGCCTGGAGGAAGGTGCCGAAGTGTATCTTACGCCTGTTAGCAAGCCCAAACGAAAAACAAAGTTTACCTGGGAAATGATAAAAATAGGTAAGGACTGGGTGGGAATCAATACCGGCAATCCGAATGTTTTGGTATTTGAAGCCATTCAAAATAACCTGATCCCGGGCTTAGAAGGTTACACAACTGTGCATCGGGAAGTGAAGTTTGGCGACTCGCGATTTGATATTTACGCCGAAAACGACAATGAAAAATGTTTTGTTGAAGTGAAGAATGTAACCTTAAAAGAAGGTAGATATGCGCGTTTTCCCGATGCGGTTACAACACGCGGACAAAAGCATTTAAAGACACTTGTTGACGTCAAAAGTAACGGAATGCGTGCTGTAATGCTTTATGTGGTTCAGCGGACTGATGTGGAGCTATTCGCGCCTGCAACCGAAATCGATCCCGATTATGCGAAAGCACTCAAAACAGCCGTTCATGCAGGAGTGGAAGTGATTGCCATGCAGGCAAAGGTGACACCAACGCAAATTACCTTCCTTAAAAAACTTCCGGTTGAGATTTAACTTCCGGAAAAATTTCGCTTATTCTTTTTCTTTTACCTCGGTAATTTTAACAATATCACCGTAATACGAAATATTCTGACGATCGGTGCTGTTTACGCTCAATGTGGCCGATCCGGTATCGGATATGGTGAAGGTGAAATCGAGATTATCACTCTTGTTTTTCGCACTGAATTTAATGATCCAACCACCTTTTTTCCAGTCTTCAACCGTAAAGTCTTTTATTTCTGCTTTGAAAGTCATCGGTGAATCTGTGCTGCCGTAATCTGCACGATACGCCCGGCCCATGTAAGGCAGATACGACTCTACCTGATCGTTATTCACCACAACGCGGTAAGAGGTGGTCAGGGTACGGCTTTTCCCCTGGGATGGCAGCATCTGGTTGGCGTCGAACTGCCAGGTGTTTGATTCGATCAAAGCCTTGGTTTGTGCCAACTGTTCGGCTTTTCTGGCCGCCTTCTTTTCTTTTCGCGACATTTTTTCCTGAGCACTGAGTGTCAAAACAGAAAGAATTAAAATACTGGCTATCAATATTTGTTTCATGATGTAAAATTTAACTAAATTCTTTTCAATAAAAATACAAATAAACTACATATCCCTCAAAGGAATAACATTGTTCTTCAGCAAAGTTTGTTCCAAAACAGAGCTGTTTTGTGTCGTTGGTTTGATGGAAAAATAATTACTATTGTTAGTTTTGGCTTTTGTTAGAATTACAGTTGCCGGCACAGGCATTTCTTTTCAAATTATTGATGATAAAGATACAAGTATCAAAAGAATTGGCAGATAAGGTTCCGGAGTTGAAGCTTTCGTGTATTTTATGCGATGTTGAGGTTGAAGCCAAAAATGAGGCGCTCTGGCATCGTATTTCGGAAAACGTGCAGGAACTAAAACGGCAACTGAAGGTGGAAGAGATCAGCCAAATACCGGCTATTTCAGCTTCCCGCAAAGCATATAAGGCCTGTGGCAAAGACCCGGCCCGTTACCGCCTTTCGGCAGAAGCATTGCTTCGCAGGGTAGTAAAACGAAACGAAATTTACCAGGTAAACAATGTGGTCGATGCCTTGAATTTGGTATCCATAAGTTCGGGTTATTCGATTGGAGGCTACGATGCTGATACCATAGAGGGTGATGTCAGCTTTGGAATCGGACAGAAAGATGAAAGGTATGAAGGTATTGGGCGTGGAGAACTGAACATTGAATCGATGCCGGTTTTTCGCGATGATAAAGGTGCTTTTGGAACACCTACCAGCGATTCGGTGCGAACCTGTGTAAGCGATAAAACCCTGTGTTTTCTGATGGTCATTATTGATTTTGGTGCATTAAAGCAGTTAGAAATTGCTACTTCACTGGCTGAAGAATTGCTGAAAAAATATGCAGGTGCATCGAATTTTGAGTTTAAAACTATATTAGCTTCATGAAGAACTTTGCTAAATTTTTAATGCGCCTTTGGGGCTGGAAAGGTATTTATGAAGGCATTCCAACAGAGAATAAATGTATAATTATTGGAGTGCCGCATACCAGTGCGCTCGATTTTGTGATATCATGGTTATATTATACGTCAGCCGGGAAAACGGCTAATGTTTTGGTTAAAAAGGAATTCTTCTTTTGGCCCGTTGGTTATATTGTACGAAAAATGGGAGGCTTACCCATCGATCGTTCAAAAGGAGCAAATGTTATACGACAGACCATTCAACTGATAAACGAAAATAAACATGTGCACCTGGCTTTGACTCCTGAAGGTACTCGTGCCTTAACAAAAAAATGGAAGGCCGGTTTTCATATCATTGCACGCGAAACAGGAATACCCGTTTACCTTGGAGCTTTCGATTGGGGTCGCCGGGAGATTAGCATAAAAGACCGTTTTGAAATTACGGATGATGTAGCCGCAGATATTCGCCGGATGAAAGATTATTATCGCGATCGGGGAATTATTGGCCGGCATCCTGAAAAATTCACCACTGAATATTGATCTTGTAAAAAATCAGCTAATTAGCGTCCTGGTATAGTAATCGGACTGGCTTTCTTTTCCTCAGGTTTTTGAAACATAATCGACTGCTGTTGCGACGGTTGTTCAGCTGCATTTTGTTTCGTTGGCTGAACCGATGCCTGCAATGATTTCGATATTTCCTGTGCTTCCCGATTCGTCGGATCTAATTCAACTGCCTTTTTAAGGTTTTCTTCAGCCGAATTTCTGTTATTTTGGGCCAGCAGGAATCTTCCACGCAAGACATACAAATCGGAATTATTGTTAATGTTTCTCGACATATTCAGATAGCGAGCTGCCGTATTCAGATCGTTAACATCGATTGCAATTCGACATCTTAATGCCACTACCTCCAATCGGTTTTGAAGGTTTGAAGGAATCGAGGATAAAATTTCTTCTGCCTTTGTTTTGTTTCCCGAAAGGTATTCATTACGTGCAATGTTAATTTTAGCAAAAAAATCATCGGGTTTCTTTTCAAGAACTTTCGAATAAACCTCTATTGCTTTTGGGTAATTTTTGTAATTACTGAGTATTTCACCCATTTGATAGTAAGCAGCATAATAGTCGTTATTATAGGCAACTGCCTTTTGAAATTCCTTCAAGGCATCGTTAGGTTTATTCAAATTTTTTAGAGCATAACCTTTTTGATAATGACCTTCCGTGAAATCTTCCTTCATGGCAATTATTTCATCTGCTGCGTTTGCGGCTTCCCGATATTGTTTTTTTGTATTATGTGCGGAAGCTTTCAGCAAAAGAGCTCCCAATTGGCGTGGATTATATTCTAATGATTTATCGGCATAGTACAGCGCAGAATCGATTTGACGTTCCGTTAAAAACGCCCTGGAAAATCCTTCCAAAACCTCTTCGTTTTCCGGGTAAACTTTTAAAAAGTTCCGAAAATGTGTTTTTGCTTCATCTAATCTTCGTCTTTTTAGTGCTTCAAATCCTTTATAATCTTCGTGAGAGATTCGTTTTACAACAGCTGCGATTGGAAAACCGTCGACGGTCTCAGTGTGGATGGTGCCTTTTGGGGGCCATTGCCCATCGGAGATTTGATTAGGAGCAATATATCCACAATAAAAAATACCATAGTCCCAGTCTGCTTTCGATTTTTCGTAGTAACGAGTATAGTCACATTTTACTTTATCCTCATATTGTCTTAAATAGTAGCTTGTGTTAAAATTGTCATTGGTAATAATCTTGATAATGTTTGTATCATTAGTTGCCTTGGGCAATTCATTATCGGTGAACCATTCAGTTGCATGGCGCAAACTATGTTGAAAGTAATCTGTTTCATACTTATAACCAGCCTTTTTTACCCCTCCGGCCAATTCATTAAAATAAACATAGCTATATGGATAGTTCTTTGTCAAATGAATAACGGGGCCAATACTTAGTATTACAACCAGGACCAGAGGTGCCATTTTTAACCATTTGTTTTGTGTTCTTAACAAAATGTCCCGGGCTAACAAATATCCGCTAACAGCCAAGGCTATCGCTAATGGATAAGCGAAAAGTAAATGCCTAATTCCACCATAATAATTTGAAGTCCTTACACTCATCCAAATCATAACAAAAGCGAACGAAAAGCTGATAATGAAAAAGTCGAAACGTTTTTCTTTTTTCAGTTTAAAGGGAAAAATCGATAATGCTAAAATTATCCCGACCAAAATTACGACGGGGTAGGTTTTTATCACATACGTTAAAACATAATCCGAAGGGATTTTTGAAGACATAATAATTTCTCCGGCGAATAGCTGATTAAGCGACACAGGATGTGAACTGGTCGCCTCTAAAATCTCCTTCATATGATTGATTGGATCTACCCACATAAATGGCCAGTAAGCTATTCCCAGAGCAGATCCAACAATTACAATTACTGGTACAACAAAAACCAGTTTCTTTACTGTTTTTAATTTTTCTTGTTCGAAAGGCCTGAAATATGGTTTTTGACCAAGATAGTACACGGCACTGTATAACCCGAGAAAGCTGATGGATAAAATTCCTGCCAAACGGATACTGATCGCCATTCCAATTCCAAGCGTTATCCAGACTATGTTCCACAACTTAAGATGTGGTAAATTCCGGAAAAAGCCAATCATACCATATATGCTCAGAGTGAATCCCAGCGCGAACGGAATATCTTTGTTATTATTGAGTGCGTGCCCAATGAATCGGGGAGAAATAAAGAGCAGTAAAATAGCCACGATCGCACCCTCAAAACCCCATGATTTTTTCACTATTAATCCGGTAATAAGAATAATGAACCAACCGATCAAAGCGATAAAAAAATGCCGCATCTCGATGTAATTTTTTACATCAAATTTTTCGGTGATCAGGTACATCAGGTTGTCGAAGGCCTGACCATTGTATTGCATGGGGTCCAGTCCGGTTTTTTCGAGAGCCGACTTGTCTTCACCGTCTGACTTATAATAGTTGTATACTTTCTCGGCCTGTCTGATATGCCGGCTCTCGTCGGCTGAAATGCCAACATCCTGGCTCATCCACAACATGGCCACCAGTTGAACGAATAAAACGGCAATGAACGTAATTTTTGGAATGGAAAAATTTTCTTGGTTAAAGAGGCCCATAATCACAATATTTGGTTTCGGTGGTTCCGCAAATTATAAATAATGGAATTCAGGAGGGAACAAAACCTCCTTATTTTTATCACTTTATCGATTTCAGAACTAAAATAGTGCTTTAGAATGAATATTGAAACATATGGTTTACTTTTTGGGTCGTTGAGAAAACTCCCTCCAAATTAACTTTGAGATCATTCTATTTTGCTGTAACTTCGTTAGCACTACATTAATAACCAAAAAATAGTAATCTTTAAATCAATTATCATGGCTTTTAGTTTACCAAAACTTCCGTATGCCAACGATGCGCTTGAGCCCGTTATCAGTGAAAATACAATCAATTTTCATTACGGGAAACACCATCAGGCTTATGTAAATAATGTGAATAATCTGATTGCAGGAACCGAGTACGAAAATGCCAGCCTTGAAGAGATTATCAAGAAGGCTGAAGGAGGCATTTTTAACAACGGTGCACAGGTTTGGAACCACACTTTTTATTTTATGCAGTTCAATCCCGACGGGTGCCGCGAACCAAAAGATGAACTCAAGGCAGCCATCGATGCCCAATTTGGTTCGTTTGAAGCTTTTAAGGAGGCCTTTTCGAAAGCTGCTGCAACCTTGTTCGGTTCGGGATGGGCCTGGCTGGTTGTCAACAAAAGCGGCCAGCTTGAAATCGTGCAAACCAGCAACGCCGGAAACCCGTTGCGTGATGGCATGAAGCCGCTGCTGACCTGCGATGTATGGGAACATGCGTATTACCTCGACAAGCAAAATGCACGTCCGAAGTACGTTGAAGATTTCTGGAAAATCGTGGACTGGAAAGTGGTGTCGGAAAGATTTGCCAGCTAACTACAAACAGATAAAATCATGAGCATAGCTAAAGTATTGGCAGCAATGAAGGCTGCTGGAAAACCAATGAGTGCAGGTCAGATTGCCGAAGCATCAGGACTGGAGAGAAAAGAGGTAGACAAAGCAATGAAAGTTTTGAAAACCGAAGAAAAGATTGTTTCGCCCAAACGCTGTTATTGGGAACCAAAATAAAATTTGTTGAATATCACAAGGGCCGTTTCTCCGGAGACGGCCTGTTTACCTTCCAAACGATTCACCAATTCGGAAATATAAACCCCAGTCGTCCTTGCCTTTGGCCACGTCTATTCCAATATTGATGCGTTCTTTTTCAATCATTACGTAACGAAGACCTAAGCCTGCACCCGGAAGAAGCGTGCTGCCAGGGATATCGCCAAAATTCTTTACGGCTGAAGCAACTCCGGCGAAACCTACCATTCCGAAATTTTTGTAAAATCGCCAGCGGTATTCAGCCTGGACTGCATAAACCTGGTTGTCGCGGTATTTACCGCTCGAGTATCCACGAATGTCGTCCTGGCCTACAACACTTTGTCCCTGGAATGGTACATCGCCTGTTGCAATTGTTGCTTTCACCCGTGTTGCGAGAATGTTTCGCTCATTTCTGATTTTGTAGTAGTGATTGTAGGTGAATTCGAACTTCTCAAAATTATTCCCGCTGTTCATCCAGGTGCGGTAAAAATTGTTCTTGAATTCGATATTGTAACCGCTATAAGGATTTATCTGGTGCTCGCGTTTATCGAAGTTGACCAGGTAACCCAGGTTATTCATGTTACGTTGATCGTTTTTCAAACTATCCGGGAAAAAATCGGGCAGGTCGAAAGCTGTTTTGGTTTCGGTGAGAATTCCGCTTAACCCGAAGTAAAGTTTCTTGTAAATTTTCCGTTCAACCCGGAGATAGCCAAAATTGGCTCCGGTACTAAAACCGATGAAAGCGCCGCCGGAGATCGGAAGATCCTGCCAGTACTGGTAATTGAAATTACCGAATCCAACGGCTGCCAGGATACGCCAACGGTCTTCGTTCAGATAAAATTGCTGAAAAGCTGCCACAAAATAACTTTTGTTGGTCGTGTAAAGTCCGGCAGCACCACTCGACGATGTTGGTGAAATGGTATCGTTCAAATCTATTTTGTAATACGCCCTTGAAAGCAGGCCAAAAGTCATCCCCAGTGTCTTATTGTAATTCAAAAAAGGGATCGCAGCAAAGTTCACTCGTTTCGTAGAGTCCTGTTTTTCGGCTCCATGAACCGAAATGTACGCGAGGGATAAAACAAATAATACAAGTAAAAGCGGTCTTTTCATAAGGGCTATTCAACCATTCGCCAGCGCAGCGATGTAATTTCTCCGTTTCGGTAAACCTTCACAATATATTCATGATTAGGAGGAAGCTCGTTCAGGTATTCCCACAATTTTTCAACCTGCTCGGAAGAACTGAGTTCAATGTCGTCGAATTGCAGGATGATATCTCCACCGGCTAAAAATTCGGAATCTCCAACCGACATGGTCAGGTAACCACCTTTTAATCCCATAAAGTAGGCTGGCGAGTTTTCAACCACATTCTGCACCATCAACGCACCTTCCTGTGGGACATTAAAGATCTGGCACAATTCGGGACTCATGAGAAGCGCTTCACTTCCCAGCCAGATTCTTCCGCGCTGAAGCAGTATCTCCTTTGCTATATTACTCGTAGCGGCAAAACCGAGTCCTTCGAAGCCACCGGAAAAGGAGAGAATTGAACTGACTACTCCAATCAATTCACCTTTCATATTGAACATGGGGCCGCCGCTGTTGCCTTTGTTTATGGCTGCATCAGTCTGAAAAAATTCCATCAGGCGTTTGTTGTTCCATTTGCTGTTTTCACTATGTTTACTGCTGATAATTCCGCGTGAAACAGAATGTGCGAGCCCGAGCGGATTACCAATAATGAAAACATCGTCGCCAACCCGAACATCGTCGGAATTACCGATTACGGCAGCCGGCCGGTCGAGCACAGGACGTTCCAGTTCGATGATGGCCACATCGGCAATGCGATCGACACGCCGGTTATATGCATTAAGCAGGGTGCCATCTTTGAACTCGACTTTTATTTGTGAGGCATCAGCCACCACGTGGGCGGCAGTGAGAATGTACTTTTTATCATCGCCAACCAGTGTGCCCGTGCCAAATCCTTCAGCGCTGGTAAATGTTCCGGGTGCGCCAATACCTTTATTTCGTTGTGAAAGTACATGGATTTGTACCACACTTTCATCCACTTTTTCAACAAGATCGGCAAAATTTTGGGCAAAAATAACCGACGAAAATACCATCAAGAGTAACACTAAAACGGATCGCTTCATTTTTTCAAAGTTTGAGAATGGTTTTGTTAATGAATTGCTTTTAAGATGGAAAGATAATGCAATTCTGTTTTTTTATCAATTTTAATTGCACTTGATTGGAAGGGCTCACATTAAGCCAGGCTTATTTCTTTTTTTTGCGTGTCCGGTACCAGAAATAAAAGATAATGAGAAGAATGGGTAAAACGATCAAAATGATGGTATTGAACAGGTCAAATTCCACTGGTTCCGGTTCGCCGTAAGGCACTCCACCCGGCGCCTGCGCCTGCGATTGCAACCAGAATGTAAACATCAAAATTAAAAAAGACAGTTTTCTGAATGGTTTCATTTCCTTCATACATTACTTTAACAGTTAAGCAATTAAACGAAGCGTTTTGTTCAAAACACAAAGGGCAAAATTAACCTGTTTTGCCAGTTGATAAACCAGTGTTGTTTCAACGCAGATTCTTTTTGAAATGTTTATATTTAGGCATTCAACCGCTTGCGCGATATGAGCAGAAAACCTCGGAAATTTAGTGTTCGTCAATACTTGTTTATTCTCGTGTTATTTCTGACCCATTTTGTGAGTGGGCAGGAATACGACACCGTCAGGATAGCTTTCGACCAGATTCTGTTGTTGAACGATACAACCTATTTTGGAGTGAACGATTCGCTGGTTCTTGTTGAAAAAGGATTGGATTATGAATTATCTAAGAATTTTCTGGTTCGAAGGCCTGCTTATTACAGCAGGAAACCGCATAAAATAGCTTCGGCAAAAAAACTGACCAACACCTACGGAAGCATAATTTTAGGGCAGATTTACAGCAAGCAGGAAGAGTTACCCGAGGAATTTAATCCTTCAGATAATTATTACAGCATTTACAAAGACCGAATTGTTAAGAGCATACAAATTGAGCGTGTGGCAGTGCTGGATGGAAATGTGTTTGACACCACTGAAGTGAAGACGTCGGCAGTTGGCCGATTTCTGAATTCCACCTATAGTCCCACAAAAGAGCGGGTGATCCGGAATAACCTGAAGTTTAAAGCGCATGATGCGGTAAACCCGCGTATATTTTCCGACAATGAACGTCTGCTCAGGGAATTGTCGTATATCGAAGATGCCCGAATCCAGGTTGTACCAGATGAAAATTCACTGGATTCAGTAACGGTGCTGGTCGTGGTGAAAGATCGTTATCCGATTGGAGTCGGTGGGAAAATTAACGATTATAATGCTTTTGAGGTGGAGCCGTACAGCCGTAATTTTCTTGGACAGGGACATAATCTCGGCGCTATTTTTGAATTCGACGGAAGCACTGATGATAAATTCGGCTATGGTGCCTATTACGGAATCGATAACATGGGCGGTACATTTATAAACGGCGAGATCAGTTTTAACAGGGGAGTGGACCGCGATATGTTCCAGGTTACACTGTCAAAACCTTTTCTTACAACTTACACCAGGTTTGGGGGGGAAGTAATTTTCGAACAACTTACCGAGAACGTTACGGAAAGGCCATATGTGATCGATTCGGTCCATTCACCCGATGAAAACTACAGCGTTAATCTGATCGATATATGGATGGGATACTCCTTTTTGTTTCCGCAGCGCGAAAAGCATCCGTTTGTCAATGTTGCCGGGCGATTTTATTTTGAAGATTTTACCACACATCCTGAAGAAGACATCGAAGCCAACTATCCCTTTCACGATAACCAAATGTACCTTGCTTCCTTATCTTTTCAGCAGGTTGCGTATATAAAGACCAGTCAACTGTTACAATACGGGACCATCGAGGATGTTCCGGTAGGTATAAATGCCAGCCTTACAGGTGGTTGGCAGCGTACTTCGTATGTCGACCGACCTTATGCCGGGGCTCGGTTGAATTATGCCTTGTATTTTCAGAATGCCGGTATTTTTTACACTTTCGCCGATTTTGGGGCTTTTCGCTACGATAGCGATTTCGAAGATGTTGTTTCGTCATTGAAGCTTGCCTATGCCAGTCCGCTGCTGGAAACAGGGAACCTCGAGCTGCGAAATCTTTTTCAGCTTAACTACCATAAGGTATCCAATCCGCGTTACCTGATACCCGTTATTTATTCCGATTACCTGATGGCGCGGGAAGGACTTGACGGATTTTACGGGAATGAGAATTTCGCAGTGAATTACCATCCTATTTTTTACACCAAATATAATTTCTGGGGTTTTCGATTTTCCATCGATCCATTTATCGATTTTGGCTGGCTGAACCGGGCCATCTACGAAGAAAATGACTGGGATTCTTACGCGTTGCTGGGCATTAACCTTAGCACTAAAAACGAAAGTCTTATATTTCCGGCCTTACACGTTCAATTTGCATATTTTGTGAATGATATTCCAGATGAACCCCGATTTAAGTTCAAACTGGTCTTTAAAGATATAAACCTGTTTAAAGAATTTACCGAGTTAAGGCCAAGGATCGCCTTGCCTGAACGGTGACAGAAACTTTCTTCAAATGAAGCTAATTGATTTGTAGTTTCGCTGAAATTATTCCGAAAACCAATTCTTTCCTCTTATTCCAAAGCGATAATTTAAGGAGAATAATCCTGCTGTTCGATCACCCAGGAATTGAGCCTCGGCTCTGACTTGCCAACGGTAGTTTATTTGCCATTGTGCACCGACCAACATATTCCATGGTTTTGTAATTTCCTTGTTGAATTCGTATTGAATATAGCCATCTGAAATCCCTTCCGAAATATTTGTCAACCCTTCATTCAGTTTATTGTACACCAGTGCATACTTCAATTTATCCACCGGACTGAGTCCATCATACCAACCATTTAGCTGATCCTGCATCTCTTCTATCCTGCCGGGTGCATCCGGCGCCAGTTCCAAAGCCGGAATATTTCCATTGGTCTCACCATTGAAATGGCTGAACATTGCTCCTGTCCAGAATGAGAAGTTCATTCCAGGTTTGCTTTTAACCTGAAATACGGGCCCTGTGCGCAGTCCACTGATCAAGATCTTTGCCGGATCTTTAAGCCGTGGATTGTAGTTGTAAGTTCGGTTCACATCGAGCGAAACGAACAGTGGACCTACTGCTCCTGCAGCCATTGCACCGTAACCAATATATGTTCCGCTTACCTCAGTGGTAACATCAAGCGGAAACGGTTTTATCAGGTTGACATTGATATCTGCTTTTTTTGTTTGGCCGAAAATGCCATAAATGTTCAGGAAAGGGAGAACCCAGGCGTCAACCCGCATATTAAAAGTGCTGGTTTGTGCGCTAATGTCGTCAAATTCAATAATATCACTTACATCGATCATTGTGGGGCCGTTTGGATTGGAAAACCGGCCAAATCCAAGTGCCATATCCGAAAGGGAAAGATTTTGAGTACCCACCAGCGAATTGAACATGATCCCCACCGGGTAGGGTAATCTGATTTTGGCATCATGAACTTTACTCCCCCAAACCGGCAAAATGAAAGGATAAGACTGGCTGAAAAAGACGGAGTCTGATTTGCCAAGTGCCCGGGGTACATTTTGTGCCTGTGTATAATTCAAACATAAAATGCCAATAATGAAGAGAGAAAAGAATTTAGTTCTCATAAAAGAATTCGTAAATTTTTGAGAAATGTGATCATTGAAAACAATCGTCATGTTTTAAATGCGTGTATTACTATTTTATCTTCCGATTGTGTTCGCAAAACTTAAAAACGAAATCCTAATTTCACATCCAATTGGCTGAGATTTGAATCCTGGTCTTTAAGTAGATCGGTAAAACCATATTGATACCCTCCTTCAATAAAGAGGAAAAGAACATCAACTCCAACACCTACACGGCCGCTTAACTGAAAACGATTAAAATCATCGGTAACCAGGTCAAACGGGTTTTCTTCAATTCCAACAACATAACCGGGTACTACGCCGCCAAACAACCGGACTCCAAGCACCCTTCTTGTTAACGACAAGGCGTTAATGCCTATCGATAGTGGGACTTCCAGTTGTCGTATTTGCATGCTTTCCTCCAGTATCGATATTTGATCGAGTGTGACTGCCGAATTGTTGAAATTTAAACCCATTTCCCAATAGGCAAATCTTCCTTTTCTATACGAGAAACCCAGATTGTATCCGGCTGCATACGCCGACTCATAGGAGCTGTTTGATAGCAGAATTTTACTGGTGGAAACTCCGGCGTAAATTCTAAAATCACTTACACGCTTGTGTGGTTTTTTTGTCTTTGTTGTTTCGATAATGGTGTCCTGTACTGCTTCGTTATCTACCATTACAGGATCTGTTTGCGATACTGCACTTAAATTGAAAAGCACAACAAGCAGAAATAAAGGAAATAGGATTTTCATAATTTTGATTTCAACAGTTTTTAAAGCTTTCTTTATCATCATGTTGCGATGATGGTGAATAGTATCACTTTTGATTGAAAAGCAACCGAGTGATGTTTGAATCCAACACAGGATTTCTTGCAATCAATGAAGTAATTCGTACATACGCATTTAATCTATTCCATAACACTGTATTCAGCTGCACTTACCTCTTGCTCATCCGGATTCTTGATGTCAAATACTACCTTGTGCAATTGCCCCGGGGTGAAGATAAATTTGCCTTTATCTGCATATTCTTCATTTACGGGCATGCCTTCATCCCGCCTAAATTTTACAGGTTCTTGAAATAAAGCCGTTTCAAAGATCCTTCGAACCTGAATGGAGCCTTGTCATAATAGTCGTTCGCCACGGGCGAGTTGAGATCCATACCTACGTCAAACGTCTCCGTCACCGTAAAACCGGCCGGCACGGTGCTCCGAACTGTCCCGGTGGCTGCCTCTTTGCCATTGATCCAGAATTTTAGTTCGGCAGGCACCCCACGCCCCGGCGGTGTATGCATTTCGTAGGCGATAGTCACTTCACCTTCCGGCAACGCACCCACCTTGATCTTATCGCGCTTGAGCAACAGTGAACTGTACTCGTAATAGAGCACTCCATCGAGCGCATACAGGCTCATGCCACCTGCATAACCTCCCATGGCAAAGAGGACGCCATTGACATTGTCCGGCACTTCTGCTTCGATCTCTGCCCGAATATTGCCGTTGCGCACGTTGGGCCCCTGATGTTCTGGGATACGTGTCATCCCTTCAAAGAGGGTCCATTCGGTGTTTGTACTTCGCTTCATCTCCTGGGGATTGAGCAAGGTATAGAGGGCGCCGCCGATGGGCAGGACCTTGTTCTCCTCGGCCTCCTGCATGAAGAGGGCCTTCATCTCTTCGAGCTTTTCGGGGTACTCGGATGACAGATCATTTGTCAGCGAGTAATCTTTGCGGGTGTCGAAGAGCTCCCATTTGTCCTGCATGGGATCCCAGTTGGCGAGGTCGGGCATCGCCGCCACCCAGGGTGTTCGGGGACCGAAGCAACTGGCCATCCAGTAGTCATGATAAATGGCGCGGCTGCCCATAATGTCAAAGTATTGGGTTTTCTTTCGCTCCGATGCCTCAGGTGAGTCGAAGGTATAGGCGAAACTGACTCCGTCAATGGGATCCTGCTCAAAGCCATCAACAACCTTTGGTGGATTGATGCCGAGTATCTCGTAAATAGTGGGTACTACATCATTCACATGGGTGAATTGCGAACGCGGGGTATTGTCAGGCTTGATTCCCTTTGGCCAGGAGATAACCATGGGCGTCCGTGTTCCGCCCCAATCGGCGGCGACCAGCTTGGTATACCGGAAAGGGCTGTTACCGGCCCAGGCCCAGGCAGCGCTATACATATTCTCCATTTTTGGCCCGCCAATTTCATCGAGCCCTCCAAGCTCTTCCGCCACGGTTATATGCTCGTCGATTGTTGACGGGATGCCATTTTGGGAAAGAAGTTCCATCACGGTTCCGTCCACTCCTTCGGCCGAGGCGCCATTGTCCGATACGAGATAGAGAATCAGCGTGTTGTCGCGGATTCCCCGGGCCTCGAGCTCATCGATCAGCCTGCCGACCTGTACGTCGGTGTGCTCCAGGAAACCTGCGTAAACTTCCATCAGGCGCGCCTGGAAGGCCTTCTCGTCATAGGGAATGTCTTCCCAGGCAGGCATTCCCTCCGGTCGGGGTGCCAGTTCAGTATTCTCCGGGATCCAACCCATGGCTTTTTGACGCTCATAGACGCGTTTCTGATAGGCGTCCCAGCCGTCGTCGAACTTGCCCTTATATTTTTCAGACCATTCTTTAGCCACATGATGGGGACCGTGCACGGCACCCGGTGTCCACCACATGAAAAACGGACGATCGGGGTTGAAGGCCAGGTGGCTGCGCATCCAAGTGATCGCCTTGTCCGCCATGGCCTCGGTGAAATGGAAATCTTCATAGTTATCTACGTGTGGTGCTGAGACGGGTGTGGTGTTTTCCCATGCTGCGGGTTCCCACTGGGACGTCTCGCCCCCAAGGAATCCGTAAAAATAGTCGAATCCCCGGCCGGTCGGGAAATTGTCATAGGGTCCGTTCACCTGTTCATCGATCGGCGTATTGTGATCTTTTCCAAAGGCCGCCGTTGCATAGCCGTAGTACCCCAGCACCTTTGCGATTGTGGCTGATGATTTAGGAATGACTCCGGTGTAGCCGTCCCAATCGTTGGCAAATTCGGCCACCATCCCGTTACCGACCCGATGGTGGTTGCGCCCGGTTATCAGAGCCGCCCGGGTGGGGGAGCACATGGCGGTTGTATGAAAGCGGTTGTAAGAGATGCCTTCCTGGGCAAGCCGCGAAAGCGTTGGTGTTTCGATCTCGCCGCCAAACGTGCTCGGATGCCCAAATCCCGCATCGTCCAGCATAACAATGAGGATGTTGGGAGCATCTTCGGGGAGGTGGCGCGTTTGCTTACGCCATTTATGAACAGATTTCTGCATCGTGGCTTCTACCTTGCCGCCCATCGGGGGTTCAGGGAAGGGAAGTACATCTCCGGCTTGAGCATTTTTCTCTTGTTCTGTTGAACAGGAGATCATGAGTACCAGCGTTACCAGACTCATGCATGAAAGTAAAATGTTTTTCATTCTTTTCTTCATATCTTTGAAATTTTATTAGTTACAATTCTTTTTTTTATTACTCTCGTTCATACACGAAAACGCCATGGTTATGAAGGAGTTTTTATATCACATTAATCAATAACGCTATAATCAGAGGCAGTAACTTCTTCTTCGGGATTACTTATATCAAAGATAACTTTATGCAATTGACCCGGAGTAAATTTAAATTTTCCCAGGTGCTCATATTCTTCGTTCACGGGCAGGCCTTCATCACGGCCGATATCGAAGGTTTCGTGAGCAGTATAAGAACCATATACAGTCGCAGTAATGTCCATTTCACCAACTTTTTTATCGTTAATGAAGAGCTCAACTGTTGAGGGGCCGTTTAGTCTTTGTTCTTTCATGGTGTGTTTTAAGGTGATCTTGATATCGCCATAAGGAATTTTTACATTTCCGTCGAAATCGTGCCAGTACAGACCAAGTGTTGAATAGCTGTAACGCAGTTTACCATCCATGATAAACAGCGCCTGTCCACCAATGTGTTCACCAATTGCATAAATCACGCCTTCGGTGGTATTATCGGCGGTTATGTAGGCATTCACCTCATAATCTGTTGATTTAATTTCGGGTCCTGCCAGGTCGGGCACACGATACACATTGGGTGTGAGTTCCCAGTGTTTTTTTGCTACCCGTTGCGGATTCGATTCCGGTTGTAACGATCTACCCAAAGAACCTCCAACAGGATAAACATTGTATTTGTCTGCTTCTTCCCAGAATAATTTTTCCAGTTCTTTTACTTTTTCCGGGTACTGGTCGGCCACATTCACCTGCTGAATCGGATCTTCTTCAATATTATACAATTCCCATTCTGTATTCAGCGGGTCAAAGTTTGCCATGGCTTCCGGATCAACCGACCAGGGGATGCGGTAGGGTTTTCCTGCAAGTGTCCAGCCATCATGGTACAAGCCCACAAATCCCAGCATTTCAAAATACTGCGTGGGATGGTTGGTTGGAGCTTCCGCATCGTTCCAGGCATAGGTTAGCGATTTTCCGGGATAAGATTTTCTTTTTTGACCGTTTACATAATCGGGAGCGGGGACTCCTGTAACTTCCAAAATGGTCGGAACGAGATCGGTAACATTCTGGAACTGGCGTCGCCATTCACCTCTTGCTTCTATGGCTTTTGGGTAGCGTATAGATGTAGCCGACATGGTTCCGCCAAAATGTGAAGCCATTTGTTTGGTCCACTGGAAAGGAGTTGATGATGCGTAGGCCCAGGCAACCGAATAATGGTTGGCCATGTGCGGCCCTCCCCATTCTTCAAGCCCTCCAAACTCTTCCAGTTTTTCCAGCTGCTGTTCCATGGTTAACGGCGGGAATCCGTTCTGCATCAACAGTTCGGAAAATGTTCCTGTCGGGCTTCCTTCTGCCGTACAACCATTGTCGGCTGTTAGGTAAATAACAAGAGTATTGTCTAATTCTCCCATTTCCTCAATATGGTCAACTACCCGTCCAACGTTGTAATCAACATGTTCCAGGAAAGCCGCATTGACTTCCATCTGTCGAGACAAATACTTTTTTCCTTCCTCGCTGTATGAATCCCATTCAGGAATTACATCGGGCCAATCGACCATTTCCGCGTCTTCAGGAACAAGCCCCAGCTTTTTCTGACGTTCAAACTGTTGAGCTCTGTAAACATGCCATCCTTCGTCAAACTGTCCCTTGTATTTATCACGCCACTCTTCTGGCACCTGTATTGGGGCATGAACCGCCCCAGGAGTGTAATACATAAAGAAAGGTGCATCGCGCAGTCCTTTCCAGTTGTCGAGCCATTTGATGGCCTGATCGGCCATGCCCTGGGAAATATGAAACGTTGATCCGTCGGCATTGGTTTTTGGCGTTTCAATAGCCGTAGTATTTTCGTACAATAAGGGGTGGAATTGGTTCGTCTCTCCGCCCAGGAATCCCCAGAAATACTCAAATCCCCAAATTCCCGTCGGCCAGCTTTCAAACGGCCCGGCAGGGGAAGCTTCTTCCATGGGCGTATTGTGCCATTTACCAAATGCTGCGGTGGCATATCCATTATCCGTAAGGATTTTTGCAATGGATGGTGTAGTGTAATCAATTTGAGAATTGTATCCGGGATAACCGGTGGCAAACTCCGAAATAATTCCGGTACCGATCTGATGAATATTGTAACCGGTCAGCAGTGAGCCACGAGTTGGCGAACAAACGGCTGCCACCGAAAAATGAGAATATCGTATCCCCTCATCACCAATCCGGTCGAATGTAGGTGTTTTCATTACGCCGCCAAATGAGGTGGCATTCGAATAACCGGCATCGTCCAGCATCACAATTAAAACATTTGGAGCATCTTTAGACGCTTTAGGCTGACCAATAAAATCAGGTTTTGAGTCGGCCAGTGTTTTTCCCTGGACACCTTTCCATTCGGGCATTGGGTAAGGTATCGCATTCTCGCTTTTCTTTTCAGTTTCCATACTACAGGATGCAAGCAGTATACTTGCAATTCCCAATAAAAGTGCAAATCGTTTCATGTTACTTATTGGTTATTAGATGATTAATCATTGATTATAGTCAAAGGCTACCCAGAAGGTTGAACTTTGCCGTTTCCTTAAGAATAGCAATATACACGTACTAAATTACGAATTTAAAGACGGAAAGTTTAGACACCCCTGTCTTGAGTAAGTGGTTGTTGTTGAGTTAAATGGCGTTACTTGCAATCAAGGAAGAATAAAGTGTTGACCTTGAAAACTGGATGACGGTATCCAAAATTTCCCTGGCGTGTTTTTCCATTGTTGCTGCAGACAGATCTTCAGGATTTAGCCTGGAGTACCAGGCTTCACCAACCATGAACCATAATTTAAAAAGTTCGCTTTGGGGCTTGTTGAGGTTAAACTCTTTTGCAAATAGTTTCAGCAAAAAAGCCTTTGCCGAATGCTCGTAAGAATTAATAAAAATCAGGTTGTAGGCAGGTACATTTCGATGTCTGAAAAGCTGAATATTAAATTGAAGTGGAATCGGATGTTTTGCCAGTCTAATGTACAAATCGGGGAAAAGCTGTTTGCAATAGGTTTGGCCTTCTATACTGAAGTTTACCACAATTTTCCAGTGCATGGTCAGTAATTCATCGATGAACACATCGACATCCCCAAAATAATTATAGAAAGACGCCCTGGAAGCTCCCATTTCTTTGCTTAATCGCTTAATGCTCAGTTGGTCGGGGCCGACTTCTGCAAATTGCTTGTAGCCTAATTCAAGCCAATCTTGCTTTGCGTTTTTTTTAGTTGAAGATGACATCATAACCCGATTAACTTCACATGAAACTGATCATTCTCATTATCAGTCCCAAAATAGCAAGAACTTATGCAAAGCCAAAATTTCGGGTGATGTTTCTGATGACTATTTGTTTTTATTTAAAATGGTTAAAATAACCAGTGTTACAAAGACATTTTGTGATCTTCGCATAAAAAAAACGCCTCTCAAAAACTGAAAGACGTTTTTTATTTTGCAAGGGATAGGAAATTTTTAAGCTCCGGTTATTTGCGGTTGGAAACCGCAGATCCCCTTTACTTCTTGTAGATTTTTTTGTATCCGTAAATAGCACTGTCACTCAGTTCTTCTTCAATGCGAAGCAGTTGGTTGTATTTGGCCATACGGTCTGAACGGCTCATAGAACCGGTTTTAATCTGACCTGAATTGGTAGCTACTGCGATGTCGGCAATAGTTGAATCCTCAGTTTCGCCCGAACGGTGCGATGTTACCGAAGTGTAACCTGCGCGGTGAGCCATTTCAATGGCATCCAAAGTCTCGGTCAACGTGCCAATCTGGTTTACTTTGATAAGAATTGAGTTGGCAGCTCCCAGTTCAATACCTTTTTGCAGGTACTCAACGTTGGTTACAAAAAGGTCGTCGCCTACCAATTGGCATCTGTCACCGATTTTATTGTTCAACAACACGAAACCATCCCAGTCGCCTTCGTCACAACCGTCTTCAATCGAGTCGATCGGGAATTTATCTACCAGTTCGGCCAGGTAATCTACCTGCTCTTCGCGGCTGCGTTTTTTACCGGTTTCGCCTTCAAATTTACTGTAATCATAAACCCCGTTCACATAGAATTCAGAAGCTGCGCAGTCGAGAGCGATAGAAACATCGCCACCATCTTCGGCACGGCCTGCTTTGTATCCGGCCAGTTCGATTGCTTTAATAATGCTGTTCAGTGCATCTTCAGTTCCGTCGAGTGCAGGAGCAAAACCACCTTCGTCACCAACTGCTGTACTTAGACCACGTTCTTTCAAAACTTTTTTCAGGGCATGGAAAACTTCGGCACCCATCCGCAGCCCTTCGCGAAATGAAGGAGCCCCGATCGGGCGGATCATAAATTCCTGGAATGCAATGGGTGCATCGGAGTGTGATCCACCGTTGATAATGTTCATCATTGGAACTGGCAATGTTTTTGCGTTTGTTCCACCAATGTACTTGTATAATGGAAGTTCTGAGTACTCGGCAGCGGCTTTAGCAACAGCCAAAGAAACACCTAACATGGCATTTGCTCCCAGGTTCGATTTTGTTTTTGTACCGTCCAGTTCCAGCAGTTTGTTGTCTAAAGCTACCTGGTCGGTGGCATCCATACCAATAATTTCTTTTGCAATAACGTCATTTACGTTTGCAACTGCTTTTAAACAACCTTTTCCCAGGTAACGGCTTTTGTCGCCATCGCGCAGTTCCAGCGCTTCGTTTTCACCGGTTGAAGCTCCTGATGGTACAGCAGCACGGCCAAACGCACCGCTTTCAAGCAATACTTCAACCTCTATGGTTGGGTTACCACGTGAATCTAAAATTTCTCTTGCTTTTACGTCGCTAATTAACATTTTGAGTCGTTTTTATTTGTTCAACATTTATTTTGTTATTTGCAGTAAATCAGGTCATTAAAACCTGTTTTTTCAAAGGCAGATCAAAGGTAGTAAATTCTGTTACATCAAAACAGAGCATGTTGACTCCGTACAGCGGATTTGATATTGGGTTAACTTAAAAATTGTTAAAGCAATGAGCCACAAGTCGCAAGCTAATAGCCGTACTTCGAATTGCATGTATCGGTGATCCGGCAACAAGTAACCAGCTTCTTACTTGTACTTTTCTCCTTTTTCGTAACGCAGCACACTCAATTCCTGGAAAGTGACCAGTCCGCCTCGTTTACTGGCTTCCATAATTTTATTTACTGTTTTGGCAAAGTCGTCGAGTTTTTCGATGTTGTCGATTATTTCGATCACTACGGGTAAGTCGCTCGACAGGGCAAAAATTTTCATGGTGTGAATGGAATGGCTGGCACCGTACGACATGATTCCCTTGTAAACGGTTGCACCAGCCAGCCCTGCGTTGCGTGCTTCAAACACAATTTCTTCGAATAAAATCCTGCCGTTGATCTTATCCGATTCGCCAACGTAAACTTTTAATATTCCGGTTTTTTCTGAGGTTTTCATAAGGCCTGAATTTAGATGGATGAACTTACTTCTCTGTTTACATAAAATTCAGGAAGGAAGTTTCAGAAAAGTTGAAAATAATGAACTGAATTTTCCAGTTCTGATTGTACAAATGCGAATTCTCAGATTAAAATATGGCCCGAACGGCTAACATGCCGACATAAACAGCTATTAATCCCAAAAACAGGCTTCCGCCAACATTCCAGATAAACTGGCCATACAGGCCGTCTTTTAACATGGTCAGGTTATTGTAGGCAAACGACGAAAACGTAGTAAAACCGCCGCAAATGCCTACTGCCAGGAATAAGCGCCACTCGGCATTCATTAGGTTTCCTTTTTGTGCCAGAGCAAAAACCATTCCGATAATAAAACTACCTGCGATATTGGCTACAAACGTTCCCCATGGAAAAGTGCTGCTCAAACCACGTTCTACCCAAAGCTGGACAAGGAAACGCATCACACTGCCTATAAAACCTCCGGCACCGACAATAAAAATGGTTCGCAGCATATTTTACTTATTTTTAGCTGATCAAAAGTAATAAAAATGATGGCACGATTCTTCCTGATTGTTCTTTTAAGCTTTCCGGTACTATTTATTCAAGCACAAACCCAATTTTATGATGAACTTCAACAATTGCTTCAGAAGCCAGAGTATATTCAGGCTTCGGTTGGCATCCTGGTGCAAGATAAGGAAACAGGAAAAAAGATCTACACCTTAAATTCCGATCGATTGCTGATTCCGGCATCAACAATGAAAATGCTTACAACAGCCTCTGCATTAAAAATTCTGGGGGCTGACTATCGTTTTGAAAACCAAATTGGATACACCGGGAAAGTGAACAAAAATGGAATACTGGATGGCGACCTGGTAATCATTGGAGGTGCCGATCCAACACTGGGTTCCGAATATTTCCAGGATCATTACCACCATTTTTTGCAACATTGGGCACAACAGATAAAAAGTGCCGGGATCAAAAAAGTGGAAGGAGATCTGGTAATGGATGCATCGGTTTACGATATCGAAAAGATTCCGGCTACCTGGATTTGGGAAGATATTGGCAACTATTACGGAGCAGGCGCTAATGCCTTTACAGTGTACGATAACATGTTTCGAATTTCGTTTCATTCACCCAAGAAAATTGGGGAACTGACCGAGATCATTTCTACCTGGCCAAAGATTCAGGGAATGCAGATTGAAAACGAGGTTCGATCGGCAGGCGATAATCGCGACAATGCGTATGTTTTTGGAAGCCCGTATGATAAAATCCGGGTTGTCCGGGGAACAATACCTGCCAATCGGAGTGCTTTTACCATTAAAGCGGCAATCCATAATCCTGCTGAAGTGCTGGCTGATGATTTTCAGAATGCCCTTGCGCAAAACGGCGTCTTTGTAAGCGGTGAAGTTGTTTTCAGGAAAACGGAAAGAAACGCACTGCAAGTAGTGTATGTTCAGGAATCACCCACACTGTCCGAAATTGCAAAAGTGCTGAATTACGAAAGTGTTAATTTGTTTGCAGAACATCTTTTGAAGCAGCTTGCAGTGGAGAAATATGGTATCGGGAATCGTGAAATGGGCATTAAACTGCTGAAGGAATACTGGCAGGGTAGAGGATTGGATGCAAATGATATTTTTATGGAAGACGGCAGTGGCCTGTCGCACTTCAATGCAGTATCACCCCGCTTTTTTGTCGGTTTGCTGCGATCGATGTCCAATGATAGGGCATTCATGGCTTCGCTTCCATCAGCAGGCGAAGGTACGCTCAACCATTTCGACCGAAACCTTTTCCCGGGAACTACATTACAGGCGAAAAGCGGCAGTATGACCCGGGTTCGTTGTTATACGGGGTACCTAAAAACCGATTCAGGGAAAGAGCTGGTTTTTTCCATTATGGTCAATCATTTTTCAGGTTCACATTCAGCACTGATCTCCGAGATTGGAACGCTGCTTTTAGCACTTAAATCAGACTATTAATACAAGCTCTCTATTTTAAATAATTTTTATCTTATCAATTAATAGTTAAACCAGCTTCTTGGTTTTCAGAGTTTTATAAGTCCTCTTTTTATTTAGAATGATTCAAAGTATTGACTTGTGTTTCTTAATGTCGTAACTTGCATGTACTGTTAAATCATTTGAATCACAAACCCGGATTCATTTACTACAGAAGGTAGACGCCAAAGCCCTTATCATTAGAATTTATAGGTATCCCGCAGGGATTGAACTTGTATGCAAGGAATTGAATTGCAAACCCTAAGAAGTGTAGAATGATATACGAGACCTTACAAATTCTGAAAGAACAACTCGAAAGTTATCATGAGGATGTCGGCCAGACCAGGAACATTGTTCCCGACCATGAGGCTTTGTGGAAGCCTGGCTTTGAGGAAGACAAATCTTCTGATAGAGAATTGTGCTTTGTGTTTATCTTTTGGGATACAAACCTGAGAAAATTCAATTTGAATAACCTTCAAGTGCAGCAATTCACTAAAAAAGTTATTCGGATTGGTTCTATTGATTCATGCAAATTTTTTATCCAAAATATCTACCCGAAGTGGTAATGACGCGAATTATTTACAAACTTAAAATTTTAGTAAAATGGCAAATTCTGACGCAGTAGATCAAGCCAGTCGCCTGTCTGAAATTGGCTTCCCGGAATTCACTGCAAAATTAGTTACAGACGTATTTGATGCATTGGTGTCTGCCAATATGCGTCAAACAGATGCTTATTTATCTCTGATCAAGGAGGTAGGAAAGACAGTCTCGCAATACATTAACGACACCAAAGATGATATTGGAGGAGACGAAATTCTGCAGTTTTTGGCAATGGTTGCACCCCCTGAGAATGATCAGGATATCTCGAAAATAAAGGAAGGGGGCACGCTAACTACGCAAGAAGCTTCAGATGTTCAGAGCAAACTGGCGGTTATGGAGAATGATTCCAATGTAAACGACGTAACTGTTCCCGAAAACATCAATCAGGAAGCTTACAATAATATTCTGGAGGCTGTTGCCAAACGTATTGCCGCCAATAAGTACACATTGCTCCAGGAAATGGTAAAACAGGGTATCCTGAGACTTGTAGTTGAGGATGGTATCATTGAAACAAGATTGACCTTCACTACCTATGGATCATCATTTTATCAGGAGAAGTCGAAAGACTACAACCGTAAAAACTTTTCATTCAGAGCAAAAGCTAAAACCGGAGGTCTTGTGTCATTGTGGTGCAAAGCTTCAGCTTCAACTTCCTACAGCAGTGTAAAAGTAAGTACTGCAGAGAAAGTAGACCAGGATCGTTCCGGAAGCAGGGTGAATATTTTCGGTCGGGTTGAAATTAATTTTAAAACCGACTATTTACCGTTGAACCAATAGTTTTATACCATGAGTAAGATAATTGCAAGCCCTGTTGAGCTTGGATTCTCTGAATTTGTATCAAAGCTTATTTCTGATACGTTTGATGCCGTAATCGTATCAAATATAAATCAGGAGGAAAATTGGTCAAATCTTGAAAAATTGCTGGCGTTGGATGTAGCTCAATTTGCAAAACAGGTTGTTGATGATGAGGCGGTATTACAAGAATTGACCAGGCTTTTCCCGGACGGGAAAGGTGGAACACTGATCGTATCAGGAACAAACTATCGAAAGGAGTCCGGCCGAACGGGAACAAACGAGTCTCCCCCGATTAATGAATTGTTGGATTACCAGCCCAAAGGTAGGACCTTGACTGCAAAGGATATTGAAAATATAAAGCAAATTGTGCGTGAAAAACTGGCAGAGGAACATTTCGAAATGTTAAGTAAGCTGGCTTCGAAAGGTCATACCAAAGTCGTAGTTGATGCCGGAAAAATCAATGCAAAACTTAATTTTCAAATTTTGCAGCTTGAAGAAATCGATGATGATGATGATAGCGAAGATAGCTCAGAAAGTAATTTGATTTCCGAAGCTACGCTGAATAAAAATCTTTTCTTATCAAAATCATTTCCTATGTATTCCAGCATAAAGCGCCCAGAGTATTTGAATAAAGTCCGTTTTTTTGTAAAACCACCTGCTGATAGTGACCCACAGACTCATCAGGTGAAAGCAAATGTTTACGGTGAAGTTGAAATCCAATTTAAAACCATTTCATGACGAAATTAACTGAATTTGATATTGATGAATTGGTTTTTCAAATACATGAAGACCTTAAACTTGCTTTCCATTTAGCGCAGGTCGATCAGCTAAGCAGAAGTTTTCAAATTGACTCTGTCAGGGCACGTTTGGGTAGAAAAGATCTGGATAAGTTGGCAAGCCCTGGTAAACGGAACTTGCTAAATCCCGAAAGATATCCAGATGAAGAAGATTGGGAGATCGAATTGAATTACTCGAAAAGAAACAATACCTGTATCGATAAAAAGTCATTTGCTTCCCCAAGTGACCCTTTACTTTTCGAAAATTTGAAAGGTCTCCCTTTGTCTTCTTTGAAAGGAATCAGTGAGCATTGGCAAAGGGTTTTTACCGATGTAAATGTCCTAACATTGGGTGATTTGGCAGATCTGCCGGAAACCCAAATTCACGACATGTGTAAAAAACTTCATACATTTCTTCCTCAGGAATTCCAAACGAAAGTCGTGCTGCTAAAACAACCGCTTTTGATGGTTGAGAAAATTGAAGGAGAACATTTGTTGTTTAAAGATATCGCCATGTGTTCCGAAAATGAGCTGAAGACTATATTCAGCAATCATTTCACAAATAATGAAATCAGACGAATAAAAAATACCATTGATCTTCTAATGCTGGTTTTGGATAAAGATGTGTTTATTAACTTGAGTTTAAATAACTTGTTTAGGTCAGAAATGAGGGAATAATATAATCTCTATTCAAAAACCTATCATACAATTGCAGTTGGCAAAAATAGGTTTATTTTTTGTTGAACTCCGATTAAAAAAGTATTTTCGAAAGGTATGCATGCTGTTACTATGACCTTATGAAAATATTTTATTACCTGATACTTCTATCACTTTTTTTACCATTTGCCACAAAGGCACAATGGGAACCAAATTACGATGAAAGTAAAATTCCTGAATTCAAATTACCCGATCCTTTGCGAACATTCAGCGGCAAAAGAGTGCGGAATGTAAAACAATGGGAAAAAAAGCGCCGACCGGAATTGCTGAATTTTTTCACCTGGAATGTCTACGGCGAAGTGCCGGGCGAACTAAAGATCGATGCCATTGATATTTTGGAGAAAAGCGATGAGGCGTACAACGGTAAGGCAAGCAGAAAGCAGGTCGAACTGAGTTTCAAAAGAAACGGTCGTAATTTGCAGTTTACCATTTTAATATACCTGCCTCATGGAGTTGACAATCCATCAATTTTTTTAGGTTATAATTTTTATGGAAATCATACGGTTACTGACGATGTTCATATATTAATTTCGGATGCCTGGGCACCAAACAATCCATCTTTTGGGATTGTTAATCACAGGCTGACTGAGCAGTCGAGGGGTGTTCGATCTGACCGCTGGGCTATCGAAAAAATGTTGGATGCAGGCTTTGGTTTTGCCACCATTTATTACGGTGAAGTGGATCCGGACAAAGACGATTTGACCGATGGAATTCAGCGATTGTTTTATGTCGATGATCAAAAACAACCGGCCGACAACGAATGGGGTTCGATTGCTGCCTGGGCATGGGGCTTGAGCAGGGCACTTGATTATTTTGAGCAAGATACCGAGATAAATGCATCAAAAGTGATTGTTTTTGGCCATTCACGATTGGGAAAAACGGCTTTATGGGCGGGAGCCAGTGATCAGCGTTTTGCAGGAGTGATTTCGAACGACTCGGGCTGCGGAGGAGCAGCATTGTCAAAACGTCGGATCGGAGAGACCATATACCGGATAAACACCAGTTTCCCGCATTGGTTTTGCGAAAATTTCAGAAATTACAATAACAATGAAAATGCATTGCCTGTTGATCAACACGAGTTGATTGCATTGATTGCGCCGCGCCCGGTTTATGTGGCAAGTGCCGAAGAAGACAAATGGGCCGATCCGAAAGGTGAATTTCTGGCAGCCTGGAATGCAGGTCCTGTTTACGAACTTTATGGAAAGAGCGGGATCCCGCAAAAACAAATGCCCGAGGTCAACCAGCCGCTGATCAATACCGTGGCATATCATATCAGAAGTGGTGGTCACGATGTGACCGATTTTGACTGGGAACAGTACATCAGATGGGCGAAAAAATACGTTCAGTAAGGCAGGTGAGATTTAATCAATAACCAGATACCCAATTGTGCGAATTAGTAGGCAATAAAAAAGGGAGCGAGATGCCCCCTTTGCTATTTTTGTCCCAGTTATTTTTTACATATCCACTTCAACATGTGCCATTTCATCTTTGTCGTAGGCACCAGCTTCCAGTTTTTTTCTGACTTCTTTAAAGGCTTTCACGGTGTATTCCACGTCTTCCAGACTGTGCATGGCAGTTGGGATCAAGCGCAGGATAAGTTCGCCCTTTGGAATTACCGGATAAACGATCATCGAACAGAAAATACCATAATTTTCACGCAGGTCGTAAACCAGGTTTGTTGCTTCTGCTTCACCTCCATTCAGGTATACAGGTGTAACCGGAGAATTGGTTTTACCCAGATCGAATCCGGCTTCCTTCAATCCTTTCTGAAGGGCATTGACAATGGTCCAAAGTTTTTCGCGATGAACAGGCTCGTTACGCAACATATCAAGACGTTTCAGTGCCCCTTTGGTCATTACCATCGGTAACGACTTGGCAAAGGTTTGTGAACGCATATTATAACGCAGGTAATAAATAATGTCTGTATCGCCTGCAATAAAACCGCCAATTCCAGCCATAGCTTTTGCAAAAGTTCCGAAATGAAGGTCTACCTGATCCTGAACGCCAAAATGCTCGGCAGCTCCGGCTCCGGTTGGTCCCATAACGCCAAATCCGTGCGCATCGTCAACCAACAGACGGAAATCGAAATCTTTTTTCATAGCTACAATTTCGTCGATTTTTCCCAAATCTCCCGACATTCCGAAAACACCTTCGGTAACCACCAGGATGCCTCCACCCGTTTCTTCCGCTTTTTTCTTTGCGAATCCCAGCATCTTACGACATTTTTCCATGTCGTTGTGCGGAAAAACATAGCTTTTCCCACCTTTGGCTTTATGAAGGAATACACCGTCCATAATGCAGGCATGCGATTCAGAATCGTAAACGATTACATCGTTTCGATTAACAATACTGTCGATTACCGATACCATACCCTGGTAACCATAATTCAACAGGAAAGCATCTTCCTTTTGCACAAATGAAGCAATTTCGCGCTCCAGTTGCTCATGTACCACCGTTTGTCCCGACATCATTCGGGCGCCCATGGGGTAAGCCATTCCATATTCTGCGGCAGCTTCAGCATCCGCCTTGCGCACTTCAGGATGATTACCCAGGCCCAGGTAGTTATTTAAACTCCATGTTAATACTTCTTTTCCACGGAACATCATTTTGGCAGCGATTTCGCCTTCCAGTTTGGGAAATGCAAAGTATCCATGAATTTTCTTCATGTGTTTACCGATATTTCCCTGATTTTGATCCCCTCTGAATTTCGCAAATATATCCACGTCGTAACTTTTTAGAGAATAACTGTTAATAGCTTGCAAATGTAAACTTTTTTAAAATGTGCGCAAATGTGTTAAATAATACTAAGCCTGTTTTTATTAACCGTCCGATCAAAGTATTTTCGGCTCTTGATTTTCAAAGATGGATTTTGTATACTGCTTAAAATGAATAGTATAGCACGTTTGAAATATAATTTTGAAGGATAAAATTTTGTAGTTCATTTAGTTTCAGTTAAATAAAAAAAGTATATTTTTGCGCCATGTTTAAGAAGTTCAGAATTCCGGGAATACTTATAGTACTGTTAACCATCGTTTTAAGCTCGTGCAGCGATTACAATAAAGTGGTTAAAAGCACCGATTACGAATACAAATACAAAAAGGCAGTAGAATATTACGAAGACGGAGAATATGTTCGTTCAGGAACGCTCTTCAGAGAATTGGTTAATATTTACCGTGGTACCAGCCGTGCCGACCGCATTTATTATTACTACGCAAAAAGCATGATGGGACAGAAGGATTACCTGATGGCCGGTCACTATTTTAGCTCACTGGTAAAAGAATTCCCAATGAGTGAATATGCCGAGGAAGCTCAGTTTATGATTGGATACTGCAAGTATTTGATTTCCCCAAAACCAAGGCTTGATCAGCAGATTACTCAGGAATCCATCGATGCCCTGCAATTGTACATTAACCTGTATCCGTTCAGCGAAAGAGTTGAAGAGGCCAATCGCCTGATCAATGAGCTGGAAGATAAACTGGTGTATAAATCGTATTTGAGTGCCAAACTTTATTACGATTTTGAACAGTATAAGGCGGCAGTTGTTGCATTAACCAACAGCCTGGAGAAATACCCGGACAGTAAATACCGCGAAGACTTGAAATATATGTTGTTAAAATCGAAATACTTGCTGGCAGAAAACAGTATTCTTGACAAACGAGAAGACAGGTTTTCGAGTGCACTGGATGAGTATTTTTCGTTTATTGATGAATACCCTGAAAGTAAATACAAGAAAGAGGTGGATAAATTTTACGAAAAAGCCTCTGAAGTTTTAGATTACAAGGAAGAAACGATTATTAATTAGGATATGGATTACAAAAAAACAAAAGCCGCACAATCAACTATTTCACGCGATTTGGATGTGTTGACACAGGAAACCGGAAACATTTACGAAACTGTGATGGTTTTAGCGAAACGTGCAAATCAGATTTCATCGGAACTGAAAGAAGAATTGAATCAGAAATTGCAGGAGTTCGCATCTTATACCGATAACCTGGAAGAAATTTTTGAGAACAGGGAACAGATCGAGATCTCAAAATTCTACGAGCGTCTACCAAAACCGACACTGATCGCTTTCGAAGAGCTGAAAAACGATGAGATCTATCATCGTAATCCGGCTCGTGAGAACAAGCAGCGTATATAATAGTAAGCCCGATGAGGCTGAAGGCTAAACATATTATTCTTGGAATAACCGGAAGTATTGCAGCATACAAGGCAGCAGTACTTCTTCGGCTTTTAGTGAAAGAGGGAGCTGAAGTTCAGGTGGTGATTACACCTGCCGGAAAAGAATTCATTACCCCGGTTACCTTGTCAGTGCTTTCGGGTAGACCTGTGATCAGCGAATTTTTCGGAACCAGCGACGGGACCTGGAACAGCCATGTAGATCTGGGTTTATGGGCCGACCTGATTCTGGTGGCACCGGCAACTGCAACCACCATGGGCAAGATGGCTAACGGAATTGCTGATAACATGCTGGTTACGACCTATCTCTCGGCAAAATGCCCGGTCATGATCGCACCGGCCATGGACCTTGATATGTTTGTACATCCTTCCACACAACGTAACATAACTATTTTAAAAGAATACGGGAATATCATTCTCGATCCGGCTACCGGAGAACTGGCCAGCGGCCTTGAAGGAAAGGGTAGAATGGAAGAACCCGCCCATATTTTGGAGAAAGTGGTTGATCAGCTTTCCCGAAAAAAAAAACTGCTGAATAAAACCTTTTTGGTCACTGCCGGTCCAACACACGAGAAGATTGATCCGGTTCGTTTTATTGGAAATTATTCTTCCGGCAAAATGGGTTATGCAATTGCCGAGGAACTGGCTGCCGAAGGTGCAAAGGTTATTCTGGTTTCAGGACCTGTAAGCCTGACGGCTAAAAGTTCGAACATTAAGGTTGTACATGTTGAATCGGCTGCAGAGATGTACGATGCATCGGTTCAGGCTTTTAAAACGGCCAATGGTGCAGTAATGTGTGCGGCAGTTGCTGATTTTAAACCGGCTGTAAAAGCCAGTGAAAAAAGTAAACGGGGAAAGGAGAGTTGGTATATTGAACTGCTACCAACCAGAGATATTGCAGCAAAGCTGGGAAGAGTCAAAACAGCCCGACAAATTTTGGTTGGTTTTGCACTCGAAACAACCGATGAACTCAGCAATGCGCAACAAAAGCTAGAGAAGAAAAACCTGGATTTTATCGTGCTCAATTCGTTGAATGACAAGGGTGCGGGATTCGGTACCGACACCAACAAGATCACCATTATAGAGAAAGGCAATAAAAAGCAGGATTTTGAGTTAAAACCTAAGAAAGAAGTTGCGCGTGATATCGTGGAAAAAATAATGGAAAGGATTTCGTGAAATGATGAAGAGGATTTACACCAGTATCTTTCTAGTTTTAATGATCGCAGTTTCTGCTTTTTCGCAGGAGCTGCGCTGCAATGTCACGGTAACAGCACGTGCCATCAAAGGTGCCAATCAAAATCTTTTCCGCACCATGCAGTCCGATCTTTATGAGTTTATGAATAACCGTAAATGGACCGACCATGTTTATAGCTACGACGAAAAGATCCGCTGCAACATACTGATTCGTCTCGACGAGCAGATATCGGCAGATGAATTCAAAGGTTCCATTCAGGTACAACTTACACGTCCGGTTTTTAATTCAAGTTACACATCTACGGTATTGAATATCAAAGACAATGATTTTCATTGCAAATATGTTGAATTCCAGCCGCTTGAGTTTAACGAAACATCGAATCGCGATAACTTGACCAATATTATGGCTTTTTATGCTTATGTGATACTTGGGTTCGATTACGATACATTTTCACCGGAAGGCGGTACCGAGTATTTTCAAAAAGCCCAGTCCATCGTTAATAATTCGCAGAATGCGCGTGAAAAAGGCTGGAAAGCTTTTGAGAGTGAACACAACCGTTACTGGCTGATTGAGAATATACTGAATAAATCCTATTCATCGTTCCGCTCGGCAATGTATACATACCACCGTATGGGACTCGACCTGATGGCGGATCGTCTGGAAGAAGGCCGTGCCAACATAGCCGAATCGCTGCGCGATATTCAGAAGGTTTTCAGGCGCCGTCCTTCCACGTATATTTTGCAGATGTTTTTCGATGCAAAATCTGACGAATTGGTGAAAATATTCTCCAAATCATATCCCGACGAGCGAAATCGCGTCTTGGCTATTCTTAACGAAGTTGATCCTTCAAATGGAAATAAATACGAAAAAATTGCCGAAAGCGAGGGATTGTAATTATGGGCATTGTTCGTAACTCTTTAGTGTAATTCCTGATATAATTTGATGCTGTTGTATGAAAATTGGTATTTTTAATCCAATTTAATATGCGATGTGAATGCTGTCAAGGATCTTCATTTCAAATTATGCTTTGATTAATACCTTACAGGTCGATTTTCATAAAAATCTGAATACTGTAACGGGTGAGACCGGTGCCGGTAAATCAATCATCCTGGGTGCGCTTGGGCTGATATTGGGTAATCGGGCAGATCTCTCGGTTTTGAAAGACACAAAAGAAAAATGTATTGTGGAAGGCATTTTTGAAGTGAAAGCTTATGCATTAAAATCTTTTTTTGAAGAGCACGATCTCGATTATGACGATACGAGCATTTTAAGGCGTGAAATTACACCCGCAGGTAAATCGAGAGCTTTTATAAACGATACTCCTGTAAATCTGAAAGTCATTCGCGAATTGGGGCTGAAACTGATCGATATTCATTCGCAGCATCAAAACCTGGAACTGAGCAATCAGAAATTTCAACTCGACCTGGTTGATACCGTTGCCGGTACAACTGATTTACTGTTAGATTACAAAGCTGTCTTTCGTGCATACCGGAAGGCACAAAATGACTTGGAGGCGCTGGCTGCAAGAGCAGAAAAGGAAAAGGCCGAACTCGATTATTTTGAGTTTCAGTTTAATCAGTTGGAAGAAGCCAGTTTGCAGGAAAACGAACAGGAAGAGTTGGAAGAGGAACTCGAGCAACTGAAGCATTCAGAGGAAATAAAAACGGCTTTTAATTCGGCCGGTCTATTCCTGGAAAACGATCAATTTTCAGTCGTTCAAAAAATTAAGGAAGCAAAAAAAGCGCTGGAGAAGATCAGTGCATATTCAAAAATGGCTGGCGATTTGTTTAATCGCCTCGACAGTGCGATGCTTGAATTGCGCGATATTTTGGACGAATCAGAGGCACAGGCTGAAAAAGTGGAACACAATCCACACCGGTTGGAGGAAGTAAACGATCGACTAAACCTCTTGTATGGTTTGCAACAAAAGCATGGTCTCGACAGTGTTCCGGCCCTGATTGAATTAAAAAACGAACTGGAAGAAAAGATCAAAACTGTAACGGGTTACGATGAACAGATTTACACGCGTGAACGGAAACTGGAAGAATTGCACAGTAAACTGGAAAACAAAGCAGCAGAGTTGAGCGCAGCGCGAAAAAAATCGTTTAAAAAAATTGAAGAGTCCGTGGTGAGTGATCTTCACCAACTGGGCATGCCAAAAGCCAGATTCACAGTGGAGAATACTATTTTGCCTGATTTTAGAAGCGACGGGAAAGATGAAATAACCTTTCTGTTCAGCGCCAATGCAGATGTAAAGCCGGATGATATTTCAAAAATCGCATCCGGCGGTGAGATGTCGCGTTTGATGCTGGCTGTTAAGAACCTGCTTCGAAATGCGCGGACTCTGCCAACCATTATTTTCGATGAGATAGATTCCGGTGTTTCGGGAGAGATAGCCTTAAAAATGGGGAAAATCATCAAATCCTTTTCCACTTCGACGCAGATCATCAACATTACACATCTTCCTCAAATCGCCGCCCGCGGCGATGCTCATTTCAGGGTGTTCAAATACGAAGAAAACGGCAAGACTTTCACGTCAATTAAGTTATTGAGCAGGGACGAGCGTATAGAAGAACTGGCCATGATGGTTGGTGGTGAAAAACTTACCGAGGTAACCATAAAAGCAGCCCGCGAATTACTGGCCAACTAATGTAATAGCATGACACAAATAGGAAAATTTAACAGGCTTCGGGTTGTTCGCGAAACACCTAACGGCCTTTATCTCGATGGTGGTGAACTTGGCGAAATACTGATGCCACAAAAATTTGTAAATGATGAGATTCACTCAGCCGGAGAAGCAGACGTTTTTGTATATAACGATTCGGAAGACCGTTTGGTAGCTACCACCGAAAAACCACTTGCAAAAGTGGGCGAGTTTGCCTGTTTATCGGTTAATTCGGTTACAAGGGTAGGAGCTTTTCTCAATTGGGGTTTACCAAAAGACCTTCTGGTACCGTTTAGCGAGCAGCTTGTGAAAATGCAGGAAGGGAAATCGTACTGGGTATTTGTTTACCTCGATTTGCTGACGAACAGGATTGCAGCATCGGCAAAACTTCAAAAGTTTTTGGACAATACTCCACCGGAGTACAAATCGGGCGACGAGGTCGATATTGTGGTACTCGAAGAAACTGAGCGGGGGTACCGTGCTATGATTAACCGCGAACATACGGGTATGATCTATAAAAACCAGGTTTTTCGCCCTTTGACTATTGGGCTGGAAACAAAAGCATACATACAAAAGGTACGCGATGATGAAAAGATAGACTTGTACCTTGAGAAGCCCGGCTATGAAAAAGTGGATGCAATTTCTGTACAGATTTTGGATGAATTAAAGGCGAGTGGAGGATTCTTAGCTGTTTCCGATAAATCTTCTCCCGCAATGATTAAATCACTATTTGGGATCAGTAAAAAGAATTTCAAGAAAGCAGTGGGAGCCCTGTATAAAAAGCGATATATTAGGTTCGAATCGGATGGTATTCGGTTGCTAAAATGAACAAGTGATTAAAAAAAATCTACATTTCTTTCGTTGTTTCAGGTAAAATTCACTAAATTTATTCAACAATATTTCATGTTGTGATTTTTGGTTAAAATATGGAGGGAAGCCACAGGGTTTCCCTCTACTTTTTATTATTCCATCGAACTGAACTGTTTTTCCAGAAGGGAAACATCCAGTTTTCGCTGGCTAAGAATTCGAATATAGTCGCGGCAATTTGCGGCGTGTATTTCGTTTTTTTCACCAAAGACATGATAGGATTCTACGGCCCAGCCCAATGCCGCATCCAGTTGATCATTCATTTCGCAGGCTACAGCCATGTTAAATTTACATTTTGCAGCGATATTTTTATTGGGACTATTCACATTGGCTTTCCAAACTTTAGCTGCTTCTAGCCACTTGCCCTGTTTGACCAATTCTTGTGTAGGTTTAATTTCAGTATTTCCCGATACATAATACATACGCTGCACGGTTGACCAATGAGGTACCAGGAATTTTGCTGTGTTTGTTCCGGCAATATCAGCAGCATTGAGTACGGCATCTCTACGAGGCGGAATTTTTTTCATTGCCTCAGTTTTACTTGCACTATGTGACCAGTAGATGGTATCAGTCTTTGAGAAGTGAAATCCCAGTTTTTTCTGCTTTAAGTCATATGCTGTCCATGAATAATGGACTTTGACTGCCTCATTAGCTGTAAAATTATACACAAAATAAGCGATGCCGTTTTCTGTAAAAAAATGATCAAACGAGAACAATACATCCGCAGAAGTACTGTCGGCTATTGCTGAGATTTCTTTTTGTGAATACAAACCAAATTTGGAATTCAGGTATTTCTTTTTGTAGACCTCTTTTGGTGAAGGATTGGTTTTTTTTATTTCGGAAGCTAAGATGTGCGCACCTATTTCATTAATGTAATCTTTCAATTCCACCGTTGAATCGCTAAAATTTATTTCAGGTTTCGAAAGCGTATCAACAATTAGTGTTTTAGAGTAATCGGCGGCTTCGATTTCTTGAATGCTGTCGAAAAACTGTTGTTCTTTTAAGGTTTCTACAAATAGATCGAAATAAATATGCGATGCCATACTATCCAGGTTGGTTGAATCGATCATTTCCTCCCCATCCACATAATAAACGGCAGTATTCGGATTCCAGGAAACATTGACATTATTGTACCGAACTGCCAGGTTTTTGTATCCTTCCGGCAACTTAACCCTTGCCGGTTCCATTATGTCGATACTGATCACTCGGGAGTTGTACAAGGTGTTGCAACCCGAAGCTACAACAATTAGGACAAGGAATATACTATTTTTTTGCAGTCTTTTCATTCGCTTTGCTCAAGTCGCGTGATGTCCTGCAATCGTTTTTGCAGGACACGTCTGTACTGTAATATCATTTTAAGGTCTTCTTTACTTTTATAATCCTGCGCAATCTGTTGTGCTGCTATAAGCCATTTTTGCGCTGTCTCAAGGTCGTCCTTCATTTCGTAGGCAAAAGCAAGATTATAACGGGCATTTATGGCCATTTTGCCATTGCTGTCATCGGCATATCTCATCCAGAGTAGAATGGCATTATCCCATTCACGTTTTTGCACATATTCGTCGGCAGCTGCAAAATCGGGCAGGGGAGGAACGGAATACATCCGGTTTGCATTTTGCCAGGAGGCAAAAAAACGTTTCGCATAATTTTCGCCGGCCATCTGCGAGGCAATCTTCAAGGCCGTAAGGCGGGGCGGTAATTTGGCATTTCGTACCGAATTTCCACCTTCATCGTAGCCATTCCAAAATATGGTGTCGATCATGGTTTTGTGTTCAATCAGTTTACTGGATACCGGATTGTATACTGCCCAAACTGCTGCCGTTATAACTTCGTTCGACCTGGTTGGTAACTCGGCGGTTGACGAATATTCAGAATAAAAATACGAATAGGTTTCCAGCGATATCAGAAGATCCGAATGGGTTGTTTCGGTAATTTTGTTCACAACATCCTGGTTTAGTGTAGGCAACTTGTCTCCGTAATGCGTTTTAAAAAGCTCAGGGAAAATATGAATTTCATTGAATGTATTTTTATCTTTTAAATTTTTAGCCAGTTCCTGAATACAAATATTTACCAAAATCGAATCCAGATTCTCCGGATCTTTTCGTGCCTTTTTTAACCTGAAATCATCCTGGTAGTAATGCTGCAGGGTGTCGTTTTTATACTTGAAATTACGGTAAACAATAGCCACATTATCGGCGTTGGGTGGAACAGGAATAATCCCCGGTTGATAAATCTCGATCGGATATTCTTTGTATACAGTGCACGCACCGAGCAAAAACGCTAGTAAGAGCAGCAGCGACAGTTTTCTGTTCATTAGTTTTGTTTTTCAAGTTCAAGTTTACGGTACTTCAATCTTTCCAGATAGTCGTATGTGCGTTGCTGAAACATGGTGTTGTAGGATTCCAGTCCGATAGATATGGCTTTGTCAAGATCGCCTTCTATTTCGGCAGCCACAGCCAGGTTGAAAAGTGCCTTGCTTTTTGTGCTTTTGGATGCGCTTTGAGCCACTTTCAGCCATAATTCTTTTGCCGATTCCCAGTCTCCTTTTGCCACAAGCGCACCGGCCTGTTTCATGCGGTCATCACCGTCAACAAAAATATCGCGATTTTCGGGGATCCACGAAGTTGCTATTTTCTCAGTGAAATCGAGGGCAAGCGCAATGCTCGCTTCCGTTAGCGCCTGTTTGACACTTGTAAAGTGCGAAAATAAATCACGGGCCGATCGGTCCATATCCTGCCAGATCAACGTATCGCGCATAAATTCACGCACAAGTACTTTTTCGTTTGAAGGATCGTAAATGCGAAATAATGCTTCATAAATGACTCCCATGTTCGCTTCTGAAACGGAGAAAAAAGTATTGTCTCCCGGACTGAACATAGTTTCACTTTCATATCTTGTAACCACCCGTGTTTTGAACATATCTACCGCAAGTATTGCATCAGTATTAAAATCTTTACACCATTGCCGGGCATCATCCCAATTCATCGATTCACTGAAAAATGCATTTTTATTATGCGGGACAAAACGGTTTTCAGGAATCACTATATCGTATCTGCCTGATTCGAATAGGAGATCACCCATAGCTTTTAACATGGTATCAGCAGCCTGCCTGTCGCGAATTACAGTGTCGAGGTTGAATCCTTCATCAAAAAAAAGTTGTTGCAGTGAATCGGCACGCAGGTCGGTGTAGGTTTCATCAACCGTCCTGTTCATTAATAAAAGACTCTGTATATTTTGCGGAAGTTCTTGTTTCGCTTTCCTGGGCAGTTCGATTGTGATTGTTTTTACCGAAGTGCAGGAACTGAAAAATAAAAGTGCTGCCAATAAAAAAAGACTATATCTTTTAAAGTATTTCCTCATAATCAGCAAATCCTATAGTTGTTTCTAGTAAACACCCCAGTATTTTCTCAAAAACCATTCCACACTCAACAAAAGCAAGAGCACTGCAAAAAGCCAGCGAAGGTTAAGTAACTCGTTGATCATTTCCTGATAGTAAGTTACCGCTTTCAACTGATTTCCCGATTTGAGTTGATCAATTAATTGTTCGGCATTATCAGGCAGGTAGAACTGACCTCCGCTCAACGACGCCAGTTGGTAAAGCAGGTTGTGGTCAGCACGTGTAACGATGTTTTCCAGGGTCACAGGAGTCACCGTAAAATTTCCGTTTTCGATAAAAGTTTCGTCACCCAATTTTACCGATGCCTGAAAAGTGTAATCACCCACCGGCAGATGACCGATATTCAGGTAATAATTTTCCCCCTGTACATCGAAGGTAAAGCTGAATTCTTCATCGTCCGAATTTTTCAGCACAATATTTACCTCGCCACTTGTTACGCGTTCAAAGGCATCATCGTAAACCTCGGCAGTCAGGATTACATCATCGGTTTCGGCATATACCGGATTAAAATCAATGATAAAATTATCCTCATTTTCCCGAAGTGCCATGTATTGCACCAGTTGATTTACCAGCTCGTTAAAACGCATATGGCTCTGGTTCTGGTAATAATCGAACAATCGCCAGCGCCATATTCCTTCGCCAAAAATAAATCCAATCTTCCGGCCGTCTATTTTACCGGTGGCGATCAATGGTTTGCCCGTCTCGATATTTTTCAGTTTCTGGTAGAACAGGGGTGTAAATCCGGCATCCAGTTCATAATCGGCAAAAGTTACCTGTAATGGAGGGAATTTGGGCAGCATATTCACAAAATCCTCGGATAGTTTAAAAGTGGCATAGCTTGGATTCATTACGGGCTGTGCTTCTTCTCCTGAACCTGCCAACGGCGTTATTTTTGCTCCCTGCGCCAAAGTATTCAGTTGGGGAATAAACGTGTGGCTTCCCACGATGAATAAAAGCGGAAGTCTTGCACTCTCCGATTTCCCAATAACCTGAGCCAGCGATTTTCCGGCCGTTGGCAACTGATTTAAAATGATAAGATTAAAGTCTTCAGGAGCAGCCGGGTAGGGTTCTTCAGTAAAAACCGAAACATCGTAACTTTTTTGTTCTTCGAGTGTGTTTTTAATCGCACCGATATCGGGGTGCCAGCCATCCGAAAGGATTAGAATTTTCTGCTTGTCTTCCAGAATATTGATCACAAATTTCGAAGTGTTGTTATCTGTGTTTCGCTCGTTTTCTATTGCTTCAATTTTGGCTAAATAGTGCTGCAATCCCGGTGTGCCGGCTTCAAGAATAAATTCTTTGGTCACGAAGTAGTTGTCGTTTGGAGGTGTTATTACCACACTTTCCACTTCGGTATTGTTTTGTTGGATAGAAAGCTTCAGTGATTTACCCCGAAGTTTCGAAAACTGAACATCGACTTCAACCGGAAATTTATTGCCCGAAAAAGCAGTACGGTTCATACGCACATTTCTTATTCTTGAATCGGAAACGATGGTAGTGTCCCCGTAACCAATTGTGAAAATCGGAAAAGCAAGCTCATCGAGTTGATTCACCGGGTTTCGTCCCTGGTTGTATATACCGTCGCCGGCCACAATCAGAGCCCCGATATTCTGGTTGAAATGGTTGCTGTTTACGGCACCTATCATGGCACTGTAATCCGATTTCTTTTCGCTGAAATTCAATTCGTCTCCTGTCTCCGTTGCCTCTCCGAAGGTATAATTGATCACCTCGAAATCGGATGCCAGTTCATCGTTAATTTTTTTTTGTAATGCTGAAAGATTATTTACTGTTGTCAGGGAATCGCCGGATGCGGTCATCGACGAGGAATTGTCCCATGCCACAACGATCACCGGATTTTTGGTGAATTTTTTTAGGTTTCGAATAAACGGCGCTAGCAGGAGAAAAGCAATCAGGAAAAATGAGGTAAAGCGCAAAACCATAAGCAGACGCAGCTGCATTCTGGTAAGTTCGCTGTTGGCTTTATTCCTGAAATACAGGAGCATCGAAACGCCAATGGCAGCAATAACAATTGCGAGTAAGAAAGCGGGCCAGTATGTAGTTCCAAAAGAAATCAAAGCTTCAAAAATTTAAAAGATGTAAATATACACATCTGCTTTTTTATAATGGTGAATTATGGCTAATATTGCACCCCGGTTTTATGAACTTCAGTATGTCAGAAGTTAAAACCATTTTTGCTTCAATTTGTTTCATTTGAAAATTTTATCGCTATGAAGTTGTTTGTATTACTTGTATTTGTTTTAACCATTGCCGCATGCGGCACAAAGTATAATCCCGAGATCACTGTTTCAGATATCCGGGAAAACATAAATTTCCTGGCATCCGATTCGCTTAAAGGAAGAAAAGCGGGTGAACCCGGAGGCTTGATGGCAGCCGAATACATCCGTTCGAAATTCGATGCTGCCGGATTGGAACTGCTTTATGACAACGGGTTCCAGTATTTTAACCTGGTGGCATCAGCCGAAATGGGGAACGGAAATGAACTGACCATCGGCGATAAAAAATACGAGGCCGGTGTTGATTTTCAGCCTTATGCCTTTTCGGCCAATACCGAGGTGGAAGCCGGGGTGGTTTTTACCGGTTACGGTATTGAAGTTGATCGCGATTCGTTGCAGTGGAACGATTTTGACGGAGTTGATGTGAGTGGAAATTGGATGATGGCATTACAGGGCGATCCTGACCTGGACAACCCGAACAGTCCTTACCTCGAATTTTCTACAGAACGCGCCAAAGGACTTACGGCATCCGATCGAAATGCAGCCGGTCTGATATTGGTTGCCGGTCCAAAATTCATTGAAAAGGATGAACTTTCGTCGTTGTTTTTTGATAAGAACAGCAGTCGTTTTTCCATTCCGGTACTTCAGGTTACCCGCGCAGTTGCCAATGAATTACTGAAAGGAACCGGTGAGACGGTTGCATCGCTCGAAAGTAAGATGGAAGAAAAAAAATCGGGGGTAAATCTTACAACCGATACCAGCTTAAAAGTTAAAGTGAATGTTGAATTAAAGGAAAAAACGACCCAAAATGTGGTAGCCATGCTTCCGGGTAATGATCCGGTTTTAAAAGATGAATTTCTTGTTGTAGGAGGACATTACGACCATCTAGGTATGGGAGGACCGGGTTCCGGTTCGCGTGCCGTTGATACGATTGCTGTGCACAACGGCGCCGACGATAATGCTTCGGGAGTTTCAGCCGTTATTCAGTTGGCTGAAAAACTGGCCGGCGAAAAAGCCAATAAGAGAAGCATTGTTTTTATAGCGTTCGGTGCTGAAGAAATGGGATTGGTTGGCTCAAAAGCATTTACGAATGATCCTGTGGTCGATCTCGAAAAAGTAGAGGCGATGTTCAACTTCGATATGGTGGGCCGTCTGGATAGCGCCAGGGCATTGAGTATTGGCGGCACTAAAACATCAAAGGAAACCGAACAAATCCTTACCGATCTGAATACCGGTTTTAAACTGGCTTTCTCGGGTGAAGGGATTGGACCTTCTGATCATGCTTCGTTTTACCTGCAGGATATACCGGTGTTTTTCTTTTCAACCGGGGCCCATCCTGATTACCATACGCCACAAGACGATGCAGACCTTATTAATTACGAAGGAGCAAAAGCCGTTACGGAATATGCCGAAAAAGTAGTGCTTGAAGTGGCTAACCGTAACGAAAATCTTACTTTTCAGGAAGCAGGAAGCAAATTCCAGCGCAGCCGTGGTGGCCGTTTTAAAGTAACCTTTGGTATCATGCCTGATTATGCCGGACTTGAAGAGCGTGGAATGCGAATCGACGGGGTTACTAAAGACAAGCCAGCTTACCGTGCCGGAATGAAGAAAGGCGATATCATTACCGCAATTGAAGGAAAACCGGTGAAGAATATTTACGACTATATGGCGCGCCTGCAAACACTTGAAGCCGGACAGCGCGTTTCGGTTGATATTATACGAGATGATAAACCTACGGTGTTGATCGTGGAATTGTAAGCGCAAATAAAAATAATAGAACGAAGGCTTTGTCGGTTACGGCAAGGCCTTTTTTCATTTTATAAATCAGATTTTAACATAAGATTGTTTTCTTTCTTTTATTGTTAATTTTGGAAAACAAAACCAAAATCAATATTTCCATGCACAGATTCTTTCTTAGCCTGTTATTTATTTTACTTTTTTCAAAGGTTTTCTCACAGGAAATTACATTTTCAGCCGGCCCGCTTTGGGGAATGCCTGTTTATTATCAGCCTGATGTTTTGGGTGATACAGAAGGAAGTCCTAAAACCGGGTTTAACCTTGATCTTAGTGTTGTCTTTTCAGCCGAAAAGAAGACATCGCACGGCGTTACTTTTGGATATCGGTCGAATGCCGTTAAAGCAGAAGCCTTTCTTTTTGGTAGTCAGCCTACAAAATATTACCGGACCATAAAGATGAATTTATATTATGTAGGTTATCAGTTAAATTTTAGGACTTCCGGTAAATCTTATTTAACCTTAAGTCCGCTCCTGTCCTTTAAAACCAAAAATTCCTTTTATACTGAAGAGCAAACCGGGCTTGGACTAAGTTTCGCATACACACATAAAATTCGCTTGACAAACAGAACATATTTAAAACTTGAACCGGCACTATCAATTTTAGGCATCATTCCTTTTGTTCACGGAGATTCACCTTCAGCAAAACTAACATCGCTTGGATTGAATGTAGGGTGGGGAGTAAACGTTAAAAAACACGAATCAGAATAAACGAAAGCTATATCCAGGCCCGTATTTTGTAGTAGGCAAGTGCCAGCATTTCGCGGACAAAGAGGATTTCGTATTTCAGATGATTCCATAACTGGTAACGCATATTCATGTTCTTGCCCACATCGGGCACCAGCAATTTGTTACCTCCTAGTTCGTCGTCACTAAAACTAAAATCAGCTTCGGCCGCATTTTCGAAGGCCGGCAGTGCATTTACATTTTCGAATCCCGTTTTTTGAAAACACAACACCGCCCGCCGCATGTGTTCAGGTGAGGTAACCAGTAAAACGGGTGTTTGAAAACGAATGATTCCTGCACAATTTAGCGCCTGCGATCGCGTATTTGTTCCCGCAGTTTCCAGGATGATACTTGAATCGGGAATGCCACGCAAAACCAGTTCTTCCCTCATTTTATTCGGCGTGCTGATGCTATCCAGAATTTCTCCCGGCATGGCCACTATTACTTTGGCTTTGGGAAAACTTTTATGGGCGTGCGCCACATACCAACTCCGCATCAGGTTACTTTGACTGGGCATTCCACCACCACCTAACAAGAGAATATACTCCGGTTCAGTGCTCAGTTCCGATTTGCTGGTTCCCAGCCAGTGATAACCCCAATAAGGGGCAGATGTGAACGCGAGTAACACACAAGCGGTAAAAAAGATGCCAATCAGTACGAAGAAATTTCGCAGTAGTCTTAAAAAATAGATATTTTTGGTTCCGGTTTTGACCATGATCAAACGTTGAAGCCATAAATGTAGTCTAATTTTAAAAATTTTGTCCGTTGAATACCGCTGAAAAAAACGAAATCATACAACTTTTCGAGCACCAGTTTAACGAAAGTGTCGAAACTTTCGAGATGTTACCGCAATCAGGATCGTACCGTGAGTACTGTCGTTTGGGAAATGGCAGTCGTAGTGTGATCGGTGCACTAAACAACGATGTGAAGGAAAATACTGCCTTTCTTTCGTTCTCGAACCATTTGTATCACAAAGGCATAAAGGTACCAAAGATTTATTCGGTAAGTTCCGATCTTAAAAAATACCTGCTCGAAGATCTTGGCGATACAACCCTGTTTGCATTTGTTTCGAAAACGCGCGAAGAGGAGGGATTTTCGCAAAACATCATAGCTGAATATAAAAAGGTCTTAACCGCACTGCCAAAGATCCAGATCATTGCGGGGAAAGAGATCGATTATTCGGTATGTTACCCGCGCGAAGCTTTCGACAAGCAGTCGATGATGTGGGACCTGAATTATTTCAAATACTACTTTCTGAAACTGGCCAAAATCTCGTTTGATGAACAGGCCCTGGAAGACGATTTTCAGCTTTTCAGCAACTACCTGCTGAGTGCCAGTTCCAACTATTTTTTGTACCGCGATTTCCAGTCGCGTAACGTCATGCTGAAAGATGACGAAGTTTATTTTATTGATTACCAGGGAGGACGACGTGGCGCCCTTCAATACGATCTGGCCTCGTTGCTTTATGATGGTAAGGCAGATATCCCGGAAAGCGTGCGACAGCATCTGTATGAGTTTTACATCAGCGAATTGAAGAAGTACATGAAGGTGGACGAAGAAAAATTTGCCGCCTATTTTAAGGGCTTTGTGCTAATTCGTATCATGCAGGCAATGGGAGCTTACGGATTCCGTGGCTTTTACGAGAAGAAAGAGCATTTCCTGAAAAGTATTCCTTATGCGCTGAAGAATCTCGAATTATTGCTGAAAAATCTGGATTTGCCAGTTGAACTGCCCGAATTAGTGGCCGTTTTGAAAAGGTTAACGCAATCCGAGATTTTGAAAGAAATGGGCAAATCGCAATCCGATCTTACGGTGCGCGTTGTAAGTTTCTCTTATAAAAAGGGTATTCCGGAGGATCCTTCGGGAAATGGTGGGGGATTTGTGTTTGATTGCCGGGCCATTCATAATCCTGGGAAATACGACAAATACAAAAAGCTTTCGGGGAAAGATCTGGCTGTGCAGGAGTTCCTGGAACAGAAATCAGAAATGGGCTTGTTCCTCGAATCGGCTAAAAAACTGGTCGAACAATCGGTAAAAGTTTACCTCGAACGAGGTTTTACCCATCTTACAGTTAGCTTCGGGTGTACAGGCGGACAGCATCGATCGGTTTATTCTGCTGAGAAATTAAGCGAATACCTGCAAAACAATTATCCTGTGAATGTTGTTTTACTTCACCGTGAACAGGAAAGTTGGAGATGAGTAAAAAAGCATGTAAGAAGAAGGACTTTGAGGATAAATCGTCGCCCAGATTCGCTTGTAAAAAGTGTGGAGCGAAGGTGCAAAAGAAAGATAAAGTGTGTAAACCGGTTAAATTGGCTTCTTAGGAATCAGGAATTGTCTTCTGTTCCATCTGTGCTCACTGAACATTTTTGCCAGAACCAAACATTCTTTTTAATCCGGCAGGCTTGCTTATTAAGCTTTCAGTATTTATTTTCGCAGCATATTTCATAACAATCATATTTCATGGGAAGAGCATTTGAGTACCGTCGTGCAGCGAAAGAGAAACGCTGGGATAAAATGTCGAGGATTTTTCCAAAACTCGGAAGGAAAATTACCATTGCGGCTAAAGAAGGTGGCCCCGATCCCGATATGAATCCGGCCCTGCGTACGGCTATTCTGAATGCCAAGGCAGAGAACATGCCTAAAGCGAATATCGACGCGGCAATTAAACGTGCGTCGGGCAAAGATGCAGCTAATTATACCGAATTAAGTTACGAAGGTAAAGGACCGCACGGTGTGCTGGTGTTTGTAGAATGTGCTACCGACAATCCAACGCGTACAGTGGCTAACGTAAAAAGCTATTTCAATAAGGCTGGCGGTGGTCTGGTGCCGAACGGATCGCTCGAGTTCATGTTTTCGCGAAAAGCTGTGTTCGAATTTTCCCTTCCCGAAGGGATAGACATCGAAGAAATTGAACTTGAACTGATCGATGCCGGTTTGGATGAAATAGAAGAAAACGAAGGTACCTATTACGCCTATGCCGATTACACCAGTTTTGGCGATCTGGCCCATAAACTGGAAGGCCTGAATATCGAAGCAAGCAAGTCTGAACTTCAGCGTATTCCGAACGACCCGGTTGAGTTTAGTGAAGAACAGCTTGAAGAAATTGAAAAAATGCTCGATAAACTGGAAGAAGACGAAGACGTGCAGGGCGTGTACACAAATATTGCCTAGTAAAATCAGAAACACAATATTAAGGAGGAACGCATGTGGAAATTACCGCATGCGTTTTTTGCTTTTGTTCGTCATGGGAATTGCTGCATTAACCTTTAAAATTGTGGCGCTTATCTAATTCTTTTCAAGTTTAAGGACATTTTGTATTACATTCGGGTAAAACTTGAACTATGCTGCCCATCCAATATTTTATCGAACATTTTCAACACATTTGGGATGAGAGTCCGGATTACATGCCTGTGTTTCGCAAACATTACAGCACTTCAGAAAAACTCGAACGTGAAGCGTCTTACGAGAAATTTCAGGGGAAAATAAAAGGATTACAGAACCGCAGAAATATTCAACAACTGAAAAAAGACCCGGGAAATTCGTTTTTCCCCATGTTTAAAGCGTTTCTCGAAACCGTTTTCGATTTCGATAAAAACCACCTGAAGTTGATTCTTTCCGATGAATTCAAGAATGTATCGAAGGACTTTTTTTATAAAGCACGTGATTTTGGTCCCGAACTGAAACCTGAGAATATCTACCAGGGCATGCGTAATGTTTGGATTATGAATGGGATTCAGCTGATGAGTGAAATACCGGTGAAAATCACACCGTCTGTTTTTGCGTATTCAATGATTTATCCATACAGCGACAACTACCTGGATGATGCGAACATTACTGAAGGAGAAAAGGAAATTTTTTCGCGACGATTTAACCGGCGCCTGCACGGAGAAGAAGTATTGCCGACCACACATACCGAACAACAATTGTATCGTTTGGTTGCTATGTTCGAGGAAGAATTTCCCCGCTCTAAATTTCCCGAAGTTTACGAAAGTTTATATGCGATTCAGCAGGGGCAGACCAACAGCCTGAAGATGTTTGCCGAAAACGGCCTTTCCGACAACGATATCCAGAATATCTGCTTCGAAAAAGGAGGAGCTTCGGTGTTGGCCGATGGTTACCTTGTGGCCGGAAAATTGAGCAGAGAGCAGGAACAGGCGCTTTTTGGCTACGGCGTTTACCTGCAGTTGCTCGACGATATTCAGGACCTTAAGGAAGATACGCTGGCACTCACGAAGACGATGTATTCCTGTATGCCTGAGGAGAACCTTGGACGTTTTGTAAATAAAACCATACATTTTGGACGCAAGACGCTCGAAGAAATGCGCTGTTTTGACGGTGCTGACAATGCCGATTTTATTGAACTCATGAATGGAAGCATCGAAACCATGATTATCGAATCGGTTGGACTGAATCCAACCCGTTATACAGCACAATATTTAGAAGAACTGGAACAGTTTTCACCGCTGCATTTCGAGTTTGTGCGCCGAAAACGTGCTGAATCCAAATCACAGCGTTTTGCCCTATTCCAGAAATACTTTGATACAGCGCAAGCTGTATCGGTTTAAAGATATCAACTTCTATTGAATCAGGAGTTCTTGTCGTTTTAACTTTGTTGGAGCATTTTTTTGATCACCGGTTCCAGTTTCTCGGGTTTTGTAATTGGTGCAAAACGCTTCACCGGCCTGCCTTCGGCATCAATCAGAAATTTAGTGAAATTCCATTTAATCTTTTTACCGAACATTCCTCCCAATTCATTTTTCAGGTATTTATAAATCGGGTGGGCATTTTCGCCGTTTACATCAATCTTTGAAAACATGGGGAAAGTTACGCCATAGTTTAAAACACAACCTTCCGCTATCGATTTTTCATCCCCTGGTTCCTGGTTCCCAAATTGATTACAGGGAAATCCGAGCACCACCAAACCCTTGTCTTTGTACTTTTGATAAAGTTCTTCGAGACCTTCATATTGAGGCGTGAACCCACACTTACTGGCGGTGTTTACAACCAAAACAGTTTTCCCTTTATAACTTTCCATTTTAATTTCTTTTCCCTGCAAACTCGTGGCAGCAAATTGATAAAAATTTTTTCCCATATTTTAATTGTTACGGCTTTAAAATTAATGTAACAGAAAAAGACGAAAAGGGTTTGAAATATCCAAATAATTCGTATTTTTGCGAACAACGAACAAACTTTGATTATGGATGTAAAAGTATTTTCAGACAACCAGGAAAAATTGGCACGATATGCCAAAGCCCTGGGGCACCCGGTTCGAGTTTATGTGCTTGAATTGTTGAGTAAACAATCGTGCTGCTACAGTGGCGATTTGAGTGAAGAGCTGCCCATTGCAAAATCCACACTTTCGCAGCATTTAAAAGAACTAAAGGAAGCAGGTCTCATCCAGGGCGAGATAGAATTACCGCGAATCAAGTACTGCGTAAACCAAAAAAACTGGCAAGAAGCTCGTCGACTGTTTAAAGAATTTCTGGATAACTAAAAAATTTTTGAAATAGATGTTCGTCTTTTTGCGAACAACCATCAAAAAATGAATTATGGATTACAAAGATTTAAAACCGGCAAAAATGGACATTCAGGTATTGGGAACCGGTTGCCCAAAATGCAAATCACTTGAGAAAGCCGTGATCAACTCAGTGTCGGAGTTAAACCTGCAAGCCGATGTGAGTAAAGTAGAAGACATTATGGAGATCATGAAATTTGGTGTGATGAATACACCGGCACTTGTTATCAATGGAAAAGTGGTTTTAAGTGGCCGCTTACCTCGCGACAAAGAATTGAAAGAACTACTAACCCAATAAATTTCACTAATAATGAAAACAAAAATTAACACTAAATTATTAAGTGCATTCTTTTTTATGGCTTTAAGTTTTAGCCTTTTTGCCCCGTCTTCGGTGAAAGCTCAGGAGAAAGATCAAGCCAAAGTTCAGATGTATTATTTTCATCTGACAACACGTTGCGCAACCTGCAGAGCCATTGAGTCGGAAGCCAAACAAGACGTAAAAGAACTGTTTGGAGAAGATGTAAGTTTTGCAGCCTACAACCTGGATGATGCTGCCGGTGAAGCAAAAGGTAAAGAACTGGGCGTTAACAGCCAGTCGCTGATCGCTGTAAAAGACGGTAAAAAAGTCAACCTCACCAACGAAGGTTTTTTGTATGCGCGCACCAATCCTGAGAAATTCAAAGAAGTAATAGAAGAAAAGATTAAACCGCTATTGTAGCATGGAAGAATTTTTAACCGGACTGCTTGAAAACAGTTCGGCGCCATTTATTACCGCATTGATTTTGGGACTGATGACTGCCATTAGTCCATGTCCTCTGGCTACCAATATTACTGCCATCGGTTTTATTGGAAAGGACATTGAAAACCGGAATCGTGTATTTTATAACGGGCTGGTTTACACCCTTGGCAGGGCGCTTTCTTATACGATTCTTGCACTCATTATTTTTCTGGGTGCCGACCAGTTTTCGTTGTCCGGTACCTTTCAGCGTTATGGCGAGAAGGTAATTGGTTTTCTGCTGGTAATAATTGGTTTGTTCATGCTCGATGTTATTAAAATCAGTTTTCCCGGAATGGGGAAACTTACTCAACGCTACCAACAAAAAGGAATCAAAAATTATTGGGACGTATTGTTGTTGGGAATCCTGTTTTCGCTGGCGTTTTGTCCGTACAGCGGAGTATTGTATTTTGGAATGCTAATGCCGATAAGCATAAGTAGCGCATCCGGATTGTATCTGCCGGTGATTTTTGCCGTGGCCACCGGAATACCTGTCATCCTGTTTGCCTGGTTAATTGCTTACACTGTTTCAGGCGTGGGAAGCGTTTACAACAAACTCAAAACTTTCGAAGTCTGGTTTCGAAGGGGTATTTCGGGGTTGTTTGTCATAGTGGGCTTTTACTACATTATCACCGTTTATTTTTAAAAAATTTTGAATATGTCATTCGTAGAAACACGAACAATTCTGGCTGAATCTCCGAGACAAAATAAGCGAATAAAACTGCTTGCAGCTATTGCGGTGCTTTTGCCGGCTCTACTGTTGTTGTATTATTTTTTAGTGCCTGTTGCCGACTTCTTTGTTTATAATTTGTTTGGTGTAGCACCCGATACACACCTGGCCGAATCGCTTCACTTTTTTATTTACGATACGCTGAAAATTCTCATTCTGCTTTTTCTCATCAGCTCGTTGATGGGAGTGGTGAACGCTTATTTTCCTGTAGAACGCCTTCGGGTGTATCTCACCACAAAAAAAATGTACGGTCTTCAATACCTGTTCGCTTCGTTTTTTGGAGCTGTTACTCCATTTTGTTCTTGTTCGTCCATACCGCTGTTTATTGGTTTTGTGAATGGCGGAATTCCGCTCGGTGTAACTTTTGCGTTTTTAATCACTTCGCCACTGGTAAACGAAGTTGCGGTTGCCATGTTTCTGGGATTGTTCGGAATTAAAGCAACACTGATTTATGCCGGAAGCGGGATTTTACTCGGCGCATTTGGTGGTTTCCTGCTGGGAAAACTAAAACTCGATCGTTACCTAAGCGATTGGGTAAAACAGATTCAGGCCAGTTCGGTGCAGGTTTCGCAAGAGTGGGAAGCCGAAAAAACTGCATTTATCGACCGTTTGCCGGGGATTATCCACGAAGGATGGAACATCGTTCGCAAAGTGCTGGTTTATGTTTTAATTGGTATTGGAATAGGAGCAGCGATGCACGGATTTGTTCCTGAGAATTTCTTTACTGGTTACTTGTCGGCCGATAAATGGTACGCCGTTCCGCTGGCTGTTATACTTGCTGTACCAATGTATGCCAATGCCGCCGGAATAGTACCGGTAATCCAGGTGTTTGTGGCTAAAGGAGTGCCGCTTGGAACAGCCATTGCCTTTATGATGGCCGTGGTTGGGCTCTCGTTGCCTGAAGCTACTTTATTGAAAAAAGTAATGACATGGAAACTCATCGGTATTTTCTTCGGAACCATTAGTATTTTCATCATTCTGCTGGGCTATTTATTTAACCTTATTTTATAAAACTGAGAATTATTTAATCACCTAAAAACTAAAACGATGCAATCAAAATCACTTGGATTTATAGGTGGAGGAAGAATCACGAGGATTTTCCTCAAGGGGCTTTCCAATAAAAAAGCTGTACCCGAAAATGTTAAGGTGTTTGAACCCAATGCCGAAACCTTAAAGGCACTGCAAACTGAATTCCCAAAAGTAAATGCTGCCGAATCTGCTGCAGATGCGGCGAAACAGGAGCTGGTTTTTATAGCCGTCCACCCACCGGTGGTCCTGGAAACATTGCAGGCAATAAAAGAATCAGTAAAAACTGGTACGATCGTTATCTCGCTTGCACCGAAAATAACCCTCGAAAAAATGGTATCGGTTCTGCCAACCCAACAACTGGCAAGAATGATTCCCAATGCCACTTCATTTATCAACGATGGTTTTAACCCGATAACTTTCTCATCCGAGGTCGATAAAAAAGAGAAAAAACAAATATTAAAGTTGCTAAAAAAACTGGGGAAAACCTTCGAAACAGACGAAACAAAACTGGAAAGCTATGCCATTGCTTCAGCAATGTTGCCCACCTATTTCTGGTTTCAATGGCAGGAAATGGAGAAAATCTCGCAGGAAATTGGACTGACACTGGAAGAAGCTCAAAAAACGGTTTCATCATCTTTGAAAAAAGCCTGGAAGATTTATTACAAATCAGGTTTGACTCCGGAGGAAGTAATGGATTTAATCCCTCTAAAGCCCATTGAAAAAAATGAAGCTGAAATTAATGATATTTTAAACACTAAATTGGTTGGATTGTATAGTAAAATTAGGCCGTAGTTTATTGTTTAATTTTTTAAATTTAGCAACATGATCAAAAAATACGGCCTTCTGGTTTTGATGGCGATTCTTGTGTTAGGGCTGCTATTTGCGTTAATATATAAAGACAGTATTTACGAAATTATTGGCAACGGAATTCAGCAAAATAGCACAGCAGCAGAAAAGTTCGAGGCCGGGAAATATGTCGACCGGGAGTTTAATTACAACAATAACAAAAAGGATTTTGACTTTACTTTGCTGGAGTTTAAATCCACCGGATGTACGATTTGCAAACAGATGGAGCCGATACTTGAGGCTATTAAAAACTGGGATGGAGCGAAAGTAAATGTTCAGGTGATTCAAATCATGAATCCGGACAGCCAGGAACTGATGAGATATTATGGAATAGCAGCAGTTCCGACACATATCATACTTAACAAACAGGCAGAAGAAATTTACAGAAAATACGGGGCGATCCCTGAAAACGAATTAAAGTCACAACTACTTTCGAAACAATAAAATATGAAAATACTAATACTTTGTACGGGCAACAGTTGCCGCAGCCAGATGGCACACGGATTTTTACAATCTTTCGATCGTCGAATCGAGGTGGCTTCAGCCGGGACGGAAGCATCCGGAAAGCTCAACCATAAAGCTGTGGAAGTGATGAATGAAATTGGGATAGATATCAGTTCACACACTTCCGATTCGGTAGAAAAATACCTGGGTGAGGAATGGGACTATGTAATCACTGTTTGTGGCGGTGCCAACGAAAGCTGCCCGGCTTTTTTAGGTAAAGTAAAAACACGCCTCCACATGGGTTATGACGATCCTTCGCATGCCGTGGGAACTCCCGAATTTATTCAGAGTGAATATTACCGTGTACGGGATGAAATCAATGCAGGATTCAAAAAGTTGTACAAAGAAGAAATCAAACCGAAGCTGCTTAAGTAGTTTAAAGTTCAGAGTTGAGAGTTCAAAGATCAGGTAGTTTGCAAAGGTAAATCGCGATTACAGACGAAACTCTGATCTTCTAAAATTCTAATATTCAAATATTCCAAATATGCCGTCACAACCACGTCTCAAATTTCTCGACAGGTATTTAACGCTGTGGATCTTTCTGGCCATGGCCATTGGAGTGATCAGCGGGTATTTATTTCCTGCGATTGCCGATTTCTGGGAATCATTAAAACCATCGGAAGACAGTACCACCAACCTGCCTATTGCCATGGGTTTAATACTGATGATGTATCCGCCGCTCGCCAAAGTTAAATACGAGAAACTGGGCGATATTTTCAGAAATTACAAAGTACTGAGCCTTTCGCTGATCCAAAACTGGGTGATTGGTCCGGTTTTAATGTTTGCTCTGGCCATTGTGTTTTTCAAGCTGTTTCCGGGCGAAAACAATGCCAACCTGCCGTACATGTACGGAATTATCATGATCGGGCTGGCACGGTGTATCGCCATGGTAATCGTATGGAACGATCTGGCTAAAGGCGACACTCAATACGCTGCCGGACTGGTAGCATTTAACTCCATTTTTCAGGTGCTGTTTTTCTCGGTTTATGCCTGGTTTTTTATCGCCATTTTGCCCGGCTGGTTTGGTGTAGCTACCAATACCGCGGTTGAAAACATTACCATCGGACAGATCGCTGAAAGTGTGCTGATTTATCTCGGAATTCCATTTGCAGCAGGCTTTCTGACACGTTTTATCCTGATCAGGACAAAAAGTAAAACGTGGTACGAACAGAAATTTATTCCTAAAATTAGTCCAATTACTTTGATCGCACTGCTCTTTACAATTGTGGTGATGTTCTCGCTGAAAGGGGAGTACATCGTTAAAATCCCAATGGATGTTGTGCTGATTGCCATTCCGTTGCTTATTTATTTTGTGGTGATGTTTTTCATTTCCTTTTTTATGGGGAAAAAAGTGGGAGCCAATTACAAGCAAACCGTTACCTTGTCGTTTACCGCCGCCAGTAACAACTTCGAACTGGCCATTGCAGTGGCCATTGTTATCTTCGGAATGAATTCGGGCGAAGCATTTGCAGCCGTTATTGGTCCGCTGGTTGAAGTTCCGGTGATGATCGCGCTGGTAAATTTGGCCTTACGTTTACGAAAGCAGTTTTAGGAAACGAATGCAGTTTCATACCTAAAGTCTAATAATACATGATCATTTCTGGCGCTTAACAGATAAAATCAAAAAAGACCGTCACAATGAGACGGTCTTTTTTAATGACTTGACTTAATACATTCTCTCTACTACAACGTTGTATAACTTTATTCTATTGTATCCAGTATAATGAGTGATCTGGTTTTTCGTCCTTCGAGTTTTCATGATACACAATCGTTTCAGGTTGTTAGTAATCATCAGATACAAGTTACGAAGGTTCTGAAAATTAGAAAAGCATACTGATCATAGTGATGGAAATTATAACTACAACAAATGAAGTGCCAAAGCATGTAAGCATATGATATTAAGTTATTTGTGTTTCTGGAGTATGTCTTTGTTTTTTCAATTTGGGAATTAGTTGTACGATTACCGGTTTCCGGAAGAATCTTCTCCCGCCGTATAAAACCGGGTGGTAGGGTAGGCGAACTGTATATCTTTCTCGGCATTGAACGCTGTTAGCACGCGTTGCCATAGTTGGTTTTCCGATCCCCGCCGGGTGCGTGGATTACACAAATAACGAACCGATAAACATACACCAAACTCTTTTACCGAGGTATAAACGATAGGCGTAAGGTGTTTGTAATAGATCATATAATTTTTACTGGCTTCGCGAATTTCTTTTTGTGCCTTTACCGGGATGTCTTCGGCCAGTTCCTGAATGATTTTGTCGAGCAGTGATTTTGCTTTTTCCCAGTTGCTTTCAAAGGTGATATTCACTTTTACTTCGTTCCAGATGTATTCGAAACCAGAGCTGTAGTTGGCCTGAGGTTCAAGAAAAACTTTTCCGTTGGGCAGATGAATGATGCGACCGGTGCTCTGATCGGCTTCCACCCAGTTCCCAATTTCAAGCATGGTAAACTGAAAAGGTCGGATATCAATAATGTCGCCGGTATGTTTGCCCACCTGAACGCGATCGCCTACGGAGAATGGGTGCCTAAAGATAATGAATAACCAACCGGCCAGGTTTGTTAAAGGATCTTTTAACGCGATGGCAATACCTGCTGTAAACAATCCCAGAAAAGTCCCAAATTCCTCAAAAGCTTTCACCCAAACCGCGCCAACCAATAGAATACCCACCGTTGGAATAATAAAAGACAAGGAACGTTTCCACTGGTATCGGGCTTTTACATCTTCGGTGTTGCGCCAGACCAAACGCAGTATAAGGATTCTCAGCAAGGACAATATGATGATGATAAGCACTGTAACAAGAATTTTGCTCAGTGTTTCGGTATTCAGGCCAATGTGGTGTGTCAGGAATTCGTTGATCTTATTCATTGATCTATATTATTTTCAACAGAAATTTACAAATAAAAACCGAAGCTTCAACGATGTGTGTATCAGTCGATACTTTTCTGATTTTTTGAATGCACAAAAAGAATAGTGCCCAGGTTGTCATAACCCGTAAAAACTTCTTCTTTACCGTGTTTTACCCTTTCTTCACGAAGGCCAATCAATGTTAGTCCTGCCTTATCCGACTTTTCTGAAATAATTTCCCTGGTCGAAACTCCTTCCGGTTGAATGATTACTTTAATGTTATTCTCATTAATGGGCAATCGGCCAAGAATAACTAAATTTTTTAACTCGGAGCGTGTAGATGGCAAGTTTTCTTCTTTGCACAAAGCGAAGATTTTTATTTCAGTCTTCTTCAAATCAGGGTGGCCCAGTATGATAAAACTGAGCAAAATCATCAGGTTGGCATTCTCTGTGTCAAGCGAATTGATCCAAACATGAATGCCGTTTTTCATGTTCATCGGTTTTTCAGAACACGCAAGAATACATATATCAAAACGCCCACTGTTGACGAGGGCAAAATTATCGATCACTTTTTTCAGTTTGTCAGGACTTTCCTTATCGTATTCGAAAATAATCATGTTGTTTTCCATTCCTGCCACACCCGGAATTTGAATAGCTTGCGAAATGGCCGAAGTATAGGAGGGAGAGATAATGGTGTCGATATACACGTAATTGTCAATATGACTGATGTTCTCGATGATTTCGTGCAGCTTCGTTTCGGCCAGTTCAACTGTGTTTTTCGAGTAATAGTCTTCAATCAGGTGCAGGTAGGTTCCAAATCCATATTTGTATGAAATCCAATTGAGCAATTGAAAGGCCGTATTTTTATGAATGGGTTTATTTGATATACAAATGGCACTCGGTCGCCATTCCTGATGCGTCACTTTATCCCTTCTTTTTTGGAGCATCACTTGCAAATCGCGGTTGAGTTGAAACAAGGCGTTGGCAAATATCGAAGCAAATCCTTTACGGTATTTATGGTAATGGTTTACGTAAAGGTAAATCAGGGTCATAACCACGATGGCCAGCAAAGCATATGTTGTACTTATTTTGAACATTACCCATACCGAAACAAGGAAACCGACCAATGAAATATACCACCGGGAGCGAAATGTCGGACGATAGGAAGGAGAGGCTCCAAAATGATTCAGGAACGAAATAAGGCAAAGGGAGCCATAAGTAACCATAAAAAACATGGAGATAATGGAGGCCACCGCGTTGACATTTCCAAGGGCTACAAAAACCAGGGCAATAACGGCTGTGACTTTCGATGCGTTGGTGGGCTCGCCGTCGGCGGAGTTAACCGCCGAAAGCCAGCGGTTTATCCTATTTGAAGGCAATGCCTTATCCAATGCCAGTGCCTGTAAAGTTCGGGGCGCAACCATAAACGATCCCAGTGCCGAAGAAATGGTTGAAGCTGCCAGTCCAAGCGGCACGACAATAATTCCCGCTATGGCAATATCTGCCATGATGAGTTGCTTGTTCAGAAGATCTTCGACACTTGCCGAGGATGCAAGTTTAAATACGACAAAAAAGTAAATAATCATGCCTGAGAATGTGGCTAGTATGGTTCCAAGCGGAATGGATTTGGAAGGTTTCTTCAGGTCGCCTGATAGTCCAACACCCGCTGTCATCCCCGTAAATGCCGGAAATATAATCGCAAATACCAAAAAGAAACTTTGCGGGTTTCGTAATTTGCTGTCGGCCAGCGAATAGTCGGTGTTGGCCGCATGGGCAGTGTCGCCCAGGAAAAACATCACCAACGAGATCAGCAATATGCCAACTACTATATAAAGTGCCTTAACACCCAGGTTGGCACCTTTTCGTATGATCATGGTTGCAAGCCCAATCATGGCCGGAATACTAATTACCTGCCGAGGCAGCATAATTCCGAATTTATTAAAAATCAGGTCAAAAACATATTCAAACGCTTCGGTAAAAGCGATCACGTAAAAAGCTACGCTGATAGCTTGCGAGAAAAAGAGTGCTATTCCAATTGTAGCCCCGATATTTAACCCAAACGAACGAGAGATGATGAAGTACTCACCACCACCCTCGACGCGCTTGTTTGTTGCAATTTCTGAAATGGCCAGCGCTGTTGGTATAGTTACCAGGTGCCCCAGGAAGATAATCAGGACAACCCCCCAGAAACCCAGTGTTCCTACGGCAAAACCAAAGCGCAGAAACAGAATGGCACCGAGGATAGTTGAAATAGCTGTGAAAAATACGGGAGCAGTACCGAATTGCCTTATCTGTTTTGTCATTAATTGATTGTTATAATTGAGTGCTTAAAAGATAGCGTCTTTTCTCTGGTTTACAACAAAAATCGTATTTGTATTCTGCAGGTACTTAATAACCATCATTCACCTGCTCATTGCTCATGTCTGTTGACTTTCATAATGTGAAAATCCTTTCTGTAAAAATATACACTTAAGTTGATGTAATTTCATTTCAAGATATTGAAAATACGGCTCAAAACCAAAGTACGCTGAATTGGTTTTATAGATTTTAGTGGACTGTATGCGAGTGGCTGCAGATCTTTTACTAAATTAGAGAAAAACTTGCGTAAAACGAATGCCTAAACCTTTAAAATCAACTTCAGGACTGGGAAAACGAATTGCTTTAGTAGTTGCACCACTTGTTTCGCTCGTAATTGTCTTATTTGCCGATCTCGATCCGGGGAACATGAAGGTAACTTACTGCTTTGCTATTGCCTTGCTAATGGCAGTTTGGTGGATCACCGAAGCCATTCCTTTGGCTGTCACTGCGCTATTGCCGGTTGCCTTATTTCCGTTATTTGGAGTAGTAGACGGGAAGACGATTTCCGCCATGTATTTCAATCACCTGATCTTTCTATTTATTGGTGGTTTTCTGATGGCTTTTGCCATGGAACGCTGGAACCTGCATCGTCGGATCGCCTTGCGCATACTGATATTGTTTGGGATAAGTCCGGGCAGGATCCTTTTCGGATTTATGCTTGCCACTTCGTTTTTATCGATGTGGATGTCGAACACTGCCACGGCAATGATGATGGTCCCGATCGCGCTCTCTATAATTATGAAACTGGAAGAAGCACTGGGAGAAAAGAACACGAGCAAATACAATATCGGACTTTTGCTGGGAATCGCTTATTCGGCTTCCATTGGGGGAATTGCAACTTTGGTGGGCACTCCTCCAAATCTATCGTTTGCGAGAATTGTAAGCATAATCTTTCCGGAGATGACGGAAATATCTTTTGCTGACTGGTTTATTTATGCTTTGCCGGTTACCGTTATTCTTTTTATCGCGGCCTGGATTCTGCTATACCTAATGTATCGTCCGAAAAACACCTGGAAAAATATTCAGCTTGATGATTTCAGAAAAGAATATAGCGCACTGGGCAAAGCAAAACCCGAAGAAAAAATCGTTTTGGTACTTTTTATAATACTTGCTTTTCTTTGGATCTTCCGTTCAGGATTCAACATACAATCGTTTAGTATTCCGGGCTGGGCCCAATTCTTTAAAAATCCTTCATACATCAATGATGGTACAGTGGCTATTTTTATCGCCATTTTGCTTTTTATTATTCCCTCAAAGTCGAAAGAGGGAGAACGGATCATGAACTGGGAAACAGCACGAAAGATCCCCTGGAATATTGTCTTACTTTTTGGTGGAGGGTTTGCCTTGGCACAGGGATTTGTCGAATCCGGACTGTCCACCTGGTTTGGACAGCAACTCGCCGGACTTGCCAGTGTTGAACCTCTGGCTCTTACACTTGCCAATGTAACAATGGTTTCGTTGCTTACTGAACTGACATCAAACGTCGCGACTACAGAAATGATCTTGCCAATTCTTGCCGGACTCTCTCAATCTATTCGGATCAATCCGCTTCTATTAATGATTCCTGCAACCCTGGCAGCTTCGCTTGCCTTTATGTTGCCAGTTGCAACACCTCCAAATGCCATCGTTTTTGGTACAAACCGAATACGGGTAAAAGACATGGTACGAACCGGTATTTTACTCAATTTTACAGGAATTATAGTTGCGACATTGATCATGTATTTTTGGGGAATACTGGTCTTTGATATCAATGTATCAGTATTTCCAGATTGGGCATCAGGCATAAAAAGTCCATGATTTTAATCATGTAATGCTCTGAATTATTAAATCTTTGAAAAATATTTAATAAGTTTAACCTGAATTTATGATAATATCTAAAATAAAACATAATACTGTAAAGTATGAGCACAGATCGAAGAACATTTCTAAAGCACGTCGGTTTAGGTGCCGGTGTAGCAGCTACAACTCCGTTATTAACATCATGTACGAATAACGGTGAAGAAGAAAAAGTAAAATACATTCGGGAATCGGCTGAGCGCGTACCTGCCATGAACTTCAACATGTGTGGTTTTGCTGCTCCAAAACTCGATAAAGTGCGTATTGGTTTTGTGGGAATTGGCGACCGTGGTTCGGGCGCTGTCAAACGGATGACATACATCGACGGAGTTGAAATTGTTGCACTCTGCGATGTCCGTCAGGCGGCAGTAGACGGAGCTCAAAAAATTTTGGAAGACGCGGGGCTGCCAAAAGCGAAAGAATATGTTGGTTCTGAAACGGAATTTAAACGTTTGGCCGCTGACGGAATTTGCGATCTGATATACACCGCAACACCCTGGGAATGGCACGTTCCGGTTGGAATAGCTGCTATGGAAGGTGGCGCGCATGCTGCGCTGGAAGTATCCGCAGCAAAAACCATGGACGAGTGCTGGCAAATGGTGGAAACTTCGGAACGAACTAAAAAGCACTGCGTCATCCTGGAAAACTGCTGTTACGATTTCTTTGAATTGCTTACGCTGAATATGGTTCGCCAGGGCGTTTTTGGCGACCTGATCCATGGCGAAGGAGCCTACATTCATAACCTCGATTATTGGCATTTCAACAAACCAAAAGATGAAGAAATGACGGATGGTGCTTATTACAAAATGTGGCGACTGCACGAGAATCGGAGAAAGGCAAATGTATATCCAACACATGGTTTGGGGCCGATCTGTCAGGCAATGAATATCAATCGGGGAGATAAAATGGATTACCTTACAGCAATGATGTCGGATGATTTTACGCTCGCTAAAAGGATTGAGGAAAAAGCAAAAGAAGATCCGTTCTTCGAACAATTCGTAGGTTGGGATATGCGTGGAAATATGGACATGCAAATGATCCGAACCAATAAGGGCAGGACTATACTGATCCAGCACGATGTTTCCTCTCCGCGACCTTATTCAAGAATTCACATGTTGAGTGGAACCAAATGCTTCGCGCAGAAATGGCCGCTTCAGCACATTGCCTTTGGGCACAATGTAGCCGATGAGGCTAAAATGAAAGAACTCGAAGAAAAGTATACTCCTGAAATCGTTAGAAGGGTAGGTGAGATGGCTAAACAGGTGGGTGGCCATGGCGGAATGGACTTCATCATGGACTGGCGGCTAATTGATTGCTTGCGTAATGGATTGCCTATGGACATGGATGTTTACGATGCTGCTGCCTGGAGCTGTATTACACCACTGAGTGAATGGTCAATAGCCAATGGTTCGGCACCTATTGAAATACCCGATTTTACACGTGGCGCCTGGAAAACAAATAAACCGGTAGATTTGAGTATGAATGAAGGTGGAACTACAGGTGTTCGAAATCTTGTTGATGCCAATGCCGAAGGGCAATTAAATATTTAGATTTTAAGTTGATCAGGTATAATGAAAAGTCGCTTGTAGCGGCTTTTTTTATGCAATAAGTTCCTGAATAACAGTTGATAATTTAGCTGAATTCGTAAATTTATAGAAAAGATGGCCGAGTAAACTAGTCATACAACTGGAAATGCATGTCGCCAGACTCATATTATCATTTATCCTGACAATATTATTTGTCCCCTGTGTTCTTGGTCAGAATCAGCCCGATTCGCTAAAATCCAATCAAAATCAAACCAATCAGGATGGATGGTTCAATTATGTACAGCTTACAGGTTACAACGGCCAGCATCTGGGTGATCAGGAAAAAAAGCAAATACTTGACGGTGATTTCTGGGGAGTTGGCTTTCGGTTGGGCAAACAAACTTCGGGTAAAAAGGAATGGCAGCAGATTCATGCCTATCCGCAGTACGGAGTAGGTATATCTTACTTTGATCTTGGCAATGTGCATATTGATTCAATGTTTGGGAAACCACTTTCGTTTTACTTTTTTTACGGGGCACCAATCGCACGCTCCGGTAAGTTTAGCTTAAATGCCGATCTGGAAATTGGCTTGTCGACTGCCTTTCATGCTTATGATCCCAAATCCAATCCCGATCAAACTATCATTGGTGCCACAACCAATCTTCATTCAGCTTTATCGCTCGAATTGTACTACCGACTTTCTCGCCGGACAGATATTGCCATGGGCCTTTCTTTCATGCATTTCAGCAATGGAAAAATTTATACACCACAGCAGGGGATTAACATATTCGGGCTTAATCTCAGTACAGTTTATCACTATGACCCGCATCGCGGAAAAAGGATAAATGAACAGAAAAAGATACGTCCAGATCTCATCAAGACATCGATTGATCCATTTAAGCCTGCAAACGAGTGGAGCGTGATGGGAAGCATTGGTACCGTTCAGGTTGATCCGGGAATGTGGAAACATAACAATGGTGATTTGGATACAACTAAAAATGTTGGGCCGCGCTATTTTACAAACAGTGTTTCGTTGGATTATGCCTATCATCGCTGGCAGAAATGGAAATTGGCCGCCGGAGTTGATTTCTTTTACGACCGCTCGGCAATTCATTTATATCCCAATATGTTACCTTCCGAAATCAAGTTCTCAGATAAGGCATTTTATGGTGCCCATATTGGGTTACATTATTGTGTTGCTAGAATTTCGGCCGTGTTTAATTACGGACGGTACATTTACAAACCATTCAACGAGCGGGGTAAGTGGTACATGCGTGTTGGAGGTAGATTTGGCGTAGCTCCAAAAATCGAAGCACAAATAAGCCTCAAAACACGTAACGGAAGAGTTGCAGACTGGATTGAGTGGGGAATAGTGTATAAGTATTTAGAGAACTGATCCCGGAAATAAAAAAATAAGTCCTGCCACAGGCAGGACTCATACTTAAGCCATATAATTACTAAGCCAGTTTTACATTTACTGCATTCAGCCCTTTACGGCCTTCTTCCAAATCAAAAGTTACTTCGTCATTTTCCTGAATTTCATCCTTACATCCACTTACATGTACGAAATATTCTTTTTCTGATTCTGAGTCTTTAATAAATCCAAATCCTTTAGCGTTGTTAAAGAATTTTACTGTTCCTTTATTCATTTTATTTATAATAATAATTAATAGTTGCAAGCTACAACTATTTTTTCAAAAAATACAAAGTAATTTATCAAGACTGCATTTCATGTGCTATTCAAGATGCAAATTTCACTGATCAGAACATCAAAAAACCACTCCGGGAAGGAGTGGTTTGAAATATAAAAATATCTGATATTCTATTTCCGTACATTACGAACCAAAATCGTCGAAAAGTACGTTTTCGTCAGGTACTCCAAGATCGTAAAGCATTTTCTGAACGGCATCGTTCATCATTGGCGGACCGCACAAATAATAGTCGATTTCTTCAGGTTCTTCGTGTTTGCTCAGATAGTTATCGTATATCACCTGGTGAATAAATCCGACGGGACCTTCCCATTTATCTTCAGGAAGTGGTTCTGAAAGCGCCAGGTGAAACTCGAAATTATCGTAATTCTTTTCAATTTCGCGGAACTGATCGTAATAGAAAACTTCTTTCCATGAACGGGCTCCATACCAGAAAGTAACTTTCTTTTTCTTCTCCTTAACGGTTTGGAACAAGTGGAAGAGGTGCGAACGCATAGGAGCCATTCCTGCTCCACCACCAATGAACATCATTTCATTATCATTGTCTTTGAGGAAAAATTCTCCGTATGGTCCTGAAATGGTCACCTTATCACCAGGTTTGCGGCTAAAAATAAATGATGAACAAACACCCGGATTTACCTTTTTAAAGCCGTTACTGGCGCGATCCCAGGGAGGAGTAGCGATACGGATGTTCAACATGATAATATTTCCTTCTGCAGGGTGGTTGGCCATTGAATAAGCACGGAAAGTTGGCTCCGGGTTTTTCATCTTCAGGTCGAACATGCCGAATTTCTCCCATTCATCACGGAATTTCTCATCGATATCCATGTCTTTGAAATCCACGTCGATTTTTGGTACATCGATCTGGATGTATCCTCCCGATTTAAAATCAAGGGTTTCGCCTTCAGGAAGTTTTACGACAAATTCTTTGATGAAAGTAGCCACATTTTTGTTGGAAACCACTTCGCATTCCCATTTTTTAACGCCAAGAACTTCCTGTGGAATTTTAATCTTCAGGTCTTCTTTTACTTTCACCTGGCAGGCCAGACGCCAGTTCTCGTTTTGTTCCTTTCGGGTAAAGAAACCTGTTTCAGTAGGCAAAATCGAACCTCCGCCTTCTTCCACCTGACAGCGGCACATGGCGCAGGTTCCACCACCTCCACATGCTGAAGGAAGCAGAATTTTATTGTTCCCCAACGTAGAAAGCAGGGTATTTCCGGGCTCGGTTTCAACCTCCAGGTCACCGTCGTTGATATTTACTGTTACAATTCCCGAAGGAGTGAGCTTCTTCTTGGCATATAACAGAATGGCAACCAACAGGATTATAACGCCCAGGAACACTGCCACACTGGCAAGTATTACGGTTGTTTGTGCTGATAATATGATCATTATAATCTGATTTTTTTCGATTCTACAATTTTATTCCCATGAAACCCATAAATGCCAGTCCCATCAAACCGGTTACGATAAACGTGATTCCAAGACCACGAAGTGGAGCCGGCACACTTGAATATTCAATTTTTTCACGGATAGCTGCAATACCAACTATGGCCAGGAACCAACCCACACCGGAACCTAAACCGTAAACCGAAGCTTCGCCGATGTTATTAAAGGCTTTTTGCTGCATGAACAGCGAACCACCAAGAATAGCACAGTTTACCGCGATCAATGGGAGGAAAATACCCAGTTGATTGTACAGCACCGGTGCAAATTTTTCAACGACCATCTCTACAAGCTGCACCATCGATGCAATTACTGCAATGAACATGATAAAGGAAAGGAAGCTCAGGTCGACATCAGCAAGCGACGGGCTTAACCAGGCAAGTGCACCTTCTTTCAAAACGTAATTTTCAAGCAGGTAATCCACCGGAACGGTGATGCCCAGTACAAAAATAACAGCGATTCCAAGACCGGCCGCAGTACTCACTTTTTTCGAAACAGCCAGATAAGAACACATGCCCAGGAAATAGGCAAATACCATGTTCTCGATAAATATCGACTTAACAAATATATTTATAAGATTTTCCATGATCTTCTGTTTTGAAAAGGTTAGTCTTCAATTAATTTACGGTTACGGCTGCGCTGTACCCAAATAATGATACCCACTGTGATCAAGGCCATTGGCGGAAGGATCATCATACCGTTATTGGCATAAAAACCTCCGTTGGTTATGTACCAGCTTTCAGGAATAATTCTGAAACCGTACAAGGTACCGGATCCCAATAACTCTCTGAAGAAACCAACAATAACCAGAATGGCGGCATATCCGGCACCGTTTCCAATTCCGTCGAGGAAAGATTGCCAGGGTCGGTTACCCAATGCAAAGGCTTCCAATCGGCCCATTATAATACAGTTGGTAATAATTAGTCCAACGAATACCGATAATTGTTTACTAACATCGTAAACATACGCTTTCAAAATCTGATCGACCAGGATAACCAGCGATGCAATAACGACAAGCTGAACAATGATTCTGATTCGGTTGGGAATGGTATTTCTCAACAACGAAATAATCACATTTGCGAAAGCCAAAACCGCGATCACCGATAGCGACATTACTACGGCCGGTTTAAGCTGGGCTGTAACTGCCAGTGCCGAACATATTCCCAGTACCTGCACGGTAATAGGATTACTATTGTCCAGTGGATCAGATAACAGCTTTAAATTTTTCTTTGAAAATAATGGTTCGCTCATTGCTTAAGATTTTTTCTTTTTTAGGAATTCTTCATAACGGGTAAAATCGTCGCGGAGCATATCTTCCAACCCTTTACTGGTAATGGTGCCTCCCGAAATACCATCTACTTTATGTTCTGCCGGTGCATCCTGGCCAACTTTTGCAACAATTATGGAGTAGAGATCTCCACTTTCGTCAAAAATGGTTTTGCCTACAAATTGTTTTTCAAACGCTTCGGTAGATATCTCAGCACCCAAACCGGGTGTTTCGCCTGCGTGATCGAAGTTTGCACCAAAAATGGTGTTCATATCTTCGTTCAACGAAATATAGCCCCAGATCGGTCCCCAAAGGCCCGTCCCGCGCATTGGAAGAATGTATTTTAATCCGTCTTCAGTTTCGCATTCAAAAACCGGAAGATGCATCTCACCATCTTTTTTTGCATGTTCCTTTTTCAGATCAATGTCAAATGCATCGCCATCCACTTGCTCACCCTTGGTGTTGATCACGTACTGGTTTATGATTTTTTCCGTGTAAATATCATCAGCATTTTCAGTGGTACTGGCAATGTTTACCGATGCAAGAATACTCTGCTTTTTCTCAATCTCTATATTTCTGACTTGTCTCGGCTTGAGTGCCATCGAAACAGAGGCCAGAATGGCGGCAACCAGGATTACCATGATCGCTGCGTATAAAACTGTATATGTATTACCGTTTCTGTTCATGATGTGTAAATTTTAAGCAGTTTGACCTTTAACGGTCGCACGTTTAAGTCTGCGTCTGACATGTCCACGAACCACATAGTGGTCGATAAGCGGAGCAAAGGTGTTCATTAGCAGGATCGCCAGCATCATTCCTTCCGGGTATGCCGGGTTGATCACACGGATTAGAATGGCGAGAATACCGATCAAAAATCCGTAGATCCATTTCCCCTTTACGGTTTGAGCTGCTGATACCGGATCGGTGGCCATAAAAATCGCACCGAACATAAATCCGCCCAAAATAAGGTGGTGCCAGAATGGAATTCCAAAAAATACCTGGTTGGCCTCCGAAAGTGCCGGACTGCCTGCAAAAGCATTCAGTATTAATCCCATAACAGCCCCACCGGCAATCGTCGAAAGCATAATTCTCCAACTTCCGATTCCTGTAATGATCAATAATACTGCTCCGATCAGGATGGCCAGTGTCGAAGTTTCACCGATAGAACCGGGAATTAAACCAAAAAATGCATCGGCTACACTGTAAGTGATATGTCCGGCGGCGGCATCGGCCATTGGTGTGGCTCCTGTAAATCCGTCAACCACTTTGTCGGCACCCGACAGCGATACCCATACTTTGATACCTGACATTTGTGCCGGATATGCAAAGAAAAGGAAAGCACGTGCTACCAGTGCCGGGTTCCATATGTTCATTCCGGTGCCACCAAATACCTCTTTTCCAATAATTACGGCAAAGGCGGTTGATACAGCGATCATCCACAGGGGAGTCTCAACCGGCATCACCAAGGGTATCAGCATCCCAGAAACCAGGAATCCTTCCTGAATCTCATGTCCGCGAATCTGCGCAAAAACAAATTCAATACCAAGACCTACACCATAGGAAACAACAATGATGGGTAATACTTTGAGCAGACCGTACAGAAAAACCTGAAGGAATCCTGTTGCGGCCAGTTCGCCAATGGCTTTAAAATGCTGGTAACCCACATTGTACATTCCAAAAAGAACGGCAGGAACCAGTGCCAGCACAACAATCGACATGGTACGTTTCAGATCGATGTAATCGTGAATATGCGTACCTGTTTTTGAGGTTGTTTTTGGCGTGTATAAAAATGTAAAGAATCCGTCGTGAACAGACTGGAGCCAATGGTATTTTCCTCCTTTCTGAACCAGGGGTTCTGTTCTTTCAAAAAAGTTTTTTATAAAATTCATCTTTAAAAGACTAAATGATTATCTATTCAATTATCCGAGCTCTTTTATCATGGTGTTGATACCTTCGCGCAGAATTTTTTGAACCTCAATTTTCGAGGTACAGGCATATTCACACAAGGCAAAATCTTCTTCAATGACTTCATAAATTCCCAACTGCTCCATTTTGTCGATATCGTTAACCAGGATCGCTTTTAACAGGTGTACCGGTAAAATATCCATAGGGACCAGTTTTTCGTACTGTCCTGTTACCACAAAAGCACGCTCGCCACCATGAAGGTTAGCATTCATCGTGTATTCATTTTTCGGGAACAGTTTTCCAAAGAATGTCTTCGAAGCACTGAACTTCCCGAAACCAGGATCGGCCCAGCCAACAAATTCATACTCATCGCCTTCGGGAATTACCGAAATCAGTGAATCGTAATAGCCCAGATAAGTGGAGCCTTCTACCTTTGTTCCAGTCAATACGTTCCCGCTGATGATGCGCTGATGATAATCAGCCTTGATCAGTTTATCGGTGATTAATGAAGCAACTGGTGCTCCCAGCGTGGTCTGGTAATACTTTGGCTCTTTTACTTCCGACCCTGCCAAAGCCACAGTTTTTGTGAAATCTACCTTCCCGGTCTCAAACAGGCGACCGATAAACAATACGTCCTGAACATTCACCGTCCACACCACTTCGCCTTTGTTCAGCGGTTTCGTGTTGGCAATCTGAATTCCTACGTTCCCGGCCGGATGTGGTCCTTCAAAAGTATTGATCTCAACATTTTTGACACCGGTAAATGCGGAACCTGAATTAATGCCAAGATAAACTTTGCCTTCGGTCAATCTGGTCAAGGCATTGATCCCTGTCTGGAAAGTATCCAGCTGCCCCTCAACTACAAAGTCGTAATCGGGTGCCAGTGGGGCAGTGTCAAACGTCGAAACATACATTGACATCGGTTTTTCAGTCGGGTAGGCAATAGTACCATACGGACGTCGCTTGATAAATGGCCAAAGACCACTTTTCAATATCTGCTCTTTTACCTCGTCTTCCGACAAACTTATCGGATCAGCTTTTTTAAATTTAACTGCTCCTGCTTTTTCGTTTGCTTCGATGACCACCTCCAGAATTTTACGACGTTCGCCACGGTTTATCGAAACCACTTTACCACCCACCGGAGCAGTAAATACAACTTCGGGGTGGTACTTGTCGTAAAATAATGCGTCGCCGGCTTTTACTTCGGCTTCAGCTTTAACAGTTAATTTTGGAGTTAGTCCCGGGAAATCGGTCGGTTTCAGAGCTACTGTTGCCGGAGTTGGCAATTTTTCGAGCACCTTGTCGGCACTTCCTTTCAGCTTAATATTCAGCCCTTTTTTTAACCTAATCACTTCTGACATATTGAATTAAGACTAATATTTATTTCAGGATGGCAAAAGTAATAATTAATTGCTGTTAGACAATGATTAAGATTAAAGACTTAAGATATTAATACAGGAAGAAGTAGGCATGTGATTGGCGCTAATTTTTGCGCCATTTGGTAAGGTGTTGATTTATTGAAAGAAAAAATTCGTTTTGTTAGATTAAATTGACATTTTTGACGTTATTTTAGAACGGATATAAATTGCATTAATACTGCCGGATTCATAGTTTTGTACCGGTTTCAATCAATAAAATATGAGATTAACGATCACAACTTTGCTCATCGTTTTTGCTTATGTCATTTCACTGGCGCAGGAGGGTAATTATTATTATGAAACAGCGGTCTATAAAGAGAGCATTAAAACGGCATTGATGTACCGCACGGGTTTCGAATTGTCGAATCCGGTATTAGGTTTGAATGAGGCGCAAACGCTGACCATGAAATTCGATGATCTGGCTGAAGATGTAAAAGATTATTACTACACGGTCATTCATTGTGACGCAGAATGGAAAGAGAGCTATATTCCGCAAACCGACTACCTGGAGGGCTTTTTCGAAAATCCCGTGAATGATTACCGGCTTTCGTTTAATACGACATTCGATTATGTGAATTACCAAATAAGGCTGCCGAACAACGAAATACAGTTTAAGATTTCGGGAAATTATGTGCTGGTGGTATACGAAGACAACGACAAGGAAAAGATCGTTTTAACCCAGCGATTTCAAATTTACGAAAATGCTGTAACCATTGAAGGAACCGTAAGGCGTGCTACATTCGATGCTTTCAAGGGTGCCAACCAGGAAGTAGATTTTACTGTGTATCATCCAACACTGGGAATCCTGAATCCACGGGAAGAGGTGAAAGCCGTGATTATTCAGAACAACCGGTGGGATAACGCAATTCTGGATTTAAAACCAAAGTATATCCGCGAAGGACAATTGATTTATGATTACGACCAAGAGAACGTTTTTCCGGCCGGCAATGAATTCCGTTATTTCGATAACCGTACAAATCGTATGAACGGCGAAAATGTGTTTGCCACCGATTTTTTCCGACCGTATTTTCACAAAACGCTGGTTCCCGATGAAGTTCGGGCGGGGAAGAAATATTTTAAATATCCTGAAATGAATGGCAAATATGTGATTGAAAGCCAGGACCAGGAAGTTCGCGATTTTGATACCGAGTGTGACTATGTTTTTATTCATTTCAGCTTGCCCCTGGAGTCGCCTTTACTGGGGGGTAGTGTAAATGTATTTGGAGGCCTTACGCAATGGAACGCCAATAAAGGGAACGAAATGACCTATAATTTTGAGACTGGCGAATATGATCTGACCTTATTATTGAAGCAGGGTTATTACAATTACATTTATGTTTATGTACCGCAGGGGGCAAAAACAGCCGACCACACCAATATAGAAGGCAGTTTCTGGGAAACTGAAAACGATTACCAGATATTTGTTTATTACCGCGATCTGGCTGCCCGATACGACCGTTTAGTGGGATATACGATGTTGAATTCGGTGGATAACCGGAACTGAAGAAAATAAAAAAGGCTGCCGATAAGTTTCAACAGCCCTCTAAAATCTGGTATCAGTAATTATTTGCTCAGGGCAAAGGATAAACCTCCGCCAATATAAAACTGGTAGAAAGTTGAATAGGTGTTGACACTGGCACCGGAACCTCCGGTTCCAAAATAAAATCCACCACCTACTCCCTGCACCGCCGAAATTAATCCGGTTTGCAGCTTTAGTCCCACTTTCTCGCTTGCCCAAATGTTTAGCCCGGCTTTTAGACCCCAGGCAAATTTTACGGCACTATCCGATTTGCCATTCTCCGGATTCATAACATTAAAAATAGCCATTCCAAGCTGGGCTCCCGCATACGGTTCAATTTTGCCTCCGACCGGGAAGTAACGGTTCCCACCCAACATGATGTAATTGGTTGCCAGGTCGAAAATCGTGTATTTATCTCCGCCACTGTAGTAAGTCATCGGAGCATCTGTATCCAGCCTGAGGTAACTCAGTTCTATTCCCTGGTAAGGTGCAATCATGTATTCGAGGCCGCCTCCCCACTGAAAGCCACCTTTGATTTTTCCGTAAAAGTATTCTGTACTCGAATAACGTGAATCCACTTTGTCGTCGAAGGCATAAAATGCATAGCCATTGATACGCAAATGTGGCATAAACCCAGAATTTTGTTGCGTCACCATTCGGGGCTGTTGGTCAGACTCCGTTTTATTTTCGAAGGATGCGGCATACACGGTTGTTCCTGTGAATAGAAGAACGGTCAGAAAGCAAGTTATTAATTTCATTTTTGTTATTAATTAGATGTAAATTACTGTCTATATAAGCAAATATAGTGTTAAACGTTCGAAAAACTTTTCAGTTCATTTAATGGATTATTTGTTCGTTCATATATAATTGAAAAAAGTTCCGAATCAAATGGGATTTAAGTTATCAGTTTTAAATATGTCTTTATTTGAACGATTTAGTTTAGTTCGTAGTTCAGATAGCATTGATTTAATGTGTTTTCTATTCTTGACTGTAAGCACATCGCTAACAATTAATTGATCCAGTTCGACTCTTTGCTTATGATCGAGATATGATGTTATTGCCGCACTGTGGTTTGGTTTCCTGGCCCTGTCGAACCACTGATAAAATGCATTAATAAAGGTTCTGCTATCCATATTTTTTAATGCCGATTCTGCTTGTTTGTAATACCAGGCCTCGCTTTGGCGGTAAGCTACCTTTTGGGCCTTCATTCTGTTAGAAAAACGCCGAATAACATGATATCCGAAATAAACGACAAATAACACAGGGATCGTTAATAATAACCAGAGCCAGTTAAACTTGTTCTTTTCAACTTCATCTGTAACTGGTGCACTCATGTCCATTAACGAATCTTTCAGGCTCTCCATCATATTCAGGTCAGGATTGGCAGCAACAGTAAGTTGATGTTCCGAAAGTGTACGTTGATAGACTTTTTTAGTGACCGGATTCCACCAGGTAACGACTTGTTCCGGGATCAATACTTCACCCTCTTTTTCCATTAAATACGAGTACGATTCAGTGCGTACTCCATTGGCATCTTTATCGTTTCGTTTGTCTTGTAACTCAGGCTGAGCAGGATAAACACTTACGTTTTCAGGCTCTTCAATTTCGAGAGGTGAAATCAGGGATGGCAAAGTACCTTCAGCAGAAATAATGATTTGGCGTTCTATCACATCACCAACTTTTAGATTTTGTAAGTCCTTGCTCCAGCTTTCTTTTATCGACACATTTTTTGCCACCATCCAAACTTCCTCATCTTTTGCGGAAGGCACAGCAACAACGCGTACTTTTTGCGACTTTGTTTTTATGGTAACCGGCTCTCCCTGATAACCGCCTTCGGGCGGAATACTGGTGTTGATCTCAAGCTCCGGAATGATCATATCGCCGGTTTCATATGGAAATACCAAATAATAAAACGTAAGGGTGGCGTACTTTTTATTGTTGATGTAATTAATCCCGCTGACTGTTCTGGAAAAAGGAATGATAAAGGCATCTTCGACCTGAAGGTTGGCAAACTGCAGCGGTTTGGCAAACCATGTGGAAGAGTACACATGAATGGTAACTTTGTAGGGCTGGCGGACCACTCCTTCGCGTGGCGAAACCGAAACCCGCGCAAAGGCGTCAATATTCTGGGCAGATGAATTTATTGACAGAAGTATGGAAAATACAATAATGGTAAGTAGCAGACTTCGACTTCGCTCAGTCTGACCGTCACAGTGAGCGGAGTCGAACTGTGATCTAGTAAAAATATGTTTCCAACTTTTCCTCATTTATGTCTTTTCTTTATGCACTTCGTGTCTGAGTTGTAAATTTTAAACCACCAAGACACGAAAGACACTAAGTTTTTTTACCACCTTTCATCCATATCTTTCATTTCAGGGTGGTACTTTTTATGTTGATATTGAAACCGTCTTCGCAGGAATTCACCCGGATCGGCAGAGATCTCACGCAGCAAAATATTCTGCGGGCTTTCTCCTCCTCCTGATTGAAAATCCTCCGGCACTTCTTCCATTTCTTCTGCTTTTCGTTGATCGGTTTCCACTTCATCGGTCACACGGTCGCCTTCCTGCGGCAATTCATCCACTTCTGTATCCGAGCTAAGTTCTTCATCTTTTGAGGCTGCTTTTCGTTCATTTAATTCGCCTTGTCCCTCTTCTTCCTCTTCCGCTAATTGAATCGGACCGCCTTCGTTTCGCAAAGAATCTACAATGCCGATCGTTTTTTGCGTTTCGTTGATGGCCGCTTTAAACTGTTCGTTATCGGGATCTTTTTCTGCTGCCAGCTCAATCACCTGCAAAGCTTCATCGTAACGCCCCAATTGTGTATAGGTCAATCCGAGATTAAACAAAGAATTTGCGGAACTGTCCTGTGCAAATGCCTGCGCCGCTGCATCAAAATTTCCTGCTTTGTAATACGCCACTCCCCGGTGAACGGGCGACTCGAAAGTGTTCCCGGCTGCCTCAAAATCCTGTTCTTTGTATAATTTTTGTCCCTGGTAATCTTTCGAATACCACAGATCTTCCCATTTTTGCGAGTCGGAACACGAGGTCATTGTCATCACAAACGGAATCCAGGCATACCGGATCATCCAGCCTTTTCGGAACCAGAACGGAACCAATAAAACCAAAAGAATCAGCAACAGAAACCCCATGTCTTTCCATTGTTCTTCGCTTTGTACGTCATCGGCCTGATACGATAGGTTCTTTCTTACATTTGTGGCAATTAGCTTCATATCGGAATTATCCAATGTCAGTGTGTTTACGTTGATCTGTTCTGTTTTCTGCAGTTCAAAAAGAACAGTGGGCTCCAGCCGTGAGATCACAAGATTTCCATTGGCGTCAGTCATCGGATCTTTATTTGCATTTTGAGGTATCTGTGCACCTTGTTGTGTAGCCATCGCCAATATCTCGATACTGTTTTTTGAATCGTTTATGAAGTTTTTAAGTAGTTGAGCCTGGTTTTGATCTATGGCGTCGGTAACCAGCAGCAAAGTACTAGGTGCTTCCACACGATTTAAAACCGAGTCTGCCATTTCAAGCAACATTTTGAGGTTGGTTCCCTGAACGGGCATAATTCCAGGCGAAAGTGATTCGAGATGGTGTCTGATAATCCGGTAATCGCTGCAAATGGGAACTACCGTGTGCGCCGTGCCGGAATAGGCAAACAAACTTACTTTCGAACCCGGATTGGCATCCAGCAGGTCGCGGATTTTAAACTTTGCCCGTTCCAAACGGTTGGGCTGTATATCTTCGGCCATCATCGACAGCGAGCAGTCCACTGCAATCATCAGCACCGCTTCGCTTTTCGCACCCGGAACTTCTTCTTTGCTCCACGTTGGTCCGCTAAGACTTAAAATAACAATGCCGGTAATCAGCAAGAATGCGATGAGCGGAAAGGTAACTCCGCTTTGTTTTTCCCTGGTGAACACGAACGGTTGCAAAGCAGGGGCAATTACCTTTTTCCATTTTTTATCCTCACGCGTAGTGAAAATGATCAGCACCACAACGATAGTCACCGGGATGAATGCCCAGAACCATTCGGGACGCAGAAAATGAAACTGCGCAGCATTAAAATTGTCGATATCTTTTAGGTATTCAAACATGTTCTGTTTCTAATTCAGTACTAAATTTCACAGTACCCCCAGTTTCGGCAGTGTCCCGGTCAAGCCTTGCCACTGTCCTCAACTGTCCCCCTTGATAAGGGGGACGGTTTGAGCCGCAAGACCACATGATGGGCTGAGGCGAAAACGGGGGGTAAAACATGCTATTTATATTCTCTTTCATCCTTTTATCAATTTCTGTACCCCACGAATCAGCGCTAAAAGCAGCCCAAGAATCAATGCCAGTGCCAGCGGATATTGAAAAAGCAGCGTTACCGGTGCATTTTCTTCCGCTTCAAATTCGATGGGTTCCAGTTCGTTTAATGTGGTGTAAGCCTGTTGCAATTGCTCCGGATCCTGTGCCAGGAAATATTCACCACCGCTTATTTCTGCAATTTGCTTCAAGGTCTCTTCATCCAGTCCGTCGTTTCGTCCGGTTGTCTCACCAATTCCTATCGTGTAAATGGTTACACTGTCTCGGGCAGCCATTTTTGCCGCATCCGATGGAAAAATTCCACGCCCGTCATCCTGCCCGTCGGTGAGCAAGAGCAGCACTTTCTGATCGAGCGAATCGCCATTAAAAATATCGAGCGAATACCCGATGGCTTTTCCGATGGCTGTCATTTGTCCGGCCATACCCACATCGGTTTCATCGAGCATAAAATCAATTATATCCAGTTCGGTGGTGAGCGGTGCCTGTAAATAGGCATTCGACCCAAAGAACACCAACGCCAGCCGGTCGCCTTCGCGTTTCTCAATAAACTGGCGGAGTACCTGTTTAACACCTTCCCAGCGCGTTACGCGTTCCCCGTCAATTTCCCAGTCTTTGTTGGCCATACTGAACGAAATATCGGCAGCAATAACAAAATTCCGGGCTGTTTTTACCTTCATTTCGGGTTCGCCAACTATTCGTGGCGAGGCAAAAGCTGTTAGAATAGATAACCAGATCAGCGTTAAAAAGCTCCACTGAAGAATGTTTCGTTTCGAAATCCATGCACCGGAACTTGCTTTCTGTCCGCTGGCCGTTTCAGCTTCCCTGAATCCCGGGTATTTCAGCGCTTCTTTTCGCTGCTTTAACGGCGGCATTAACCAAAATATCAGCAACGGCAATGGAGCGAAAAAAAATACCCATATGTACCCAAATTCAAACATGAGCCTTGTGTTTTAGTATCCAGAGCCGGGCAAACGCTACCAGTTCTTTACGTTTTTTTTCACCCAGTTCAAACTGCTCGTTATAAAGCGCGAGAGTATATTCATCGATGGATTGATCAGTTAATCCGGGATGCTTTTTGAGCTTTGAAGCGAGGAAAAAAAACCAGGATGGCCCGTGCAAATTGGCCACAGTTTTTCGGCCGAAGAGTTGGATCGCCATAGTTTTCAGGAGTAAATTAATGGCGTAAACTACAGAATGCCCGGAATTCTCAATTTGTTCCAGCTTTTGCAGTGCTTCTCTTCGATAGGCGTTTTTTCTATATTTTCTGTATTGAATGAAAGTGATCACAACAAAAATGATCAACAGCAGAATCAAAACAGCATGCCATCCGGGTGTGTTAAAACTGTAAGGCACCGGATCGGGTTCGATCAATTGCCCCAATGTGGATGTATTTACGCCGATTTCATTCATAATTTTCCTGTATTCAGTTTTGCTTTGAATAAACTTTTCAACTGCGAACGAATGTCTTCAACCGTATTGAGTTCCATAATCGGGATGCCATATTTTGCCATCTCATTCAGAAATATGCCCTTGCTTTCAGTAGCAGATTTTGAATATTTTTCACCGGCTTTTCTTCTGTTAGCGTCCCATAAAATCTGCAGGTCGCCATCGCTTAATACCAGTTTTTTATCGGGCAGTTGTTCTTCCAGTGGGTCGCTTATTCGGGCAAGAATTACGTCGTTATGGCGGCTCAGTTGAATGAGATGTTTTTTACTTGCCGCTGAAATACCACGAAAATCGCTGATGATCAGAATCACATAATCATGGGTCGTCATGCTCACTGTTCGGTGTAAAGCCTTTTCGAGCACCTCAGTTTTCGATTCAATAATTTTATTCTCAGTTAGAAACGACTCCGATTCATCCACCAGTTTTTGAAGGTACTGCATCACCACTTTACGGCTTCTTTGCGGGGCAAATGTTCTGCATTCTTCATTGTTAAAAACCAGTCCGCCAAAGCGGTCGGTATTTTTGAGCACTTTAAACGCTGAAATGGCCGCCAGCTGCGCCGCAATAAAGTTTTTTGTGTAAATTTTAGAGCCAAAAAACATTCCGGGAGTCATGTCGGTAACTACAAAAACCGGTTTTTCCTTTTCTTCTGTAAAAACTTTGGTGTGTGTCGAGCGGGTTCGGGCGGTAACTCTCCAGTCGATATTGCGGATATCGTCGCCGGCTACATATTTGCGCACCTCGTCAAAATCGAGTCCGCGGCCACGAAGTTTTGAAGCGTGTTTGCCGGCCAAAACACTGTGCACCGGTTGTTTAGGCAACAACGAAAAGGCTGTTGAAGCTACCAGGTGTTCCAGGTTTAGAAGTTCCCGAAGTGTTGGAATAATATTTTGGGTGTTTTGTTTCACTTTTTGTCAAATTCATTTTTACACCTCTGCCTTTCGGCATCTCCCCTCATGAGGGGAGAATTTTATTAAGTGTCTATTGCAAAGCATAGATTATCAATACCTTACTTTGTTTTGTTTCCCCTTGTAAGGGGAAATGACTATAGCCACAGTGGTAAATAATTCTAGGTTTTAAATTCGTTTTTAATTTGTAACAATACTTTCTCAATATTCTCTAATTCTTCATTTTGAAACCTCAGAACCTTAATATCCAATCCATCTAATATTTCATCACGCCTTTTATCGTGTTCTTTTCTATAAAGGTGGATCTTTCCGTCCAGTTCAATTGCTAGATTTTCTTTGAAACAAAAGAAATCAGGAACATAGAAAAAATGTTCATCTCCATCGGAATCATAAATGATGGCATATTGTCTCAAAAATCTTCGTCCTTCTAATTGCTTTTTTCGCAGATATTTCCATAACCTCATTTCTGATGGAGTTGGATTATTCCTTAAATGGTTTGTTATTTCTTTTATTTCTGCGTATTTCATTTTTATTTCTTCTTACCCCACTGCCTTTCGGCATCTCCCCTCAGGAGGGGAGAACGTTTTTAAGAAGCTAATTGCGCTACATTTATCTGCTAAGAGTCCTTAGTAAAATTTCCCCTTTTTTCGGGGAAATGGCTACAGCCAAACGGGTACATAATATAATCTACACCACAGCAACTACCTTTAGAATCTCATCAATCACTTTATCCGGGCCAATACCTTCGGCATTGGCTTCATAGCTGAGAATGAGTCGGTGGCGCAATACATCGTGGATAATGGCTCGCACATCGTCGGGCAATACATGATCGCGGCCATTCAGCCAGGCAACAACACGGGCAGATTTGTCCAGTGCTATCGTTCCACGCGGACTGGCGCCAAAATCAATCCACGAACCCAATTCTTCATTGTACTTTTCAGGATAGCGTGTAGCAAAAATCAAATCCACAATATATTTTTCTGCTGCTTCAGATACTTTTACCTCCTGGATTTCTTCGCGAGCTTTAAAAGCTATTTCCTGACTTAAAGGTTCAGACTTTACCTTTTTTGTGGTACTGTTATTTTCGTCCCGTACCAAACGCAAAATTTTACCTTCCGATTCGGTATCGGGATAATCAATTAAAACCTTCATCAGAAAACGGTCCATTTGCGCTTCGGGCAGGGGATAGGTTCCTTCCTGCTCCACCGGATTCTGCGTAGCCAGCACCATAAACAGCGGCTCCATTTTGTGGGTTTTGCCGGCTACCGAAACCTGGCGTTCTTCCATCGCTTCGAGCAGGGCAGCCTGCACTTTTGCCGGTGCCCGGTTAATTTCATCGGCCAAAATCAGGTTACTGAAAATTGGGCCGGGTTGAAAAACGAACTTTTCTTTTAGTTCGGGCTGGTACACTTCCGATCCGGTGATATCGGATGGCAGCAAATCAGGAGTAAACTGAATACGGCTCAATCCGGCCTGTAATTCGTTGGCCAACGATTTTACGGCCCGTGTTTTTGCCAAACCGGGTAATCCTTCCAGCAGCAAATTGCCGTTGGCAAGCAAGCCGATCAGAATTCGTTCCACCAGCTTCTCCTGCCCGATGATGGACTGGTTCATCCTTGACTGGAGTTCTTTTATGCTTTCGAGTGTTGTCATAGTTTCAACAGGTTTCAATTTATATGCCCCAAAGGGGCAAAGTCATTAGCCTGATCTGCAAGACCAGAATTCGTTACAATCAACAATAAGCACCAACGGTGCGCAGTCTTTTTTATTAGTCCCAGATATATTTTTCATCATAAATAATATCATATTTCTCCAAAAAGGCTCGGTACTCCTCCTGAAAAGTTACTTTTTTATGATGATTTTCCTGGTTTGCAATGTATTGTTTTACGGCATCTACCTGATTTGGATTAACTGAAAAACCACCATAACCATGTTGCCAATAAAAGTTTTTAAAGTCTCCATTCTTCGTCTTAATCCATTTGGATGAATGAGTTTTCAGTTTTTCAATCAAACTCATCAATGCAATTTTTCTTGATAGGTTAACTAACACATGCACATGATCTTTAGTTCCTCCAACAATAACCGGAGCGGACTCAAGTTCCCGACATGTTCCACCCAAATACTTAAAAAGTTCCTCTTGAATAGAATCAGTAATCAATGGGTAGCGATTTTTGGTGCTGAACGTGATATGTATGTAATTTTTAACTAACGATTGTGGCATTCTTTCTTTTACATTTTAACAGGACTTCGCACCTTCGGTGCTTTGTTTTTTTCGAAATTATTTCCTTGTCCTTTGGACAAGGCTAATAGATTAAGCTCCTTTGGAGCTAAAATCCTCAGTCATTCCTCCTTCGAAATGAGAGGTATTAGTTACCAAAAATCTCCTTAAAATCCTCTTTCATGCTTACTACATGCCAGCCTTTTTCGGCAGCATCTTCAACCGCTTTTTCGGTTCCGTGCATATAGCTGTATTCGCGGGCTTCGTCGTCGTGATGCACCAAAATGGCCATTGAAGGGTTATCGTTGGACAAGGTATATTCCATCATCTGGTAATCGCCATCGCTGTTACCTGCTGCAAAAATGGGTTTGCGGCCAATGTGTAATTCAATGTTCGGTGGTTTTATTTGAGCATCGTTGGCCGATTGAATTTCTCCGCTACGGACCAAATAAGTACCGGTGTCATCACTAACATACTCGAGCACGACACTACTACCCACTACATTTTCTTTCGGGATATTATAAATCTCTTCTGAAACCGTGCGCACCGATGTGATTTCGCCTCCGGTAACAATGTAAACCTTGAAATCATTATCCTGCAAATAATTTACCAGTTGCACCATCGGAGCGAAGGTCATTTCTTTTAAGGGACGTTTAAACTTGCTGTGTTGCACGGTCGATAAAGTGTGGTATACAAAATCTTTGTAATCTTCTTCTTTTTGGCCGCTGTTGGCTGCAAACAATTTTCCGATTAATTCACCTGTACTGTATTCACCCAATACCGACAGATCGTCGTTGGCAATTCCACTGTATAATTTATCGTCGCTCCACTCAGGGTGGTTTGCAAACTCACTTTTAATGTATGCCATTTCCAGTTCAACAGGAATGTAAAGCGGTTTCTCAACCCACAGTGTTCCGTCGTTATCAAAAGTGGCTATACGTTCCTTTACAGGTACAAAATCGGCAGATGATTCATTGCTTACTTTTTCAACAAATGTAGAAATGGCTGTTTTAACTTCACCATCGTTCCATAACGAGAGCGGATCGCTTACTACCAGCTGTTGTTGTGGTTCGTTTGTATTTGAGCACGAAACCAGAAATAAAAAAGCAGCAAACAGAAATATCATTTTATCGATTGTCTTCATATTGGTAATTTTTAATGCTTTTTCGAATGTGCAAAAATAGGAATTGGCTACCTTAACTGATAGCCAATTCGTATTATCTAACGAAAATCAGGACTCTAATTTCGTGGTTTTGACGTCATACTCTGAACAACTTTATCGATGCTCAACGAGGATCCCTGCACCGGCGGAAATTCTTCAAAAGTTTTCAGGAATTGCGTTGCGTAGGCCTGTGCCGGAACAAAAAGCCACATGTTCTCGGCGTACCACCGCAGGTACATTGCTGATTTCCACGAAACTTCAAACGGATCGGCACGCAGGTTAATAACAACCGGCCACGATGGTGTTTTGCGGTAAGCTTCATTGATAGAGCCTTCCATAATGGTGAAATGAATTTTCCAGTTGTTGTAACGAAGTGCATTAAGGTTTCCCCCGGCATCAAAATAGAAAATCTCTTTTCTTGGGCTTTCGTCTACTTCGCCTTTCCAGTAGGGTAACATATTGTATCCGTCGAGATGACTCTTGAAGGTTTTATCGCCTGCCTGGTAGCCGGTCAGCATTTTTTCTTTTAAATCAGGTTCTCCAACTGCAGCGAGGATTGTTGGCATCATGTCTTCGTGCGAGTGAATGCCATTATCAACCGTTCCCGGTTCAATCACGCCAGGCCATTTAATCACACAGGGAACGCGGAATCCGCCCTCCCAGGTTGTTCCTTTCTCGCCTGCAAATGGGGTGGTTCCACCATCAGGCCAGGTAAATTTCTCGGCACCGTTGTCGGTTGAATACATAATCATGGTATTGTCGTAGATGCCCAATTCTTCCAACTTGGCTAATACTTTACCAATGTTTTTATCATGTTCCACCATTCCATCGGGATAGAGACCAATTCCGGTCACTCCTTCCGATTCCGGTTTCAGGTGGGTCCAAACGTGCATGCGTGTTGCACTCAGCCACACAAAAAATGGTTTCCCTTCGTTATGTGCTTTTTCGATAAAGCCAATTGCAGCATCGGTAAATTCATCGTCGGCTGTTTCCATGCGTTTGCGTGTCAACGGGCCTGTATCTTCAATTTTTCCATCGGCATAACTGTGCAATACACCGCGTGGACCAAATTGTTTGTGAAACTCCGGATCTTTTGGGTAGTAGTACGATTCCGGTTCTTCCTCGGCATTGAGGTGATAAAGATTACCAAAGAATTCGTCGAAGCCATGATTCGTAGGCAGGTGCTCATCGCGGTCGCCCAGGTGATTTTTACCAAACTGAGCGGTGGCATATCCATAAGGCTTTAACAACTCGGCAATGGTTGCCTGGTTGTCCTGAATACCCTGTTTTGCTCCCGGCATACCAATGGTCAACAAGCCGGACCTGAAGGGATGCTGGCCCAATATAAAAGCTGCCCTTCCTGCTGTACAGGATTGTTGCGCATACCAGTCGGTAAACATCGCGCCTTCTTTTGCAAGACGATCGATGTTGGGTGTTTTATACCCCATCATTCCGTGGTTGTAACAACTAATGTTGTTCCAACCAATATCGTCTCCCCAAATTACCAGGATATTGGGTTTGTCGGTATTTTGTGCACTTGAATTTAATGGTGCACCCATGAAAGTCATGGCGAAGATCGCGATAAAGAGCATCACAATCCCAGAAGATTTAAAAGCATTTCTAAAATTTTTCATAATTGGAATTCTAAAGTTTTATAATTAACATTTATAGTGTTTAAATCAGATCTACAATTTAGTCTTTTGCATTATAACATACAATTGAGTATTTAGTTTTAAACTCAACGTATTAATACCCTGAGCAAATATGGTAGCCTCCGGATGGCTTGATAATATTATCACGGTTCATTTGAATCCAACATTTTCTCCATCTTTTTCCGATTAAATTTAGAAAATAGATAGGATTAATTAATGCGTTAACTAATTGATATCAAAGTATTAAGTCAATGGAAACACCATTTTCTGTAGAGAATACCATTAATGATTTTAAAGTTAAAATTATTCTAACTACTATTGATTTGTATAAATTAGAGTGATTTTGATAGAATGAGAAGGTATTTTAAGTAATTACATCCAAAAGAATCTATTGAATTGTAGGTTGTTAGTGGTAGTTCCTTATTTTCAGTAACTTGCAGGCTAATCTCAAGGTTAGTTGAGTTTGAAATATACGCGTACTTTTTTTGTTTCAATATATATAATGACATAAAAACCAAATTTTTACTGCTTTCGTATATGGGTTTTTCGTGGGTTGAACAGATAAGTTATTTTGGAGGAATACTCGGATTAATTATCACGGTTGTAATACTAACGAGCAATCGTGGTAAAAAGGAAGTGAAACTAAGTCTTGCCTTTTTGATTGGTAATTCTTCGCTGTTAATTTTTTTTGGAGCCCTAAATTTTTCAGGCAATGTAGAAATGGTGCCGCATTTAATACGCCTTGATAGTCCGCTGGGGTATCTTGTTGGTCCGGTTGCTTTTTTTTATACATATGCAAGCTTAAAAAAGAATTTCAGATACCGACACAAACAGCTTTTACATCTGTTGCCGGCAGCAATAAACTTTTTTGAATTTCTACCTTTTTATTTAAGCAGCAAGCAAGATAAGCTTAATTACTATTATGAATTTATTGAAAATTCTTCAGCTATTTTGCCATTTCATTATACAATGAAGGCAGTTAGTGTTGGAATTTATTTTATTGTACAACTCTATTTTTTCATTCGTTTGGTAGTAATGAACCCGGTTTTAATGAAACAAGGTAAGTACCTGTTTAGCTGGTTTCTTGTTTTCTTTACTGCTCAGTTTATTATGTTGTTGGGAGTGTTTACGGATATTTTTACCGGAATGCATTTGTTTGGAGATCCTTACCGTTTTGCAATGTTAATGGTCAATGCTTTCGTTTACATAACTACTATCGGCTTGCTTTTTAATCCGCGCTTATTATACGGGTTTGAGCTGGATCAGGCAGTGCAAAAACAGAAATATGGATACTCTGTATTGTCGGAAGAAGATAAAAAAAGGTTGCTGAAGCAATGGAGAAACTACATCGATCTTGAAAAATCATACCTTAATCCAAACCTAAATATCAGGGAAGTAGCGTCAGAATTAAATACAAATTCCCAATACCTTTCGCAGGTAATAAATGAACTAACCGGGTTGAGTTTTAAGGATTACATCAATAAGTTACGTATTGAAGAATCAAAAAGAATATTATTGTCTGATAATTTCAACATACTTACCATTGATGCCATTGCTGCGAAGGCAGGCTTTAATTCGAAATCTGCCTTTTACCGATCGTTCAAAAGTTTTACCGGTTATACACCACGTCAATTCATTGAACAAAATAAAACCACGGTTAAAGAATAATTGGAAATCTCCTAATTCCCGATTTTCACAAAACTAATTTCCTATGTCTTATTTCGGTGTATATTTTATCTTGATTTAGGGCAGCCACCCTAAGTTCGGGCAGTTCCTGTGTTCAAAAAAAAACCACGGAATTTATCCGTGGAATTTAGATTATTATCTCTTGTTATAATCGTTATGGATTTAACCAATTCGCCATGCAAAATTGGCTAACCGACAAATATAATTTTTAAAGCAGAAAGTTGCAGGTTCTTTTACCATTCCCACCCAAAACCGGTGTGAAACACATAATCGTTTTTGGAAGAACCTACAGCCGGCTGGTTATCATAGTTTAATGTGTAGCCCAATTTAACGTAGAAATCGAGAGGGAGGTCATATTTCATGTCAAACTTAAAATCGCTACGCCACCTTCCCGATTCGGTAATTCCGGGGTACACGGCCAAGCTGGTCAGCAGACTCAGGTCGCCTATATTGAACAGGTTCAGTTCACTTCCGAGGAAGCCTTCCCAGCTTTCCCTGTCTGGTGATACAGCTTCCGTATATCTTTCCATGTTGTAGTTTGCTCCCGCTGAAAATCCCCAGTATAAACGATTGGTGTGTATAATGTATTTACCCATCCCAAGTTTGGAAGAGAAACGTAAATCAAGTTGCTGTTCGGTATTCGTCGTATGTGAAGCAGAAATAAGCGGATACCAGTCGTGGGGAAGAAAATATTTATAAGTGAGCGATCCATCCGTTCGCTTAATTTCGTCAACATCATCCTGGGTTGTTTTTAAAAGATTGTAGTCGGCATCGAGTTGCCAGCGTTTGGCAATGTAACCCACATTACTTCGCATTGAATACTGCCTGAAATTATTGGCTTTGGTAATGTCCCAGCCAAAATCGACGGAAGCATAAACCTGGCTCCAAAATCCCTGGTTAATATCGTCCATAAACACAATTTCGTCAGGATCGATTTCAATCTCTACCCCTTCGTCGGTATGAATGACCAGCTTTTCGTCCCCGGTGGAATTTATCGTACCGTTGTAACGATCGCCGGAACTGAGTGTGATCAGAAAATACGTTTTTGTATACAATTCTTTTATGCCGTCCCACTCGATGGTAAAATCATCGTCGCTGTAATCGGTTTCAATCTTGAGAATATTTCTATCCATGCTTTTTACTTCACCAACAATGTAGTTTCCGTTTTTAAAAATGATGGAGTCGGGTTGCTGGGCAAATAATACTGAAATTCCTGATAACAATAAAACAAATAGAAGAAGTGATTTTTTCATAATACAAACTGTTTGAGTCGTTATTGACAAAATATTTTTTTAAGATTTATTCTATTAACAATAAAACTTTTAAAAGGTTTCTTCCGAAAAGTAGTGTTTGAATTGTGTAAACCGACTTGCCTTACTTTACCACGGCCATGTAGCCTTTTCCATCTGCAAATGGAAGGGTAAACCAGAATTCGCTTCCTTTATCCACTTTCGATTCAAATTGCAGTTCACCGCCCAGCAGGGCAATGTAATGTTGTGCAATGGACAAACCAATGCCGCTTCCCGAGGTTGATTTGTTAATGGAATTGGGAATCCGGTAGAAACGGCTGAAGATATTTTCGTAGTCTTCCTTGGGAATTCCGATTCCCGTGTCGGAAACGATAAATTTTACACGATCGTTGAGTACCATTTCATAGCCCACCGTAATCATGCCTGTCAATGTATATTTTACTGCATTATCCACTAAAATAGTGAGCGCTTCTTTCAGCAAGGTAGGGTCGGTGCTGAAACCAAATTCCGGATTGTGTACATCAAGTTTTAGCTTCATTTGCATTTCTTTTGAATCAGGTATGTTGGGTGCAAATGCATTGTACACGTCACGCACGAGAGGATTTATTTTGCAAAAATTATGGTTAACTGCAATGCTTTCAGTTTCAATTTTCGAAAGATGGATCGTATTATCGATCATATTCACCAGTTGCTTCCCGTTTTCAGTGATGGCATCGGTCAGTTCAACCCGCTCATAATGTGGCATATCTGCATCGGTGAGCATCCGGGTAAAATTGGTAATAATATTCATTGGGGTTCGGATCTCATGTGAAAGATTGGCGAGGAATGCTGATTTCAATCTGTCCGATTCTTCGGCCCGTCTCAGTGCTTTTTCAAGATCGAATTCAGCTGTTTTGCGTTTGGTAATATCACGAGCTACAGAAATCACCGAGTTAGAACTTAGTTTTGCCAGCCGCATCTCGAACAGAAAAGTACCATTCGGTGTGTTCAGCGAATATTCAATGGTTTCAATTGAATTCGTTTTTATACAGGTCTGAATACAAGTGTATATTTTATTGGCCATGTTATCGGGGAAACCGGCTTCGAAAATCGAACTTCCTATTATATTCGCATCTTCAATTTTAAAAAGATCACTTTCTTTGATCACAAAATCCTCGTAAACACCATCCTTATCAATTACAAAAAAGATGTCGGGAATGGCTTCGAGCAGTACTTTGTATCGGCGTTTGTTTGCTTCCAGTTCTGCTATTTTTTCCTTGGTTTTTGTGATGTCTTCCAGAATCAGGTAGAACAGGTTGTACCCCGGATTGATCACATGTGTTTTATACCATTTCTCGAGGTGATTCGCATGAAACTCCGAGGTTCTTCTTCGATTGAAAAGCAGGGTTTTGTTGATGTCGAGTTTTCCTTTGAATATCAGGTTAAAAACATAATCGGCTTCCTGGCCCTGAACTTCGTACAGGTTTATTTTAAAGGCGGATTCAAAGGCATTATTCACTTTCTCAACCGTCAGTTTTACCACATTGCCATCTTCGTCGCGTTCAGCAGCGATGCGTGCAATCATAAATGCTGAACCCTGTATTACACGATTGAGGCTCACCTGTTGATTTTGCAACACTTCCCCAAGACGTTCGAGTTGAGATTTCGATTTACGCCATAAATAAAAGACAGGCAGAAAAACGGCCATGAAAATAAAAAACGGATTGATTACCAAAGGCTGGAAGTAAGTAAAAGAATCGAGCAAGTGATCTGCCATGTACAAATGGAACCCGATAAAAAGCATGCTCATCAAAAAGTAGAGCACAATACGAATGTCATCTTTTGTAAAGAAAAACAGGAGCATCAAACCAACCAGCAGCCACCACATCGAATAATGTACGGTTTCGATAGGAGGGAGGTGGGCACTGAACTGCGAAATGTAGTAACCATATAGAAATACGGGGATCAAAAACACCATATTAATGGCACATTTATTCTTGCCGTTCAGTGTGCAAACAACCGATAATACTGAGGTTGCAAAAAGCAGAATGTCGCAAATAATGCATAAAACCGCTCCCGGAAAGAACAAATGGCTAATCAGCACAAGTAGCATTGCACTTCCGACCAGAGCCCAGATCAGCAGTAATTGAAAAAGCTGCTTTTGTTTATCGTTTGGCAGATCGGCCCAAAACTGATTGTTTACAATATTAAATACCCGTTTTAACAATAATGTAAATGTCTAAGATGCGAATCGATTCGATGCAATTTACGAATATACGTTTTCTCGGAAGAAAACGGAATAATTCGCTAATAAGTCTTTAATATTCTTATGTTATTTTCGATATTTCAGAAGGCTGAAGATGGATTGCGCAATTTTGATTCCTAAAAGCTGACTTTTGTTTTGTTTTCTGATTTCGAGTACACAGAAGTTTGTAAATCTGTCAGTTAAGAAATCTAAAAAATTGACAGCCCTGATTTTTGTTATGATTTGTGCAGGCTGTAATCCGTAGTTTTGTGTCTGAAATCGAAAATATTTACCAAAAAAGATAGAATTATGCCAAAAGGATTTTTTAATGTTCCGATCGCTAAGAACGAACCGGTTTTAAGCTATGCTCCGGGAACTCCGGAAAGAAAAGAACTGCAGGCCAAGATCGCTGAATTGCGTTCGCAGGAAATTGAACTGCCAATGATTATTGGTGGAAAAGAGGTGTACACCGATAAGAAAGTGCGGATGTTTCCGCCTCACGAAATCGAACATACGCTGGGCTATTACAACCAGGGAAATGCCAGTCATGTAGAAATGGCTATCGATGCTGCCATGCTGGCACGCGAAAAATGGGGTAACATGTCGTGGCAACACCGTGCTTCTATTTTCCTGAAAGCAGCCGATCTTTTGGCGGGCCCGTATCGTGCAAAAATCAATGCTGCCACCATGCTTGGACAATCCAAAAATGCGTTCCAGGCCGAAATAGATGCAGCCTGCGAGCTGGCTGATTTTCTTCGTTTTGGCGTGCAGGTAATGACCGATATTTATAAAATTCAGCCAGAATCGGCCAAAGGCATGTGGAACTACAACGAATACCGACCGCTGGAAGGGTTTGTTTTTGCGCTTACGCCGTTCAACTTTACTTCCATTGCCGGAAACCTTCCGGCTGCACCAGCCCTGATGGGAAATGTGGCGGTTTGGAAACCGTCGAAAACCGCAGTTTACTCGGCAGGAGTGATTATGGAAATTTTTCAGGAAGCTGGTTTACCTGATGGTGTGATCAACCTGGTTTATGCATCAGGTCCGGTGGTTGCCGATGTCGTGCTTACCCATCCTGATTTTGCGGGAATTCACTTTACCGGATCCACAGAAGTATTCCAGAGCATCTGGAAAAAAATTGGAGAGAATATTTACAAATACAAAACCTACCCGCGTATCGTAGGTGAAACGGGTGGAAAGGATTTCATTTTTGCCGATAATACGGTTGATAAACGTGCCCTGGCCATTGCGATGCTGCGCGGTGCATTCGAGTACCAGGGACAAAAATGTTCGGCAGCATCACGTGTGTATGTTCCCGAAAGCATTTGGCCGGAAGTGAAAGAAATTTTTGGTGCCGAACTAAAAACGGTTAAAATGGGACCACCTGAAGATTTTACCAACTTTGTAAATGCCGTGATCGATGAGGCAGCTTTCGATAAACTGAAAGGATTTATCGATCGTGCCCGTGAAGATGAAGATGCAGAGGTGATTTTTGGCGGCAATTGCGACAAGTCGGTTGGTTATTTCATCGAACCAACGGTTATCGAGGCCAAGAAACCGGATTATATAACCATGCAGGAAGAACTGTTCGGACCAGTGCTTACCGTGTATGTTTACGACGATGAAAAACTGGACGAAACACTTGATATCCTTGATCAAACCTCGATTTACGCGCTTACGGGTGCCGTTATGTCGCAAGACCGATACAACATTGAGAAGATTACAAAACGATTGGAAAATGCTGCTGGTAACTTCTACATCAATGATAAACCGACCGGCGCCGTTGTTGGCCAGCAGCCATTTGGTGGCGCACGCGGCTCGGGTACTGACGATAAGGCAGGATCGATTTTCAACTTCCTGCGCTGGACATCCATTCGCACAATCAAAGAAACATTTGTGCCGCCGGTGGATTACACCTATCCGAATTTTCAACCGGATGAAAAATAATAAATACCAACTATAGATTGTTTATAAAGAGGAGAGGACAGTGTTCAGCTCCTCTTTTTTTTGAGGATTTCGATTTCTATTTTTGTAGCACGATGAGAAAAGAGATTCTGAATAGTAAGGCATTCAAACTACTGAGCAATAAATTCGTAATTGCTTCGCTGGTATTTGTGGTTTGGATTCTCTTTTTCGACGAGAACAGTATTTCCCGCCATCTCAAAGACAGAAGACAGTTGCATGAGTTGGTTCAGCAAAAAGCATACTACCAGGAGCGGATTGAATCTGACAAACAAAAGTATGAAGAGTTGCACAAAGGAAAGGCAGAACTCGAGAAATTTGCCCGCGAACAATACTACATGTCCAGGCCCGACGAAGATGTTTTTATCATTGAAGAAGTAGAGGACTAAAAACAATTTTTCTCTATTTCCGTTTCAGTACTGTATGCCCTGTGAGCTTTTGAGGTATAATTTAAATTTATTATATTGCTTACGATGGATCAGAGTGACGACATATTCAAGATAAAGACAAACAACATCGCACCTCAAAAAGGACGTATTCTGATTGCCGAGCCTTTTCTTTCGGGCAATTATTTTAATCGTTCGGTGGTGTTGCTAGTAGCCTACAGCGAAAAGGGAGCTGTGGGGTTTATTCTGAATAAAAAAGTCGAATTCCCGATCCAGGAGGCTTTTCCTGATTTTCCCGATTTTGACACTACCGTTTATCTGGGTGGACCCGTTTCAACCGATTCTATTTACTTTTTACATAAACTGGGGAAAAAAATACCGGGCAGCATTCATGTGATGGGTGACTTGTTTTGGGGAGGCGATTTCGATGCAATTAAGCGTGAGATCCGACTTGGATCGATCCACTCCTCCGATATTCGGTTCTTCCTGGGTTACTCAGGCTGGGATGCCGGCCAGTTGGAAGATGAACTAAAAGAAGATTCCTGGCTGGTTACCGATGTCGACGAAAAAGCCGTTATGGAGGATCTGAACACAGATTCCTGGTTCAACTTTGTCAAGCGTGCAGGTTCACGCTACTCCGTTTGGGAAAACTTCCCGCAAAATCCTTCCATGAATTAATACCTGCCTTTTTAAATAATTAAAGTTACTGCTGAGAATCATCAGCAACGATAATGTACTTGCTGATTGCAAAAAAACCGATCCGTCATAAGACGAACCGGCTTTTATGTCGAAATAAAAAATGTTTTGACAGAATTGTAAAATCCCGAATCCAGCTTAAATTGACTCAGTTACTACAACTTTCGACAGAATTTCAGAATACGGCAGCAACAGGTATTTTTTACCGTCGAAGTCGATTTCTGTTCCTGAATACTTTTTGTAGAGAACCTCGTCACCAGGTGCTATTTCTGCATTTTCGATAGTACTGATCGCCACTACTTTGGCAACCTCTTGTTTCTCCTTTGCAGAATCAGGAATAATGATCCCCGAAGCAGTTGTTTGCTCTGAATTGTCTTCAATGAGCTCCAACAACACATTTTGGTTAATAGGCTGTAATTCTTTCATTTTACTTTTAAATTTTTAAAGTTTAATACTCTAATTCTCTGTCAATAACAGTTTGTCAATATTGTCAGTAAACATTTTTTTGGTTCCCTCCTTTGTTCTTGCGATACCCGAAGTCATAGTCGGTTTGCCGTTCATCGGGATGTAAAGAAAAGCAGGAATTCCCTGAATACCAAATACGGCAGCCAATTCACGTTCTACCTGTGTATCAATTTTATATACGATTACCTTTCCGTGGTATTCTTTGGCAATTTCTTCCAAAATAGGCGCAGCCGTTCGACACGGTCCGCACCAATCGGCATAGAAGTCGATAATAGCCGGTTGATCACCCTTAAATTTCCATTCTTTAGGTGAGTTTTCGTAGTCCCAAACCTTTTCAAGGAAAATTTCCTTGGTCAGTTTTACAGATCCTGCTTCATTGACTGACACGCTTTCGGTCGGATTGTCAGCTAATTTGTTTTCTGATCGTGCCTGGCAGTTGGTAAAACCTAAAGTCATGCCTGCTACCAGCACCAATGATAATAATGTTCTTTTCATATTCTTGTCTTTAATTAATTCCTAAAAGTGAATTTATTTTTGTTTTATCAAATCCTACAATAATCTGGCCATTGATCTCTGTTTGTGGAACACCCTGCTGCCCGCTCTTTTTAACCATTTCCTCAGCTGCTTTTGTGTCTGCAGCTACATTAACTTCACGGTATCTAACACCGTTTTGATCAAGATGACGCTTTACGGCTGTGCACCAGCTACATGTCGGTGTTGTATATACAACAACGTTCTTTTGCGGTTTGTTTTCTCCTTCTGTTTTTGAGATAAAGGTACTTTCATTAATGTTAGCTTTAAATTGTTCCGGTGTATGACAACCTTTGATGACCTTCTTTAATGTTCCTTTTTCGAATTTCAGAAGGGTTGGTACACTCGTAATTCCATATTCCGGATGAATATCTCTCACCACGGAAACATCGGCAAAACAAAGGCTGGTTTTATTCGTGCCATCTTCGGCTTTTCCATAATTTTCAAAAGCACAATCACTTTGTTCAGAACCTTTTTTGTATAGCAACAGCCAAATTTTCTCGTTCGAATTCAATGCTCTTTCTAAGTTTTTTAATGAATCAATTCCAATCATGCTGCAAATATATGTAAATATTTAGATATGTGTATGCAATTCTCGTGCCATACGATTCGCGAAGAATTTATGGCAGATTAATGAAAAAAATGACATATTTTTAAACGGTCACGCAACCATTTTCCTTTAAATAGTATCTAAGAAGCACAACGATAATTTTGAAAACAGATAAATCAGTTAAACAGGGAGGAAGAAACCATGATGAAGAATCGAGTTATTGGAATGCTAGCCATGATCAGTTTTGCAGTGTTATCGTGTTCTGACGATGACGGATATTCGCTAAATGATTACTGGATTGGATTTGGAATTTTAAAAGTAGAATCGGGTGCATACCAGATTTATCTGGATGACGGTGCCGTTTTAAAGCCAGTGGCCTGGAATATTCCACCATGGGAAGATGGCGAGTGGAATGATGGTTCCCGCATCCTGGTTAATTTTACGATACTTGATGATGAATCGAATGAAGCCGGGGAGTTAGAACGTTATCTTGTTAAAGTGAATGAGGCAAAGAAAATACTGATGAAGGGCATCCTCGATATTACCGAGGAGAATGCTGACAGCATTGGAAACGATCCGATTGTGGTTCAGAATTACTGGATGACAGACAGTCTGATTAGTTTTAAACTGAAATACTGGGGATATTACCAGGTGCATTATCTAAACCTTGTTCAGCGTCCGAATGACACGACCACGGAAGACGGAAAGATTAAACTGGAGTTACGTCACAATGCCAACGAGGATGAAGAATCGATTCCCTACACTGCTTACGTTTCATTTAGCCTAAACCAATTCAGAGAAGAAGCTAAAGATTCTATTGTTTTGGAGATTTCTTCGACCGATTACGACGGTGTTACACATACTTTTGAGGAAGTGTTTGACTATAGTAAACTGGAATTGCCAAATCCATAATTATATATTAAAAATTAATTGGAAAGGTGTCGGAAGCGACACCTTTTTCTTTTTGAAAAATATCATTGGATAGCTCGTTTCAAAATCATTACTTTGGAGCGAATTTTCAATACATTAAGAATGAAAAAAATTACACTGTTTACGATTGCTGCCGCTTTCTTTTTTGGCTGCAGTCAAAATGAAACGAGTACCCAAAGTCAATCGCTTAATTATGTTCCTGAAACTCCTCAACTGGCGTCAGACATCATGACGCCTGAGGTATTGTGGTCTTTTGGCCGCCTTGGAGGTGCTCAACTTTCACCCGACGGACAAAAGGTTTTGTACTCAGTTACTTATTACAATATTGATGAAGACAAATCGTATCGCGATTTATACACCCTTTCTCTTGACGGTGGTGATGCGGTGAATATCACCAATTCAGCAGGGAACGAGTCTGGTGCAATCTGGCGTCCTGATGGAAAAAAGATCGGATACCTTTCTGATAAGTCAGGCGATATACAACTGTGGGAAATGAATCCTGATGGAACCGGCAACAAAAAGGTTTCAGCGATCGATGGAGGTATTTCCGGTTTTCAATACTCGCCCGATCAAACCAAAATATTTTACATCAAGGCTGTGAAACTCGATGATAGCGTCCATGATCTTTACCCCGATCTTCCCAAAACCGATGCGCGCATTGAAAACGATTTGATGTACCGGCACTGGGATACCTGGCACGATTATACCTACAATCACATTTTTATCGCCGATTATTCGAACGGCAGAATAGGGGAAGGCATCGATATTATGGAAGGCGAACGATTCGACTCGCCAATGAAACCTTTTGGTGGAACCGAGCAGATTGCCTGGAGTCCGGATAGCAAGACTCTGGCTTACACTTGTAAAAAGAAAGTCGGAAAAGCTTATTCACTGTCGACCAATTCCGATATTTATTTTTATGATCTGGAGAGCAGTAAAACCATGAATTTTACTTCAGGAATGATGGGTTACGACCAGAATCCTGTGTTTTCGCCCGACGGTAAATACCTGGCCTGGGAAAGCATGGAACGCGACGGTTATGAATCGGATAAAAATCGTTTGTTTGTGGCCGATCTGGAAACAGGGGAAAAGATCGATTATTCGGCAGATTTTGATCAGAATGCACAGGGGTTGAACTGGAGTTCCGACAGCAAATCGATTTATTTCATCAGCGATATTCATGCCACGGATGAAATTTACCGGCTGGATCTTGCTGATGGTTCGATCGCACGCATAACGGATGGTGTGCACAATTATCAGAGTGTGGAGGAGGCTGGAGACCAGTTACTAGCGCAAAAAGTTTCAATGTCGCAACCTGCCGAATTGTATCTGGTAGATCCCATATCAGGAGAGGATGAAGCACTCACCAGCATTAATAAAGGTATGCTGGATCAGCTCACAATGGGCAAAGTTGAAAAACGATGGATGAAAACCACCGATGGAAAACAAATGGCTGTTTGGGTGATCTATCCGCCGCATTTTGATCCGTCGAAAAAATATCCGGCACTGCTTTACAATCAGGGCGGACCGCAGGGAACAGTCAGTCAGTTCTGGTCGTACCGCTGGAATTTTCAAATGATGGCAGCCAACGATTACATTGTTGTGGCACCCAACCGACGCGGTCTGCCGGGTTTTGGTCAGGAATGGAATGAACAGATATCAAAAGATTATGGCGGACAAAATATTAAAGACTTGCTTACAGCCATTGACGAAATGGCTAAAGAACCTTTTGTGGATGAAAACAGACTGGGCGCAGTAGGTGCGAGTTACGGTGGTTATTCGGTTATGTACCTTGCCGGAAATCACGACGGGCGTTTCAGTGCTTTTATCGCCCACGATGGTATTTTCAACTTCGAACAAATGTATACGACCACTGAGGAAATGTGGTTCGTAAACTGGGATTACGGTGGCGCGTACTGGGATAAAACCAATGCTGCTGCGCAACGTTCGTACACTTTTTCACCACACAAATACATTCAGAACTGGGATACGCCAATCCTTATCGTTCAGGGAGAGCAGGATTTCAGGGTACCACCCGGGCAGGGACTGGCAGCTTTCAACGCAGCGGTATTGCGCGATGTTCCTGCCAGATTGTTATACTTCCCGAACGAAAATCATTGGGTGCTGCATCCGCAAAACGGAATATTGTGGCAACGCGTGTTCTTCGACTGGCTGGAGAAATGGTTGAAATAAAATTTAATTGGTTAAAATATGAAATCGTCAGTCAAAAAAAGACTGGCGATTTTTTTATGGGGCTACTTTTGCAGCAGTATTTCCATGAGATTCTCTGCCGTTAGTTCTCCCTTTGTTTTTATGAGGTCGCGAGGCGTATTGTCGCCCACTTCGTAAGTGAGTGCTTCGGCATGAAAAGCATGAAAGATCGAGACGGTGGAATTGATTCGGACCGCATCTGGTTCGTTAGGCCGAATATTTGGGTCATAATCTGGAATATCAGAGGCTGTAGCTTCTATAACAGCCGGAACCAGCCCCGGCATGTTGCCTTTCAACTCAGGTGAAATGGTGTAATAAATATCCTCGAAAGTAGAATGGAAATCGACGGCAAAAATGAACTGATTCCCTTTTAATACTTTTCCCTGCATGAATTTTCGGATCGCCTGTGTTTCGGGCTGATTAAAAGCTTCCCAGTCCCGATTCAGGTCGATTCCCGCCGCACTGTGCCGCCAGTGCCCGTGATCTACACCATCGGGATTTACACACGGAACCACAAAGGTCAGGTATTCCTGCCTAAATGCTTCCGCTAGTGAATCTGTACTGCAAATCCGTTCAACAAACGCTTTCATAGCCAACCATCCGGTTACTTCAGGCGGGTGTTGTCGCGACAGTACCATGATCAGTTTTTTCTTGTCCGGATTGCCGATCTCCAGTAATTCCAGTGTACGTCCTTCCTTGCTACTACCGATATCTGACAGCGTGACAGAGGAATATTCAGCTATTTTTTTAGACCACTGCGCGATATCCGACGAAAGAATCAGTTCCTGGGCTGCCACCCACAATGTATCTGTGCCGATTGAGAGATCGAAAGTGCAAAATTTTGGACTTTCTCCCCTGGAAACTGAAATAGAGTCGATGCTGTAATCAGCCGAATCAACCCGTGTCCAGTTTTGTTGGTCCGCACTTATTTTTGGGTAATAGCGGTGGGAAACACCTTCGTTGTATGTAATTTTAAGCTCAATATTTTTTGGCCGGTCCGACCATATTTTAAAGGCATACCAGGGACTACTGTTAATGGGGGTATTTTCGGGAGTGATTAATACCGTTACCTGATTTTCACCGGTCATCGCTACTCCGTTAATTCGCGCACCGTCAAATTCGTTGGAAAGATGTATGCCATCACCTATATTGTAAGTTTTTTTTAACTGATACTGAATCGGTCGTGTATGGGTATCCACTTTCTGGAGCGGTTCCTGACCTTTCCATTTGGTATCGCGTTTTCCACACGCCAGCAAACTTACTAATGCCAATAGCAATAGAAATCGTGTGCTTTTATTTATTGAAATGTATGTCATCCTTGAATATTGGTTCCTAAAAGTATATTTTGGGCAGTTAACAAAATTCGATTCTAAATTAGAATTAAATCAGATCAATTCAACGCAAAAACTTAATTTTGTGGAACATTTCAAATCGATAGCATGCAGAAAATACACGTTGGATTAATTGGTGCCGGTGGAATTGCCAGGGCACATGTTTATGCCATCCAGGCTTTGAAATTTTACTACGATGAAGTTCCGGAGATCGTGCTCGAATCTGTTTGCTCTGCAAGGAGTGAAAGCCGGGAAGATTTTGCCGGCAAATACGGTTTTAAAATGGCACAATCAGTCAGGGAATTTTCGGTGAACAAAAATATTGAGGCTGTTTTTATACTTGGCCCGAATAAAGTACATTTTGAACATTTTCAACTGGCCATTCATATGCCCAATGTCAAATACATTTACCTTGAAAAACCTGTTTGTTCATCTCTTGAAGAAGAAACAAAGATGAAGGAGTTGCTGGCCAGTATCGATCCTTCCCTAAAAATACAGGTGGGCTTTCAGTACCTGCAAACCTCTTCGGTTCGCGAAGGTTTGAAATTCTGGCGCTCTGGAAAACTGGGTAAACCCATTCATTTCGACTTGAAATACTACCACGGAGATTACCTGCAGAGAATTTACCGCGAAAAGCGGGTAACTCGTTTGACTCCTGCTCCCGATGGCGGTGCAATGGCTGATCTCGGTTCGCACGGAATAAGTTTGCTGATGGCTTTTATGGGTGAAAACCTGCAGATTACCTCTGCACTGCAAGCTGGCGATTTTGAGGATGTTCCGCCAGGTTCCGATCTATTTAGTTCACTCTCTATGTACGAACCTGAAACAGGTGCAGTAGGGAACCTATCGGCAAGTCGGATCAGTTCGGGCTCAGGTGATTTGGTTTACCTCGAAATTTATGCCGAAAACGGGGCATTTCGCTACTCATCTCAAAACCCTGATTTTTATGAATTTTATTTGGAAGGCAGCGACAACTGGGTAAAACAAATGGTGGGTAGCAAGTACAGGCCGGTTAGCAGTTTTCCTTCCGGACACGTTCCTCCCGGGTGGTTGCGTTCGATGGTACATGCACATTATCAGTTTTTTACGGACGATGATAACGACTCGGTGTTTGCTGATTTAGAACACGGACTCGCCGTACAGCGGATCGTCAGAGAAACAGGAGGTTATTTAAATACGTTTAGAAAGCAATACAAAAATGGGTGATCGTAAAAGTGGAATACTTCTTCATGTTACATCTTTGCCGGGTAAGGAAGGAATAGGTACGCTGGGCAGTGAAGCACACCGGTTTGTCGACTTTCTTGAGGAAACCGGTCAAAAGCTCTGGCAGATATTACCACTTGGACCTGCAGGAGCCGGAAATTCGCCCTATCTGTGCTATTCTGCTTTTGCTGGAAATCCTTTGCTTATTGACCTGGAATTATTGACCGAAGAGGGATTGTTGCATCTGGATGAACTTGTTGTTCGCTCGCATTTTCTGAAAAAAAGAACCGATTTTCAAAAAGTTGAGAGGTGGAAACTTCCGCTACTACGCAAATCATTTAAGGAATTTCAAAATCGACAATTCGATCGTTTTAATACAGAGTATTCGCAATTCCTCGATGAGCATAACTGGTGGCTAACCAATCATGCCCTTTTTATGGCTGCCCGAAAAAATTTCGATGGGCTGGAATGGGGGAAATGGCCGGCTGATATTAAATTCCGGAAAACGGATGCATTAGAGCAACTCTCGATGCAACTTTCAGAAGAAATTGAATTTCAGAAATACCTGCAGTTTGTGTTTTTCAGGCAGTGGCATCGCTTAAAAAATTATGCCAATCAAAAACAGGTTGAAATTTTTGGCGATGTTCCCTTATATGTCAGTGGCGATAGTTCTGATGTGTGGGCAAACACCGATATTTTCATGCTCGACGAGGAATTGAATCCGATTGAAGTTGGAGGAGTACCACCCGATTATTTTTCGGAGTCGGGCCAGTTATGGGGAAATCCGGTTTTTAACTGGGAACGCCTGCAGCAACGTGATTACGACTGGTGGATCGCCCGAATTCATTTTAACCTGAGAATGTTTAATCGGGTAAGGATCGATCATTTTCGGGGGCTGGAATCGTTCTGGTCGATACCGGCCAGCGAAAAAACCGCGATGAACGGTGCCTGGGTTCCGGCACATGGTTATAATTTATTGTTAAAATTAAAAGAACAGCTTGGAGAGCTATTTTTTATTGCTGAAGATTTGGGAACCATAACCGATGAAGTTGAAAAAATGCGCGAAACATTTGGCCTGCCTGGAATGAAAGTTTTACAGTTCGCTTTTTCTACTGATGCGTCCAACAAGGACCTTCCGCACAATTATGACAGGAATTTCGTGGTTTACACCGGTACACATGATAACGATACAACACTGGGCTGGCTTCGTTCACTGGAGAATGATGAAAAAAGAATGCTTGAAAAATATGCCGGTATTGCGGAGCAGGATCAACTTAAAAATGTGGTTGAAATGGCATTGGCTTCAGTGGCAGATACTGCAATAATTCCCATGCAGGATATTCTGGAACTGGATAGCAATGCACGAATGAATATTCCGGGAACTGCCAAAGGTAACTGGGAATGGCGGTTTTCCTGGACTCAACTCAAACAGAATCAAAAAAAGTTTTTAAAAGAATTAATCCAAAAATACAATCGATAGCCAACGAAGGACGGATTAATATTTGATCATTTGTGTAATCACAATTTGTATTCATATCAGGTCATACATTTATGTGATTTGTTTTGCTTCTCTCTAAATTTGTAGATTATTTTTTCTTTTCTAAATGGTTTAATTATCTAACTTTTGGGTTATTGCAACCGAAAACTTAATGGTTAATTCACCAATCATTTTTTAGCCTTCAACATTCTTTCGAATGATATTTTGGTTCCGGGATTTTAATCGTGTACAAAGATGTCTAATCTGTGTACTGAGACTCAGATTTTTAAAAATAACCTGTATTGGTGCTTTGATTCAAACACATGAGAGTATTTGGTTTACTGTAATGTGTAGATTCAAATTGAATAAGAGACGGTTCTAAATTTGATAACATAAAATAAAAGTCATAACTTAGATCATAGAATAGACCCGTAACACCCAATAATTAGAAATTGTGATATTGCCTATTTGTTCGAAAACATCATTCAGTCTATGAAAAATGTTATGAATACTTTGGTTATCTGTCAAAAATCGATTAATATTATCCCATTATGATGTCATACATATTATAAACACTTAAATAATAGCTTATGAAAAAGTTTACCTTATTCTTTTTGATGTACATTTTTACGGTCTCTATGTCGTTTGCACAGATCGATATACCAGGACTGGTAGGTTACTACACTTTTCAGGATGAAGCAGATCTTTTTAAGAATTTTGCCACAGAAAACGGTGTTGGAACCGTTAAATGTGACGGAGTAATGCAATTTGATCCTACAGCTACCGATGCGAGTGCCGATGATAAACCATCAACCAAGGACACGGATTGGACGGTTGTAGATGGAGTAAGCGACAAAGCCATTGCATTAAAAGCACACAACTGGTTTAAAGTTTGGCATGGTATTCCGGCCAATGGAGGCGGAGATTATGTGAACGATTTTACAGTAGTTGTTGATGTAAGAGTTGCAGATACGGCTCTGATCTACTCACTGCTTGAAGTGAATCCTACTCCAACTGCCAACGGCTATACTTCCGAAATGGAAATTGTTGGTGGCCGAGTTGGTTCGGTTGGAGCACCGGCATCCGGCGAGGACGCATTTGGTTTTTCAGATATTATCATTGAAGAAAACTCTTGGTACAGGATTGCTTATGTGGCCAAGTTGGGATCTTTCATTAAGGTATTTGTCAATGGTGTTTTGGTACGTTCTATGGAAGGTAATTTCACGGATGCAAGACCCGCACCATATGGAGCGGATACAAGTCCAGAAGATGCTGCCATGAAAATTTGCGGAAACAACGAAGCGGCCCCTGCAAATGATCCGCCACGCGACGGCGACAAGGATGTTGATATGATCGCGGTATTTAACAGGGATCTTTCTGATGCTGAAATTGCATCATTGGGCGCTCCCGGATCGAATGCCGCAACAGGTGGTTTAATCGGTAAATATACTTTCGAAGATGCCGAGGATCTTTTCAAAAATTATGCAACTGAAGCAGGTGTTGGAAAAGTCCAGTGCGACGGAGTAATGCAATTCGATCCCGAAGCAACCGACTCCAATGCCGATGATAAAGCATCGACGAAAGACCAGGATTGGTCAGTAATTCCCGGAGCAAAAGACAATGCCATTTCTTTAAAAGCACACAACTGGTTTAAAATGTGGCACGGTATACCGGCGAACGGTGGTGGCGGTTATGTGAATGATTTTGCGGTCGTTATCGATGTAAGAGTTGCCGATACTTCAGCTATTTATTCGATGTTTGAAGTAAACCCGACTCCCACAGCAAATGGCTATACCTCGGAAATGGAAATTGCAGGAGGAAGAGTGGGAACCGTAGGAGCACCGGCATCGGGTGCTGATGCCTTTGGTTTTTCTGATCCGGTAATTCAGGAAAACACATGGCACAGGATTGTATACAATGCAAAATTGGGCGAATACATTAAAATGTATGTAGACGGTGTTTTGGTTCGTTCGATGGAAGGTAATTTCCTCGATGCGCGACCTGCACCATACGGGGCAGATACGGATCCTGACGATGCAGCATTTAAAGTATGCGGTAATAACGAAGCTGCACCTGCGAATGATCCTCCGAGAGACGGCGACAAGGATGTGGACATGGTTTTGGTTTATAACCGTCCGCTTTCAGACTTAGAAATTCAGGCACTTGGAAAACCTGCTGTCGAAGAAGAGGAAGAAACCGGTTTGATCGGACATTATACATTTGAAGATCCCGAAGACCTCTTTAAAAACTACGCTACTGAAGTTGGCGTGGGCAAAGTTGAGTGTGAAGGTGTTATGCAGTATGATCCAGATGCTACTGATGCCAGTGCCGACGATAAACCATCAACCCAGGATGTAGACTGGATGGTAGTTCCCGGTGATCAGGATAATGCCATTGCATTGAAGGCACATAACTGGTTCAAAATCTGGCATGGTATACCGGCCAATGGCGGCGGCGACTACGTTAACGATTTTTCACTGGTTATGGATGTTCGGGTTGCCGATACCTCAAAAATCTACTCTTTGTTTGAAGTGAATCCTACACCAAGCCGAAACGGTTATACATCGGAATTGGAAATTGTAGGCGGAAGAGTAGGTAGTATCGGAGCACCTGCATCGGGTGCCGAAGCACTGGGATTCTCGGATGTTGTAATTGAAGAAAATAAATGGCACAGGGTGGTCTATTCAGCAAAACTGGGTGAATACATTAAAGTTTATGTTGATGGCACATTGGTGCTTTCCATGGAAGGTAATTTCCTTGATGCACGTCCTGCACCGTATGGCGCAGATACCGATCCTGAAGATGCAGCATTTAAAGTTTGCGGAAACAATGAGGCTGCTCCTGCCAACGATCCTGCCCGCGATGGCGATAAGGATGTGGATATGATTTCGGTATACAATAAAAGTCTGACCGACGAAGAGGTAGCTGCGCTTGGAATGCCTGAAAATAAGGAAGAAGCCGGTAGGCTCATCGGAGTTTATACCTTTGAAGATACCAACGATTTGTTTAAAAACTTTGCGACCGAAAACGGCATTGGTAAAGTGCAGTGTGACGGTGTCATGCAATTCGATCCTGAGGCAACTGATTCTGGTGCTGATGACAAACCATCGACTCAGGATGTTGACTGGTCGGTAATTGATGGTGTGGAAGACAATGCCATTAGAATGAATGGTCATAACTGGCTAAAAATCTGGCACGGAATACCGGCTAACGGTGGCGGCAGTTATGTAAACGACTTTACCGTAGTTATGGATATTCGCGTAGCCGATACTTCACTGATTTATTCGTTACTCGAAGTTAATCCAACACCGACTGCCACAGGCTATACTTCAGAGATGGAAATTGTTGGTGGAAAACTGGGAAGTATAGGTGCACCTAAATCGGGTACTGATGCCTTTGGCTTTTCCGACGTGGTTGTTAAAGAAAATACGTGGCACAGAGTGGTTTATTCGGCTAAATTGGGAGAGTACATAAAAATGTATGTCGATGGTGTACTTGTTCGCTCAATGGAAGGAGACTTCACGGATGCGCGTCCTGCCCCTTACGGAGCAGACACCGACCCTGAAGATGCAGCATTTAAAGTGGGCGGAAACAATGAGGCGGCACCTGCCAATGATCCACCTCGCGACGGTGCAAAAGATATTGATAAGGTGTTGGTCTACAGTGTGAGTCTTACCGATGCTGAAGTGGAAGCACTTGGAGCTCTTGGCATAGAAACAGCAATCGAAGAAAGGGCACAGGAATACACATTTAAAGTGTATCCGAATCCTGCAAAAGATTTGTTGTACTACAGCGCCAAAAATGTGGAACGTTTCGATATTGTGAACATGGCCGGACAAACTGTATTCAGTTCTTTGGTTGAAGGCAGCAGATCGACCGTAAATGTTGCAGGCCTGGAATCGGGTATGTACATAGTTCGTGCACTGAAAAACAATGGAAGTGTTGAAGCACAAAAATTGATTATCCAGAAATAATTGAGAGTAATAACATCAATCCCGGTGAAAGCCGGGATTTTTGTTTTTACGTACTCGTTCATTGAAACGTAATAGCTTTTTAATGAGTGATTTAGAAAATATGATGATTGAATTATTGAATTAAAACCATGATTATGAGAAAAACATTTTTAATTTTTTCCCTGATGATCATTCACCTTTCGATAATGGCGCAGATGCGTATTACCGGTCAGGTAACCGATGCATCTTCAGGTGATCCCTTACCGGGAGCATCTGTTATTGTTGAAGGAACAACTGTTGGTACAGTTACGGGAGCCGATGGTTCTTACGGTATCCAGGTGTCTTCAGGTAACGATGTTCTTGTTTTCAGCTTTATGGGCTACAAAACCCAAAGCGTTACTGTTGGAACAAAACGAGAAATTAATATTGATCTGAGCGAAGACATAGAGCAACTTGAAGAAGTAGTTGTAACAGCACTGGGCATTAAACGTGAGAAACGCGCGCTGGGTTACGGGGCGCAGGATGTTGGCGGTGAAGAAGTGGCTGCTGCCAATCCAACCAACGTGGTTTCGGCCTTATCAGGAAAAGTAGCCGGTGTGAACGTGCTCACTTCTTCAGGTCAGGTTGGAGCTTCTTCCTCTGTTGTTATCAGGGGAATTAAAAGTATCCAGGGATCGAACCAGGCTTTATTTGTGGTAGACGGCACCCCGATTATGAATACCATCAATTCTGCCATGTCGTCGAGTACCTACACCGATTTTGGGAACGCCGCCATGGATATCGATCCTTCTGAGATTGAAAGTGTTTCAGTACTACGCGGGGCAAGTGCATCTGCACTCTACGGAAGCAGGGCAGCTAATGGCGTTATTCTGATTACAACAAAAAAAGGAAGCCAGAATAAAGGACTGGGGGTTGAACTCTCGTCTTCAGTCGCTTTTGATCATGTGTATATTCTGCCAAATTATCAGAATGAATACGGACAGGGAAGAAACGGTAGTGAATATGAGTGGAAAACCAATTATCCCGATTTAACTTACCAGGAATTTCATGACCTGCGTGAATTCCGATGGGGAACAGACGGCAGCGGTTATCGTATGGATTGGGACGAAAGCTGGGGATCACGGCTCGATGCAGGACTGATGGTGGCACAAATGGATTCACCGGTTGACGAAAATGGAAACGTGATCCCAACGCCGTGGGTATCGAATCCCGATAACGTGAAAGATTATTATGAAACAGGTATTTCCACGGCCAACAATATCGCTTTGTCGGCAAGCAACGACAGGGCTTCGGGAAGACTTACGCTGGGACATAAAACACAGAAAGGAACGGCTCCAAATACAGACATGCGGCAAATTAGTATCGGATTAAAATCGGAATTTAAACTGTCTGATAAACTTTCGTTCGATGTGAATGTGACTTACACCGATTTACAGAACGATAATCTCCCGCAGCAGGGAAACTCTATGCGGAATCCCTTGCTGGAGTTTAACTCGTGGTTTGGCCGCCAGGTAGACACCAAATACCTTAAGGAACACTACGATGAAATAATAATTTACGAGGGAACGCCAAAAGCATTTAACTGGATGATGGCCTACGATTCTCAACATCCGAATCCCTACTGGAATGCTTATAAGAATACCATGTCGCGCGAACGTAATCGTGTATTTGGTAACACTGCAATAACCTGGAATGTGGCATCAGGGATAAACCTGATCGGTCGTTTGGGAATCGATTCTTTCAACGAACACAGAAAATTTATTTACCACCAGTATTCCCGCGACTGGACCGATCTTTATGAATTCGCCACCAACGGAAATTTTTGGGAACAGTATCGGCTTGAAAAGGAAACCAATGCCGACCTTTTGCTGGAAATAGAAAAGGCCGTCAGCGATTTCGATATTTTTGCAACTGTTGGTGGAAATTACAGGCAGGCATACGACCAATTTGCAACCACTTCGGGATCAAATCTCATTGTTCCTGATTTTTTCTCAACTTCGAACTTTGAAGGAGAACCCACGGTAAGTTTTACCAAATACAAGAAAGTGACAAACAGTGTTTTCGGATCTGCAAATATTGGATTCAAGCGCTATTTGTACCTCGACATGACCATTCGTGGCGACTGGAGTTCTACTTTACCGCAAAACAACTGGAATTATTGGTATCCGTCTGCCAACCTGAGTTTTATAGCTACAGATGCTTTCGGAATCGATTCAAAATGGTTGAATTATGCTAAAGTGCGCGGTGGCTTTGCCGTTGTCGGGAACGATACAGGTCCGTATAATTTGTCCCCTGTATTTTATTCTATTGGTACCACATTTAACGGAGTTAATCTTTTCGGTGCACAGGCTACTTTGCCGTCCTATAATTTAAAACCGGAATTAACCAACAGTTTTGAGTTGGGAGCCGAATTGAAATTTTTGAGTAACAGGCTCGGCCTGGATTTTACCTACTACAATGCGACCACCAAAAATCAATTGTTGAATGTTGATATTCCAATTTCCTCCGGTTACAGTTCATGGATGAAAAATGCAGGCGAGATCATGAACAAAGGATTTGAAATACAGCTCTATGGAACACCTGTTAAAACCAGGAATTTTAGCTGGGATGTTGTTTTGAACTGGGCAACCAATAGCGGCGAAGTCGTTGAACTGGCCGACGGACTGAACGAACTCCAACTGGCCTATTATTATTCGTATGGCGATGTATCGCTTATGGCATTTCCAGGACAGCCAATCGGAGATATTTATGGAACCACTTTTGCCCGGAATGAGAATGGTGAGGTGTTGATCGACAGAAACGGAATGCCCTTAACATCTACTGAATCAATCATACTTGGAAACATTAATCCCGACTGGTTTGGAGGTCTTCGTAACACTTTCACCTACAAAGGATTTGGTTTAACTGCCTTGATTGATTTTCGGCACGGAGGCGATGTATTCAGTATGACCAAATCAGTAGGACAAAAGGCCGGTATCCTGCAATCAACGGTTGAAGACGGAATACGTGAAACAGGAATGATCGCTGAAGGTGTTTACCAGGAAGGCACAATGCTGGATCTGAACAACGACGGAACAGTTGAGGATGTAAGTGGACTGCCAAATCAAACCGTAGTTTCGGCCCGCGATTACTGGCGAAATTCAAGGGATTGGGCAGAACTCGCCATTGTTGACGGAAGCTATGTTAAACTCCGCGAAGTAGTGTTGTCCTACCATTTCCCCAGGAAAATGGTGAACAGCATACGTCTGCAAGACCTTACGATGTCGGTTTTTGGGCGTAACCTGGCACTGCTTTATACGCACGAAAGCAACGATGTGAATATCGATCCCGAAGTAGCATCGGGTAGTACCCTGGCGGGAGCAGGCCTTGAAGCGTATCAGCTACCGCCTTCTCGTACGATAGGATTTAAACTCAATGTGAAATTTTAAAACCGACTTACAATGAAAACGAAAATACTCATAACATTAATTGGTTCGGCGGTTCTGGTTTTATCCTCTTGTACCCAGGATTTTGAAGAGATCAATACCAATCCGAACAATCCGGATATCGCACCGCTTACCAATGTATTTGCGAATGTGATCGAAGATATCACGGAACGATTTGGAACCACCGAAATGGAATATCCGGCGGCATATGTAGGCCACGTCACAAAAGGCACTTACACCGAAGTAACAAATTATCAGGGGAGTCCGAGTACCGATATGTGGAACGGAACCTACCGGTCGACACTTTCAAATGTAAACTTTGTGATTGATGGTGCCCTGGAAAACGAAAATTATAATCTATGGGCAGCTGCTACGGTATTAAAATCATATGCTTTGCAAATGGTTACCGATGTCTATGGAAAGGTGCCCTATTTCGAAGCTGGTAAAGGTGCTGAAGGATTGATTCATCCGAAATACGACTCGGAAGAAGAAATATATAAGGATTTGCTGAAAACCCTGGATGAGGCCAACGACAGATTGATCCCCGGATCTCAGAACGGACTGCTTGGAATTGGAGATTTGCTGTACCGCGGTGACATCAGCAAGTGGAAGAAATTTTGCAATTCTTTGCACCTGCGCGTCGCCATTCGCATGTCGAATGTTGATGAGACTGCGGCCAAAGCTGAAATTGCCAGAATTCTTGGTGATCCGGCGAAATACCCGGTATTTACGAGTAACGACGATAATGCATACCTTGCTTATCCGGGCGATGAAGACTGGATCGAACCCTGGACGGCAAGACACAGCTCAATTGGCGATGACTGGATGGCCAAACCCATTGTTGATGTCATGAACGATATGGAAGACCCGCGACTGGAATTTTATGCAGCTCCGCTGGCTGATGGTACCTTTAGTGGTCTCGAGGTCGGAAAAGATGCAGACATCAGTTACTCGCGTGTCAACGATTTATTTGTAAACAATCCCGGCGGATCCGTATATTTCATGAAGTTTGCCGAAGTGCAGTTTATAAGGGCTGAAGCCATTCTACGCGGATTTGTTACCGGCAGCGCCAAAGATGCTTATGAAACGGCCATTACTGCTTCCTGTGAAGAATACGGAATTGGAAGAAGAGATGTCTCGAATTACCTCGAAGGACAGGATGTAGCTTTTGCCAACAACCTGGAACAAATTTACCTGCAAAAGTGGATCGCTCTCTTCAGACAGAGCTGGGAAGCCTGGGCCGAAATGCGCCGGACCGATATCCCGACTCTTCCACCGGCAGCGAATTCGGTTCACAGCGGACACAACAGACCACCGTTCCGTTTTTCTTATCCTGATTCGGAAACGAAACTGAACAGCGAGAATATTCCGACCAATGTCAATGAACTCCATGATTACTGGGGGTACCAGATTTGGTGGGATACCCGTACAGGTGTGCAGTAGTAACCGTTGATTTGAAAAGAAAAAGAAAGACAATCCGATAAGATTGTCTTTCTTTTTAAAACCAGCAGTGACAGATGATAAACCGACGAAAATTTATAAAGAGTTCAGCTGCAATAACGGCATTATCCATGCTCCCTTTAAGTAAAGCAGGTGCCTTTAATGGAAAAATAACAGCTAACCCGGCCGGTTATATTTTACCGCGTAAGTTAAAGCAGGGAAGCCTGATTGGATTGGTTACACCAGGCGGACAGATCGACGAAGAGCAACTTTATGACACAGTTTCCAAGCTTGAAAAACTTCGATTTCGTGCGTATTACAAACCGAGCGTACTCGACCAGTATGGATATTTTGCCGGCACCGACCGGCAAAGGGCTGACGAATTGATGCACATGTTTACAAACAAAAACGTCGATGCAATTTTATGTGTTCGTGGTGGCTATGGCTCCATTCGCATTCTCCATCTTCTCGATTATGGGTTGATTCGGAGAAATCCTAAACCCTTGATCGGTTACAGCGATATTACAGCGCTGCTTACGGCTATTTACGAACGAACAGGATTGGTCACTTTTCACGGTCCTGTTGGTGTTTCATCGTTTAACGGTTTTACCGTGAATGCTTTTCAAAATGTGCTCATGCGTTCACAAGGAAATTATAAATATTCCTACGAACGTGAAAACGAAACCGGGGACAATCCTGAATATGATTTGTATACCGTTTCGGAGGGAAAAGCAAAGGGGATACTTATAGGCGGGAATTTGAGTGTACTGGTATCAATGACAGGTAGCGACTATGAACCTGATTTTGAGGACAAAATCGTTTATCTGGAGGAAACGGATGAGAAAATCTACCGGATTGATAAAATGCTGTTTCAACTTTTGTATGCCACTAACCTGAAAAAAGCTGCCGGCATTGCCATTGGTATTTTTAACGGATGTGATTACTCCGAAAAAGAACCGCAACTTACACTGAAACAGGCAATTTCTGATCTGTTGAAACCACTGGGTATTCCCGTATCCTATGGTCTTCCTTTTGGGCACATCAGCTCAAAATTGACGTTGCCTACCGGTGTGAAAGCAAAATTGAATGCCAGTAAAAATGAATTGAAATTATTGGGTAAGGCCGTCTCGTAATTCAGCAAATGAGAGATTCATGATCTCAAAATCACTTCGTTCTTTAAAATTGTAATGCCACCATTCTGCCTCATAAACCGAAAAACCGTTTCGGGTCATTACATCCCGCAAAATTTTCCGGTTTTTCAATACGTTATCCGGTAAGTCAGTATAGGAGTGAGCTGCCTTTTCCGTAAAATCATCAAATGGAGTTGGCATATCAATTTCGGCATCGGTTTGCAGTTCAACCAGTGTAACATCTACCGCGCACCCTGTATTATGAACCGAGCCTCTCCACGGAGCTGCGACGAAAGTTGTATCCGGGTACACTTCATAAAATCTGAGGGTTGCGGAATATGGCCGGTATGCATCAAAAACTTTAAGTCCAAGGCCCATTGTCTTTAGTTCAGCCTGCACAGCCAGAAGTGCATCGGCAACCGGTTTTCGGGCGAATGCTTCGGGCGATTCATAGATTTTTTCTCCCGTAAAATTATTGGGGGTCGCATATCGGATATCCAGAACAATTCCCGGGATGTATATCCCAAGGTCAACAAGTTGTTTCTGTCCATCTTGCTTTACCTGCTCAAGATATTCAGCAATACTGTCCGTAACTTCAATTCCATATGGATTCTCCTTCTTTGAAGAACTGCAGGAAGAAAGGGCGAGAAATGCAATTAGTAACGCTAAAAAAGAATGGAATATCAAATTGTTGCTGGACTTCATTTTACTGCTTTATGAATTTCTGACGGTACAAGCCATTTACTGAACTGATCTCGAAAATATACACTCCGGGCATTAATTTGGAAGCATCGATAAGGTTTTCACGCTCAGCCAGCCGGTCGGATTGTGCCAGAGAACCGTTGGCATTGTATATCCTGTATGTCATGTCCTTCTGCCCGGGACTCAACACATGAATTTTATCTTTAACCGGATTTGGATAAATACGGAAATCCATCTGCGTCACCACGGCAGCAGAGGTTGGAATAATTTTCGTCATTCCCAGGTTTTTATTCAGGATTTTATTCTCGGGATCGATAAAAATATTGATTACCTCTTCAGTCATGCGAATTTTAAAGGTTTGGTTCCGGCTTTCCTGACGCAGCATGATAGTAGTATCCGCACCGTTTTTAAGAATGAATTGAAAGGGTACCAGCAATTCGAACAGCGAGGTTGTATTTGTGCTCGAGGTTTGCTCTTTAACGATCATCGTGACGGTGTCGTTTTTTTGATACCAGTCGCCGTAGAGTGTGGGATAGCCTTCGCCATAAATCCACTGATCAAAAAAGTAATCGAAGTTTTTCCCCGAAGTTTCTTCAACAACTCTTTGAAAATCAGGTGTCTGGGCAAAACTCCCTTTGTACTGTTCGAGGTAGTTCCGGAGCACTTGCCAAAAAAGTTCGTCGTCCTGCAATTCATGGCGGAGCATGCCCAGCACCGCTCCACCTTTGCAATACGAAAGGCTGTAATTGAAGATCCGGCTCTCGAGGTGGGCAGCCGCGTCTGGCACATAAACGCTGCCGTTTACGTAATCCATCGCTTTTGAGTGATAATACGCCATCCGATCTGCTCCTGCCTTTTCAGAGATGATGTTTTTTATTGCCAGGTAATCGAAATAGGTGGCAAAGCCCTCGTTTAGCCAAATATCCTGCCATGATCCGCAGGTTACCCAATTGCCGAACCACTGGTGGCTGAGTTCGTGCGAAAGTCTCCTGAAGTCGATATTGTATGGCATTGATGTCATGGTCTGGTGTTCCATCCCAAAGCCTTTTCCCCAAATGGAATGCCCGTATTTTTCATCGCTGAACGGATACATGCCGAATAGGTTACAATAAAGGTCCATCGCATCATTTGTACGGTCGATCTCACTTTTCATCGCATTAACATGTGTTTGATCGACCATGAAATTCTGAATGAAAATGGAATCACTAAATCCTTCGGGATGCGTATAAAAATTGTATTCGGTATAATTGAAAATATTAAAAGCCACCAGATAATAGGCAATGGGATATTTTGTTTTCCACTCGTAGCGTCGTTTGTTTCCCGGTAATTCAACAACATTGGTCAGTATACCGTTCGACGACACTTTTTCAGTGGCATAAGTAGTTACAAAAACATGTAGCGAATCGATTTTATCGTCGAGAACCTGTTTGCAGGGGAACCACAAATTTGCGCCAAATGGCTGCGTGAACGAGTAGGTGAGGTGATCATAATTGAACGTGCTGCTTGCAGTGTGATGCAATCCGCCTGCATAGTCGTTATCGTCGTTGCCGAAACCCCGGTAATAAATGGTAACTGAAAAAGTTTCCTGATCTGGTAGTGAAGCGCCTAAACTGATGTTAATTTCATCGCCGCTGCGTGTGTAGCCAATTGAATTTCCATTGAATAAAATGGAATCGATCCGCATGTTCTGGGCAAGTTCAATTACAAAAGTAGTGAGTTGGTCGGCTGTTACTTTTGCTTCGATATAAGCGTATCCCCTGATATAATCCGAACTGTTGTTACTTTCTATATCAATTTTTGTAAAGGTGACATCGTAGGCATGAAGTAAAGGGTTATCTGATTCGCTATGCTCCGATTTCAGGTGATGAATATGATTGCAAATGTCGCTTTTTTCGCTCATTTCGGCATAAGGAATCAGCGATTGCCCGAGACTTATTACGGGTAGGAGAGAGATGAGGATCAGTATTATGGATCTGTTCATAATTAGCTTTCTTAATTATCTGAATAATATGTTTTTGCTGTTTCACGGAGGTTATAATGGCTTGTCATTACCTGGCCGTATGCACCTGCACTTTTTATTACGATAATATCGTTTCGTTTTGTTCCGGCCATTGCCACATCTTTCCTAAAAAAGTCGGTTGATTCGCATATGGGACCCACTACATCGTAGTTTTCAACAGGGAGATCGGAAGAAATGTTTTCAAGCTCGTGGTGCGCATTGTACAAGGCGGGGCGGATGAGTTCGGTAAAACCGGCATCCACAATGGCAAACTGCTTCTGTACGCCCTTTTTTACGTACAGCACCCGGGTTACCAGTGAGCCGCACTGGCCGACAATCGATCTTCCCAGTTCGAAATGAAGTTGTTGACCAGGTCGTAATTTCAGGTGGTCGGCAAAAGTTTTGAAATAGGCTTTAAAATCGGGAATTGAATTTTCATCCGGATGATAATAATCGATGCCCAGACCGCCTCCGGCATTGATGTGTTCGAGTTTAACCTTTCGTTCTTCAAACCAATCCTGTATTTCGTTAATTCGGTAGCAAAGACTCTTAAAATCAGCCATATCTGTAATTTGCGAACCAATATGGAAATGAATGCCGTTGAGTCTGATGTTCGTCAGTCTGTTCATTACGGACAACACTTCTTCCATGTCCATCAGGTTAATTCCAAACTTATTTTCATTCAGTCCGGTGGTGATGTATTCATGGGTTGATGCAGCCACGTTCGGATTCAAACGAAGGCTTACATTGGTGCTTTTACCCATTTTTAAAGCGATTTCGTTGATCACTTCCAATTCAGGGATCGATTCAGCATTAAAAGAAAAGATATTGTTTTCGATTCCGATTCTGATTTCCTCGTCTGTTTTTCCGACACCTGCAAAAGCAATGTCTTTTGGATGGAATCCGGCTTCGAGTGAGCGCAAAACCTCATTGCCGCTAACACAGTCAGTTCCAAAACCAAATTGGCGGATTTTTTCAAGGATTGGCAGGTTGGCATTGGCCTTAACAGCGTAATGAACATGAAAACCATGCTTTTCCGATTCTTCTTTAACCGCCATTAACGTTTTTGTAAGCAGATCGATATCGTACCAGTAAAACGGTGTTTTTAACTTATTGAAGGTAGGTAACAAATCTTTCATTTCTGTTTATTTTTTGAATTCCGCCAGCGCGACCATTAATTGTTCAAGATTTTTTCGGGCATCGGCCGAAGAGCCGCTAAAATTATTCACCACCATCGAAAACGCGATTTCACGCCCCGATGCAGATGTAACATAACCGGCATAAGCTTTCACCTTGTTTACCGTCCCGCTTTTTGCCCTCAATTTTCCCTGGGCAACTGTTCCTTTAAGTATATTTTTTAATGTGCCTGATTCTCCGGCGACTGCCATCGATTGATAATAGGCTTCAAAATACTCACTTTCGTTTTTCATGTAACTCAACAAACTAACTATTTGTCGTGGCGAAATGGCGTTATAGTGTGATAAGCCGCTGCCATCGAATAGTTGCATTCCCCGGGTGTCGATTCCTTTTACATCCCAGTAAGAAACCAAAGAATCAGCGGCACTGCCTGTTTCAGGTTCAGCTCCCAAATCCAAACCCGCCTGTATCAAACAGTGTTCAGCAAATAAATTGATGCTGTGCACATTCGTTTCTTGAATGATCTCGAAGAGCGTCGGGGAGTAAGTTATATACAGGATTTTATTTGCGGTATTATTTGCATTGGCTTTTTCCGGGTTTAGTTTCATGGTGGTTGGAGATTGCCCGATGCCTACATCGTGTTTTTTCAAAATGGAGTCGAGTTGACAGGCAGCCATTAAGGCCGGATCCGGAAGCGATCCTTTAACTTCGAAATTAATTTTTTGCGCGGGCAATTGTCCCCGAATGTAACGACTGTAGCATTGAGGCGCTCCAAAAATGTATGAATTATCGTAGGAAATGGTTGCAGCTGTGACTGTATTGTCGAATTGCAATCCCGGGATAGCAGGAGAAACCTTACTGATGATTGCGGTATCTCCCGGATTTCCTGTATTAAAGTAAAGTGAGTAATAGTTATCAAAAATGGTAAGTCCGCAAGCACCAGCTCCATAATAGTTGCCCATATCGGACCACGACCAGCCAGGAGGAACTTCGTTGCTGTATATGCGGGCATCTGCAATTATGCCACCTGTAATCGAATCAATTCCGGCGCTTTTAATGGCATTAAGCCAGTCGTTCAAAAAAGCATGTGTTTTTGTTTCGTCGAAGTATTTCGAACCAAGTGTAGGATCACCGCCACCTTCAATAATAATATCGCCGCGTAACAGCTTTTCGTTTTGATCGATTTTGCCCCTGTATTTAATTTTCGTTTCGAACCGGTAATCCGGACCTGCCAATTCAAGCATGGTTGCTGTTGAGAAAAGTTTCTGTGTGGAAGCCGGTTTCAAAGCCATGTATGAATTGTGTTGTGCTATTGTCTGGCCGGAATTCAGATCTACGGCGAGGAATGCAAAGCCAGCCGTCTTGAAGACAGGGGATGATTCAACTTGTTTGATGACTTTATTTACACTATGCTTGCGTTTATCGAGTGAACGAATCTGGGCGAAACTCAAGTAAGCGGGCAGTATAAGCAGCAATGCGATTGTAATTCTCTTCATCGTTAAAAAATTCCGTTGAAAATTTGTATGACAAATATAATATTTCGATTTAATTATGGCTGTTTTATAACCATTTTATATGTAGTACAATGTTTCCAATTTCCGTATGGTTCATTTCGAAATCATATCGATTCTGGAGCTCGTCATATAAGTGATTATCCGAAATATCAGTGAAGATGTCGACTAGGAAAGGTTCGTTTTGGTTTCGGAAAGGACTTTTTCGAGTTTTTGGGTGAGGAAATCGATTTGCTGTTTTGTGTGCGTTGAAAAAACTACAATGCGCAGAATGCTGCCATTACCTGATCCACGGTAGTTCGTAAATTGAATGTAAATTCCCTCATCCATTAAAGCCTTATGGATTTCTGTCATCGTGTGTAAATTACCTATGGAAAATGATGCAATGGGTAAAGGGCTGCGGTCGGTTTTAATACCGATTGCGGATAATTGTTTTTTGAGGTAAAGCGCGTTATTCCATAATTTTTCTCGCATTTGCGGATTTTCCTTGACTAGCTCAATCCCTTTAATTCCGGCTGCTACTGCAGCGTGCATAGGTGAACTGGAACCAGTAAACACATTACCAGTCTTTAGCTGTTTAACGAAAGCTGTACTTCCGGGAATAATTCCACCATAAGCACCAAAAGCTTTGGATAAGGTTGCCCCCATAAATAGCCGCGGTGAACGCAGACCTAAATGCTCGTAAGTCCCCCGTCCATTTTTGCCCAGTATACCCACACCGTGGGCATCATCGATCCATACTACTCCATTGTTTTGGTTAGCCAGTTCGAGGTAGTGGTTGAGCGGGGCATTCTGAGCCCTGATTGGAAACAAACCATCGGATGCAATAAGCGGACGCTGCTGGTGATCCGTTTTTTGTTGAAGCTGTAGTTTTAAATGTTCAGGATCGCGATTCTTAAACAAAATTACCGGTTTATCAATTGTGCTAACCGCTTCGTGAAGACTGTAGTGAGAACCTTCATCAAGGAAAACCACATCAAAGGTATCGAGTTCGTTTAAGGCCTGTATGCCTGCCATATCGGTAAGATACCCCGATGGTAAATAAACGGCATCTTCCGTATCGAAAAACGCTGCAGCTTTTTTTTCCAGTTCCAGCAGAAGTGGCGAGGTTCCCGTGATTGCGCGCGTGGTGGCAGTAGCAATTCCATATTTTAAGGTTGCTTCACTGGCTGCTTTTAACATTTCAGAATTTCCGTTTAACTCAAAATATCCGGTACCTGCAAAATAAAGGAATTTTTCGCCATTGATAATGGTTTCAGAGCCGGTTGCACCCTCGATGACATATTGGTGATTGAATTTCAAAACTTACAGGAATATTGAAGTTAAACAATTATGCGTTCCATGTTTTTCAGGTAATTATCATCAAAAGAGGCACCAATACCCGGTTCATCTCCGAGTTCCCATTTTCCGCTGCCTTTGTATATTATTCCTCCGGTTACCGGGTCTTCGGAAAGCATCAATGAAGAATCAATATCGAAGTGGACAATTGATCGACGGGCAGCTACCACATGCATCAGTGCTGTCAGTGCATAGCGAGATTCTGACATGCAGCCCACCTGGCACTTTATTCCGGCAGACTCGGCAACAGCTATAATCTTCAGCGCATTGTGGATTCCCCCCGATTTCGAGAATTTGATGTTGAAATAGTCGCAGGCACCCACACTGGCCAGGCGAAAAGCATCGTGGTGATCAAAAACCGATTCATCGGCCATGATGGAAATTGGACTGTTTTTGCGCACCCTGACAAGTTCTTTATTGTTCCAGTGCGGAATGGGTTCTTCGCAATGTTCGATGTTATATTTGTTCAGGGCGTTGAGTGTTTTAATGGCCGTAACAGGATCCCAACCCTGATTGGCATCAATCCTGATCGGATAGTCCATACCAACAGCTTCCCTTATGGCTTTTACCCTGGCAACATCTAATTCTGTTGTGGTGCCAAGTTTTAATTTTATTGCCGGGAACCCTGCATTTTTAAAATCCAAGGCATCTTTAGCCATTTTTTCAGGACTATCGATGCTGATGGTCATATCCGTGTAAACCTCCCGCTTGTTATTTCCCCCTAGTAATTTATACAAAGGAAGATTGGCTTTTTTTGCCAGAAGATCATAAAGTGCCATATCAAAAGCACTTTTCATGGTTGGATTTCCTTGAACAGCCCTGTCAATTTCGGCCAGCCGGTCTTCAATAGCAAAAGGATCCTTGCCTTTTAGCAGTTTGCTGATTTGTTTGGCTAACTCAAAAACAGTTTCCTGGGTTTCACCCACAATGTAAACGAAGGGTGCGCATTCACCGATTCCGGTGAGCCCGTCACTGGTTTCTATTTTAACCACCACATTCGTTGCTTCATTAATTACCCCAAGCGAAATTACAAATGGTTCCTTATAGGGGATGTTGAGCTTTATGACCTCAACACTATTTATGACAGTTTTCGGCATATAAAACATAATTTAGGAAGGTATAAATGTACTAAATATGGTCGCAACTGGAAATGAACAAAACAAATTTCAACAACTATTTTTCATCAATTTATGAGGGAGTATAAAAGTAATTCATTGTTTAGCAGCACAACATTACCGCTTTCATAAATTCTTTTGGTTTTTCGGCGTGCAGCCAGTGACCGGCTTCGGGAATGTCAACGATCGTTGCTTCCGGGTAAATTTCATTAATTAGTTCCCTGTCTTCATCCTGGATATATTTTGAGAGCAGCCCGCGAATAAATATAACGGGGTAGGAGGTAATGGGGATGCGGTCTTCCAGCCAGCCTTTATTCACACCGCTTACAATCTCGTCGAGGTGATCGTACAAGACTTCAGCATTCACGCGCCACTGGTATTGTTTGGTTTTTTTGTTCTTCTCCACATTTTTCAAAAGAAACTGCCGGATGCGTGCATCGTCGATCTTCAAGGCCATGAAATCATCCACATCGTTCCGTGATTTTACCTGGCTAAAATCGATTTCCTGCATGGCCAGCAAAATATTCTGATGGAGGTAGAACTGACTGTCCTCCTTCAACTGCATGTAGTCTTTCGGAGCGATATCGGCAATCACCAGCTTCTCCACTTTCTCGGGGAAATCGGCGGCAAACCACATGGCCACTTTTCCGCCCATGCTGTGTCCCAGAAGTGTGGCTTTCTCAATATTATGTTGTTCGAAGAATTCTTCCAGATCGTCGCGCATATCGTCGAATGAATGCGAATTCGCGAAGGGAGAGCGGCCGTGATTGCGCTGGTCGATCATGTAAACAATATGTTTTTCGGCCAGCCGTTTGCCAATATTCATCCAGTTATCCGACGATCCGTATAAACCATGTACAATAACCAATGGCGAGCCGTTTCCTTCTTTCCGGTAAAATAACTTCATATTATTTCAGGCAGTCTAAATATTTTTTAATGGTGGTTTCAAGACCGAAATAAAGCGCATCGGCGATCAAGGCGTGTCCGATGGAAACTTCTTTCAGATAAGGTATTTGGTGGTGCATAAACTGCAGGTTTTCCAGGCTTAGGTCATGTCCGGCATTTATCTCGAGACCAAGACTTTCAGCCAGTTTGGCCGCTTGTACAAAAGGCTCGATTGCCTTATTTCTGTCGATTGGATAAAAGGTGGCGTAAGGCTCTGTATAAAGTTCAATGCGGTTGGTTTTTATTTCGGCAGCTCCTTCTACCATTTCCTCATTCGGATCGACAAAAATCGATGTCCGGATATCGTTTTCCTGCAAACGATAAATTACTTCCTTCAAAAATCCCAGGTGTTTCCAGGTGTCCCAGCCATGATCGCTGGTAAGTTGATCACGAGAGTCGGGCACCAATGTAACCTGATTGGGTAGTACTTCGGTTACCATCTGCAAAAAATCTTCACTTGGATATCCTTCAATATTGAATTCGGTGGTTATCAGTGGTTTGATCTCGTACACATCTTTACGTGTAATGTGTCTTTCATCGGGCCGTGGATGGATTGTAATGCCCTGTGCTCCAAATTCCTGACATTTGATTGCTGCTGTTTTAACGCTGGGGATTTTGCCACCCCGCGAGTTTCGCAGTGTTGCAATTTTATTTATATTTACACTAAGCCTGGTCATTTTACTACGTTTTACGAACGCAAGTTACAATTTTCAGGCAGAACGTTTAACTAAAAAAGTCAGGTTTTGTTGGCAGAAAAATTGATATCAGATGCCATTCCTTCGGTTCGCAGCGATGAGATCGGTCGAAAAGCCCTAAGTCACATGGACGTGTACCGTGTTTCGCATATCCCGGTAGTTGATGATTCGAAATACCTTGGGCTGGTTTCTGATAAACTCATTTATGATCTGAATCTGACGGATGAACCAATCTCCAAAGAGTTGGATAAGTTGAATACCACCCACGCCCACATTAATCAGCATATTTTCGAATTGGCCATTGTAATGTATAAGCTGAAGATCAGTGTCTTACCGGTGCTCGATGATGATCATTATTATGTGGGCTCGATTACCTTATATGATCTGGCCCGCCGTTTTGCCAGTCTATTTTCGCTTCAGGAAATGGGCGGTGTGCTGGTTATTCAAACCAATGTTAACGATTATTCTGTTTCTCAGATTAGCCAGATAATTGAGAGCAACGATGTGAAAATTTTGAGTTTCTTTATCGATCGAAAGCCAGGGCTCAGCACAATGGACCTGATCATCAAACTAAATAAGATTGAACTATCAGGTGTTGTGCAGTCCTTAATGCGCTACGATTATAATGTGAAAGCGGTGTACCAGGATGAATCGATGCTGAATGACCTTTATAAAGATCGGTACGACCAGTTTATGAAGTTTATGAATATTTAGTAACACAATCCTTGATGAAGGTAGCAGTATTTGGCACTCAGGTTTCCGACGATTTTGTTCCCGTTCTGCAGGAGTTTTTTGGATTTTTAAAAGCTCAAAAAGCAGAAGTTCAGTTGTACAAACCGTTTTACATGCATTTAACAGAGGAACTTAAAACCTCGACATATTACACATCTTTTTTTCATTCGTATTCCGATTTTAAAAAAGACAATCAATATATTTTTAGTGTAGGTGGCGACGGTACCTTTTTGCAATCGGTTTTGCAGATCCGTAATTTTTCGATACCGGTGATTGGCGTAAACAGCGGGCGTCTGGGATTTCTGGCTGACATTTCGGAGGATCAGGTAAAAGACGCTTTAATCAATATATTCGAAAAAAATTACAGGATTGTTGAACGCATGATGCTTGAAGTGGAATTCTCTGACCGGGAGAATCTGGAATTTAATTATGCCCTTAACGAAATGACTGTATTAAAAACCGATAACTCGTCGATGCTTAACGTTGCCGCTTATATTGATGGTGAATTTTTAAACAACTACTGGGCTGACGGACTGATCATTGCAACTCCTACCGGATCGACCGCCTATTCGCTAAGTGTTGGTGGCCCTATTTTAACACCCAATTCAGAAAATATAATCATCACTCCGCTTGCTCCACATAACCTCACCATTCGGCCAATTGTAGTTCCGGATAACAGTATCATCACATTAAAAGTGGAAGGACGCGGCTCAAACTACCTTACTTCCCTGGATTCGCGATCGGTTGCCGTGGAATTCTCGACAACAATTACTGTGAAAAAAGCACGTTTCAAACTGAAAACCCTGGAATTGCCCGAGCAGCCATTTTTCTACACGCTCCGGAACAAGCTAATGTGGGGAATCGACCGCAGAAACTGAATTTCGAAGGCCTACTTAACAATTTTTAATCTTTGTTTGTGTTTTATAATAGCGTACGGTTATGTTATTTTTAGAATTATATTACTTTTGTAGCTTTTATAAGCAAAAACCGGATCGTTTTTTTACGATTAAATAAGTTGATATTCAGTTGGTTATGGAGGGTGATATGCCCCGGTACAGTAACCGGATTTTAGGTGAAATTCCTGCGAAGAGCAGGCATTCAAAAATCGGGATTCAAACCTTTAAAAGCCAAGAGGATAGAACGAAAAAAATAACATGTCCGAAATCATTGTTAAAGAAACGAATTTAAATACCAAGATGAAAAAACTGTTATTGGTGTTTGCAATTGTTTTGATAACTGTATCAGGACATGCACAGAAAACGGCTGACATAGGAATTTGGGGTGGAACCGCTACCGTTTGGGGAGACATGGATGACAACACTCCGTTTCAAACGTTCAATTTAAATTTTGGAGGGTATTTTAGGTACAACTTTAATGCGCGTGTTGGTTTACGAGCCATGTTTCTGACAGGAAAAATGTCAGGTGAAGGTTTTGTTGAAAATGCCGAATGGGATTTCGATAAAGGCGTTCAGGATTTAACCGTGCAGGCTGAGATCAATTACCTGAGGTACGTGCTGGGTTCGAAGAAAATGCGCTTTAGTCCGTATGTCACCATTGGATTGGGGGTATCATACTTTAGTTACAATTTCAGACCGGTAGATATTTATGCCTTTAATCCGAATTATCCGGAACTGGTATACAATGCGGGTGGCGGTTTGGTTGATAATCCCAGCGAGGAATCGCTTGTAGTACCTAATATTCCCTTTGGGATCGGAGCAAAATGGGCCATTGGTCAACGATTGGGAGTGGGCATCGAATACCAGATGAGGAAATTGATGAGTGATAAACTGGATGATCTTGATGATCCGCTTTCGTATGATGGCGGAATGGAGGGCCCGGTTACCTATACTTCCCAAAACCACAACAACGATTGGTCGGGTTACCTGGGGGTACATGTTACTTATAAAATTTATATTGGCAGAAAACCTTGTCCTGCTTACCAGAGTAAAGATTAAAATGGATTCGTTCAGAAACAGGATAGATCAAAATAATATTCCACGGCATGTTGCCATTATTATGGATGGAAATGGCCGCTGGGCCGAGCGCCACGGAAAAGCAAGGGCCGAGGGGCACGAGCACGGCGTTGAATCTGTGCGATCGGTGGTTGAGGGAGCCGGAGAAATCGGTGTAGAGCACCTTACGCTTTATGCTTTTTCAACCGAAAACTGGGAACGTCCAAAAGCCGAAGTCGATGCACTGATGGGCTTACTGGTTCAGGCTATCGAAGCTGAAACAGATTCACTGATGGAAAATAATGTCCGACTATCAGCCATTGGTAACATTGAAGCGATGCCAAAACATGTGATTGCTAACCTGAATAATTGCATCGATAAACTTGAGGATAATACCGGGCTGAATCTGATTCTTGCACTCAGTTACAGTGGGCGATGGGATATAATTAGTGCAGCGAAAAAAATGGCCCTGGAAATCGAGGCCGGTAAAATAAACCATGAAGACATAAACAATGAATTGTTCAGTTTTTACCTGTCAACGGCCGAAGTGCCCTCGCCGGAACTGCTGATCAGAACCAGCGGAGAATTTCGCATCAGCAATTTTTTGCTTTGGCAGATTGCCTATTCCGAATTATATTTCACCACCAAATTGTGGCCCGATTTTAGGAAAGAAGATCTTTTTGAGGCAATAGTTGACTACCAGAACAGAGAGAGGAGATTTGGAAAAACCAGAGAACAGTTAACGAGCTAGTTGTATGAGCAGATTTTTAAGATCGATAATAACCTTTACCCTTTTATTTATTATCTCAATTCCGCCTTTGTTGGCGCAGGAAACCGATAGCACCAATTTTTCTATCTATTATTCGAGTGCCAAAGAATATACCATTGCTGATATTCAGGTTTCAGGAATTCGTTACCTCGATAAAACAGTACTGGTTCAGTTATCCGGACTAAAAGTGGGGCAGGAAATCATGGTTCCGGGAGATGAAATTACACAGGCCATTAAAAAACTGTGGCAACAAGGATTGTTCTCCGATGTTAAGATTACGGCTGTAAAAGTAATTGACGATAAGATCTGGCTTGATATTTATTTGCAGGAACGTCCGCGTTTGGCAGATGTTAACTTTTATGGCATTTCCAAATCAGAAAAAGACGATATTACTGAAAAGGTGCTGTTGTTGCGTGGAAGCCAGATCACTGATCACCAGGTGAATAGCGCAGAACGTACCATCATGGGTATTTTCCATGGGAAAGGCTTTCTCAATACCGAGGTAAACATCGTTCAGCGCGACGATACTACGCAGAATAACAGCATTATCCTTGATATTTACGTGGATAAAAAGGAGAAAGTAAAAGTAAACAACATCGATATTCATAATAACGAAGCGCTCTCGGATGTGGTGCTTGAACGCGCCATGAAAAAGACCAACGAGAAATCGTTACGCAATTTCTTCAAAACCAAAAAGTTTCTGGAGGAAGAGTATGAAAAAGACAAGACCAATTTGATTGATAAGTACAACGAAAAAGGTTATCGTGATGCCGTCATTGCGGATGATAGTATCTCGCAGGTTCAGGTCGGCCGGAAACAAAAGACCCGGGTTAACATCGATATCGATGTGGAAGAAGGCGACAAGTATTACTTTGGAGACATCAAATGGGTGGGCAATACGGTTTATCCATCGGATTACCTGGGCATGCGTTTAGGTATTAAAAAAGGTGATGTTTTCAATCAGAAGATTCTTGATAAACGCTTGTTCGACAACGATGAAGGTTTAAACAATGTATATCTCGATCAGGGTTACCTTTTCTTTAACCTGGAACCGGTGGAAGTCAACATATACAATGATACCATTGATTACGAGATGCGTATTTACGAAGGGAAACAGGCGACCATCAACGAAGTGCGTATAGTTGGGAACACAAAAACGCACGAGCATGTTGCTCGTCGCGAGATCCGGACTTTACCCGGCGATCTGTTCAGCAAAACATTGTTAATGCGGTCGTATCGCGAACTGGCGCAATTGGGCCACTTCGATCCTGAGGCCATTAATCCTGACGTACAACCGCATCCCGAAGACGGAACTGTGGATATTGAATACCAGTTGCAGGAAAAAGCCAACGACCAGATTGAACTTTCCGGTGGATGGGGAGCCGGTATGTTCGTTGGATCAGTAGGTCTGAAATTTGCCAATTTCTCGGTTCGCAACATTTTTAACCCGGAAGCCTGGCGTCCCTTGCCAACAGGAGATGGACAGACCCTGAGTTTACGTTACCAGACCAGTGGAAAATATTATCGGACAGTAAGTATCTCGTTTATCGAACCCTGGCTGGGAGGGAAAAAGCCGAATTCCTTCTCCGTTTCATTGTCACATTCAAGGATAAATTACAGCGCCAATAAGTATTACCAGTCGTATAATCCATATGGTTATGGTGGTTACGGCGGTTATGGTTACGGATATGGAAGTTCTGCTTATTCGCCCTATGGTTATGGTGGCTATTCGCCCTACGGATATGGTGGATATGGTAGTTATGGTTATCCGCAATATACCTACAATTATAGTTCTGAAAACGATAACGAAGCAGATGACCAGATTTGGGAAACCACTGCACTGGCGCTTGGATACGGATACCGTTTGTCATGGCCGGATGACTATTTTACCGTATACCATGAACTTTCGCTGGAACACTACAACCTGAGGAACATGGGAAATTACTTCTATTTTCTGGCGGATGAGAACGGACAGGTGAACGGAACATTTAACAACCTTAGCTTTAAAACCGTATTTGGAAGAAGTTCCGTTGACAACCCATTGTACTCGCGAAACGGATCTAGTTTATCCCTTGCATTGAAATTGACACCTCCATATTCCTGGTTCAGCGATGTTGATTACTCGGATCCCGATGTAACAAATGCTGAAAAATACAAGTGGATCGAATACCATAAATGGTTGTTAAAAGGACAGTTATTCAATCCGCTTACTAAAAATACCAACCTCGTATTACGAACAGCTTTTGAACTGGGCTTCCTTGGTTATTTCGATCCAAACAGAAAATCGCCGTTCGAAGGGTTTATTGTTGGTGGTTCGGGTATGTCGGGCTACAACATTTACGGAACCGATTATGTTGCGCTCAGGGGTTACAAAGATTTTGCTCTGAGTCCGAACAATGGCTCGAACATGTATACCAAGTTCACCATGGAAATGCGTTACCCGATAACACTTAAACCAAGTGCCACAATTTATGCGCTTGCTTTCATGGAGGCAGGTAATGCGGGGATCACATTTCAAAATTATACCCCATTTAAATTGCACCGTTCGGCCGGTGTGGGCGTGCGTATCTTCCTGCCGATGTTTGGTTTGATGGGTATTGACTGGGGCTATGGCTTCGATCCGATTCCGGGTGTTTCTGACGGTGCCGGCAGCCAGTTCCATTTTGTAATCGGACAGCAGTTTTAAATAATACGGAAAAAGTTTTGGCATAAAATATGATAGATGAAAAACAGTTTAACTAAAAAAGAATTTGCCATGAAAAAAATAATTTTAACCCTTGCCGTTTTGTTTTCAGTTGTCGCGATTTCGAAAGCCCAGAAATATGGCTTTATCGATTCGGAATACATCATGGAAAACATTCCTGCTTATACAGCGGCGCAGGAGCAACTGGATCAACTTTCCTCACAGTATCAGAAAGAACTGGAATCGATGCATGCTGAAATTGAACAAATGTACCAGGATTACCAGGCTGAAAGCGTATTGTTATCAGAGGATATGAAACGCAAACGCGAAGATGTAATAATTTCGAAAGAAAAAGATTACAAAGAGCTGCAGCGTAAGTACTTCGGTCCGAACGGAGATCTTTTCAAAAAACGCCAGGGATTGGTGAAACCCATCCAGGATGATATTTTTAATGCCGTTCAGGAAATAGCCACCGATGGAAGCTATGCATTGATTTTTGACAAGGCCGGTGGAACGACCCTGTTCTTTACCAATCCGCGTTACGATTTAAGTGATCAGGTATTGCAAAAACTCGGTTATAAATAATATTTAAATACTATATTTGCATCCAAAAATTAAGACCACGTTAATTATGAGAAATTTAGTGAAATTATTTGCGGTAATGCTGTTCACGGTATCAGCAGTTACTGTTGTTAATGCCCAAACTTTAAAGTTTGGCCATATCGATCTTCAGGCACTTGTGCAGGTGATGCCTGAAAGAGCTGCTGCTGAAGAGGAATTCAATACATTTCAGGGAGAATTGGAAGAAATTTTAGGCGAAATGCAGCAGGATTATCAAACAAAATTATCGGAATTTGAGCAAATGGGCAGCGACATTTCTGAAATCAAAAGAAATGCGAAAGTTGCGGAAATTCAAGATATACAGCAACGTATTCAGAATTACCAGGTAACAGCGCAGCAACAAATTCAGCAAAAGCAAAACGAATTGCTTGCTCCTGTTTTTGAAAAGGCTGAAAATGCAATTGAAGAAGTGGCCAAAGAAAAGGGCTTGATTTATGTTTTCGACTCGGGTCAGGGGAACAGAACCATCCTGTACAAATCGAACCAAAGCCTTGATATTCTGCCTTTGGTTAAAACCAAACTCGGGATAGAATAAATTACTTTTTAAAGTTTTAGAATATTTAAAGCCATTTGTCAGTTGACGGATGGCTTTTTTTTGTTTTGACTTATTGGTTTCATAACAGATAAAACCTATATTTAAAGGGACTTTTTTACTTCTAAGACTACACTTATGAGCACTACTAAAAAGAATTCGAAAATGGAAACTGATTCTGCTGTACGAAGTACAAAATTATTTGAAATTGCCTGGGAAGTTGCTAACCAAGTGGGTGGAATTTATACCGTAATTCGTTCGAAAGTGCCTTCGGTGATTAATAAGTGGGGAGTCGACAATTATTTCCTGATTGGCCCTTATTTCGAGGATCAGGCAGCAGCCCATTTCGATCCTGCCACCGATTACTCAACACCGATCGGAAAAGCAGTGCTCGAAATGCAATCGCGTGGTTTCGACGTACATTATGGGAAATGGATTGTTTCAGGCCGGCCAAATGTAGTGCTTTTTAATCCGTATTCGGTTTACGATAAACTTGGCGAAATCAAATACATGCTTTACCAGGATTACCATATTTCAATTCCCGATGGAGATGATCTTCTGGATAAAGTAGCAGCATTTGGTTTCCAGGTGAAAGAATTCTTTCATTTTTTGTGCGAGAGCAAATTTTGTGAAAGCAATATCATTGCTCATTTTCATGAGTGGATGGCAGGTATCCCTATTCCGGGTATCCGAAAAGCCAACCTGAATATTAAGACGATATTTACAACGCATGCCACCTTGCTGGGGCGTTACCTGGCGATGAACGACCATGAATTTTACCAGCATCTTCCATTTTATAGCTGGGAAGAGGAAGCGAATAAATTCAACGTAAGGCCGATTGCAGAAATTGAGCGTGCGTCGGCACATGGAGCACATGTTTTTACAACAGTCAGCGAAGTAACAGCACGTGAATGTACGCACCTGCTGGGCAGAACACCTGATAAAATTTTACCTAACGGTTTAAACATACAACGGTTTGAAGCCTTGCATGAAATTCAGAACCAACATGTTAAGGTAAAGGAACAGATTCATGAGTTTGTAATGGGGCATTTTTTTCAGAGTTACCCGTTCGACCTTGATAAAACACTTTATTTTTTTACTTCCGGCAGGTATGAATACCACAACAAAGGCTACGATCTGACACTGGAAGCTTTGGCCCGCTTAAACTGGAAAATGCAGCAGGCAGGTACTGATATGACTGTCGTCTCTTTCTTTATAACCAAACGCCCGTTTTATACCTTTAATCCCGATGTACTTCAGTCGAAAGCACAAATTGAGGACGTACATCGCGTGGTAGACGAAATTAAAGAGCAGGTTGGGAAACGGCTGTACAAAACCATTACAACGGCAAGCGGGCCCTATGAGTTTCCCAGATTAAGCGAAATGGTTGATGATTACCTTCGACTAAAACTGAGAAGAAATGTACAAAGCTGGAAAACGAAAAACCTTCCAAAGATTATTACGCATACCCTGGTTGACGATGCCAAAGATGAAATTCTTAACTTCCTTCGATCAGCCAACCTGGTGAATAATCGTCACGACAAGGTGAAGGTGGTTTACCACCCCGATTTTATTTCAACCAGTAACCCTTTGTTCAAAATGGATTATACACAATTTGTGCGTGGCTGCCACCTCGGAATTTTCCCCAGTATGTATGAACCTTGGGGGTATACACCGCTGGAATGTTTGGCGAGCGGACTTCCCTCGGTAACAAGTAACCTTGCCGGGTTTGGCGATTATGTCGTGAATAATTTGCCCGATCACGAAGAGAATGGAATGTACATCATCGACCGGACAGATGGGAATTTTCACCGTGCCGCCGAGGAACTGGCCAATATATTGTTCGATTTTGTTCAGATGTCACGACGCGACAGAATTTCTCTTCGCTACAAATGCGAGGAAGCAGCCCTTCATTTCGACTGGAATAACCTGGGCAAATTTTACGATGATGCCTACGAATTGGCTGTTCAACGTTAAAATCCGAAAAAATGGACTATGCTCCAATTGGTGTTTTTGATTCAGGATACGGGGGCTTAACCGTACTTAAAGAGCTGGTTAAATCACTCCCGCAATACGACTTTTTATATTTGGGTGATAATGCCCGAACACCTTATGGTACGCGATCGTTCAATGTAGTGTACCGTTATACTCTGGAGGCCGTCAAATACCTCTTTTCGCAAGGATGTCCGCTCATCATCATTGCTTGCAACACCGCCTCAGCAAAGGCTTTACGGAATATTCAGATGCTCGATCTACCGCATTTGGCGCCCGACAATCGGGTGCTTGGGGTTATCAGACCTAGCGTCGAAAAAGTGGCTGAGATGACTCTAAACGGGCATGTTGGTGTTTTGGGTACAGTTGGTACTGTAGTTTCTGAATCGTATCCGATAGAACTGGTGAAATGGTCTGAAGGTAGGGTGAAATCAACGGTGCAGGAAGCTTGCCCCATGTGGGTACCTATCGTTGAAAATAATGAGATTGATACGGAAGGAGCTGAATTTTTTGTGCGAAAAAATATTCGAAATATTCTGGGCAAAGATCACCAAATCGATACACTTATTTTGGGATGTACACATTATCCGCTCCTTGAAAATATAATCCGCAAATACGTTCCCAAAAACATCGAAATATTGAAACAAGGGCATATTGTTGCGGAGAAACTGATTGATTACCTCGAGCGCCATCCGGAAATGGAAAGTCGTTTGTCGCGTTCAGGTCAGGTAATTTTTCAAACCACTGAAGCTGCCGAAACCTTTAACAGTAAAGCAACTTTGTTTATGGGACGGGAGATCGAAGCCCAAACAGTATCTTATTAAAAGCTAGCGGGTCAAGTCCCGAATGATGTTGTTCATGGCATCGAATTGTGCTTCCATGCTCTGTAATAACTTGTATTGAGCGCGTGTGCGGATCAGATTGTGTTCAGACGATTTTACTTTGTAATAATTGTCCCCGTCAATATAATCCATCAGGAAACGAAGCACCTGTTCGTAAGTGATGTATTTGGCAGAAAAAGCCAGGTAATCTTTTTCGGTGTCAGTTAGAAACCAATCAGTCTCCTCGAGGTAACCTTTTGCAAAAGCCCGGTAAATTTCAATGTCCATCGAAACATTGTCCAGTTCTTCATCGTCTTCCAGACCGGTGTTGGTATAAAAGCGCATGGCATCGCCAAAGTCATTGAGTACGGTGCTGCTTAACACGGTATCGAGGTCGATCACACACAGCACTTCTCCGTTCTTATCGAAAAGAATATTATTGATTTTTGTATCGTTGTGACTGATTCGTGTCGGAATAGTACCATCTTCCACTAATTTCCAAAAGGCAAGCATTTCCTCCCTTCGGCTTTCAATCCACCCAATTTCAGTGGCGACTTCCGATTTTCTTCCCAGCGGATCTTTTGCAAGCACATCGTCCCACTGTTTAAACCGGTAGCGGATATCATGAAATCCCGGCAGTATGTTAACCAGGGGCTCTTTTAGGTCAGCCACCAACGACTGAAACCTGCCAATTCCTTTTCCTCCGGCGTAAGCCAGTTCCGGGGTTTCGGCTGCCTCGTATGCAATCGTATCTTCAATGAACAAACATGCTGCCCAGTATTCTTCTTCATCGTCCAGAAAATACAGTTTCCCGTCGTTGGCCGGAATGATGGTCATCGCTTCCCGCATTGGATCGCCACCGTTTGCCTGCACTTTGTTTTTGATGTGTAAACAAACTTTCTGAATATTATCCATCATGGCCGGAACAGGCGAGAAAATATTCTTGTTCTTTCGCTGAAGAATGTAATTTGGGCTGTCTCCAACAGTGGAGATGATAAAGGTATCGTTGATAAAACCTTCGCCAAGCGGTTTTACTGCTTCAATTTGTCCTTCAAGTTGAAAGTTATGTGCTATTTCATTTAGATTCGATTTCATTGATTTATATGGATTAAAACAGAGCTTGAGTTACAAGGGGACATTAGCTCCATAGTTTTTCGGGATATTCATCCGCATCGATCAGTTTGCGGAGTTTATTGACCACAATCGGCTTATCTTCTTTGTAGGTAACGCCAAACCAGGGCGAATGTGCTTCAAGTACCTTCACCTTTGCTTTTCGTTCATCAATCATTTCGAAAACAACGGAAGGAATATACATTTCCGATTTCGGTTTATGAATTTCAGTCTTAAGGAATTCAACAAATTTATTTTCAAGCGTTTCAAAGATCGATGGTTTAAAGCCCCAGATATTCATCGACGCATTTTCTTCCCCGGTAAGTGCTTGTTCGCTGCCATCTTCTTCAATGGAAATTACACTGTTGCCACGTTTTACGATCTTCTTGGTTTCCACAATCTTGATCAGGTTTTTATCCTGGTCGACCGAACAGATTCCACGTGACACTGAACCATGATCGGAAAGCGTGTCTTTCAGTTGGTAACCTACCATCGAATATTCTGTATTGTCTTTTGATTCGCTCAGAAATCGGGCCATCACTTCATAGGCATTTCTACCATAAAAATCGTCGGCATTCAATGCACAAAATGGTTCTTTCACAACATCTTTGGCCACAAGAATGGCATGTGCTGTTCCCCAGGGTTTTTCTCGGTCTACGGGTAAAGTAAAGCCTTCGGGTAAATTATCCAGTTCCTGAAAAACATATTCAACTTCAATTCTTCCTTTCAATTTGGCATCGAATTTTTCACGGAAAGCATCTGCAAAACTTTCGCGAATTATAAACACCACTTTACCATATCCTGCACGAATGGCATCGTAGATGGTGTAATCAATAATGGCTTCGCCACCTGGGCCAACGGGTTCAACTTGTTTTAGTCCTCCAAAACGGCTTCCCATTCCGGCTGCCAGAATTAAGAGAGTAGGTTTCATAATTTTTAATTTTTAAGGTTCGCTTGCAAATGTATAGCATTGCCTTAAACAACTTGTAAAAACACATTTAAAACGCGAAGTTCTTAATCGTGAATTAAAGCAATGCTAAGAAAAGAAATTTCTTCGTTGCAAAAAAGGAAATCTGAAAAAGAAATTAAATAAATTAAAAAGATACGTGTTTCTTCAGGTAAAATTTTGAAAGAAAGTACGATCTTAAAGGAATCAGACAGATTACTTATACCAGCCGGCATACATATTATAAGCGTTAGCGATCCTTTCAACTTCTCCATGCAGCAACTCCGGACTGATATCCTTAACTTTTTTGGCCGGAACACCGGCATAAACCGAACCCGATTCAACAACGGTTCCTTTTGTTACCACCGAACCGGCGGCCACTATTGAGTTGCTTTCAACTATTGCGTTATCCAGGATTACGGCATTCATCCCGATCATTACGTTATCCTGAAGTGTGCATCCATGAACTATAGCTCCATGTGCAATCGTTACATTGTTCCCGATGTTAGTGGGAGATTTCTGGTAGGTGGCATGAATAGTCGCATTATCCTGCACATTCGTATTGTTTCCGATGCGGATATAATGCACATCACCTCGTAAAACCGCATTGTACCAAATGCTGCAGTTATCGCCAATTTCAACATCTCCGATCAGCGTGGCAGTTTCGGCTAAAAAACAATCCTCCCCAACCTTTGGTGTCTTCCCGTTCAACGTCTTTATGATCGCCATTATCTGAATTGATTTTAAATTGAATGCAAAAATACGAAATCCCGAAAACTATCATAAATGTCATAAATAAACTTGTGAAATAATGATTACATTTGCTAGGTATTCATGTATCAACCATCAATGAAATCGATTCTGAAATTATGATTTATTAATTTTAGAGTCGTTTTTTTTATGGATCGAAAATGCTGAATATGCTAGAGATGAAGAATACAACTGGTAACAAACACGATAAAATCTAAACGTGCGTAAAGTGTATCCCGAATTCTTTGAAGTGGAAGGATGCACTGAACCGATATTGAACTGACAATTTTTTACAAATGAAAGAGACTAAAGTAATAGAACTGGAAGAGGTTGCCATACGATTTTCGGGCGACTCGGGTGATGGTATGCAGTTGACAGGGACCTTGTTTTCGGACGCAACTGCGCTTATCGGAAACGATATTTCTACTTTCCCGGATTATCCTTCAGAAATTCGTGCACCCCAGGGAACTGTAGGTGGAGTGTCTGGATTTCAGGTGCAATTCGGACATAAGCAAATCAATACGCCCGGCGATTACGCGCATGTATTGGTGGCCATGAATCCGGCAGCGGTAAAGGCCAATGCCCGCTTCATGAAGCCCGGAGGTACCATTATTTACGACTCGGACTCGTTTACCGAAAAAAACCTTAGAAAAGCCAATTTTGCTACCGAAGATCCTTTCACCGAGATGGGACTTGAAGATTATTTTAAAATTCCGGTTCCTATTTCTGGTCTTACACAGGAAGGTCTCAAAGAATTTGGCCTCGATAATAAGAGTATTCTTCGAAGCAAGAATATGTTTGCACTCGGACTGGTTTGCTGGATGTTCAACCGACCGCTGAAATATGTTGAAGAGTTTATCACCACTAAATTCAGGAAGAAACCACTGGTGGTTGAATCGAATATCAAAGTGCTGCACGATGGTTACAATTACGGCCTTACCATGCAGCATATGACGCCCAGTTACCTGGTTAATCCGGCGGAAATTGAAAATGGGACCTACCGCAATATCAACGGTAATCACGCTACCGCCTGGGGATTTCTGGCCGCTGCCGAAAAGGCGGGGCTTCAGTTATTTTTAGGATCTTACCCCATTACTCCGGCGACCGATATTCTTTCGGCACTTTCCGAACGAAAAGACCTGGGCGTAAAAACCTTTCAGGCCGAGGACGAAATTGCCGGTATCACTTCGGCTATTGGAGCAGCTTTTGCCGGGAGTCTGGCCATCACAACTACTTCGGGCCCGGGTTTAGCACTGAAGTCGGAAGCCATTGGTTTGGCAGTTATGGCCGAATTGCCTCTGGTTATTGTTAACGTACAACGGGGAGGACCTTCAACGGGGCTTCCAACCAAAACAGAACAATCCGACCTGTTGCAGGCATTGTACGGGAGAAATGGCGAAAGCCCGGTGGTGGTGCTTGCTGCCAGTACTCCATCCGACTGCTTCCACTATGCATTTATGGCCTCGAAGATTGCACTCGAACGTATGGTTCCCGTTTTATTGCTGACGGATGGATTTTTAGGTAACGGAAGCGAACCATGGAAGATACCTACCATGGCTCAAATGCCTGAAATTACACCTCGCATTGCGAAAGATCCTGAAGCTTTCAAAGCCTATCGCCGTGATGAAAAAACACTGGCAAGAGAATGGGCTTATCCGGGTATGAAAGGATTTGAACACCGAATCGGGGGCTTGGAAAAGAATGAAACCGGAACCGTTAGTCACGATCCTGAAAACCATCAGATAAATACAGAGTTTCGCGAAGATAAAGTGAATCGTGTAGTTGATATGATACCTGAACTGGAAATCTGCGGTGACGATGATGGCGGTGAAATCCTTGTTGTAGGCTGGGGAGGAACTTATGGTCACCTTGTTAGTGCGGTCAGAGAACTGCGTCGTGAAGGCAAGGACGTTAGCCTGGCTCATTTTAATTACATTAAACCACTTCCCAAAAATACCGAAGAAGTATTTGGAAAGTTTAAAAAGATTATTGTATGTGAGTTGAACCTTGGCCAGTTTGCAGGCTACCTGCGTGATAAAGTCCCCGGGTATACCTATCATCAGGCCAATAAACTGAAAGGATTGCCGTTTACGGTGAGCGAGTTGAAAGAAAGTATCAACAAATTGCTGGAGGACTAAACCATGACTGATCTGAAATATACCATCAAAGATTTTAAAAGCGAGAACGAAGTACGCTGGTGCGCCGGTTGTGGCGATTTTGCCATTATCAATTCCGTGCAGCGGGCAATGGCCGAAATGGGGATTCCCCGCGAAAAATTTGCTGTAATCTCGGGAATTGGATGTTCTTCTCGTTTTCCCTATTACATGAGTACATATGGCTTTCACACGATACATGGAAGGGCTGCTGCGGTGGCTTCGGGAGTGAAAGCGGCCAATCCTGAACTAAGTGTTTGGGTGATGACCGGTGATGGCGATGCCATGGCCATCGGTGGAAACCATTTTATTCACCTGATTAGAAGAAATATCGATATCAACCTGGTACTTTTTAATAATCGAATTTATGGTTTGACAAAAGGACAGTATTCGCCAACATCCGATCGCGGCTTTGTTAGTAAAACCTCGCCATTTGGAACAGTGGAGGACCCTTTTGTGCCCGGTCAGCTTGTTATCGGAGCCCGTGGTACTTTCTTTGCCCGATCAATTGACGGTAACCTGAAACTAAGCCAATCGGTTTTTAAAACAGCTGAACAACATAAAGGAACCTCGGTTATAGAGGTGCTGCAGAACTGTGTTATTTTCAACAATGGAATACACGCTGCCATAACGGATCCGCAGCACCGTGCTGAGCGTCAGTTAATCCTGGAACATGGTAAGCCAATGATTTTTGGGGAAGAAAATGAAAAAGGATTGATCTTTGACAACGGCAAACTTCGGGTTGTTAAAATAGGAGAGAACGGCGTTAAAGAGTCGGATATTCTGATACACGATGCAAAAGAAGAGGATCCGACATTACACATGGCACTTATCAATATGAAACTTCCGGATTTCCCCGTGGCTTTTGGTGTTATTCGTGACGTGCCTGCCCCGGTTTACGATGTGGAAATGGAAGCCCAGATCAAAGCCGTTCAGGCAAAACGAAAAATTACAGGTGTGGATGAGTTATTGAATTCGGGCAACACCTGGGAAGTTAGCGGAAATAATAACCCGACACCAAAGAAATGTTCATAAGTTGAAGAAAGTAGAAGATTTATTGTATGGCCTTGCAGTTACAAGGCCTTTTTTCTGTCTATCAGTTTTTCGGGACAAATTATTCGCCGGCTTTTTCTATTTTTGATTCATTCTATTCTAAATACCGGGAGAAATGATCGAAAAATTAAAATTCAGCCTTATTTTACTCTTTATGAGTTCGACCGTACTTGCCCAAACCGAATGGAGACAGGAATTGCAAAAAAATCTTCCGCTTTTCGGTCACCGCAACTGGGTTTTGGTGGTCGATGCGGCTTATCCCTACCAAAGCAAGGCTGCCATTCAAACTATTGTTACAAATGAAGATCATCTGGATGTGGTAAAGGAGGTGCTCGAAACCATTAAAAAAGCTCCGCAAATCAATCCGGAAATATTTCTGGATAAGGAGATCGATTTTGTGCAGGATGAGGAAGCCAAAGGAATGGAAAGGTTTCGCCGTCAATTGTATAAGATTCTCGATGATAACTTCGTGAACAAAACTGTACACGAAGATTTGATCGTAGAAGTGGATAAAGCAGCTGAAGTCTTTCACATCCTGGTTTTAAAAACCAATATGACGCTGCCATACACTTCGGTTTTTATCCGTTTGGATTGTGGTTACTGGAACGCTGATCAGGAAACGAAAATGCGTGATAGGATGAAGAAGAGCAATAAGGATGAATAAAAACAAGGTATTTATCGCGTGTAGCCTCGATGGTTATATAGCCGATCGCAACGGCGGTATCGATTGGTTGAATTCGGTGCCTAATCCCGATCAGGAGGATTTGGGCTATATGCCGTTTATGGAAAGTGTAAATGCGTTGCTTATGGGACGACTTACCTTCGAAAAAGTACTGAGTTTTGGAATACCATGGCCCTATGACAAACCGGTTTTTGTGTGGAGTAGTAAGCTCAATGAAATTCCGGTTGAATTGTACGGAAAGGTTGAACTGGTTAAGGGAAAACCGGCCGAACTAATAAGGAAGTTGAACGACAAAGGTTATCGTCAGATTTATATCGATGGAGGACGCACGATCCAGACATTTTTAGAAGAAGACCTGATTGACGAACTTACGATTTCGAGAATTCCGGTGTTGCTGGGCGATGGTTTCCCGCTGTTTGGAGAATTGCCGGCAATGCTTCATTTCACGTTGGTTAGATCCGAAGTTTTTCTCGGTCAGATTGTGCAGGACACCTATATTCGTAAACGATAATGAAAGGCAAAATGGTAGATAAAATAATAATCAGGGACGCAAAAACGAATGAGCTTGATCCGTTACTCACGATTAACCGGCTGGCATTTGGATCGGAAACAGAAGCCGCGCTGGTGCGTAATCTGATACTTGATCCAACCGCTGCCCCTGTAATTTCGCTGCTTGCTTTTCACGATGAAAAAGCCATAGGACATATTCTATTCACCCGTGCCGTTCTTCAGCAAATACCCGAAGCAAATGCTTCTATTCTGGCTCCAATGGCCGTTATTCCTGAATATCAAAACAAAGGAATTGGCGGTTTGCTCATTAAGGAAGGTTTGAAACGGCTGATGGAAATGAATGTTGAACTGGTTTTTGTATTGGGTCACATCGATTATTATCCTAAAAGTGGTTTTATTAATGATGCAGCGCGCTTCGGATTTTTTGCCCCTTATCCCATTCCGGAAGAAGCGGCAGCGGCGTGGATGGTTCAGGAATTAAGCGATGGCGCACTCAAAAAATACAGCGGAAGGGTAAGCTGTGCTGATTCGTTAATGCAAGAACAATACTGGCTGGAATAGCTACCTGTCTTCAATTCCTTTTTTATAGGCTTTTAAAGCCCGTTCACGCGCGAACTTGTGCTCAACCATTGGAGCAGGGTAGTCGAAGCTGTTTAATTCAGGGATCCATCGTTTTACATAGGTGTAATCTTTATCAAACTTTTTTTGCTGCTCGGCAGGGTTAAAAACCCTGAAATAGGGAGCAGCGTCACAACCAGTGCCGGCTGCCCATTGCCAGTTTCCATTATTCGATGAAAGCTCGTAATCGAGCAGTTTTCTGGCAAAATAGGCTTCGCCCCAGCGCCAGTCAATCAGCAGGTGTTTACACAGAAAACTGGCGGTGATCATACGTACACGGTTATGCATGTAACCGGTTTTGTTCAGTTGGCGCATCCCGGCATCTACCATAGGGTATCCTGTTTCTCCTCTGCACCAGCGCTCAAATTCCTGTTCGTTGTTCCGCCATTCGATGCCATTGTATTTTTGCCTGAAATTTTCGTTTACCACGCGCGGATGATGAAAAAGTATTTGCATAAAGAATTCGCGCCAGATCAGTTCACTTAGAAAAACTGGATTTGTTTTGTGGACTTTACGTACAATTTCTCTAATCGACACCGTACCAAACCGAAGATGAACGCTGAGATAACTGGTTTCGTCTTTGGCTGGTAAATCACGGTTTTTAGCGTATGCATCGAGTACGGAAAGGTCATAATCTTTCACTTTGATTGATGAACTCTCAAAACCGATGGAATCCAGTTCCGGAAAATTCGTAGAAATTTTTGCAAGGTTTTTAAATTCCGCTTTCTTCGGGGCCGGCAACCCTGTTTCTTCAAATTCTTTTAACCACCTGTTCTTAAAGGGCGTAAAGACTGTATAATTACCACTATCCGGTTTCAATACTTCGTCTTCTTCAAAAATAACCTGGTCCTTTATTGCATGAACGGTAACCTCTTCCTGCGCCGCAAGATCTTCAATTTTTTTGTCGCGTTTTATGGCATATGGTTCATAGTCCTTGTTGAAATAAACTGCATCCGGTTTGAACTCGCGTATCAGTTCCCTCCAGATGTTTTGTGGATTTCCGTGTCGTACAACCAGCCCCGAGTCGTATGTTTTTAGTTGTTTATCCAGGCTTTTCAAACGTTCATAAATAAAAGTCACACGTGCATCATCGCGGGGCAATTCTTCCAGAATATTGCTATCGAAAATAAAAACGGGAATTACTTTTTTGTACTGGTTCAATGCATTCGTCAAAGCCGTGTTATCCACTAAACGTAAGTCTCTTCTAAACCAGAATATAGCAGTCATACATTATATTTTATTCTTGTTGAACAAACAAAATAATTGAATGTTGGCAAAAATTAAAGAGCTTCCAGTTCTTCACGATAATCAAACTGTAGATCTTCGTGTAACATCGCTATTACCTTTTGGATGCGCTTCACCTGGTTGATGTAAAGGTTAAAAACAACCCGGCTTGATTTGTAATTCAGTTTCGAGTTTTTCAGTTTTTTGCAAAAATACAACAACAGTTCGATCTCGGTTTCTTTTCGGCCTGAAAAACGGATGTATTTCTTTGTTGTTCGCAAAACCTTTCGAATGGTTTTCTTGGCCAGGTAAAAGCTATTTCGGTTAAGGCTCATAAATTCCAGATCGATCTGTTCTCTCACCCGTCGAATGTATTCTTCTTCGTTCCAGGAATCAAACAACAGGTAGCTCAGCAGTTCCTTGTTTTCTTTTTTGTATTTGGCCAATCGCAACACAATGGCCTGAATTTCTTCAGGTGGCAGGTTTTTTAATTCTTTTTTTATTTCGCGGACTGGTGCAACTTCCATCGTATATGCAAAGTAAAGATTTTCAATTTTGAAGTTAAAACGCACAATGTAATTATTTCAATTCAACTGCTTTGTTTTACCAAGGCGATCTTCGAAATTATCGTTTTAATCCACAAGGGTTGGAATTCTTCTGCAAAATTCAGCAAACAGCATGGTTTATTGCGTTTTCATTGGCTAATTACAGCAAAGCTGATTTGCAGATAAAAACGTTCGTTGACAGATTTAGACGTGTTGCTCACTGAATATTTAGGCGGCGTATTCATCAGTTGCATACCTTTGGTTCAGAAACATTTAAACAAAACAATTAAAGTTAAAACATTTAAACAATTACATCATGAAAACAAGATTAGTTCTTTTAGCAATTTGCGTCTTGGCACTAAGTGTAGTTACCAATGCAGGAAACATTAAAGATGGTCAGGCAATGACAGGCAATTCATTGAGTGAAATGGGTCAGTACACGATAACTCATTCTGAAACTCCGATGATTTACGACAACCAGGTACTTCCAACTTATGATTTGGTTTACGAAAATGCCGCAAATCCGGTTCAGGTTGCTGTTGTTGAAGATAAGAAATGCAAAACATTTATTGTTCGAAACGAAGAATTTGAAGTACAGTACACATGCCAGAATGGGGTATTTGGAGTTAAAAAACTGGACAAAAAATTCCAGGAAATTCCGGAAGAAGAAATGAATTTGAAGTTGAACAGGGTAAGTTACTACGCTCAACGCGTAATCTGCAGCGATAAAAAATCGGAAGACGAATTGCTCGGATTGATTGCCTGTTACTTCCCGGAATTGGTAAATGAAGAATACCAGGCCAGTTTCTAGTTAATAGTTGAAAACATTTTAAACAGCGCAATTTTTCATAGAAATGTATGAATTGAAAGAACCCCGCCAGAGGGCGGGGTTTTTTACATTAAAAAGCACCGAAGTGTAACAAGTAATAGTGAGTATGAAAAGTGAGGAAGTAAAACCTCGTGAGCGGATCACGAGGTTTTCGTCGATTGAATGGAGCTTAATTTCTGAGCGATCAAAAATGAAACTAAAGGACCCTGCATGATGCATGGTGTGCTGAAAATCGATAACTTTAACCAATAACACACAAAGGCCCTTAGCTTGTTGTGAAAGTAAAATCTAACGAATTTGCCACAAACTTGGACATATAAAAGATTCCTGATTCACCTGTCGTTCTGGTTATTTTATGTACTGTTTTTTGGATTGCTTTATGGGAAATATGGCAAAGATTACACCCTTCATCTTCTGGAAACATCTGTGATGTTACCCTTTGTAATGACAGCTACTTATGTTACTATCTATGGAATTTTGCCTTTTTACCTGCGAAGCGGAAAATTGTTATTGAGTATTGGGTTGGTTCTGTTGTTGCAGGTAGTGGTAACAATAGGCGAACGCATTTCACTTCGCTTGATGAACGGTATGCCAATTACTTTTGAATCACTCTTTGGGGTAACTTCGATTTATTTAATGCTTGAAACTAATTTTATGGTTGGAATTGCCTTTATTATAAAAATCTACAAGCTTTGGTTTGTACAACAGGAGGAAAAGCACAAAATCGAAAAGAAGAACCTTGAAAATGAATTGAACTTGCTGAAATCGCAGCTGCATCCGCATTTTTTGTTCAACACCATGAATAACCTTTACGCACTGTCGCTTGAAGACGGCAGAAAAACTTCGGAAGGGATTGCTCAAACCTCGGATTTGCTGAGGTCGGTTTTATATGAATGTAATGAACGTGAAATTCCGCTGGATCGCGAAATAAATATCATTAAAAATTATGTAGAACTCGAAAAAATGCGCTATGGCGAAAGGTTAAAGGTGAATTTTAATGTGGAAGGTGACACAGGACAGATAAAGATTGCACCAATGATTCTGTTTACTTTTATCGAAAATTGTTTTAAGCACGGTTGTTCGCAAGATACGGGCGAACCGTTTGTGGATGTGAAAATAAAAGTGAAGGACGGCTCCATGTTATTTGAAGCGGAAAATGGCAAACCTCAGAATTCGGCTGAAACAATTAAAAGTAAATATGGGGGAGTGGGACTCAACAACGTAAAAAAGCGATTAGGTATTTTATATCCGGGACGCTACGATCTGAATTTCGGAGGTTCTGATTCTTGTTATAAGGTAAGCTTAAACTTACAATCTGAATGAATAAGTTTCTTTATAATAATACCATTTTATATCGAAGTAGCCGGCATATCCTGTTCTTTGTTATTACGGTTCTGTTATTTTCATTCATTTTATACAATCAACATGCCGAACAAAGTTACTGGAACATGCTTCGCGTGACTTGCATAAATGCCCTGTTCTTTTTTGGTTACGCTTACATCACTATTTTTCTGCTGATACCTGAATTTTTGATCAAGCGAAAAGTTGTATGGTTTTTACTGCTGTTTGCCCTGGTGGGATTTGGACTTTCAGCGCTCAAACTAATTGTGTCTGAAACGATATTTTACGCCTCTATTTCGCCGGAAAATGTGCCGGAGAACGGTTATCTCGATCTTCGTTCAATTGTAGTTAATACAAAAGATATGTCCTTTATTGTGGCCATTTTGTGCATTGCCAAGTATGCGAAAGATTACATTTACGCCGAAAGGATCCACAAGAAACTGGAACAGCAAAAAAAGGCCGCTCAAAAAAAACTGTTGGGTTCGCAGTTCGATCCTCATTTCATGTTCAATACAATAAACAATCTGTATGCACTTTCCCTGCTAAATCCTGAAAAAACCAGGGAAGTAATTTTTCGGATTAAAATTGTGCTGAACTACATTATCGATGAAAGTCAAAAAGAATTTGTGACACTTAAACAGGAAATAGCGCTGGTCGATAATTATATACAGCTCGAAAAACTGCGTTATGGGAAGCGGCTGCAGGTTACCTTTGATAAAGATACAGATATCAGTAAATCTAACATCCCGCCAATGATACTGTTCTTTCTGGTGGAAAATTGTTTTAAACACGGAAGCAGTCTTGATGCCGGCGTTCCCTGGATAAAAATAAGAGTAAAAGTCAGTTCGGGACGAATTACGCTGGAAACCGAAAATAGTAAACCCAAATCGGTAATAGGGAAACATATCCCTGAAATGGAAGGTGAAGGATTTAAAAATCTGGTAAAACGCCTGAATATACTGTACGGAAAAGAAGCCTATAAGCTCGATATTGAGAATAAGCAAGAAACATTCAGGGTGAAACTTGAAGTACCCGCTAAAAAAAGTTTTGAAGTTATACAAAAAACATATCGATAGTAAAGAAGTACTGCTCCATGTTCTTTTCTGGTTGACATGGATTATCGCTTTTACCTTTGTGCAGAGTGTTGGTAAATCTGAACACGAATATTTTGTGTGGTTAATGTATTACCTCATTACCCTTCCGATATTCGTAGTTCACACATATCTGATTGCGTACTGGTTGGTTCCTGCTTTCTTTTTTAAAGCGAGATACTTCAGACTTGTTTTGCTGGGGCTGACACTGCTTTTCATTTTTTCAGTTCTTGAGTTGATTGTAAGTAACGAACTTGTATTTAAAGTATTTGACCCTACAAAAGCATTTAAACCGGGCTACCTTAATCTAAAGAACATCCTGATCAGCGGTTTGGGTAATCATTACATCATATTTGTGTTTCTGGCAATAAAGGCGGGAAAATCGTGGTACAATACAGAGCAGCGAAAGGAAGAACTGTTGCTTTCAAGCGTTGAAACAGAACTGGAAATTTACCAGTACCAATTGCAACCCAAATTGATATTGTCGCTTGTTGAGCAGATGGAACAATTATCAAAACATCAGCCGGAAAAGGCACCCGACATGATTATTAAAGTTTCGGGTTTTCTGAACCGTTTTCTTTTTGAAGGAAAAGAAGACATGATTCCTCTTCAACTCGATGTTGATCTTCTGGAGGAATACCTCAATATTCACCGAATGGCGCTGGGTAAGCGCATAAAACTAAATTACGTAGTTAGTGGCAATACCAGACCCTTCGTGGTTCCTCCTCTGTTATTGCTTCCATTTTTATACGATTCGTTAAAAATTGTTTACGGATGTAACAATTCGTTCGAAATAACAGTCATTATAAGAACAGAGCGAAAATACTTACTTTTTTCGTTCACCCTGTGGAGTGAGAAGAATTTTAAATTAAGCGATAATGATAACATTGAAATAACACGGAAACGCTTAAACTACCGATACAAAGGAAAGCATCGTTTGATTGAAAACATCGACGATAATTTCAGAGAAATTAGTCTTGAAATCTTTTTATAGTGATTTGTAATGATTTTTTTATTATCTTACTAATGTTGTAGAAGAAACAGAAAACAAAGCTTACCGTATTTGCCATGAAAACTAAGTGTCTCATTGTAGATGATGAGCCTCTCGCACGTGATCTGATGCGGAGCCACATCGAAAAACTAGAAAATTTTCAGATTGTTGCGGAATGCGGCGATGCCATGAAAGCGCTGCACGAACTGAGATCGCAGCCGGTAGACCTGATGTTCATGGACATTCAGATGCCACAAATTACGGGTATAGAATTCCTGAAGACTTTGAAGAATCCACCCAGGGTGATCATTACCACTGCTTACCGCGAGTATGCAGTTGACGGTTTCGAACTGGATGTTGTTGATTTTTTGCTGAAACCCATCACATTCGAACGTTTTTTAAAAGCTGTTAACAAGTATTACCAGACAAACATTGATGAGAACAGTAATTACCATCCGGTAATGAATAACCACAATGGTGTAGAGGATCCTTTCATCTATGTGAAGGAGAACAAAAAAGTGATGAAGATTCACCTGAACGAAATTCTTTATGTAGAAGGTTTAAGTGAGTATGTGCAGATTCATACCCCGAACAAAAAAATCGTGACGAAAAACAGTATGACGAACATGGCCGAGAAACTTCCCGATCATGAATTTATGCGTATCCATAAATCGTACATTGTGTCCTTGTCGAAAATTCAGGCCTACACAACCAGCACTGTTGAAATTCCCGGAAAGCAATTGCCCATCGGTCGCAGTTATAAAAATTCGGTCATCGAAGCTTTGCAGGTACAAAGCTAGTAAGAAGCAGCACGAAAAAGCTTCCACAATCGAAGGATACCCGATTCATTTTTTCGAAGCGATTTAATAGGTGAAAGATTTAAATATTCCTTTCTGATCTGATTTACCGACTCCAGGTTCTCCAGAGATACAGCATGTAGTTTAACGTGTTTGATTTCGAGTGCCAGCACCGTTTTTAGCGTAACCGCACGAACGCGTGTGGTATGTGGTGAACGTTTTGCAGGATGAATATGAACGTAACGCTGCGTATCATTTCCCTGTTTTATGAGCCATTTCGAACCATCGGATAGTTCAATCTTTTTCCAATGTGGAGGATCTAGCCATCTTAAAAATACATCACGTTCGATTAATGATCTGTTGGTCAAAAAGTCGACTGTTTGCCTGCTGACTTCTTCTACAGAAAGTTCTCCCAAATAGAAATCGATAAGATTGCTTCCGATACAAAGCAGTTCCGGTTCAACTTCTTCCCAGGGCATTTTTTGCCATTTTTCAGTAGCTTTTAATAAAAAACCAAAATGGTGTTTATAAGGATTAAAGGCAAGCGGAAGCGGAATTTCGTCAGGCATTTCCAGGTATTTCAAACATTTGCATAAATTTACCACAAATCATAAGAATGACACTTTTACCAATCCACCAATTTTTTAGTTTGAATGGTGAAATAAAACCAAATAAGGATTTTATTGCGGCTGAAAACGAAGGAGGTATTTACGAGGTATTGCGCGTCATACAAGGGATTCCGGTATTTCTGCAAGAACACCTCGAACGTTTTTATCACTCGGCAAAACTTGCCGGGAAAGACATTCCTTTTAATCAACAGGAGATTTGTTCATTATTGCTGGAACTCATCAAAATCAATAAAGTGGAGATGGGCAATGTATTGATTTCCTGCAAAATTAACCTGAAGGCCTTTTTTATTCCGCACGTTTATCCAACCCAAGACCAATATATTACAGGAGTAGAATGCGGATTGTTACATGCCGAACGGCTAAATCCGAATGCCAAGGTTTTTCAGACGCAGGTAAGGACGCAGGCCAATACACTGATGGCAGCGCAAGGCTTTTATGAAGTTTTACTGTTGGATCACGAACAAAAAATTACAGAGGGAAGCCGCAGTAATGTGTTCTTCATCACCGCAAAACGCCAGATTATTACACCGAAAGCCGATAAAGTGTTGCTGGGTATTACCCGTCAGAAAACCATTGCCTGTGCAAAAGCATTGAATTTTAGTATTGAGGAAGCTGATGTTTCACTACATGACCTTGATGTTTTTGATGCTGTTTTTCTCACCGGAACCTCGCCTAAAATCCTGCCGGTGAATCAGATTGCTGAATACTGTTTCAATCCAGCGGATGCAATGATGCGAAAACTGATGTTGCAATACGAGAAAATGATCAATAACTACCTGGAGCTTGCAAAAAGAAATCACCCTTCCGATCCATTGTCAAAAGGGTGATTTGCTGCAGTTTAAATTCGGTCTTTCAGGATTTCTTCCACACCTTTATAATCGATGTCTCCCTTTTCACCTATTTTCATCCCGCTTTCCTTAAAGCGCAAAGTAATTTTATCGATCGTTGATGCCGGAACATCGTACTCGGGCAGGGTAGTGGGTACACCCAGCGATTCGAAAAAGGCAATGGTTTTGGCAATGGTTGCATCGATGCGTTCAACTTCGCTTCCTTCGGTTATCCCCCAAATGCGTTCGCCGTACTGCAAAAGTTTTTCACGTTTGTTTTCGCGTTTCAGCTTCATCATCCCCGGTAGCACGATAGCAAGTGTCCGGCCATGATCAATGCCATGGAAGGCGGTTAATTCATGCCCGATCACGTGTGTGGCCCAATCCTGCGGGACACCAACGGCAATAATACCGTTCAGGGCCATTGTGGCACTCCACATGAAGTTGGCCGCTGCGTCGTAATCTTTTCGGTTTGCCAGTACTTTTGGACCCTCCTCGATTATTGTTAGCAGAATTCCTTCGGCAAGCCGGTCCTGTAGCGGTGCATTAACGTTGAATGTCAGGTACTGCTCCATGACATGCACAAAGGCATCAACAACACCATTGGCCACCTGGCGGTCCGGGAGGGTGAATACACACTCGGGATCCAGAATCGAGAACTGTGGCATAACCAGTGGAGAACCAAAAGCCTTTTTTTCTTGAGTGGAGGCACGTGTGATTACCGAATTCCCGTTCATTTCCGAACCGGTGGCCGGGAGTGTCAACACATCTGCAAGTGGAAGCGCTTTCTGAACTTCAACTGTACCGCGTTGTGCTAAAATGTCCCAGGCATCGCCATCATCGTACAAAGATGCGGCTGCAATAAACTTTGTAGCATCGAGAACAGAGCCACCACCTACAGCAAGCAGGAATTCAACACCTTCTCTTTTTACGATCTCTACTGCTTTCATGCAGGTTTCGTAATGCGGATTCGCCTCAATACCACCGAATTCGATCAGATCAAAATCTTTTAGAGCATTTTTAACCTGGTCGTAAACACCCGTGCGTTTGATGCTTCCTCCACCATAGGTCAATAAAATCTTTTTTCCTTTCGGAACTTCGTTTGCGACATTTGGAATGGTTCCTTTACCAAAAATAATTTTTACCGGATTTTTGTATTCAAAATTGTACATGATGCAATTTTTATGTATTATGTTTTTGTGCTCGAATTCAAAATAAAGTGTCGAAAATATATCAAATATTCCATAGAAAATCAACCCCTGATAACAGGGAATTGAATGAACGTTTCCTGGAATATACAGACGAACAGATTCTGAAAATTCTGAAACAGCGCACGTATTATACCCAGGAGGCAGTTCAACTCGCCATCGATGAGGCCATTAAGCGGAAGATTCTGAATTCGGAGCAGGATCTGATCAGTGAGAAATACCGCATTGAGGAATTGCAATTTTCGTGGTTCCCAAAACCACATAATCAAGAAAACCGAAAACGAATAAGCCGAAGTATTGGCCGAAGCCTGGTTATTTGCGGGGTTTTACCTGTTGTTTTTGGATTGGTAGAAATGAATACTGCCGATCGGACTTCTGGCAGCCTGATCCTTCTGTTTGGATTATTGTGGATCTTTCTCTCAGCTCAAATGCAAAGAAGCTATCATAGAGTAATACCGGTTTTATTGTTGACAGCCAATGTTTTGGCCACCGCTTATGTTTATTTTCGGTTGTTGAGCAATGGAGTAGATGTCTTTATGGATTACTTTATTTGCACCGTTTTGTTTCTGCTGATTAACTACGGAGTGGTTTATTTCAGCAGGATCAATGATAGAGCGGCACCTTAGCAAAAAGTTCTTATATTTTTTACGCCGGCATTGGTCTATAAAATTCTACCGTTCGTCGAAATAAAAGTGTCCATTCTGACGTACTACATTAAATTTGATATCAAAACTGAAAGCATGAAAATAATTGGAATCCTTTTTATTTCACTGTTATTACTTAGTACGACCTCTATTGCTCAGGAAGATGAAAACTGGGCCAGCCGTGATTATTCGATCAAAGATTTTTCGGAAATCTATCTGCATGGGGGCTACAAGGTATTTTTACAACAGGGTAATAAACCCGCGCTTACGGTGAAAACCAACAATTCAGACATTTTTGATAACCTCGAGGTTAAAAGTTGGGGCGATGAATTGAGCCTGGTAATGAAGGATGACTTTATTACCTATAAACGTATTCGTTTGTACATCACTTTCACTGAACTGGAAGCAATTAAAGCTGAAGGTGGTTTAAAACTTGACTCGGATGGTTATCTCGATCTTAACGATCTGCTTATACACGTTGAAGGTGGAGCTACCGTTGATATGCAACTTAAAGCCGACGATGTAAAAGTAATCGGTGAGGGAGGTGTTTTGGTCGACCTTGAAGGGGTGGCCAACAACCTTATGGTTAAGCTATCGGGTGCCGGGCATGTTGATGCGGACGAATTGAAAACGGAAGAGGCGGATATTGAAATTGAAGGTGTAGGAACTGCCAGTGTTTATGCGACAGATCGGTTGAATGCACAAATCGAAGGGGTTGGGAAGGTTTCCTATAAAGGGAATCCGCGAGTGACTCAAAATATTGAAGGTCTTGGAGCCGTAAGCCGGAAATAGCGGAAAGACAAATTTAAAATACTTCAGCCGGTGTTCAACCGGCACATTTTTTCTTAGGTTTGGTTTAGGTTTTATTAAAGGCTGCTGATGAGCAGCCTTTTTCTTTTGCAGAAACCTTAATTACAGGATCAGAGTTTGAACTATTGAATGGCTTTTATTTTGATCTTCTTATCTTGAAAGTTCACCTGTTCGCCAACTGATTTTCCCAATAGCATTTTGCCGATTGGAGAGACAGGGGAAATACAAAATATGGATTCACCCGTTACAATTATTCTACCAAATGCAATGGATAAGAAATAATTATCTTCAGTGGTTTCAATCAGTGAGCCAAAAGTGACACTTTCTGAAGCTTTAGTCGGATTTATTTGCATAAGTATTGTTTTCAGGTCCTCCGTTTTAGTCAATTGAAACTGGCATTTTTCGAGCTCCATTTGGGCCATCGCCCGGCCGGTTTCGTACTTGTCACCGACGGTGCATTTCGTTTCATTGTCGCGAACCTCGGTTAAGGTTCTCCGGTTGCTTTTCAACACCATTATTTTCTCATCGAGTAAACGGGATAGATGCTCAATTACCAACTTTTTATTCATTCGCATCAAATTTGGACGAAAAATGCAAATCTGCAGGATTGCATGTCAAATTTTAATCTCCTTTCTTTTGCATAAAATCAGGGAAACCACTCTTTGTCCACCGAACAACCCTTGCACGCGTTGCACGGTTAGGATCATCCAATTCATGTCCGAGAATTTGCTTGTAGTCCCGGGCGTGATAAATCATTACAACCGTTTCACCGTCTTCTGCAGTTGTAAACGAATTATGCCCCGGCCCATAGCGTTTTAAATCTTCGTTAGTGTAAAAAACCGGTCCCGGTGACTTGTTCCAGTTGGAAACCTCAAGGAGATCGGCGCCTTCATCAATCCATAACAATCCCATGCAGTAGTTATGGTTGGTAGCACTTGCTGAATACGAAACAAAAATTTTATCGTTTCTTTTAATAACTGCAGGACCTTCATTTACATGATATTTCACCCTTTCCCAGTCGAATTGCGGTTCGGTGATCACTATTTCCGGTCCGGTCAAAGTAGTTGGATCTTTCATTTCCGATAGAACCAGTGCGGTGTTATCTCCTTCGCGTACATTTTGTGCCCAGATCAGGTATCGTTTATCTCTGTGTTCAAATGTGGTGGCGTCGAGCGAGAATGATTCTTTTTGGGTTTTTATTCGTCCCTCTTCCACCCACTCGCCCTCCATCGGATCTTCAGACGAATTGGAGAGTACCCACATTCTGATGTTCCAAATATTTTCAGCTTCACCCGCTGCAAAATAAATGTACCATTTCCCATCAATCCTATGCAATTCCGGTGCCCAGATATGATGGCCCATTACTCCTTTGTCGTGTTTATGCCAAAGTTCTTTTTCCTGGGCATTTTTTAAGCCATTGATCGTTTTGGCTTTTCGCATCACAATCCTGTCATATTCAGGAACAGTAGCTATTAAATAGTAAAAGCCTTCATCCGTTTTATAAATCCATGGATCGGCACGTTTTTCTGCGATAGGATTGTCGAATTCCAGGGATTGGGCATTGCTATTGTGATAATATGCAACGGTGATCGTAAGCAGCAGCAGAATCCTAAATATGTTCATCATCGATTTTCTTTAGTTTTTGAAAACAATTTGGTTTTAAAAGTAATGACAAGCTCGAACTTTTAAAAGCTTTTTTAACGACTGTTCAGCTTTTGCCGTTTGTTTTCATCTATATCTCTCTTCTACAGATAGTTTGAATGATAATAGAAAAAATGCCACTCCTGAGCGGAATGGCATTTTAATTATGGTGAAGCGTATATTACATGCTTTTTATTTCGTTCACCAAACTGGTGATCGATTTTTTGGCATCGCCAAACAGCATGCGGGTTTTGTCGTTAAAGAACAGGAAGTTTTCGATTCCTGCATAACCTTTACCCATACCACGTTTCATGATAATGATGTTTTTGGCCAGGTGAGCATCAATAATTGGCATTCCATAAATTGGACTGCTTGGATCGTCGTAAGCGGCCGGGTTGACCACATCGTTTGCACCCACTACGATAGCCACGTCAACATTTGGCATGTCCGGATTAATATCGTCCATTTCCACCAGTTGTTCGTAGGGAACATCGGCTTCGGCCAGCAGCACATTCATGTGGCCAGGCATACGTCCGGCAACCGGGTGGATGGCATATTTTACTTCCACACCTTTACTTTCCAGTATGGTATCGAGTTCGTGAGCAATGTGTTGTGCCTGCGCCACGGCAAGCCCGTAACCGGGGATGATAACCACTTTTTGGGAATAACTTAACAGTACCGCTGCGTCGCTTAATGTGATTTCCTTGATAGTACCCTGTTCGCGGTCTATGGCAGCACCACCACCGCCAAAGGCACCAATGATAACATTGATGAGCGAACGGTTCATGGCTTTGCACATTAGCACAGTGAGGATCATACCAGCTGCTCCCACCAGAATACCGCCGAGTATCATGGCTTCATTATTATAAATAAAACCGGCCATGGCGGCAGCAATACCCGTAAATGAGTTCAGCAGCGAAATGACCACCGGCATGTCAGCACCACCAATCGGCATTACGAACATTACCCCGTAAATCAGAGCCAAAGCCGTGAGCGAATAGATAGCCCAGAGCATTTCGGAGGGTTCGTTTGGCGAGATTACGATGTAAGCTCCCAATCCAAGTGTTGTTATCATCAGCACCAGGTTCAGGTAAGTCATAAAAGGTTTCATAATATCACCTACGCGGCCATCGAGTTTACCAAAAGCGATCAAACTTCCGCTGAATGCTATACTACCGATAATCAGTCCCAGCACTGTTACAAGAATCGAACCCACGTCGCCTGCCATAGCTGCCGGGTATTCGAGCAGCGCAACCAACATTGAGGCACCACCTCCTGTGGCATTGTAAATCGATACCATCTGCGGCATTGCAGTCATTTTTACCTTGCGTGCGGCAATCCAGCCAATAGCTGCACCCACGCCGATAAAAACAATGATGATCATTACATTCATCATTTGAATGCCCTGTCCGCCACTGTTCTTATGCAATAAAAGGGTAGTGATCATTGCCAGTCCCATACCGCCGGCTGCCCACAGGTTTCCCCGGCGGGCCGTTTCGGGATGTGAAAGCAGTTTCAAACCCCAAACAAATAAAAGTGCGGCAATCAGGTAACTCAGTTCCAGCAGTGCACTGCCAACCGTAAAATCCACGCCGCTTATCGTCGTTAATACTTTATCCATGATTTCCTCCTACTTTTTTTTCTTTTTAAACATTTCGAGCATTCGGTCGGTTACGGCAAATCCGCCCACTACGTTCAGTGTTCCGAAAACCAGGGCCAGTACACCCAGCACCAGCTCAAGCGAGAATTTTGTGAGGTCGGCATGGCCCACCAGTATAATGCCTCCGATAATGATCACACCACTAATTGCATTGGCTCCCGACATTAAGGGCGTATGCAATACAGCAGGTACATTGGAAATCACTTCAATACCCAGAAATATGGATAAAGCGATAATGAAAATAGCATCCTTGTATTCAAAGAAAAATGTTAATACCTGTTCCATATCTGGTAAATTTATTGGTTTTCAATTACTGATTTAACGCGTTCGTTGTAAACCTCACCGCCATGGGTAATGCAGGTGCCTTTTACAATATCGTCTTCAAAATTCAGGTTCAGTTCGCCTTCTTCGCCGATGACCAGTTTCATGAAGTTTAGAACGTTTTTCCCGAACATACGGCTGGCGTCTACCGGTTTTTGTGCCGGATAATTCGACTGTCCGATGATGGTGACATCATTGTGAACAACGGTTTCGTCATTTTTTGTCAGTTCACAGTTTCCTCCAGTCGAGGCAGCGAGATCGATGATTACCGAGCCCGGCTTCATATTTTCGACGGCAACTTTCGGAAGCAGGACCGGTGCCTGTTTACCGGGTATTTGCGCCGTACAGATCACTACATTTGCCTTTCCAGCGTGATTGTTAATGGCCTGTTGCTGTTTTTGTTTGTACTCTTCGGTTTGCTCAATCGCATAACCTCCGGCAGCTTTGTCTTCGGTGGCACCTTCCACTTCAACAAATTTTCCGCCCAAACTCATTACTTCTTCTTTAACGGCCGAGCGTACATCAAAAACCTGTACCTGTGCACCCAGTTTACGCGAAGTCGCAATGGCCTGCAAACCGGCTACACCAGCACCAAGTATTAAAACATTAGCCGGACGTATCGTACCGGCGGCTGTCATAAACATGGGGAAAAAGGTAGGAAGTTTGCTCGCCGCCTCGAGTACAGCCATATAACCGGACACAGTCGCCATTGACGATAGTATGTCCATTGCCTGTGCACGGGTGGTGCGTGGAATCATGTCGAGACTGAAGGTGGTGAGTTTCTTTTTAAGAAAAGTATCCACCAGTTTGGTTTCCCATAACGGATTAAACGCACTGATCCACACTTGTGAATCTTTGATTTTGTCGATGTCGCCTTTGGTTGGCGATTGAATTTGCAGGAGTACCTCCGCTTTGCTAAAAACATCGACTCGTGAAACCACTTTGGCTCCAATGGCTTCGTAATCGGCGTCGGATGCAAAAGCTTTTTCCCCGGCACCTTTTTCCACCAACACCTCTACTTTCAGGTCTGTAAAGGCTTTGACGGTCTCGGGAAGCAGGGCAACCCTGGTTTCAGCACCGTTTTCTTTTAATAATCCAAGAATCATAAATTTTGATTTAGATGTTATTCAGGGCTGTAAATCTAGCAAATAATAATTAGCGTGTGCGTTAACGGAAAAGGATTTTATTATGATTTTTAGCAGGTTTTATTAACAATGTTGTTGAATTGTTGGTTTGAAAATTTAGAAAGCAAAGAAATTGAAAGAGTTCTTGCTGGTGTTCAGTTATGGAAAAATTATCTAAAACAATCAAAAACAGGTTTTGAATGGCGGTAATTTTGCACTAATTTTAAAAAAATGAAAAGGACAGATTCCATCATAAGTAAACATTCTCCAACCATACGGAAAGCAACATTTCGTTTTTACGAGGAACTGAACGATCATCTTCCTGAAGAAAAACAAAAAAGGCCATTCGCTCATGAATTCAGGGGGAAACCTTCGATTAAAGATAGGATACAAGCTATTGGTATTCCGCATGGAGAAGTAGACCTGATTCTGGTAAATGGCGAGTCTGTAGATTTTAATTATCATATGCAGGGAGGCGAGCAGGTATCCGTCTATCCGGTTCTGGAATCTTTTGATGTCTCTCAAATCAGCCGCCTTCGTCCAAAGCCACTGCGGAAAATTCGTTTTGTTGTCGATGTCAATCTTGGCAAACTGGCTCATAAATTGAGATTACTCGGTTTCGATACCCATTTCAAAAACGACCTGGACGATGATGAGATTGTGAAGATAGCGGTTGAAGAGAAGCGCATAATTCTTACCCGTGACAAAGGAATTCTGAAACAGAACAAGGTTACACACGGTTACTATTTGCGCAGTGACGATCCTGAGAAGCAGGTAGCCGAAGTGGTTGAGCGCTTTCAGCTTCAGCTTCTGTTCAGTCCTTTCAGTCGTTGTTCAAACTGCAATGGGAAACTAAAAACTACTGAAAAGCAAACACTTAAAAACATTCTGAAGGCAGAAACTTTCGACTACTATTCTGAATTCTGGAAATGCAGCGGATGCGGTCAGATATACTGGAAAGGATCGCATTTTGAACGTATTCTTTATTGGATCGATAAGCTTAAAAACGGGGATCAGTCAACTTTGCCGGGAAGCAAGAAATAGAATTCAGCCCCCTTGCCAGGTTCTCCGTTGCTCTCCACACCAATTTTGCCTCCCATCTTTTCAATTATACGTTTTACGATGGAAAGTCCTAAACCATAACCGAATGCTCTATCTGGATGAAAACGTGTGTGCTTTTCAAAAACTTTTTTGTGATATTCAGGCAACAGACCATCACCATTATCACGTATCCAGTATTTTATTTTTCCCTTTTCAAGTGGTTGGCAACCTACCTTTATATGCGGTGGTCGTCCGCCGTATTTAATCGCATTGCTGATGAAATTGATCCATACTTCTTCAAGCCAGGGACCATAGGCAATTGTTGGCAGCCATTCACCTTCCACTTTAATGGTAGCGTCGTATTGTCTAAACAAGTCGGACAGTTGTGCCTGTGCCTGTTCAAAAATTTTGCCCATATCGATGCGTTCCTTTTGCACTTCCTCGTATCCGGTTGTGGCCAGTTTCATCAGATCATCGGTAATCTGAATGGTTTTGACAGCTGATTCTTTTACCAGCAATGCAGTTTTTTTTACAAAATCAGTGTTCCCTTCATATAGACTTTCGATAACAGCTTCGCTTGACGAATAAATGGCACCGAGCATATTTTTAAGGTCGTGGGCTACCGTATGCGCAAAAGAGTCGAGATCGGAGATTAATCTTTCATTTTTTTCTATTTCACGTAATAACTGTTTATTTTTTCCACGCAATTCGAATTCCGTTTTTCGAATGGATGTTACATCGTTTACCAGCAGCAATTTACCGTTAATCTCGCCATTCCTGTCTCGGATCATCGAAATTTTAACCTGATAATAGTTGTTTACATTGTCTTTTTTTATTTCGAGATCGATGCTGCCTTCCATATCTTTTTTTAGTGCTTCAATGATATTTTGGAAGCCGGCAAATACTTTTGCAACTGATGTTTGAAATATGTTTCGGTCTTTCCATCTAAATATTTCGAAGGCAGCCGGATTGGCATCTGCAATCAATCCATCTTTATTGACCACAACGATTGCCTCTTTTAGGATATTGAATAACTGTAGAGTAGCCAGTGGAATAATTTCAAACATGCGGTGCCTGTAGACACCGATTGCAATAATCAAACCGGTAAGCACAAAAAACGAGGTGGTCCAGTCGTACCCGGGCAGCGGATTTAAACCGGTGATGTAGGCAAGGTTTCCCAACACTGGAATCACCGATGCCAGGAGTAATAACACAACCTGATAACGATAAATTTTATGAAACTCAAAATAAGCTTTTACCAGGTTAAAGAATCCCCAAAATATAAGGGTGAAAGCATAGGTGTAAAAAACCCAGAACCACAATCCGTGAATGTAGACCAACATGGTACTTCCTTCGGGCAATTGCACATTTTCCCATAGAAGATGGTGATAATTATTGCTTAAGGCCAAAATGATTGTAACAACCGGAAGCGCACCGGCCAGCAGTAAATTTGATACGCTTACCTCGTATTTTTTTCGACGAAACGTGAGTGTGAAAAAGAAGTAGCTCATGGGCAAAAAGCCAATACCAAGATACGATAGCTGCGACCATAAAACTTTTTGTTCGAAAGCGGATGTGCTGAATTCAGCGGCATAGCATAGTGCCCAAACTACAACGCTAAGCTCAACCAGAATCAGGTATTTAACCTCTGTTGACTTTCGGTTCTTCCATAATAATGCTACCACAGCGAGTGCGGCAATTGCTGTAACAAATTGAATAATACCGCCAATCGGAAGATCTTGAATCATTGGTTTACATTTTTGAATGGATTCCGGTTAAAACAAATATAGAAATTATTCATGGGTGAAGCTAAATGCCAATCAGCATTTCACGTCACATAAGGCAACAGCAGAATTCATTTGTAAATTTATTTTGATGAATTGAGTGTGTTCTGTTCAAAATCGATTCTTTTTTTTCGATTATGAACTTTTTCGGGTAATTAGGGTTAATTTCACAAATTCATTGTTAATAGATAAAGAACATATGGTTGAAAAAATTTTATTTGTTGTATTCCTGATTCTCATCACACTGACTCTAGCCGCCCAAGATCATGATCACGACGATCACATGGATCATGAACACCATCAACTACATGAAATTGGGGTTTCGGCATCGCCTGTATATTTTGTCAAAGCCGGTGAGTTGAGTCTTTCCACGCACTTTCATTATACTTACACATTTCCGGAAACCAAATTTGGTTTGGGAGTTGGCTACGAACATATCTTCGATGAGCACAAACATAATTTTATTGGAGCAGAATTTTCGTATCGTATAATCCATCCGCTTAGTATCAGTCTGTCACCCGGAATAGTATTCGAGGGTGAACATCCTGACGATAGAGACTTTGCACTGCATTTGGAGACCGTTTACGAATTTGAGTTAGGTGCATTTCACATTGGTCCCGCCTTTGAAATGGCCTGGCATTCGGAAGATTATCATTTAAGTTTTGGTGTGCACATTGGACTGGGATTGTAGGCTAAATTCTTTCTTGTTTGTATTTTTTTCTACACTAATCTTTATCATTGTTTTTTTGTAGCTCATTATTTCTTTTTGTATGTTAATCCATAAAGTTGTGATCATGATTTCAAGGAAGATTATTGTTGCTTTATTACTTCTTTTTTTTGTTGCTCAAACCCGGGCTAAAGAGGGGATGTGGGTTCCCACTTTACTCCAGAAATACAACATTGAAGAAATGCAGGAAATGGGTTTTACACTAACGGCCCGGGACATATACGATGTTAATCATGCCAGTATGAAAGACGCTGTTGTGCTTTTTGGCCGCGGATGTACCGGCGAACTTATTTCAGATGAAGGATTGCTGATCACCAATCATCATTGTGGTTACCGACAGATCCAGTCGCACAGTTCGCTTAAAAACGATTACCTCACCAAAGGCTTTTGGGCAATGAACAGGGACGAAGAACTACCCAATCCGGGACTGACAGTTAGCTTCCTGGAATACATGGAAGATGTTACGGATAAAGTTTTAAACGAAACAGAAGAATTGGAAGGTGAAATCCTTCAGGACAAAATAAAAGAGAATAGCGACCAAATTGAGAAGGAAGCAAGCCAAAACGGTAAATTCAAAACCGATGTAAAGCCGTTGTTTTATGGCAACCAGTTTTTTTTATACGTCTACAAGGTATATCGGGATGTTCGTTTGGTTGGCGCACCACCTTCGGCTATCGGTAAGTTTGGCGGTGACACGGATAACTGGATGTGGCCGCGTCATACCGGTGATTTTTCGATGTTCAGGATATATGCCGATAAGAATAACGAACCTGCTGATTATTCGCCGGATAATGTTCCATTTAAGCCAAAGAAATTTTTCCCGATATCTATCAAAGGAATTCAACCCGGCGATTTCACCATGGTGTTTGGTTATCCGGGAACTACCATGCAATACTGGCCGCATCAGGCGGTTGATGTGACCATGAACCAGCGCGATCCCGACCGGATCAGGCTGCGCGATATAAAACTCGATATTTTGAGTAAAGATATGGAAGCCGATCCAAAGGTTCGGATTCAGTATGCAGCCAAATACCAGTCTGTCAGCAATTCGTGGAAAAAATGGCAGGGCGAGATCAAAGGTCTGGAACGATTGGATGCCATTGAAAAAAAGCTGGAGTATGAAGCTGACTTTAAAGATTGGGCACAACAAAACGGAACGTGGACAAGTGAGTACAGCACTGTTTTCGAAAACTTCGAAGACTTGTATACGCTTTATGCCAAATATATAAAGGCCAGCGATTATTATTCCGAGATTGTTTCCCGGGGTGTGGAGTTATTCGGTGAAGCGCGTAAACTGAACGCCATTATCAACAGCATCGAAAATAAACAAGATAAGAAAGCAGAAAGTCAGCGGCAGTCCATGTTAAAGGGTTTAGCCGGTTTTTATAAAGATTTTAACCAGCCTACGGATGAAAAACTTTTTGCCGCGCTGATGCCGGTATTGGTGAAAGATCTCGATGCTGAATTTGTCCCGGTAGAAGTAACTGAAATGGTGAACAAGTACAATGCAGAAAAACTTATCGAGAAAGTTTATCGCAAGTCGGTACTTACGGACAAAGCCAAACTCAGCGAAGTGCTTGAAAATGGGTCGGATAAACAAGTGCTAAAACTTCGTAAGGACCCTGTAGTGAAGCTGTTCAATCGTCTTAATTTTTTACGTGAAACCGAAATTTCTCCCAATGTAAGGCGTATTCATGCTGCAATAGATGCCAACATGAAAAGGTATATGGCCGGGTTGATGGAAATGAATGAAGGAAACGCCTTGTATCCTGATGCTAACCTTACCTTGCGTGTGACTTACGGCGAAGTGGAAGGATACGATCCACGTGATGGCGTGCACTACAAATACTACACTACCTTGTCAGGTATCATGGAAAAAGATAATCCGGAAATATATGACTACGATGTGCCGGAACGCTTAAAAGAGCTGTTCGAGGAGAAAGATTTTGGTCGTTATGAATTGAGCGGTACAGTGCCGGTAGCTTTTACGGCTTCGAATCATACTACAGGAGGAAATTCGGGCAGTCCGGTGGTGAATGCAAATGGCGAACTGATCGGGGTAAATTTTGACCGCTGCTGGGAAGGCACCATGAGTGATATTATGTACGATCCGGAAGTATGCAGGAACATTTCGCTGGATATTCGCTACGCCTTGTTTATCATCGATAGATTCGCCGGTGCCGGTTATTTACTGGATGAAATGGAGATTGTAGAGTAGCTTAGTAGTTTGCAGTCGCAGTGTCAATCTCAATCATAGTCTCAGTAAAAAGTATTCACCCGGTGACTCAATGCCATTGGGTGAATATTTTTATGGAATCATGAAACGGAAAAACCTCATTTATTTTCTGATTAATTTCAGGGTTGAAATCCCTTCTGAAGTTTGCATTTTCAGGAAGTATACACCACTTGAGGAGAGATGGTTTGAGATAGGAATGGTGTGCATTCCAGCATTTAGTGTGCCATTCACAAGGGTACAGATTTTTCTGCCCTGGATATCAAAAACGGAAAGGTTGACATTTCCACTGGTTTTGGTTTGGAAAGTAATGACGGATTCGTTGGTTATTGGATTTGGGTAGACCTCAAAATTATTTTGAGCGATTGGTTTCAATTTATTTCCGGTTAAGGTACCGTCAATTCTGAAGTTGTCAAGCAAAAAATAGACTCCCTGATTGGCTTTTTGTTCGCTATGGAAGGCGAAATAAATAATGTCGCCCGGATTATTAATTGTAATTTCATTAATGGAATACCACTTATTTTCTTCGGCTCCCAAAGAATAATTGAGTTCAACCCATCCTGTTGTGGAATTATCATCTTTATTTAGGCTTTTATAAAAAAGTTGCGGTTTTGTTCCATTGCCATTATATAAAACATCAAAGTTTACCTTCAGCTGATTCATTCCAGAACAATCAATTGCACGTGTAATAAGCCAGTCATCTTGGTCAACATCATTATTTTCAAAACGCATGCACTGACTATAATTTACTCCCTGACCGGTTACCATATGCCAGTAATGCCAACCTTCTAAATTTTGTGTTGTCCACTTTGAGAAAGTTGCATCCTGGCTAATTGTCTCTTCAAAATAGTCCTCAAAAGGTAATTCAACCGTTTCGATGTAATCCATTAACTTTGAGCTTTTTGTTATCCTAACCTCATCCAGATAACCATCCAGTTCAAAGTTGCTTGCTCCACCCAATCCTCCAATTGTTACAATGTTTTTATCCTGTCCATCATTAATGAATTCTTTTTTTAAAACCATCCCATCGCTACCTTCCGGAAATGATTTCTCATCTTGATAAACAATCTGGCCATTTTCATCGTGCACATAAAAACAAATCTTTTTTTGTGCTGAATCACTAATCATGGCAACATGGTACCATTGGTTTAAATTGTATTTTTGGGGGCAGCCAAACTCTACATTCGTCCCATTCTCGAAGTTTATAAACCCACCAAAATATTGCCATCCCGCACTTATTGCAAAAACATCCCATTTGTTAAATATTAATGAAGCCACATTTCTTTCACCACCAATACTTGTTACTTTTAACCAGGTTTCCATAGTCCAATTATTGCCCAAATCAAGATTTTCAGAGTTTTCCACATATATGGCATCTGCAGTGTATTGATCAGGATTATACACCCTGAAAGAACGGCCCATGTTTTTGTTATAGTTTTCTTCAAAAATTCCCATAGGATTTAGTTCATAGGGAAGAAGATCGTTATTAACCTCATTTTTTATATTGTTTTCAAAATGCATCAGGAGTAAGGTATTGTCGTCTTTTTCATATGGTCCTCCCCAAAGCTGATCCGTTATTAAACTGAATTTTTCAGAAGTAATAGTTTGTTCTGGTTCATTAATATCAGTGGCTTTCAGTACAATATTATCAGTAAGTATTTCAGGTAAATTTATAAAAGTATGACCGTTTGTAGAGCTAATAGAATCGCTTACTAAAATCCAATTCTGACCATCAATCGAGTATTCAAGTTTTATAGCGCTTATTCCCGTTGAATTCCAGTAAACTGGTTGCTTTGTCCCTTTTTTAAAGTTTGTATTTTCTTTAGGATATTCAAAAGCAAATTCCTTTTTATCATACACATTTATTCCTGAAGATTTACGATAGACATTTAAATTATCTTTATCTGATATCCGAATTCTATAGTCTTTGGAGACTGTATCAGGTATTGTCCAGGAATAGCTCCCTGTATTTGCATCCACATTATCTGCGATAGTATGCCAATTATGTCCGGCATCGGATGAATACTCAATAATTAGTTTGGAAATATTTTCTGAGCTCCATTTTATTTCCAATTGGGTTTGTTTTAGAAGGAATTCGTTGCCTTTGGGATAATTGATAGTGAGGTTTTTACCGTGCCAATCGGGTTCGGCACCAATAATAATTGATTGAAATTTTCCATATGGAAAAGAATCAATATCTACCCAAAAGTCAACTCCACCAGATGATTCGTCTGAATGAAATTTGCCTTCAGAGTTATAACCATCAACAATATAATAATGGCCGGCTGCGCCACCTTCGTCGAAAACTTCTTCAAGGCCTGCTGCCATAATCGGTCTGCCATGGCTTAGTTCATTTTTAAATATTTTAATCCATTCTTCTTTTGTAAACTGATTCCTGAAATAGAGTTTCATTCCTTCCTTATAATGAAAATAGTCGGTGAGAAGTTGAGGCATCGTGCCCATATTGTCGTAATATATGCGGGTTACAGCACTAACCTGCTGGGCAAAAATTCCAGATGCTGCATATTCATCTTCGGTAGAATTGGGGCCAAATATGTTTGGCATTAAATCAAAAAAGTATTCTGTATTATCAAGGTCCGCTTGCCAATTTACAGGACCAAACCAATAATCAATATTTCCTGATGGAAAACGTGGATGTTCCCAAAAGTGTAGCAAACGAATCATGATGGTCATCCCGCAACTGTTACCTTTATATCTTTCGCCTGTTATGGTGTCTATTGGAAAATATTTAGTAATCGGGGGGTAATAAGTTGTCCACCTGTCACGAAGCATGGGTGGGACAGAATCTTTGAAGTCTTCGGTATTTATCGTTGATATAATATCATCTCTGTATTTACGGGATTTCTTACTTATTCTGAATTCATCAATCCAACCATCAAAATATGAATTCCCACTATTGCCAAAACCGATAAATAGTTTTTCATTACTGTGAAAGGGTGGTGTATTTACAAATCCGTTAGTTGCAAAAACTTCTTTGTAGTTTTCATCTCTGATTAATAAATTCATATACATCCAGTATTCAGGTTCGGTTTGGGGCTTGAATGTTAAAGATACGTGATACCAACTACCCTCACTAATAACACCTGGATATGTACCTATATCAATTCCCTTCGAATACTCATCATTTACACAATTCAACTTAGCCCATAGAGTATTTTCCAATGCTCCTAATCCAGCACTGTAATCTGCAGGCCATGCCTCGCCTTTTCTAAATAAAACAGGATAATAAGTTTGGTCTTCTCCCCAGGAATTAATTTTAAACCAACATTCCATAGAAAATTCCTCGCTAATATTAAGTTCATCAAAAAACGGAACTTCCATCCAGCTTTGTTTGTCAGATGTTGAATTGTCGAGCCGCAATGCTTGCCCATGAACTCCGGTTTCGTATGAAACTCCTGTACCGTGTTCAATTCCATCATTTCCAACTCCGGCTGAATTGTTGGCATTTCCATCAAAGTGCATTAAAAGAACGGTGTTGTCATCGGAGGTGTAGGGGCCGCCGTTTTCCTGGGCGTAAACAAAATTTAAGATACTAAAACAGATTAGAGTTAGTGTAAAGGTTTTCATCACAAATTGGTGTTTTGGTTAACAAAACGGAGCTATCGAACTGGCGATCAAAAGAATGAGTGGTAGATAATCAGGTACGAGAATTCCATTTGGTTAACGGTTTATAATCCGGTTTTATCTTTTTGGTTGAAATCTCAGTAAAAAGATTTCTTTTAAAATTAAAAAAGAAATCTAACAAAAAGAACACCGGAATTATGTTGTTGAGAACAAAAGCTTATTTCCCAAAAACATAAATAATTGATAGCTGCTGTTGCTGATCGAGCGTTTCCCAGTTGACTAAATGCATGGAAAGATTAAAGCGGCCTTTTATTTTTTCATGATTAATAAAATACCAGATTAAATCGGTGCGCCAGTAACTGTCGGCGCGATAAAAAGGATCGCCTAACGCAAACCGGTGACCGCCACCAGTGCTCAAAACCGTTTTTAACCCAAAATTTTTATAACGTCCGTTTCCTTCTGCAAAAAGAGAAGTTGAATTCAGGTAGCCGTCCGTAACACCACGTTGCCGATATGCCGAGTGTAATACTCCGACTTTAAAGAAACCAACGAATTCATTTTCCGGGTTGGTACGGATACCGCCCTGAACGGCCAGGCCCATATAATCTTCGATGTGGAAAGGCGGATCATTGTAAAGGGTATGTGCATTGTGGAATAGCAACAGGTAGTTCTGCAAAAACAGGTTTTTGTAAAAAATCTCGCCGGAAGAACCGGCCATAAATTGTTCGCGTTGCACTTCAGTTTGGCGCCCCACCCAGTCGACGAAAGCAAGCTGTTGTCCCCAATCCCAGCTGATTTTTCCGTAGAGTCCTTCAATGTTCGGACGGTAATAAAGCAAGGTGTCGGTAAGCATCGCCAGCGGAAAATCAATTTTATTGCGGCGGGGAAAAGCTCCAAATAAAAATTCTTTTTGCGCATCGAGGAACTGGTAATACAAAATCAGCTTTGGTTTTTGGGCATCAATGTCACTGCCGAACTCGAGTAACTGGCTCAATCCACCTTTTAAATGATGATTATCGATCGAAATTCCAACCTCGAAAGCGCCACGAGATCCCAGAATGGTTTGTGGCATTGCATATTCGCGGGTAAATTCACGGTTATCGCCAATGCCTTCAAAAAGCACCTGGTAATTAAAATCCTGGGCGACTGAAATCAGGGTGGACAGTAGAAAGAGTAATATTAATCCTTTTTTCATTTGGTTCGAATCCGAGCTACGAATGTAACAATTCCAATTTAGTTTTACGCTCAAACAATGAGTTTGGTGATCAGTTTGCAATTGGTAATTTGCAAGAGTAATCTGGCTATTGCACAATTTATGAGTTCGTTAATCACTCAACGTTTTCAATGGAATTGATGCGACAAAGTAACTCCATTGTACTAAATCAATCGCATAAAATATAATTGTCACGTCGCGGATTGATGACCATAACCGGCAGTTTGCCGGCTTTAGTTATGATCTTGCGTTCTGGCAATCCAATTAAATAATCGAGTGGGGTGATATTCGAACTTCCTAACATCACAAAGAGGTTACAATCAGAGGCAAGTGCATGTTCCATGGCTTCAAATGCATTTCTGAAACTTGACTTGCTACCTTTGTAAATCTTGTGAAGCACATTGAATTTCTGGTATAGTTTTCGGGTGAGTGTAATATTTCTTGCCACATTCTTCTTTCCCTCTTTGGATTTATCGTTTGCGGCTATCACAACAATCTCGGCACCGCTAAAACGTCCAAAATACGAACACCAAAGTGCACTGTCGCTGTTCTCTTTTCGCAGATCGACAGGCTGAACCAGGCGGTTATAGTCCATAATTTTTGATTCGGGATGAACAAACAAAAACGGGATCGGGCTTTCACCCAGTGCTCCGGTATAGTGTTTGACATACAGGGCATTCGCGATGATCAGGATACCTTCGTGGTTTTCAGCCAGAATATCTGGAAGTTCGGTTTTCTGTTCTGATAGCAGAAGCGAAGATACGGTCAGTCCAGGTATTTCCTGCTTGACCTTAAGCGCATAAGCAGTTAGCATTTCCTTTGCATTACCCTGTGTTTTCTTTGATGGGCTGTTGTACACCAGACAGAGCTCCTTTTTAAACAAAAAAGCGATTTTGATACCATGCTGAATCAGTACATCATCTCCCTTATTCAGCAGGGTAAGCACCATAATCTTCTGTTCCTGGTTTTTTGCCATTTCCTTTTGAACACAAAAGTAAAAATTAAAACCGGATAGGGTGGTGTATATGCTGTACAGCCGAACTTGAAAAAAGTCAGGATTGAAGTGCGGCGATTTGTCTACATTTATCATCAAAAGCAAAACCTATGATCAACGAAAAGTTGCTTCATCCCGATAGTATTGTCATTGTTGGTGCGTCGAACAACATCCACAAGCCTGGTGGTAAGATCGTTAAAAATTTGATCGACAACGGATTCAAAGGAAATTTGTATGCGATAAATCCAAAAGAGGAACGTATCCAGGGCATTCCGGCGTTCAGTATAATTGACGATCTTCCCAATACCGACCTGGCCATTTTGGCTATTCCTGCAAAGTTTTGTCCTGAAGTGGTTAAACAACTGGCCGAACAAAAAAATACCAAGTCATTTATAATTATTTCAGCAGGATTTTCGGAGTCGGTTGAAGCCGGCAAGCAACTGGAGCGGCAAATTGTGGAAATTGTGGAAAAGCATCATGCCTGCCTGATCGGGCCAAACTGCATTGGAGTGATGACTCCGGCGCATGCCAGTGTTTTTACTACGCCGGTTCCCGAGCTCACACCTGATGGTTGTGATTTTATATCGGGCTCGGGCGCCACAGCGGTTTTTATCATGGAATCGGGGATTCCGAAAGGACTGCGTTTTGCCAATATCTTTTCGGTAGGTAACAGTGCACAAACCGGTGTTGAGGATGTGCTGGCTTACCTGGATATAAATTATGTGGAAGGCGTGAGTTCACGCGTAAAATTGTTGTATATCGAAAATATTGACGATCCGGATAAATTGCTGTTTCATGCCAGTTCATTGATTCGAAAAGGCTGTAAGATTGCGGCAATCAAAGCCGGAAGTTCATCAGCTGGCGGTCGTGCAGCTTCGTCGCATACCGGGGCGCTGACCAGTTCCGATGCAGCCGTCGAAGCGCTTTTCCGCAAAGCCGGAATTGTTCGTTGTTACGGGCGTGAAGAACTGACAACCGTGGCGGGCGTTTTTATGTGTAAAGAACTGGAAGGCAAGAATATGGCCATTATCACACATGCCGGCGGCCCGGGTGTTATGCTTACCGATGCTTTGGAAACAGGTGGATTGAAAATTCCGGAGATTCCGGATTCTGCAGCAAAAAAAGCCTTGCTCGAAAAATTGTTTCCGGGATCGTCGGTCGAGAATCCTATCGATTTTCTGGCCACGGGAACAGCAGAACAATTGGGTGAGATTATCGAGGCCTGCGAAAATGATTTTGATGTGGATGGAATGGCCGTTATTTATGGTAGCCCCGGACTATTCCCGATCAGCGATGTGTATGACGTGCTATCGGATAAAATGGAGGTCTGCAAAAAACCGATCTACCCGATTTTACCCTCCATTATCAATGTGAAAGAAGAAGTATCACGTTTTATCGCGCAGGGGCATGTCAATTTCCCGGATGAAGTATTGCTGGGGCGTGCACTGACCAAAGTGATCCATACGCCCAAACCTACCTTAGAAACCGATTCCAGGTACCCGATCGACCCGGGTAAAGTTAAAGCGATCATTCAGGCAACCAGCGATGGCTATCAGCCACCGGCCGTAATTCATAAACTTTTCGACCTGGCCGGAATTCCCAGGGTAAAAGAACTGGTTGCCCAATCGGAGTCGGAGGCTGTACTGGCAGCCATGAATATCGGATTTCCGGTGGTAATGAAAGTGGTTGGGCCAATTCATAAAACCGAAGTTGGGGGAGTGGTGCTCAATATTCGCAACGTCGCCCAGGTGCGCAAAGAATTTCATCATCTTTTTGAAATTGAAGGATCGGAAGGTGTGTTGGTGGCGCAAATGGCTTCGGGCACTGAATTGTTCCTGGGAGCCACTTATGAAGAAAAATTCGGGCATGTGGTGTTGTGCGGCATGGGCGGTATTTACGTCGAAGTGATGAAGGACGTCGCTTCGGGCCTGGCTCCCTTGTCGGAGGAAGAGGCACTTTCGATGATAAAAAGCCTGAAATCGTATAAGATTTTAAAAGGCTATCGCAAGCAGGCCGGTATTAATATCGACCGTTATGCCGAAATCATTGTTCGTTTGTCGTGGTTATTGCGTTATGCCACAGAAATTAAGGAAATAGATATCAACCCGCTTCTGGGAAACGAAAATCAGATACTGGCAGTCGATGCCCGTTTGCGCATCGAGAAATAAAAATGTTCAGTATAACACAGGCTTATAAAAACAACTTGGCCAGTTTGAATTTCTGGGTAAGCGGCTCGATGTTCTTTTTTACCAGCCGGTAATATTCGGAGGCTTTGCCTTCACCCAGCAATTGTTCCACAAAATCCTTGTGTTCTCCTTTCAGCTCATCGACTTTGGCCAGTTTGTCATCTTCCGATCCTGAGCCATTCATCACACCAAGAACATCACCTACCAGTTCTTTGTTACCGGCAAGCAGTTTTGTGTATTTATCGAGCGAAGTAAAGCTCTTTCCGGGATCGAGTGCTTTCAAGATACTTTTTGAGAAGTCGGAATCCGGCACTTCTATCTTCGATGCATCAACATCATTTAAACTTTTTGGGATATTTACCTGGGCCTGAGTGTTTGTGGTCAGGAAAGCTATGAGCATAAATGCCAGAAGCATGTGAATCTTTTTCATTTCTTATTGTATTTTGAAAATTTCTATACAAGGAACAACAAAAAATGACTTTTGTTTCCGGCAGACATAAAATTTAAGGGCTTTAATAGCAAGATCTCAGGAGTAAATCAAAGCCTTATTTTGCACCGGCTTCCTGCATTGGATTCTGACCACTTCTGCCGCCACGGCCCCATCTTGATTTATACAATTGAAAACGACTGGGTTGCTGTCGTTCCGGCCAGTAATTGTTGTCGAGATCGGTATCTGCTGTTTCCAGGAATGGATCGAGCGTAATTTGCTTCACTTGTTTGTTGAATAGGAATACCTTTGAAACCTCTTCGTTGTTTTTTCGCCATATTTCGGCCGGAATGCGCTGAATTTCTTCGGTACCGTCAATGAATTCAAATTTCAGAATGACAGGCATCACGAGTCCGCCGATATTTTTAAAATCGAGCTGGTAAAAATTAAGGTTACTTCCAAGCATCTCTTTTTCATCCTCAGACAGGGTAGAAAGAAATTTTTCATACTCTTTTCTGTCTGCTTCGGTCACCCTGTATTCATCGTAGGTAGTATAAAAATCTGCCGCTTCCGGATTTTGGGCAAGGTACGTCTGATCAGCCAATTCGCGGTTACGAATATCGGTCATGCTAGTCTTTTCTTCTTCAGCTTTTTTCTGGAGTGGTTTTTCAACCTCCGGATTTTGTGTATCCGGCTGATACCAACTTACTTTTTCCAATCCAATATCGCAATTATCGGTTGTAAAGAACCATCCGCGCCAGAACCAGTCGAGGTCAACTCCCGAAGCGTCTTCCATGGTGCGGAAAAAATCAGCGGGAGTCGGGTGCTTGAACATCCAGCGTTGCGCATATTCTTTGAATGCATAGTCGAAAAGTTCCCTGCCCATTACTGTTTCGCGAAGAATATTCAGTGCAACTGTTGGTTTGCTGTATGCATTACTTCCCAGATCCCACACCGACTCGGAGTTCGTCATGATGGGTGAAATAAAATTTTTATCGCCTTTCATATAAGGCACAATGGTATACGGTTTTCCCGATCGTGAAGGATAATCCGGTTCCCATTCCTGTTCGGTCAGAAACTGGCAAAAAGTATTCAGGCCTTCATCCATCCAGGTCCACTGACGCTCGTCGGAATTTACGATCATGGGAAAAAAATTGTGTCCCACTTCGTGAATGATCACACCGATCATTCCGTACTTGGTTCGTTCACTGTATGTACCATCTTTTTCCGGACGTCCGCCATTAAAACAAATCATCGGGTATTCCATGCCAATGCGGTCGGTGTGTACCGAAATCGCAACGGGGTAGGGATAATCAAAAGTATGTTTTGAATAGGTTTTCAGGGTGTGGGCTACAACACGTGTTGAATACTGGCCCCAGAGCGGATTCCCTTCTTTTGGGTAATACGACATGGCCAATACCATGCGGTCGCCAAATTTTAAGCCCATGGCATCCCAGATAAATTTACGTGAACTGGCAAAAGCAAAATCGCGCACATTTTCAGCTTTGAAGGTCCAGGTTTTTTCTGCATCTGATTTATTTTTTTCTGCCTTTTCTGCTTCCTCCTGTGTAACGATCAGTACTGGTGCCTCAGCGTTTTTAGCTTCTTCAACCCGGTTGATCTGTTCCTTTGTAAGCACTTGTTTTGGATTTTGCAGTACCCCGGTAGCGGCAACGACATGATCGGCAGGAACCGTTAGCGAAACTTCAAAATCGCCAAAAGGCAGGGTGAATTCACCGGTTCCGAGAAATTGTTTGTGCTGCCAGCCTTCCACTTCATTGTAAACCGCCATTCGCGGATAAAACTGTGCAATGGTATACAGGTAATTATCTTCCTCTTCAAAATATTCATATCCAGAGCGACCGCCATCTTTCAATCGATCATTGATGTTGTACCACCATTTAATGCTGAAAGTAAAGTTTTCTCCCGGTTGCAGTGGCTCTGGCAAATCAACCCGCATCATGGTTTTGTTAACGGTAGCAGTCAGATCATTTCCGTTTTTATCTTTCACATAATCGAGTTTGAATCCGCCGTCAAAATCATTTTGTAAACGTTTCAACTGGCCATAAGAAACTCTATCGCGCATTTCAAAATTTTGAATCTTATAGGTGTCCGAATTTTTGGCGCGCATATTTTGGTCGAGTTGCAGCCACAGGTATTTTAAAACATCGGGCGACTGGTTATGGTAGGTGATGGTTTCTTCACCGTAAATCCGCTGGTTCTCGTCGTCGAGGCGGATATTCATCCTGTAATCGGCTTTTTGTTGCCAGTATTCATGCCCCGGAGCACCAGAGGCTGTTCGGTAAACATTTGGTGTGGCCAGTTCCTGTTTTAACTGTTTGAATTTGTTATGATTGTAATTATCCTGCGCAAAAAGGTTGACACACGCAATTGATAAAAAGGTTAATACAGCAAAAAACTTCATCTTTCTGTAACTCCTAAAAATTAAAAAATGACAATTTGGTACTTCGCTGCCAAATGTAACAATTCTGAAAACTTATTGTTCCTTTTACCAGAATTTATTCTCGATTAGTAAAATCAAAGCAATGCCGAAACCCGCTCCCGAGACATAAATTCTCCAGAAATCGTGGCGAACCTTAAAGAGATAAACGGTACCCAGCATAATCAGAAAATAAATCGACAAGATAAGGATCTGTCCCAGTTCCAGTCCAATATTAAAAGCCAGAAGCGGAGTAAGTATGTTCGATTCGCGGCCCATTAGTTCTTTCAGGTAATTTGAGAAACCCAGTCCGTGTATAAGGCCAAAAAACAGGGTGGTTACATAAATAAAACGCCTGTTTCCAGCGCGCAGCGGAAGCACATTCGATAAGGCAGTGACCAGTATTGTTGCCGGAATCAGAAACTCGATAATATCGGAGGGTATGGTTACTATGTTCAGGGTCGAAAGTGCCAGTGTCAGCGAGTGCCCGATGGTGAATGCCGTTATGAGTATCAGTACTTTGGTGATCTGATTCAGACTGTAAGCTGCGCATAAAACCAGTACAAATACAATGTGGTCGTATCCGTGAACATCTATAATATGCTGAAATCCCAGCCGAAGGTACATTTCAAACTGACTCATATTTTCTTAATTTAGCGTCGGAAATAAGGATGCACTTTAGGTCCTTTTATGTTGAGCGAGTGAAAATAGGAAAAAAATATTTGATCGTACTGTTAATAATGCTGACAGGTGTGTTTGCGGTTTCTGCGCACCCCTATTATGTAAGTATTTGCCAGATAGCGTTTAACCGCGAAACACATGCGCTGGAGATTTCACTAAAAACATTTGCTGATGATTTATTGCTGGGACTTGAAAATGCAGGACATAAGGAAGTGTTTTTGGGTGAAGCACGCGAAAATCCAAAAACCGATCAGTTTATTGCTGACTACATCAATTCAACATTACAATTTACGGTTAACGGAAGTCCTTTGAAATACAATTTTATAGGAAAAGAACTGGAGGATGGTGTTGTGTGGTCGTATCTTGAAATTACAGGTATTGATGAACTGCATTCACTTGATGTAAAGTGTACGTTGCTGACCGAAATTTACGAAACTCAAAACAATGTGATTCAGGTTGAAAAAGATAAAAAAATTAAAAACTTACTCTTGAATCACCAGAAAATATCAGGGAGGCTCGAATTTTGAGATTGAACACCTGCCGAACTACTTTCCCTTCCGGTTGTTTTAATAGATACAACGATAGATCATGAATCCAATTTCAGTAATCGGAGCGTTTGTAATGACCTTCGGATTTTTAGCTTATGGCATTGGAAGTGTTACCCTCGAACGTTTTCGGATTGTTGGCTCGGTTGTTTTGATCTTTCTTAGCCTGGGTGTACTTTTCGAAAGTATTGCAATTTTACTGATGATCATTGGTTCCAACGGCTCTATTAGCCTTATGCATGGAATAGTTGGAGCGGTGGCATTTCTTTTAATGCTGGTAAATACAGGCTGGGCCTGGATGGTATATGTGACTGCAGGAATTGATGCGCCCGTGAGCAGGTGGTTGGTAAATTATACAAAAACCGCATTTTTTCTTTGGGTATTGGCCTATTTTACCGGAATTGTTTTTTTAATTTGGCTTTAATTATGGCAAACGACTGGAAAGACAGATTGGGTGTAGTGTTTTCTACCAATCCCGATTATAACTACGAAAGAGAGAAAGAATCAAAAGCCGCGACGCTTCCACCTCAACAGCAAAACCTGAAGGTCCTGCTCGATCGAAAAGGACGAAAAGGGAAAGCGGTTACTTTAATTACAGGTTTTGTGGGAACTGATTCCGATCTGAAAGAACTGGGGAAACTGTTGAAATCAAAATGTGGTGTTGGCGGAACGGTGAAAGATGGTGAAATCCTGATCCAGGGGGATTTTTGCAATCGCGTAATGGATATTCTGAAGAACGACGGATACAAAGTTAAACGCTCAGGCGCTTAAGCAGATAAAGACCAAAAACAATGAACAAGCCGCTCAAAAAGGTTGGGCTAACGGTAATTGGAACGATTCATACCAATCATCAAAGCATAGAAAACATGCCCATACAATCGGTTGCAGCCAAGGAAAACGGAGTTGCTGAAGTTTATCCCTACTTTGCCGATGGGCTGCTTGATCTCGATGGATTTTCACACGTTATTTTGCTCTATCACCTGCACCGGCAGGAGGGTTACCAGTTGCGTGTCAAACCGTTTATGGATGATACTGAACATGGTGTTTTTGCCACGCGTTCGCCCAAAAGGCCGGCTGCCATTGGACTGTCGATCGTAAAGATAATTGGGATCAAAGAAAATAAGATCCATTTTGAGGGCGCCGATATGCTGGATGGATCGCCGCTGATCGATATCAAACCATTTTTCAGGGTGTTCGATAACCGTCCTGATGCCGTTAGTGGCTGGCTAGAAGGAAAAGATGAGAAGGACCTGAAACGTGTGCGCTCTGATGATCGGTTTAAGTGATGCCCTGACGCTTTTGGCGGGATCTTCTCTTCGTTACTACTGGATGCTGGATTCTTGATGCTGGTTTATTGCTAACTGCAACTGCCAACTGATTTCTATCTGTTTTCTTTCTTCTTAAAAATATTTTTGATCTTCTGCCACAACTGTCCTTTTGGCTGTGGTTTTGTTTCTTTTCGCTTATCCAGATCTGCAGAACGATCACCCCTGAATATATCTGCCAGGTTAAACTCACGTTTATCGATGTCGAGTACTTCTTTGTAAGCCGGCTCGTTCAACATAGCCAGCAGTTCTTCGTCAGGCTGGGGAAAGGTACTGGCAGCCAGGCCCGAATATTTGGGATCGCGGTAGGTTTTATAAAAGAACTTGCCCACAATTGGCAAGGCCATGTAGGCTCCCTGTCCCAGGGTGGTGGTTCTGAAATGGACTCTCGGATCGTCCGCACCTACCCAGCATCCGGTGACCAGATTAGGCGTAAGGCCAATAAACCAACCGTCGGAATTGTTTTGTGTCGTTCCGGTTTTTCCTGCAAAGTCGCCCGGAATACGGTAAATAGTTCGAATGCCTTTTCCGGTTCCGCTTTTCACCACTTCTTCCATCATATTGATCAGTGCCCGGCAATTTTGAGGATCGACAACTGGTTCTTCGCCAAGCACAGGTTTAAAAGTTTTGAGTACTTTGCCGTTTTTGTCCGCAATCTCAACCAGGTAATTGCTTTTTACCGGAATACCGTCGTTCACAATACCAGCGTATGCTTCAACAATCTCTTTCAGCGATATCGAAGCTACTCCAAGCGCCAGCGAAGGGTATTCGGGCAAGTCGGCAGAAATTCCCAGGTCCCGTGCAATATCTATCGTTTCATCAATACCGGCTTCGAGCAAGACATCCACCGAAATAGTGTTGATTGATTTTGCCAGTGCACCCTTCATGCTGTAATAACCTTCGTAGTCGTCATGTGAATTGCGCGGAGCCCAATCGTTGTACTCTTCATACACTTTATACTGATTCGGGAAATAAGTGTCGGGTGGAATGTTTTCTTCCAGTGCCGCCAGGTAAACGAATGGCTTAAATGTAGAACCGGTTTGACGCGGTGCTTTTACGTGGTCGTATTTAAAAAAGCGGTAGTCGATTCCGCCCACCCATGCTTTTAAAGCGGCCCGTTGCGGATCGATCGCAATAAATCCGGCATTGAGCATTTTCAGGTAGTGCTTCAACGAATCGAGACGGGTGATCTCACGATTTTCGGGGCCGTTCCAGGTAAAAAGTGTTGTGTTGATTTTACTCTTGTATTTCTGTAATTCTTCACTGTAAGGGCTGCCACTTTTGTTGTTGTTTTGGATTGCACTTTTCAGAATCTCAGGATTTTCCTTGAAAATATCACGGTATTTCCAATGGTTATCAAATACGTTCTGAAGGTCCTTCATGTACTCTTTAACCGACTGTTGCGCATAGATCTGAAGGTTGTAGTCGAGTGTGGTGGTAATTTTTAAACCATCGGTGTACAGGTTATAATGTTCTCCTTTTTCGTTTGTGTGTGTGCTGCACCATTCCATCAATTCCGGTTTAAGCATTTCGACAAAATACGGAGCCGGGCCCTGGTTGTAAGAAATCAGCCGGTAATGAATTTTTAGCGGTTTTGCCTTGTATTTTTCTGCTTGTTCCGCTGTCAGGTAATCGTTTTTAACCATCAGGTCAATCACGACATCACGTCGTCCCTGCGCCCGCTCGGGATGGGTTCGCGGATTGTAGTAGTTATTGGCTTTTAACATCCCCACCAGGACGGCAGCTTCATCAACATCGAGGCGCGATGGCGACTTGGAGTAAAAACGTTCAGCCGCTACTTCAATACCATAAATATTCTCGGCAAAAGGAACGGTGTTCAGGTAGAGCGCCAGAATTTCTTCTTTACTGTAAATGCGTTCTAAACGGTAGGCAATAATTGCCTCGCGCAGCTTGTTAACCGGCATCGAAAACGGGCCATAATCAACACGTGGAAAAAGGTTTTTGGCTATTTGCTGGCTGATGGTACTTCCACCACCTGAATTATCTTTCCGTAAAATGATCGATTTAACCAGTACTCGTGCCAGTGCAATTTCATCGATTCCCCGGTGTTCGTAAAACCGGGCATCCTCCGTGGCGACAAGGGCATTGATAACATTAGGTGAGATCTCGTCGAAAGTAGCGTAACTACGGTTTTCGACATAATAACGCCCGAGTATCTTTCCATCGGCTGAATATACTTCCGATGCCAGCGGATTATTGATTTGCCTGAGCTGTGTTTTGGAAGGAACGGGCCCTAAAACACCCAGAAAAACGAGGATAAAAAACAAACTTCCCAATAAAAACAATACGATGGAGGCTTTGCCTATCCACCTTAAAACCTGGTATTTTTTTGTTTTCTTTTTCGAAGCGTTTGTACTTCGCTTTACCGTTTTCCGTTTTGCTGAAACTGAATTTGTTTTCTTTTTTGCCACGCGACAAAACTACAATTAAATGATCATGTTTGCTGATTAAACTCGAAATGTGCGTGATTATTTTATGTAACGATCATTTCTTTGAAGAAGTACCAGGTCATCATTCCCGAAGTGATCAATTTTAAAAGGGTTCCGGTGAGAAATCCAACAAACGAACCAAAGCCTGATTTCAATGCCGACCCGGAATCTTTCCCGGAAGTTAACTCGCCAATAACGGCTCCTGCAAACGGCCCGATAATAATGCCAAACGGGGGAAAGAAGAACAGACCCACTACCAGTCCGATCACGCTTCCCCAAACGCCGCGTTTACTTCCTCCAAAACGTTTGGTCCCCCAAGCCGGAATGATGTAATCGAGCGCATAAATCACCACTGTGATGATGGCCCAGATAATCAGAAAACGGGTTGAAAACTGGTAACGTTCGGTGAAATGCAGCAGGAGCAATCCTACGTAACTTAAAGGTGGCCCCGGCAATACAGGCAGCACTCCTCCCAATATTCCACCGATTATAAAAAGTATTCCCAGTGTGATCAGAACATAATCCATTATAAATGTTTTAAAAGTTCAAGGTAAAAATATCGAATAACCGTTTGGCAGCGTTATTTATTCGGCGAAATCACGATTTTTCTCGGTTTTTACGCAGCCACGGAATACTGGTAAAATAAATTAGAATCAGCGAAAGTCCCATTACAAAGCCGCTAAAAGCCAGGAGTTTTGGCTTTTCAAGCAGGTAAATCGAATGTTCGTGCAACTGTTCGTGGTAGGTTACGGCAAGCAATACCAGCGAATTATTGATTGAATGGCCCAAAATAGCCACCAGTATATTGTTGGTGCGCAGCATTAGCCAGCCCAGCAACAGGCCCAGTACAAAGGTGGCAGGCATTTGCCAGGGATTAAGGTGAAAAAGCGAAAACAGCAAAGCTGACATTACAACTGCCACAAACCCATTGTAGTTTTTTCTGAAACCATTAAAGATCAATCCTCTGAAGATCAGTTCCTCAACAACCGGAGCTACAACAGCCACCTTCAAAAAGACACCCATTAAACCGTAATCGCCTTCGAAAATGCGGTTGAACAATTCCCAAAACCAGGGTGGTGGAGGTATTACCCTGGCTACCCAGGCGTTAACGAGGTCGAGATAGTTGTGGGCTCCCCACAAAAATGTGATTACCGGAAGAATAACCAGTGGATTAAATAATTTAAAGGGAAAGATTTCGAGGAAGGGTTCCTTCGATTTTTTAATGCCGTAGATCAGTATGAAAAGTACAGATCCCACACCCAAAACGATCTTTTTAACGGGATTGTAGAGGTATTCCGTGTCTTTGTAGTAATCGATCAGCGCCAGCGGAAAATCCACTACGGTTTGTATAAAGATGTAGAGGATCACCAGGTGAATTCCCTTTAAAATGGTGGGATAATATGTTTGCCGGTACGTTTCCATACGGCGAATAAAGATAGCTAAAACGCAAAAAGTTCAAATGAAACACCAATATATTTTACATGCTTCGTCGTCCGGCCAGTTGGCGCTTTCCGGTCTGAAAAGTAAAATAACGCTGCGCCATGTAACTGTAAATAATAACCAGGAGCGTTGTGATAACTTTCGAAAGCGGTGCATACCAGCCAAAATATTCAACAAATAATTTCAGGAATACATAGTTAAGCAGTATGGATCCGCCTACCGAAAGCAGGTAGCGAAACAACTGGATCCGGCCTTTTAATTCAGAGGCCGTAAACGTAACATATTTTGCCAGGAAGAATCCGGTTGTAAAAGTGATTGGGAAAACAAATAGAAAAGCAGCAATGTGCCCGCTGATGGCCACAAAGCCCAGTTCAACGATCTGTCCCTGTAAAATAAACTGGTATACAATGAAATACAGGGTGATATCGAGCAGCGTGTTGGCGCCACCGGTAGCCGCATAGCGGAAAACCTCACGGGGAATAAACTGCAGAAAAGGGAAATAAAACCAGTCGACCACACTGATGATAAATGTTCCGATCTTTTCGAATAAACTGCGCATGTATTCCCTGTGATTTACAATCAACAAAGAAAAGAAAACAATTTTAAAAATTGGAGGTCATGAAGAAAAGTTGATTGAGGTGAGTTACTTTGGCTCTTTGGCACGACCAATTGGAATATCGGTCACGATAAAGAAGGATTGGTTGTTGGTTCCGCTCCTGTCTTTGTAAACATTTGCAAAACCGTAATAATATGCAATCCCAATGTTCATGCCTTTCCCATGTAGTAATTTGTACCCGAGTCCTATCCGGATACCGGCATCCATCCTGTTTATTTTTTCCATGTTGTATTCTCGAATTCTGGCGTCAAATTCATCATTGCTCTCCAGAAATTCTATGTAAGGCCGGTAAACCATCCCAAACTGTGGGCCAGCTTCCACATAGAAATGGTTTTTAAATTTGTATTTGGCCAGCACCGGGAGTACAAAATAGTTTAGTGTCTGATTGTAATCCCCTTTCTCAGAGTAAATGGTTGCATCCAGAAAATTCAGGTCGTTCTCTGTTAGTTTATCGGTGCCAAAAGTTGTAACGGCCAGAAAGCCGGTATGGAGCCAAAACTGGTCTTTCATTTGTATGTCAAAATAGAATCCCAGGTTTAGTGCGCTTCTGCTGGCATTGGTTTCCATCCCGGAAATTTTAGCCCAGTTTAATCCGCCTTCAAGACCAAACTCGATTCCTTCGGAATTTAATTTATCGCCCAGTAAAAGCGAAATGAGGATCTGGGCACTGGCGCTGGAAACCAGCAAAAGAAAGATGAGCGAGCTGATTAATTTTTTCATTGTGGACAGGACCCAATCGATTTGTATACAAATATATCGAACTAATTTCAAAAGGACGGTGGTTTCCTGCGGTCTTTTTTCTCGCCTTGTTTTTTCTTGTTTTCAATTCGTTTTAAACGCGATGCCGCTGTGGGTCTGGTCTTTCTGCGCTTTTTTTGAGGCGTGAGCTCTTTTTCAAGGAGTTCGAAAAAACGTGCGATCACCTTTTGCCGGTTGCTCAACTGGCTTCGTTCTGATTCCGAGAACAGTAAAAGTTCCCCGTTGGTGTTGATCCGGTTTTTGAGTTTCAACAAAAGTATGTTTTTCTGATGCTCAGAAAAAAAGGCAGAATCCCGGATGGAAAATCTCAACTCAACTCGAGTGTTTACTTTATTCACATTTTGTCCGCCGGGGCCACTACTGCGGCTGGCCGAGAAAGTGCATTCGGCTTCGAGTTGATTCTTTATTTCATCAGAAAAGTGCACGGTTAACCGTTTTTGCTAATGTGGGTCAGTTTCCTGGCATTGGTTATTTCAATATTTTTACCGGAAAGTTTGATCATGCCTTCTTTCTCGAATTCCTTCAGGAATTTTATGGCGCTTTCGGTTGAAATCGATGCAAAATCAGCCAGGTCCTGTCGGGTCAGGTAATTGAATATATCTTCGTTCAGGAAGTCTTCGTGCGAGAGATAAAGTAAAGCTGATGCCAGTTTCCCGCGCATTTGTTTGTATGAGATGTTTTTTATGATCTCGAGCAGGTGCTTTTCTTTGCGGTAGTTTTTTGAAGTTACCTGCAATGCAAATTCGGGATGATCGAGCAGTATTTGTTTCAGACTTTCTTTTTCGATCATGCAAATTTCAGCACTGGTAAGGGCCTGCGTGGAATAAGTATGCACGTTTTCGCCAAAGATAGAGGAGAAGGCAAGAAAATCTCCAGGTTTGGCAATGGCTATGTTGATCTGTTTATCAAATCCGGTTTGCAGGTATACTTTCACAAGTCCTCTAACAACATAAATGACATAGGGAGCAAAGGCACCCTGTTTAAAAATGTTTTCACCTTTTAAATATTCGACCCGGGTTTTGTAGTCATCGAGATCGGTAAAATGCTCGAGACGGCAATCGTCGTATGTATTTAGTCTATCCATGTGTAAAGCACGGGTGCAAAATTATTAATTCCGCCCAAAAAACAGACGATAAAATCGATTTCTATGATATGACAGGAAAAAAACTGTTAAAGTTCAGTTTGCCTGCTGTGACCTTGCAGCGTGCTTTTCTGGCACATGAATCTTACGCGGTTTATTTTTGTTGGCATAAATCAGATGAGAAAAATGAGACGGGTAGCCATTCCGATAGCAGATAACAAATTGAGCGAGTTCTTCGGCGGATGTAACTTCTACGAGATCTTCGAGATTGAAGATGGAGAATTGCGCAAATCATCTGTTGCGGTGCCCATGGTTGATGCTGTTGACGAGTTGCCACAGTGGCTGGAGCAGCGCGGAATTACTGATGTGATCGTTTACAAGGTTAAGAAACAGATTATATCGCTGTTCGCTTCAAAAAAGATTAACCTTTTTGTGGGTATCCGTCAGGATACACCCGAGCACCTCATCGCAGATTACTTAAACGGAAACCTGGAATCGGATGAAAAGATAATACAGGAAATAACCAAATAATTGATAACATTTTAAAAATTAATCACATGAAATTATTAAGCACAGCGCTGCAAGAAATTGAAACCGCAGCTGAATTGGAAAAAATGATCAACGAGAACGAGAACGTAATGGTATGTTGTGGCCGCATGGGCCCGATGTGTTTACCCGTTTACGACATTATGGAAGAACTGGAAGAAGAACACGAACACATCAAATTTGCGGTAATGGCTTTTGATAACCCTGAAGCAGCGGTTATTCGCAATGCACCTGAGTGCCGTGGTTTTATGGGACTTCCGTTCACCATGTACTACAAAAACGGAAAAGTTGCCCATGCTACCAGCAGCATCCAGAATATGCAGCAGGTAACTGGTATTCTCGACGAACAATTTGGGTTCGTAAAAACCAATTAGCATATAGCCGTCCCTGGTCCGCTGGGGATGGCATTTTTCAAATTCATTAAGAGCAGAAACAATGAGCGAAGTTTTCGATACCATAATTGTTGGTGCAGGAGCAGCAGGACTGACTGCCGGCATTTATTCCTCGCGGGCCAAATTATCGACCCTGATTTTAAACGAGGGAGCTGTAGGCGGTCAAATGGTGCTGACAGAAGAGATTGCCAATTACCCCGGTGTGCCCACTACCAAAGGATACATGCTGGCCAACAATATGAAAATGCAGGCAAAGAGTTTCGGGTGCAAAATCAAATCGAATATAAAAATCAGGAAATACGAGCTTGAAGGGGCGGTGAAAACCATTGAACTGGAAGATGGCCGTATTTTCCAGGGACGATCAGTGATTTTGACACCCGGCGGAAGACCTCGTTCGCTCAACATCGAAGGCGAAACTGAATTTAAAGGGAAAGGTATTTCGTATTGTGCGACCTGCGACGGCGATTTCTTTACAGGAAAAGAAGTGGTGGTGGTTGGTGGCGGAAACTCAGCCCTTGAAGAAGCAGTTGCGCTGACCAATTTTGCTACCAGAGTAACCATTGTGCATCAGTTCGATCATTTCCAGGCATTTAAACATGCAGTGGAGGAAGCCGAAAAAAATCCGAAGATCGAATTTATTATGGAATCGGAATTGCGCGGATTCTACGGAAACGGTTCGTTACAAAAAGTGGCTATCGAGCACCTGCCGACCGGTAAACGTTCGGAGTTGAATACCGACGGAACGTTCATATTTATCGGTTACCAGCCAAATACAGAAGATTTAAAAGGTGTGGTGGAACTGAACGAACGCAACGAAATAGTGGTGGATTCGAATATGAAAACAAAAATAGACGGCGTATTTGCTGCCGGCGACTGTATCAACAAACGCTACCGCCAGGTTACAACTGCCGTAGCGGATGGTACCATAGCTGCGCTAAGCGCGTCGGAATACCTGCGCGGATAACGGGGAAAATCCAAAATCAACAATAATCTCACAAAATAAGTAATGAAGGAAAAATTACAATATTTCCCGATCACCGCATTTGCTATTATTATGGGCTTATCGGGACTAACCATTGTTTTCGGAAAATTTTACCACATGCAGTGGCTGCCCGAATGGCCGTTTATCGTTATGCTGTTCTTCACCTTTGGTTTGTTCTTGTTTTTTACGCTGACCTACAGCAGAAAAGCGATCCATCACTGGGAAGAGGTAATCAAAGATTTTAATCATCCGATACGAATTAACTTTTTTTCGGCGGTGTCCATCTCTTTCATCCTCTTGTCGATCGCCTTTCTTTCCTACTGGCCCTTTTTATCGATGGTGCTCTGGTGGGTGGGAGTAATTCTTCACACCGTACTGATGTTGCACACGATTAAATTCTGGATTCAGCAAAACTTCGAGATCAAATTCATGAATCCTGCGTGGTTTATCCCAGTGGTTGGAAATATACTGGTTCCGATAGCCGGCGTTGATTTTATGCCTGCTGCCTTTTCGTACATTTATTTTGCCATTGGATTTTTCTTTTGGATCATCCTGTTTGCCATTTTTCTGAACCGGGTGATTTTTCACCATCAATTACCGCAAAAATTTATACCCACGCTGTTCATACTGATTGCTCCACCGGCCGTTGGTTTTATTGCTTACATTCGCATAGCGCAAAGTTGGGACGCATTTGCCGTATTCATGCTGTTTATTGCCTACTTTTTTGTGGCCTTGCTTATTTCGTTGCGAAAGAGTTTTTACAAACTCCGCTTTTTTATCTCATGGTGGGCTTTTACGTTTCCGCTCATGGCTATGACACTAGCCTCGGTGGTGGCGTACCAGGTTTCCGCAATTCAAATTTATAAATACGTGAGCTTTTTCATGGCGTTTATTGCCGTGTTCTTTATTTCACTGGTAGCCTGGAAAACGATCGGGAAAGTGCGGGTAGGAGAAATTTGCGTGGATGAAGATTAAAATACTGAATGTCTGCCATCAATCATAAAGGGGGTCACCTTGAACTTGTTTCAGGGTCTGTTTATCTGGCTATTGATTATCAAATGATAAAGATGCTGAAACGAGTTCAGCATGACGTGCTAATTTTAAAACTAAGATAAAACGGATATTCAATAAAATTAAATCGAAAATAATTAAGAAATATAAGATGAAGACTAAATTAATCGTGATTGTAACTTTATCGCTTGGTTTTATTCTGGGGATTATTTTTGCCGGGATCGTTGTTAGCGTTTCCTCTAAAAACATGATGATCAAAGAGCTGAAAAGTCCTTATGATTTCGACAAAACAGTTGAAGTGATGGTCGAGCGTATTAACAATTCCGACGGTTGGGTCGTGACAGATGTGATTGATCAAAACGAAGCAGTGCTGAGCAATGGCGGCGAAGCGATTGGTAATTTCAAGATCATAAAATATTGCAGTGGTGAATTTTCTTCACGCATGCTGAAAGCCGATGACCGTAAAAAAATAGGAAACATGATGCCTAAGTCCTTTGCCATTTACCAGAAATCAGACGGACAGGTGTTTGTTTCGACAATGAATGGTGCCGTGATGGGAAAAATCCTGGGTGGCGAAACCGAAGACATCATCGAGGAAGTTGGCCTCGAAGTAGAAGGAATGATGCGTTTTATCAATTTAAAATTTACACTCTTTTAAAAACAAAATATGTCAACAAAACAACAGGTAAAAGTAGATTGGTTAGAGAATATGGCCTTTGAGGCCGAAGTAAATGGCCACAAAATAGTTTTGGATGCTGCCGATGCTGTTGGTGGTGAAGATCGTGGCCCGCGTCCTAAGCCGCTGATGCTGACCGCTTTGGCAGGATGCACAGGCATGGATGTCGTTTCTATTTTGAAAAAGATGCGGGTGGAACTGGATGGTTTCAATGTAGTGGTTGAAGGTGATCTCACCGATGAACATCCCAAGCAGTTTTATAAAATGAAGGTTATTTATGAGTTCACCGGTAAGGATCTTCCATTGGAGAAACTGAAAAAAGCTGTTAGTTTGTCTGAAGAAAGATATTGCGGGGTAACTGCAACGTATAGAAAAGCAATGGAACTGACTTCGGAAATTAAAATAAAAGAATCATAAATTATGTCGACAACTCTTATTGTAATACTGGCAGTACTGGTAGTTTTGGTTGTTTTAATTACGGTAAACTATTACCGCATGAAAAATGCCAAACCGGTGGCGAACAGTAAAAACATTAAAGTACTGAATAATAAAAATTTTAAAGCCGCTACCAAAAGGGGAGTGGTGCTGATCGATTTTTGGGCGGCCTGGTGCGGTCCCTGTAAAATAATCGCTCCAACATTGAATGAAATCGCTGACAGCCGTGATGATTTCAGGATTGCCAAAGTAAATGTTGATCACAATCAGCCCCTGGCCAAGAAATTCAAAGTAATGAACATCCCAACTTTATTGATCCTGAAAGACGGAAAGGAAGCCGGAAGGATTGTAGGCGTTAAAACAAAACGAGCGATCCTTAAAGAAGTGGAAGCGGTAATGGCAGGTTAAGCTCAAAAAATCAAAGTCCAAATAAAAAATTCGGATCAAAAAAAGGAGGCTAAGGCCTCCTTTCGAATTTTTAAGTATTCGTGTTATTTCCCTATACAATAAATTTTATCCACACCTTTAAGAATGTAATTGTTACCGGCTACAGCCACGGTAGCCCAGAATTTATCATCGAGTTTATTGCTTCCCATGACCTTAAATTCAGGCTCGACCTGGATGATCTGTGTTTCACCTTTCTCGTCGTAAAAATAGAGTTTGTCGTTTACAATCCACGGTGAAGCCCAGCAGGCTGCTGCTTTTCCCGCTTTTTCCTTGTAAATGCGCTGGCCGGTAGCAGCATCGAAACAGGTTATTTCTCCACCGCGATCAGCAAGTACATACAACTTTCCTTCATACAGCACAGGAGATGGATATCCCAAACCTGCCAATGTATCCGACCAGGCGAAATATGCATTTGAGTAATTTTCTTCCTGGGTAAGGTTTCCTGATGCCCCGGCTTTTACTGCATGCAGCGGTCCAATATCGCGTGGCCCGCCCGACAATCCGACATAAATGATTTCGGAATCAAACACCGGAGATGTAGCCGCTCTGCCAACATTAAATTTCATTTCCCAGATTAATTCGCCATTTTCCGGATTATATGAACGTGCTTTCGAACCCAATGTCACCAATTCAGTTCTTACATTGTTTTTCCAGATAACCGGCGTGCTGTAGCTTGTTTTTTCATCACGACTGACTTTCCATTTTTCTGCTCCGGTCGATGCATTATAAGCCACCAAAAAAGAGTTTTCTTCATTGTCGACCAACACGTATAGTGTGTTATTGTAAAGCACTGGAGATGAACCCGTTCCCCAGCCTTTGGCGGTGGGATAGGCACCCGGATCCTGTTCCCAGACCAGGTTCCCATTCATGTCGTAACAATAAACGCCGTGCATGCCGTAATACACCCAAACGTGTTTACCATCGGTTACAGGCGATTCGCAGGCATAAGTGCTGCCGGCATGTTTGCGGATCCGCGGAGTGCCTTCGCGTGAAATGACGTTCCACAGTTCCTCCCCCGATTCAAGATCGAGGCAGGTGAGTTGCCAGCGATAAACATCTTCAGGAAGCCTGTTCTTATCCTCCTGCTGTTGATCATTTTCTTCATTTTTTGGTTTTTCGGGGGCTTTTTTTACTTGAACTGCAGAGGAGAAGAACACCTTATCGCCATATACAATCGGCGATGACCAGCTTTCTCCAATCATTTCTGCGCTCCACTTTATGTTCAAGCTATCGCTCCACTGGTCAGGCAGATCTTTCTGGTTAATTACTATGTTATCATCTGGTCCACGGAACCGGGGCCACTCATTGGTCGTGCAGGATGTCAGGATCAGAAATAAGGCAAGCACAAAGAACAATGCGGTTTTGGGCTTTAAAAACGACTTTTTCATAAGAGTAGTTCTTGTTGTTAATTTTTGGTTGAATACTGGTAAATTTATGAAAAATAAATTTTTTAACGAATGTCGTGTCTCTTTCAGGTTTAAAAGATATTGAATGGTTCTTTCTTTTTCAGTATTTTGGTCGAAAATTAAGCGTACACATCATGAAAAATTACTTATCGTACCTGGTCATCTTGCTTTTAATGTTTAGCGCATGCAGTCAGAAAATGGATAAAGAAATCTATTCCAGCTATCAAAAACGTGGGAACCAGATCACGAATCAGGCGCAGGGGGTATTGTTGTCAAATGTAGGCAGTGCTATCCAGAAAGGCGGACCGGAGTATGCAGTTGAATTTTGCAACCTTGAAGTTTCCGGTATTGTCGACAGTCTGAACCGTGCAAATAACTGTGAGATTTCGCGCGTTTCGGAAAAGAACCGAAATCCGGAAAATTCGCTAAAAACGGAAGCTGATCTGAAAATTTGGATTGCGTTCAAAAATAATGCACAATCCGATACGGTTATATTGGTGAAGAACAACATTGTTTATTACAAACGTATCAAAACGGCCATGCCTGCCTGTTTAAAATGCCATGGCGATCCGCAAAACGACATTAACAGTGCAACCCTGGAGAAGCTTCACAAACTTTATCCCGATGATTTGGCAACCGGCTATCAGCTCAATGATTTTCGCGGATTGTGGAAGGTGGAGTTCAGTGAGTGATAGAGTAGAGAACTTGTTGTTTTTAGAAGATCTTCATAAATAGTATCATTGTAAATTGTAACCAATTCAACCTGTAAACTGATGAAACGTTTGTCTGTCCTGTTAATTTCCATTGTTATATTGGGGTCAGTTTTTGCACAAGAAGCGCAACGCTGGTTTCCGAACAATCAACTCACAACCGTTGGTGCCTATTATTATCCCGAGCACTGGGATGAATCACAATGGGAGCGCGACCTCAAAAAAATGGCGGAGATGGGATTCGAGTTTACCCATTTTGCCGAATTTGCCTGGGCACAGCTTGAACCGGAAGAAGGAGTCTATGATTTCGAGTGGCTTGATAAAGCAGTGGATCTGGCCGATAAATACAATTTAAAGGTGGTGATGTGTACTTCCACAGCAACGCCACCGGTTTGGCTGGTGCGTAAACATCCCGAGGTGCTGAAAACGCATGAGGACGGCACCAAAATGGATCATGGTTCGCGGCAACACGCTTCGTTTTCAAGCAATTATTATCGTGAATATTCGCTTAAAATGATCGATGAACTGGCCAGACATTACGGGAATGATTCCCGAATTATGGGATGGCAACTGGATAACGAGCCATACACCAATACAGACTACGGGAAGGATGCACAGGAACGTTTTCGAGTTTGGCTGAAAAATAAATACAAAACCATTGATGCCTTAAATGAAGCATGGGGAACGAATTTCTGGAGCGGTACTTACAGCGATTTTTCTCAAATCAATTTGCCCAAACACCATCAATGGGGTATGAACCTGTATCAGCGGCTCGATCATGGCCGATTTTGCGACGAGGAAACTTCAACATTCCTGGACGAGCAGGCTCGGGTTATCCGAAAATATTCCCGACCGGATCAGTGGATCACCACGAATTACATTCCCTATTACGACGCCCGTTATATTGGACAGAGTCAAGAGCTGGATTTTGTTACCTATACACGTTACATGGTTTACGGTGAACATCGCGGTATCGGACAGAAAGGATACAGGGTGGGCGAGTATTCGCGCATTGCAATGGCCAACGATTATTTCAGGCCCATATCGCCACTGTATGGCGTAATGGAATTACAACCAGGACAGGTAAACTGGGGCAGCATCAATTCGCAGCCACTTCCCGGAGCCGTTCGTTTATGGTTGTGGCATGTTTTTGCCGGAGGCAGCAAACTCACCTGCACCTATCGTTTCCGGGCTCCTATTTATGGCTACGAACAATACCACTACGGAATTCTGGGAACCGATGGTGTTACTCCAACACGCGGAGGCACCGAATTTCAGCAATTCATGAAAGAAATAGATTTGCTGCGCGATAATTATACTGCAGATAAAATTCCGGAGAACTATTTACAACGAAAAACGGCAATTTTATTTGATCCGGACAACACTGCCGCCATAAATATGAACAAAAAAACGTTACTTTGGGACACCGAACAACACGTACTGAAATACTACAAAGCATTCAAGTCTTTTGGAGCACCGGTCGATTTTATTCGCGACACCATGGACTTTTCCCGTTATCCGGTAATCGTTCTTCCGGCTTATCAACAAATGAGCCTCGAGTTGATCGCCAAACTTACCGACTATGTAAAATCGGGTGGGAATGTGGTCATGTCGTGCCGCTCGGGTCACCAGGATGAACGGGGACATTTATGGGAAGCCAAACATGCTGAGCCTATTTACGACCTGATCGGGGCAGAAATTGAGTTTTATGATTTGCTGCGGCCCTATGCACCTGATAACATAGTTACCGCAGAGGGTATGTTCGAATGGACGAGTTGGGGCGACATTTTAAATCCATCTTCAGGAACGGAGAGTTGGGGATACTACTTTGGTGATTTTTATGAAGATAAAACTGCCGTTACATTCAACAGCATCGGTAAAGGAACAGTAACTTATATTGGAGCAGACAGCAATGAAGGAGATCTTGAACTCGCCATGCTTAAAAAATTATACAATCGGCTTGATATCGACATCGAGAATTATCCGCCTGGCGTCTTGGTCGAATACCGTGATGGATTTGGGATTGCCGTGAATTATTCCGATAAACCGTATAGCATAGAACTGCCTTCAGAAACAAAAATTCTAATTGGCGAAAGAAAAATTCCAACGGCGGGAGTATTGGTTTGGAAATTATAAACGGACAATAAATAGTGGACTTGGTTTTTCCAGACTCAGAAGGTCCTTCATCGTGAATTTTTATAATCGCATTCAACAATAAAGCTGCCCGATCAGAAAGGCTTATTATTGCATTCTTACCATACTTTTTGTTTTTACAATTCCATCTGCACTCAACCGATATAAATAAGTTCCTTCCGAAACATGTTTTTCGTCACTATCTTTGCCGTCCCACTTAACGTTGTGAGTTCCTGCATCAAAAGTCCCTGTAACCAGCCTTCTCACAAGTTGACCATTTATATTGAGGATATCCAGTTGTATTTTTGATGTTTTTGACAAGCCAAAAGTAATTTCGGTTAACTGACTAAAAGGATTTGGGTAATTTTGAGCCAAATAAACAGGTATATCAATGGTTTCCTGATTTATACTTGTTGCAATACCTCCTGATGTAGTATGAAGAATAAGACCTGGATTTCCAATTCCACCTCCAAGTATCCATCCTTCATTATCATCTATAAAATAGACTTTCCATAACTCGCCGGATTGACCACTGTTTTGATAGATCCAATTTTCAAAAAAATCTGTAGAGTAAGCAACCTTGCCATCTTTTCCTACGGCCCATGCATTTCCAGATTCTTTTATGTCGCATGACCACCATCTATGATAGACAAGGTCTGACCTGTTTACCCAGTTTGTGCCACCATCATTTGTGTAGAGTATTTGATTCTCTAATCCTACAGCAATACCAACATTCGGACTAATAAAGGATACTGCATTTAACTTTATATTATTCGGATTAACTTGTCCGAAAAAAGTATTTCCTCCATCTATTGTCTTCACAATGGAGGTATCCAGGGCGTAAGCTGGTGTTCCAACAAACCACCCGGTATTTTCGTCAATAAAGCAACATGCATTAAAATTACCGTTTCCGCAATTCCCAGATAAACCGCTCCAGTTTTCGCCTATATCTTGCGTCTTCCAAACGTGCCACAAGCCCCCGGTAGCATAAATGGTATAAGTTTGGGTAGATTCTGAGTAGTAAAATTCTAAATCAAACGCAACCTGTTGAGTTCCACCAGGTAAACGATCTCTGCTCCAGGTAACACCTGCATCAACTGTTTTTAAAATAAATGCATAATCGTCAGTTCTGGGAGTACCTGTAATAAAACCCGTATCAGGATTTAAGAAGATGATAGAATTATAATCATCTATATAATCGGTGTTGACCTTCACCCAATCATCACCTCCATTCGTGGAATGTAATATGGTTCCATTTTGTCCTACAACCCAAATGTTTTCAGAATCAATAGCCCATATTCCTTTTAGGGCAATATCTGTAAGATCGATACTTGCGGGAGTTTGATCTGTCCATCCGTTTTGCCCCTTGGTTTGGAATATCATCAAACATAAAAATATCAATAGTATGTGCATTATAAACCGCATTTCATCTAATTTTTATATCGTTGAAAAAGTTAAATATCATAAGTCAAACATGATTTGACTTTGCAGAGAGCATTATGGTTCAGTACAATCCAACTAAACCAGGGCCATTAGATATAAATATCCAGGGATTTGATTCCATATTCTTTATTTGGAGTGGAAACCGAAATTGCTTCATTTTTAACACATATAACTGTTATTCCAAGCACAAACAATAAAACATGAATTCGAAGAATACGCCTTATTGTTAGCTGACCATTAATAATCATTTTAATGTTACGAATGTCAGTTGTGATATGTTGCGGAATGAATCATTTGATTTAAATGTCAACCACATCACCTTTAAAAAACAGCTAACGGTTTCGATATCTGAACAACAAGGTATTATCAATATCTTTTTGATTTATCATTGTTTTCAGTAAACAAGGGAAAAATCCGCCTCAAAAAAACTTATTAAGAATAAAGTGTAGTTTAAAATTGAATTGATTAATTTTTGCAGACCTAAGTTTGAATATTCAATGACCCAACTAATTTTGTTTATAACGTGATTCTAAGTGCTAATAATTTTTAAGTTTTACCAGAAATAAATATAAAATACCGTCGTAATGCCCAGAATAATCACGGTATGAATAATATCCCAACGGTTCCAGCTTGCCCTACTGGCAGCTTTTTGTTCTGAGTTAACCGAGGCAAATGTCAGCCCCTGGATTTTTGAAGCCTCTACCTGTTCAGTAAAGAAACTGACCACAACAATTACCAGTAGACTGAGCACTAGCATTGCACCGCTAAAAAATAACCAGTTCACATCGTAAAAAACCTTGTAGAATATATTGTGAACTCCGGTTTCGGCTGCCCAGAGTTTTACATCGACATAACCATCTGCTTTAGCTAATGAGGTATACATTACTTTTGCTCCGATTCGGGTGATCCCAATAACAAATCCGGTGATCATACCCCACATACCTGCTTTAGGAGTTGCCCTGGTCCAAAGAACACCCAGCAGGAAAGCTGCAGCAATGCCGGGCGACAGTACCGACTGAACATCCTGTAAATATTCATACAATACATTTCCAACGCTACGCATGATCGGAATCCACAAAATACCAAGGATGACCACTACCACTGTTGCTATTCGTCCAACCCTTAGCAATCGCTTTTCAGTAGCATCAGGACGGTATTTTTTATAAAAGTCGATAGTAAACAACATGGCCGATGAGTTAAACAATGAAGCCAGTGAACTCATTAAGGCTGCCAGGATACCCGATACAACCAATCCTTTCACGCCTGCTGGCAATAGTGTAGCAACCATGGTGGGGAACGCTGCATCGGAAGATGTTAAACTAAATTCCTGTCCGTTTATAACAACACCTTTTTGTGCCATAGCAAAAGCGATCATTCCCGGTATGAGAAACAGGAAAACCGGAGTAAGTTTAAGGTAGGCACCAAATATAGTACCCCTTCTGGCTTGTGTTTCGTCTCTCCCCGACAGGACGCGTTGAACGATAAACTGGTCAGTACACCAGTACCAGAATCCAATTACCGATGATCCGATCAAAACCCCTAGCCACGGGAAATCCTGGTCACGGTTACTTCGGATCAGGTTTGTCATTTTGTCGCCGTATTCATTTATCTCAACCGATCCAGCAATACGCATCATTTCATCCCAACCACCAACAGCTCTCAAACCGAGCACTAAGATTATAATTGATCCAAGCAGTAAAATCGGAGTCTGCAAAACCGAGGTATAAAGCACCGATTTCATTCCGCCGATAACGGTATATATAGCAGTAATCAAAACCAGTCCGATGGCTGAAATCCAGAAGAAATCGATTCCCCAAATGGATTCAATACCGAACACCTCTTTAAACACGAGCCCACCGGCATAAACAGTTACAGCCACTTTGGTAAGGACATAGCTTACAAGTGATATCAGTGAAAGTATTGTTCTTGATTCCTTGTTATAGCGTCTTTCCAAAAATTCGGGCATGGTGGTTACCATGCTTCGTGAATAAAAAGGAACAAAAACCCAGCCGAGTATAAGGATCATCCAGCCCTGGATTTCCCAGTGGGCCATTGCCATCCCACTGGATGCTCCGGCTCCTGCAAGTCCGATCAGGTGTTCAGAGCCGATATTTGAAGCGAAGATGGATGCTCCGATTGCTATCCAGGTTGCACCTCGGCCAGCCAAAAAGTAGTCACCGGAGGTTTCCTCTTTTTGCATAAAAACCCAGATTATGATTCCGATTAAAAGAACGGCGAACGCCGCAATTACAATCCAGTCTAATGTAGCCATGTTTAGTTTTTTATTAATTAATAATGCAGGGTTCTATGCCCTTAAAAGTTGGTTTTACTTCAACAATATTTCCTTCTCCATCAAACTCCAGTTTATCAATGCACACTTCTCTGTGAAAACCTCCTCTACCTCCCATTTCAAGTCCTTTTGGATAGGTGAATCGGTGATAAACCAAATACCATTCGTCTTTCCCCGGAATTTGAACCGCTGAGTTATGCCCAGTTGCAAAGATATTATTTTTCGTATCGCGTTGAATTACAATGTTGTTTTCGGGAATTTTGAGTTTACCCAGCGGCGAATCGGAGATACCATAACGTACTTTATAATTTGGACTGCGGGTGTCGTCTTCCGACCACATGAAATAATAAACACCGTTGCGGTAAATTACATAGGTGCCTTCGCGATACGTCTGATCCACTTTGAATGTTTTCAGTGTATTCATTTTTAGCGAAACCATGTCATCGTTAAGTTCTGCACCAGCCATATAACCATTTCCCCAATAGAGATAACTTTTCCCGGTTTTAGGATCAGTGAACACGTCAGGATCAATTTCCTGTCCCCAATCTATCCCTTTGGGTTTAAAATCGATTAATGGTTTTCCACTGTCGGTGAACGGGCCGGTGGGGTGATCCGCAACGGCTACTCCAACTTTTTGGGCCGCTGTGAAATAGTAAAAATACTTATATGCTCCTTCTATTTTCTTTTCAATAATACACGGTGCCCAGGCATTCCGGTTTGCCCAGCTTACATCTTTATGCAGGTCGAGGATAATGCCTTCATCCTGCCAATCAACCAGGTTATCAGATGAAAAGGTTTTGAAATAATAACCTGACCAACCATCAAACCCATCGCTTGTAGGGTAGATGTAAAAACTATCCGTTTTCTCTGAAAATAAAATATCCGGGTCGGCATAATAACCTTCCATAACCGGATTATGATCTTCGGAAGCACTGACTGAAAATTCATAATCACCTTTTCCTTCAACACTAAAAGTGTAGATGACCGGGCCATCTGAAAAATTCTGTGGCTCCGCTGGAGAACAAGTGATTCCCGGCCATGATGTAAATTGAGGGTCGAAATTGCTTAAGTCAGTTCCTCTTTTTACGGGTAGGTGCATGCTTTTTGCTTCCGTGTTAATATCTACGTTTAAAGCTTTCAGATTAGGAGAAGTTGCATCTACCAAAGATCCCGGAGTACCCCATTTCGCAATGAGACGTTTTATTTCTTTTTGGGTAATGGGCAATACTGTTCCATGCCTTGGGTGAAAGTTCATGCTAATAGCTTCGTCAATCACTTCAAATTGCTCCAGATCGCTACTTTTTGTGAATTGGTAACGACCTAATCCGTAAACATCGTACATCAGGATCCATTCGTCAGCATCATTCAGTTTAAAAACTCCTGAGCCTTCAACACGAGCCGTTTCCTTATCGACCCGGTCAAAATTAGGATAGGTGTAGCCTTCGGTAAGCTTATCGGAAATGGCCAGTTTAATTCCCGGCGCACCACTTTCCGACTTATGAAACAAGTAAAACTTATTATCCTTTTTAATGATGTCTCCATCAATACAGGCATTATTAGTCGGGTTGTACAATAACTGCTTTGGAGCTGTTTCAAAACCGGTGAAATCTTCATTGGCATAGGCATAATAAATAATGTCGGGGTAGTTGCCTTTCTTTTTCATCGAGAAATAAACCATATACTTCCCAACTTCATTATCATATATGGTTTGTGGTGCCCAAACTCGGTCAACATCTCCGTATTTCTCCGGGAAAGATTCCGGAATATTAACAACAGCAGACTCCCAGTTTATCAGATCCTCAGATTTCATCAGGATCATGGCATAATTGTTCCATCCCATTTCAGGAACATACAAATCTGTGGCCACCATGTAAAAGGTTTTACCATCAGCACCACGTAAAATATGTGGGTCGCGAACACCTCCGCTTTTGCTGATCTCTTTCGATGAAAGAACAGGTTTGTTGTTGTTTAGCGCCCTGTAATTATATCCATCTTTACTAATGGCGAATCTTATGGCTTCCTCGCCTGGTCCGTTACCTGTGAAATAAGCAAAAAGATAGCCTGAAGGCTCATTCGCTTTTGATTTCGGATTGATGCACGAGTTTATGACTAGTAGCAGCGCAAAAAGTACGATCAGGGAAAATTGTGCGATCTTTCTTACGTTTTTCATATATAAATTTTTAGAATCTGGTTAGGTTAATTATTGAACACTTATTTGTAATTCAGCAGGTTTCAACCAACTGGCGGAAAAACGCACGGAAATATCTCCTTTCGAATCACCGGCTTTGATGTAAGCAATCATTCTGCCATGATAGACCCGATGTTTATTATCTGTGTAATCAGACATATCTGAGTTGTTGCTGGCTTCCAGTCCTAGGAGTTGTGCATCGCCTTGAATCTGGCACTTGATTTCATCGTCCGATAGCATCACAGGGATTCCGTTTTTATCGATTATCTGCAAAATTACCGTTGCAACACCTCCGGGCCTTATCGCTTGTTCGCCCGAAAGAATCTTAATGGCATCAGGTCTGTTAGATGATTGAATAAAATAGTTACTTACATGTTCTCCGTTTTTATCCATACCAACAACTTCAAGTTTGCCATCTTTGTAAGGGATATCCCAGTAGATTATTCCGGTTTCCTCATCGTACGGTTTTGTTTCACCGACCTCTTCACCATTCAAAAGCAATTTTGCTTGAGCCGCATTCGTGTAACAAACTACCCGGATCAACTGTCCTTCGTTGTAGTTCCAAATTGGCCATGCATCCATCGATGGAACTTTCTCTATGTATTTTCCTCCTTTGTTCTCTGCTTCCAGTTGAGACCATACATCATTCATCTGACTCCGGGCATCTCTTCCCGGGGTGGGGTAAGTCCCAAGATATGCCATTGGTTTGTCTGACCATAATGACTGGCGGTAATAACCGCGGGGTTTTATAAATCCACCAAAATCAAGTAGTCCTGAATAGAACCCTCTTGATGGCCATCTCCCGGACTCTCCCAAATAATCAATTCCGGTCCATAAGAACTGGCCGAAAATGTACTCGCGGGAGGTTACTGCATTCCATGCGTTAAGGTCATGGCGATTTTCACTGCCGAAAATCACCCGATCAGGATATTTGGCGTGGTCATGATCATATAAACTTTCTGTATAATTATACCCTGTGATGTCAAGAGCAAAAGGATATTCGGTTTGGTTCGACATGGCTACACCGGCCAGCCCGGCTGTTGTGGGTCGGGACTGATCATATTGTTTCACTACTTTTACCAGTCGTTTGGCAATATCGCCTAAGCGCGTGGCATCCGGTGCATCTTTTTTGTAGCCGCCAAATATTGCTTGAGTAAAACCTGTATCACCACCACCATCGAGCACCGGATGTGAATAAGGATCATTGGGATAATCAACTTCATTGCCAATGCTCCAGGCAAAAATGGAAGGGTGATTGCGATCGCGCCTGACCATATCGCCCAAATCTTGTTCCCCCCATTCTTCAAAAAAATCATACGACCCCTGGAATCCGGGGGTACCAACATTCCAGCCTTCGATCCATTTACGTTTTGGAAATTCCCACTCGTCAAAAGCTTCATCCATAACCAATAATCCCAGTTCATCGCACAAATCATACAAATCGGGTGCCTGCGGATTGTGACTGGTACGAATGGCATTCACCCCAATTTCTTTTAACGTTAGCAACCGGCGCTTCCAAACTTCGTGCGGGACGGCCGATCCGAGGACCCCTCCGTCGTGGTGCAAACAAACGCCCTTTACTTTCATCCATTCACCATTTAAGGCAAAACCTTTGTTGGCATCGAAGGTAAAATCCCTAAATCCGGTTTTTGTGATGGCTTCGTCAATTCGTTGGTCATCTCGGTAAACCATGGTTCTCAGGGTATATATATGGGGAGTGTTGATTGACCATCGTTCCGGATCGGAAACCTGAAGAGCAGTATTGGTTGTCTCTGTTTGACCGGCCTCAACAGTCAGCTTTTCTGATGATTTTGCCACTACCTTATTTGCCTGGGTTCTCAATTCATTCAAAACAGTCAAAACGGATGTACTCTCTGTTTCATTTTCAATATCAACCTGGACTTGGAGAGCATATCCTTTCCTTTGTCTCTCGGGATAGGCATATACGCCCCAAGGTGCAATATGCACAGGATTGGCATAGACCAGCCAAGCATTCCGATAAATGCCGGATCCTGTATACCAGCGCGAATCGACTGATTTGCTGTGGTCGACCCGGACGGCCACAAGGTTATCTTCCCCGTATTTGATATACGGCGTAACATCGTACATAAATGAAATGTAGCCGTTTGGACGTTTCCCCATCAAATGTCCATTTACAAAAACTTCGCTGCGGTTGTATACTCCTTCAAAATAGAGATATATTTTGTCTCCCTCTTTTTCTTTAGGAATAATAACGGTTTTACGGTACCATCCAATTCCACCCGGCAAATATCCGGTAGCACTGGCCAGCGAAGGACTTAATTGTTGTTTTATGCTCCAGTCGTGGGGTAGATCAACACTTTTCCATTTGTTATCATTCAGGGTTGCCTGTTCTCCTTCTTCAATATCTTTTAAGATAAACTTCCATTTTTTATTGATTTCTTCAGCTTCTCCAAATCCAACCTGTGCAAAAATTGAATTCATAAAAATTAAACTTAAGAAAATGAATAAAGACAAGCTTTTGACTATAGGAAATAGGTTTTTGCTGGGTTTAGTTTTTGATTGCATAATAGTGGTATATTCTTACTTTTTTTACTCCAACTGATGAATTGCACGCAGATATTATATTTTCAAAGTTTGATTTTTCTCAAAATGTTTAATAGCTGCCTTGTATTCTGATATCGTCGGTAAAACTACAGAACATTAGTGAAGTGAGTACACCAGATAATCGTCATTCGTTATATAGAAATCTGTCAGTTCATTCGCACGAACGGTATCAAATAGATGGTTAACGAATCAAAAGTCAAAATAAGTTACAAAGTAATCTTAAACTTATTGTGCATTTAATTTCTAAGTAGGTAATTTTGGTAATTAGGAGTTAAAGCTTCCATTTAAAGTTTCAGATTAAACTTTGGCAAAATGCTCAATAAGTGGCTTATGAATGCTTTATTTGAAACGCTTTATTTTCAGGGTTGATATTAATTTGCGAAGGTTTTTCAAGACCATTTAAATTTAATGATATGTTATATAAACTTTTATTGATCTTATACTTTGCATTGGTGATGATATCATCTATTCAGGCTCAGGATTTTGACGATAAGCTAACCGATGCTAAAATTGCCATGATGGATGGCAAGTATGAAACCGGACTTAATATTTGCAAAGAACTCATAAGTTCAGGCAATGCAGATTCAACTAAGCTGGCAGAAGCATATGCCTCTGCCGGAATGGCTAGCGAAGCACTAAAGAATTTACCCGATGCCCTACATTATTATTCGAAGGCAGTGGAATTTCAGGTTCCTCAATTTGATATTTACGATAAACTTATCAGCCTGTCAAAAAAGGAACAAAATGATTCAATATACGAATTTGCGCTGCTCGAAAAAATGAAGGCTTTTCCGGATTACGAAGATCCAGTAACCAAAAACCTGGCGAATCACTATGCAAAAACCGAACAATACAGCAAGTTGGTAAAAACAAGTGATAAACTTTTGGGCTGGTACCCTGACGAAACAAAATACCTCTTTTTTAAGGCAGTTGCTTTACAAAATTTAGGTCAGGTCGATGAAGCACAGGATTATTATCGTAAGATTCTCGAATTAGATCCAGACCATCCCGGGGCAAACATGAGTGTTGGGTTAATGATTTACAATAAAGGTAGCGAAATTTTCACAGCCAGGAAAAATGAATACGAAGCCATTGCCAAACCAGACAGAGTTGATTACGCAACGTATAACAGGGGAATTGAGGAAGGCAAAAAGTTGTACCGGGAAGCAGCCCCATATTTGATTAAAGCTTACGAAAGCGGCTCCTATCCAAGTTTAAAGAGAGTGCTCTTTAACTTGTATGTACTTTTAGAAGAAAAGGAAAAAGCAGAACCTTATCGGTAATTAAGGTATTCTTAATCTTAAGTAAATTGAAACGTATTTCACGATAAGTGCAATTAAACGATAAAATTAAGATGAAATACATTCCTGGCGTAACTCTTTAATTTTGAAGGCTATGAATTAAAAACTACAAGCACCAGCAGGAGCCTTCATCCCCGGGATTGTGAAATTGTGACACATTTTGACGGATTTCAGATTATTAAATCATTTCTGTCCATATAAATTCGCTTCGTAGAAAAAAAAATTTATATTACGTTTTTTAATCTAACTAAATCGATGAAAAAGCTTAATTCTAAATCAGGCCAGAAAAATTCCCTTCCTTACATTTGGAATAACAAAAAGACTAAAAGGGCTTTCCTCTCTTCGGGATTAGCAAAAGTCGATGTTTTGACAGAAGCCATAAGCTCTTTAAACTTCGTCAATCGTAAACAATACAAACTGTTGCTTGATACGTTTGGATTTTACTTTTTTTCAAGGATTTCAGGATTAAGCGATTTAGCAACATTCGTTAACAGATCTTCAATATGGAGATTTTAACAAATCGTGGTGACGCGACTGATCCGCACATGCGTTTCATCACCATTTGGTAATATATTTTGTGGATATGCATTTTAAATTAACACAAACTATGAAAATTAAGATTCGGAAACAATTAAGGCGCTATTTGCTGATGGAATTACTTCTGTTGACCGGAATATTAGCCGTAGTTTCCTGCAAGGATGAGTATTTATACGACAACAGCGAACCGGAATGGCTCGGTGCGAGTATTTACGACTACCTAAAGTCGAACGAGAATTACACCTATTATACCCGCTTAATTGAAGAAGTAGGTTACCAGGAAGTACTGGCCAAAACAGGTAGTAAAACACTCTTTGTTGCCGATGACGCAGCTTTTGAAGAATTTTTTAAAAATAACACATGGAATGTTTCGAGTTTCGAAGGTTTGAGCTTTACCCAAAAGAAATTGATCATGAAGTTTTCGATGATCGATAATGCTTACCTAATCGAAACTTTATCGAATTATTTCAACGGTTCGCTTCAGGAAGGAACAGCTATGCGGCGTTCTACCTCTGTCTCTGTTCTTGATTCGGTTCCGTTTGAATCGGGTGATATGCTGCCTGATGGTGCGTTCTGGAATGGACACAAAAACAAAGGGATTCACTTGATGAAGGATGCAACTCCCTGGTCGATGGTCCATTTCTTAGAGGGATCATTAAGCAATGCCGGAATCGATAATTCCGACTTTAGATTTATCACAGGTGTTGACCGTAGTACTAACGATGCGCATATTTTTAGCACCAAGGTAAAGGAAAGAGATATTACCTGTAAGAACGGATATATTCATGTCTTGGATAAAGTACTTATCCCCCCAGTAAATGTTGCGGAATACCTCAAAGAAAATCCTAATTCGAGTATATTTTCCAAACTACTTGACCGTTTTAGTGCCCCATATTACAATTCCGCACAAACCAATGCGTATAATCAGGTCAACCCGGAACATCCCATTGATTCGATTTTCGAGAAAATATATTTTTCGGAATACCTGGGACGAATTCGTTATCCCGATGGGCGGCTAATAAGGTCTGAACTTCTTTTGCCTTTTAATCCGGGTCGGAATGATTATGTTTCGTCTGCTGCAGGTAGTTCATTGCAGTCGGATATGGCAGCTGTCATTGCTCCAACAGACCAGGCAATGACAAGTTATTTTGAAACAGGAGCAGGTGTGATATTAAAGAATCGTTTTGGGAGTTGGGAAAACACGCCGGATTACATCATTGTGAAACTGCTTCAACGGCATCTTCGCGAATCATTCCTAGAAACAGTACCTGGCCGTTTTGATAAATTAGTGGATGCCAATAACTCACCAATACCGATCGAGGCCAGTGATATTACAAGTTCGTATGTCGGATTAAACGGTGTGGTTTACAATACTAGCAAGGTATATCCACCTGATGATTACATTTCGGTATATGCACCGGTGTTACTGAGTGAGGAAACCAGTGTGTTCAACTGGGCTGTCGACCAAAACGAATTCGACCTCTACCTGAATGCACTTAAAAGTACCTACAGTTTCTTTGTTCCAACCGATGAATATTTTGAAAATTACATCGATCCGATATCCTACGCTAAAGATGTGAAAGGCGTGATGAAATACTGGTACAATACAGAAACCAATACAGTAAATGCAACCGTTTATGCCTATGATCCGGAGACCGGACAGGTGGGTGACTCTGTAAATACAATTACCAATGAGAACTTCGTGAGGAACCGCTTACTGGACATGCTGGATTCACATATTGTGATCGGTGATGTTGAATCGGGTGCAAAATACTATTTCACCAAGAACGGTAATATATTGTTGGTTGAGGGTTCGGGTTCTGATCTGAAAGTGCAGGCAGGATACGACATTGAAAAGGGCAACGTCGTGAATGTTGTGGATAATGGTCTTTACAGGCAGCAAAATGGTACTACCTACTTCATCGACAAGCCACTCCAGGCACCCTTGCAATCTGTGTACAAAATACTGAGTGAAACACCGGAGTTCAGTGAGTTCTTTGATTTGCTTGTAGGCTTTCCTTCATCTAAAGAAATATTTGTTAAGAAGACGAACTATTACGGTATGGACTTTAACATCAAGTTCTTTAATACGTTTAACTACACGGTATATGTCCCGACTAATGAGGCGATTCAACAGGCCATTTCAGATGGTTTAATTATGAGTTGGGATCAAATCAATGCGCTTGAAGGACAAGAACAAACCGACGCGATTAATAAGCTGGAACGCTTTCTTCGTTACCATTTCCAGGATAATTCGATTTTCGTTGATGGTGATAGTTTTTACAGGCTTTATCAAACTGCAACAATTAAGCTGGACAATGAGGAAACACAATTCCACACGTACAAAGACAAATATTACAGACTTGGAATAACCAGTGATGGTGAAACGTTAAAACTGGATACTGAAAACTATGGTACGGCAAACCTAATTAAAAACAATGGTTTGTATAATATTATGACGCGTGATTATGTATTCAGTGGAAATCCGCAGGCATACAGGGAAATTGATGGTACAGGTGCCGGCTCTGATTTCGCGAATTCATCCATTGTTACTTCTTCTACGGCGATTATTCACCAGATTGATAATATTTTGAGGTTTGAATAAAATGACAACAGATATGAAATTTAAAATTGTTGGAACAATACTGTTTTTTTATCTACTCATACCCTTCGTTTCATTGGGGCAGAATCCAAGGAATGAGCGAGTAGTGACAGGTACTGTTACTTCAGCAAGCGATGGAGAAACTCTTGTTGGGGCTACTGTAATTGAAGCCGACCAACAAAAAAGGATTATTAGTGCAACCATCACTGATATAAATGGACAGTATGTTTTGAAGATAAAAAATCCGGAGAATAATATTGCATTCAGCTTCATAGGATTTATAACACAGGGGCAAAAAATTGGCGATCAGAAGGTTATCAATGTTAAACTAGAAGAAGAATTACAGGTGATAGAGGACATTGTAGTCACTGCAGAAAAAAAAGTTTCTGACGGAACCTTTGAAATTCCGCAACGAGAATTATCAACCGCAGTTCAAACGATTAGTACAAAAGAATTCGAAGGTGTGCAGGTTACTTCCATCGACGAAGCTATGCAGGGGCGTATTGCCGGTTTGGATATTGTAGCCAATTCCGGTGACCTGGGCTCGGGAGCTACCATGAGAATCAGGGGAACCTCATCGATCAACGCGAATACTCAACCGCTGATTGTAGTAAATGGAATCCCTTATGAACTGCAGATAGACCCTTCGTTTGATTTTTCGACAGCTAACGAGGAACAATATGCAAATATGCTGAGCATCAACCCTGATGATATTGAAGAAATAACCGTTTTGAAGGATGCTGCTTCAACTGCTGTGTGGGGGTCGAAAGGTGCCAACGGAGTTCTTGTTATAAAAACCAAAAAAGGAGCCACAGGACCTACCCGCGTACAGTATTCCTATCGTTTTACGGTTGCCAAACAACCTAGAGGTCTGGAAATGCTTAGCGGTGATGATTATACCATGATGATCAAACAGGCCTACTTCAATCCGCAGCAAGACGAAAATGCGGCAAATGTCCGCGCCTTCCTGTATGATGATACCTGGTCAGAGTATGAGAATTTCAATAACAACACCGATTGGGTAGGGGAAGTAACGCAACTGGGTTTCAAGCACGACAATTACATGAATGTTTCAGGAGGTGGAGAAAAAGCACGATATAGAGTTTCAACCGGATTCCTGACGCAAACAGGTACGGTCATCGGACAAAAAATGGACAGAATAACCTCGACGGCTTATCTGGATTATTCTGTGTCGGAGAGGATCAGATTTACTTCCGAACTATCCTTCTATTATACCGATAACGATAGAAACTGGACTGATAATGGATGGTACAGAAGTATTTTGGGGGTTGCTTACCGTAAAATGCCTAATGTTAGTGTTTATCAGCAAGACCTTGAAGGGAACAACACGGATGTTTATTACAATATTTCACGTGATCTGAACCTTCATAACACGCAGCGCGATTTGTACAACCCGGTGGCATTAGCTAACCTCGCCACCAACAACCTGAAAAACTATCGGATACGACCTATATTCAGGTTGCAATACGACCTGCTCGATCCGGAGATTCAGACGCTGCGGTATAACCTGGATGTTTCATTCGATGTAAACAACGATAAAGTGAGTAAATTCTTACCGGCAGAGGTGTCCAACGCTCCATGGAACGACGGTGCTATTAACCTTGCAGAAAGTTATGAATCTGAGAGTGTAACGGTGAGGGCGGAGAACAGAATGACCTGGGAACCTAAAATTTATAATCCGGATCATTCGCTGTTAGTCCAGGGATCTTTTGAATTCACGACTGGTAACAGTGCTTCACAGGGGATGGGGGTAACAAACCTGCCTTCTGGGGATATTGTCGATGCTTCAGCTCAGGGATATTCAACAGGTATTTCTTCAAGTCGGTTCGCCTACCGGTCGAATGCGATGACTTTCAGAGCTCACTATGTATTTAAAGATCGGTACATTTTAACTGGGACCTTTCGACGGGATGGTAGTACCAAATTTGGTGAAAAATACAAATACGGAAACTTCCCGGGAATTTCTGCCAAATGGATTATATCGGACGAAGACTTTATGCAGTCTACCAAAAAATGGCTGAGTATGCTGGCCATTCGCCCAAGTTGGGGAATCACAGGGAATCAGCCCGATGCGGAATACCTGCATTTTAGCCGTTATTCACCTTACGGAAGCTATATTGACATACCGGCAACCCGTCCAACAACTTTACAATTATCTGATTTGAGATGGGAAAAGTCTACTTCCTTTAATTTTGGAGTTGACCTGGGATTCCTTGATGATCGTTTGGTATTCGACCTAAATTTCTACAATAAACGTACGGAAGATCTTTTATTTAGAAATCTGGCAGTGCCCAGTTCTTCCGGATTTAGTAATGTTGCCTGGCAGAATGTGGGAATAATGGATAACAATGGATGGGAGCTGAATTTCTATAGTGCCCAGGCAATCCGTGGAAACGATTGGTCTGTCGATTTCAATTTCAACTTGTCAAATTATGTGAATACAATCGTTGAATTAAGAGACGATATACTTGCCAATTACAATGGTGATTATGATTATTCTAATGGTACCTATTTGTCAAGGCTTCAGGAAGGTAACTCCTTCGGTTCTATTTATGGATTCAGATTTATGGGTGTCTATCAATATAACGATTATATTGAAGGCGAGCAGGAAAGTGCTCCCATAGCCCGAGATGAAAATGGAAATGTATTTACCAATGAAGAAGGCAATCCGCTGCCCATGTATTTTGCATATGGTAAAAGCAATGAATACCAGTTCAGAGGCGGAGATGCCATTTACGAAGATATAAACAACGACGGTAATATCGATGAACTGGACATTGTATACCTGGGCAATTCGAATCCAAAATTAAATGGAGGTTTCGGTTCAACCTTCCGCTATAAAAACTTTTCAGTAACCGCGTTTTTTAATTTCCGATATGGGAACAAGATTGTAAACAGGGCTCGAATGAATGCCGAAAATATGTATTACAACGACAATCAAAGTACTTCAGTGAACTGGCGTTGGAGAAAAGACGGTGATGTAACCGAAATGCCACGTGCTTTGTACAACTATGGATATAACTGGCTGGGTAGTGATCGCTATGTGGAGGATGGTTCATTCGTGAGAATGAAATACCTGACATTCAACTATTCCATTCCAAAAGCGAAACTGGAGAAATACAATTTGCAGCAAGTAAGTTTTTATCTTACCATAAACAACTTGTTTGTTTTAACAAAATATACTGGAGTTGATCCGGAGGTAGGTTATGGCTCCTTCGGTGTGAGTGTGGATGACTCTCCAACCCCGCGTTCAAAAGATGCGACTTTCGGAGTTTCTGTGACCTTTTAATTTATGACGATGAAAATGAAAAAATTTATTTCCATATTATCGATAGCAGGCCTCTTGATCGTTACTTCGGGTTGTGCTGATTGGCTGGACTTAAGGCCTGAGAGTGAAATTGTTCTTGATGATTTCTGGCAGGATGAGAGCCAGGTAACCCAGGTGCTGGCAGCGTGTTATCGCTCGATAACAGAGGGTGGTGTGATGGATCGAATGCTGGTGTGGGGCGAATTAAGATCCGATAATGTAACCTATGGCAGAGGTATGCCAAGCGACATGTCAAAACTTCTTAACGCAGATATCTCTGCAGATAATGGATATTGTGCATGGGGTTCTTTCTACACCGTAATAAATAACTGTAATAACTTTTTGTTCTATGCTCCCGGAGTTGTTGATCTTGACGCTAACTTCACGGAATCGAAACTTCATTCCATGGAGGCTGAAGTGCTCACTTTACGTGCACTCATGTATTTTTACCTGGTACGCACATTCGAGAAAGTTCCATGGATTGATCAGCCAAGTATCGACGATGCACAAGATTATAACATTCCTCAATCACCGGAAGAGTTTATTTTGGATAACCTCGTGAACGATCTGCTTACTGCCTTAAGATATTCACGTGACAGCTATGAAACCAATGAATATAGCAAAGGAAGAATCACAACCAATGCTGTGAGGGCATTATTGGCCGACATTTATTTATGGCAAGAGGAATACACCAAATGCATTGAAATCTGCGATCAGATCCTAAATGATCCTAATTCAGAGCTTGAACTATTGCCGGGAGAAGATGTAATTCCTTATGTTTTTTATCAGGGGAATTCGAAAGAAAGCATTTTTGAACTGCAATTTGATGATAACCAAATGTATAACTGGACTGTGCGTAATTTATATGGAGGACTGGGTGTCGTTCAGGGACAGTGGAGTTTCCCAGGCGTTTTGGTCACCGGGAAATACAGTCCGTTTAACTTTGTTGCGGGAAGCAACACGGAAAGTAAGGAAGATTTACGCGAAAAGGATTTTCTCCGTCAGGAAGCAGGAGGTGATACGTATTATGTATTTAAATATGCCGGTGTTGAACGACTGGAGGATCCTACAACAGAGGCCAGCTATTATTATTACCGCAACTCAACATCCAACTGGATTGTATACCGTCTTTCAGAAATTTACCTTATGAAAGCAGAAGCGATGATACAGCTTGAAACGAACACAGCGGAAGCTGTTGAACTGATCAATACTATATACATGAGATCTAACACGGAAGAAGGCGAACAGGGTTTAATTGCGGATAATTACACTTCAAAACTCAAACTCGATGAATTATATATGAGAGAGCGCCAGCGGGAATTGATGTTTGAAGGGAAACGCTGGTTCGATCTGATGCGGATGGCACGACGTGTTGATTCTCCGGCACCGCTATTGAGCTACGTGACAAAAAAATCTTCCGGAGGAACGGGAAGTGGTAACACCTCTAAGTTGTCGGTTATGGATGCCTTGTATTTACCAGTGCATACCGATGAGTTAAAATCCAATAGCGCACTTGTGCAAAATGAATTTTATAAGGTATACGGTGAAGAATAGAGTGATATGCAAAAAAGTTCGAATATTAAAATCTACAAAATGAATTTATCAGTCATATACAATATATCAGGAAAAGGATACTGCAAGGGAATGTCATGGTTAAGGATCGTAATAATGACTGCAATGATTATACTTGCTGGTTGTAACAGCGATGATGTTGGAGACAGTTATTATACATTCACAGGTGAAACAGTAGGTCAGTTTATTAAGAATCGTCCTGAAAGTTACTCCGAGTTTACCCAGGTCCTCGAAAAGACAGGCGTGATAGGTTTATTGAATGCCTACGGTGAATATACGTGTTTCCTGCCCGATGACCAGGCTATGATCAGATTTTATCAAAGTAAAGGGAAAAGCTCGGTGGATGATTTCTCAGATGATGAACTCAAGAAAATTGCTTATGATCATATCATAAAGGACTTTGCCATCACCACAGAAGATTTTGTAGAAGGATTTCTGAATAAACAGACGATGAGTGGTCGTTTTATAGATATTGGGATTTCTCCTGGTGAATCAGGCCTTATCTATACTGTGAATACTGCTTCGACAATTACAGAAAAAGATATTGAAGCCCATAATGGTGTTATTCACGAAATCAGTGAAGCAGTATCCCCAACGGAGAATTCATTAGTGGAGGCTATATCACTGGATAATAATTTTTCACTCTTTTATGAAGCATTGCAGGCAACAGGTCTGGATCAGGAATTGAACCTGATCAAAGACGAGAGTTATGAACCGGATCCGGAATATGTGGACCTGGAGAATTCAAATGCTGTGTATAACTATGCCAAAGTCCGTGTTCCGCGTGAACGGAAATATGGTTTCACGGCCTTAATGGAAAGTAATGCAACTTATGCCGAAAATGGTATTACTAATTTGGATGAGTTAAAAGCTTATGCAAAACAGGTGTATGACGATTTGTATCCGGAAGATGCTTCGATTAACGATGTAACCGATAGGAAGAACAGTCTAAACCGATTTGTGGCATACCACCTGCTCAATAAAAAGCTTCCTATGAGGCTTTTCATCGAGAAATACGACAATACAGGAATGAATTACGAATCAACAGGCGAAACTCACTCCGTAAAAGTAGTGGATATGTTCGAATACATTGAAACCTTGTGTCCGAACACATTGATTGAGGTGCGTACGCTGCGTACAACAAACGAATACAATATATTCAATTTGATCCCGGAAACAGGTCAGGCCATTCGCTTAACCGAGAATTTTGATAACGACGCCTTGAATGGAGTTTATCACGAAATCGATAATATTTTGGTTTATACTGCAGAGGTGGAACGTATGCTTTCTACGAAACGAATCAGAATGGATGTAGCCAGTTTCTTCCCTGAGTTTGTGAATAATAATATTCGTATTGGGAATTCACACATTGGAGGTGGCCTATTTTCGGAACATTGGATTATTCAAAATGGATTTGCTGACCGCATTTGGGCATCTGCAACAACCTCGGTAAGGTATTTTAATTCGGATGACCGATTTATGGATTACCAGGGAGACGAGTTATGGTTAGGTGGTTTATACGATTTTGAAATTACCACACCACCTATACCTCCGGGAACATACGAAGTACGTTTTGGTTATCAGCCAACTCCTTTGCGAGGTGTGGCACAATTGTACTGGGATGGTACACCTACGGGTATTCCACTCGATTTGAGCATGCTGGCTAACGATCCGGATATTGGCTATCAATATCCGGGAACAGATCCAAGAGATCCTGAGGGTTTTGAAAACGACAAGGCGATGCGCAACCGAGGATACATGAAGGGTCCTGCCAGTTATACCGTTATTGCCGAGTGGTGGTATACGGGTGCCAGTGCACGTATGAGCGAGGATGTTCTTCGACGGATTCTGGGAATCTACACCTTTAATGAATGGAGTACGCATACTTTCTCAGTTAAAGCTGTTAAATCAGGTGAATTTATGTTCGACTACCTGGAGTTTGTTCCACTTGAGGTATTGGAATACGAGGACATTTATTAAGAATTGAAATGCAATTAAAAATGAGATACAAACATTTAAAAGGCTTAGTTCCCCTCCTGGCTTTTATGTTGCTGGCAGCGGCTTGCACCCAGGAATGGGACGAACACTACGATGAAGGTTCTTTTGATCTTCCTGATAAAACCGTCTCTGAGTATATTAAAGCGCAGTCGGAATTGAGCACCTTTTCGGGCTTGCTGGAGACAACCGGTTACGATGAAGTTCTTAACGCTTCGCAGTCGTACACCGTTTGGGCGCCAACGAACGATGCATTGAGTGGTGTAGATATTTCCGACAACGAAATGATGATAAGAACGGTTAAGAATCATATATCACGAAGCAGGATTACTACTTCCGGTGTAGAAAATTCATATATCCGGATGCTCAACAGTAAATTCGTACCATTTACAAAAGAGGGTTCAGGATACATCTTTGGTGAGAACAATGTCATACAGGCGAATCAACCGGCAACAAATGGCTTGATTCATTTGATAGATGGTTACGCACCTTATGTATACAACCTTTGGGAATATATTGGAGAAACAGATGGTCTTGATTCGTTGCGCGAGTATCTGTATGGCAAAACAGAAATGGTTTTCGATGCAGAGAACAGTACTGAGATTGGTTCCAATGAAGATGGAGAGGTGATCTATGACAGTGTTTTCGTAGTCTCGAACCCTGTTTTGGAAGAATTAGGGAGCATCGACGTCGAAGACAGCATTTATACCGCGATCATGCCTGACAATACGGCCTGGAATGAAGCATATTCAAGAATAGAAGGCTATTTCAATTTTCCTAATGATGCGGGTAGTACTGTGCGCCAGAAGGACTTAACCCAATTCACGCTAATCCAGGACATGCTTTATCGTGGACGCATTAGCGAACCCGAAAATCTCGATTCGATCAGATCAACAAATGGAAATGTTTTCCATAATCCTGGAGAGCTGTTTGGGGGACTGGATTACGAATCGCTTAGTAACGGATTGGCATACACTACCAGCCAGATGCCTTTTGCCGACACAACTTCCTTTTTTAAGGAGATCAGAGTTGAGGCAGAATATTCCTTTGGAAGGACGAATACAGGAAGCAATATTTTTGTGAGATCAAGTTATGGAACTGATTTTACGGCATCGAATAACTATTATATTTTGGTTGATCCTACTTCAACCGAACCAGCTGTAGAATTTTCTATTCCGAATACGCTTTCGGCGAAGTATAATATTTATTGTGTATTTGTTCCTGCCAAAATTGTGGATCCGAACAATCTTACCCCATCAAAAGCGAAATTCCAGCTCACGTATATTCGAAGATCAAGTGGAAGTACCTTCATCAAACGAGTTACACCGGAAAATAATGTAACCGATCCAAGCGGATTGACTAAGATGTTTGTTGATCAGTTCGATTTTGAATATGCTAATGTCATTGACCAAGATTACGATAGAATTGCGGTAAAACTTGAGGTTACCAGCGATGTAACAACGCAGGAGGAACAGTCGGGTGATTTCAGCCGGACAATGCGTATCGATTGTATCATTTTAGAACCCGTCCTGGAATAGGTTCAAAAAATAGTAATGATGATAATGAACAGAGATATCAAAATAATAAATACAATGAGGAATTGTATCATGCGAAAATTCCTGCGTTCGATCATTCTGGCCGGAACAATAGCCATCTGCAATTTGGCTTACGGACAAACGGATACCATTTTGGCAACTGGTTCTGTGGTTCAAGATACGACAGTGCTTGTTAATCCTTCGGCATACCTGGTTAAAGGTGTAGTTCGGGATGTTATTACCCAGGAACCAATAGTTGCTGCTCAAATTCGTTCAAAAAGTCACAAAACAGCTGCTACTACTGATGAAAACGGAAGTTTTGAGATTGAAGTTATTTCTTCGGGTGAAATACTGGTTGTTGTGGCCTACGATTACAACCAGCGAGAAGTACCGGTTCGTGGAAGAGCAGAGCTTGAAATTGATCTTTATTCTGATTTGTACCGGGATTTGCACAAAGAAGTTGAAGGACTTGTGGGACCTGTTAGTTCCAACTATGCGCCAAATGCAATCAATGGTACCCGCGACCTTGGATATCCCAAATATATTTCAGTGGATGATGCCATCCAGTCCAGTTTAGGAAGTGATGTACGCGTTTTGAGCCGATCTGGAAACAGTGGTTTGGGTTCCTCGTTGTTTATTCGTGGATTGAACTCGGTAAACATGAATGCACAACCACTTTTTATTGTCGATGGTGTGATTTGGAATAATTATTTCGATTTACAATCGGTTCACGACGGTTTTTACAACAATCCCCTCGACGATATCGACATGAGCGATATTGAGAGTGTCACGGTTATTAAAGATGGAACATCGATCTATGGTTCCAAAGGAGGGAATGGAGTAGTTGTAATCAAAACCAAACGTGGAGAAGACCTGGCCACAAAAATCGTATTCAACTCCTATGCAGGTTTGGCTGAAAGACCAAGATCGCTGCCAATGATGGACGGTGATCAGTTCAGGGTCTATACCACAGACCTAATAGGAACGACAGACTTTACTTTTGAAGAGATCGATGAAATGCCGTATTTGAATGATGATCCCAATTCAATTACTTACAAGAAATACCACAACAATACCAACTGGGAAGATGAAGTATACAAACAAGGAATAACTCACAGCTACAACATCAGTGTAAATGGTGGTGACGATAAGGCCCTTTATTACTTCTCTCTTGGCTATACCGGAAATAAAGGCATAGTTAAAACAACGGACCTACAGCGACTCAACGCCCGAACAAATGCTGATTTTTTTCTCTCGGAGAATGTAAAACTGGGAATGAATGTTGGTTATACCAGTATCGATCGTACATTACTGGATGATGGAATCAATTTATTCACGTCTCCTACATATCTGGCCATGATTAAGGCTCCTTTCCTGAATCCTTATTCATATACGCCTACCGGAACACTGACGACTGATTTGGAAGATGCTGATAATTTCAATGTTGGTAACCCAACAGCAGTTATAGCAAATGCGCTGAATACAAACAAACATTACCGCCTGTCGATTGGGTTTAAACCCGAATTTAAGCTGTCATCATCACTTACCCTGAGCACCCAGTTCGACTATGCCATTGATAAATTCAAAGAAACTTATTACAGTCCGATGACAGGTGTAACCGATCGCATCCTTCCAGGTATTGGAATTTCAGAAAATGTTTTCAAGAGCCAGATTATGCGGAACATCGCCATATTTGATGATACGCAGCTAAAGTTTGAAAGACAGTTCGAAGAGCTACACACTGTTAAAGCGGTTGCTGGTATCCGTTATATTTCCAACTTTTTGGAAGTGGATTATGGAGAAGGCCATAACTCGGGTTCAGACCAAAAAAGAAACCTTTTGGACCAACTTATTCGATTTACCGATGGTGCAAACAATCGAGTTAAATCGATATCGAATTACCTCTCGGTTGACTATAGTTTTGACAACCGTTATTTTGTTTCTGTTGCAGTAGCAGCAGATGCTTCCTCACGTTTTGGAAGAGAAACCAAGGGAGGATTCCAGTTGTTTGATCGAAGCTGGGCCATATTCCCATCGCTCAATGCAGCTTGGTTAATTTCTTCCGAGAAATTTATGGCGGACGTGGAGGCTGTTGATTGGCTGAAATTGCGCGTCGGTTACGGACTCTCAGGGAACGACGATATTGAACCTTATGCCTGGACTGCATTTTTTACTTCAATGCCTTACATGGATCGAGCCAACGGTTTGGTTCTGGGCAATATTGGAAATTCCGAGATACAGTGGGAGACTACTACAAAAGCGAGTCTTGGACTGGATGCGATATTGTTTAACAATCGTTTGTCCATAAGCATAGACGCTTATAGCAACAAAACTAAAGACTTGCTGTTCCTGAAATCATTACCTGTGGTTTCGGGTAGCGGATATTACTGGGGTAACGGTGGAGAATTGTCAAATAAAGGTGCAGAGTTCTCTGCCGATCTGAAACTGATCAATCTTAGTACTTTCAAATGGGAACTGGGAGCCAGTATTGGACATTACACGAATAAAATAGAATCCTTGCCAGATGGTAACTATGTTACATCGATATATGGAGCTGATGTTCTGACTTCAGTTGGAAATCCGGCAGGTGTTTTTTACGGTTATAAAACCATGGGTGTTCTTACTACTGCAGAGGCTGCTGCCAGTGCAAACCTGAGAGTTATTGATGAAGACGGAGTTTCGCATTATTTTGAAGCCGGCGATATGCATTTTGACGATTTAAACAACGACGGGATCATCGATGATAAAGACCGTCAGGTGATCGGTAATCCGAATCCTGACTTCTACGGTTCATTCAACAGTAAAATCGATTTCATGAATTTTACACTTGATCTGCTCTTTACTTATTCTTACGGGAACGATGTTTACAACGCCTTGCGCGCTAATCTCGAATCAGGAAGTATGCCCCATAATCAAACCACCGCGATGCTGAATCGCTGGTTTTACGAAGGTCAGGAAACCTCTCAGCCAAGAGTAGCTTACACAGATCCGATGGGCAATGCCCGTTTCTCTGATCGATGGATAGAAGATGGATTATACCTGCGGTTTAAAACATTGTCATTGGGCTATAATGTTCCGTTAAAAGGCACTGTTATTAAGGGACTCAAGTTCTGGATTTCGGCAGATAACCTGTTTACGCTTTCAAATTATTTAGGACGGGATCCGGAGGTATCAATAAAAAGCGATGTACTCTACCAGGGGATCGATGCAGGCATGCTGCCGGTCACCAGAAGTTATTTCGTCGGAGTTAAAATGAACCTGTAATTTAAATTGGAAATTTTAAGGAAGATGCGGAATTAGTAACCGTTTTAAAGAAAAAAAGATGAAGAAATTAAATCAAATATTATTCGGGCTGGTTGTTCTGTCCGTTATTGCCATCAGTTGCGACACGCTGCTGGATGTTGATTCCGAACGTATCATGCTTCCGGAAAATCATCAGATAGATTCACCCAATGACTCTATTTATTCGATGGTTGGGATTTTTTCCAAATTGCAAAAACTGGCCGATCCCTATGTCGTGCTCGGAGAATTGCGGGGAGACCTGATGGACATCACCGAAAATGCAGGAATTGAACTTCGTGAAATAAACGATTTCAATATATCAAAGGACAATCCTTACAATGTGATTGAAGATTACTATTCAGTGATTAATCACTGCAATTACCTAATCAATAACATTGATACTACCTTATCCGCAGGAGGAGAAAAATCACTACTGAAAGAATATGCAGCTGCCAAAACGATCCGCGCATGGACATATATACAGCTGGGATTAAATTATGGTACTGCCAAATATTACGAAGAACCACTGTTAACAGTACAGGATGCAGAAGCTGATTTTCCGGAGTACACAATCCACGAAATGATTCCGCTTTTGATCCAGGATCTTGAACCTCTAAAGTTCACGGAAACTCCGGGAGGAATCTCGCTTGGTGTTGATATGACAAGTGAAAAATTGTTTTTTCCAATCCGCTTAATGCTGGGTGAACTTTACCTGTGGAATGGACAATACGAAAATGCAGCCCGTGAATATTATGCTGTAATAGAAGAGGAACGTCATGTGATTGATGAAACGTTCAGCTCGACCTGGACAGTAGATAACGGTGTTTTTGTTGATAGATACACGATTGATCAGAATTACCTGAACATTTTTCAACTGACGAACCGCGAACAAATCTCCATGATTGCGGGCTCTACTGAGTTAGGAGAAGAAGATGAATTGATTAAAATGACTTTTGAGAATTATGAGGTTACACCTTCCCAGGTTGCGATTGATAACTGGAACACACAAATCTATTATTACAACGAAAATGCAACCATTCCGGGAGATTTGAGGGGGAATATTGGATCTTATATTAGTTCGGGGAATCTGGCTGGTTCATCCAATATTAATGTGATTCTAAAATATTATTTGATGGGAGAACAAGCGGAAATGTCAAAAGCAGTTCTGGTTTACAGGGTGGCAACCCTTTATTTGCGTTATGCTGAAGCAGTAAACCGGGCCGGCAAACCTAACCTCGCTTTCGCTGTCCTGAAGCACGGCATGAATATGGATGCACTTGAAGTGGACACCATAGTTCCACGTCGTGAAAAATACAGTGCATATACGGACTCTACCGGGACCTTTCTTGATTATGTGGATTTTAGTAATATCGCTTTTGATCAAAACATTGGTGTACATTCGAGGGGATGTGGTAACATGGATCAGGCCATTGACTATGTGATTCCTGATTTAAATTCGCAGATGGATTCCATTCTTTATGTTGAAGATAAAATTATCGAAGAACTGGCGCTTGAAACCGCTTTCGAAGGCAACCGTTTCCAGGATCTGATACGAATTGCAATGCGACGAAATGATCCGGCTTTTCTTGCCGACAAAGTTGCACAAAAACATACAGGTAACGAAGCGGCAATTCGATCACTTTTAATGGATGAAAATAACTGGTACATTGAACCTTGATTTCTGGTCATATAAGTATAAAATAGTCTAAGTTCGATCAAAGAAAAGCACGGGTATTTCGTGCTTTTTTTGAGTGGGAAGTATCTTAATATTGAATAAAGATGGCTGTTTGATCAGGATGAAGATTTTAAAATATCTGAGTGAAATTTTTTAGTATGTTGAGCACTACTATTAAACAACACGATGCATGAAATTTAAGAAAGCTATATTTTTATTATCACTTATTTTTACTGTTGCATTGAACAGTAGCCTTAAAGGACAAACAACTTCCAACCGGGCACCAGAAGCTGCGGTCACAACCTCCTTTGTTTCTCCATGGGAAACTTTGTCGGCAGTCAACGATGGTGTAGTATCATCCAGTTCAACATCGAAACCGGCGGCAGGTGCTTATGGCAACTGGAACGGTGATGCATATTTCAATACCTACAACTGGGTACAGTATGAATGGGATAGTGCTATAAATGTTGTATCAACTTCGGTGTATTGGTGGTCTGATGGAGGAGGCATACTCCAACCAACCGATGCTTACGTTGAATACTGGAATGGTGTGAGTTGGATAAATGCCGGACATGTCAGGACAGATCTAAATCATTATAATTCATTGAATATCGGAGCTTGGACAAGTAAAATTCGGATCTTTATGAAAAGTGAACGGTCAACCGGCATTATAGAATGGCAGGTACAGGCAACAGATGAAAGTCCTTGTGGACCACCTGAAATTATCACTACCGTAAAAATCAACGATTCTGAGGAAGTGCAATTATCGAATGTGGTTGTAAAAAAAGGAGACAATGTTTTTATTTCTGCCCAGGTTTCTGATGAAGCACAAATTTACTGGTTTGGTCCTGAAAATTTTGAAGCAACAGCAATTAATAGCATTTACCTGGAAGAATTACAACATGAGCAGACCGGTACTTACAGGATTGCCTGTCTCAATAACTGTGGTGGTTTTTCTGAAGCGAGGGTAAATATTACCGTAAATTCCAAAAATGATGGCTCTGCATTCGTATGGCCTGATTATGAGCCAAGCATCTATTATGATTTCAGGGATGAGTTTCCTGCATTAGAAATGCCAACAAAAGATCTTGACGATTGTGCAAATGTTGCCGGTCGTAAGTCCTCGGGATGGTGGACTTTTGTTTGGGGGCCGAACAAACGCTCTGAGGTAACCGATTTGGCCATTGATAATATGCTTGAGCGATTCAACGAGGATTTCGCCTATTTCCGCGATACCATGGGATGGCCACCTGATCACAGGGCAAAAAACGGCTATAGAAGTGCCATTTACCTATATGGTTCTGGATTGTGTACTGACAATGCTGATACTACTGCTCTCGGCGGCTGGATGGGAAATATTAGTTTCGAGGGCGAGAACTGGCCAATGGTATTGGCTTCCTATTATCCCATTAGCAAATTTGATCCGAAATATCCGGACGATGGTTCAAGGGGGGCTATGATTCATGAGGGAATTCATGCGCTATTAGCCGATCTGCCCGGTGCAAGAAATTCAGCCTGGTTTCATGAAGGAGGGAATACATGGTTGCAGCAGGAAATGGAATCTCAGAAATCAGGCGATTACTCATCGATGGGCTTTTTGAATGCCGGTGCTATGATCGCACCTTTTATGCCCATAGAATGCTATAGTGGATGGCTTCAGGATGAAAGCTTTGGTGGCCCATCTGCTGAAGGAGTCAATATGTTTGATGGAAGCCAGCAAATTTGTACCTGGAAGAACTTGTTGGGTGGAAACCAGTACGGAAATATGTTCCCGGTTATATTCAGTCAGATATTTGGCGACCACAGCGTTGCATGGATCTGGCGCTATTGTGAAAACCGTGTTTTGGAAGGCATTGCAGACACCCTGGGAGATTATCAAACCAGACGCCTGATTATGGAGTACAGGGCAAAACAGGCAATGCTGGATATAGGTAAATGGTCCGGCGCCAGCCGAAAGTTGGTGGACGCAAATTTTGGGTTGCAGGTTCGGGCGGAGTGGCAGCCTTCATGGCTGAATCCTCCTGTGTGGATTGCAACCCCTTATGCCATAACATCTGATGATGGGACTGGCCTACTTAAGCCGGAATACCGCACATCTCCCGGATGGTCCGGGGCCAACCAAATTCCATTGATTGTTAATGCAGATACGGTCGTTGTGAAATTTCTTCCTGTAGGTGAAAATATGAGTTGCCAGTTATGTTACAGAGCCACCGACGGATCAGTAGTTTATGGTGAACCGGTGCTGGGAGGAGAATGCAAGTTGATACTGGACAAAGAACCAGCCAACAATGCAGTTATAGCAGTGATTTGTAATACAGATTATATTTATGAAGGTGAGCAAACCAGGAAAGCACATTTCGACTATCGTCTGAAAATAGTAGATGGAATCAAAGAACGGGGACACTGGAACGTTAAATGGTACCAGTGGGATAAAAAGTTGAATAATATTGCTTTGCCTCCGCCGGTTACGGACGTTCAATCATTGCTTCAAAGTACTGAATCGTTAAAAGTTTATCCCAATCCGGTAGCTGGGGGTGCTGAATTCCGGATTAAGTTGAACAGTGGGGCAGGGCAGAACACAGATGTAAGGATTTACAACCTGAGAGGACAGTTGGTCTTATATAAGAGAAACAGTGAAACAGATATGATCGTAAACAGCTCAGAATTTGGAAAAGGTGTTTACCTTATCTGGGTTAAAAATTTATACAGCATTCAAACGTCCAAATTGGTTATACAATAAAGGAATTGTGCGGATCACTTCGCTATTTTCCAAGGACAAAACAGATTTATATTCAGGTCTGTATCCAATCTATTAGGTAAGCAGTTGATAAAACTAATTCAACTCAATGCTCAAAATTTTCACAATGAATAACTTTCCTGCCCGTATGATTTAAACTGATTAGTGGTAAATGGAGGATTACATTATTTTAATCATACTTCCACTTCGTTTTCCATATGAAGTAACAAATTTATAAAAGTATATTCCTTCCTTCAAGGCTTTCCCGTTTAAGTCTTTTCCATCCCATGTATAACTTTGACCTCCTGCATTTAACTTTTCATTGAATATTTCGGTGACTATTCTTCCTGTTACATCAAATATTTTCAGGCTCGCCTGAGTTTCATGTTCCACGTAAAATTTGAAATTAGTTTTGTTGCGAAACGGATTGGGGAAGTTTTGCAGGTATAAAACTTCTGAAGAATTATCCCTCGACGCGTCGGATAAACCGGTAGGAATGGAATCAGTCTTAAAAACGGACAATACGATCGCCGAATAACCGGGGGATGTAAAACTAACTTCCTGCCCACTAATGTTAGCCTGAAAACCATCGAAAACTTTAATGTTTTCAGGATCGGCATATGTATTTTCCTGATAAAGCGAATTTGCCGAAACAATAGCTAAGCTGCTTGATTTAGGTAAAAAAGACGAATCGATATTTAGAACTACCGGGACGGAATTTTCTGCTGTATTCACTAATTTGAAATATACCACGCTGCTGTCGGATGAGATGGTGGATACTGCATTCAGGGAGGGATATGTTCCCTTCATTTCAAGGTAGTTTGGTGCATAGTGCTCGCGCCATAATTTCATAACCACATAATTGGGAGCGGGAAACCAGGCGGAATTGTTAAAATTAATAAAGGCATTGTTCCAGCTGTTGCCGGCGCTTTCGTGACGCAACCATAAAGCCGGGCCACCTAAGGTAAAGGTTTCTCCCTGGCGTTCAAACATATTCAGCATTCCGCCCGCATATAAACCGCAACGCCAGTCGATGGGAGACCATACATTCCATTCCGACATATAAATCTGAATATCGGGATTCGAAGAGTTTTTGATGGTGCCCGTAAGGTTGCTTACAAAATTCTCATAATTCGTAACTCCGGTTGCATAATTGTCAGGATTCTCATAGTGGTGTGTACTGATATAATCCATTAAATCAGCACATTCATTGATCAGGGTTCTGTTCCAGTTATAATCATAACTGCCGCTGCCACACAGAATCACTTTTATGTCCGGGTATTTTGCGCGCATGGCTGGCACAAATGTTTTCACTTTATCGATGTATGCATTGATTCCTGCTGCCCAAACTTCATTATCGATTTCCCAATACTTCACATTGTACGGCTCAGGGTGGCCGTTTGCAGCCCTGACTGCACCCCATGTCGTTGTTGTGTCTCCGTTACAATATTCCATCCAGTCCAGGGCATCCTGTAAATATTCTTCATCGCTAAGTTTTTTTGAAATACCCGCACCGCATGTTGTATTCAGTATACCTGTGTTTATAACTATCAATGGCTCGGAACCGGTTAGTTCACACATTTTCATAAACTCATCAGTTCCGTAAGAATTTACATCCCTGTCGTTCCAAAGCTCAATGGGATAGGCCACTCGCTCGTATTGTTCCCCAATTCCGTCTTTCCAAAAATAAGCGGAAGCATAGCATCCGCCCGGCCAACGGATGATTGGAGGTTGCAAATCCTCAACTGCATCGAGCAAGTCTTTCCTAAAGCCATGATTTTCCATTACGTCCTGGCCCATTAAACTCACCTGGTCGATACTGACTGTTCCTGGATTTGACATGCTAATCTGCAAAGTTCCCTGGGTTGATGAATTCCCGATGTCAAATTCAAATTTGAATTCTTTCCAGTCTGTACTGTTCACTATGAAATCTGTTTGAGCAAGAGCAATGTTGCTGGCCAATATTTTCACGGAGAGATCAGTTTCATCATCGCTTTTTGCCCAAAACGAGCCGTAATATTTTTGCTTTTTTAAATTGATAGCATTTTGCCTGATCCAGGCTTCCTCTGTTGATGGATTCTCCAGTAAAACGCAAATATCGCTGTTTAGCGCATTGCCCGAACTATAGATCAGGGCATTGGATGAACTCTCCCAGTTATTGAAATTTGTTTCGGTAATTTCCTCGATCTCCGGAATTTGGTTGTAAATGGTATCGCCAGAAGAAACCGCAGTTACCACAATGTTTCTGAAAGAAGCACTGGTCGACCAGGTTCCTATTCCTGCCCGGCCGTTAATGTGTGCAGAATTATCGGTTAAATTAAATAAACTGTTGCCATCCAACCATACCTGGAACTGATTTCCTTCACAACGAATGCGTATTTTGTACCATTGGTCTGTATTTATGCTTCCTCCAACCGGATTCCCAAATACCGATTGACGATTTCCGTCTGTGGCTTTTTCGATGGCATGTTGTGTATTGTTCCAACCTCCCAGATTTAACCAGTAAAAGTTGCCATCAGTGGCTCTGAACATGATTAAAAAACCTTCATAACCACCTGTCTTTTTTGCTTCAAGGTTTATTTCGTAATCCGTCCAGTTTTCATCACCAAACAGCAGACGCACATCCTGATTTAACGATGTTTGTATAATTTCATCTCCTTCAATTTCCCAGGTTCCGGAAGGTAGATCGGTCATCTCAAAACTCCTGTTCCAAATCTGTTCTCCCCACAATCCACCATTTGCTGAATTATAAATGTGTTCCAGGAATTGACCATAAACATTCACGTCAATCTTATGGAGTACATTTTGCGTGTTTATCTCGTATGTTGTTTGAGCTTTTGAACAGCTTGAAAGCGATAGAAATATAAAGGGCGTTAAAAGATAGAAGCAAATATTTTTTAAGTCCATAATTTATAATTAGTAGTGATTAGTATAAAAGTAATTCAGTGATTTTCATTGATGCATGACCATTCCTGACTTTACAGGATAGCCCTCTGAGGAGACAGTGTAAATAAATATGTTGCCGTTTTGACCTAATTCATCATAAGTAATTTCAACTGTTTGTTTTCCAGATACGCTAGAAAAGGATTTCCGGCAAACTTCCTGTCCTAAAAGGTTTTGAACAACAATATCTAAACTGGAATAATTTTGCGAATTGATTTCAACCGTAAACTTTTGATTGAACGGATTTGGATAAATAACAGGTGAAATATTTTCTGAAGCAATCATTTCCTGGTTGGCAGATACAAATACCGGTTCGATCCTTTCCATTTCTGAATCCAGCCAGTCGATTCTTTCGCTGATCCAACTTTTCAGATAGTTGATTTCGTTCTCATAGGTGCCTCCTACATAATTGTTTGGCCAAACGTATGTGCTCAGTACATCAAACTTTTCAAAGTTTCTCACTTGTGCTGTTTGCAGAAGATTTTGACAGGAATCAATAAAATGATTGATCGTATTTTTACTGAGTACATTTTCCCTTAGTTTTTCCCATCTGTATTTAAGCAAAGTTTCAAAATACGGATCTTCCCTGAATCGGTCCCACCAAAATGGGATTTCGTACCAGTCTCCGGCACCAATACCATCCGAGGCCCAACCAATTACATTCCCCGCACTAAAAAAGTTTGCATTGCCAAAACAAATGTTGTAATCCCAGAAAGGTGTCATGGTAAGTTTACCCCCTTTGCTGTCCTTGTCCTTATGAAAATAAACGCTCACCCTGTAACCGTCAAGGTCGCGGCTTAATTCGGTGATAATAAAATAGTCAATAAAAGATTCTACATCGATATAAGCTCTGTATCCCAGATTGGGATCTTTGAAATTTTCTCCGTGCAAGGCATATTCAAATTCGATGATGTGGTCCCTAATGTAAGAACGCTGTTGCGGTGTAAGATCTTCATAATCCGGATCTACATAGGAAAAGGGGATGTCAACACTTCCGGTTCTTCCTAAAAAAGGTGAGTTCCAACTACCTTCCTGGTCTCTGTCGATGCTAATGATATACCCACCTGTGAGTTCATCACCGTAATTGTCTTCTGGCTTTAAAGTGGCAATATCAACGCGGTTTTTATCGATCTTGATTTTCTCCACAAACAGGTACACTCCCCTGTATTCGCCATTAATTTCAAGCTCAACAAAACGAGTCCGCGGATGCCAGCCGTTGCCCATTCCGTTACCTATGCTGTATGCCAGAGCATTTCGTATCAATGATTTGTCGGAGTATGGACCATGAAGCACCCAGTCGTTTTCCTTTGGTAAGCCCAGTAACGAAACATTATTATTTGATCCATCGCTTAGTCTGGTTTCAACGGTGTAACTTTTTTTGGGAAACATTTGTGCCGTATTGCCCCTTATTTCTATTCCTATATAACCATCGTATTCATAATTTGTATCAGTAAAATTATTCACACCATTGGCATTATTGATCACCTGCATCCTGGCCATTATTTTGGGCTCATCTACAATAAATTTACCTTCTGTATTTATTTTTATAATGGGCAGATCGGGAGAACTCTGGGTGAAGGGTTCCCGAAACCAGTCAGGTGTCGTACCAAAAATAATTTCGTCTCCCACAATTTCTGCATTCAGGAAAATCCTTGCTGACAAATCAGATGAGCTTAAACTTACATTTAAAATATGCACGGCAAGAATATTTGTTCCGGGTTGTAAAAGTCCGGAATAGACAGTAAAACGGTCTGGCTGGCCTCCGTTATAAAGCTTGGCTTCATGATCTGAATAAACAGTTGCATCTATGCCGGGCTTTCCATCGGGCAAATTTGCTGACCTTCCGATTTCAATACCGTTTAAATAGGCTACGAAGGCATCATCGTAATCGATATCCAAAAGAAGGGTGCGAATATTGATGGATGAGGGAAAGTTAAATTTTTTGCGAAGAAACATCGATTTCGTTGTTGCTACAATTGTGTTGTCATCGTTGTCGCCGTAACCAAATCCTCCAATTCCGGTCTCCCATTCCTGATCATCAAAATTAAGCAAAGTCCAATCTTCGCCTGGATCAGTCGTTGGCAACTGATACTTAAATTCATCGGTTTCAGTAATTATGCTTTCCCAATGTGTTTGACTCTTAATTTGCGAAAAACATAAAACAAGTATAAGTATGAATTGTATTCTCAGCATTTTTCTTTAAGTATCTTCTTTTGTCGTCATTATTTTTTGCCACAGAATTAATAGAAAGTGGATCATTCAAGCGTTATCTAAACAGTAAAATTGAGGACCATAAGAATTTTACCTGAATTAATGATATTTAAACACGCTTGTATGTTCATTCAATCAATTTTTAATAATCTTTTTAGTTATCGTTTCATTTTTGGATATCATTCTAAAAAAGTAAATGCCACTTCTAAAATTACTAATATCCAGGTTAGTCGAACCGTGGTTAATTTTTATTTCCTGAGTTACCTGACCTGTTTGGTTATAAATCGTTAAAATCCCTGTACCGGTACTTTCAATAATAACTTCCCTGTTTGCCGGGTTTGGAAAGATATGGATTTGAACACTGTCTCCGATATCAGAAACAGCAGAAGGTTTGCCAAGTTGGGTTACCGTAATAATTTCTGAGTTTCCACCATGCGATGTAATGTAAATCCGGTTTCTTCGATCGTTTGCATTCGTATTTTCATCGAATGCGATCGTTAGTGTATCATTCTGTATTCCTGAGCTCTCAACTTGTAACCATGAATCATACAACACAGATGCATCCCATAATCCGTTGCTTTCAACCAAAATACTTTTATCGCTCCCGGCGGTAAATTCAAGCGTAATTTTTGTTTCCGAAACCGATAAGTTCTCATTGAAGGGAATGACGTTCCATCGTTGAAAATCCTGATTTTTATGTAATTGAAGCGAGATTCTTGCATCACTGCTTGTTGCAGCAAAGGGCCCCCAAATAACATCTTTGGTTGAAGGATAAATTATGGTTTTACCATCTGTTGAAGTCACGGTTCTGAATTTTTGATTTACTGATCCCGTGTAATTGGAGGTAACGCGCAGGATAGATGAATTATCTGTTCCTCCCGCTTCAACAAAAAAATCGGGATTGGCATAATTCTGAATAGTAAACTCACCGGTGCCTTGCGATGTAAACAACCATTTTTGCGTGTATGAAGAATCTGCTGCATACTGATAGAGGTATTCACCTTCGTCTACATGCTGTAATTCAACATCTACGACCTTATCACTGAGGATATTTTTAAGTGTATAGATCCCTTCATTTAAAAAATCACGAGAAATGGAAGGCCATCCATCTGCCTCCCAAACCAGTTTTGCCAGTCCCAGCGTTGGACCTCCCTGGTTGTTTACGGCCGGATTTGGATAATAACCATTAGGATCGTAGTAATGAAAGGTTACATAATCCACTCCATTTTCGCTATACAGCCCAAAATGCCCGGGTCCAAAGTAGCGGTCATCTGTTCCGCGTGAGTTATCATGCTTTAATACAATCGTTCCTCCACTTGGCTGACCGGTGATTCGCAATGCTTTTCCGGTCTTGTCTAAAAACGGTCCTCGTGGATTTGTCGATTTTCCCATGACTATGTAGTAAGTGCTTGCAATACCGGCGCAGCATCCTCCTTTGTTGTAAAAAAGATAATAAAAGCCGTCACGATAGATCATCGAGGCACCTTCACCCTCGCCATACCAACTTCCTGTCCACGAATTTGCGATACTGGTGCCCGGGAGATTTCCGGCATATGTTTTGGGCTTTCCCGATAGGGAGTCAATCTCGGTCACTACAATTCCTTCCTCGTTGAAAGAGCCGTACACCATCCAGATTTTCCCGTCGGGGCCACGCATGAGTGATGGATCGATCGCATTCAATGCCAACCCGGGTTGGTACGACCATATTCCTAAAAATCCAAGGTCTTTCCACTCATATTCAGGATCATCCGGATTCAATGTTTTGTTGGTTACGCAGCCAATGGTAGAGGTCATCGTACCCCATTCAGAACAGGAATAGTACAAATAGTACTGTTCGTTCATGTAGATAATGTCCGGAGCCCAGAAATTTCCATCAAATGCTTTGACGTAACTATTGATCCAGCTCGGATAAATGGTTTTTGTATATGGTGTTGGCCCAGGCTGCCAGGTAACCAGATCTTTTGAATAAATGCTGTAAATCCCGTTACCCGTTCCGAACACCCAGTAGGTATCATCGCATTTTACGATCGAAGACGGATCATGAATGCCGGCAGGCCAGTTTTGCCCGTTTACCATTAGAGCTGTTACTATGAGGTATGTAAATAAAATTAGTTGCTTCATAGTTTTTTAAACGAGGTGGGTCTAAGTTATAAAAGTTGAAGCTATTAATTCGATTTTACCACTCTAAACGATCTGGTCAGCTTTTCACTTTCCACTTTAATAATATACATCCCGTTATTTTTAATTGTTACAATTTCCTTTTGATCAACGATTTTTTGTTTAAGTATTAATTTTCCATACAAATCGTAAACCGCAATTTTACCGTTACTTTTATTCGTGTAGACATTGAACTCACCCGACGAGTAGGTTGGATAAATCAATATTTCTCCTTTTTCAATATTTGAAACTAACGTAGGACCGGATGAGAGTTCGTAGAGTTCCCAGTTATCGATAAAACCGGGTCCTGCATTAAAATAAATACCCTGATTTGTTCCTAATGTTTCGCCTGTTGTAAAGGTGAAATCAACATCCTGCCATGTTTCGGTTGCGGTCACTTCATGATAAATATCTTCCTCGTCAGCGTTCCATCCATAAACTCCCAGTCCAACGGGAGCTTTATTTGTCTCTAAACCGGCATCATCGACGATCATGGCTTTTGCAACTCTGGCATTGGCGTGCAATCCGGCAAGTTGAGCTTCGTGTCCTCCCAGGTTCTCAATTTCTGAGCGGTAGTTAATTCCGTTAGGCCAAAAATGCGTTCCATCAGTCGAAATATTGCTTCCGGAAATTTCCTGACTCACGGCATTCCCGACAGCACCGGTCCATTTCCCATCCGCAACAAAATTCTTCCACTCTGCTGCTGTTCCAGAACCAAGAAAGTGATCCAACTCATGCATAGCTGTTCCAACCCACATGTAAGTTGTATTGGAGCCGAAACCCATTGTGCCGCCATAGCCATAATAACCTGCCTGGGCGGTTGGGATCCCTGCATTATAGTAAACATTAACATTTATTTCAATCGGGAAATATTGATTATAAATAGCACAGGCACTATCCATTGCAGTTTTAATCAAATTATATGGCGTTGGATATGATGCCGAATCCAGGTCAAGGGTATAGGTTATATTACCCGGATTTTTCCTGAATACCTTAGCTTTCATTCTGTATGTCGTATTCGGTTTTAGAATACCGTTTAAATCTTTATCAATTGATCCGTAATCCGAAACTTGTCCGCTGCTTACTCCACAATAGGAGTATACAGGATTCGTGTTAATTGAATTGGTCCCCCATCCGCTGAAATTATCCAAATCACTTAGCCAGGGATCCTCTATCAAATTTGTCTTATCCGAATAAAGAGGTATATAACACTTGTTGTTGTATACACTGACTGTAATATTTTTTGAGACGGAGCCACTGCTCAATGTAATACTCCCTGTTGAAGTATTGAGATCACTGCCGGAAATAGTCACTAGGGCATTCGAAACATTGGCATCCAGACTTGTTTTGTCCAGGATAATTCCATCCGTGGCAGACAGGGTAATCGGTTCTGAAAGATTAACTCCTGTAACCGTAAATGATGCGGTTGTGGTAAATTCATCAAGGTTAATGGTTGCTACCGAAGTTGAAATGCCAGGGACTGCATATAATTCCCAGTTGTCGATGTATGCAATTAGTCCATTAGCTGATCCACAATTGTTAAAAAACGCCACTCCTGATCCGGGATTAGCTCCGGTTGTAAAGCTTGCATCAAAATCTATCCACTCCCCATTCGAAAATGGGACCAATATGTTATAATCACCATTTCCACCATTTACATTGGCGTTTTGCACTCCCATGATAAAGGTTCCATCCATGGTTTTTACCTTAGCGCGAAAGCGATAGCTTGTATTAGGAAGCCAGCTGATGGTATTTGTAGCTACCGAACCACCGTTTGGCCAGCAGTGCTCATTGCCGTTAATTAATACACAACTGCTTCCACACCAAACCTCAGCACCCTTAACCACACTGGCGTTGCCCCATGAATCTTCAATGCTGTTCATAAACGGATCGGAAATCAAATTGGGAATACCATCGTATAGTGGTGTGAAACATGTTGCATTGATACTAGCTTTTACCGGTATTTCTGTTGTAATGTCACCACTTGAAAGTGTGATTTTATCGTCGATAACGGTTGATTCATCATATGTAACATTCACAGTGGCATTTGTAGCATTCGATGCCAGGGTAAGCGGATCAACGGTTATTCCTGCAGGTGCTGAAATTGAAATGGTATTGCTTAATTTCATTCCTGTCACAGTAAATGAAGCTGTCGTATTGATTTCGTCAAAAGAAAGAGATGGTACGGAAACCTCGATAGATGTTGAAGACTCAGCTCCCTGATGATACAAAAACAGTACTTCATCGTCCGACAGCGCTTTGTTGTATATGGAATACTTATGCGTAGTTCCTTTCCAAAGTTCGTCGCCGCTGTAACCACTTTTACACAAAAAAGCATTTGCGTTACTTACTGCCGAAAGCTTGTTGGATCCTCTTAATGACGTTGAACCAACCTTCACACCATCTACAAATAAACTTACCGTACTGGCATCGATTATACTGATCAGTTGGTGTAATTCTCCGTCATCGATAGTACCGGAAGGATTGTTTACACCGTCTTCTGCAGACCATGGCTCCGATGTATTCCCGGTTGAAATGGCCAGGCGGCAATTTCCTCCGTTTGAAGGCGAGGTGAAAATATAATTCGTTCCTTTCCAGCCGTCAACATCCGCATCGCCGAAATAGCTTAACATGGGATGCCCCGAATTCTGTCCGGCAGATGATTTAAACCATACTTCGGTAGTTAGCTCAGCATAAGTATTAATTGCTATTTCACTGCCCGAAAAAGACAAATAGCCACCAAATGCAGTATTTAAGGCTTTATTGCTGATCGTGGCTCCGCCCTGCAGTGTACCGTTTGCTGATCCGATCAGATCCTTCGCTGTTCCGTCATCAAAGGTCCACTGATGAGTAAGGTTTTCCGTTCCAGGATCAGTTTGGGCATATGTAATTACTGAGATTAGTATTAAACCAAAGGCGAATAACTTTTTCATTTTTTAATAACCATTATTATTCCTTAATTATCTTATGAATAGTAAAGCTTTTAGAATTATTAATTTTAATAAGGTATATACCAGCTTTCAACATGGAAATATCAACTTTAATTTTTCTGCCAGCTTTTATTTCTTTTACTTCCTTCTCAATCAATAGTTGGCCTGTTTCGTTGTAAATCGAAATGATCAGTCTGGAATCTATAGTCGTATTACTTTTAAGATAAATGCTATTTTTAGCCGGATTAGGATAGACTAAAATATTGTGGTTTTCATACACATCGTCTATCCCAACCGCTGGGGTAAAATAAATTACAACGGTATCCGAGTTGGAACATTCATTAAAGTTAGTGACCTTGACTGCGTATTGATATTCACCCGTGCTTAATCCAGAAACCGATATGGTTTGGCTGACAGCACCAGTATTCCATGAATATGAACTATATCCTTCACCTGCATCCAGAATGATCTCCTGTTCTTCTGTGATGGTGGTATCATTACCGATGTATACATCCGGCAATAGAAACACATCCAGATCAAGTATTAATACTGAATCGCAACCATGCTGGTTTATAAGTGTATCCCTGTAAGTACCACTTTCAGTGTAATTTTGATTTCGGAAAGTATATGATTCACCCATGCAAATGCTTTCTTTGAGGAGAGTGAAATTTTTTGGAAGAACAGTCAGGTCAAAAATAACAATAGAATCGCAGCCATTTTGGGCTAATAAATTAAAAGTGTAAATGCCTGTTTTTGTAAGGTATATATTTTCTATAACTACACTCTCTCCTCTGCAGATTGTATCGTACAGCTCAGTTTGAAAAGTTGGATTTACGGCAAGGTCCAGAAAAATGTCATAATCGCAACCCTTTTCTGAAATTAATGAAAAATTATAATTTCCACTTGTGGTTCCTATGGGCAGTGTATCGGCATAATAGATATAGGGTAAATCATTTTCGCATATTGTTAATTCTTCATAAATATTTTCCAGCCCTTTAATTACATTCACCTCAAATGTATCATTTGTCACCTGAGGAAGAAACCAGGGATTTCCGCCGTATTCAGCACTAAATCTGTAATGTCCAACACCAAGTAAGGACATGGGAAACTGAGCTTCCCCTTTACTATCAACTTTTACATTCTCTATCAAGGAGTCACCGTTAAAAATCTGTACCCAACCTGAAAGGTCATGTTGATCTGCATCTGTTGGGGTAACCTTTATTTCAATAGAATCACAGGTAGTTATTTCTTTGGATGATGCTATTAAACTTACCTCAGTATTTCCTGATCGGCCTGGAGCAGAAATCCGGAAAAGTTTTGCTCCATGAAAGTTAATTTCTGTTGTGAACATAGAATCAGTAAAAGTTCCAAGATCTTCCTGCTTCCATAGATCTCTCATCGTATAGCTATCGAATCCAATACTCTTTAAGTTAATTTCAATTTCATCAGTTACAGAACCTCTATTGAATAAAGCGATGTACTTGTAACCATTTTCAGGGTCGTTGGCTGTCCATGCAGTAAAATTGCCTTCAACAAACCACTGTAAATTATCAACCGAGCGTTTATGAATATCGAGAACTTCAACATTTGTAATTATTGAATCGGTAAATGCATCGTTATCGGGCAAATTGCCCCCAAACATTAATGGCGATTTAAATATCGACCAAAGGGTCATCAGTGTATAGGATTCATCTTTGCTGAAGTTTGTATAACGATTTGTAGCGCGCTCACCCCGTATAAATTTTCCAAGAGGAAGCATATCTGCATCTGGCCATGCCCCCGGAGAGATATATGGGGCCCAGTTGGCACATACGCTAAACTCAGCATTTAACTGGGTCCAGTTGTCCCAAAGATCATCTACTGTTCGCCAAAGATTGGCATTATTTTTTGCATGTTCGTGCATATTAAGCGGTGTAGCTCCAGGAGACATACTTAAAACGATTGGTCGTCCGCTGTTGTCAATAGCCTTTCTGATCATTTCAATTTCGTCGGCATGATAGGGACGAGACAAATCATCAACCTTCACGTAATCAACACCCCATGAAGCATATAATTCGAAAATTGAGTTGTAATATTCCTGGGCACCGGGTTTACCGGCCACAATCGTGTAATTATCGAAAAGCCAGGTACATAAATTTGATGTTGAATAAATCTGATTGGCATTATATGAAGTGCCCAAGATGGGACTTTTACTTGATACAGCTACTTTGGGCACTCCACGCATCATGTGAATTCCAAATTTCAGCCCCAGGTTGTGCACATAATCTGCCAGCGGTTTAAATCCAGCTCCATTTGCAGCCGACGGAAACCTTGTCGGTGAAGGCATATATCTCCCATATTCATCATAAATAAAATCCGAATTATCAAAAGAATTATAATGTCCTGATGTTTGGTTGTCCACATACCAGCGAATATCAACTACTACATACTCCCAGCCAAATTCTTTGAGGTTGGCAGCCATATAATCCGCATTAGCTTTTACTTCACTTTCAACAACCGATGGACCAAAACAATCCCAGCTGTTCCAACCCATAGGAGGGGTTAACGCCCAATCATGAAAATCAGTTTTAACGGGTGTTTGAGCTTTAGCTGTTCCCATAAAAAAAAGGAACATCAAGGATATCGATAATTTTGATAAAACGAAGGCTTTCATTTATTTCAAAGTATATGCATTTCCAGAAATTACCGGGGTTATACCTCTATACGTTTATTTAATAATCAAATTCAAAGGGCTGTCGAAACTGATTCCGACAGCCCTTTTGAGAACATTTTTAATTAGTCAGTAAAATACTTATACTGAGCTATTATCTTGTTTTAAATACTTTGAAAGTACCAATGGTATGTTCATTTTCAACCTTCATGATGTACATACCCCTGTCACGAACAGTGATGATTTCAAGGTTGCTTTCAATTACTTTTTCAGCAACCAGCTTGCCAACCATGTTATAAATAGTTATCATACCATGACTGCCGTTTGTTTCCACTTTAAAGTTACCATCTGAGTACGTTGGATATACTTTAATTGATCCTTCCAAAATATCGCCGGCAGAAACCGGAATCGTAAAGTCAACAGTGTATACTTGTTGAGTTACACCGTCTTCAGCCGTTACCGTAATGGTAGCTGTTCCGGGAACTTCGGTTGCCTGAACAACCTCAACCATAGCACCAACATCACTTGCTGTTGCAGTTACTACCGGAATATTAGGTCCTCCCACCTGTGATACAGCTGTATCGTAGGCCATGGTTTCAGCATTGAAATTATCAATGGTAACACCGTCCAGCATCAGATCAGCTAAAGAAGCATCTGCAGAAACTGCAAGGAAATCTTCGGCATTCTCTGCAATTGTAATGGCATCCAATGTGCCTTCGTAGATGTTGAATTCATGAACATCTCCGTTCCAAGTCGGGTCAGGATAACCACCTTTACCGATAAAAGCAGTATCATTTGTGATTCCTGCAATCGTAGTATTCTCAGGAGTAGTTCTGCTGCTTACCATTACACCATCGATATAAAGGGCAATGGTAGAATCGGTCAGTACACTCACGTAATGATGTTTTTCTCCGGCAGCAGGTTCTGCTCCACTTGTACTGAAAGCTCCTGCACCTGCGTCAACAGTAGTCATACTAACATCATCTGCGCGTGCAATCGATATCCAGTAAGATGGCCAGCCTCCCATTGATCCGAAATAAGCCAGCATTGTCCATCCGTCATTTACCCCAGTAGTCACATAAGCTTCCAAAGTAATTGCAGCGTAAGTATTGATCGCAATCTGGGAAGCAGGTAACTCAATGTAATCCCCGTCAGCTGCAGCGGTGAAGGTTCCGTTTGCAATTGTTCCATTACCCATTAGGATTCCGTCAGCATCGCCAACCACGTCGGCTGCTGTTCCATCTTCGAAAGTGTAGGAGTGCATTAAAGTAACCTCTCCTGGTGTGCTGATCTTAACAGTATAAGTCTTCGTCATGGTTCCATCTTCTGAAGTGACTACGACAGCTGTGCTTCCGCTTCCTGAAGAAACATCAACGGCACCATCACCAACAACAGTTGAACCGGCAAAAGAAGGAGTAGCTGTTACATTTACTGAAGTTGTACCTTCAGGAACAGTTACGTTATAACTTGTAGTTGAAGGATCAAACTTGGGTTCCATTATACCAACATCAACGGTCAGACCTGACAGGCTTGCATCAGAAGCTGCCAAATATTCCTCAGCACGTTGTGCGATGGTAGAAGCATCCATAGCTCCCTGGTAAATATTGAATTCGTCAATAGATGCCTGGAAAGTAGGATCATTCTGATAACCCGCTTTTCCAATCCAGGCCAGTTCAGTTCCTACAGCTGAAAGAGCATTTGTACCGGTGAAGGCAACAGATCCCTGACTTACACCATTCACGTAATATGTCATTGTTGAATTTTCAATGACCACGACCACGTGATAAAGGCTGCTGTCATTCATTGCCGGCCCACTTACTTTGTCTTCATAAGCCCACGGATCACCTACGTTGCCAGGAGTTGAAAAAGCATTTGTACTGTTACCATTTCCAGTTGTTCCCTGCACGTATAAATAATCATACCCTTTCCATGTATCAATTGTATTTCCGAAATAGAATAATGTTGCATTACCATTACCTCCGAAAGTTACATTACTGGCAGTAATGAAGGCTTCAACAGTAACTGAACTGTATGTGTTAATAGCAATGGTAGCTGCATCCAGGCTAACGTATTGGCCAGCTGCATTCAACACTGCAGATCCATCTACAATAGTTGCTCCATCCATTAATGTACCATCAGCATCTCCTACCACATCATCAGCTGTTCCATCATCAAAAGTATAGGAATGCATCAAGGTTAAGACTGATCCTTCCAAATAATCGGTGGCACGTTCCGCAATGGTTGCAGCATCCATTTCACCTTCGTAAATATTGAATTCATCAATAGAACCAATCCAGTTGTCATCGTTCCATCCATCCGGTCCCCTAAATAAATTCGCAAACAAGGTACCAATAGGTGCAATTAATCCTTCACCAGTTCCGGTACCAACGAGCACTCCATCAACATAAAATTTAACGGAGGTTGAAGTTACAACGGCGACAATGTGGTGTGGTTGACCATCATCTATAATACTTCCATTCCAGGCTGCAACTTCTCCACCGGCTCCGGTCGTTTTCACGTTCGCATCGGTATCGCCCTGGGTCATTTGACTGAACAGATAGTTGGTTGTATTATCACCAAAGTAGTAGAGCATTGTGTACCAGTCGTTTGCACCATCCCCAGCCACAATGAATGCTTCCGTTGTAATGGCACTGTATGAACTTAATCCAAGTGAGGCACCGTCCAGGGAGATATATCCATAATCTTGGCCAGCACCACTGGCAGCGGTGTCAACAGTAGCTTTTCCGTCAGCAATGGTGACATTTCCAACAACCAAACCATCCAGCGTTCCCACTACATCATTGGCCGTTCCGTCATCGAAAGTGTAGGAATGCATTAGCGTATATTCTTCAGGTATGCTGAATGAAACGTTATAGGTTAACTGTGCACCATTTTCTGCTGTCACTATAATAGCGGCATTTGCACTACCAGAGGAAACATCAACGGCGCCATCACCCACCAGTGTTGCTTTTTCATCATTCGCTACAGCAGTAACGTGCACTGTATCGGTACCTTCCGGAAGAATTACGGAATAGTTTGTTACAGCCGGATCGAAGGCCGGAAGCAATTCCCCAACATCGACCGTCAATGATGCCAGTTTATTATCGGTTGATATATCGCCCAGGAAATAGGCAGCACGCTGTGCAACAGTTGCTGCGTCCATTTGCCCACTGTAAATGTTGTATTCATATATCGTTCCAAGCCATGTTGGGTCATTATAAGCTCCAAATCCCAGCCAGGCATTTGAACCGGCGATATCACTAATGCTGTAGTTATCTCTGTTTGCAGTTTTCTGAGCCAATACTCCATCCACATACCAATAAAGAGTATCGTTAGTTACTACGCTAACGTAATGGTGAAGTTCTCCAGCTCCGGGCTCTGTAGAGGCAGCCTGCACCTCACCGTCACCAAGATTTAATACTGCTCTTGCCTGGTTATTATCTCCAGCCAGTGACATAAAGTAACAATAACTACCACCCGAGGTATTACCAAAGTAGGTAAACATGGTCCAGCCAGGGTTTGCACCTGTCATTACATAGGTTTCCATGGTAAATGTTGGATAGGTATTTAGGGCTATTTCCTCAGCAGGGAGAATAATATAATCACCTTCTTCGGTTGAAGTAAAAGCACTGTCAGCCAGTGTACCTCCCTGAACATCCCCGTCAGCATTTCCAACCTGGTCCATTGCGGTCCCATCGTCGAAAGTATATGAATGTGTCAATGTAAGCTCAGTGTCTGAAAGATAGTTAATGACGTATTCACGTGTATATTGTGCATCGGCCGCAGCTGTAACGGTAATGGTTATTGTGCCTTCTCCGTCTGATACATCTACATTTCCGGTGCCTGAAATAATTGGCGGTGTTACAGTATCCCGGGCCGTGGCAGAAACATTAACCGAATTCATGCCCACGGGGATAACGGCTAAATATTCTTTATAGGCGGGATTGAATGTTGGTTTTAACGAAACACCATCAATAGAAAGATTTGACAGGTGAAGATCGTATTGCGAAACCACTTCTTCCGGTTTTTTGAGGTGAAAAACGGTCAACGGATCATTTGCTGTGCTGAACCATTTATCACTAAATAATGGTGAATTGAGATTGCCGTTATTTGGACCCATCATATTATTAGTCGCACTGACTTGCTGTCTTCTTACTGAAATAATTCTGAACCTGCCCGGTTCAAATTCGTTGAGTATAAAACGAGCACTATCTAAACCAACTGCTGGTAAATCAGGATATACTTCCAAATCCCAAGTATTGGTAGAAGTACGAGAGAGACAAATGTAGTTGCCTGCCTTATTTTTAATGTAATACTGACCTTCTACTCCACTTTCTTCAAATTGCCAGATTTGTGAACTATCCTGGTAGGCAGCGTCAGCCAAAATTACCTGGTTAAAAGAGGCACCGCTTTCTGCCGCTACAAAACCACTCAATTCATGTACCACGTAAAAATCCTGCCCCGTCATAAAAGGAGAAGCACTAATGTCAACCGTATAAACTTTGGTTGCGTTACCATCTTCCGATGTTACGGTTAAGGTTGCAGAACCCATGCCATCCGTCAGGGTCACGGTTCCACCACCTTCTACAGTTGCACCGCTCCAGTTCGGAATACCCGTTACATCCACAGAAGTGGTCCCTGCGGGAACGATCGCAACATAGGCTGTGTCATCCATATTAAAATCAGTCGTTAACGAACCAACCGATAACTGTATATTTTCCAAAGTTGCTGATTCCTCTCCGGCTTCAGGCCATACAGAGAAAATAAACGATTCCTGTGTAACTCCATCAAGCGCTGTCACTGTAAGTTCAAAATCAATACCATCATCCTTGTCGAATGTTACAATACCGTCCTCCACTTCATTTCCGAGGCCATCAGTTATAGTAATCGAAACACCTCCCACATTCGGAACAGCATCGACGGTAATCGATGTTGTACCGTATGGAACAGTTATCTCATAAATATCTGTTTCAGGATCAAAAGCCGGTTCCATTGTTCCGGTGCTGATGGTAAGCGTATCCAGTCCTGCATTGGTAAGATCGAGCCCTAAGTAAGTTCCGGCGCGTTGCGCGATTGTATACTGATCAAGGGTACCGTCGTAAATATTGAATTCCTCCAGCCAGCAATTATAGTTTGGATCAGGCCAGCCATCTGGGCCTTTAAAAAGTTGTGCAATATCTGTACCGATCGTGCTTACATAATCTGCTCCGCCGGTTGATGTTTCAGCTATAACTACCCCGTCAAGGTAATAGGTAAGTGCATCAGCGTCAAGAATGGCTACAAGGTGATGTTTTAATCCGTCATCCACTTCATATCCACCCAAAATGGCACTAATGGTTGAAGTTCCATTATTGGCCTCAATACGGGTTTCAGTAGCAGCTCTGGTTGGCTGAACCCAGAAGCAGTTTTGCCCCTGGCTTGTACTACCGAAGTAGGCGAGCATGGTGTAAGTACTGTTCAGTACATCGCCGGTTTCTAAAAATGCTTCCAGCGAAACACCTGTGTATGATGCGAGGTCCAGTGCAACACCATCAAAAACAACATATCCGTCTGTATTTGTGGTAGCACCCGAAACTACACATTTCCCACTGTCAATGGAAATTGCATCCCCGGTCAACGTCCCGTTCAATGATCCGGTCTGATCATAAACGGTCGTTTCGTCGTAAGTTCCTTCTTCAAAAGTATAGGAATGTTTTAAAGTAGCCTGACCATAAACCATGGAGGAGGTCAGAAGCCCCACACAAGTGATAATGGTCAAAATTCCAGAAAGTAAAAATTTTCTCATAATGTTTAAATTTAATTATCGATTCTATTCATTACAGTTGGCAAAATAACTTTATTCATTTTCAAACACGCGCACATTTTCGACTTTCAGTGATCACAAATTCGTCAAAAGTTTTTGTTTTAGTGCATGTGCTGTACTAAGCTTATCATTAATTACTTCTAAATTATATCAAAAAATACAGTTGTCTGTAATTCAGCAACTTATAGATACTGATTAATAATTAATTGAAATAATAATTGGGGAGGAGGGTGGTTATCAAAATGAGTTTGTAGACGAATGTTCATCATTTTCATTTAAGTTTGATCAGTTCATTATTTTCGATTAATCCAGACTAAAAGAATAAGCCATGAATTAATTAGTGTAAATATAACAATTATTTTTCAAGAATCAACTTGCCGGCTAATTTCCCGGACACTTTTATAATATAAAAACCAGTTGAAAGAGAACCCACATCTAAAGATTGTGATACGAAAGATTTCAGCAAAATGTTTCCTGAAAGATCAAGGATTTCAACCTGTATCGGCTTGTCGGTTTCGAAATAAATTGTATGTTGTGCTGGATTCGGATAGAATGAAATACGCTCAGTTCTGTTTTGTTCAATAACAGTCGTTCCTAAATCAGGCTGGTCAGCCGAGAGGTCCATGACCATCCAGCCAAAATCGTCTGCTTTTATTTCGGATTCTCCGCCTGATAATTCTCTGTTTTTTATCAATTTAAAATTCGACTCTCCGGTTATTGAGTAGCGCAATGTTGATGCAAAAACATCTTCATCTGAAAGTAAGCCTGCGAAGATAGCTGGCTCTGTGTAACTGGAATCGTATGGTATTTCAAGAGGAGTTGAAGAAATTCCATTGCCACCGTAATTTCTGCCAACTGTTATGCGTTTAGAATCAATTACTCCTTTACCCGGTTCAATGGCCAGGTAATTTACGGTTTCGGCATTTAATGTAGCTGTTATTGCTTCTTCACTTTTCAACCGAATTTCGAATCCGGTAGTGGTTACATTTCGAATGGCCACTGTCAGCGGATAAAAATTCTTCCTGGAGCCCAATGTGCAGAACACTGCCGGAGCCTGCTCAAATGTTTCACTAAAAGTTACGGGAATCCAATCGCGCTTAACTTCTGCAATTGTATTTGCTTCTGATTTTAATCCTTCAAAATTGTATTTGTCTGCCGGTATTGCCAGGGATGCCAGAAGTTCTGGTTTTGTGATCTGAGGATTGCTGTAATAGGACCACGGATAAAATAAAAAATTGGCTGTCGTGGTAGATACACTATTCACGAATTGTGTCATCGGAACGGGGTTATTGAAGCTCGGGATCCCCAATATCATAAGTGGCTTGGATGAATACCTTTTTGTAAAATATGCGGTATTTATTTCCAGGCTGGTTATGTTGAAATTACCTGACTGAATTTCATTTTCGCCGGTGAATTGGTAATAGGAAACGACATTCGATGTCAGAAAATCTCCCTGTGCAGTTTGTAGTTTTAAGCGGTACGAAATGGTTCCATAAAGTTCCTGATCGAGTGGGTCGAGATAAAACTCTACAGACGAATCATCGGTGGAATAGATAGCTTCATAATCACCGTCATTTATTTTCTTTTCCAGGATGAATTTTCTGGAAAGTTCTCCATTAGCGTTAGTCCAGCTCACGCGCATGGAATTGCTCAATGAAAAGTAGCGTGCAGAAAGTTCGGGCTCCCGATAATTCCAGTGAGGCACAACCTCATTTTGATTATTATAGGCTATCTGCGAGTGGTTTTCAGCATAATATTCTCCGGCCAAGGTCAGTTCGCCATTTAAAATGATGGCCCGGCAATCCTCCACCCAGTTGTAGATAAAGTAGCGTTCTATAAAACTTGCTGTATCTAAAACCTGGAGTATTCCTTTTAAATCGTTGAGTTGTTTTTGGGCATTGGCTTCGTTATAACCACGACCATCGGGCCACCATTCATTCGTCCAATTGGCTCCATTGTTCCATTCTGTTATCCATAGTGGACGGCCGGTTTGTTCATGGATGTATTTCAGATCGTTATACCAGTTCTGAGGCGATTTACCACCCCAGTAACAATGCAAAGCCACAAAATCGACCCGGTAATTCAGCTCGTCACATGTATTGATAAAATCAAACAGGTTACCTCCTTTTCCGCCCCAGGGATTAGACCATGCCGGAGAACCGATCCGAAGACCCGATTTCATCATTTCAGGCCATTGATCGATCATATCCTGAAATTGCATGTTAGCCTGATCCGGGCGATCGGGCTCGTTAAAACCGAGAAGATGTGTTACATTTTGTTTTTCATTGATGGCACTCCACGAGGGCCATCCTCCATTTTGACGTATGGGGGTGTATTCGTAATTGAGAGTGGTTGTTCCGCCAACATTCCAGTCGTAGTAGCAGGTAACATTTGCCTTGTTTATCTCATCCGAATTCCATCCGGCCCAACCTTTTTTACTTACCCATTCGTGCTTAAAAACTCGTATAAACGAGACAGTCCCATATAATTCTTCCTTCATGACATCAATCTCCAAATCTTTTGTATCCGCAATAAAAACACGGCTATAGCCACTTCCGTCAGCATTGTTTGCCAGGGTCGCCATGTAACCACGTTTCAATTTAAATGACTTGATGGAATTGTCGAAATCACCCAGGGCGTTATGATAGGTTTGTATGGACAACTGGGTTGAATTTCCACCGAAATTTTCCTCGGTATAAACGGTTAGTGGCTTGAATGAATAGCCATAAGGCATGATAACTGTTCCGTGGCCATACATGGCTATCCGGCCATTCGTACTGCTGTAGACTTCACCGTTAATTCGTATGCTTGAAGTGTATGTGGCTATAACTTCAGCAGGCCGGATATTGTCAAAAAACAACCAGGCGTCTTCATGATTTAGACTTACGGTGCTGTTTATCATTGCTGAATCCGTGGAAGTCAGGTGTAATTCATATGTTGTTGAAAGTATCCGTTGTTCGTTGTCCAGACGCACTATCGTTTCTTTTTCAATTGCTCGTGACAACAGGGCAATAATCGTAAAGACTAACAACAGGGAAATTTTCATAAAATTTAATTGGTTCAAACGGAGACTATGATTAATATTCATTAAATGCGATTTTTGTACAGTTTCAGAAAAAACATATTTCTGACTTTCATTAATTAATATCTGAATCGATTTCTTCTAGTAAGAATGTATTCCTTCTTTTTTTTCAATTTTCAAACACATGCATTGCTGGTGGTGCACCTTCATATGATTTATTTCTTCGGTTGATAAGCTGTTGAGTACATCAAGTTTCTTATAAAAGTCGGGTTCTTTCCAAAAATCCATAAACGGACAATCTGCTTCAGGGGCATGAAAGGGGCAACTTGAGATTGGGATGACCAGGTCTGCATAATCTATATTTACAATCGTTGCCATTTGTTTCCCACTTTAATATTTCCGTGCTTTTGGCTTAATGCTGCACAATTATTTTTTTGGTCACTAACTCTTCACCGTTGGAGAATTTCAACAAATAAATACCTGCCGGAATAGCTGAAACATTTAATTCTCCTTCCTGTATGTTACCCATCTTTTTTTCCAGAAGCAAACTTCCAAACACATCGTAAAGCTTAATCCTGAAATCATTTTGCATGTTCCCGTTTGAATAATTATACTTCAGTATATCATTTGCAGGGACCGGATAAATATTGAGTTTTGTTTCTGCCTCCCTTCTTACAAAAGCAGCATCGGTTGGAACATCTGCATATATATCTGCAATATCCTGTGGTGATAATTCGTAATTATAAATTTTGAAATCATCGATAGATCCATCGAAGAACAGGGCATAATTTTGAGCACGGCCAATATAATTCAGGATGGGTTTAAAATCGATCGGACGTACAGTAATATCGGTTGTTTCTTGAACTAATTCTCCATTGAGGTACATTCGGGCATTGGATTCTCCCAGTGTGATGGCTACGTGAGCCCATTCTCCAACGGGTAACGATGGAGCACTCATTCGCTGTTCTCCTGCGTTATTCTTGATAGAAAAACGCATTCGCGGGGTCAGATTCATGTATTCAGATTCACTGTTTCCAAAATCGAAAATGCGTTGCAGCAGTGATCCTCCTTTCCAGTTTACCCATGTGCTTATGGTTATTTCTTCCTGATTTGCCACGGTTGCAGGTAATTGAATAAATGCTTCATCACCATTTAAATCAATGGCATTGTTGTCTGCTTTACCCTCCACAAAAGTAATTTCGCCCAAGCTTGCTCCATGGTTTAAATTGATGCTGCTGTCGAGCGTGTTTTTATTGAATTTGTAGTGTGCCACTATATCGTGTTCTCCGGTGGTGTATGCTTCTACTTCGGCTGAATAAGCAGAACTGTTTAGCGACTTGTCTACGGCTTTTACTTTGTAGAAATACCGACCGGTTTCAGTACAGGTATTATCTATAAAGGCTGTCGTTTTCACATTTCTCGCAATGGTATTGTATGGTCCGCCAGCTGATTTGGCACGATAAATGGTGTAGCCTTCTACATCTTCTTCGGGACTGGCTGTCCAGTCCAGCCTGACTGATTCAGCATTGGCTGTGGCAACCAGATTGGTTGGAGCACCGGGCGCTTCGAACTCAACCGGAGCATTTACGGGAATAAAGCGCCACTGCTGGTTTGTTCCACCATCAACATTCCATTGCTGAATATTTGCGCCGTTTGCGGTACTATTATTGGCAACTTCCAAACATTTTGCACTATTCTGGTTACGAACATAAAACCAGCCATCTTCGACATACTCAAGATACCATACCTGGTTAAGTGACTGTCTTCCGTCCCACCAAACGCCTTTTTCCCACATGATTAAATTACCACCATTGTCCAGAGAAAAATTTGAAATATCGAGTTGTTTACCACTAGGAACACTCGTAATGGTAAAGTAACTGAAATCACCACCATTACGCGGATCTATTGGTTTTACATTCCATTGCTGATAAGAAGCTCCATTAGATGTGTTTTGCCGTATATTTGTGCCATTGGTGGTGGAACCATTAGTAGCTTCCATTACTTTTCCGCTATTTCGGTTTACCAGAATATATTTACCGTTGATTACCGGCTGAATATCGTCACCCCATGTAATATTAATAACCCTTTCCCCTCCGGTGTGTTTTGGCGTCTGATATGTATCCGTGTCCCCGGTAGGCAACTCCATCACAAATTCACGTTGCGGACCATATCCGTCGTAGTAAACATCCCGGTCTTTGGATAAATACCGAAAAGTGGTTGTTACTCCCTGGCGTTCCGAACATCCCATAAAGCCTTGTATTTTTCCATCAGGAGCGCGATAAACAGCAGCCGAGGTCCAGTTGGGACGGTGTTCCGTATAACCCAGTCGTCTGCCGTCACTGGCTTTAACAAATTCACTACGCGCGTACTCTGCGGTTCCCCACCAAATTCCGGTTTGCATGCCGTATTCCACTCCCACCATAGCTTCCATTAAATTGTGTAGTTCATCGTTGGTGGCATGTTGTCCGTTTGCTCTTACGGTCTCGAAAATGAGGGCATAATTGTCAAAATTTCCTGCTAACTGATGCGTATTCCCTTCATCAATCACATTTTTAATGGGATTATACCAGTCGAAAAAAACATCGGTATTCAACATATTAGGTCCCGAGGTTCTAATGTTTTCGAAAAATGGATCGTTTCTCACTTCGAGACAGATGTTATAAAAGTGTTCTACAGTTCCTTGCCCGGCCCCAATATTGTCTGGTTCGTTAAATGGAGCAACAGAAACCACGTTCAATCCATTTTTCTGATGAAGTTTTGCTGTTGCTTTCATTAGATTTTTCCAATTTTCTGCATTGCCATAGAAATAAGGATCGACAGTTGGATTATCATCATTGAGCATTACCTGAACGGTGTCATTAAGTCTTCGTTTGATTATTTGGATCCTAAGATTTGTATTTGAGAGTGCTTCCCCTTGCAGTGCCGTGTCGCCAACCAGTGGACTTACAGGCATAAATGATGACCGGACTATATCGACCTTATCTTTCCCCATAAAGGCAACTCCCCTTTGAATATTTACCTCATCCAGCCAGGCCAGGTCAAGTCCCCAAATTATAGGTTTATATTCTCCTGAGTCAGAGACATTAAAGGACACTGTTCTGTCCGTGTATGGCTGAGCAACCATGTTGTCGCTGGCGCTTGCAGTTTGGGCATTGATCCGCATATGCCCGGAGCCAAAAGCCAAAAATATGATTAGTATTATAATTGATTTTTTCATGCTATAATTATTTTAATTCCTTTCTATTCTTTCATTAGTAGTTTTAATCTTATCCACTCCTTCTGTTGTCATTTGTATGCGTTGCAAGGTATTGTTTTCATTATAAAACAATTCGTCGATACAAACTGAACGGCTATAACTGCCTCCATTCGTGTTGATACCTCCGTTGTGGTAAATAAAATACCATTTCCCTTTGAATTCTACAATAGCCTGATGGTTTGTATTGCTGTTTCCGGCTATTTCGTTCAATAGCCCTTTATACTCGTAAGGGCCATCTATTTTATCGGCTACGGCATATGCTATTTTTTCCGGAAATTCGGTAGCATAGGTAAGGTAATATTTGCCCTTATATTTATGCACCCAGGGTGCTTCTGTAAACAAAAATCCTTCGAAATTGATTCGCTTGACCTCTCCATCTATTTCAATCATGTTTTCTTTTATTTTTGCGTAATAACATTGTCCGTTTCCCCAGAATATCCATGCTTGATCGTCATCATCAACAAAAATTGCCGGATCGATGCAGGCCCACGAATGGTCAGAATCGAAGCAATCTTCATTAGTTAGCAAAGGTTTGCCCAACGCATCTTTATAGGGCCCTTCCGGACTATCTGCAACTGCAACTCCAATTCCTGACCAATTTGTACTAACATACCAGAAATATTTTCCGCCACGTTCCACGGCATGGGCAGCAAATGCATCACCGCTTTTTGCCCACGAAAAATCAGTAATTTTCAATGGAACCGGATACTCGGTCCAGTTCTTCATATCGGTGGTAGAAAATACCAGCCAATCTTTCATTTTATATCCTTTTTGTCCGCCTTCGAAATCGTGCCCTGTAAACAACCAAAGAGTATCATTATTTACAAGCGCAGCAGGATCGGCTGTGAAATGATGTTTAATGAATGGGTTTCCATTTGTTGTGAACTGATATCGATCGCCTTCTTTCGTTGGCTGCAGAAGCGAAACAGGGACTCCGCCCCATTTTTCATTTAAACGACGGGCCTCATCTTTTGTGATACCGATGACACTGCCGTGTCGTGGATTAAAATTATTTGTGAAGTTTTCGGGTTTTTGTGTAAAACGGAACAAGTCGGTACTGCGTTGAAATTCATAACGTCCGTTTGCATACAGATCGTACATTAATATGTACTCATCGGAGTTGTTCAGCTTAAAAACACTTGATCCTTCCACCACAATCGAAGTATCAGCATATGCATCCAGGTAATTAAAATCTTCTTTCCACGGACCTTTTAATGATTTGCTTGTAGCCTGTTGAATACCGTTTTTAAATTCCACACCGTTTTTATCTTTTGTATTTCCTTTGTAAAACAAATGGTACAAGCCATCTTTGTAAATTATGTCTCCATCAATGGCTCCGTATTTAGCCCGGAACATCAGTGTTGGTTCGTTTTCAAACCCAGTGAAATCTTCGTTGGCGTAGGCACAATAAAAGTCCAGGTTCGAGTCGTTTTTAAAGCGAATCGTGAAATAGACCAGATATTTTCCGACCTGCGGATCGAAAATGGTTTGAGGGGCCCATACCCATTGTACTTCAGAAAATTTTTCGGGATAATCTTTTGCAAGATCGACAATACAATGGTCCCAGTGAAGTAGATCGTTTGATTTCAACATTGTGATTCCCGGATTCGATCCCCATCCATTTTTATGGGTGAACATATCGGTGGCAACCATGTAAAATGTTTTCCTGTCTTCGCCACGTAAAATATGTGGATCGCGAATACCTCCTGTCTGAGATATCTCATTGGATGAAATAATGGGTTGGTTGTTATTCAGTGCAAACCAGTTGATTCCATCTGCACTCACCCCAAAACGAAGTTGCTCCTGTTTGTATTTATCCCCCGAGCCTTCGAAGTAAGCAAACAGGTAACCATCAAATTTCTGACTTTCGCTTACCTCGGACAGATTCCCTTCCACATATCCTATATGTGCCAGGCTATGTTGGAAACCCAACCCAAGCAACATTAAAATTGGCAAAGTTAGTTGTATTATTTTCATATACTTTTTTAAGCTAACCTGGTAAAATAATTTTACTGCAGTTTTAGTTCAAATTTTAACTGTAAAACTAGTAAGCGTATCTTTTAGCGCACGTCATGAATAGGTCAAATCAGTGTTAGAAATTCTGCAAGTGCCAATTTTTAGATATTTTTCCGACTGTGAGAATTTGAAGTTGTGAATAGATCTTTTTATTGAATGATGAGCTTTTCTATCAATTCTTTATTCGCATAGACTATTTTCAGGAAATAAGTACCGTTAGCCTGGTCATTCAAATTCAATTCGAGTCGATTTGAATCAACCGGACCTTTGGAATAAATTACCTGCCCGTTTATGTTTGAAACGGAAATTGATTTTACATTTTCCGGAGAATATAGTTTGAGAAAAAATGAACCATTCCCGGGATTGGGATATACGCTAAATTCAGCAGATTCCGTTAGATGTGCCGAAGTCACATTCTTTATTCCAATGTATCCCTGCTCAATCCCAGAAAGATCCCAAACCAGACCTTCTCCCGGCACTTCAGGATCAATTCTATCAAACATACCATTGATGCTATCCGCTGCAAAAATCTTAAAGTTGTCGCCTGCTTCAAATGGCATTCCGCTTTGTTCCGTTATTTTCAGTGTTCCGTTGAGTGAAAGAATAGTTGATGATTTGAGGACGTCATGAACTACTAACGCCTTATTAATATCGATCTCCAACATACAGTTGTCCACAAAATATACATCCACATCGCAGTTCAGAACTCCTATCCCATCTGTTCCGGGCGAAACAATCGCTCCTTCGTTTAGTGTCAGGTCACCATTTACATCCCCTTCGCCCGCAAGTGTGCCACCACTTCTTACGACTACCGAACCATTTAATATGTTTTCTCCTTTCCGAATACCTCCATTTAAAATAGTCAGCCTGTCGTTTATTCGTCCATTTCCGTTAAGACTACCCTGAATATTTACCCGACCATTTAACTTACCATTAACTTCCAAAACGCAGGTACCTTCTGAATAAACTCCAACGGTTCCCTCAATGGATCCTTCTACTTCCAGCAAGGCACCCGATCTGACAAATACTCCGCCTGAACCGGTAGCACTGCCGGATGTATTTTTCACCGTTAAAGTACCTTCGTAAATATTGGTTGTTCCGGTGTAGTCATTGCTATTTGTTAAGGTCCAGTTTCCGTAACCAAATTTATTAATGGTAGCCCCGCCGGTAATTAGACCGGAATAAGTTGCATCCGTATTGTTGTATCCAATATCCCAGGTCCCCGGAGCCAAAGTTGCTCCGGTATTGCCCTTTAAGGCACCAATTTTTGTTGTTCCTTTTAAATTGTACGCGTATACATTGTTATGCAATATTACGGTAGCGTTCTCATACCCGTAGGTATTATTAATGCGCCAGTCACCGCCATCATTATCCGTTGTTATTTCGATTATACCGGTAAACGCCGACCAGTCCCCGTTAAGATCATTTCGAATCCATGGTGAATACAATATCAGCTTGCCTCCACCCAAAAGCTTTCCGGTTAGCGAACTTCGGCTATCCAGTTTAAGTTTACCGGTATTTCCTTCGGGTACAACAATATGCCATTTGCAGCCATCGGTGTAAGAATACGAATTATCATTCATGGCAAGTGTCCCTCCAATTAATGTAAGCGTATCTCCTAATCCTGAAATATTCGCTGCATCGTCGGATAATTGAATTGTTCCCTGATTGATAACGGTTCCTTTGATGGAATTGCTATTCTTAAGCGACAAGGTGCCACTTCCATTTTTTATTAATCGTCCGGATCCGCTTAAATTCCCGTTTATGGTCAGATTTGCGAAGAAATTTGGAATGTTGATTGCACCATCGTTTTCCATTATTGTTATGATTCTGTCAGTCGACATAGTTTCGCCATTAAAGACTTCCAACTCGCCTCCGTTAATGATTATCTTTGAATTCTCAGCCGACGCTGTTCCAATACCGGATTTATATCCTGCGTTTACGAGTTCAGGAATCCTTATTTTCCCTTCTTCAATAATGGTAGTGCCCGTATAAGAATTATTGGTCCGTATGGTTAATGTGCCTGCTCCTTTTTTGATAAGATCTGCATCTCCAGTAATAGAACCCGAACCACTTATTTCATAATCTTTGTCCGAATCGAAGAAAAAATTAGCGATGGCATACTCATCCAGGATTTCGATGGTTGTTTGAAGACCACTGTCATCGAAAACAACGGAATCTTCGCCGACAAAATAATCAGCTGTTCCATCGCTTTTCCAGTTCAGCCTGTTAAACAGATCCCATTTATTGTCAACGGTTCCTTGCCAGACCACTGTCCCGGGAAGACGGGTTTCTTTTACCACCAGTTTTAGTTTATTCTCTTCAAATTTTAATTCGAACGGTACGCCTGAAATCCCTTCTATTGCAAGGTCTTCAATATTGCCAACAATCGAATCGCTAACGCTCATCAACACGTATTCTCCACCTGACAGCTTCCCATCCAGTCGGTTTACAGTAATTGATGGTGTTCCATTTATGGACAGAATACCGTCAATTACGATGAGGTCGTTTGTTTTTGATGAACCATCCACATCATCCGAAAGATCCATGTAAATGCTTGAACTGGTATTTGCTGTAAGCTCTCCTCTAACAAATAGGGTATCTGCCGATGCCATGGCTTCACTAACGATTAAATTGGCATATTTTTCCAGAACAATGCCATTCCCAAATTTTCCGTTTCCGGATACAACAGCAAATCTTTTTACCAGGACTTTAGTGCTCTCAAGCGTGCCGTTATTTGTTAATATACCATCCCACACGCGCGTTATCCCATTGTAATTATTTGTATTTTTTATGGTCAGGGTTCCGCTACCGGATTTAGTGAGGTCGGTTGTTCCGTCGATACTTCCGGATCCCTTAAAAATATAATCGATCGGAGAAATAACCCGAACATCTCCCGGTTTCATTGATCCTTCAATAACGATTTCGGAGTTGTTATCTCCGGAGATGTCAAAAAGTACTTTATCCCCGTCTTCAAAAATGGTTTGTACATTATCAGCTGTCCAGGCTGATGTTTCGGTATCCCATTTTCCGGCAGTCCAAACTTTTTGCCCGGGGAAAAGAATCGGAGAAGGAGGAACTGAATCCATGTCTGTTCCGATGAAAAAACTTGGATGGGGTGGCTGGTTGTACGAATTTGGTTGCCAGCCGATTGCCGCACGATACTGAGGGTCATGCATCAAGGTGTATATTTTATGTGTAGTTGGTTCCGTGGTGGTATATAAACGCAAAGCACTGTTATCGGTGGTTCGCCAGATTACTTCCTCGCGCCAATCACCCAGGATATCGGCACTTAAAGCCGGATTCCCTTTGGTCCAGTTATCTGATAATGTTCCAGAAGCATAAAGTAGCTGCGTGTTTTCACCGTTGTTGTATTTTGTAATTGTTCCCACGCCATGATCTTCATACCATGCATGATCCAGCATTTCGCGTGACAGATCTCCATCCCACCAGATAAAGAAGTTCATCGAAGAAGGAGGTGTCAGGTCAGAAATTGCTCTTCCGGAAGCACTTAAAAAGGGAAATCCGGTTGGTCCCCACATTTCCATTCCCGGGTAGTCGGGAGTAATATCGGCGCAACCAGCGCGTCCCATGTCCCGTCCGATACTTGTGTAGTGGAAAATCTCACCGGTTTGGGCGTCGCGGTAAACACCGCCTGTAGAGTTTTCCAGGCATCCAAAGTACTCCAGCCCATCTCTGTTGGGATTAATATCCGATAAATGTTGCGCATCGCCATGTCCCAGTTTTGTGGAATACAGACCCTGACCATTATCATCCATTACCATCGAACCGTAAACCACTTCATCCCTTCCATCAAAATCCACATCTCCCTGTGTAAGGTTATGGTATCCCTGAGCTGCATAATCAGCATTTCCTGCATCGTCCGAATCAAATCGCCAGTACCTGGACAGGCTTCCGGATTTGAAGTTCCACGATTCAAGCACGGTCCTTTCATATATACCGCGGCCAATAACCACACTTGGAGTTTTTCCGTCCTGATAAGCTACGGTCAACATGCATTTAGTGGAACGATGGCCTCCATCGTCTTTCCCCCAATCTGTGATTTCCCCTCGAGGAATATAATTGACTCTGTCCAGTTCTTTTCCCGTTTGTCCGTCCAATACAGAAAGATAATCGGGTCCTTCTGTACGGTAGCCGACATATGAAATGGAATTTCTGTAGTTCACGATTCCATCGTTATCAGCATCGCCGATATTATTACCTTCACCATCGATAAATCCATCTGAAGTTCTCAAAGCGACTTCTGCTTTTCCGTCACAATCAAGATCCCATACTAAAAAATTGAATTCAACTTCGTTGTAGATATTTGGCCCCATATTTACGGCCCACAGAAAGGTACCGTCCAATTCATAGGCTTCAAGAAAATGGTAGTCCGATGATTCGACACCTCCGTTAGCTAGTCGTTTTACTACTATTTCGTATTGTCCATCACCATCCAGATCACCTACTGACGCGTCGTTCAGATGATAGGAATCATAACGGTCATCAATCTTTCGAACAGGGATGTCTATATATTTTTTGTCCCAGACACTGACTGATTCATTAATCTCCTGCTCAATACCTTTTACAAGTGTTTTAATGGTATAAACAGAACTAACTGATCCATTCGGATCCAGTAGATTACTGGCTCCGGTTATAGGATTACTGTTGACAAGTACTCCATTTCGGTACACATTGTACCTTACATCTTCCCATTCTGATCCAAGTACTCGCCAACTGACAAATACCCCATTTGAGGTTTGCACAGCTATTAGTCCATGGTCAAGTTTTTCCATGTAGCGCTGCGCCATTAAACCATTGGAAAATAAGAGGAACAGAATGAGTAAAATATAACTGCTTTGTATTTTCATTATCAAGTTTTAATTCCAGTTACCAAAGCATCTTAATAAATGTTGTCAAAACACTTATTGATGAGGGACTCAATATAAAATGTTTCCTTCAATAAAAAAAATCCTTTTACTGTATAGAAACGAAATGGTTCTGCTAATGTTCCGCTATATGTGTCAGGATTTGTTGACTTTAGTGTCTGAAATACGCAAGCAGTATATTTAACAGAGCTAAGATTGGAAGCAATAAAATCTTAGTTAAAGGACAAAATGCCAGTTCTTTTCTAGTGTACAAAACGAGAGAAACGTTAAACCTGAAGTTGCAATTTTTCATTTCGTTTTGTATAATTGTTTAGCATGAATAGGATACCCGTTCTTGCATTTTGCAGGTTCTGTATAACATTCATTTCTATTAAAAGAATTTAAAGGAGCCAGATGACTAAGAATTCTGAAAGGCATAAACGATTTTATTAGGAGAAAAGGCAGGTTTACTTTATCTTGCTTTTTCTGAATCTAAACCTATCACCATGAAGTACAATTTTTCCATATTTTGGGTGTTTTCAGCACTTTTTTTATTTGTAGATTGTAATCAGTCAGCAAAAACGAATACTAGGAGTGCTGACGAACCTGGAAAAATGCAAATTAACAATCCTATCATAAAAGACAACTACACCGCCGATCCAGCCGCCCTTGTTTACGGCGACTCTGTTTATTTGTATGTAGGGCACGATCAGGCTCCCAATGACCGTAACGCTTACATAATGAATGAATGGCTGGTTTATTCTTCTGCTGACTTAGTTAACTGGAAAGAACATCCCGTTCCGCTTAAACCTGTTGATTTTTCGTGGGCAGCACATAGTGCATGGGCTTCAGAAGTAATTGAGAAGGAAGGCCAATTCTATTGGTATGTTACCGTTGAACATGGAAGCATTCATGGCAAATCAATCGGAGTGGCTGTTTCAGACAATCCTGTTGGGCCATTCAGAGATGCCTTAGGGAAGGCATTGATCACTAATGACATGACCACTGATCAAACAAAGATCAGCTGGGATGATATTGATCCAACCGTCTTTATTGACAACGACGGTCAAGCCTATCTTTACTGGGGAAACACAGCCTGCTACTGGGCAAAACTCAAAACAAATATGATAGAACTGGACGGGGATATTCACACAGTAGAACTGCCACATTTTACCGAAGCTCCATGGATTCATAAGCGCGGCGATTGGTATTATCTCTCCTATGCCTATCAGTTTCCGGAAAAAACGGCGTATGCAATGAGTAAATCGGTAACCGGTCCATGGGATTTTAAGGGTATACTGAATGAACTGGCCGGCAACTCGAATACCAATCACCAGGCCATTATTGAGTTTAAAGGCAAATGGTATTTCTTTTACCATACTGGGGGAATACAACCTCACGGAGGAAGTTTCCGGCGTTCAGTTTGTATTGATCGTTTGTATTACAATGATGACGGTACTATGAAAAGGGTTGTCATGACTTCAGAAGGAATACAAAAAGCAGATTAAATGAAAAGATTTCTATTTATCTTATCGTTACTGGTCATTATTACTGGTATAAGCGAGGCTCAGAATATCATAGTTCATGATCCGGTAATGGCGAAACAAAATGATACGTATTACCTGTTTTGCACCGGTTGGGGAATCAGTGTATGGTCGTCAAAGAATTTGAAAGAATGGAACCGTGAGAAGCCCGTATTTTCAGAAGCACCGGAATGGGCAAAGGAAGCTGTTAAAGGATTCAGAGGGCACATATGGGCTCCCGATATCTCATTTTTCAACGGGAAATACTACCTGTATTATTCCGTTTCAGCATTTGGTAAGAACACTTCCTGTATTGGTTTGGCTACGAATAAAACGCTTGATCCGGATGATCCGGATTTTAAATGGACAGACCACGGTAAAGTGATACAGTCGTTCCCTGGCAAGACTAACTGGAACGCCATCGATCCAAATCTTATTGTAGCCGATGACGGTACCCCTTATCTTACATTTGGTTCGTTCTGGGATGGTTTAAAACTGGTTAAAATGAATATCGATGCTACTGCACCGGCAGAAGATATTAATGCTATCCCAACAATCGCATCCCGAAAAAAATCATCAGCCGATCTCAATCCACCTGCGGTTGATGATAATCCCAAAGACGCCGGAGGTAACGCTATTGAAGCGCCTTTTATTTTTAAGAAAGGTAAATACTATTATCTTTTTGCTTCGATTGACTATTGTTGTAAAGGAGTGAACAGCACCTATAAAATGATAATTGGCCGCTCGGAAAGAATCCCCGGTCCGTACTTCGATAAAGAAGGCCGGGATATGGCGAGCGGAGGAGGAACCATACTTTTACAAGGTGATGAAAACTGGTATGGAGTCGGTCATAATTCGACTTATTCCTTTGACGGAATCGATTACCTGATCTTTCACGGATATGATGCAAATGACGAAGCGAAGCCTAAACTGATCATCAAAAAACTAGAATGGGATGAGGATGGTTGGCCACTTATTCATGAAAGCTAAAAACTATATAATATGAATTTAAACAGGAACAACTACCTGATTTTTTCGCTGCTTGTCGCCATGTGTTTATTTTGTGCGGTAAATATACGGGCACAAAACGCACGAATAAAAATTGATCTAGACCGTCAAATTGGAGAAATCAACAATAATCTTTACGGGAATTTTGTAGAACACCTTGGACGTTGCGTTTATGGTGGTATCTATGATCCGGACTCTCCGCTTTCCGATGAAAATGGGATACGACTGGATGTGCTGGAAGCCGTTAAAGGGCTGAATATTCCGTTGACACGCTACCCCGGAGGAAACTTCGTATCTAATTACCACTGGAAAGATGGCGTTGGGCCAAAAGAGGACCGCCCGATACGAATGGAACTTGCCTGGGCCAGGCTGGAAACAAATCAGTTTGGCACCAATGAATTTATTGATTATGCCCGGCGCATGGGCACCGAACCTTATTTTGCTGTTAATATGGGTACGGGAACCATCGAAGAGGCCCAGCAGTGGGTCGAATACTGCAATGTAAAAGAAGGCCCGTATTATGCCGAACTTCGTAAAAAACACGGCTATCCGGAACCACACAATATTAAATACTGGAGCCTTGGAAATGAGATGGATGGATTCTGGCAAATGGGGCATTTGAATGCAGAAGATTACAGCAAAAAGGCGCGTGAAGCTGCAAAACTTATGCGTCTTACGGACCCGTCTATAAAACTCGTTGCAGCAGGTGCTTCCAATTTTAGGCCTAACAACGATCCGCACAAATGGAATGCAACGGTTCTGGCCGAGCTGCGTGATGTGGTCGATTACATTGCGTTGCATATGTACGTGGGGAATCACCAGGATAATTATTACAATTTTGTTTCGGCTCCACTTGTGCTGGAAGAGCGAACCCGGGTTGTAAAAGGATTGATCTTACGAGAAATGGAAAAGGCCAACAGAGGCGACAGAGATCCTATTTACATTGCCTGGGACGAGTATAACATTTGGTACCGTTGGCGCCAGGAAGAAACCATGAGTGGTGAGCGAGCTTTGGAAGAACGTTATAACCTTGAAGATGCACTGGTCATCGGTGGTTTTCTTAACGCATTTATCCGTAATGCAGATATCGTTAAAATGGCTAACATGGCGCAACTGGTAAATGTAATTGCCCCAATTTTTGCCGAAAAAGATGGAATGTTTTTACAAACCATTTATTATCCCTTGCAGCTTTTTGCCAATAACATGTTTGGAACGTCGCTGGATGTTTACGTGGATTGCGACACCTACGATACTGAGGAGTTTTATCTTGGACTGGCTGAGCAAGCAACCCAACAAAACGATGTGCCTTACCTCGATGTTTCTGCAGCGTATAACGGCGGGGAAGTAGTCATTGCTGTTATTAATCGAAACAAAGAAAATTCAATAACCACTGATCTGATCTCACAGGAAGGAATGTTTGACGGCGAATTTGAAGTTTATGAAGTAAATGGACCTGATATAAAAGCGGAGAATGACTTTAACATGACCACTGTGAAAACAGAGCAAAAGAAATCGCTAAATCTCTCTAACGCCGAAATGTTTACGTATGAATTTCCGGCACATTCGCTAACCATGTTAAAAGGAAAAATTAAAAAATGATCTTATTAGAATCAACAATTAAAACAAAATAAAATGAACAAACTTAAAATTACTATTACCGTGTTTTTTGTCTTAGTTCTGACATTTACTTATGCGCAGTCAAAAC